>Ga0065720_1002702_pt1 | contig 237182 bp, 198 predicted proteins | sample Thericmetagenome_FD_59107 | JGI IMG/M metagenome (GOLD analysis project Ga0065720, IMG submission 59107) | Thermophilic microbial communities from the Joint Bioenergy Institute, California, USA of rice/straw/compost enrichment - eDNA_2 v2... | ecosystem: Engineered > Solid waste > Grass >...
TGAACTCACTTGACTGAAACTGATGCCGGGCATTATACTCAATCCAATCGCTATATATATTATGTTGAAGCATCGCATGTAGCACCAGTATCATAAAACTGTGCCATGGTCAACCTTTGTTGTTAGCGCGTTTACCACCAACCTATTAGGTGCGGGAAAAAGAATACACAAATGGTGTGAATGGGAAAAAGCATTTACCCCATCCTGTGCTTTTAAGGTCACAACAAATACGTTAAATGGAGTATAGGAATGGGTCTTTTACTGGTTTTATTTTGACATGCTCTTCTATCTACTCACTTAAACCCGGCGTCATGAACGCTTCTTCTAACTCCCGGCATTTCGTAATGGCAGGGATCATTGCTTTAGCCATTGTCATCCTGTTTGTACTGGGTCTTGAAATTTACTGGCGAAGTAAAGGCAACCTGGTTTCTTTCAACGACGATAAAGTGCTTTGGGCACACGAACGCCGCAAAGTTTATCAACCCGCCGACCGCTCCACTGTATTTGCAGGCAGCTCGCGAATAAAATGGGATATTGATATCGAGACATGGGAAAATCTTACTGGCGAAAAGGCCGTTCAACTTGCGCTTGTGGGTACCTCGCCGCGAAAAATTTTGGAAGATCTGGCCAATGATGAAAATTTCAAAGGCAAATTGATCGTGGATGTGATGGAGTTTGTTTTTTTCACTTTCGATACCATGAGGTTTGAACGATCGTCGCGCGAGGCGCTCGAGTATTATTATAATGAAACTCCCGCGCAAAGAGGCAGCGCCTTATTAGGTTTTGCCCTGGAATCGAAACTGGTAATGATAGACGAAGGAAAATTCGGGCTTAATCAATTGCTGCTCGAAGTTAGCCAAAACAATAACCGTCCGGGGGTGAGGGCTGCGCCCATTCCTTTTCAGCCGGAATACATAATTGTAACCGCACGCAGGCAAAACAAGTTCACACCAGTGTTTCTGAACAATCCTGGTCTTATTGAAAAGCACGTAGAGCACTGGAAGCGGGATATGATGGGTGGCGGTCCGCCAGAGGTACCTAAGGGCAAGGCACTTGACTCGATATGCCAGGTGTACAAAACGCTGATTGATAAAATAAGATCGCGCGGTGGCACTGTATTGTTTATTCGTCCGCCTGCGAGTGGTGATTACCTGGCAAGTGAAATCCATTTTTTCCCGAGGCAACAATACTGGGACTATTTCATTGAATACTGCAAAGTGCCCGGCATTCACTTCGCCGACTATCCGGCCACTGCCAATTTTGTCTGCACCGAAGGCTCACACCTCAATCCCGATGATGCAGTGAAATATACGGCCTCGCTGGTGAACACACTCCGCACCGAGTATGAATGGAGTTTCCCCGTTAGTAAAAGCGGCATTTCAAAAAATTAAAAGCCCCCGCCATGATCTTTAACTCCTTTACATTTATTGCTTTTTTTGTCCTCCTGCTCATACTGCACAACCTGCCATTTTCATGGAGGGTGAAAAAGATCAACCTGCTCATCGCGAGTTATATTTTTTATGCGGCCTGGAACCCGCCGTTTATATTGTTGCTTTGGCTCAGCACAGTGGTCGATTTTTTTGTTGGCCGCGCATTATATCACCAGCAGAATGTGACAAAAAGAAAATGGCTGCTGCTGATCAGCCTGATCGGCAACCTGGGCATGCTTTGCTTTTTTAAATATGGAACTTTCCTGCTCGAAAATTTCACGGTACTTATGAATGCGGCAGGCATCGAATTTCACCCGGCCAAACCGAATATCATTCTGCCCGCGGGCATTTCATTCTATACATTCACTACGCTTTGCTACACCATCGACATGTACAAAAGAAAAAGCGAGCCGGTGCGTTCCATGCTCGATTTTTCTTTGTTTGTTACTTTCTTCCCACACCTGGTAGCCGGACCTATTGTGCGTCCGCCTCAACTGGTGCCGCAATTTGAAACACCGCGTAAAGCCACACAACTGCAGTTGTCGCAGGGTTTGTTTTTGCTTTCGCTGGGTTTGTTTATGAAAGTGGTGCTTGCCGATACAATGCTTGCAGGCACCGCCGACCTGGTGTTTGGTTTCAAAGGCATGCTGGCAAGCGTGGATGCCTGGACGGGCGTGCTGGCGTTTTCGGGACAAATATTTTTCGACTTCGCCGGTTACTCCACCTGCGCAATCGGCGTGGCGATGTGTTTAGGTTTTTCGCTACCTGAAAATTTCCGTTATCCTTATGCAGCGATCGGCTTTTCTGATTTCTGGAAACGATGGCATATCACGCTCTCGCTCTGGCTGCGCGATTATTTGTATATAGAAATTGGCGGCAACCGCAAAGGTGAACTGCGCACTTATTTCAACCTGATGATCACCATGCTGCTCGGCGGTCTCTGGCATGGCGCCAACTGGACCTTCGTAGTATGGGGCGCGCTGCATGGTACCTATTTATGTGTTGAGCGAATGCTGGTGCGGCGGCCGCGGCCTGTTCCTGATGTGAGTCTGCAAAAGGCTTCATTCATTCCCACGGGCGTCTCGCAATTTCCGCTGGCATTACTCACCTTCTTCCTGGTCACCATCACCTGGGTATTTTTCAGATCGCCCGATTTTGGCGGCGCCTGGCATATGATCACCTCCATGTTTGGACAAGCCCATAAAGGCGCGATGCTGTTGCCAACCACAGATATTTTGAAAGTGCTGATCGTGATTGTGCCCATGCTATTCTTCCATTGGATAATGAGGAATACAAATGTATTGTCGGTGGCGAAGAAAATACACCCGGTGGTGCTGGGACTTGTGTGGGCTTTCCTGCTGATGGCGATTGTGGTGAGTCAAAAGACCGGGGATTCGTTTATTTATTTTCAGTTTTGATATTTCGCGCCAGGGCGTCTTGGCCCGAAACCAAATTCCCGCCCTACCTTTGCTGTAAATCGCGCGAATGGATGACCTGATAGCCGCCAGGTTGCAAATGGCAATATCATTGGGTTTTCACATCATCTTTGCCTGTATCGGCATGACGATGCCCGTATTGATGGCCTTTGCGGAATGGAAGTGGCTGCGCACCCGCAGACAGGAATACCTCGATCTTGCCAGGGCCTGGAGCAAAGGGGTAGCCATATTTTTCGCCGTTGGTGCGGTATCGGGTACTGTTCTCTCCTTCGAACTTGGTTTGCTTTTTCCCACCTTCATGCAACACGCAGGCGCAATTATAGGCATGCCTTTCTCCTGGGAAGGCACGGCGTTTTTTGTGGAAGCCATCGCGCTGGGAGTCTTCCTGTATGGATGGAACAGGCTGAACAAATGGGTGCACTGGGCGTCGGGTGTGGTGGTAGGTATATCGGGTGTGCTCTCGGGTATATTCGTGGTATCGGCCAATGCGTGGATGAATAGTCCTGCTGGCTTTGACTGGAAGAACGGCCGCGCAGAAAACATCGATCCAGTGGCGGCCATGTTTAATGAGGCCTGGCTCTCGCAGTCTATTCATATGACGCTGGCTGCTTTCATTGCAACAGCCTTTGCCGTGGCGGGCGTTCATGCATTTCTGTTAATCAAAAACAGGAGTAACCGGTTTCACCGCACTGCGGTAAAAATTGCATTGTGGTTCGGTGCCATAGCAGCTTTTCTGCAACCACTCAGCGGCGATTTTTCTGCCAAGGATATCGCCAAACGACAACCTGCCAAACTCGCCGCCGCCGAAGCATTATATAAAACCAGCCAGCCCGCCGACCTGGTGATAGGCGGCATTCCCAACGATAAAGAAGAACGCGTAGATTATGCTTTGCATTTACCCAAACTACTGAGCTTCCTGGCGCATGGCGATTTTGAAGCCGAAGTAACAGGTCTTGATCAATTTCCCGAAGATGAACGACCGCCGGTGCTCATCACGCATATCGCTTTCCAGGTGATGGTGGGCGCGGGCATGCTGATGGCATTGGCCGGTTTGTTGTTCATCATTTTTAATATAAAGTGGAAACATGTGTTGCTGAGAAAATGGTGGCTCGCTTTTATCGCGATGCTTACTCCTATGGGATTTATTGCCGTGGAGGCGGGATGGACGGTGACGGAAGTGGGACGGCAACCCTGGATCATTTATGGAGTGATGAAGACGAAGGATGCAGTATCGCCTATGCCCGGTTTACAATTTTCATTATATACTATCACTGTGGTGTATATACTCCTGGGCATCATCCTTGTGTGGTTGATGCGCCGGCAGGTGAAATCGATCGGAAAATATTATCCATCTGCGAATACGTAATTTATGGTTACCGCCATTATCGTCATACTTGCTATTGCTTTTATGCTTTACGCCATATTGGGTGGGGCCGATTATGGCGCGGGTATCATTGAAATATTGGCGGGCAGAAAAGGAGAGAAGATCATTTCAAAAGCCATCGCACCGGTATGGGAAGCCAATCATGTGTGGCTTATACTTGCCATAGTAATCATCTTCACCGGGTTTCCGCAGGTGTATGCTACCATCAGCACCGCATTGCATATACCACTGATGGTGGTGCTGATCGGCATCGTGTTGCGCGGCTCCACTTTTACCTTCAGGCAATATGATGTTACACGCGATGAAACGCACAAGTACTACACGCTGCTTTTCAGAATTTCGAGTTTTATAACGCCGGTATTTTTAGGTGTTACCCTGGGGGCAATGATATTGGGTGAAATAAGTCTCGACACATCGGGCAGTTTTTATAAAAAATTTGTCGCGCCCTGGTTTAACGCATTTTGTTTTACCGTCGGGTTATTTTCCGCTGCACTTTTTGGTTATATCGCTTCCGTATTTATGATTGGTGAAGTGGAATCATTGGGCGACAGAAAAAGATATGTGCAGATTGCAAAAGTGTTTCTGTTAGCTACCGTCGCACTGGGCGTGCTGGTATTCCTGGTGGCGGAGTGGCATGGACATCATTTGCTCGACGAATTTTTTGCATCGGGATTTAGTATTGCTGCATTGAGTACAGTTGTACTGTTGATACCGCTTGTTTTTTATCTCTTCAATCATCCCAATATTCGTATCCTGCGCGCAGTAGCAGGTGTGCAGGTGTCGTTGATCATGCTTGGGTGGTTTGCCATACAGTTTCCTATTCTTGTCTATGAAAAAAATGGTCAGCACCTGACTTTTTACAACACGCAGGCTCCCGCAACAACTATGTTGCAACTGTTGATCGCGCTTTTTGCGGGACTCATACTGGTAATTCCCGCATTCTATTTCTTGTTCAAGGTCTTTAAGGGCGCAAAAGACTTATAATACTTTACGCAAACGTTTCCCTTAAATTGAAATTTATCCGCTCGAAAATGGCGAGCCTCAGCGAAAATTGAACTAAATTACTACGCAAAGCCCGTTGCTTGCATGAAAAGGAAATTGTCAATATGCGTAACCCTGCTGACTGCTATAATAGTGTTGGCAATTTCCTGTATGGGCGATGACGAACACGATACCCCATTGCCTAAAACAGTAAGCTATAACTTTCATATACGCCCCATTCTTTCAGATAAATGTTTTGCCTGTCATGGTCCCGATGGCAACAAACGTCAGGCGGGTCTGCGCCTCGATATCCCCGACAGTGCCTATGCTCCGCTGAAAGAGACAAAAGGTGCTTTTGCAATTGTTCCCGGCAAACCCAACCAGTCAGAACTTTTTAAACGAATCTCCAGCACCGACTCTTCATACCGCATGCCAACGCCTGATTCCCATCTCGGTGCGTTGACGGAATACGAAGTAAAACTTTTTAAAAAATGGATTGAACAAGGCGCGAAGTATGAACCGCACTGGGCTTTCATGCCACCATCAAAGTCAGAACTGCCCGAGCCAAAAAATAAAAAATGGGCCAGGAACGAGATCGATCTTTTTATACTCGATAAGATGGCGATGAAGGGACTGCAACCCAACGAAGAGGCCGACAAGGAAAGATTACTAAAGCGAATTTGTCTTGATATTACCGGTCTTCCACCCACCATTGAAATGATGGACCGCTTCCTGGCCGATGATTCAGAGCATGCCTATGAAAAAATGATCGATGAATTGCTGGCCATGCCGCAGTACGGCGAAAAGATGGCGGTACACTGGATGGACGTGGCGCGCTATTCAGACAGCTATGGCTACCAGGACGATAATATCCGCACGCAATGGCCCTGGCGCGACTGGGTGATTCATGCTTTCAACAAGAACATGCCTTACGACGAGTTCCTCACCTGGCAGATTGCCGGCGATATGTTGCCCAATGCCAGCAAGGAACAGATCCTGGCCACCGGCTTTTTCCGCAACCACAAGTACACCGAAGAAGGAGGTGTGATACCGGAAGAATACCGCATCGAGTACCTGCTCGACAAAACCAAAACATACAGCAAAGGAATATTAGGCATCACACTTGAATGCGCGCAATGCCACGATCATAAATATGATCCGTTCTCTCAGAAAGACTATTACAGCATGCTCGCCTTCTTCAACAACACGAAAGAAGTAGGGTATGAAGGCGATGTGAGTGTATCGAAACCAGCTAAGAACCCGATTCTCTACATTACGCAGGAAGACCGCGCGAATTTGTTAAGTTTCATCAATGCAAAAGATACGTCAAAACTGATGGTATCGGTGATGGGCGAACTGGAGGACAGCACGCGCAAAACCTATGTGCTGAACCGCGGCGCTTACGATCAGCCCACCGTTGAAGTGAAGCCTGAAGGATTGAAAGCCGTGATGCCATTTGATACTGCTAAATATGAACGCAATCGCCTCGGGCTTGCCAAATGGACATTGGATAAAAACAACCCGCTGACCGCGCGCGTGTTTGTGAACCAGGTATGGCAGGAAATTTTTGGCAAAGGACTGGTAAAAACTTCCGGCGATTTTGGCATGCAGGGTGAGTTGCCCACGCATCCCGAGCTGCTCGACTGGCTGGCAGTTGATTTTCGTGAGAATGGTTGGGATATAAAAAGACTGGTTAAACAAATTCTGATGTCGGCCACCTACCGTCAATCGGCGAGGGTGACCGATGACCATTTAAGAAAAGACCCCGACAATATTTATTATGCGAAAGCGCCGCGCCAGCGTTTGAAAGCGGAATTTGTGCGCGATCTCTACCTGGCGAGCAGCGGGCTGCTGGTAAAAAAGATTGGTGGACCTAGTTTGAAGACTTATCAGCCCAAAGGCTTGTGGGAGCTTGCTTCATCGGGGCGCGGCGTGCTGGCCACTTACCGGCAGGATCACGGCGAGGATCTCTATCGCCGCGGACTGTACAGCTTTATTAAACTTACCGTGCCGCCACCCAATATGATCATGTTCGATGCCAGCAACCGCGATCAGTGCGAAGTGAAAAGATTGCAGACCAACACGCCCTTGCAGGCACTGGTAATGATGAATGATCCTGGTGTGCTGGAAGCATCGCGCGTGCTGGCGCAAAAACTGCTGGCGCAGCAATCATCTGTCGGGGAAAAGATTACGCTGGCCTTCCGTCGCATCGTCTGCCGCACGCCGACAGAGAAGGAAAAGCAATTATTGAATGAACTATATAATGATCAATTGAACGCAAACGCTGATCCGAAGCCTTTGCTAAAAATTGGAGAATATCCTTATGATGAAAATCTGGATCCGCAACAATGTGTGGCATTGATGAAGGTAATCAGTACGATATATAACCTGGAAGAAGCGATCATGAAGACATAGAGCGCACAATGGAACAAACTAAAGCCTTTGCGCCTTAGCGCCTTTGCGCGAAATCTTCGCGTGAAAAGTCCAAAACGCACAACCATGCAAAAAGAAATTCTCGAAACCCGGCTCAACATCAACAGGCGTAAATTCCTTTCGCGGCTGAGCCTGGGTATTGGCAGCGTGGCATTGGGCTCTTTGCTGGTGCCCGATTTGTTTGGCGGCGGTAGCGAAGAGGAAATGCTCGCTGCCGGTCTGCCGCATTTTGCACCAAAGGCAAAGCGCATCATCTATCTTTTCCAGAACGGCGCGCCATCGCAACTCGATCTTTTCGACTATAAACCGTTGTTGCAGAAAATGCAGGGCGAAGACCTGCCCGCATCCATCCGCATGGGCCAACGCCTCACAGGCATGACCGCCAACCAGGCAAAGTTCCCGCTGGCTGGCAGCATTTTCGAGTTCAAACGTTACGGCCAGGCGGGCGCTTACATCAGCGAATTGCTGCCACATACTGCGGCCATTGCCGATGAGTTGTGCATCGTGAAAACACTTTATACCGAAGCCATCAACCACGATCCGGCGCTGACTTTCTTCCAGACCGGCGCACAGGTGGGCAATCGTCCGAGCATGGGCGCCTGGCTGAGTTATGGACTGGGAAGTGAAAATAAAAATCTGCCTGCATTTTGTGTGTTGCTGTCAAAAGGAAAAGGGAATGGGCAAGGCGTGTATTCCAAACTCTGGACCAATGGGTTTCTCGACAGCATTCACCAGGGGGTGCAGTTCAGCAGTGGCGAAAGTCCGGTGTTATATCTCAACAATCCTGAAGGCATTGATCAGGGTAATCGCCGCCAATTGCTCGACAAACTGGCAGCATTAAACGAAGAATCGTATAAAGAATTTGGCGATCCTGAAATTATGGCCAGGATTCAGCAATATGAAATGGCCTATCGCATGCAGACCTCCGTGCCTGATATCACCGATGTAAGCAAAGAACCCGAAAGCATCATCAAACTATACGGTCCCGATTGCCTGGTGCCCGGCACTTATGCCGCGAACTGCCTGTTGGCAAGAAAACTTTCGGAAAATGGCGTTCGCTTTGTGCAGCTTTATCACCAGGGCTGGGATGCGCACGATAACCTGCCTGCACAAATAAGAGGACAGGCAAGAGATGTGGACCAGGCATCAGCCGCGCTGATCATCGATCTAAAACAAAGAGGGCTATTAGATGAAACGCTGGTGATATGGGGAGGAGAATTTGGCCGCACCAACTATTGCCAGGGTGCGCTCACCAAAGATAATTACGGCCGCGATCATCATCCGCGTTGTTTTACCATCTGGATGGCGGGTGGCGGCATGAAGCCGGGCATAGTATATGGTGAGACCGATGAATTTGGTTACAACATTGCGCAGGATCCCGTACACGTGCACGACTTTCACGCAACGATCTTGCATTTGATGGGGTTGAATCATGAAAAATTAACGTATAAACACCTGGGAAGACGTTACCGCCTGACCGATGTAGCGGGTGAAGTGGTAAAAGGAATTATTGCTTAAAAAAAATTGATTGAGAAACAGTTTATTTAATATCAGTTTCGCCCTTAACTGCCTCCTAATTTTCTTACTGATTTTCGAAACCAGGATCAACGTGCCGGTATGGTTACAGGTGGCCGGCCGCATGCACCCGGTTTTTTTGCATTTTCCCCTTGTATTGATACTTGGCTACGGAACTATGGTGCTGTGGTTGGCGTTGAAAAAAGATGTGTTGCCTTTGTATCGCGATATTACTTCCTGGGTATTGCTGTTGGGCTCATTGAGTGCAGTATTATCGGCGCTCGCCGGTTTAATTCTTTCGAGAGAAGAGGGGTATGATCCCGAAACTTTACAATGGCACAAATGGAGCGGCGCGGCTATATCCATATTGAGTTTGAGTGGGTACTATTTCCGCGATCACATTGAAGTGCGCAAACCGCTGGCGATGGCAACCGGTATCATCGCAGTCTTTTTAATCATATTCGCTGGTCACCAGGGTGCGGGCATTACGCACGGACAAAACTTTTTGCTGGCGCCCATGCTGCCGGAAAAATCACCACCCACGGTAACTGCCGAAGAAGCTGTAGTGTTTGCACACATGGTGCAACCCATTCTCCAGGAAAAATGCATGGGTTGTCACAACAGCAGAAAGGCCAAGGGTGACTTGATCATGGAAACGGAGGAGTTGTTGCTGAAAGGCGGAAAGAATGGCAAGCTTTGGGACAGCACGGAAGCCGATTTGGGACTGTTGCTGCGTCGCGTGCATTTGCCTATCGAAGCAAAAAAGCATATGCCACCGCAAGGCAAGCCGCAACTTACCGATGAAGAAATCGAGATCATCACACAATGGATAAGAAAGGGTGCCGACTTTAACCTGCGCGTTGCTGATCTTGCGCCCACCGATACTTTGCACATGATGGCCGTGCGCATTTTTACCAATGCTGAAATAGCGGAGTACGATTTTGATGAGGCTGATCCCGATGTGGTGAAAAAATTAAATACGCAAAATCGCGTGGTGAGCCCGGAGGCACTGGGCTCGCCCGCATTGTCGGTGAATTTTTTCAACAGCAATTTGTTTAGTGCATCGCAATTGAAAGAACTGGCCGAGGTGAAACAACAGGTAGTCACACTTGACCTGGCGAAGATGCCTTTGAAAGATGAAGACGTGCTGCTGATCGCTGAATTTGAAAACCTGCGCAGGCTCAACCTGAGCTTTACCGGTATAACCGGCGCTTCGCTGGGCACATTGAAGAAACTGAAACATCTTCGTTCCTTATCGCTCTCGGGCACGCAGGTGAATGCAGAGCATCTGAGACAGCTGCAGGAATTCCCCAACCTGAAAACAGTCTATACCTGGAGTACGCAGGCGACTCACGATGAAATAGCAAACCTGCAGCAACAAGCCAGGCATATTCGTTTTGAAACCGGCTTCCGCAGCGACACAGTGATGATGAAGCTTTCGCCACCCATACTATTGAACGAAGAAGCATTCATTTCGAGTTCCGTTCCTTTAAAACTTAAACACTACATCCAGGGCGCTGTGATCCGGTATACCACCGATGGCAGCGAGCCCGACAGCCTGGAATCGCGCGAATATACCGGCAGGGAAATGATCGACAGCAGCATGCAGATTAAAGCAAAGGCCTACAAGCCCGGCTGGATCAGCAGTGACGTGATGCAGGCAAGCATTTACAAAAGCACATTTACTCCCGATACAGTTGTTTATATTACTCAACCTGAAGATGATTACCGCGATGCCGGCAACAAATACCTCATCAACCGCGAAAGGGGTGGTGATGATTTTCGTTTTGGCAACTGGGTGGGCTACAGGTTCCGGCCGATGGAATGCCTGCTGCATTTTGCAGCGCCGGTAAAAGCTTCGAGCGTTACGTTGAGCACACTCATCAGTCCCGGTTCTTACATTATGCCTGCCGATCGAATTGAAGTCTGGGGCGGCAAAGATGAAAAGAGCCTGCAGTTGCTCTCGAAACTAACTCCCCCACCTCTTGAAAAGTACATGCCTCAGCGACGCGAAGGTTTCACCTGCACATTCCCCGCCACCGAACTAAACGTGATCAAGCTTGTTGTAAGACCCTTGCGGAAATTGCCCTCCTGGCACCAGGGCAAGGGGGAGAATGGTTGGTTCTTTATTGATGAAGTGCTGGTGAACTGACCAGTTTAAATGTCGGCACGCGTTATTACGGTCGCAATTTCCCCCTAACATTGGCGTAAACGCACCTTTTGGATGATGCCTGACTTAGCTAATTTTATCCCATATAAATAACCAACTCAAATCAATTGACATGAAACCGAAAACTATCAAAATTCTGTACTGGGTATTTACGATTTTGTTTGCCGGCCTGATGATCTTCTCTTCCTGGGAGAGTTTATTGGTGACCCAACAGGCAAAGGATATTATTGGTGGCTGGCTCGGCTATCCCGAATATATCATACCGTTTACCGGTTGGGCCAAAGTGATCGGCTCTATTGTAATTTTGATTCCCGGATTAAAAACGATCAAGGAATGGGCCTATGCGGGATTATTCTTTGACCTGATAGCGGCTACTTATTCTATTGTTGCGGCTTCAAAGGGGAATATTGATCCGGGTACCTATGGGATGTTGATATGGTTTGTGATGGGTATATTGTCGTATGTGTTTTGGAAGAAGTGGTTGAAAATCGCGAAGTAGATATACTTCAAGTTTGTCTGAATGTGAATATATTCAAGAGTGATTTTTGTGCAGCTCTCATCAAAAAGACGCGCAGAAATTACTCTTTTTGTTATGATTGGTTCTAAGGATTTTTCATGGTCATACTTGGCGAATGGGTCTATTCTAAATCCAGACACACGATTCAAAATACCCGCAATCGCCCGGTTCATTGCGTGCTCTATTCGTCATCTATATTTTCAAAGTCTTTTTTTGCTGAACATCGGAATGCAAATGGAGGTGTGTTTTTTCTGATGAGCGACTTGATTTTTTCCCAACGATTGACAATCTGCTTGACCATTTCCCAATAGGCAAAGCCAGATTTTGACGGAGGGCTAAAAAAGAAAATGCCCAAACCGTGCTCTTTATAAAGTTCCCTTTGGTGCTTAATGCTCTGAATCCGGTAGTCTTTTGTAATCACTATCCCATTCATTTTTCCAACCTTTGGTATCCAATCTTCGTCTTTTGCGCCCTCACCAAAAACATCTTTAATGGAAAGGATTTCTATATGCATTCCATCCCGGGCGTTCGGCGGCTGCTGCAGTTTGTTCAATCCTCTGGCAATTTGAGCAGGCAGATTTTCGTCGATATAGACTCTGTACTCTTTCATCAAGCAGCGTTTTTATGAAACGAAATAGCATCCTTCACCTTTTTTTCCGGAATTTCATAAAGGCTGGCAATAAACGCTATTGGTTCATTGGCCAGATACATTTTGTAAACTGCCTCGGTTTGGATATTAGTGCCTTCGATAATTGGCTGACCAAACTTATGTTGTGGGTCGCAAACGACGGCTTTGTTTTTGCCTAAAGGCCAAAGCCTTGTTGCNAGTAAGTCATTGTCAAAATCTAATTTTTTGAAAAANAGCTTTATAAAGTCAAGGTTNAGCTGCTTACTACCGTCTAATGTCATAGCAGTCCCATCTATNTGGAAGTATATTTTTTTCCCATCAGTGCTTATGTTGTCGATAACCTGCTTCTGTGCAAAAGGGAATATTGTTTTGAACTCTTTGGCCAATTCCCCATGCGCTTTGAGAATCTGGTTTGGAGTGACTCCTGCATCTGATAGTTGCATCATGACGTAGAATTCAATAAGTGTGTGGAAACCTACTGCCCGGGTACTATCCACTCGCCATGAATATTTACCTTTAAACGCTTGGCCCAGTTTTCCGTCCCAATACTCATTTAGCCACTTATTGACTTTATGGTATGGGAGCTGCAATATTCTGGCTACATCAGGAACTGTGTAGATTCCGTTTCCAATATTAAGTTTAGTACCTGATGCCATAATTTGTGTTTAGTTTAAATACAACATACTTCGCGATACTAATTGCAAATATACAGTCGTTGTTAAAAATAACGGTATTAGACACACTAAATTTATTCTTTCCTGTGCTTCTATTTAATGCAAGAATGATTCTTTTTAACAAGTTCCTTTTTGAGCTACTGATAGCCCGGGTGGAGGGTTTAGATTGAGACCGGTCAGAAAGCTTGACCAGGTAAAGCCTTAATAAGGCTCGCCAAAACTACCAAAATAGTTAAAGTCTGCTGGCATTTATTCAGATTGTCGCCAGCTATCTTTGACAGCTTGTTTAAGTGATTTCTGACGACACTGCAGAAAAAAGTTTGACCAAGGCGAATTTTAAATAACAAGATAAAAAATTAGTAAAAAGACACGTGGCTGAGAGACTAATATAACTATGTCATAAATAAGCCGGAAAAATAATCTGAATATTCTTCCGGCCAGGTAGTCCCGCCCAGAATCGAACTGGGATATCAAGTTCCGGAGACTTGCGTACTATCCATTGTACTACGGGACCAAAGACTGCCAGCTGAATACAGCTGACAAGGACCGCAAATGTACGTTTTACCCCTCATAGTCCAAAGAGAAAGCGCCGAACGGGACGGGGAACATGTCCGTTTGCCTTGAGAATCATCAGGAGCTTTCCGCATGCCTTGCAGATGCAGTGGTTTCCCAGATTCCCTATCTCGCCGAAGGCTTGTGCTGCTCCTTTTCCGTAGGGATATTGGAAAGAAACTCAAATTGCCGGTCGTCCACTCTTATCACGCAGCCATAATGTGGCCTGAACGCCTGGAAAGAGTCTTTTAATGAAGTGCCGGTAATATGGGCGAGGATACTCCTGATAACGCCACCGTGCGCCACGATGATGGCTGGCCTGGCACTTTGTTCAATGCGCTCATAACAGCGCACTACACGCTCGTACAACTGTACATAACTCTCCCCGCCGGGGATACACACATTCACAAAATCCTGCATCCAGGGATCGATCGCTTCGCGGGGTATGGCGTCCCAATGCTTCATTTCCCATTCACCACAATTCAACTCGCGCAGGTCGGGCTCCCAACTGATGGGGGCATGAGGATATAAATGTTCGGCCAGCTTGCGGCAGCGCGTAAGCGGACTACTGTATACATGCGCAGCAGGAGGGATGTATTGTTTAATGATAGCAGCTTCTTCATAAAAGCTCTCTGTCACATCCAGGTCGGCATGACCGTAACAAATGCCTTTTTCCACCAACGGTCTTGTATGACGAATCAGGTAAACAGACATAACTATAGTATAAATCTTCACACAATCAGCGTGCCCAGGTAAAACGCAATTTCGCTCACCTGCTGAATGCCGCCAAACAATCGCTCGTATAACCGCCGATCCATTTTTTAAAAAATCGGCCCATGCCGGCACCAGGCGAGTCGAAATAAGAAGAATAAGGTTAATGAGTTTTGGGCAAAAGGTCGCAGAAATAAAAGCCATAATCAGGTGCCTGGTTCATCGGATCGTTGGGATCATTGGTTGTTTGAGGCGCTGCATATTTTCGATAGGTGATTTCACCTTTTTTGAAGGGTATGGGGTGCTTGAAAATAGGTCCGTCAAACACGAAGGAATGGTACTCGCCGTTTTCGCCACACACGTCCACATGGGCTGGCAGGTCGCGAACAAATGATTCGTCTATAATGCGGCCGCAAAAACTTTTATCGAGCATTTTTTCATTCACACACACAATGATGGCTCTGAATCCGAGTTGCAGGAAAGATTGCATCANTTCAGCGGTGGAAATTTTCCATAAAGGAAAAACACCTTCAATACCGGNAGNACGCAATTTCTCTTCACGGTATTTTTTCAAATCTTCTAAANATATGTCTCCGAAGATGGCGTGGGTAAGACCTTCACTTTTTAATTGCNCCACTTTTTNCTCCATCGCTTTTTCATATTCCTCCATACCCGGTTGTTCGGGCAGCTCTATGGTATGCAAAGGCAACCCAATGGCTTCGGCCTGCAACTGCAGCAAACTTCTTCTCACTCCATGCATCGAAATGCGGTCGTGAGCGGCATTGACGCTGGTAAGCAAACAACGCACATCATAGCGCTGCTGCTGCAACACATAGTGCAGGCAAAGCGATGAATCTTTGCCTCCGCTCCAGTTCATATAGGCAACCTTCTTCATTATGCCCCTACATAATAAATTGACATATTGAATTATGTATTCTTACTTCAACACTATCTGCAGTCCGCTTATAAAAGAGTCATTACATGAAAAATTTTTCTCGGAAAAACACATAACGCTGCTTCAGTTCAAGCAGGCAATTGCGGCAAAGACAATCATCGTATCGCTCTTCAATGAAAGCACGCTCCTCGGTGGTGAGCGTCACGCCAAAACACTGGCAATGCACCACGTCACCGGGTTTACATTCAAAGCGCTGCCTGCAACGCGGGCAGCTTTTTTCTTCATGCTTACACATGCGCAGGTCTATTGGGCGGTTTGTAACACGGTGAACTTTGTTTTTGCCCACTCAAACAAACCGAAGAAGATGCCGCTGTAAACAAGTGTGCCAACCAGGAAATTGCGCTCAAAGATCAGGGCGCTTTTCAGGTTCAGAAAATATACCTCCCAGGTGTCGGCTGAAAACAGGCTGTAACCAATCATGCAGGCAGGACTGGTCACGATCCAGTGAATTAGTGTTGCGGCGAGCGAAGCCAGCGCAATGTTCTTTGCATTCACTTTCCTGATCATTCGCTGGCCTGCAAACACTACAAGGGCAAAAGCAGCATACACAAAATACCAGCCCTTATAAAAAAACACCCATTCATTGAAATAGTGCACGCGATTTAAGACTACATCACTCAACCACAAAGTGATCAGCACAAACAGGTATGCTTTCATGCTTTTCTGAAAATAAGCACCTGCAAAAACTGCCATTGCTCCCAGCGAGGTGAACGTGGCTACCGGGGAAATGCCAGGGTTAAGACTGAAAAGTATGCGGATGATGGCGAGCACCACTATGAAGGCAAGCAACACCAGGGTGCGCGGGTTGATCTTTTGTATAGTCATAATAAACTGGTTTTATAATTTAAAGGAAAATCCGGCTGTTATATTGAATTTTTGCGAGCTGTATCCATAAACTTCCTGGTACTTCGCTCCCGTAATATTTTTGGCATCCACAAACAGGCGCAGGCGGTCTTTGAAAAAGCTATATTGCGCGTAGGCATTCCACAACAGGTACGATTTCAATGTTACGGGCACTTGCTCAAAAGTGATATCATCGAAATACAAATCCCCGCGTTTGGCATACCTGTAAATATTCGTACTCACGAAAAATCGTTTGTTTACCTGGAAATTCAGCGTGGCGCCAAACGTGTGTTTGGGTCGGCGGACCAGGTTATCGTACGTGGTGTCTTTTCCGCTGCCGGTTTGGGTGGTCACCTCGCCCTCAACGAATGTGTAGTACAATCTGATTTGCAGATCGTTGTTGACCTGGATCGTAGGTTCAATTTCTATACCGTGATCATTCTGCTTATCGAGGTTAATGTAGGTAAAGGAAGGGCCATACACAATCACGTCTTCTGTTCTTCTCTGAAAATACACTACCCTGGTCTGTAGCAAACCATCAAACAGTGAGGTTTGTACGCCACCTTCAATCGTGCGCGATTTCTCGGGATCCAAATCAGGATTGGCACCATAAGGCCCGTAGAGTGAATTCAGGCTGGGCGACTTAAAGGCGCTGGCGATATTGGCAAATACTTTCAGATTACGATTGATAAGAAAACTGGGATTGATACTGTAAGTGGTATTGTTGCCGTAACGACTGTGATGATTGTATCTCAAACCTGCTTCAAAATTAAAGCCGCCAATGTTTTTCAGGAAGAATGACGCATAGGGACTCGTGATGTTTATGCCGGTGTCGGGCGATAGCATACGCTGGTCGCGATGATCAATTCCCACCAGCGCCTGTATGTGATCGCTGAGATTGAACTGTCCGTAAATTTCTGCCAGTTTATTTCTTCCCTCAAATTCGCTGGTGCCATACATTGAGTGGTAAGTGCGGCCCATTTCATCGTAGGCAAATTGCGCTATCAACTGTCCGCTCTTGAATTTGTAAGTGGCAATGGCGCCGGTAGAAAGCAGTTTGCCTTTATAGCTATCGCTGGCGTCGGAATACGAGCCATTGTCGAAGTCGCCCTTGAAATAGCTATAGCGGAAATAAGGTTTTACTGCAAGGCCTTTCAGCACCTGCGCTTCAAAACCCAACTGGAATGCGTTTTTCAGGTAACCGTCTTTATCAAAGCTTTTTGCCGCCGTGGTGTCTTCGGCTTCGCTGATACCATCTGATTCCTGATGCGCGAATCCGATGTTGTAATTTATTTTTTCCGTTTGTCCATTCACTCCGGCATAAAATTTCCGGGTATTGAATGAACCATACGATGCATTGCCATACAACTGCGCTGCCTTACCCTGTCCTTTTTTGGTAATGATGTTGATGACACCCGCAATAGCATCGGAGCCGTATAAAGTAGATTGGGCGCCTTTCAGTATCTCAATGCGTTCAATCTGTTCTATAGGAAAAAGACGAAGGTCAAATGCGCCGCCCACACTCGAAGGATCGGTAGCCGGTATGCCATTGACCAATATCACCGTGTAATCATTTTTTGCGCCGCGCAGAAATACTGATTTGTCTTTTGCTTCATTGCTGGTAGCGCCATTAATAATTAGTCCGGCCTGCTCGGTCAGCACCTGTGTAATGTCTTTTCCCAGGCTTCGGCTCAAAGTTGCCTGGTCGATGATGGTGATGACTTTCCCGGTCTCGGCCGTCTTGGTGGGAAATTTGGTGGCGGTGACTACTACCTGTTCCAGTTGGCGGTTGAATGTTGTGTCGTCCTGGGCAATAATATACTGGCAATGGAATAATGCCAATGCAAAAAATATTTTCTTGTTCATTTTGCTCATAAGTTTTGGACCAAGAGGAAAAGAACACCTCTTAGTTATGAGCTCCTGGTAAAAAACAAAAGAGAAACAGAAATGAAATGTCTTCCGCGGTAAGACTGATTTCATCCCGGCTTTTCACCCGAAAGCTCGTTGATGTAATGACTGTAACTGGCAGGTCTTCTGGCTCGTTCTCTTGTTCACTACCTTCCCATTCGCGTGGCGAACAGTGGTTTGAAGACTGAACAACTTAAACAGAACTTACAGCTACGGGGATAGCACCGGATTTTCACCGGTTTCCCTTTTCATCCCGACGGGTCGGGAACCAATTACGCGACAAATGTAGAGGATTGAAAAACTTCTGCCAATATAATTTTTTTGGCATGTGAAAAGATAGAGTATAACTATTGCCGCAAAATTATCTTGGCTTCTTATTCAAATGCAGGCTTATTCCTCCATAATAATTCACGCCCGGCGCTGCATTGAAATATCTTCCACCCACGGCATTGATATCATTGCCCAGGCTATATTTTGTGTCGAAAATATTATCAACGCCTGCAAATAGTTCAATCCCATGATTTTTCATCAAACTAGTTCTATAACCCGCACGCGCACCCAATAAGTTGAACGAACTGGCCCAGGCGTCATTAGCATCGGTCAGCGCAATGGGATCACTGTAGTAGTAAGTAATGTTGGCATAAAAACCTTTCTTCAGGTTAATGTCCATACCTGCTGCTACAGTATTCTTTGCAACGCTGGGGATTTTTTTGCCAGAGAAATCGGAAGTACCCTGTTTAAAATCTTTATAAGTAAACCAGTTGATAGTATGGCTTACCCACCATTTCATATACACATTATTGCGCGGTAAAGTCTGGTAATAAGCCTGCCATTCCACACCGTCTTGTTTTGTGCCGCCGGCATTTTCAAAATAGTCGGCACCGGTATTGTCGCGGCGAATCACGATAGCGTTCTTTAAGCGGAAATTGAAGACATTTACTTCCACGTATAAACGCTGTTGCAGGAAACTGCTTTTCACACCCGCTTCATAACTGATGCCATGCTCTGCCTGCAGGTCGCGGCTGATAACGGTAGTAGAAGGCAATACTTCCTGCGTGGTGGGTGGAGAAAATCCTTTTGAAATGCTGGCATAGAATAAGGTGCTGCCCGCGATTTTTTTCGACAGCGCCACGCGCGGCGACCATTCGCTTTTGAATTTCCGCACCACTTTGTCGAATGCCGGCTCATTTAACCTGTCTATCTCGATAGTGGAACGGTTCAGACTGGCGCCTGCCGTCAACGACCAGCCGCCGGGCAGATGTATATCACCCTGCGCAAATGCAAACCAGGTGCGGTTGATAATATCATCGTCTGTCTGAATGCCTCCCGGTTCGCCCTGGTTGTTCACAAACGTCTTGGTGCTGAAATGGCCCGTCTGGCTTTCGGCGCCAAACAAAAAGCCTAACCGTGTGCCATCCACCTCTTTCTTCCATTTAAAAACCGTTCTTCCGCCCATATGCGGTTCATATCTTTTTTCGTAGTTGCGGAACGTCGGATTGCGCACATCTGTATATGCGCCGTACACCGCCAGCACATTTTCGAAATTATCGTTGAAATGATAGGTATGCGTGAGGCCAGCTAAAATTGTTTTCTGGTAAATAGCGGCTTTCGACTCATCGGCGCTGGGGTTGGGTCCTGCTGCAGGACGGGCAGCACGAGGGTTCTGTTCATACTGTGCCGCGGTCAATCCGCCGGGAGTCTCATACCGCAGGTCACCATAAAATATGGTGGCCAGCAATTCATGTTTAGCATCCGACTTCAGCCTCATCTCCCACGACACAAAGCTGCGCCGCATATCTGAATGATCGCGGTAACCATCGCTGTTGAGGTTGGAGAGTGTAAGGCTATGCCTGCTCTTATCGTTGCCCAGCCTCACTTGCAGGGCATTGTTATATGTATTGTAACTACCGACCGCACTCGTGAGCGAAGCGCCCGCGTTCCAGTCGTCGCCCTGGCTGTTGATCAGCAAAGCGCCACCGGTGCCTGCGCCATATAAACTGCCGGCCGGCCCTTTGATCACTTCAATAGAGTTGATATTATAATAGCTCAGTTGATTGAGGTAAGTGCTTCCACCGGGGTCGGTGAAGGGGATGCCGTTGTAATACACTTTCACATTACGCACACCAAATGGCGAGCGCAGAGTGCTGCCGCGGATATTGAGGCGGTAACTGCCCGGCGACCTTTCTTCCATTTTCACCCCGGGCGTGGTATTCAGGGCCGGGAGAATGCTGGTATTGTTGAATCGATCCAATTGTGTTTTGCCTACATAATTGATGGCCGCCGAAACTTCCTTCAGTTGGCGGTTTTGTTCATAGGCTTTTACTACCACCTGCTGCAGTGTGCGGGCAGAATCGGCGGTTGAGGGGTCCTGGGCTTTTAGCAAAACCGTATAGCAAGTAAGTGCTGCAAGTATTAAATATTTCATTGACGCGGATTGATGATTGCAAGATAAAGGTAAAGCCAAATAATTTTCTATCTTCCACAAATGAAGTCCTCCAAGCTCAATTTGTTCAGCATTACCATGATTGTGATTGGCCTGGTGATCGGAATGGGCATTTTCCGTACCTCCCGCGATGCCGCCGACGCCGCTCTCACGCCCACCATATTTTTCGCTGCCTGGATAGCGGGAGGACTGGTTGCCTTTTGCGGTGCGCTAACTTACGCCGAAATTGGTTCGCGTTATCCTGTAACGGGCGGATATTATAAAGTATTTTCCTACGCCTATCATCCATCCATAGCCTTTGCCATCAATTGCATCATCCTTATCTCCAATGCTGCTTCGCTCTCGGGTGTGGCATTGATCGGCGCGGAGTACATCAGCCCGCTGCTGCTGGGACAGCGTGATACCGACCTGGCCAGATCATTTATAGCCATGGGCGCCATCATACTGTTTTATGGTGTAAACCTGATGGGTCTGCGCATGAGTTCGAACACGCAAAATGTGCTGATGCTGATAAAAATCGGGATGCTGCTGATCCTGATTTCATCTATCTTTTTTCCGCAATTGTATAATAACACGCCCATTGTTGCACCGACGCCGGAAAAAATGACTGCCGGCGCGTTGTTGTTATCCTTTGGTATAGCGCTGAAGGCAACCTCTTTTACCTATGGCGGCTACCAGCAGACCATCAATTTTGGTGAGGAGGTGGAGAATCCGCAAAAAAATATACCGCGCGGGATTTTTATAGGAATTACCGTCATAGTGTTGAGTTATTTCGCGGTAAGTTATGCGTATTATAAGGTGATTGGTTTTGATGAACTGAAGAACACTACCGGCATTGCGAGCATAATTGCTGAAAAAATGTTTGGTCCTACGGGTAAATATGTATCGTCTGTTTTGCTCTTTATAGCTGTACTGGCTTACGTGAATGTACTTTTGCTGAGCAACCCGCGGGTGATGTATGCCATGAGCGATGATGGTATTTTACCTCCTGCCTTTAAAAAGAAAGATGAAAAGCGCGATGTGCTGACCTTGAGCCTCACCGTTTTTACGGCAATTTGTGTAGTTACTTTATTTTTTGCCAATACCTTTGAAAAGATTCTCAGCTTTACAATGTTTCTCGATTCCATCGGGATGGCCACGTCGGCGGCCACTATCTTTGTACTGCGCAAACGAACAAGGCACCTCAACGGTACCGGCATATATTCTATGAAATTGTATCCGCTGCTGCCAGTGATTTTTGTATGCGCATATATTCTTATTGGTATCATCATCACCATAACCAATCCAGAATATGCCCTTATCGGCGTTTCCGTGTTTTTGACCTTCCTGGGGCTGTATTTTGTGGCCCGCCGGTTAAATAAAAAGAATGTGGAATAATTATGTCTGAAAGAAAATTAGATCTGTCGTTTATCCTGAACGAGCTGGGCGAAGAACGCGATCAGTACTTCCGTGCCATTGCCCCACCGATAATGCAAACCAGCAATTTTGCCTTCAATAATGTGGATGACCTGGCCCGCGTGTTTGAAGATGAATACAGCGCCTACCTGTACAGCCGCGGTCTCAATCCCACCATCGATATACTGCGCACCAAGCTGGCCGCGCTGGATGGGGCAGAAGATTGCCTGGTGTTCAACAGCGGCGCTTCTGCCATATTTGCCTCCGTTTTTGCCAATATCCAGGGCGGCGATCATATTGTGTCGGTGCAAAACCCCTATACCTGGGCGCAGCGCATGTTTGATAAGGTGTTGCCCAAATTCAACGTGGTGACAACCTATGTGGATGGCCGTAAGATCGAGAACTTTGAAAGGGCCATTCTCCCCAATACACGCATCATCTATCTTGAATCGCCCAACAGCTGGGATTTTGCCCTGCAAGACCTGCGAGCGGTGGCAGAACTGGCGCGGGCGGAAAACATTATTACGATATGCGATAACAGTTATTGCACACCGTTATACCAGCAGCCCATCCAGATGGGTATTGATATGGTATTGCAATCGGCTTCCAAGTATATTGGTGGTCATAGCGATGTGGTGGCGGGGGTGTTGAGCGGCACGCGCACCATGATGAAGAAGATTTTCGATAATGAGCTGCTCAATATGGGAATCAGCATTTCACCCTTCAATGCCTGGCTGCTGATCAGGGGTTTGCGAACCCTGAGCACCCGGCTGGAGCGAATCAGCAAAACTACCCAGTCAGTTGTAAAATTCCTGAAGCAGCACCCCCTGGTAGAGGAGGTGATCTTTCCTTTTGATGAGAGTTTCCCCCAATACGAACTGGCCCGCAGCCAGATGAGCGGGGCTTGTGGCCTGCTTACCATCGTAATGAGGGCGAAGGAACGGAAAGATATTGTAACTTTCTGCGAGTCATTACGTCATATTCTCATCGCTGTGAGCTGGGGCGGCTACGAGAGCCTGGCCATACCGCGCTGCGCCTCCGTACTTCCCGAAGAATTTGACCCGTCGAACCGCGAGCACCGGATGATAAGGCTGTATGTGGGACTGGAAGACGCAGACTACCTGATTGCCGATATGGAGCAGGCTTTCAGCAAGGTAGGTAGCTTTTAACCCATTTTTATTTCATGCTTTAGCTCGCAGGGTGTATGTTTGACAACCATTTAAATAATTGGCCGGGTGATGACCTGCCCAATACTCTTACATTTGTTTTATGAGAAAAAAAAGGATTCTATTACCCATATTTTCCTTCTTCATTTTTCTAACCTCTGTAGCACAGGATAAATGGGATCTTAGGCGTTGCGTTGAATATGCCTGGCAAAATAATATTGACGTACGGCTGGCTGACGTAAATGCGAGAATGGCAGCTATTGACCTGGAACAATCCCGGTGGGAAACCCGCCCGGTGATTGGCCTCAATACCAATATCGGTTTGCAGTTTGGCCGCTCTATCGACCCCAATACCAACCAGTTTACCAGCGGAAGCAGCATGCTGCTGTATAATTCCTTCAACCTCCAGGGCAATATTGATTTTTTCGCCTGGGGCCGTCTGAAAAATGCCGTTATCAGTTATCAATATTCGCATCAGTCAGCCCTTGCCAACGTAGATAAGGTGAAGAATGACGTAGCGCTCAATGTGGCCACGGCATACCTCACCGCCCTGCTGAACCATCAGCAGGCAGAAATTGCCCGTGTTACCATGGAGCAATCGAGATACCAGCTGATCCTGACGCGCAGAAAAGTGGACGCTGGCTCGCTCCCCGAAATCGACGCTCTTACATTTGAAACACAGTACACCACCGACAGCGCCAATTATATCGGGGCGATGGCAACAGCACAACAGTCATTGCTCTCTTTAAAGGCTCTTCTGAACCTGGATGCTGCACAGCCTTTTGAAATTGAAACACCGCCGGTAGATAATATTCCCATCGAACCCTTGTTGCAATTGCAGCCGGAACTGGTGTTTGAAACGGCGCTGAACAATCAGCCTGCCCAAAAGCAGATAGCGCTGCAGATCAAAAGCGCCGAGGCAATGTATAAATCCAGGAAAGCTTTGTTCTATCCTACTTTTTCCTTGTTTGGAAGCCTGGCCAGCCAGTTTTCAAGCTCCGACAGGAAAATTACCGGCTACCAGTTCCTGGGTTATTCCCCCGCAGACCCGTTAAGCCCGATCGTAAATGTAGGTGGCGTGGCATACCCCGTGCTCTCGCCCAATGTGGACCTGCAGGAAGGAAAGAAGACATTCAGCGAAATGTGGGATGGCTGGGGCAGACAAATAGACAATAGTTTTCGCCAGGCAATAGGTCTTTCCATCCAGGTACCTATTATGCAGCGTGGTTTTGCCAGGTTGTCGATCAAGACATCCAAACTGCAGCTCGAAAATTTGTCGATACAGAGACAACAGGTTGACCAGACCCTGAAGAATAATATTTACACGGCTTTTTACCAGGCTACGGCTGCCTTGCAAAAGTATAATGCAACCGTTAAGTCGGTAGAGACCGCACAAAAGAGTTATGATTTTGCCCTGAAACGTTTTGATATGGGCCTTTTGAACGCTTTTGAATTACTCAACACCCAGAATAATCTTACGCGCGCCAAACTCGACAATTTGTACGCGCAATTTGATTACGTGTTTAAGATGAAAGTGCTTGAATTCTGGAAAGGTCTTGGTATTCGTTTATAAAAGTTAGCTTTACAACTCCCTAATATGAAGAAGAAAATATTTTGGATCATTGCTGTTTTAGTGGTGATAATTCTTGTAGCGATCGGTCTCAAATCGGCTGGGGTTATAGGAAAAGATGAAGGCATTAAAGTGGCCACAGAAAAAGTGGTGACCCGTACCATCATCGAAACAGTGAACGCCAGCGGCAAAGTGTATCCTGAAATAGAGGTAAAAGTAAGTCCTGATATTTCGGGTGAAATTGTTGAACTGAACGTTGAAGAAGGCGATAGCGTAAAAAGAGGCCAGGTACTCGCCAAAATATATGCGGATATCTACTCAACACAGCGCAACCAGGCCGAGGCAGAAGTGCAAAGGATGGAAGCGATGCTCGCCAACTCGCAGGCTCAGCTCGTGAGCCTGAAATCGTCGCTCGAGCTGGCCAAGAAAAATTACGATCGCCAAAAGCAGTTGCTGAATGATAAGGTGATTTCTGCCGCCGAATTTGAACAGGCAGAAAATAATTATCGTACTGCCCAGGCTAGTTATAATGCTGCGTTGGAAGACATTCGCAGCGCACAGGCCGCCATTCAAAGTTCTCGCGCCAGCCTGGAAAGAGCCAATAAAGATTTGAGCCGTACCGCGGTTCTCGCACCGATGGACGGAGTGGTGTCGTTGCTTAGCGTTAAAAAAGGTGAACGCGTGGTGGGCAGCAATATGATGGCCGGTACCGAAATGATGCGCATTGCCGATATGAACACCATTGAAGTGCAGGTAGATGTTAGCGAAAATGATATTCCCAAAGTAAGCCTTGGTGATTCTGCGCTGGTGGAAGTAGAAGCTTATACCGGCAGAAAATTCAAAGGAATCGTTTCTAAGATCGCAAGCAGCAGTAATACCGTTAGCGGTACCGCCGCTGCCGGCGCTAATGATGTTACCAACTATAAAGTGCATATTCGACTTTTGCATAGTTCGTACCATGACCTGATTGACCCGACAAAGCCGCGTCATTTTCCGTTCAGACCTGGTATGAATGCGAGTGCGGATATTCAAACCATGACCAAGGAAAATGTGATTGCCGCTGCTATCAATGCGGTTACTACCCGCGAACCTGGTACCGACAATGTGGTGAATGCGAAGAAAGATCCTGCGGAGGAAGAAGGCTTGCAGGAACAAACGAGGACCTCGGTATCGCAGGATATAGACGAAGTGGTATTTGTGCTGCAGCCCGATAACACCGTGAAAAAAGTAAAAGTGAAGACGGGCATCCAGGATATCAACTATATTGAAATAACTGAAGGCCTGCAAGGCGGCGAGACAATTGTGGTGGCGCCTTACAACGTGGTGAGTAAAACGCTCAAAGACGGTCAGAAAGTGAAAGTGGTGCCGCAGGACAAGCTGTTTGAAACCAGGAAATAAAAATTCGAAATAGAAAATCCGAAATCCGAATTGCCAGTGTTTCGGATTTCGGATTTTTTATTTTGCAGAATGTAAAAAAAACTAATGCATGCAATTCGGAGTTATTGGAAGTGGAAGCTGGGCCACCGCGCTGGTGAAACTGCTCACCGATAATCATCTCAAAGTGGGTTGGTGCGTACGTTCTGAGCAAGTGGTTGATCATATCAGGCAAAGGCATCATAACCCCAATTATCTCAGCTCAGTTTATTTCGATACATCATTTCTCGATCTTACCACCGATGTGGCCGATACCATCGCGAGCAGCGATCATATTTTAATTGTGGTTCCATCGGCCTATATAAAAGATACTTTGCAGTCTTTGCCCAAAAATGCATTTGAGGGTAAAACAGTGATTTCCGCAGTAAAAGGCATTTTGCCCGATGAAAATCTGCTGCTGAACGAATACCTGGAAAAAGAATTTGATCTGCCTTTATCAGATTATTTCACCATCATGGGCCCGTGCCATGCAGAAGAAGTGGCCCGCGAAAAATTGTCGTACCTCACATTTTCCGGGCTAGACAAACAGCGAGCGGAAAATATCGCGAAATGTTTTGCCACGCCGTACCTCAACACGGTGGTGAACGATGATGTGTATGGCGTTCAGTACGCCGCCATTTTGAAAAATATATATGCCCTGGGCGCCGGTATTGCACATGGTTTGGAGTATGGCGATAATTTCCTGAGCGTGCTGATAGCCAACTGCGCCGATGAAATGGCCGGCTACCTGCGCAAGGTCGGCATCAGGCATATCGAGGTGGGCGTGCATGAAAGCGAAGACCCCGTTACCCACCGCAAGAGCCCGAACTATGCCGCTTCGGTGTACCTGGGCGACCTGCTGGTGACCTGTTATTCTCTTTTCAGCCGCAACCGCACCTTTGGCAACATGATAGGTAAGGGCTATTCGGTAAAAGCTGCCCGACTGGAAATGAATATGGTAGCCGAAGGATACTTCGCCAGCAAGTGTATCTGGTTAGTTAACAAAACAATAGGAGCGGAAATGCCCATTGCTGACACTATTTACCGTATCTTATGGGAAAATGTTAAACCCAGCGAAGGGTTTAACCTGATCGAGGAAGTCCTCGTCTAACAGTTCAATGCCCCTCTCATATTCTACATATGGAACCCTGGCAATACTGATCATGATCGGTATTTTATCGCTGAACCATCTTATTCAGTATCTCCGCCACAGGCGGCACAGGCATCCTAATCCATAAACAGGTCGGCGGCTATGCCATCGGCAAATAATTTTCCCTCATTGGTCAATTGAAAGCGGTTATCGCGCTGCAGTAATTTACCGCTATGCATGTATTTACTGCCACTTTGCAGAAGTCGTTCTGCCACATCCTGCCCGAAATTCTTTGAAACAAATTCCAGGTCCAATCCTTCCATGGTGCGCAGAGAGGTCATGATATATTCGTTGATGCGCTGGCGGTGGGTGAGCTCTTCTTTTTCGAAAGGCAGTTCATTGCGCAACAGGGCCTTTATATAAAGCGCATTGTTGGCGACATTCCATTGGCGGCTTTTGCCATTGTAGGAATGCGCGGAAGGACCGATCCCCAGGTAATATTCACCGCTCCAGTATGAACTATTGTGGCGGCTGCGCATACCCGGTTTGGCAAAATTGGAGATCTCGTAATGTTCATAGCCTTCCTGCTGCATGCGGCGAATCAGGTGAGTAAATTGACGAGCCTGTGTTTCGGAATCAGTATTGGCTATTTTATTTTTCCGGATCATGTGTTCAAGGGCGGTGCCTTGTTCTACTGTAAGGGCGTAGCAGGAAAGATGCGGCACACCGGCATGCACGGCTTCGGATATATTATAGTCCCAGTTTTCATCTGTCAACGTAGGTGTTCCATATATCAGGTCGATGGTGAGGTTGGAAAAACCGGCATCCTGCGACATTTTAATGGAACTTTTCGCCTGCTGCGCGTTGTGGGCGCGGTTCATCCAGCGGAGGTCGGCCTCGAAAAATGATTGAATGCCGATGCTGAGGCGGTTGATACCCGAATGGCGCCATGCATCCAGTTGTTCCTGCGTTATATCATCGGGATTGGCTTCGAGGGTAAGCTCGGCGCCGGGCTGCACGTTGAATTGCTGGTAAAGCGCAGACAAAATGCTTTGCAGCTCGCCCGCTTCAAGCAGGGAAGGAGTGCCGCCACCGAAATAGATCGTCTCTACAGGTAAACCCTGCAGGTAATCTTTTTGTAAACTAATCTCTTTCAATAAAGCCTGTAAAAAATCGTTCTTAGCTTTCAGCGAAGTGGAAAAATGGAAATTGCAGTAATGGCAGGCACGCCTGCAAAAAGGAATATGGATATAAATCCCTGCCACCTGAGCCGTTTTTATTGGAATTTTGCTGCTTTAATAATATGGCAAAGGTAGATGTATATGGTCATAAGCGGATGATGCTGTTGCTGGCGCTAATATGCCTGCTGCCTTTGTCGATGCTCGGTCAGTATCGGTTAATTATCAGGCCGGTAGATAAAGACTCGGTTTTTGTGCAACAAAACCTGAAACTGCAGCCCAGCTTTCGCAATATGGATTTCTGCCGGGAATATGTTTCCGGTCTACCCAACCTGCTTCGCACCAAGGGGTATGCCGCCGCCTCGGTTGATAGTGTGCATTTCGATTCCACCTTTGCCATTGTGAGCCTATATGTGGGGGAGGGCTTTCGGTTAGTAAACCTTAACACCGATTCGGTTGACAAAAAACTGCTGGATGCGGTAGCCCTTTTTAAGAAAGGCGGAAATGAGCGGCCGCTCAACTTTCACCAGGTGCAGACCATGCAGGAAAAAATGCTCGACTACCTGGAGAACAATGGTTACCCTTTTGCCAAGATAACGCTCGACAGCATTGGTATGACCGAAGAGGGACTACATGCAAAGCTGAAAGTAGATAAAGGACCGCTATATACCATCGATAGTATCCGCAACTATGGCAACGCACGCATCAACTCCAACTTTCTGCAAAGACATTTATCCATCATGAACGGCAGCATTTACAAAAAGGAAAAATTATTGCTGGTAAGTAAAAAGCTGAGTGAGCTGCCTTATGTGCAGGAGCAACAGCCCTGGACGCTCACGCGCCTTGGCACGGGTTCTATTCTTGACCTGTATCTCGATACCAGGAAGAGCAGCCAGGTGAATGTATTGATCGGTCTTTTGCCCAACAACTCGCAATTGCTGAGCAATAAGCTACTGGTAACCGGTGAGGCTACTATCAATTTAAAAAATGCCCTGGGCAATGGTGAGACTATCGCCCTTAACTGGCAACAAATACAACCAAAATCGCCGCGATTGAACCTCGCCTTTCAGCAACCCTATCTGTTCCGGTCGCCATTTGGTGTGAACCTGGGTTTTGATTTATTCAAGAAAGACTCTTCGTTCGTGAACATCAGTATGCTGTTGGGTGCTATGTACACCGTTAGCTCTTCTCAAACGGGAAGCGTATTTGTGCAAAACTTGCGTACTACGCTGCTCACCGTAGATACTTTTGCGGTGAAGAACAACCGCCGACTGCCCATAGAAGCCGACGTGAGCTCGGTGAACTTCGGCGTGCAGTATGAATTTTACAATACCGACTACCGCTTCAACCCGCGCAAGGGAAATGAATTTCAGATTACCGCTACGGTGGGAACGAAGAAAGTGAAGAAGAATAATGTGATTGTAAAACTGGTTGACCAAAACGACCCGGACTATGATTTCAACTCTTTATACGATACCATTCAGCTGAGCGCCTACCAGTTTCGCGTGAAGGGCAGCGCAGCGCATTTCTTTAAACTGTCGAGGGCTTCTACCATTAAAGTGGGCGTGAATGGCGGATGGTTTCAAAGCCCGAATATTTTCCGCAATGAACTGTTCCAGATAGGGGGGTATAAATTGTTGCGCGGTTTTGATGAGGAAAGCATTTTTGCTTCGCAATATGCGGTGGGAACGGTGGAGTATCGATACCTGATGGGACAAAACTCGTTCCTGTTTGCCTTTGTGGATATGGGCTGGGCTAAGAATACTGCTGCTTCTAACAGTTACAGCAACAGTTTCCAGGGGGCGGGTCTCGGCATGGCTTTCGAAACAAAAGCAGGCATATTCAATATATCGTATGCGGCGGGCAAACGTGATGACACGAAGCTGAATCTTCGTCAATCGAAAATTCACTTGGGATATGTGAATTATTTTTAGCTATTTGCAAACGCAAACCTGAAACTACTCAGTGAAAATACCTTTACTAATCCTTTTTTTCTGTTCGGTTTACTTTGGCGCGCTGGCGCAAACCGATACCGTGCCCCGGCAGGATACACCTGTCACCAGGAAGCAGGATAGTGTAAGGCAGAAACCCGACAGCGTGCGCGCTACCGATACCGTTCGCCGCGTTCCTGTGGTTCGGGACACCACGGCCACGCGCGCCACCACACGTGATTCCGCTGCAAAGCCGGCTGCTCCCAAAACGGAAGTGCGTTTACCCGATACTACAGAACCCGCCACAACGGAGGTAGCGGCAGTGCGTAATCAAATACTGGAGAGAACCGTGAAAGGAAAACTGCTGCCCGGTTATGTAGCCGACAGCCTTCCCAACATTTCGCGCATCAATCTTTCGCAGGCGGTCTTACGTCAGCATCCATACTATAAGTTCTTTGACGAACCGATGGCCATGGCCGTGCAGGAGAAAAAGGTGAACGGTCGTGAAAGTATTTTCTACTTCATGGTGGGATTGATGCTCTACTTCGGTTTTATCAGGCTTGCTTTTGGTAAGTACCTCGACAACCTGGTCACGCTTTTCTTCCGCGCTACCATGCGCCAGCAGCAGCTGCGCGACCAGTTGCTGCAATCGCCCTTACCATCGCTTTTCATGAACTTATTGTTTTTTGTCAACGGCGGCTTCTTTATAGCGATGTTGGCCAGGCATTATAATGTGGTGCCTATTACCAACCAGTGGCTGCTTTTCGGCTATTGCTCGGCCTTACTCATGCTCATCTATCTGGGTAAGTTTATCGTGCTGAAGCTGGCGGGCTGGATCTTCAATGTGACGCAAGCTACCGATACTTACATCTTTATAGTGTTCCTGGTAAACAAGATGATCGGCATTTTTTTACTGCCTGTGTTGGTGGTGATGGCCTTTGCGGGCCCGGCTTTGTTTGAGGTGGTGATGACGCTGGCCTTCCTGGTGCTCGTTATATTTTACATTTATCGATTCATAATTTCTTATAAGCCAATACGGAATGAAATTAAATTAAGCCGTTTGCATTTTTTTATTTACCTTTGCGCCTTCGAAATAGCACCCCTCCTATTGATTTACAAGGTGTTATTGATATTTGTGGAAAGAGTTTATTAACTTTGGAATAATCCATACTTCAAAACTATGGTTAAAAACGGGGCTAAAAATGTAGGAGGTGCTGCACCTTCGATCAAGAAAATACTGATTACTCAACCCAGGCCTGAAAGTGATAAATCGCCGTACTACGAGCTTGCCAGAAAGTACAACGTACAATTAGATTTTCACCCCTTTATTCGCCTGGAGGGGATTCCTGCGAAAGAATTCCGGAAGCAAAAGATTGAAATCAACCAGTACACCGCGGTGATTTTCACCAGCCGGAACGCTATTGACCATTTCTTCCGGATTTGCGAGGAATTAAAGATCAGCGTATCGCAGGATACCAAGTATTTCTGTATCACCGAGGCTGTTGCACTGTATCTTCAGAAATTCATTCTCTATCGCAAACGCAAAGTGTTCTATGGCGCCGACGGCACCAATAAGAGCATGTTTGATGTGATCAACAAGCATAAGGAGAATGAAAAATTCCTTTATTGCTGCTCCGAAAACCAGCAGGATAACGAGATCATCAACTGGCTGAAGGCAAACAATTGTGGTTTTGCTACTCCATTCATGTACCGCACCATCAGCAATGATGTGAAGGAAGTGCTCGACAAAAACGAATACGATATCATTTGCTTCTTTACCCCCAGCGGTGTAAGGAGTCTTTTCGATAACTATCCCCGCTTCAAGCAAAACGGAACACTTATCGGCGCCTTTGGCAACAACACCTCCCGCGCCGTAGAAGATGCCGGCCTCAAGCTCGACATCGTGGCCCCGCAACCGCAGAAACCTTCGATGGTAGCGGCGCTGGATCATTATCTGGCGAGTGTTCTCAAGAAAAAATAGTGGCTTGAAGGAAAATTGAAAAAGGAACAGGGAAGGACGAATAAGGAAGTTTGAAGTAAAGGCAAGAATTTTGCTTTTTAAATTCATTCAATATTCCTTGTTCAACCTTCCCTGTTCATTTTTCAATCTTCATTTATGGCCAATCGACTCATCCACGAAACCAGCCCCTATCTTTTGCAGCACGCACACAATCCTGTTGATTGGTATCCATGGGGTGAAGAGGCTTTGAACAGGGCCAGGCACGAGAATAAACCGATACTGGTGAGCATAGGGTATGCGGCCTGCCATTGGTGTCATGTGATGGAAAAAGAAAGTTTTGAAGATGAGGAGACGGCGCGCTTCATGAACGAGCATTTTATCAATATCAAAATTGATCGCGAGGAGCGGCCCGACCTGGATCATATTTATATGGACGCCGTGCAGGCGATGACCGGCAGTGGGGGCTGGCCGCTGAATGTTTTTCTGACTCCTGAGGGAAAGCCATTCTATGGCGGCACCTATTTTCCACCTAAGGCGATGTATAACAGGCCTTCGTGGAAGGATATACTCAACGGCGTGGCGCAGGCGTATGCGCAAAAGCGGGACGAGGTGGAACTGCAGGCGGCTAACCTTACGCAGCATCTGTTCCAGGCTAACTCGTTCGGGATGCAGGCTTTAGCGGGCGATCTGGTGGAACATTTCAAAGTGGAAAAGGTGCATGAAATGTTCCGCAACATTATGAAAAATGCCGACCGGCAGGATGGCGGTTTCGGCCGCGCGCCCAAATTTCCCCAGAGTTTTGTCATACAGTATTTACTCCACTATTATTACCACACCAAAAACCAGGATGCCCTGGACCAGGCATGTCTTAGCCTGGATAAAATGATATATGGCGGCATCCACGATCAGCTGGGTGGCGGATTTGCCCGGTACTCCACCGATGGCGAGTGGCTGGTGCCGCATTTTGAAAAAATGCTGTACGATAATGCTTTGCTGGTGAATGTATTGTCTGAAGCCTACCAGCTTACCGGCAAGCCGCTTTACCGCCGCGCGATCGAACAGACCATTGGTTTTGTACAGCGCGAACTGAGCTCGCCCGAAGGCGGTTTTTATTCCGCGCTTGATGCCGACAGCGAAGGGGTGGAGGGTAAGTTTTATGTATGGAGCAAGGCGGAGGTGGAATCGGTACTGGGCGAAGATGCCGCGCTGTTTTGCGAGTTTTATGATATCACGGAAAAAGGAAACTGGGAGCACAAGAACATATTGAACATCCGCAAGCCGCCGGAACAATTTGCTGCGGAGAGGAATATTGCTGTTGAGCAATTATTAACGAAGCTGGATGAAGGAAGGGCAAAATTATTGCAGTACAGAAACCGGCGGCCACGACCCCTTCTCGACGACAAGATCCTGTTGGGCTGGAATGCATTAATGATCACGGCGTTTTGCAAGGCCTATGGGGCTTTGGGAAATGAGGAATATGCCCGGATGGCGATGCATAATATGGAATTTATCCGGAAGCATTTTCGCGCGGCGAGTAAGGAATATTATCATGTGTACAAAGAATTGGCGAAATACCCAGCCTTTTTGGGTGACTACTCGTATTTAATACAGGCCCTGATTCATTTGCAGGAGATAACCGGCCGGGCTGAATATCTTGACGAAGCCAGGGAATTGACAGAATGGGTGATTGAGCATTTCAGCGAGGAGGACACCGGTTATTTTTACTTTACCCACCGCCACCAGCAGGATGTGATAGTGAGGAAGAAGGAGGTGTACGACGGGGCGGTTCCGTCGGGTAACTCAATAATGGCTTATAATCTTTATTACCTGGGCGTGGTGTACGACGTGCAGGAGTGGCGGGAACGGTCGGCGAAGATTTGTGCACTATTGTCGCAGGCAGTTAGCAAGTACCCTACCTCATTTGGAGTGTGGGCAACGATGATCCAGGGGCTGACGTATTCCATCCCGGAAATTGTGATAATCGGTAATGATGTGGAACAGGTGCGCCGGGAATTTTTGCGTAGTTTCGTCCCCCTGCGAATTTTCCAGTCATCGGCACATGAAAACCCTGAATTCCCCCTGTTAGCCCGCAAGCCCTATTCACCGTTTACTCAATTGTTCCTATGTAAGAACTATGCTTGTCACCCCCCTGTTGGGACGGTTAACGACTTGATCCGCCTGATGATAACTGTGTAAAACTTAATATTTTTTGAGATACAATAAACTGATTACAAGCGTCGTTTTATCCATTGCCTGAGTTCTGTATTGCAGTTTTAAAAAATAAATTTAATCTTGTGATGAAGTCGGTAAAATTTTATTTTTGCCCAATACCCTTTAATAATATGAAAATGAAGAACCTATCCGCGCTTTTCGCCCTCGTGGTTGTGTTGACCGCCACAGGTTGCAAGTTAGGAAAGTCCTCAAAAGGGTTGCCCAACGACGGCCAGTTACATGGCGTCGCCCCGGCATCCAAGTATAATATGCCGAAGCCCTTAGGGATGGTATATGTGCCCCCAGGCACTTTCCACATGGGTCCCAGCGATGAGGACGTAAACTATGCATATACTGCAAGGAACAAGCAAATATCCATTAATGGTTTCTGGATGGACGCTACCGAGATTACGAACAACGAATATCGTCAGTTCGTATACTGGGTTCGCGATTCTATCGCTGCTACACACTTACAGTATGGTAAGGAAGTGGACGGCCGCTTTGTGATTGACTGGAAAAAAGCGCAGACTATTAAATGGGGTGACAAGGCGACTATCGAGAAGATAGACCAGATGATCCTTTCACCCGAGAACAGGGTGTTTGGCAGAAAGGAAATCGATCCTGACAAGCTGATCTATCATTCAGAGATATTCGACCTGAAAGAAGCTTCCAAGCGTGAAAACATAGGCGTTCCCCGCTCTAAGTTCATTATTAAGAAAGACACCAAGATCTATCCCGACACACTGGTATGGATGCGTGACTTCTCTTATTCATATAATGAACCGATGACGAAGCGCTATTTCAGCCACCCTGCTTTCGGCAACTATCCGGTGGTAGGTGTGAACTGGAAACAGGCTACTGCGTTCTGCGAATGGAGAACTCACTACCAGAACTCGTACCTGGAAAGCAAGAAAAGAGCAACTGAAAATGACTTCCGTCTGCCTACCGAGGCTGAATGGGAATATGCAGCCCGTGGCGGCCGTTCGCAATCAATGTTCCCCTGGGGTAACTATTACCTGAGGAACCGCAAAGGCTGTCTGCTGGCCAACTTCAAACCTGGCCGCGGTAACTACCCGGAAGACGGTGCTTTCTATACTGCACGTGCCGACGCTTACTGGCCTAATGACTTCGGTCTGTATTGTATGGCAGGTAACGTAGCAGAGTGGACTTCTTCTCTGTATTACGAAGGTGCTTACAACTTCCAACACGATATGAACCCTGACATCCGTTTCAATGCAAGCGATGATGTTTCTCCCCGCATGAAACGTAAGGTTATTCGTGGCGGTAGCTGGAAAGATGTAGGATACTTCCTGCAGACCAGTACCCGTAGTTACGAATACATGGACACCGCTAAGTCATACATTGGGTTCCGTACCGTGATAGATTTACCGGCCATGCAAAAGAAGCGTTAAAACCTGCTTAAGAGTAAAATTTTTTGACGGCGATACCGTTTTAAAACAGCTTGATTTGGCTTAAAAATCAAAATAGAATTGTATTCTCATAACCCTTAAAAATCCGTTTTCTAACCATTTAAATTTAAAATTATGGCTGGAGTTTCTAAATCTACTGAAAGACTGGTTAACGTAATAGTTTGCGTTGGCGCTGCGATCGTGATCTTTGGCGCGTGGCAAAAAATTACTCACCAGGCGCTTGCTGACTTCTTCCTGACAGCAGGTCTTATAACTGAAGCAGTTATTTTCGTTGTATATGCATTCTTACCTCCTCCCGGATCAGAAATGCACGCTATAGCGGAAGCATTGCCGAAACTGGCAGGCGGTTCTTCTAACTCGTCTGTTGATAAAATGGACAAAATGCTGAAGGATGCTGACATCACTCCGGCTAACCTCGCCAAACTGGGTGAAGGTTTCAAAAAGTTAGGAACTACCGTAGAAAATATAGCTGACGTATCTGAAGTGATCAAAAGCACATCTGATTACGCAGCAAAGACAAAAGAGGCTGCCAACGCACTGGACCAGGTAAAAAATGCTTACCAGGGCGCTGCAACCACTCTTTCACACTTTAACTCCGCCGCTGATAGTACCAAACAATTCCACGAACAGGTACAGGTATTGACTAAGAATTTAGGTTCTCTGAATGCCATTTACGAACTGGAATTGCAGGATACCAATAATCACCTGAAGGCTATGAACAGCTTCTATGGCAACCTGGTGCAGGCTTCACAAACCATGCAGGGAAGCGTGGATGACGCCAAGAAAGCACACGAGCAGATTGCTAAGCTGGCTAATAACCTGAGCAACCTGAATACCATCTATGGTAACATGCTCAGCGCTATGCAGGGCCGCTAAGCCAAAAGGTGATTCGATATCCTTACCCCGGAAAAATGTGATGAAAAATTATTTCGTAAAAAGAAAAACCTATATCCATGGCACTACCTAAAGAGCCACGGCAGAAGATGATTAACATGATGTACCTGGTGCTGACAGCCCTGCTGGCACTCAACGTATCATCTGAAATTCTCAATGCCTTCAAGACGGTTAATAATAGTATCAACGCGTCTAACGCGATGATCGATGAGAAAAATAAAGCAACTTTTGCTGCTTTCGACGCAAAGCTGGCCGACGATAAAACGCGCGATAAGGCCGCCTTCTGGATGCCGAAAGCAAAAAAAGCTGAACAACTTTCTGAAGATCTGTTCAACTACATCGAAACTTTGAAGCACAGGATGAAAGTGGAAGCTCAATTGAAAAAGAAAGCTCCCGAACCTGGCAGCAAAGACAGTGTTGAACAATTCAATGAAGATAACCTCGATGCAGCAGTGCGCCTGATGGATAAACAAGGCGAAGGTAAAAAGCTGTACGATGCACTGGCTAAGTATAAACAAGATATGCTGGACATCCTTGATCCGGCTCAGTACGCCGACCAGTCACCTCAACTGCAGGAGGAAATCAAAGCCAAGAGAGAAGAATTCGCAAAAACTCTGCCTATTGACCTTTCCGTACCCCCGTCAAAAGCCGGCAATAAAAGAACCGGTGATGTGAAAACGGATTGGATTAATAACTACTTCCACATGACTCCAGCCATTGCAGGTCTTACCATTCTGAGCAAATTCCAGAACGACATCAGGAACTCAGAAGCACAAATGGTAGATTACCTGTACAAGAAAGTAGGTGATGTGGCTATCGTTTACGACAAGTTCCAGGCCATTGCACAAGCCAACACTTCGTATGCAATGCCTAACGATGATATTGAAATTACAGCGGGTGTAGGTGCTTTCAGCGCTGCTGCAAGACCCACCATCTGGGTAAACGGACAACAGGTACCGTTGAACGATGAAGGTGTTGCCGTTTACAAGACAAAAGCACAGGGTGTTGGTTCGAAGGCCGTTCCTGTAAAGATCGAGTTCTTCAAACCCGATGGCACCAAAGAAGTGGTAGACAGGGTGGTGAAGTACGAAGTGGGTATCCCCTCAGGTGCTTCTATCTTCCTGGAGAAAATGAACGTGATGTACATCGGCGTTGAAAACCCTGTTACCGTTTCCGGCGGTAGCGTAGGTAGCGAAAAGGTGAAAGTGAGCTTCTCGCAGGGTTCAATCGTAAAATCAGGTGGCGATAAATATGTCGTGACACCGAACGGCGATCCCGGTCCCGCCAAGCTCACCGTAAATGCTGATGGTAAGACATACACTTTTGATATTCGCCTGAAGAACCTGCCATTGCCTACAGCTTATGTAGGAACAAGGAAAGGTGGTGTAGTACCTGCAGCTGAGTTCAAAGTAATGCGTGGTGTAATTGCTAAGTTGGAAGATTCCGAATTCAATTACCCATACAAAGTACTCAGCTATAAAGTGGGTGCTGTAGGTGGCCCGATTTCGATTTACACCGAAGAAACCAACCAGGGTAATCTCTGGAACGGACAGGCTGCCGCGCTGATCAACAGGGCTGGTCCCGGAACTACCTTATTCTTCGACCAGATTACTGTAGAAGCTCCTGGTGGTAAGAGAAGGGAAATCGGCGCCATGAAATTTACGCTCAAATAATTCTTTAAAATAGGGAACAATGAAGAACCGCATCATCAAATTGTGTTTGTTACTGGCAGTAGTATTCGCCGTGTCAATCGAGTCGGCAGATGCTCAGCAGAAACCAACGCGGACAACTACCAAGCGGACTACGACCACTAAGAAGACGACTACCAACAAGACGACCACGTCGAGGAATAACAACGCAGAAAACAATGCTGCCGTTGCTGCTCCTGCCCAGGTAGACACTACTCCGGTGGCCAAGGTAGAACCCAAATTGGATATCCCTCCGATTAAGAAATCGTTGCGTAACGATAATGCTATCGAACGCCAACTGGTGAAGGACAGGCTGCCGCTGGCATACGAGCACATTCGCGAAGATGATGCCGTTTATATGCACAGGGTATGGAGAGAAATCGACGTGCATGAAAAAATGAACCTGCCCTTCGTGTATAAGGCAGAAGGTGACCTGGGCAACCAGCGCTTCATCTACATCCTGCTGAACGCTATCAAGCACGACAGCATCACTGCCTTTGCTGCTTCCGACGACAGGTTTACTACACCTTTGTCATGGCAGGAAATCACCACGAAACTGGTAGGTGAACCCAGAACGCTCCAGGTTCCTGATATGGTGAAGGACCCCACAGGAGAATTGGGTATTTTGAAGGATACCACTATCGTGGATGAATTCAATCCCGAAAACATAGAGAAATTCTGGATCAAAGAAGACTGGATCTTCGACAAAGAATCATCCAGGATGCACGTTAGAATTCTCGGTATTGCTCCGCTGAAGACAATCAGAAACGAGGACGGTTCTTTCCGTGACGTTACCCCGCTGTTCTGGGTATATTACCCCGACCTGCGCCCGATCTTCGCCAAACACGAAGTGTATAATGGCAGAAACTATGGCGCCAGGATGAGCTGGGAGGAATTGTTTGAAAGCCGCATGTTCGCATCGCGTATTATTAAGTCAACTATTAATAATCCGAACGATGAGTTCATCAAGCAATACATTAAAGATCCCATCCTCGCTCTGCTGGAAGGAGAAAATATCAAAGAGAAAATCTTCAACTACGAGCAGGACCTCTGGTCATACTAAAATTTAGAAACTCAAAATAAAAAATCCGAAGTCGAAAGATTTCGGATTTTTTTTTTGCCCTCATTTTTAAAAAAACAAGAGGGTATCGTAAAACTACGATACCATACCCGTGAGGGTGATAACAGCTTTGCACAACGAATTGAGACTCATTGAATTTAACTTACCTGGAAGCGATAATTTTTTTTAAAATACCCATATTTAGGTATTGTTTTGTGGCTTTGATTCACTATTTTTACAATGGTTTTTCATAGGATATTGGATTTTAAAAACGGGGCTGGATTTCTATCCGGGCCCCTTTTGTTTTTTAGACCGTGATCAATTTCTAAACGTTTACACTCACGTGCTTACACATTTTCTTCGTTAAAATATCGCCACACCAGCTTCGCTTTTGCTGCACCGATACTGTTAGCCAGTTCTTCCTCCCTTAACTCACGGATTTTTTTCACGCTGCGATATTCTTTCAGTAACAAATCGATCGTGCTCTTGCCGATTCCTTTTATTTGTTCCAATTCATTCTTGAATGTGCCCTTGCTGCGCTTTTGCCGGTGAAATGTAATTCCAAAGCGATGCACCTCATCGCGGATTCGGCGCACCAGGCGCAGGCTTTCACTTTGATAAGGCAGCTTTACCGATTCTGTATCACCGGGAAAAAATATTTCTTCTTCATTTTTCGCAAGACCCACCACCGTCATTTTTCCATGCAATCCCAGCTCGTCAATGCTTTCCATTGCAGCACTTAATTGTCCTTTGCCGCCATCGATTATCACCAATTGCGGCAGCGGCTGATTTTCCTCCTGCAATCGCTTATATCTCCTGTACACCACTTCTTTCATGGTGGCAAAGTCGTTGATGCCCTGTACCGTCTTCACATTGAAATGGCGGTAGTCTTTTTTGCTGGGCACGCCATTTTTGAAGCAGACCATCGCCGACACCGGAAAACTGCCCTGCAAATTGGAGTTGTCGAAGCACTCGATATGCAAAGGCAATTCAGGCAGTTGAAGATCCTGCTGTAACTTCTGTACCGCCGCGACCGGATTTTTTTCCGAAGCGCTCTCGAGGTTCAGCATTTTCTTTTTGCGAATTTCTTCACGGTAATAATCGATATTCTTCTGCGCCAGGTCGAGTAGTTTTTTCCGGTCGCCGGCCTTGGGTATGGTTACCGTCACGTTGGGTTCATCGTACTCGATTGGCTCAGGCACTATAATTTCGGAGGAGAGACTGTTGAATGTGCTGCGCAGTTGTGCAATGGCGAAAGACAGTATTTCATGGGGCGATTCGTCGAGGTGGGTCTCCCATTGCGAAGTATGCGTTTGCACGATGGTGCCGTTTTGCACCATCAGGTAAGTCACATAAGCCTGGTTATCTTCTACCATCATCGCAAACACGTCGGCATTGATATGACGGTTGCTTACAATTACCGAGCGTGCCTGGTATTGTTCGAGGTGTTCAATTTTTTTGCGTAACTGTTCTGCTTTTTCAAACTCCAGTTTTTCAGCAGCTGCCTTCATCTCTCTTTTGAAGTGCTGGATCACCGGGCTGAGATTTCCCTTGAGAATATTTTTCAGCTGCATCAATCCTTCGCGGTAATCGGCTTCTGTCTGCAGATTTTCGCAGGGACCTTTGCAATTGCCGAGATGGTATTCGAGGCAGACTTTGAATTTTCCTTTTTCAATATTGCTGCGCGTCAGATTCAGTTTGCACGTGCGCAGCTGAATATTTGCCTTCACAAAATCAAGCAGCTCGCGCACTTTAGACACCGACGTAAACGGACCAAGGTATTCCGAACCATCATCAATTTTTCGCCGCGTCAGAAACACGCGCGGGAAGGGTTCATTTTTAATAACGATATAAGGATAGCTCTTGTCGTCTTTAAGGTTGATATTAAAAATCGGCTGGAATTGTTTGATCAGCGAGTTCTCCAGCAAAAATGCATCCTGCTCTGAATCAACAATGGTGAATTCGATGCGCTGGATGCGCTGCACCAGTTCGTATGTCTTATAAGAGCTAAGGTTTTTGTTAAAATACGAACCCACTCTTTTGCGCAGGTTTTTTGCCTTGCCCACATACAAAAGAGTGCCCCTGGCATCGTAATATTTGTAGATGCCCGGCTGGTGAGGAATAGTAGACGCGATATGTTGGAATTCTTCGGCGGTCACTGGAATAATACACTATTAGTCCCCAAAATGTTGTGGGTCCCAGATCAATTTCTCGTAAGTAGTGATGGGTTGGCCGTTTTTAGGTTGTTCTATGGTAAGCACATAAAAATACTTGCGCATTTTCCAGGTCAGTTTTTTCTCGACGAAAGTATCGCCCTGGTTAAAGGCAGTTTCCATATATATGCGGTCTACGTTATGGGCCGAGGTGCCCGGCTGCACATACACCACCACTTTTTGCAAAACTCCCACTGAGTCTTCGGGTGTATAGATGAAGTTGATCATTTCGGTGGTTTCGTCCACGAAGGAAGTCTGCTCAAAATTTTCCTGGAAGAAAGCGCTGTCGAGATCCTTCGGGAGAAACTGCTCCGCACGCTTTTTGAATTCATCCAGCTGGATGTATGCAGAATCTCTTTTATTTCCGCGGGTTAGCTTCTTCAGCAGGCCGCCGGCGTAGGTTTCTACCATCGCAATTTCATTGCGGATAAATGCTGCAACGGGCAAATGTGCAGTGGTATCGGCAAAGTTTTCTTTTTGGTTTGTATCGTTGCCTGGCTGGTTGTCTTGTGGTTTTTCAACTTTGCCGCCACAGGAACAGAAGGTAGCGGCGAGGAATAAGAACAGCAATAGTTTATTCATCCGGTAAATTTATGCAATTGCAATAAACATAAAAGCTGCTGATATGGCACAGCAGCTTTTATGCGTTCTGAACTGAAATTAGCGGATAGTCTTGGCTACTCCTATCTTGATGCCGAACTCCATCAGGCGCTCGGTGATAGGATACTCCTTGATATAACTGGAAAGTAATTGATAACGGAATTGCGGTCCCACCTGCCATTTCAGGTCGCCGGTCTTATAGGCGATGAATGCTTCAACGGCTGAGTTGAAATTCCATTTTCTCAACAGCGATGGTTCCTGTGTATAATTTTTGAAGTCGGTAGTGATGAGGTATGTATTCCTGTTGAGCAGGTAAGTGGGTTGAATGGTACCGGCTACACCCAGTTGCAGTTTATCATTTCCGATAAGGCGCCATTCAAGACCTACAGGAATAGAGAATTGGAAATATTGATTCTGCAATTCCTGCGCAGCATCGCCGCTGAAATTGCGGAGGTTGGTATAGCTGGTAATCGCGTCGCGGCGTCCGCCACTGCTGTTGAGAGCGATGGTGGCTTCTTCCTTAACATTGGAGCTATACGCCTGTATATCGTAGCGTGAATAGTTGAACTGGAAACCTGCCTTCAGCGCAAATGTTTTGTTGAGCGCATATATGAAATGCGAACCCAGTTCCAGGCCCAGGGCCGGCTTATGCCTTACCAGGTTGTCGGGATCGCCTTCGATGGTGCGTGCCAATGGAATATTTTTTTCATCGCTATAAGCACGGCCAAAGTTGCTGCTGCCGAGCTTGCGATAGTTCATAGTAGGCGAGAAAGAAAGTTGCCAGCTGAGTCGCTGTGGTTTTTGCACCGGCAATTGATAGATGGCTTGTTCCTGCAGCCAGTTGATCGCCTTGCTGTCTTCGAGCCGCTCTTCCAACATTGGTTTTTCGAAAGAAACCAGCTTGCCGGCATCTTCTGCAGATGCTGTTACCTGCGGGGCTTTTTCAATGTTAGAAACCCGGGTAATCTTGTCAGCTGCCGCAGCGCTTACCAACTCTTCTTTCGGCCGGCCTGTTCTGAGATCGATCACACGTGCTTCATAAGTTACCGGTGCCACTTCCAATGCTTCTTCATCCGGTGCCGCTTCTGTATTCAAAACTGTAATGTCTGGTGTATGAACTTCGGTTACCCCTGCCATTTGTCTGGGCGGTACCGGACCTTTGGCCGGTTGTTCTTTACCGGTATTAACAAACGGTATAACAACAGCTTGTTTTTCCTCTTGTGGCGTAACAGCAGTTTGTGAATCGGGAACTTTTGTATCGGCGACCGGATTGCGTGAAGGCGCAATCATTTCAGATATGGTATAGTAAGTAAGACCGCCCAGGAAAACTGCGAAGCCGAGCCAATACCATTTTCTGCGGGGATGCATGGAGCGATGAATACCTTTCCAAACCTTGTCGGAAGGGTACATTTTATATTGGTCAGCTTTTTGCTTTAATAACTGTTCAATATCCTCATTGTAAAAATCTCGCTCCATGTTACATGAGTTTGTACGGGTTATTAAGTTTTCTTAGGGTTAATTTCCTGTTCTGTAAACTGTAAATGGTGATTGACACTGTAAAGACAGCATTCACTACTGACCCGCTGCAAGCCCCAGCCAATTGATTTTTTCTTTTGGCCTCTGGATAATTTTCTTTTTGACAAGGATATCTTCCAGCATTTGTTTTGCCCTGGTATACTGTGAGCGGCTGGTGCTTTCCTCGATGTCGAGCATTTCAGCTATCTCTTTATGAGAGTAGCCTTCAATGGCATACAGGTTAAGCACAGTCCGGTATCCTATCGGCAACAGGCGGATACATTCTACTACCTGCTTGGCCTGCACTATAGATGGTACTGACTCCTCACGAATCTGGATAGTGGTAGCATGAATGATATCAACGCTTTCGTTGAACTTCTTATTTTTCTTGAGATGGTTGATACAGGTATGTACCATGATTCGCCGTATCCAACCCTCAAAAGCACCCTTGTTCTGAAAGGTGTGAATCTGGGAAAACACTTTAATAAAACCCTCTTGCAGCATGTCTTCCGCGTCTTCCCGGTTGTGGGCAAACCTGTAACACACCGATAGCATTTTTGGACTGAAGCGGTTGTATAATTCCCGCTGGGCAGTCGCATCATTGTGTAAACAGCCTTGTAAAATGGCTTCTTCGGTCATATTAACCGTTTGGTTGCCCTGTAATTTAGACAAAATTTGCTTTCAATAGCTGCGTTACAAACAAAAAAAGCCGCCCCTTTTGTGCTGCAAAATAGACGTATTGCGGAACCACGGATACAGTCGGCCTTATTACCTCGACGAAGCAATTCACCTGTTGGTCAAAACCATTACCTCCTTTAGCCGGTTATTTATTTGAAAATCAATCCTTTCAGGTTCGTTTTGCCAGTATTCCGGGACCGACTGAGCCCCAATGGTTTGGTATTTGCTGCCTGCTATGATAAACGGTGGGCATGCACGGTGGAGGAGAAAGTTTTATTACCAGGTACATTTTCAGCCAGGACCATAAGATGATCGCCCGGCAATTCCTCGTCACAGGCATGATCTGGGCGGTGATAGGGGCCCTGTTTTCGGTACTATTCCGCATCCAGCTGGGGTATCCCGGAGAGAGTTTTCCCATACTTGAGAGCCTTTTAGGCAAGTGGGCAAAAAATGGTGTGTTGTCGGCCGACGGCTACTATGCCATGGTGACCATGCACGGCACCATCATGATATTTTTCGTGCTCACTGCGGGTTTGAGCGGCACCTTCGCCAATTTCTTAATTCCCTTGCAGGTGGGTGCGCGCGATATGGCATCGCCTTTTCTCAATATGCTTTCATACTGGTTCTTTTTCGCGGCCAGCATGGTGATGCTCGCTTCGTTGTTCCTGGAAACGGGTCCTGCCAGCGGGGGATGGACGGCGTATCCTCCGCTCAGCGCGCTGGGCGATGCTTTGCAGGGATCCCGGAAAGGGATGGACTACTGGCTGGTCAGCCTGGCGCTGTTTGTCATTTCCACATTATTGGGGGGTATTAATTATGTGAGCACGGTGTTGAACCTGCGCACCAAGGGCATGTCAATGGTTCGTTTGCCCCTTACCGTATGGGCGTTGTTTTTTACAGCCATACTGGGCCTGCTTTCTTTTCCCGTATTATTATCGGCGTTTGTGCTGCTGATATTTGACAGAAATTTCGGTACCAGTTTTTATCTCTCCGATATTTTTCTTTCGTCGGCGCAAAGGGCATTGCCGGCAGAAGGAGGTAGTCCAATCTTATATCAGCATTTATTCTGGTTCCTGGGTCATCCCGAAGTATATATCGTGATTCTCCCTGCCATGGGCATAGTGTCGGAAGTGATCAGCGTGAATGCGCGCAAACCCATTTTTGGCTATATGGCTATGGTGGGGTCGTTGTTTGCGATTGTTGCGCTTTCATTCCTGGTATGGGCGCATCATATGTTTGTAAGTGGTTTGAATCCTTTTGTGGGTTCTGTGTTTGTGTTGCTCACCCTACTCATTGCCATTCCTTCGGCGGTAAAAGTTTTTAACTGGCTCGCCACTTTGTGGCGGGGCAATATCCGGTTTACGCCGGCTATGTTGTTCAGTATTGGATTTGTAAGCCTGTTTATTTCCGGCGGACTCACCGGCATATGGCTGGGCAACAGTACGCTGGATATACAATTGCACGATACCTATTTCGTAGTGGCGCACTTTCACCTGGTGATGGGTGTGGCCGCTATGTTTGGCATGTTTGCCGGCATCTATCACTGGTTTCCGAAAATGTTTGGCCGCTTTATGAACACCACGCTGGGCTATGTACATTTCTGGATCACGCTGGCGGGTGCCTACCTCATCTTCTGGCCTATGCATTATATGGGACTGGCGGGAATGCCGCGGCGGTATTTTGATTATTCGCAATGGACTTCATTCAATCAATTTGCCGGGCTCAATAGTAAAATGACTTTTGTATCCGTCGTTGTTTTTGCAGTACAACTTGTCTTTATAATAAACTTCATTTATTCAGCGTTCAAAGGCAGAAGACTTGCTTCACCCAATCCCTGGCAAGCCGCTACGCTGGAATGGACCACACCAATTCATCCTCCACATGGCAACTGGCCCGGTGAGATTCCTGAAGTACACCGCTGGCCCTATGATTACAGCAAGGAAGGCAGGGCTTATATTCCTCAAACCGAACCCAGGGAACAGGTGTTAATAGTGGAGAAAAATCCGGCATAGTTTTTTTTACAAGTACATGCACAAATACATGATTGGATGAAACCGTATCAAAAGACTCAGAAGGATATCAAAAAATATCAATACGAGCAGTCGAGTGGTAAGACGCACTTTGTAGTAGTGATGTCGTTTATTTTTTTGCTTTTTATCCCGATACTGATAAAACTATTTTATCCGCCGGAAAACGGAGTTGCGGGAACGATTCATATGCCTAAAGAACTCGGACTGAGCACTATTGCCGCACTTTGCAGCACATGGCTGCTGCATTATGCGGAAATATTCAAAAAAAATGATAACCACCGGAAATTCAAGTTAACGCTTGCTACCATTGCTGTAACGGGCTGGTTATTCCTCGGTTTGCAATACCTGGCCTGGAAAGAAGTGTTTGAATTGGCCGACCCTGCAGCCACCCTCATGGGCGCCATCATTGTGCTGCATGGATTTCATTTTGTGATTGCGTCGGGACTGCTGCTTTATTCTTTGGTGCGCGTTATCAACATCAAATCCTCCGCCGACCTGTACATCTTCTTCCTCAACCCCGACCGCGAAAGATTTTTTGCAACGGGATGTAAGTTTTGGAATTATTTGGTGCTGTTGTGGACGGGAATGTATGCTGTGATGTTGTTGAGATAAAGAATCCGGGAGTTTGGAAGGAATCACGGATTTATCGTGGATTTAAGGATTACCCGGATTTTCATGGACGGCCACTTGCGCCTGATGAGTATCCGCGTAGTCCTGTAATCCGCGTTGAATCCGCGATTCCATTCGTGCTCCCGGATGTTTTATTTTAGGAACTGCTCTTCTTATTGATCTTACCCTTTCTTATCCTCTTCGGATTGATCCAAAGATAAAAACCAGTGATCGTCAGCAATAGAAGGCTCAATCCCACAAATGTACCATAGCCCAGTTTAAAGAAACCGCCTGCCCATTTGTCGAAGAACGAACCATCGTGCAGGTGTTCGATGAAATCGGCGCGGCGTCGTTCCAGGTGCAAAACTTTGCCGGTAGCACAATCAAGCTGTATGGCCCAGTAGTGGTTTTCGAAAGTGAATTTCACCATGCCTTTGTTGGGCCGCGCATCGATGCGGTGAAGCTCGGGCGACAAATCAGGCGAAATGCTGTCGCGCAAAGTGGCAATGGCGATCTTGTGTAAAGTATCGAATGAAAGCCACTGGCTGAGCTCGGTACTGCTGCCCTTATGGCTCTCGGCCAGCAGGTAGCCGCCTGAATTTTTCTTCCAAATCAATAACAATCCCGTGATGGAAATCATCATCAGGAAGAAAAACGAGGCGATCGCGAAGTACCGGTGAATCTTCCGGTGCCACCGGGTATTTTTTGCTACGGTTTTGGTATCCATGTCTGGGTTTTAAAACTTGGCTCTTAATGAGACGATAAAATTGGCGCCAGCCGCCACTATGCCACTGGAATAAGGACGATAGCGCTGGTCGGTGAAGTTTTCATAGCCCGCGCTCAGCGACAAATTCCTTGTCAACTGGTAGCCAGCTTTGAGGTTGAGCGTGTACCAGCCGGGACAATAGGGATTGCCGTTTTTGTCTTCGGCATACATATACCCTTTGTCTTTTTCGGAAGGCGACAAGTCTTCGTAAGCCACTTCGCCGTTATACACCGCCGAAAACTCGGCAAACAGCTTTTTCCAGGTATAGCGCAGGAACGAGCTGCCATAGAAAGGCGGTGCGTGCCGCAACGGTACCTCTTCGTCTTTCACATCATCCGTTTCCTTGCCACCGATCCAGTTGGCATGCGTGGTGAAGGTAAGGCTGGGGGTGATATAGATCATAACGCTGGCCTGCAAGCCCCATACGGTTGCGCGTGCCACGTTCTGCAGCGCTTCCACCTGGCTGAGCTCGCCATCGTACAGCACGCTGTCTTGCCCGTTAAAAGTAAAGGGGCGGCGAACAATAGCATTATCGAGTATGGTATGAAAACCATTCAGCTCGATCCTGTACTGGTGCGGTACATCCTTTACGATACCCACTTCAAAATTCCAGGCATATTCTGATTTCAGATCCGGGTTGGGAACAGTGAGATTGCCGGGAGTGCTTTCAAACAGCTTACCGATATCATCCACATTGGGCATACGGTAACCGGTGGAAATATTTCCATTAAGTTGCCAGGTTTCCGACGGACGATATACCAAACCCAAATTTCCCGTGAGCGCACCTTCATTGATCTTTGCATCGGTGTACGGAAAAGGATAGAAGGTATTATCAAATTTCGACTTCAGCATGTTTTGGCTATAGCGCAAACCCGTGATCAGCGTCAGCTTTTCGTGCAGGTTTACTTTAAAGCTGCCGTACATGCCGCCGGTGCTCCATTTGCTGCCGTTGGGGTAACGGCTCTCCATGAGTGTGTGCTGCCGGGTAGAAATATCAGTGGCTATTCCAAATGAGCCCACCTTATTGTGTACGAATTCGAGGCCGTAAAACAACTCCCCCTGGCCGATGGTCTTGCGAGCATCCCAGTTGAAACTGATGGCATCCACTTTTTCTGTTTGCGTGTGGCGCTCGTTATTGTTGCGCGTGCGGTCGATGCGGCTTTCTTCGTAATCCTGGTAAGCCACAATGAAGCGGGCATCGTCGTACAGTGCATTGCGGCCTGTATGAGTAACCTGCAAATGATGCACGCGCCAGAGCATGGGACCATACTTCCATTCTGCAAAACGCAAATTGCCGTTGCGGTACTGCGTAAGGCGGTCGTAGCGCGGCGTCTCGCCGGTGCCTGCATAGGTAAATGAATATTGAAGGTCTACCTTGTCTGAAGCCCGGAAACGCACCTTCTGCAGGAAGTTCAGCTGGTCGTACCCGCTGAAGCGCTGCACGCGCGGGTCCCTGTTGGGAACAATCATGTCTGCATTTCCCTGTCTTTCTACATATTCAGGACGCAGGTAATTTTTCCCAGGACCATGCCCGCCCATTTTCAGGTCATCAAAATCGCTGTACGATAATGAAGTCACGAAGGCCCAGCGGCGCAAACCGATATTAAAATCTGCATGCCCGGTTTTTTCTTTGTTGGCTGTAGAATAGCGCGCCAAAGCGCTGCCATGAACGGTTACGTTATCGCTGTTGGAAAACTTTGGCTGCAGCGTGCGAAAATCCATTACGCCGCCAATGGCATCACTGCCATAGATGAGACTGCCGGGACCGAAGATCACTTCGGCATTTTCAAGCGACAACGGATCTACTTGTATTACGTTTTGCAAATTGCCGCTGCGGTAGATGGCATTGTTCATGCGAACGCCATCGGCAACGAGTAGTACGCGGTTGGTGGCAAAACCGCGAATCATTGGACTGCCTCCTCCTAACTGGCTTTTCTGCACGAAAACGGTTCCCGTTTGCGAAAGCAGATCGGCCGAAGTTTGTGGGGCCTGGATTTTGGCAAGATCCAAATTGATGCGCACAACTTTATTGGGAACTTCCTTAGTGCTTTGTCCCCACTTGTTGTACGAGAAAACTACCTCGTCTAATTGTTTATATAGTGTATCTGTTTCCTTTTGTTGTGCTTTCCCCGGCAATGCCCACAGCAATGCCAAGAGAAAAAACAACCTGTTTCTTCTCATAACAATGGTTTAGTTAATAGGTTAGCTACGAAAGCAATAGTGCTTTCAAACATATGTGTCGTGAGTTAAATAATTGGGAAAAACAGGTTGCCCTTGGGCGGAGGTGCGGGAACAGAAAGATCAGCCAGCGGAATCCTGGCCACTAAGAATGGATTATACTGTTTTGAAGTTTCAGCAAATAATGCGGTAAATGAAATAGTTTTCTGCAGCGGCGAATTGAAGATCCAAACTGATTGGGCGATCAGTCGCTGTGTATCATCGCTTTTTTCTTTCTCCCTGACTAATCGCCCTGTTTTATACTCCAGCTCTGTTTCTTCGATGTCGAATAAACCGGTAAACCTGATGGAATCGGTGCCGGGAATGAGTGTTTGGGAGAGCACGTCGAACAGGGTGCCGTTTACAACAATTTCCCGGTCTTCTTCGTGCCATTTCACCTGTGATTGGTGCAGTACTATAGTTTGCAGTCCCGAACCAATGTGGAGTTTTTCCCGCATTTCATGACGCACCAGTGCTTTCTGCACTTTATACATTACAAACAAACCGGCGGGTATGCTGATAAGCACCAGCATGGCGGCAGCCAGGATTGATTGTTTGTAACGGGTCATTAGGGGCTTCAAATTAAGATATTGCCGGTCATTTCCGGTGGCACGGGTAGTCCCATCATGGTCAGAATGGTGGGTGCTATATCTGCCAGTTTACCCGGTTTCACAGTTCCTCGCCACTCATTATCAATAATAACGAGGGGAACGAGGTTTAAAGTATGCGCGGTATTCGGCGTGCCATCTTCATTGATCATATAGTCGGCATTGCCATGGTCGGCGGTCAGGAAAACGGTATAGCCATGCTTCAGGGCAGCGGTCACCACGCGTTCCACGCAGCGGTCGACGGTCTCCACTGCCTTGATGCCTGCTTCAAACACACCGGTATGACCCACCATATCGGCATTGGCATAATTGAGACAAATGAAATCGGCGGTTTCGTTTTCAATTTCGGGGATGATGGCATCGGTCACTTCATAAGCGCTCATCTCGGGTTTGAGGTCGTAGGTGGCCACTTTTGGCGAAGGTACCAGGATGCGTTTTTCACCTTCGAAAGGTTGTTCTCTGCCCCCGCTGAAGAAGAAAGTTACGTGCGGGTATTTTTCTGTTTCGGCAATGCGGATTTGTTTTTTGCCATTGTTCACCAAAATTTCGCCGAGCGTGTTGTTGAGATTATCTGTTTCGAAAATCACGTGCACATTTTTGAATGTCTTATCGTACTCGGTCATGGTGGTGTAATCGAGTTCGAGCGGCTGCATACCAAAATCGGGTTTGGCAACCTGCGTCAGCACTTCAGTGATTTCGCGGCAGCGGTCGGTGCGGAAATTGAAACAAATCACTACATCGCCATGCTGAATTTTTGCGAGTGGTTGCTGATCTTCACTCACCACTACCGTTGGTTTGATAAATTCGTCGGTAATGTCCTGCGCGTATGATTGTTCAACGGCAGCAATGGCATCGGTGGCTTTTTCACCAATACCATTTACCAGCGCATCGTAAGCGAGCTTAACGCGCTCCCAGCGTTTATCGCGGTCCATGGCATAGTAGCGGCCTGAAACGGATGCGATTTTACCCGCAGTCTTATTACAATGCAGTTGCAGGTCTTTCAGAAATCCGAGACCGCTCCTGGGATCTGTATCGCGGCCATCGGTAAAGGCATGTATATAAACTTCTTGTAATCTCTCACGGGCGCAAAGGGTGGTGATGGCTTTGAGGTGTTCGATATGAGAGTGCACGCCGCCATCGCTCACGAGACCCAGCAGGTGCAGGGGTTTGTTTTTTTCTTTGCTGCAACGAATAGCACGCAACAAACCGTCATTGGTGTAAAATGAGCCATCGCGGATGGCAACATTAATGCGCTGGAGCTCCTGGTACACAATACGGCCGGCGCCCAGGTTCAGGTGGCCCACTTCGCTGTTGCCCATCTGTCCGTCTGGCAGGCCCACCTGTTCGCCACAGGTTACCAGCGTGGTATTGGGATATTTGCCGTATAAAGAACTCACGAAAGGCACATTGGCATTTTGAATAGCGTCGGCAGATTTCACTTTTCCGAGGCCCCATCCATCCATGATAATCAGAATAGCTTTCTTAGATTGCATACAACGAAGTAGTTAGGTTAAATTTCCAGAGAAAGCGTCAAAGTTAATGCAATAGCAGCTTAAACGTATTTTTACAGGGTGGTGGCGGTTTTGGCATGTTTTTGGAGTTTTTCAACCGCGTAAACTAAAAATCTATTTTATATGAAAAAGCACCTGGGATTTGCGGCTGTTTTGGTCTCGCTTTTCCTGGTTTCATTTGCTCCGGTTTTTTCTATCGACGAAGTGGTAACTGCGATGCGTAACGGAAATGCTGCACGACTGGCGAAATATCTCGATACCCGCGTTGATATTACCGTGCCTGGCAAAAGCGACAATTACAGCAGGAGCCAGGCCGAGCTGATCCTGAAAGATTTTTTTGCCAGCAACGAAGTGAAAGGTTTCGTGGTAAAGCATAAAGGAAAACAAAACGGTTCAGAATTTTGCATTGGGTTATTGCAAACCCGCAATGGCGATTACCGCACCAAATTTTTTATGAAGAAAAAAGGTGATGTACAGGTGGTGCAGGAGATAGGTTTTGAGATGATGGAGTGAATGAAGATGGAAGAAAGAACAAGGAAATCAGAATATCGAAAGCCCGGAACGTGAGTTTCGGGTTTTTTTTACTTTTGGACAATGATGAGTTTTGATGAACAATTGCAATTAATGATTGAAGCTGCGTTGAAGGAGGATATTGGAGATGGAGATCATTCTACCTTGAGTTGTATTCCGGCAGATGCGAAGGGGAAGGCCGTGTTGAAGATTAAGCAGGATGGAATACTGGCGGGGATGGAAGTGGCGGAGAAAATATTCAGGTTCCGCGAGCCGGGCATCAGTTTTACTTCCTTTAAAAAAGACGGCGATGAAATGAAAGCGGGCGAGACTGCTTTTGAAGTAAGCGCTCATGTGCATACTATTTTGCAGTGCGAGCGCGTGGTGTTGAATTGTATGCAGCGGATGAGTGGAATTGCCACGCTCACCAGGATTTATGCCGATAAGATAAAAGGATACAAAACAAAAATTCTCGATACCCGGAAAACTACTCCCAATTTTCGCGTAGCGGAAAAAGAGGCAGTGCGTATTGGTGGTGGCTACAATCATCGCATGGGACTGTATGATATGATTATGCTGAAGGATAATCATATCGATTTTTGCGGTGGTTTGGAAAAAGCTATTGAACGCGCCTGGAATTATGTGCAGCAGGTGAAGCCCGGTTTGAAGATAGAAGTAGAAACGAGAAATATTGATGAAGTAAAGCGCGTTGTAGCTTACGGAAAAGTGGACAGGATAATGCTCGACAATTTTACTCCCGCGCAACTCACAGATGCGATGAAAGTAATTGACGGTAAAATGGAGACCGAAGCCAGTGGCGGCATTAATTTCGACAACATAGTGGAGTACGCCAAAACGGGCGTTGACTTCATAAGCGTAGGCGCGTTGATTCACCAGGCGAAGAGCCTCGATTTAAGTTTGAAAGCGGTCTGAAGATGGTTTCGGGTTTCAGGTTGCTGCCGTGCCTTGTGATCGCTGTTCGAATTTCAGCACCAAACCGACTTGCAGAACCCGAAACCGCTCAAATAGGGTAGCCCACTCTTGAGGGTGAGCCACCTCGGGGTTGGCCGACCCTTAAAAAGGAACGTTATGACAAAGAAAAATAAGCCCGATAGCCGGGGATTTGTTTACAGTACTGATCCGGAATTTCGGTTTGAGCAAGAGAATGAGTCGGTGGAAACACTGCCGCCGGCGCAGCAAAAACTGCGGGTGCGTTTAGAGACAAAGCATCGTGCGGGTAAGGCGGTGACGCTTATCACGGGTTTTGTTGGTAAAGATGAAGACCTTGAAGAATTGGGCAAAAAACTGAAAAACTATTGCGGCACCGGCGGCTCGGTAAAAGAGGGTGAAGCCATTATCCAGGGCGACCAGCGCGATAAGGTGTTGCAATGGTTGCTGAAGAATGGATACACCGACAGTAAGAAGGTGTAAGGAGGCGCTTATTGTCCTGCGGCCTCGCTATACATTTTCTTATTGCCTACTTTATTCAAAAGCTCCGATGAACAGATCTTGAAATCACCGCTCAGGCTCACATACAGTCCTAACACATCCTGCTGGTTCAGGGGCAGGTCGTCGATACTTTCAAAACGCACATTATATTGGTTTACCAGGTTGGTATAAACAGAACCGGTAGGCCATACCTGGGTACCGCGGTTGCTGATGTTTACGAGATTGAATTTAACACCTGCATGACGCTGGCATTTTTTTGCCACCACATCGGGTTGATCGGCGCATTCGATGAACATGTCAACGCCCACGATTTTTTCATCTTCCAGTTCTTTCGAAACCAGCATCGGGTTTTGTTCCAGTTTCATGGGGGTGGGTGTGCCCGGTTTGTTAGGAAGAACGGGGCGCGGATTCAATTGCGGCGTTTTTCCAAAATTGCTGATGATGGCTTCGGCAAACTGGGTAGTGTTGAGGGCTGGTTTGCTCTTATCGCCAAAATCGCCGGTGCGTACGCCTTGTTCCAAAGTATAAAGCAAAGCATTTTCGATGATGGCTGCATTGTAGGTTAAGCCCAAATGATGCAGCATCGAAATGCCACTCAGCAAAAGCGCCGTGGGGTTGGCGATATTTTTTCCTGCAATATCAGGTGCGGTGCCATGCACTGCTTCGAATATGCATATATGATCGCCGATATTGGCGGAGGGGGCAAAACCAAGTCCGCCTACGAGTCCGGCGCAGAGGTCTGATACGATATCGCCCTGCAGGTTGGTGAGTACAATCACATCAAAATTATCGGGACGGGTTACCAGTTTCATGCAGAGGTCGTCAACAATCACATCATCGGCTTTGAGGTGAGGGTATTCTTTGGCCACTTCATAAAAACATTCGAGGAAGAGTCCGTCAGTCAGTTTCATGATATTGGCCTTATGACCGCAGGTGATGCGTTTGGCATTCTTGGCCGAGGCCATTTCAAAGGCATACCTGATCACCTGCAGACTGCCGGGGCGGGTAATAAAGCGACGGCTCAGGGCCACGTCGTGGGTAAGCATATGCTCAATTCCGCCATATGTGTCCTCGATATTTTCCCGCACCACTGTGATGTCTATGGGAATACCGGCCTTGGAGAATACAGTATCAACGCCGTGGAGGGTCTGAAACGTACGTTTGTTGGCATAGGTATTCCAGGTTTTGCGGGCGGTAACGTTGATGCTCTTAACGCCTTTACCCTTAGGAGTTTCCATGGGACCTTTGAACAGGATACCCAGTTTTTCGATGGTTTGTTTGGCCTCCGGGGTCATACCATTAGAGAACCCCTTGTCAAACACCCATTTGCCCATATCTACCAGTTCATATTCCAGGGGAACATTGTTTGCCTTAAAAATAGTCAGAACGGCATCCATAATCTCGGGTCCTATCCCGTCTCCTTTGGCTACAGCGATTTTCATATAGAGAAGTTATTATTTTAAAAATTCGGGTAAAATAGTATTACCGGGCGGGCAAAATTAGCACCATGTCTCCTAATTCAACACAAAACCTGAAAAATCACTATATAAGGGTATCAAAATTTATTATCTTTAGCCAAACCCATAGCGATGGTATCGAAGATTTCTGAAGGTATTGAGATCAGCGTAGAAACTTTTTACCAACCGGATTATTCCAACCCGGTTTCGGGTGAATATATGTTTGCGTATCGTATCACCATAGAGAATCGCAATAATTTTCCCGTCAAACTGCATCGCCGTCATTGGTATATCACCGACAGCAATGGCAGCAACCGCGAGGTAGAAGGTGAAGGTGTTGTAGGTGTTCAACCTACGCTGCAGCCTGGCGAGCGTTACCAATACGTAAGCGGCTGTAATTTGCGTAGCGAGATGGGTAAAATGCACGGCACTTACTTAATGGAAAACCTGCATAACAAAACAACTTTTGAAGTAAACATCCCCGTGTTTGAAATGATCGTGCCGTTTAAGATGAACTGATGTAAAAAATGATCTGAAAATAAAAATCCGAAATTCGAAACAATACAAATTCGAATTTCGGATTTTTTGTTTTTGGGTTTATTGCAAGTTATACCTGCGGCAATTCAGTTTTCTTCATACCATTTCTGTACAACATCCAGCCCATCAGTGCAAAGAAAGCCAGCCCGAGTATAAAGAATCCTATTTCTCCCATATTCTCAACCAGGAAATGTTCTGCGCTGAGTTTGCCGAGGAAGTTAGCGGTAGATTCGGGAATCTGCAAAAAGGCAAATAATACGCCCATTAAAGCGCCGCCCGCAACCAGGCCGGTTGCAAACAGGTTGCCTTTCTCCAGGTCTTCTTCTCCTTCGTGCTGGGGCGCCTGGCCTTTTCTCTTCTTGATATTGTCGACCACACCGCGAATAGCGCCACCAATAAAGATGGGCAGGGTAGTGGAGAGCGGGAGATATACACCAATTGCAAAACTCAACGCTTTGATACCGCAAAGCTCAACCACTATTGCAAGAAAGGCGCCTACAATTACAAAATTCCAGTCGAGGTTGAAAGAAAGTATGCCTTTTACCAGTGTGGCCATCAACGTTGCCTGTGGAGCATTGTATACCGTGCCTATTGCATGCTTCACACCCTGCTCGGCCTGTGCCGCTGAAGGTATGTCCAGTGTTTTTACAGTAAATCCAATAGCTATTGCCGACACGATAGCGCCGACAAACAATGCCAGTTGCTGGTACCTCGGTGTGGCACCTACGATATAACCTGTTTTCAAATCCTGCGAAGTGGCGCCGGCATTGGCAGCAGCAATACACACCATACCACCTACCACGAGGGCCATCGGTTCGTAGATTTTTCCGCTCCAGCCTACCGCAACAAATATGAGGCAGGTTGCCATTATAGTAGCGATGGTCATACCACTGATGGGGTTGTTGGTAGTTCCCACCAGGCCCACAATGCGCGATGATACCGTTACAAAGAATGCACCGAACACAACGATCAGAACACCCAGCAACAGCCGGTTGAAAATGGAATCGCCGGGAATGATTGACAGCAGTGAAATGAGAATAACCAATGCAATGCTGCCAAACAAAACCACTTTCATGCTGAGATCGCGTTCAGTACGCAGGCGGGTATCAGCCCCTTTCACTTTCACAGATCCCACGCTTTCTTTGAATGAAGAAACGATGGTGGGCAGCGTTTTGATCAACGTTATGAAACCACCCGCCGCTACGGCACCCGCACCAATCTGGCGAATATACGCGCGGTAAATAGCTTCGGCTTTGTCTGCAAAAGTTTGCGTAACCGGATCCCATGCACCCGAACCCCTTGTAGGTTGCGACAGATCGGTGATTAAACCCAGTTTCAGTTGTTGCATAGCGATGGTAACATCCGGAATCAGCGATGCCAGCAAGGGCTGCATCACCAGCCAGCTGAGCACTGAGCCAGCCACCAGCACGCCTGAAATTTTCGGCCCGATGATATAACCCACCCCCATGTATTCGGGAGTGATGTCTGCCGCCACTTTCGCGCCGGGGAAATACCTGTTGGCGCCCGTGCTGAACGAGACAGTTTCTGCAATCACCTTAAACATTTTCTGCAAAAGCGCATAGGCAAAGGCAAAGCCCAAACCCTGGAATGCAGTCTTCGCAAACTCGCCGCCACGCTCACCGGCTTTCAAAACCGATGCGCAGGCGGTTCCTTCAGGATAGGGCAATGTGCCATGTTCTTTCACAATCAGCGATCGCCGAAGCGGTATCATCATCAGCGTGCCCAGCATACCACCGAAGATGGCCAGGATAAAGATCACACCATAATCGAAGAAGTTGGCGGAGTCGGCTGAAGACAAAAACAAAAAACCCGGAAGCGTAAACACTACACCCGCTGCAATACTCTCACCCGCAGAGCCGGTGGTTTGTATGATATTATTTTCAAGAATGGTCGTTTTAAACAATCGTCTTCCCAATGTAATGGCAATAACCGCAATAGGAATGGAAGCACTCACCGTTAAGCCCGCCTTCAATGCGAGGTAAACGGTGGAGGCTCCAAAAAGAATTCCGAAAATACTTCCCATCACCAGTGCCTTCACCGTAAACTCCTTAACGTTGGCTTCCGGCGCAACAAAAGGCCTGAAATTCGTTTCTGACATATTGAGCAGTTTATTTTGAGAGGATATTCATTTACCTATTTCACATTACCCATTCTTTTCTCCATCCAGTACGAAATCATGAACAATAATACAGCAGCTACACCGCTGAGTACTACAAACACCATAAAGAAATCGTAGAGATTGTTGATCTCGTAACCGATGAACCGGGTGGTATGGCCATCGCCGGGTAGTAAGGCTGCCAGCTTGCCGCCAAACTTGTTGGCAACGGCATTGCTCAGGAACCATACCCCCATCAGGATAGAGGCAAAACGTGCGGGAGCCAGTTTGTTTACCAATGAAAGTCCGATGGGAGAAAGACAAAGCTCGCCGATAGTATGCAACAAATAAAGACCGATCAGCCAAAGCATGCTGATGGGTTCTGTTACATCTTTCACGGCATAAGCAATCAGGATATAGCCGAGCATCAGCATCACCAGTCCAAGCGCCTGCTTTTTGGGAGAAGTAGGTTCCAGGTTTCTTTTACCCAATGCCTGCCATACCTGGGCCAGCACGGGCGCCATAATGATCAGCCACATGGAGTTAACGCTGTTGAACCAGCTGGCAGGAATTTCTTCCAGGTTATAGGCAGTGCCTTGTATGAAATGATAAATAGCGAGCACCACCGCCCCGATGGCCAGCGTGGCAAAAATTCTTTTCAGCTCCACGGGTATTTCCATCATGCGCTGCAGTATGTAGTAGAGCAAGGCTGCCAGCGCAGTGATCAGCAATATCACCGTTCCTAAGTTGGTGTTGATGGAATAAGCACGATCAGTATTATCGCGGGCAAACAAAGTGAGCGAGGAACCTGCCTGCTCAAACGCGGCCCAGAAAAATATCACGAAGAAAGCGCTGATGAAGATTACGATCACTTTGCCGCGCTCGATGGAGGTAAGTGATTTATCAGTGATGATCAAACCGCAAATCGCTATGGGAATGCCGTATATAAACGAACCGATCCAGTCCATTTCGAGCAGGAATCGGAAGGCTAGCACTGCGGCCAGTCCCACCACCGACCAGATAGCCACTTGCGTCATCGAAGCTGCCGTGGTTTCGGGTTTGGCCGAAGCTGCATCCTGGCTTTCCGATTCTCTTGCCTTATTGGGTAAAATGCCGATACCTTTTCCGCTTGGATCCACCACATATTTATCCTTCAGCCAGATAAAGGCCAGCGTACCCACCAGCATGGCTATGCCCGCCGCAAAAAAGGCCCACTTGAAAGCGCCCAATACGGGCACGCCGGGCTCGGAATATTTTTCCCCCAAACCACCGCAGATCAGCGGACCAATGAAGGCGCCGAGGTTGATACCCATGTAAAAAATGGTATAGGCCGAATCCAGCCGCCGGTCGCCCTGCGGATACAGCTGTCCCACCATGGTGGAAATATTGGGTTTGAAAAGTCCCATACCCAGGATCAATACCACCAGCCCCACCCACATAATGCCGTGCGACAACGGAATGTTTTCACACAATGAGCCGCTGATAAACATGATGAACTGGCCTATGGCCATTAAAAAACCGCCGACAATGATAGAGCGGCGGTTACCCCAAAAGCGGTCAGCGATATATCCTCCGAAAATCGGTGTCAGCCAGATTAAGCCGGTATAGCTGCCATACACACCGTCTTGCGCATAACTTTTATCGTATTGTAAAGCGGTCACTACATACAACACCAGCAATGCACGCATACCATAGTAACTGAACCGCTCCCACATTTCCGTAAAAAACAGGACAAATAAACCCTTTGGGTGTTTACCAGGGGCAGGTAGATTCATAGCAGAGTTTTTGTTTTTGCAATCGTTGCAGCAGTATTTTCCGACCCAAAATAATGATTAATTCCTATTAGTTATCAGCGGGATAATTAAAATTTGGCAACCCGGGCTGAATTCCGAAATTCGCCCCACTATGAATATCTTGTTATTAGGCTCTGGTGGCAGGGAACATGCACTGGCCTGGAAACTAACGCAAAGCAGGCAATGCGATCATCTCTACATTGCGCCGGGCAATGCGGGTACTGCGCAGCTGGGTACCAATGTACCAATGAAAGTGACCGATTTTGATGCCATCAAGGATTTTGTTGTCGAAAACAAGATCGGTATGGTGGTGGTAGGCCCCGAAGAACCATTGGTAAAAGGCATCGTTGATGAGTTTCGAAAAGATGCCAAAGTAAAGGAGGTGATGGTAATCGGTCCCTCGCAGTATGGCGCGCAACTGGAAGGCAGTAAAGCATTTGCCAAAAAATTCATGATGCGCCATGGCATACCCACAGCCAGGTACCGCGAGTTTGATGCTTCCAACTACGAAGAAGGCGCACCGTATTTACAGCAACACCAACTGCCCATTGTGCTGAAAGCTGATGGTCTTGCCGCCGGAAAAGGCGTGCTCATCTGTCAATCGCACCTCGAAGCCATTGCCGAGTTTGAGCTCATGATACAGCAAAGCAAGTTTGGCGATGCCGGTAAAAAAGTGGTGGTGGAAGAATTTCTCGAAGGCATTGAACTGAGTGTTTTCGTAATAACCGATGGCAAAAACTATGTGCTGCTGCCCGAGGCAAAAGACTACAAACGCATTGGCGAGGGCGATACCGGCCTCAACACCGGCGGTATGGGAGCAGTAAGTCCCGTGCCTTTTGCCGACAAGGCCTTTATGCAAAAAGTGGAGGAAAAAATCATCATACCCACTGTAAAAGGTCTTGAAAAGGAAAATATAGACTACAAGGGCTTTATATTTTTTGGCTTAATAAAAGTGGGCGATGAGCCTTATGTGATCGAATACAACTGCCGTCTCGGTGACCCTGAAACCGAAGTCATCCTGCCCCGCCTTAAAAACGACCTGGTGGATTTGCTGATAGCCACCGCGCAAGGCAACCTGCATTCGGTGAAAATTGAAAAAGATGAACGCACTGCCTGCACTATTATGGCGGTGAGTGGCGGTTATCCCGGTTCGTTTGAAAAGGGATTTGCCATCAGCGGACTGGATCAGCCTTTGGAAGAAGACAGCCTGGTATTTCATGCGGGCACCAGGCAGGAGAATGGTAATGTGGTGACCGCAGGCGGACGCGTGTTGTGCGTTACCTCGTACAGCAACAAGATCAGCAATGCCGCCAAAAAATCGAGGCATGTGCTGGAGCAGATCAATTTCGAAGGAATGTACTACCGCCGCGATATAGGTTACGAGTTTGAATGAAAAAAGAATGTCATGTCAGTACCGGTTCATTACAGCGATTACCTGCAGTTAGACAAAATACTGAATGCGCAGGCGCCCGAGAGCGTGAAGCACAACCAGCCTGCCCACGATGAAATGTTGTTTATCGTGATTCACCAGGCTTATGAACTCTGGTTCAAACAGCTGTTATACGAGGTGGATTCGGTGGCGGCCATTATGAAAAAGCCATCACTGAATGATAATTCCCCGGAACTGCAGACAGTGGTTCACCGATTGAGCCGCACCGTTACCATCCTGAAACTGGCCGTGCACCAGATTGATGTGATGGAGACCATGACCCCTATGGATTTCCTGGATTTCCGCGATATGCTGCGTCCCGCGTCGGGTTTCCAGAGCTGGCAGTTCAAGGCGCTGGAAGCGAGGCTGGGACTGAAATACCAGCAGCGGCACGCGCAGGAATACTATATTTCCCAACTGCGTCCCGAACATGTGGAGCTGATCAGGAAGGCCGAAAGCGAGAAAAGCCTGCTGGAACTGGTGAATGCCTGGCTGGAGCGCATGCCCTTTGTGACCCCGGAATTCTGGATCCAGTACCGAGAAGCCTATTTTGCCAGCCTGGCCGAGGCAGAGTTGGGAAACAGGGAGCTGTTTGACCAGGTGTTTGCCGATGGACCAGCCAATGCCGACCGCCAGCTGTCGCCGCAGGCCTGCCGGGCAGCAGTTTTCATTATGCTGTATAGAGGTTATCCTATACTGCAACTGCCTTTTCAGTTGCTCAACAACCTGCTTGAAATAGACGAACAACTCAGCACCTGGCGCTATCGGCATATGAACATGGTGCATCGCATGATCGGCACGCGTATTGGTACTGGTGGCAGCACCGGAAAAGACTACCTGAAAGGTGCATTAGACAAGCATTATATTTTCACAGAAATAGCCCGGCTTACGAGTTTTCTTATAGAGCGTAGAAAATTACCCGCACTAAACCCGGAAATGGAAAAGCGATTGGGATTTGTGTTGCGTGTACCGTAGGAAAAATGTGAGTGAAATTACAATTAAGCCATAGCAAATACGTTAAGTGAATCAGCATGTATGCAATCTGAAATCACGCTTTGTTATTTCGGATTATTTACTTCAATTTTGCAGGCATTATATTCAATCCAAAATCTGACCATTTAAAATGGGCCTATTCAACTTTTTCACCCAGGAAATCGCGATCGACCTGGGTACAGCCAATACCCTCATTATCCATAACGATGAAGTAGTAGTTAATGAACCGAGTATAGTGGCGCTTGATCGTAATAACCCGAAAACGGTGTTGGCGGTAGGAAAAAGGGCTTTGATGATGCATGAAAAAACCCATGAGAGCATCCGTACCGTACGTCCGCTGAAAGACGGTGTAATTGCCGACTTCAACGCTGCCGAGCTAATGATCAGGGAAATGATCAAGATGATCTATCCCAAAAAGCCTTTGTTCCCACCCAGCTGGCGTATGATGATCTGCATCCCCAGCAGCATTACCGAAGTAGAAAAAAGAGCTGTGCGCGACAGTGCCGAACAGGCCGGCGCCAAGGAAGTATATCTCCTGCACGAACCCATGGCAGCCGCCCTGGGTATCGGCATTGATGTGGAAGAGCCCGTGGGCAATATGATCATCGATATTGGCGGTGGTACCACGGGTATCACAGTGATTGCCCTGGCGGGTATCGTGTGCGACCAGAGTATCCGTATTGCCGGCGACGAATTTACCGCCGACATCATGGAGGCCCTCCGCCGCTACCATAGCCTGCTAATAGGTGAGCGCACTGCCGAACAGATCAAGATCAATATCGGGGCCGCTATGAAAGACCTCGATAATCCCCCGGACGATATTCCCGTAAACGGCCGCGACCTGGTGACCGGTATTCCGAAACAGATCATGGTCAGCTACCAGGAAATAGCCGAAGCACTGGATAAAAGCATATTCAAGATAGAAGAAGCCATTCTGAAAGCATTGGAAATGACCCCGCCTGAGCTGGCCGCCGATATTTACCGTCGTGGCCTCTACCTCACCGGCGGTGGCGCCCTTTTGCGCGGACTTGATAAACGCCTGAGCCAGAAAATAAAATTACCCGTACATGTGGCCGACGACCCCTTAAAAAGCGTAGTACGCGGAACCGGTCTGGCCCTGAAAAATTATGACCGCTATCCGTTTGTGATGCGTTAACAGTATGCGTAATATTTTCCTGATCATAAGGCGGTATTTCAATTTTCTCTTCTTCCTGTTGCTGCAGATTGTATCGTTATACCTCTTATTCAGCTATAACAAGTATCATCAGTCAGCATTCCTCGAAGTAGCACACGAAGTGACGGGCAGCATTGGCGGGAAGTACAACAATATCACCTACTACTTCAACCTCAAAAAAACCAATGAAGACCTGGTGAGGGCCAATGAAAAACTACTCAACCAGCTTACACAGCAATATACCGGGGCCGATACATCGGTAGTAATAAAAACAGACAGCTTAGAGATTGACAGTGCCACGGGCCAGTTTCGCAAATACATCTGGCGTGCGGCCAAGGTGGTCAACAATACTGTGAGTCTTCCCAACAATACGCTTACCATTGAAAGGGGAGAAAACCAGGGAGTAAAAAGAGATATGGGTGTGGTGGGTCCCGATGGCGTGGTGGGCACCGTAATCAGCACCAGCGCCAACTATGCCGTGGTGATGAGCATGCTGCACCGCCAGCACCGTGTGAGCAGCAAGCTGAAAAAGACTGGCGAGACGGGCGTTGTAATTTGGGATGGCGTTGATCCCGCCTATGTGATCATGAACAATATTCCGAAATCTGTGCAGGTTGCCGTTGGCGATTCGGTGGTGACCAGCAACTATACCGTCAGGTTTCCCCCCGGTATTCTCGTTGGAACTGTAGCAGAAGTTATTGATGATAAATCGAGCAATTTCTATTCGCTGAAGCTGAAGACCGCCACCAATTTTTACAATATCGAATATGTGATGGTTGTGGAAAATCAGATGAAGGACGAGCAGACAAGCCTGGAGGCAGCCACCAAAATAAACGACTGAGTGATATGCTGAAAAATGCGTTACGGTATATATTATTCATCCTGGTGCAGGTATATGTGCTGTTCCAGATACCGCCACTGCATCGTTTTGTGGTGCCTTACCTGTATTTTCTTTACATATTATGGCTTCCTTTTAATATGAGCAGGACCAACCTGCTGATCGTGAGTTTTTTTTACGGTCTCACACTCGATGCGTTTACACAAACGCCCGGTCTGCACGCCGCGGCCTGCACACTGATCGGTTACCTGCGCAGCTTTCTTATCAGCATATTGATTCCGCAGGAAGGTGCCGATCAGAATTACCGCTCGCCATCATTTACCAGCATGGGCTGGGCGCCATACGCCACTTACGTAGCAGTTCTTACCTTGGTACATAATACCTACCTTGTGTTCCTGGAAATATTAGGTGTAGGATCTTTCCTGTATTTCCTGGGAAAAGTACTGGCCACTTCCGGCATCAGCCTGTTGCTGATACTGGTTACAGAGCTCTTATTTGCCCGCAAGGAAAGGTTCAGAACAAATACAGCGTAGCTGTGTAATAATTTGTAGATAGATTTCGTTGCAGAACTGCCTATGTCTGTTTTTAACCAGTCCCGAGCTAATATAATCCGCCTGGTATTCCTGGGAATATTTCTCATTATTATCATTCAACTGTTCAACCTCCAGATTCTCTCGGGAAAATACCAGCAGCTGGCGATGAATAATGCGGTTTTTGCGAAGGTAAAATACCCCGACAGAGGTATCATTTACGACCGCAAAGGCAGGGCTATTCTCAACAACACCATCATGTACGACCTGGTGGTGACCCCCGTTGAAGCAAGACGTACCGACACATTTGCCCTCTGCGCCATATTGGGCATCGATACGGCAGAATACAAAAAGCGTATGCTGGAAGCCCGTATCAGGAACGGCCCTTATCGTCCTTCTATTTTCGAAGACCTGCTCACACCCGAGTTGCACGCGCGGCTCGATGAAAATATCTGGAAATTCCCCGGCTTTGCGCTGGTAGAACGTCCCGTGAGGACATATCCCTTCAATGCGGCAGCGCACATTATGGGTTATATCGGCGAAGCCGACTCCAATATTATCAAGCGATCGAAAGGATTTTACCGCATGGGCGACTATGTGGGAAGAAGTGGCCTGGAAGCATATTACGAAAGCGTGCTGATGGGTCAGCGCGGCGTAGAGTACATGCTGAAAGATAATATGAACCGCCTGGTGGGTAGTTATGAAAACGGCAAGTTCGATACGGCGGCTATTGCCGGAAGAAATCTGCGCACGTATATCGATATCGAAGTGCAACAACTGGCGGAAAAATTAATGACCAATAAAGTGGGGTCTGTGGTGGCCATCGATCCCAAGACCGGTGGCATTATTTGCATGGTGAGCGGACCAAACTACAACCCCAATGATCTGACAGGTCCTAACAAACAAAAAAACTACAGCCGCCTGGCCCTGGATGTGGCGGGGCCATTATTAAACCGCGCTGTACAAGGTAATTATGAGCCTGGTTCTACTTTCAAACCTATCGGCGCATTGATTGCGCTCGACGAAGGCGTCATTACCTCCAACTATGGATTTCCCTGCGGTGGCCGCTACAATCTCTGCGGTCATGGCAAGCCATCCTGTCTGCACAGCGACCCGGGGCATGCGGCCAATTTGAGACTTGCCATCTCGCATAGTTGTAACTCATACTTCGCGCACATTTACCGCTTGTCTGTTGATAATCCAAAATTTGGCGGCGTGAAAAACGGGTATATGAAATGGCGCGATTACATGCTGAATTTCGGTTTGGGCAAACAAACAGGTGTTGATTTGCCCAGCGAATCACCGGGATTGATACCCGATACCGCACGGTACAACAGGCAGTACCGCGGTTCATGGAATAGTTGCACCAATCTTACCCTGGGTATTGGCCAGGATATGATGCAGTGTACACCTCTGCAACTGGCCAACGCCATGTGCATAGTGGCAAATAAAGGATACTTCTACACACCGCATTTTGTCGAAAAAATTGATGGCGAAACCGAAGCAGATACGATACTGAATAAATTCAGGATAAAACACGAAGTACTTACGCACATTCCCAATGAAGCGTATGAAGCTGTAATTGCCGGTATGCAGGAAGTGGTAGACCATGGAACTGCCTCGAATGCAAGAATACCGGGAATAACCGTTTGTGGCAAGACAGGCACAGCTGAAAAATTCAGGTATATCGATGGTAAAAAAATTCAGCTGAAAGATAACTCAGTGTTTCTCTGTTTCGCTCCGCGCGAAAACCCAAGGATTGCGATGGCCGTGGTGGTTGAAAACAGCGGATATGGTAATACCTGGGCCGCACCGATTGCCGGCATCATTATGGAAAAATATTTGAACGATACACTACGCCCCGAGCGATATGAGCAGATAGAAAGAATTGCCAACAGCAACCTGATGCCGCCCTATCTGCACAGGCTGCAGTATATCGAAGATTCGACAAGAGCGCGTCGCTGGTTTGAAATGACGAAAGACAGCAGTTATATCAAGAAATATATTTTCGGGCGTTACACAGAGCCAAAACGCCAGGAACCACCAAAATCAACAGCAATACGTAAGCCCGAGGCTGTGGCGCCGCCAAAAGCAAATGCGGTGACAGACTCTACGCAGTAAATCCGTCATTATGATGCAAAGAAATCCCGCCATATCAAGAGGTTTCGACTGGACGCTGATCTGGTTGTACCTGATCCTTGTTTCGATCGGGTTGCTGAGCATTTTCTCCGTGACGTACAACGAGGGCGTCAATGTATTGCAAAGCTTTTTCAACCTGCGCACCGACTATAGCCGGCAATTGTATTTCGCGGGCGCTTCATTGGTGGTGGGACTGTTTATACTCCTCACCGACAGCAAATTTTTTACCGCCACCGCCAATATATGGTATGCGGTCGGTATATTCCTGTTGCTGCTGGTATTTCCCTTTCATACCGAAGTGAAGGGAACGCAGTCGATCATACGATTTGGTTCGTTCAACTTTCAGCCGGCCGAATTGTGTAAGGTGTTTGTCAACCTGGCGCTGGCAAAGTATTTGTCGCGCGTAGAGACCGACTTTAACAAAACACGCTCGCACCTGATTGCTTCGGCCATTGTATTGACACCGGCCATATTAACCATTGCACAAAAGGAGACAGGACTTGCATTGGTGTTTCTTTCTTTTTACCTGGTAATGTTTCGTGAAGGATTTCCTGCGGGTTACCTGATAGTAGGTTTCTCGCTGGCAGTGTTGGTGGTGGCTACGCTGTTGTTGGAAAGAAATGTCTTGACGATTATACTGACCGGCATTGCCGCGCTGGCAGTTTATTTAACCCGTAAACAGATCAAACGTAAGCGCCGTGTGTTCTGGCTGATCATGATGATATGGGCCGCGTGCGTGGGCACCGTGTTTTTTGCCGTACCATTTTTGTTTACCAAGGTGCTTCAGAAACACCAGGTGGAACGCATCTTCTCGCTCATCGGTCGTGAGAACCCATATGCCAGGCTCAATACCGTGGAAGGCGAAGATGCACCTGCGTCCAAATCATCCGACGCTGATTATAACGTGCGCCAGAGTAAGATTGCGATTGGTAGTGGTGGTTTAACGGGGAAAGGATTTTTGAAAGGCACGCAAACACGTTTTGATTTTGTGCCCGAGCAAAGAACTGACTTCATTTTCTGTACCATTGGCGAAGGTTATGGTTTCCTGGGCAGCGTGGCGGTGCTGGCCGTATACCTGTTCTTGTTGTTGCGTATAGTGCATATTGCCGAGCGACAGCGAAGTGTGTTCAGCCGCTGTTATGCCTACGGCGTGGCGTCGGTGTTATTCTTTCATATTGCTATCAATATCTGCATGACGATAGGTTTGGCGCCTGTAATCGGTATTCCACTTCCGTTTATCAGTTATGGGGGCACTTCGTTACTGACTTTTTCTATTTTACTGTTTATCCTCGTCAGGCTGGATGCCGACAGATCGATGGTGTTGAGATAAAACCATGGCATGCTATCTTTGCGCCATGAAAGTTATTCCGCTCAGTGAGGGCAGTTTTACCATAGACAAATCGAAGTTGTTTGTTCCTTTCGATACATCAAAAGATGATCTCCAACAAAGACCTGCAGGCAGTTTGCTCGTTGAAGTGCAGCCATTCGTTGTAATTACTTCCGAAGACGTGTTGCTGCTGGATACTGGTCTTGGCTTCACAACGAAAGAAGGCGTTTTGCAATTGCACCAGAACCTGATCGACAACGGCATCAATCCTTCTGAGATCACTAAAGTGTTGATGACTCACCTGCATAAGGATCATGCCGGTGGTATTCGCATAGAGCGCGGTGGAAGAAAGGAATTGAGTTTTCCCAACGCGCAATGGTATGTCCAGGAAAGCGAACTGCAATATGCTTTTGAAAAAGGCTTTCCTTCATATATCACCGAAGAGCTGGAAGTGTTGAAAAACGCGCCGCAGGTAAATCTCCTCAAGGGCGATGGCGTGATCAATGGTTATATCAGGCACCAGATCACCGGCGCCCACAGCAAATTTCACCAGGTGTTCTGGATTGTTGACGGTGGTGAAACCCTCTTTTTTGGCGGCGATGATGCGCCGCAACTCCAGCAAATGCGCACCCGCTTTGTGGCAAAATATGATGATGATGGAAAAAAAGCGATGGAACTTCGCCAGCAGTGGTGGGAAAAAGGCAGGGAAGAAAACTGGAAGTTCTTGTTTTACCACGATATAAAGACGCCGGTTCACCAGGGTCAATAACTTCCAATACCCAACTTCATGAAACAGATTATTTTGTTGCTGCCTCTGCCAGCGGCCGGTTAGGTCTCAGAAAACAGGTGGACCACCTGTAACCTGACTCTCCCGGGGGCAGCCCAGGTGACAGGTGGGCCACCCACCACTTGACCGTCCCTACGGCCGCCGCTCAATCCCAGACCGCAGACCCGCAACCCGAAACTAAAAAAGGCCGGCTCTCAAAAAAGAGCCGGCCAATTGCTAACCTATGAAAAACACCTAATAAGACTTTATTGGTTGATCCTGCGCCTGCCTTGCTGCTGGCGACGCTCGAGGATTCTTTTCTGTACTTCTGCCAAAAACTCCCTTTCTGCACGGAAAAATGTGTTCACTTTTTCTTTTGAGATGGCTTTCAAAAATTCAGTTTCGTATTTCTTTCTAATGTTCAATAATTTTTCCTGCGTCTTTATCTCATCATCTTTTTTCTCACGAGCCTCTTTGCGCGTGTTCTGGATATCTTTCGTGTACTGGTTGTAGATAGGCCAGAATTTCTGCGCTTCTTCCGGGGTCAATTCGAGTTTTTTGGTAAGCCAGGCAATTTTCATGGCTTCCAGGCGACCGCCATTGTTTTTGTCGTCACTGTTATCCTGCGCTACGGCTGTCATGGCCACGCTGAATAACATCATCCACATCAGTAGTATTTTTTTCATTGTCCAGGGATTAATTGGTTATAATATCATTCAAAGCATACTGGCTGGCATACTTTATCAATTCATCATCCGATACATAGGCCAGCATTTCCTGTAAATCATCAGCATCCATGTCGGCGCTGGCCAATACCGTTGTTTCTATCGGGCTCACGGTCTGGTTGTCGAGAAAATCTACCAGGGCTTCATCGCTCACTTCTTCAATACCGGCCAATGTAAGGTCCGGGCTATTGTTGTTTTGTCCGAGGAACAACCAGGCTGCAGCTATGATCAAACCAGCCACCGCGGCTGCTGCTGCATAACGCAGTACCCTGCGCGGAAAACTGACCGATACCACTTTGCCGCGCTGTTGCTTTGCCTTAGCGAGCATGGTGGCGGGCAATTGTTCAAAATAGCCGGCAGGCACTTCGTATACGTTCTTTCCTTTGAGCGAACTCATCACCGGGGAAAGATTCTCCAGCTCTTCGTTCACAAATTCGATGGCTTTAGCGCCAGCCACGGCATGTTCGGTAAGACTGTCAAAATAGCCGTCGGGTGTACTGTAAGGCGACTTCTTGCTCAACCCGCTCAGCAGGGGCGATAATGCCTCCAGCTCCTCCTTTGCCGTGTCGGCCTCCAGCGCCTTGACGCGCTTCAGCATGTTAGCAGCAAAGTTGTCAAAATAGCCCTGCGGCACGTCGTAGGGATTTATTTTTTGTTGGGGTAAAACAGGAGAACCTTCCTCCTTAACCCGGGCCAGCACCTGGGCTGCCAGTCCCTCGAAATACCCCGCGGGCACCTCGTAAGGGGTCTTTGTGCCGATCTGGGCAACAACCGGGCTGATTTCCCTCAACTCATTCTGTATGGTGTTCCTGTTTTCCATTTCCACGTTTTGTGACGGGTTTTGTTAAGTAAAGTTTAATGATTCAGGATATAATCCTCTATTTTTTTCACCGCATGGTGGTAACTGGCCTTCAGGGCACCTTCTGAGGTATCCAGCACCTTGCTCATTTCCTCGTATGGCATTTCATCGTAATATCGTAAGGTGAATACAACCCGCTGTTTTTCAGGTAGTTGTTGAATTGCCAACTGCAATTTCCACTCTAACTTATTGGCATCGAAGTGTTTGTCGGCTTTCACCTTGTTTTCGAGACCACTTTCCACATCGCTGAGCGATACCGAGGAACGTTTTTTCTGCTGCTCCAGGAAAGTGAGGCACTCATTAGTGGCTATGCGGTACAGCCAGGTGTATAGTTGCGAATCTTCGCGGAAATTTTCCAGGCCGTTCCATACCCTGATGAAAACGTTCTGGAGCACGTCGTTGGCATCTTCATGTTCTACTACCATACGGCGCACATGCCAGTACAATCTTTCCTGGTATTTCTGCACAATGGCTGTATAGGCCTTTTCTTTAGTAGCCGGATTGCGGAATTGAAGCAATAGTTCGGCGTCTTGTGTAGTTACCGCCATAGGTTAGCTTTTTCGTGAATTATTATGATATGGGAATAAAGTTGAGGTTTTCGGTTTAAAACGGCGTGGAGGTTTAAGATATTATTGGGAAAATGCATTGTGGCCGGAAGCTAATGAGAAATTCCAAAAATCAAGTTCCAGGGTGCAAATAAAGCTCAGCCTGGCAGCAACAAAGGTCAAAAGCATCAATAAAAAATTCCAAAACGAGTTCTCATTTTGGAATTTTTTATTGGGAATTTATTGGGAGCTTGAAGCTTGTAGTTTGGAATTTTATCCCTTTATTTTCTCTTCATCACTTTCTCCGCAGCTGCCACGATATAGGGCGTGTCTAAACCATACTTCTTCAACAATTCCTTCGGAGTGCCGCTTTCGCCGAAAGTATCGTTGGTGCCGATATATTCGATGGGTATGGGGAAATGCCGCGCTGCGGTTTGAGCGATCGCATCACCAAGACCACCGATCACGTTGTGTTCTTCTACGGTAACGGCGCACCTGGTTTTCTTGATGGAGTTGATAACGGCTTCGGTATCGAGCGGTTTAATAGTGTGAATATTGATCACTTCCACGCTGATGCCTTTTTCTTCCAGTATTTTTCCTGCTTCGATGGCGAGCCATACCATGTGGCCGCAGGCGAAAATGGTTACATCGTTGCCGGTACTGAAGAACTGGGCCTTACCAATCTCGAAGGGTTGAGCGGGGTCGGTGAATATAGGCCAGGAGGGGCGTCCAAAGCGCAGGTACACCGGTCCCTCATAATCAGCAATGGCAATGGTAGCCTGTTTGGTCTGGTTATAGTCGCAGGGCACTATCACGGTCATACCCGGCAACATCTTCATCAGACCTATATCTTCCAGGATCTGGTGGGTGGCGCCATCTTCGCCGAGGGTGAGACCCGCATGCGAGGCGCAAATCTTTACATTTTTTCCTGAATAAGCGATCGACTGGCGAATCTGGTCGTACACGCGGCCGGTAGAGAAGTTGGCAAAGGTGGTGGTGTAGGGAATCTTTCCACCGATGGAGAGACCTGCTGCAATGCCCATCATGTTGGCCTCGGCAATACCACACTGGATAAAGCGCTCGGGAAATTCCTTCATGAACTGGTTCAGCTTAAGCGATCCCGCCAGGTCGGCGGTCAGTGCAACTACATTCGGATTTTTCCTGGCCACTTCTACAATGCCATCTCCAAAACCACTGCGGGTATCTTTCTGACCGGAAACCTGGATATCTTTTAACATAGCTAAATTTTGGTGGCGCAAAGATATTTAATTCAAGTCTACTGGCATGCTCTGGTAAAAAGTTTCGTCAGCTTCTAATCTTTGTTCCCATCGCCAGGCAGTTTCCATCATATCATTCAAATTATAGCGCGGTTTCCAGCCCAACGTTTTGCGGGCATGATCATTATTCGCGTAGATGGCTACCACATCGCCGGGGCGGCGGGGACCGATTACGTAGTTCAGGCTTACGCCGCTGACTTTTTCAAAGGCCTTGATGGCTTCCAGCACGGTCACTCCATTGCCGGTACCGAGATTGAACACCTCGCAGCGCTTGGTGGACTGTCCATTAACCAGGTACTGGATGGCGAGCGTGTGCGCATGGGCAATATCGCTCACGTGCACGAAATCGCGGATACAACTGCCATCGCGGGTGGGATAGTCGGCGCCATGCACGGTCATCAGCGGCAATTTGCCGATAGCTGTCTGCGTGATGGCGGGCACCAGGTTGGCCGGCTTGCCGATGGGCAATTCGCCGATCAGTATGGAAGGGTGTGCGCCAACGGGATTAAAATAGCGCAGCAAAATGCAGCGCGTGCTGCTGGCCTTCGAAAATTCATTGATGATCTGCTCGCCCATCTGCTTGGTATAACCATAGGGTGATTCAGCAGGTTTGGGCGGTGTTTGTTCGGTAACCGGTATCTGGTCGGGGTTGCCGTACACGGTACAGGAAGAAGAGAACACAAAATAGGGGATATCGAATTCCTGCACGCATTTCAGCAGGTTGATCAGCGATACCAGGTTGTTTTCAAAATAGAGCAGTGGTTGCGCTACTGATTCGCCCACCGCTTTGTACGCTGCAAAATGAATGATGCCTTCTATATCATGATTCTCCTGGAAAATAGCGAAGGTGTCATCAAAATTGCAGAGGTCAACCTTATAGTTCTTGATCTTTTTGCCAATAATTTTTTCAATGCCTTCCAGAATGCGTGGTGTTGACCTGGAGTTATTGTCAACAGAAATTACCTCGAAGCCATTTTCAACAAGGTCAACAATAGTGTGCGAACCAATATAACCACAACCGCCTGTAACCAGAATTTTACTCATCGTTTACAAGTTAAGCACGAATTTTTTAATCTTCTTCAATCAATTCCATGAGATATTGTCCATAGCCGCTTTTCAACAACGGTTTTGCCATTGCCGCCAGTTGATCATTTGTAATAAATCCCCTGCGCCAGGCAATTTCTTCGATGCAGGCAATCTTGATGCCTTGTCGTTGCTCGATCACCTGCACAAACTGCGCGGCCTGCATCAGCGAATCGAAGGTGCCGGTATCGAGCCAGGCTGTGCCCCTGTCCAGAATCGACACTTTTAATTTACCTCTTCGCAGATATTCTTTATTTACGTCGGTAATCTCATATTCGCCGCGCGCGCTCGGCTTAAGGTTTTTCGCAATATTCACTACCTCGTTGTCATAAAAATACAAACCAGGCACCGCATAATTACTTTTGGGCTTCGCCGGTTTTTCTTCTATCGATATCACCTGGTTGTTCTTATCAAATTCTACCACGCCATATCTTTCAGGATCATTTACGTGATAAGCATATACGATACCGCCATCGGGATCGGTGTTTTTTTCGAGTTGAGTGCCGAGGCCGGCGCCGTAAAAAATATTATCGCCCAGCACCAGTGCCACTTTATCATTGCCGATAAAATCAGCTCCAATCACAAATGCCTGCGCCAGTCCGTTAGGTTCGGGTTGTTCGGCATATGAAAATTTCAATCCCAGCTGTGAGCCGTCGTTCAGCAGGCGCTTAAACTGCGGGAGATCGTGCGGTGTAGAAATGATGAGTATTTCACGAATACCAGCCAGCATTAGTGTCGACAGCGGGTAATAGATCATGGGCTTATCATAGATAGGCATGATCTGCTTACTGATCGCATAAGTGATCGGGTGTAAACGTGTTCCAGAGCCGCCAGCCAGGATAATACCTTTCATGCTTATGATTTTGGTGGCTCAAAAAAACACAAAAATTTCCAAAACGTATAACTTATCTACACAATTAGTCTGACAATGTAATAGACAATTGCGGCGAGAATGGCGCTCACGGGAATGGTGAGAATCCATGCCCAAAGCAGGTTGATGGTAACGCCCCAGCGCACAGCCGATAAGCGTTTGGTGGCGCCCACGCCAATGATGGAGCCTGTGATGGTATGCGTAGTGCTCACCGGTATGCCGAGATGTTCTGTAAGATATAATGTGGCGGCGCCGGCTGTCTCTGCCGACACACCTTCCAGCGGAGTTACTTTGGTAATGCGCGAGCCCATGGTTTTCACAATTTTCCATCCACCACTCATGGTGCCTAAGGCAATGGCTGTAAAGCTGGCCAGCGGCACCCACATATAATGAGCCACAAAATCGTTGAACGACATATCAACGCCGCGTTGCTTCTCATAAAAGATAACCGCAGCGCCGATAATGCCCATTACTTTTTGCGCGTCGTTGCCACCATGACCAAGGCTGAACATGGCAGATGAAACCAGCTGCAATCTTCTGAACCAGCTCTCGGCGCGGTAAGGATTGGCCCTTCGGCAAATATTCACGATCAGCACGGTGATGAACCAGGCCATGATCATTCCGATCAACGGCGCGCCGAATATGAAAAGGAAAGTGGGTATTACTTTCTGGTAATTGATCACTTGAATGCCGTTCTCGCTGATGCCTCCGGCGTGCGCAATGGCAGCGCCCATAAATCCGCCCAGCAGGGTGTGCGATGAACTGGAAGGGATACCAAACCACCAGGTGAGCAGGTTCCACGCAATAGCGGCAATCAATCCCGCGAAAATTACTTCCAGCGTAATGAAATTTTCATCCACCGATTTCGCGATGGTATTGCCGATCTTGAATTCACCCACAATATATTTCGAAACAAAAAAAGCGGCGAAGTTGAAGAATGCCGCCCACAGTACCGCCTGGAAGGGTGTTAATACTTTAGTAGAAACAATGGTGGCTATGGAATTGGCCGAGTCGTGAAAGCCGTTGATATAATCGAAGATCAGAGCCAGTGCGATAATTACAACGAGAAAAGCCATAAACTGTTTTACGCATATTTTATAATAATCGACTCGATCACATTGCCGGCATCCTCGCATTTATCAGTCACTATTTCCATTACCTGGTAAATTTCACGTTTCTTGATCACTTCTTTAGCATCGGGTTCAGTCTCAAACAGGCGATCAATGCTCATATCGAAAATATCATCGGCCTGGTTTTCGATGCTGTTTACCTTAACCAGTGCATCGGTGATCTGCCGCATGTCTTTCATATCGCGCAGCTCCAGCACAGCATTCTTGATCTGCTCGCAGCCCTGGTCAATCAGTTCGGCCAGTTTCTGTATGCCCTGGTCGTTGGGATTCACTTTATAGAAATTGATCTTTTTGGCGGAAGCGAAAATATAATCGGCAATGTCGTCGAGCGCGCTGGCCAGGTAATGAATATCTTCCCGGTCGAACGGAGTGATGAAGTTTCTGCCCAGTTCGGTAAAGATCTTGTGTGTATAGTCGTCGTTTACATGTTCCAAATCTTCGATCTGCGCAATCAGTGCGGCGCGTTTATCGAAATCTGGTTCTTTTACCACTTCTCTCATCGTCTTGCCCATCTTAGCCACCGTATGCGCCACGTCTTCAAACAAGGAATAAAAGATCCTGTCTTTCGGCATGAAAATTTTCATTATGGAATTCAATCCCATCGTTCAAAAATTTGGGTCAAAAATAGAACTTAAAGGATAGGTTAAGAACCGGGGTAAATTGGTAATAATTTCTTAACACAGGTTCAAATTCCCTGCCTTTAGTTTTGCGCAACCTTCAAGAATCATGAAGATACTGTTACCATTTCGATGCCAGCTTGCAGTTATCTTGCTCGTTCTTACACAAAGCACTGAGGCCCAGTTTTTAATGGATATGACTGATACCACCATGCAGGTGCCAGAAGGTCAGATTGCCATATATAAGCGGTTTGACCATGCCCGCATCAGCGGGTATATACAACCCCAGTTCCAGCTAGCTGAGAATAAAGGAGTTGAGAGCTTCAACGGGGGCGATTTTGGTGAGCGCCAAAGCAACCGTTTCATGCTGCGCCGCGGCCGCCTGCGGTTTGATTACGCGCGGTTTACAAAAAATAACAAACCTTCCCTGCAGTTTGTGTTCCAGTTTGATGGTACAGAGAAAGGCGTGTTCATCCGCGATTTCTGGGGAAGGATCTATGAGAATAAATGGGAACTGTTCTCCTTCTCCACCGGCATGTTTGCCCGTCCCTTTGGCTACGAAGTAAACCTGGGTTCACCCGACCGCGAGTCGCCCGAGCGCGGCCGCATGTCGCAATTGCTGATGCGCGTGGAGCGCGACCTGGGCGTGATGGCATCGTTCGAACCGCGCAAGAAAGATCATCCGCTTCGACTGCTGAAGTTCGACATCGGCATATTCAATGGTCAAGGCTTAACTGCCCCCGGCGAATACGACGATCATAAAGATATTATCGGCCGTTTAGGTCTTAAGCCATGGACCATTGCAAAAAATGTTGACCTCTCCGCGGGCTTATCATTTCTGCAAGGCGGTTTTGAGCAAAACAATAAATATGTGTACCGCATGAACAGCATCGGGGGCAAGCCAATATTTGAAGTGGACTCCACTGTGTCAAATATCGGCAGCATTGCGGCACGACAATACCGCGGCGCCGATGTGCAACTGAAAATAAAACATGGCTGGGGCAATACTGAGTTGCGCGGCGAATATTGGTGGGGGACACAGACTGCAACCGCAGGTAGTTCCGAAACACCCGACCAATTGCTGGATGAGCCATACTATGAAAGAAAATTCAACGGCGCTTTCTTTTATTTTCTCCAGAACATCTTCAACAAACAACATCAGTTGGGCATCAAGTACGACTGGTATGATCCCAACACCAATGTGGAAGGCGATGAAATTGGCATGCCTGGTAGCATGGTGGGTAAGGCAGATATAAAATACAATACTCTCGGGGTGGGATATAATTACTATATCAACGACAACCTGCGATTGTTGCTTTGGTACGAATGGATTACCAATGAAAACACATCGCTGGATGGTTATACTGACGATGTGAAGGATAATATTTTCACCTGCCGCCTGCAGTTTCGTTTTTAATATAACCGTAAATCCGATTGGCTGGGCTTCGCTGCGCTTTCAACTTTTTTCTGCAACTTGTATTGCCGTGACCAACTGGTTAGTGCGTTACTGCTCCTTGCCACCCAAAAATTTGTGTGCATATGAAAAATAGTTGCCTGCTCCTCCTGCTGTTTTACACCAGCCTTTCATCGTTTTCTCAAAATCGCCAGACAGAAAATGTGATCATCATCACCTTCGATGGATTGCGTTGGCAGGAATTGTTTGGCGGCGCCGACAGCGTGCTCATCAACGACAGCGCATTTACTTCTGACCGCAGCGGAATGAACAGGAAATTCTGGGCGCCCACGCCGGAAGAGCGCAGGAAAAAGTTGTTGCCATTTATATGGAGCCATTTTGTGCCGAATGGACAATTGTACGGAAACCGGCGATACGATAATAAGGTGGACAACTCCAATCCATACTGGTTCTCTTACCCCGGATATAACGAATTGCTCACGGGCTATCCCGATACTGCGGTGAACAGCAATGATAAAATTATGAACAGGAACCAGACCGTGCTCGAGTTCATCAATAAGCAGCCGGCTTTTCGCGGTAAGGTGGCAGTGTTTACTTCCTGGGATGTGTTTGATTATATCATCAACGAACCGCGCAGTGGCTTGCTGGTAAGCGCGGGCGTGGACAAACTGGAAGAGAAATACACTGCAGCATCACCCACACTGGCGCTGTTGAACGATATGCAGCAAAAAATAATTCAACCACTCGGCGAGGGCATCAGGCCCGATGTGATGACTCATTATTTAGCGAAAGAATTTTTGAAGCAACATCGTCCGCGCGTGTTGTATATCGCTTTTGACGAAACTGACGACTGGGCGCACAAAGGAAACTATGATAATTACCTGAGGGCAGCCCATCTGACTGACAAATACATCGAAGATCTCTGGAATACCATTCAAACCATACCTCAGTATAAGGGAAAGACCACTTTAATTCTCACCACCGATCATGGGCGCGGCGATATTGTGAAGAAAAACTGGCGGCACCATGGCGATGATATTGAAGATGCCTATCAGATCTGGTTTGGCGCCATGGGGCCAGATACGAAAGCTATGGGCGAAATAAAAACTCCCGGACAGCTTTATCAAAAACAGGTGGCAGCGACAATTGCGAAATTTCTGGGTTTGAAATTTACCGCAGCGCATCCGGTGGCGGAGGCAATAGAAAGTGTATTGGGATTTTAGACAGATGCGTTTTTCTGCAAGCACCCGGTTCATATTTTTTCCCTAATTTTCTCTCAAAAGCGTGCCCCCGATTCAAAAAAGGCCTGTTACGGTTGCTGTTTATGCCGCAGTGGTGGCGTTTCTTACCTATACCTGCGTGTTTGCCTATCGCAAACCATTTACCGTTGCCACATTCGATGGTATTTCTTTCTGGGGAATACGATACCAGGAACTGCTGATCATTTGCCAGGGACTGGGTTATATGGTCAGCAAGTTTGCAGGCATTAAGTTGATTGCCGAACTCAAACGCTTTGGGCGCTGGAAGACCAGCGCGTTACTGATCGGCGCATCATGGCTGGCACTATTGCTCTTTGCATTCACGCCACCGCCCTATGGAGTGATCTTTCTTTTCATCAATGGATTCATGCTTGGCTTTATGTGGGGCATCGTGTTTAGTTATGTGGAGGGGAGACGAGCCACCGATTTTATCGGCGCCGCACTGGCAGTGAGCTTCATATTTGCCGGCGGCTTCACGCGCGAGGTAGCCATCAGGCTGCGCGATACCTATAACGTTCCCGAGCAATGGTTGGGTTTTGCTACCGGTCTCGTTTTTTTAATACCACTCATTTTTTTCATGTACCTGATGGAGCGCATTCCTCCTCCCGACGAAGCTGATATACAGGAGCGAACCATTCGCCAACCCATGTTGAAAGAAGAGCGGAAACATTTCATGAAAGTATTTGGCATGGGTGTACTTGCCAGTGTGATCACTTATTTATTCCTGACCATCATGCGCGATATCAGGGATAATTTTATGGCGAATATCTGGAACGAGTTGGGTTATCGCTCTAAGCCGGCTGTTTTTTCGCAGACAGAAACTATCACCTCCATCATTGTGCTGGTGATGATGGGGCTGCTGGTGCTGATCAGGAAAAATATTAAAGCATTCCGTCTTATACATTGGGTAGTGTTTGCGGGTTTCCTGCTGGCCGGCATTTCATCAGCGTTATTCCTGGCAGGTAAAATGGATGGCGCCACCTGGATGCAATTGGTGGGACTTGGATTGTACATGGGATATATACCCTTCAACTGCATCTTCTTCGAAAGAATGATTGCTTCATTTCGTGTGGCCGGCAACGTGGGATTCCTCATTTATATTGTAGATGCCTATGGATATTTGGGCAGCAGCTTCGTAATACTCAGTCGTCATATATTCAAAATAGAGCTTACCTGGTCGCAGTTTTTCCCCAACGCAGTAGTAATATTTTCAATAGTGGGAGGTATAGCCACCATCTTCTCGCTGATATATTTCAATCGCCAATACCGTGTATTAAGACCCGAAGAGGTGAAAGGGTGACGATTCGATAAGAGAGTCGGGAAGTTAAGCCGCCTGTATGTTGGCGGAAGAAGGCAAGGTATGAACTCAATAAAAAAGCAGTGCGGAAGAAGCTTCTGCACTGCTTATGAACAAATATTAGTTCGAATTTTTCTTTCCAGGAATCGGACGGTTTGTTCCGGCTTTCACAGGCACAGGTTGCGGTTGCATAGGCCGGAGCAGTGAACTAATCCACTCCCACAAACCCCCAGACATCAAATTGTTCAAGTTCATATTTGGTTTGAGTTTAATCGTTGTGAATATTCAATTATTAAGACGTCAAATTCTGAAAAATGTTGGGTAATTGATTCACCCGCGATTATTTTAACATTTTAAATTTCACGAGATTATAGGACAAGGCGAGACTATAAAGCCGAATTTAGGGGAAAATAAGTGAAATCTCTTAAAAAAAATAATGATTACTGGTGAATTGAGCCCGCGGTTGTATGAAATGTCATTTCTACATCTTCTTAGCATCCAGCGTAAACCCCACGGTGGTTCCCACATCGGGAGTGCTGCGTACATGGATGCTTTGACCGTGCGCCTCGATAATGTGTTTGCAGATAGCCAGTCCCAGGCCCGTTCCCCCGCGGTCGCGGCTGCGGGCCGCATCGGTACGATAAAAGCGTTCGAATATGCGTCCCACATGCTCTTCGTCGATGCCAATACCATCATCGCTGATTTCGATCAATACATGCCGGTCGTCGGTGCGGTAAATGCTGGCTACTATACTGCCGTTTTGTTTACCATACTTGGTGGCGTTCTCCACTAAATTGATCAATACCTGCTTTATTTTTTCCTTATCAGCAAACACCGTCACCGGCGCCTCGCAACCTTTTTTTATGCTAGTCTTTATACCGAAGCTCTGCGCTTTGATGGATAGGGAATCATACACCTCACGAATCAGGTCCTGTATGACGAAGTGCTGCTTGTATAATAGCTGCTCGCCGCTTTCCAGCCGGGAAATTTCATCGAGGTCGGTGACGAGATTCACGAGGCGCTCCACATTTTTCGAAGTATTTTCCAAAAATTTTTTTCTTACCGCTTCTTCTTCCATGGCTCCGCCCAGCAAGGTCTCAACATAACTCTGTATGGCAAAGATGGGCGTCTTGAATTCATGCGCCAGGTTTTGCAAAAACTCTTTCCGATAAGCTTCATTCTTGCGTAGTAGCTCGATTTCTTCATTCCTTCGCTCGCCCCAGGCCTCTACATCGGCACGCACTTCGTCAATACTTTTCCGCGGCAGCAGGTATTTAAAATACATTTCCTCTTTGCGCGTGGCCTTGGTCTGGTAGATCATTTTATAGATCAGCTTGATCTTGCGGTAAATGAATTTTTCGAGGGTAAAAAGTATGAGGCCATAGCTTCCGGCAGACACCACTATGAGTGAGCCCACACCAATCTTCCAGCTACCCGTAAGCAGGAAAATGCCAAAAGCTATGGGCACGGAAAGTAAGCCCGCTGTGAAAGCGGAAAGCTGACGTGGAGAAAGGTTCTTGGTTGAAAGCATGCCTGTTTACGAAGGTAAGCGATCAGAGATCAAATTTATAGCCGACCCCTTTTACGGTGGTGATGCAATCGATACCCAGTTTCTGTCTTATCTTCCTGATATGTACATCGATGGTGCGGTCGCCCACAATCACGTCATTACCCCAGACCTGGTTCAGTATTTCATTGCGAAGAAACACGCGACCCGGGCGGGAAGCGAGCAGGTAAAGCAATTCAAATTCCTTTTTGGCCAAAACAACCGCGCGGCCATCTACGCGGGTCTCAAATTTTGCGGGGTCTATCTCCAGGTTTTCAATGCGTATCAGTTTGTCTTCAGGTTCCTTATTGACCCGCCTGAACAAAGCATTTACCCGGCTTACCAATACTTTGGGACTGATGGGTTTACTCACATAGTCATCGGCGCCGGATTCCAGTCCCCTGATATGCGAACTTTCATCGTTGAGCGCCGTTAGAAAAATGATGAGCGTGTCTTTAAAGGCAGGTTGCGCGCGGAGTATTTCGCATACTTCCACCCCGTTCTTCTTCGGCATCATAATGTCCAATACCACCAGGTCGGGATTGGTAGCACGGACTTTGGTAAGCGCCTCATCGCCATCTCTTGCCGTCACCACTTCATACCCTTCTTTCACCAGGTTGTATTGGATAATCTCTCGTATGTCGGGCTCGTCATCAGCAATGAGGATTGTCTTGCCTTTAGGATCCATTCAACGAAATTTTGGCAAACCTACAGAAATGAGCCTGTAGCTGCGATTGGTAATATTGAGTTCACAATTTCTTAATATAAAGGGGAAAAATGTGGCCTTCGTGCCCAATTTTAGTGACCGGCTGCCGTTATATTATACTGGACCCCGTACAACCAATTGGTCGTATTTTTGCTCTTTTAGAGCGTGCACCGTATGAAACTCTATATACCCTTTGTTGTCATTATGCTGTTATTGCCAGGCCTTTCGGCTGTGGCCCAAAGTACCAGTGGCTTTAAAGTTGCCCTGGAAAGGGTGCTTTGGCACGATAACATCGATAAGCAACAGGGTAAACTGGTACCGCCGGGTGGGGTAAAAGTTTCCCGCGATGAGTCGGTCAACCTGCAGATCACCGACGCGCTTACACGCGGTGTAGATGAGCTGCAATTGAAATTTGAACAGGACTCCACTATGACCAGCCAGGAGAAGGTCAAATACCTGCGCAGCCTCGATTTCCTGCTACAGGGTTTCAATGCCTATTATTACCGGAAAAATTTCCCGCCCACCATCGCGCCAGCGCTGATTGAGGCTTTTGAAAAATGCGTGGAGCTGGATAGACGAAAAGAGAGTTTTCTCCCGGTCATCATCGAAAACAGTTATGGCGTAGGTAAACTGCTGGTAGAGGCTATGCGTTTTTCGGAAGATAATCCTGGTATGGCCGGCGCGCGTGAGGTGTTGTTTGTGAAATACTGCGACCTGTATCCCGACGAAATACTTCCTGAACTCAGAAAGCATCTTAATTCGCCGTCGGTGGACAGTCTCATCAAAGTGGCCGCGCTGCACGATATCAGGAAGGTGTACGATTTTGCGCAGGCCCGCGATGCATTGGCTAACCGTATTCGCAGGCATCCTGATTCACTGGTGCAACTGATAGCCAGGATGGCCGCCAGTCCCAGTGGACAAATTTATTTCCCCTTCCTCGACAACCTTCGCCGCGGTAAGATCACTTTCGAAGAAATTGATAAAGTAAAAGATAATGACCTCGCGTACTTCCGCCTGCTGGTGAGAACGCGGATGGATTATGTGCGCCGCACGCTGCCGCCCTACAACGAGACTATCAGCGAAATGCAATCGCTGGCCAAGATGATGACCAACCGCGCGCAGCGGTATTTTATCCGTGAAATCAATGCGCTGCACTCTGAGCCCGACCATGTGCGCTTCCGCCGGCTCGATGGTTTATCTCCCCAGGAATTATACTACCTGGCTGTGTTGGGCGAAGATGAAATTTATACTTCCAGCTATACCCGCGGTGTGTATCCCGCCATATTTGCGCGCATGGCCAACCCTCGTGGCGACAGCCTCATCATGAGCGTGCACGGCGATTATTTCCGCAAGTTTATCAAGATGGCAGCGGGGTATAACACGCTGAACCACTTCCTCGGTACGATGGATAAGCAAAACGCGGAAACGCTGATGAAGGCCTTCGTGATTGGGCTGGAAAGACCCGGCGGCACGCGCGAGAACGACCTGGAAAATGCGGTGGACGTAGCCGATTCGTACAGCAGCATCATGGACAAGAATAAGGACCTGGCCAATTTTATATTGAATGAAGTGAAGGTGAACTATACGCGCAATGTGCAGGACAACAACAAACGCGGTATGGTGATCTATAACCTGCTGCGCATATTGTTTGAATCGGCTGATACTGCCCGGAAAACAGACTTGTCAGCGATACTCGGTATTCCCTCCGTTTATAATGTTAAGAGAGATGAGCTGGCAGACGACAGCGGCCGCGTAGTGCAACAGGTGTTTTTCTATGGCGATGAAGACAAAGATGGCCAGATGTCATTTGCCAACTTTATGAGTATGTTCAGGGGCAGGCCCGAATGGAAGGTAGATGAAAAGAATCCTGATTTTGTTACCATCATTTCCACCCGCGGGAAGCCCGTACATATCTATGCCAACCGTCCGCTGTTTGGTGAACACGATCCCGATCAGCGCGCGCAGGAAAGACTGGCCGCCTACCTGGAAAGTAAGAACCTGAAACCCTCCATCGTAATACATCGCGGTCATAGCTACCACCTGCCTTCTACACTAAAAGGTCTTTCGCCTTCGGCGAAAATTGTGGTGCTGGGTTCCTGCGGCGGGTACAACAATCTTAACGAAGTGTTAACGATTTGTAAAGATGCGCATATCATTTCCTCGAAACAGGTGGGTACCAAGACCGTGAACGAGCCTATTTTGCAGGCAATCAACAACCTGATGGTCGGTGGTAAAGACATTGACTGGATCAGCATGTGGCGCGAACTCAGCGCCCGCTTCACTACCGGCGAAGCCAAGGAGAAATTCGACGACTACATTCCGCCATACAAAAACCTCGGCGCAATCTTCATTAAGGCTTATCGTAAGGCGATGGGCGAGGAGTAGTTGCTGGTTCCGGGTTGGAAGTACCCGGTTGCTGCCGCGCTTCCTTAACCGCTGATCAAATCTGATCTCCCGAAAGCCGAAACACAAAACCCGAAACTGTATCTTTGATGCCGCATGTCTTCAAAAACTACGGGGAAGAAAATATTCGATTTTGGATTGCTACGAAGGGTATTCCGCTATGCGTCGCCATATAAGAGGCGATTTTATATCTCTGTGGTTCTTGCTATTGTTTTGGCAGCCATTTCCCCGGTAAGGCCATGGCTTATTCAGCTCACGGTAAATGATTATGTGAAAGAAGGGCAGCCGCTTGCCGAACAGGTAAAACTGATTAATGTAATTGTCACCATCACCCTCATCCAGGTGGGACTGTTACTGGTGGAGACTATTTTTCGTTTTTATTTCACTTATATCACGGCCTGGCTCGGGCAGACAGTGGTAAAAGATCTGCGCGTGTTTGTTTACCGGAAAATTCTTCGTCTCAATCTTACACAGTACGATAAAACGCCGATTGGTACACTCACTACCCGTACCATCAATGATATTGAAGCCATCAACGATATTTTCGCTGAAGGGCTGATTCCCATCATCGCAGATTTGTTGTCGATTATTGCGGTATTGGTATATATGTTCTTTACCGACTGGCGGCTGACGCTGGTGAGCCTGGCGCCATTTCCCATACTGATTGTGGCCACGTATTTCTTTAAAGAAAGCGTGAACAAATCATTTATTCGTGTGCGTAATGCGGTAGCGCAGCTGAATGCCTTTGTGCAGGAGCATATCACCGGCATGCACGTGGTGCAGGCCTTTGCTGCGGAAGAGAAGGAAATGGAGAAATTCAAGGTCATCAACCGTGAGCATCGCAACGCGAATATCAGGGCCATTTTCGCGTATTCGGTTTTCTTTCCCGTAGTGGAAATTGTGCTGGCTGTGGGCACCGGCCTCATGGTGTGGTGGGCCGCCACGCATGCTGAAGTGCTGCCACCTGCAGAAGCCAAGGAACTGATCGGTACTATGATCAGTTTTTACCTCTGCTTAAACCTGCTGTTCAGGCCTCTCCGCGTTATAGCCGATAAATTCAACGTGCTGCAAATGGGTATGGTGGCCAGCGAGCGTGTGTTCAAAGTGCTCGATAATGAGGACGTGATCACCAGGGAAGGTACCTACGCCCCCGGTCATGTGAAGGGAAAGATCAGTTTCGAACACGTGACTTTTGCCTATGTGGATGACCGTTATGTACTGAAGGATATTTCCTTTACCGTGCAACCCGGCGAGACGGTGGCAATTGTGGGTCATACCGGCAGCGGCAAAACGAGTATTATCAGCCTGCTTAACCGTTTATACCAAATCAAACAGGGCGCCATCAAGATTGACGATGTAAACATTGAAGAATATAAGCTGGATGCGTTGCGAAAGAATATAGGTGTGGTGTTGCAGGATGTATTTCTTTTTTCCGGCTCTGTGATGGACAATATCACGCTGCGCAATCCCGAAATTCCCCGCGAGCGGGTTGTCGAGGCTGCGAAGCTCATTGATATGCATGATTTTATTATGACGCTGCCTGGCGGCTATGATTATAACGTGATGGAAAGGGGAAGCAGCCTGAGCCTGGGCCAGCGGCAATTGCTATCGTTTATCCGCGTATTATTGTATAACCCCTCCATTTTGATTTTGGACGAAGCTACTTCGTCGGTTGATACTGAAAGTGAACTGCTGATACAGCAGGCGATTGATAAATTGATCGCCGGACGCACATCGATTGTCATTGCGCACCGGCTGTCGACCATTCGCAAGGCCAACAAGATAATTGTGCTCGACAAGGGCGAGATCAAGGAAATGGGCAGCCACGACGAGCTGATGGAATTGCGGGGTCATTATTACAAGCTGCACCAAATGCAGTTTGAGAAGCATGTGGCTGCGGGCTAGGGGTGAGAATCCGCGAAAAAGACCCGAAAAAACAGATTGAATCCCAACCGATTTTATTCCTTTAAAATACTCCCTGTTTCCAGCGGCTTTTTAAGCCCCCATCCTTATCTTTGCAGCCAAATTTAAAAACCGGCATGGTGGCTAAACGTCTCAAACCCTTATTGGTAGCGGCTTTCAGCTTAGGCATATTGATTTTTTCTAATATTTCTTTGGCCCAGGGTGACCATGGACATGGTGCGGCATCAGGGCATAAGGAAGAGGAGAAGCTCAATCCTTCCGAAATAATACTCGATCACGTGGCGGATGGTCATGAATTTCACTTCGGCAAAATCACCATCCCCTTACCCATAATATTGTATTCTCCCGAGCGCGGCTTTACCGCATTTATGTCTTCAGCCTTCCATCATGGCACTGAGGCACATAACGGCTACCGGCTGGTAACCAGGGAATATATTGAGGAGCATAAACTGAATGAAGGACAGGAAAAACCCCTGTTCGAAGCCAATAAGATTTATGCAGTGGATGCTTCGGGCAAGCCCGATGCCAGCATCAGCGTGCTGGATCTGTCGATGACGCGCAATGTGGTGCAGATGCTGATTTCGGTAATCCTGCTGATCGTGATCATGACCCGCATTGCGAAGAAATATGAAAGCGGTGTGGGTGTGAAAACGGCGCCGACAGGTTTCCAAAGTGCGGTAGAGCCCATCATCACTTTTGTGCGCGATGAAGTGGCAAAGCCCAACCTGGGTCATAGCTATGGCAAGTACATGCCGCTGCTGCTTACTATTTTCTTCTTTATTCTGATTAATAACCTGATTGGTTTAATACCCGGCGCTGCCAACGTAACCGGTAATATTGCTTTCACTGCTGTGCTGGCCCTGGTTGCATTTATTGTAATCATGTTCAGCTCCAATAAGCATTACTGGGCGCATATCTTCTGGCCGCCGGTGCCCCTGGGTGTTAAGTTCATTATGATACCCGTTGAAATCATGGGCATTTTCACCAAGCCCTTTGCGTTGATGATACGTTTGTTTGCCAACATGATTTCGGGGCATATCATCATCCTCAGCTTTATCTGTCTCATATTCATATTCGGCGCCATGAACACATACCTGGGCTATGGCACATCGCCCTTCTTCCTGGCGTTGACCGTATTCATTTACCTGTTGGAGTGCCTGGTGGCATTTATCCAGGCGTATATCTTCGCCAACCTTACCGCAATATTTATCGGTCAGGCATTTGAAGGCGGACATGAACATGAGGATGTACCGGGACATGAAGATCCCGTAGTGATTTAGTCAGTTCTTTTTTAATTATAAAAACAAGTATCATGGATTTGATGAACATTTTGTTACAAGCCACTACCGCCGTTCAGCCTGGTCTGGGTGCTATTGGCGCTGGTCTCGCTGCCATCGGTGCAGGTATTGGTGTGGGTTTGATTGGTAAAGGTGCTGTTGAAGCTATTGCCCGTCAACCGGAAGCAACAAATGACATTCGTGGTAACATGATCCTTGCTGCGGCCCTGGTAGAAGGTGTTGCCCTTCTGGCTGCCGTAGCTGGTCTGCTGGCTGTACTGTAAGCCGCTCCATTATCACGTAAAAAAATTACTGCATTCAAAGCACAGGGCAGCGAATGCAGTATTTTTCGACCAAGAAGCTTAAAACATACGATAAAGAACATTTATTATGCTTAACCCAAGTATTGGATTAATTCTGTGGAACCTGATAGCTTTCCTTGTGCTGCTTTTCATCTTAGGAAAGTTTGCCTGGAAGCCGATCCTGAAGTCATTAAAAACAAGGGAAAACAACATAGCAGAGTCGCTCGCTTCTGCTGAGAAGGTGCGTGCAGAAATGGCGCAGCTGAAAAGTGAAAACGAAGCGCTGTTGGCAAAAGCACGTGAGGAAAGAGCGCAGATGCTGAAAGAAGCACGCGATACCAAAGAGAAGATCATCAACGAAGCGAAGGAACAGGCCAAACTGGAAGCCAACAAAATTATTTCCGATGCACAGGCAGCCATCCAGCAACAGAAAATGGCAGCGCTTACCGATGTGAAGAACCAGGTGGGCAACCTCGTGATCGAAGTGGCGGAGAAAGTATTGCGCCGCGAGCTGGGCAACAAAGCACAGCAGGAAAATTATATTAAAGAACTGGCAGACGAAATCAAATTGAATTAATCATGCGCAACCCCCGGTTAGCATCAAGATACGCCAAAAGCCTGCTCGACCTGGCCAATGAAAGGAATGAGCTGGAAATAGTGTATAAAGACATGCTGTTTCTGCAGGCATTATGCAAGCAGAGCCGCGATGTAGTGGTATTGCTGCGCAGCCCTATCATTACGCCCGATAAAAAGCTGGCCATACTGAGCGCAGTGATCAAAGACAAGATTGGCACCACCACCAACGCATTCCTGCAATTGCTGGTGAACAAAAAACGCGAAGAACATTTACCCGAAATCGTAACTTCTTTTATCAGCCAGTATAAGAAACAGAAAAATATTCATGTTATCAAGCTCACTACGGCTATGCCTGCCAGCGACGAACTGAAAAAACAGATCGTTGAAAAGGTGAAAGCCCAGACCAAGTTTCAGCATATTGAGCTGGAAGAAGAAGTGCAACCCGATATCATTGGCGGCTTTGTGCTAGAAGTAGGCGATACCCTGGTGGATGCCAGCATTTCCTACGATTTGAAAGCCATCAAATCGCAATTCATGAACAATGACTTTATTTACAAAATAAGATAAACTACAAACGGTAATATATGGTAGAAATAAAGCCCGATGAGATATCAGCGATATTGCGCCAGCAATTGAGCAACTTTAACGCATCTGCCGACCTGGAAGAGGTGGGCACTATCTTGCAGGTGGGTGACGGTATTGCCCGCGTGTATGGATTGAACAATGTACGCGCCGGTGAACTGGTGGAATTTGAAAATGGTGTGCGCGCTATTGCCCTTAACCTGGAAGAAGATAACGTGGGTGTGGTAATGATGGGTGAAAGCGGCGATATTAAAGAGGGCGGTAAAGTGCGACGTACCGGCAAGATCGCTTCTATTAATGTGGGCGAAGGCATGCTGGGCCGCGTGGTAAATACACTCGGAGAACCCATCGATGGCAAAGGTCCCATCACCGGCGAAAAAGTGGAAATGCCCCTGGAACGTAAAGCTCCCGGCGTAATCTTCCGCGAGCCCGTAAAAGAACCGCTGCAGACAGGTATCAAAGCGATTGACGCGATGATTCCCATCGGTCGCGGACAACGTGAGCTGATCATCGGCGACCGCCAGACTGGTAAGACTGCGATTGCTGTTGACACCATCATCAATCAGAAAGAATTTTACAAGGCCGGAAAACCGGTTTACTGTATATATGTTGCCATCGGTCAGAAAGCTTCTACCATTGCCGGTGTAATGCAGACGCTGATTGAAAACGGCGCCATGGATTACACGATCATCGTAGCTGCTTCTGCATCTGACCCTGCTCCTCTGCAGTTCTACGCTCCGTTTGCTGGTGCAGCCATCGGTGAATACTTCCGCGACACCGGACGTCCTGCGCTGATCATTTACGATGACCTCTCCAAACAGGCCGTTGCATATCGTGAAGTATCGCTGCTGCTCCGTCGTCCTCCGGGCCGCGAAGCTTATCCTGGTGACGTATTCTACCTGCACAGCCGCCTGCTGGAGCGCGCCGCTAAGATCATCAGCGACGACAACGTGGCTAAGAACATGAACGACCTTCCCGAAGGTCTGAAGGGTAAAGTGAAAGGTGGTGGTTCGCTGACCGCGCTGCCGATCATCGAAACACAGGCCGGCGACGTTTCTGCCTACATCCCAACCAACGTAATCTCGATCACTGACGGACAGATATTCCTTGAGTCGAACCTGTTCAACTCGGGTATTCGTCCTGCCATCAACGTGGGTATCTCTGTGAGCCGCGTGGGTGGTAACGCGCAGATCAAGTCGATGAAGAAAGTGGCTGGTACCCTGAAGCTGGACCAGGCGTTGTACCGCGAAATGGAAGCCTTCGCAAAATTCGGCGGCGACCTGGATGCGGCTACCAAGCTGGTGTTGGACAAAGGTGCACGCAACGTGGAAATTCTGAAACAGCCCCAGTACTCACCTTTCCCGGTAGAAAAGCAAGTAGCTATCATCTACCTGGGTACACAAGGTTTGCTGCGCGAAGTGCCGGTAAATAAAGTGAGGGAATTTGAAGAACACTTCCTGCTGGAAATGGAAAATAAATATCCCGATGTGCTGGCCGAGTTCAAGAAAGGTAATCTGCCTGAAGACGGTATCAAAAAGATGACCGACCTGGCAGCCAGCCTTGTTCCGCAATACAAAGCCTGATCATTGATTAACTATATTTTGTAAAAAGCGCCCCGAAAAATTTTGGGCGCTTTTTTCATGAATAACAGGCATTTACAATTAATATCAGGATTCTGAAGCGCAGTATCGTAAAATCACTATTGCATATACGGAAAAATGAAGCAATTTTTGTGAGCAGATACGGAGTAACGCTTAATAATCATTACAGAAAAATTGAGGTTGCTCGCTGAACATCAATCAAATCGTACCCATGACAAAAAACGCATATTTAATTGCCCGTTGTTCAAACCAGGCCCGCGCTGTAGCGATAGCGGCCAACATGCCGGTAGACGCTTCGATGCAAATGCAGCTTGGTAAAGCGTTTCAGCTTTTGTTCAATGGATACGATATTAAGTGGTTATTGGAAAACTTTTTTTTGAAAAAACTTTTTCGGGCTATTGCATAAACCGAGATTAGTTTTTTTCTTTGTGTCACGATTTCAGAATAACCCCTCCAATCTCCTTTAAGAATTTCCAAGTTGATTTCTTTCAATGTTCCTACCCGGTAGTACCGGGATCCCAATCTCCTAAGAAGTTACTGTTTCCAATCCTCCTATGGGCCATAACCGAAATGACCCTTTAAAAACGTACCTTTTTATGAAACCGTACCTTTACACAACTTCTTACACAGGAACTCTTCACCCAACCAAGATATACCGGAAGGTTTTATTCCTTTTTTTCTTGCTGAGCGTTGCAGTCATCGCTGTAGGTCAAAATGCATCGGACGGTGGAACTAATAGCGGTACCAACACTGGCAATAATGGAAGCGGCAGCAATAGCGGCCCGGCTAATAATACAGTCACCAGGCAACTCTCCTTCACTAACCCTCGCCTGGAATCAGGTACGGAAGGTGCAAACGGTGCTATTTACCGTTTTCCCCAGGTGGGACAAGGCATCGACGCACTGGTAAAGATTACCGGACGTTCTGATAACAAAGTAAGACTCGTAAATATAGACCTGACCAATACAGGCTGGCAAAAAGCTTTTCAACCGCAGGTTGGTTACACCGATGGCTCTGCCGGCAACAAAGACTGGTGGATGGAATTTGAAATCACTTTTGTGGAGAAAGATGGTGTGACTCCTGCAACAGTAAACAGTTTCGACGTAACAGCTCTTGATATAGATGGTGATGGCTACAAAGTGCGTGAGTATGTAACATTTTACAAGCAAAAAACTTACACACTTGAGAACAACAGCCTATTAGGTGTGTTGAATGTATTGGAATCTATACTCGGTATTTTCACTGCTGGTAAAAAATTCCAGGGTCCTGTTACCAATTTCAGGGATGTTGATACCAGCGCAACCGGTGTAATGGTTACCAATCATTACGATCAAGGCAATACATTCCGTTTCCGCCTGGGCGGCATTGCCAATGGCTCTGTGAATGATGAAAGAATGTACTCTATGTACTTCAAATCTTTTCAATACCAGGAGCCTCGCCAGTTTACGCTGCCGCTGGTGCTGAACAGCTTCAACGCTACGTTGAGCAACCAAAAAGTAGTATTGAACTGGCAGACAGGTATGGAAAAAGAACTGAGCCATTTCGTGGTGGAGCGGAGTGTTGACGGTACTAACTATACTGATGCAGGCATGGTATTCGCCGGTGGCAATTCAGGAGTAAAACTGAACTACAGCTTTACCGACCAGCTGGTGAACTCTCCGAAGGGAATTGTGTACTATCGCCTGCGCATGGTAGATATGGATCAGAAATATCAGCATTCTGCTGTTCGCCTGATCCGCACCGATGACGCAGCTGCTGTGGTAAAATTGACTGCTTATCCTAATCCTGTCGTGAATGAAGTTCGCGTAACCATTCCGAACGCATGGCAGAACCAGAAAGTTAGTTACCAGGTGTATAACACCAATGGTATGCTGGTAAAACAAATAACTGACCCGTTTGCCAGCCAGACTGAGACCATCGATCTGTCAGACCTGGGAGCCGGTTTGTATATAGTGAAAGCATCTACAGCTACCGAATCTGCTTCGCAACGGATCGTAAAAAAATAGGAAAGTTTATACCAACATATATGTCCAATATCAATGAAAGCCCCCGGATCGGTGAAGTCAGATAGCATAGTGTTGTCGCAGAATCTTTAGAAAGGAATCAGAAGATCTTATAAATGCATCAACCCTCAATGATCGTAAGAAAGAGATTGAAGAGTTTATTTTAAAGGGTACGATCAACAACGCCGTCCCGTTTCTACGGGATGGCCGTTTTTAAGAATGTTGAATGAAGGAATTTGAACAAGGAATGTGAATGTGAATAGGCATTCCGACTTCATTCAAATTCAATTTCAATTTCAAGTTCATGTTACTCCAATATATTCTCACGAAAGCCGCACGTCCAATTTCCCTCGTTATTAGTTTGAATTTTTGTGCTTTACCTGAATAAAGTTCTTTAAGAGTTTATTTTAAAGGGTACGATTAACAACGCCATCCCGTGTCTACGGGAAGGCCATTTTTTGAATGTTGAATGAAGAAATTTGAACAAGGAATGTTGAATGTGAATACATACGCATTCCGGGTTCATCATGACATTCAGATTCGTACTCAATTTCAATATTCAATATTCTCCTGTAACCGCTTCCAATAGTCCGAAGGAATACTTGAGTTTCAAAACGTCTCTGTAACCACAAAAGAAAGAAAATGAAAAAGTATTACCCCGGACCCGCATTGGCACTTGCTTTTTGTATAAGGCTGGTGCTGATACTTGTCATCATCTTCGCCTCCGCCTTCTTTATCTCAGGCCAGGCACAACAGGGTCTTGTGTTTAAGAACCCTCAGTTGGTAAGCGGCACTGCAGGCCAGGACGGCGCAGTGTATCGTTTTCCCAATGTAACCAACAATGTGGATGCACTGGTGGCCATCAACGGCAGATCGCATGCCCAGGTAAAACTGGCAGACATCGATATGACACATGTTGGTCACGACAAAGCCTTTCAGCCACGGGTTACCTGGAACAACAATACTACTCCCAGCGGCACTGTTGATTATTGGATGGAGTTTAAAGTAACATTCGTAAAAGCAGGCACAACCCTGCCGGCCGCTGTAAGCAGCTTTGACATTACCGCTCTCGACATCGATGGTAATGGCGACAGAATTAATGAATGGGTGAGCTTTTATAATCTTAAGTCTTCAATGTTTGAATCGAATACATTGCTCATCGGCACCACGCTGTACGACTATGTGCTGGGCGTGCTCTCGCCGGTAGGTAAGAAATTCGAAGGTCCCAGGACCAACTTCGTGGACGTGGATACCAGCGCAACTTCGGTAATGGTGACCTTACACTACGAAAACCAACCCGAATTCAGGATGCGCGTGGGTGCACACAGCACCGCTTCGCAAGGCGCTGCCGACCGCATGTATTCGTTCTGGTTTAAAACTTTCTCTTACCAGGCGCCCGTACAAAGCACATTGCCAGTAAAACTCAGCGAGTTCAACGCAAAACTCAACGATACTAAAGTGGCACTGAGCTGGATAACATCAATGGAGAAAAATGTAAGTCATTTCTCTATCCAGCGCAGCCTCGACGGATCCGATTACACCGATATCGGCATCATTTTCACCAACGGCGATTCTGAAACCAGCCGCAGCTACCAGTTCAATGACGATGTAAGAACGCTGAGCAAACAGGTGGTTTACTATCGCCTGAAAATGGTGGACCTCGATGGAAAATTCGAATACTCACCCGTGCGCATGATCCGCATCGGTGCCAACAACGAGGCACCCGCCGTGCTGGCTTACCCCAACCCGGTAACTGATAACCTGCGCATCACTTTGCCTGGCTCATGGCTCGACAAAAAGATCACCATCGATGTGGTGAACACCAACGGCCAACTGGTAAAGCGCATCACGAGCAACAAGGCTGCACAGACGGAGATGATCGACGTGCGTGATCTGACTGCAGGTTTGTATATAGTACGCGTTTCAAATGGCACAGAAACAGCAGTACAACGAGTAGTGAAATCGAAATAACTTATTATAAACGTTTTATTAAAGGGTACGATCAACAACGCCGTTCCGTTTCTACGGGATGGCTTTTTTTTAAGATTGAAGAAGGAACAGGAAAGGATGAAGAAAGAATGTTGAAGGTTAGACAATGAAAGATTAACAGTTTGAGGATTAATGAAGCGATTGTGCATAAACTACTATTTTCTATAAGGGAAATACAGTAGTATATACACTTTGGATGTGAGTTGAAAACTTGCAAAATTTGTTCTGCGTTAATTTGTATCAAGTCCCAGGTAAGGACGTCCATTAATCCGTTATCTATGAAAAGAACTTTACCCGTAACACTATTTATTTGGCTGTTCTTTCTCTTGCCGGCGGATGAAGCACGCGCACAGTGTGCAGCAGGCTGGAATGCAGCCAGGATCAACTGGGATCAGATGGATTATCTCACGCGCAATGGAAGCTACAGTTCTTTTGTCACCAACCAGATGCGCGACACCCAATACTTCGCCATCGGTGTAAACCGCGTAAAGATCCAGTTGATGGGAATCACCACCAATGGCGAAAACACTACCAATACAGCTGAGGCCGGTTCTTTTGGCGATGGTGCCGATGTTGAATATGGCGGCACCGGTTCAGTGGTGCTCACTTTCGATACTGTGGTGCGCAACCTGCAATTCAGTCTATACGATATTGATGCCAGCCAGCGTATGACCGTCACCGCGCGCGATGAAGCCAACAATGCGCTGAACATTACCATGGCTGCCGTGGCCACGGGTATTGTCACCATTACCGGCAGCGGCACTACGGCTGCAGCAGCGCAGGCCAATGGTACGGCTGCGGCCAATAACGACTCGCGCGGTACCGTCAACGTAACCATCAATGGTGACTTGCTGGGCGTAAAGTCTGTTACTATAACCAGCTCCGGCACATCGGGTGATTTCTGGTTGTCTGATATTTCAGCTTGCGTGTATGGCAGTTTCCCATTGAACTACTATGCTTCGCAAAAACCATTCAACGGTCAGCCATCTTATTACCTGGTCACTCCCGATAATAACTCGGTGTATATGGTAGATCCGAATACCGGTGTGTGCCACTGGCTGTTCAGTGAACCAACTTCGCCATGGATCAACTCACTAGCTTATGACCATGTGAATAAGATTGCCTACTATGTACGCGACAACCCAAGTCCTGTGAGCACCAACAGAATGCTGAAGAAATATGATTTCAATACGGAGACCCAGAGCGTGGTGGTGGACGATTTAAGAACACTCGGCATTCCCCTGTATGATATCGTAGTAGAATCTGCCGGCGCAGCTTTCTACAATGGATCTTTATTCTTAGGCATTGAAGGCACCAATAACAATAAAAATTCTAACCGTGAATCAATTGTGTGGCGTATTGATTTTGACAAAGATCTGAAACCTGCGAAAGTATGCCAGGTGTTTGCGCGCCCTGCGGACAATGGCAGCGGTACGCTTCTGCACGACTGGGGTGATTTTATAATAAAGGACGGCATACTCTACGATTTCAACACCGGCAACCAGGGCAGCACAGCACAGTTTGTGCATCACGATATGCAAACAGGCAACGCTGTTTTTTACAACACAAATGGTAACCCCGCGCCTATACAGGCCGGTCAGACCTGGGATGGCAAGTTGTACTGGACAGGTGGCCAGGGTTCCGAGACAGGCCGCATTGCTTTGTATAATGAAAAAGGAACAATCGGCAGCAAGAAGACTGCCACCGTTACCGCCTGTTCTCCAGCGTGGGTAGGTCGTGCCGGTGATGCGTCCGATCCTTTCAAGCCAAAAAGCGATTTTGGTGATGCGCCTGCTTCTTATGATCCGCCCGGTGTGGATCCCGCCACACACGAGTACGACTGTAACCTGCGCTTAGGGCCCGGTTATGACCGTGAGTGGGAAAAACTAGCATCGGCCGATGCTACGGGTGATGGTACCGATGAAGATGGCATTGATGCGGTAAATCTTTTATCACCCGGTCTTATCACCTATATACAGGATGTAAAAGTGTATAACAATACGGGCGCTGTGGCCAGACTTGTTGCCTGGCTCGACTACAATGGCAACGGCGTCTTTGACCCGGGTGAAGGTATTGCGCGCACCATCAATTCGAGCAACACCATGCAGACTATAACGCTTAGCTGGCCAAATATAATGGTGACGCTGCCGGCAGGCGGTTCCACTTTCCTGCGTGTGCGTGTTAGCACCAGCAGCAGTCTTACCGTCAACACGCCCAATGGCTGGTTTGCCAATGGCGAAGTGGAAGATTATGTGGTGCCCATAGATGTGATTCTGCCGATACGATTGTTAAGTTTCAAGGCAAAAACTGAAAATGATGAACGTGTATTACTGGAATGGACAACCGAAAATGAGGCAGGTTTCAAAGGATTTGAGATAGAACGCAGCACGGATGGTGTGAACTGGACCAGGCTGGGCTTCGTACCCGGCAATGGTGGTACTTCGCAAAACCAGTACAATTTTTTTGATAATAATCCTGCGGTAGGCGCCAATCATTACCGTCTGCGCATGGTAGATTATGATGGTCATGCAAGATACAGCCAGGTTGAGCGGGTAGACATCCACCAGGTGATTACCAGCCTCAGGGTGTTGCCCAACCCCGTGCGCGGCCGGGCCACCATACAGTGGAATGCCCAGGGGAACGAGAGAGCCGAAATACAGCTTATAAACGCCGCCGGCAAGCAGATGCTGGCCAGGTTGGTAAATTGTAATCCGGGCTATAACCAGGCCGTATTGGCTATACCGGGCCATTGGGCTTCCGGTGTATACCTGTTGCGTGTTACTGCCGCCTCGGGTAGCCAGCAGGCCAGGGTGCTTATCCAAAACAACTAAAAATTTTCATACGTGGATTTAATCTGTATTCGATTGTGAATCAGCTATAAGGGATAGACAACGGTGAAACGGACCGCTCTTAACCAGCGGTCCTTCCCTTTAAAAAATTTGGTTTATAGTATAAACTAGTTTAGGTTTGTGACAAATTTATACCAATGTTCAACTTACTGCCTTTGGCCATATTGCTGCTGTGCTGTGTGATGGCATCGGGCCAGACAACCTTATCTGGGAAAATAAAAGATCACAAAGGTCGCCCGGTAGCCGGCGCCAGCATTACGTTGAAAGATACCTACGACGGCGGTACTTCTGATTCATTGGGTAATTATCGTTTCACCGCTACCGAGACCGGCGAACATACGCTGGTGGTCACCAATATTGGATACAAGGTTGTAGAACAAAAAGTAGCTCTCCGCGGGGGTAGCCAGGTTATAGATATCGAAATGCGCGAAGAGATCAGCGAACTGAAAGCGGTGGTGATTACTGCGGGCACTTTTGAAGCCAGCGATACTAAGCGCGCCACCGTGTTGGATCCTATCGATATTGTGACCACGGCCAGCGCCAATGCCGACGTGACGGGAGCTATCAGAACATTACCCGGCGCGCAACAGGTGGGGGAGAGCGAAGGTTTGTTTGTGCGCGGCGGTACTGCACAGGAAACAAAAATATTCATCGACGGTACGCTTGTAAACAATTTCTTCTTCAGCAGCGTGCCCGACATAGCACAGCGCGGACGTTTTTCACCTTTCATTTTTAAAGGCACCGTGTTTAGTTCGGGTGGTTACAGCGCTTTGTACGGACAGGCACTATCCTCAGCGCTGATATTGGAATCGGTTGACCTGCCCGACCAATCATCGGCCAACCTGGGCATTTCAACTGTTGGGTTCAGCGGCGGTCTTCAGCAACTGGCGAAAGATAAGAAATCGAGCTGGGGCGTGAATTACAGCTATACCAACCTGGCTGCTTACTTCGCCGTGGTAAAACAGCGCGTTGATAATTTCAAAGTTCCTGCTCTGCACAACGCCGAAGCCAACTTTCGCATTAAAACATCAAAGACAGGCATTATAAAATTTTATGCATACTACAACGGCAGTGCCCTTGGTCTGCGCAGACCGGATATAGATTCCGCCAACCTCAAAGATGCTTTCCGACTTGATAACTTTAATCTATATGCGAATGTAAGCTATAAGGAAAAGATCGGTAAGAAATGGTACATGAATCTCGGCACTTCGTTCAGCACCAATACTGATAAGATCGGCTTTGAATTGCAGAACGCGGATAACTCGCCGGCGGATATTAATCATTATCCCTACGATAGCAAAACTTTCAACGTAAAAACACTCGCTGAACTTTCGCAGATAAAGGCCGTGTTTGAAAGAAGACTATATGGACTGAGCGCCATTCGCTTTGGCGGCGAGTATATGTATTTCAACGACAAAAACACTTTTACCAATCGCTACGTCACCGATGCGCGCGTGAGGGTGGATGATCATTTCAAAGCGGCATTTGCCGAAGCCGACGTCTATGTCACCAACGACCTGGCCGCCAAACTGGGCACCCGATACGAACATTCATCACGTATGGAAAGGTCGAATATTATGCCGCGCGTATCATTGGCCTATAAGATTGGTATGAAGGGGCAGGCATCGCTGGCCTATGGCATATTTTACCAAAAACCGGAGAAGGAATTTTACATGCAGAACTATGCCATGGATGATTTAGTTTACACCAAAGCCACACACTACATCATCAACTACCAGCGCCTGAGCCGCGACTATACACTGCGCATCGAAGGATTTTATAAGAAATACAACGACCTGCTGAAAACATATGCCACCGGCGGCAACAGCATTGCCGACAGCGTAAGCAATGGTGGTTATGGCCATGCAAAAGGCATTGAATTGTTCTGGCGCGACCGTAAATCAATTCCCAATCTCGATTACTGGATTTCGTACTCCTACCTCGATACCAAACGCGATTACCTGAACTATCCGCATGCTATGCGTCCCAACTTTGCATCGACTCATACCGCGAGCGTCGTGTTGAAAAAATTTGTGACCAGGTGGAAAACGATGGTGAATGCTTCGTACACCTTTGCCACACCGCGGCCATACTACAATATCAGGTACGATAATGGCCAGGGAAAATTCACGATTGCCGACCAGGGAAAAACCATTCCTTATCACAACCTGAGCTTTAGCCTGAACTATATACCACAGGCAGGCTTGCAAAACGCGAAAAAATTTGTGGTGTGGGTATTTTCTGTTACCAATGTGCTGGGCAACGACCAGGTATTTGGCTATAACTATTCCGCCAACGGTATGAGAAAGGAGCCAATTCTGCCCACGGCAAGAAGATTTTTCTTCCTGGGTTGTTTCATCAGCTTTGGCGTAGACCGTACCGAGGACGTCATCAACAGCAATCTATAATTAATAACCTATACAACTTTAACCATCATGGAACACAATCAACATCCACAGCCTGGCAGCGACCGTGATCAACAAATATGGTTGATGGCAAAGCGTCGCGTTGGTTTTAAAAATCACCTGGCGGTTTACCTGGTCGTCAATGCCCTGCTCTGGGGTATCTGGCTCTTCACATCAAAAGACAATAAGATGTGGCCCCTTTATACAACGCTGGGATGGGGTGTGGGATTGGCCATGCATTTTGCAAGCGTGTATATATTTCCTAAGGAAGACAGTGTAGAGCGGGAATACGAAAAACTAATGCGAAACAAAAAATAACCATTCACCATTAAAAAACTATGATCATGAAAAAGTTGCTTCTTCCAGCCTTATTGCTGATAATTACAACCGCCGGTTTTGCACAAAGCGATCGTTATAATCAATCCATGAAAAACGCCCTTGAGCAATTCAGTTCTGCCGGAACGCCCGACGCGATGCTGGCCGTATCACAAACATTTGAGCGCATTGGTGATGCGGAAAAAACGCAGTGGCTGCCCTATTACTATGCATCGCTGACCTACGTGCTGCATGCATTTATGAAGAACACGCCTGAGACAAACGATACCTATGCTACCAAGGCTGAAGAGCTGATCAATAAAGCGGAGGCTTTGGAGAAAAAGAACAGCGAGATTGCCTGCGTAAAAAGCCTGATCGCCAGCCTGCGCATGATTGTAGACCCGCAGACCCGCTGGCAGACATATGGCACTACTATACAACAGGAAATTGAAACAGCGAAAAGCCTCGATCCTGCCAACCCGCGCCCCTGGTATTTGCAGGGACAAAACCTGCGTCACACCCCCCAGGAATTTGGCGGTGGTTGCGCTGCGGCCAAACCCTTACTGGAAGAGGCTTTGAAAAGATATGAAAGCTTTAAGCCGGCTTCAGAACTTCATCCCAACTGGGGAAAGGACCAGGTGACAGCCATGCTGGAAGAGTGCAAATAATGTGAATTAACGGAGGGGATGGACTCCTATATTTGAACATCGGGGAGAAGTGAACAGTGAAGTGCAATGTTCAATATTCAATTAAACTGTATGGAAAAAAAAACTGGCTTCTCGCACCTGGAAGGACTGGAAATTATCCAGTCGATGATCAACAGGGCAAAAGATAGATTCAGCGAAAACGGCCATCTCTACTTATTGTGGGGATGGGTCGTTTTTTTATGCAGCATCGCTGAATTTGTACTGCTGCACATGGTAGGTTATGAGCACCACTATGCGGTGTGGGCTCTTTGCTGGGTGGCAGTAGTTTACCAGGTGATATACCTGTCGAAGAAAAAAAAGCGCGAGCGCGTGAAAACTTATACCGACGATATCGTCGGATTTGTGTGGCTGGCATTTGTGGTGTCGATGTTCCTGATGGGATTTTTATTTGGCCGTATAATGGGAGAAGCCTATTACAAGATATTTGCTCCCGGGTTTCTCGTGTTGTATGGCATACCCACATTTCTGTCGGGCATCATTCTTCGCTTCAGGCCGCTGATCATTGGCGGCATTGCGTGCTGGGTGTTGTCGGTCGTAGCGTCATTTATCACCAGCGCTTACCAGCTTTTGTTTTTGTCGATGGCCGTGCTGGTGGCATGGATCATTCCGGGCTATATGCTCCGGGCAAAATATAAAAAAGTTAATAACTGATTATGGAAGATAAACAATTGAGCAGCCGGGAAAGCCTGCAGATCATTCAGCAGATGATCGACGCGGCCAAACAAGAGCAAAAAGATGATGGCCTGGGTTGGATTGTGTGGGGGTGGTTGCTATTTCTGACCTCCATTCTTACCTGGATCAATTTATATACTGGCTGGTTCAGCACATTTATTTTCTGGACAGCCGCTGGTATAGTTACGCTTCTCGCCAGGCTGTTTGAAATGGCACGTAAGCAGTTTTTTCCCAAAAAGGAAATTGTACGCACTTACACGCGCGACCTGTTTGAGAAGCTCAACACCGGTTTTTTCATCATGCTTCTTTTGATCATAGTGGCCATGAACATGAACGTGGATCCGAAGAAAGGTTTTGCTTTATTGATTGGCATTTATGGTTTTTGGATGTTGATATACGGCAGTGTGTTTACTTTCAGACCATCGGTGATTGGTGCATTTGTTACCTGGGCCTTCGGCCTGTCCGCCCTTTTTGTTCGCTCATTCGAATGGACCATGATATTGCATGCGGCTGCCGTGTTGTGCGGCTATATTATTCCTGGTTATATCGCCCGCAAAGAGTTTAAGAAATTATCATTAGTGAAGAGTTAAAGCACAGGTTTTGTTCAAAGATTTAGATCCCATATTACACTCGCAGCTCAGGCTGGCCGTCATGTCGCTCCTCATCAGCGTCAAGGAGGCCGAATTTACTTTCATCAAAGAAAAAACCAACTCCACTGCCGGCAATCTTTCCGTCCAGATCAACAAACTCAAAGAGGCCGGCTATATCGAAGTCATTAAGCAATTTAAAGACAATTACCCCCAGACCGTCTGCAAAATAACCCCCGCCGGCGTCGCCGCCTTCGAAGAATACGTCAAGAACCTCCGTTCTTATTTAGGCAATGGCCTGGGGGGTTGACAGCCACCCCCATATTCAAATTCACATTCCATTTCAAATTCAACATTCAACATTCAAAAAGCCCCCGGGAGGGGGCTTTTTTCATACCTCTGTAAACCTACAATTAATATTCTTCCAATTATTCTTTGATCAGCTTAACGATCATGCGTTCCTTGCTGTTGATGATCACCTCCAGTAAATACATACCTGGTTTCAGATTGCTGCTGCCTTCGAGCGTGAAGGTGTTGGAGCCGGCATTCACTTTCACCAGTTTGGTCATTACAGCCGAGCCGGCAGTGTTCAACACTTTCATTGATACTACAGCGTTTTCGTTCAACTGCACGTTTACATTGATGTCGTTCTTGGCGGGGTTGGGCGTTACGCTCACCATCTTCAGTGTGCGGGTATTGTACACCCTTACCACCAATATCTTGCTCACAGCTACTTTTCCATCTTTGTCAACTTGTTTCAGTCTGTAGTACAGGTCTTTTTTGTTAGCCCTGTTCTGGCCTGCGTCATCTATAAATTCATAGTTGGTTCTGATATTCGAATTGCCTTGCGCTTTCACAGTGCCTACCACCTTCCATTCTTCACCATCCAGGCTTCTTTCTACATCGAAGCGGTCGCTGTTTTGTTCAAAGTTGGTTACCCATGTCAGTTCTACTTTACCGTTATCGCGATACAGACCTTTGAAGTCAACCAGGCTCACAGGCAGTGTGCCTGCAGTGGGGAAGTTGAGCGTTACAGTTGCTTCTTCAGAGCACAGTGAAGGATAACCGTTGTCGCAGATGCGATAGGTAAATGTGGTAGAGCTGCCGGTGAATCCAGGGTTGGGGGCGAAGGTGAAAGTACCGTCGGGATTCAGGGTGACATTACCATCGGGTGAGTTGGTCACCAGGTGAGCAGTGAATGCATCATTGTCTGGATCACTGTCGTTGGGCGTAACATCACCAGATGCATTGCGGTTAGCAGCGCCTGCTACCACGTCGTTAACAGCTATAGGACTGTTGTTGCAACCCTGCGGATAGTACAGCGGCGCAGAAATATACACTTCATCGATAGCCACGCGCACGTTGCCGTTCTGACCCTGGTAGCAGATGTAAATTTTGTGGGGACCCATTACGGTTGAGTACCACCTGTCGTAATATTCTGTAGTCAGCTGATCGCCTTCCAGGTAAAAGTGGTCGAGCTGGTCAATAACATTCTCATTGGGATCCACCACATAGATTTTGATCCAGCGACTTACGTTTCCGCTAAGGTTACCCTTGAACTGGTACTTAAACTTTATATTGATCCAGCCGGGCAGGTTGAGCACAGGAGTGTAAATGCCACTTACCTGGTTTGGGGTGGCAGAGGAGCCGGAAACCATGGCGCCATCGCCCTCCATGCTGGGCGTCCAGCCCTGGTTTACATCAAATCCGGGAAATTTCCAGCAGTGGTCCTGCAGGTAACCTTTTACCTGTGAAGTAGTTACACCAGGACGTGAGTTAAAGTTGTCTGAAGTTTGGGCAGCAACCCCGAGTGAAAGCAGTATCCATGCGGATACCAGTGTAAAGGTCCGTTTCATTTTCGTACGTTTCAGAGTGATAAATAGTAGTTAGCACACACGGATGAATGCAATTCATCGGGTTATTCAAAGGAGGGAGTAAAGACTTTGAATAAAGAAGTAGATCAAAACGGACTTACATAGCTATTGGAGAATCGACATAATACCCGGAGGGGTAGTAATAGGAAAAAGTGCTAAAAATTTCTTTTGGGGGAACGATTACGGATTATCAAAGGATTGGTGGGAATAGGGCAAATGTAATAGTCAATTTTTATTTATGCAATACCCTGGCAAAAGTTTTTTTGTTAAACCATATGCAGCTTCGGCTGTTGCCCCTTAGCGGGTGCCGTCATCGAAAAACCTGATTTATATAAATATCTCTCGGCCAGGGAAAATCTTTCTCTTTTTGCCCGCCTCAGCAGTGTGAAGTCCGGGATGCAGGCTAATTATCCAAAATTGTAAAATGAAACGTGCTTCCTTTACCCGGCTCCGAATCCACCCATATTTTTCCTCCATGTAGTTCCACCACTTTCTTACAGTGTGCCAGGCCAATGCCCGATCCTTCGTAATCGGTGCGGTTGTGTAATCGCTGGAAGATGATAAAGATCCTTTCCTGGTGTTGCTTGCCAATGCCTATGCCGTTGTCGGCAAAAGAAAATTGCCAGGCACCCGGTTGGTGATGTGCTGAAATATGAATAACGGGTGGCTCATTTTGCTTCCGGAATTTGATGGAGTTGCTGATCAGGTTTTGAAACACCAGTTTGATTTCAGTTTTAAAAGCTTTGATCACCGGTAGCGGCTCCGCTGTAATGTGCGCGCCGTTTTCTTTGATCACTTTATCAAGATCGGCCAGCACTTCAGAAAGCAGCGCGTTGCAGTCGGCCTCTTCCAGCTTCTTCTCGCGGCCGAGTCTTGAATAATCGAGCAGGTCTTTGATCAAAGTCTTCATGCGGTCAGATGCCTGGAGAATATAGTCGATGTAACGATTGGCGTGGGCATCCAGTTTATCGTAGTATTGCTTGCGCAACAGTTCTACAAAACTGGAGGTGGTACGCAATGGCTCCTGCAGGTCGTGCGACGCAACGTAGGCGAATTGTTCTAGTTCCTTATTCTTTATTTCCAGCTCCGCTGTTCTTTGTTCCACCTTTCTTTCCAGGTTGGTATTGGCTTCGCGAATTTCCTGCTGCAGCTTCTCCAGTTCCTCGGCCATGGTGTTGAAGTTGTTGGCCAGTATACCGATTTCATCTTTTGAAAATGCTTTTGCCTTGCGGCTAAAATCGCCGCGTGCCACAGAGCGCGCAGACTCGAGAATCTCGGCCAGGCCTTTCTGGATATTGCGGCTTACTGTGATAGCTAGAATAAGACCGGTGAGTTCCACCGTGAGGGCAATGGTAAACAACAACCGCAATACCAGGTTTTCGAGCCAGCGCGAACCTTCGCCGAGGGTATAGGAGAATTCATCTTCCAGCACGGTCAGTTTTTCGTTCAGCGGACCAATCTTATCCAATATCGCATTGATGCGTTCCTGTGAGGGCGATGGGGAGTTGATTTCTACGTAAAGCGAATCTGCAATTGGATTGAATTCCGCGATCAGCGGATCGGCTTCTGACCATACTTTAATAGCGCGGTTGATGAATGATACCCAGTTGAACCGCCTGAACAAAGTGATCATGCCGTCTATATCATCATCATGTATTCTTCCTTCCCTGAAGCCCTGTCGCGCCACTTCCATATCGGGTTTTTCTTTACCCAATTCTACCAGCGTTTTGTGATCGCCGAGCGGCACGGCCATAAATTTCTTAAACATCTCGTAGTCTTCATTATTGTGCGTGCGGCCATATTGCAGCAGGGAATACATGGCATCTTTCTGCGCTTTTGACCACAAACCTTCGCCGCCTACATAAGCGCGTACTGATGAGAGTGTGTTGATGGAAAATACGAGCGCCGCCAGTTCAACGGCAATCAGTGCGGCCATGATGCCTACAGTGAAATAAAGCTTTTTGGCAATAGAGACATTACGAAACCACCTGAAAAGCGAGAATCTTTTCATACAAAAAAATGCGGGTAACAGGTAAGATAGTGAATTTTACCCGTTCTTTCGGGCACGTATATGGTAAGATGTCAAACATAAAAGAGCCGCCCGTCAAAGAGCGGCCCTGGAGTTTTCTCTATTATAAATTATTAGAAGCCATATTTGGTCACACCTGGTGTAGGTACTTTGTAATACCCGTTCTCATCGGGAACCACCGGCGGGGTAGCAGCGAAATCATAGACCTTCGGCTGCAGGCTGATGCCCGAGTTCAGCGCTTTATCCCATTCCACTACTTGTCCGCTATAGGTGGCCATTCTTCCCAGGATGGAGGTCATAGTGCTCTTGGCACCGTTTTCAGCATCGGCAAATTTGTATTCTCCTTTGGCTATTGCGGCAAACAATTCATCGTGTTCGTTTTGATAAGGTTCGTTTTCATTTTTCTTATCAAACTGGTACAACACTTTTCCTTTCAGGTCAATGATATTGGCATCGCCGCATTGTATTCTACCTTTTGTACCGATCAGCAGCTCATCTACCTTACTCATGGTGCCGGGTATATGGCGGCATTGGCTGTTGAGAATGGAACCATCGGCGTAGTGAAACTCTACATAGTGATGGTCGAAAATCTCACCATGATCTTTGCCTTTGCGCACCTCGCGGCCGCCCATGCCTTGTGCTTTTACGGGATAGCTGCCCTTGAACCAGTTTACCACATCGATGTTGTGAATGTGCTGCTCGCAGATATGATCGCCGCAGAGCCATACGAAGTAGTACCAGTTGCGCATCTGGTATTCCATTTCTGTTTGCCCCGGCTGACGTTTATTCACCCACACGCCATCGTTGTTCCACCAGGCCTGTGCGCTGGTGATTTCACCGATCAGGTCTTTGCGTTTAAACAGTTCGCGGTATGATGTCTGGTAGTGACGTTGGAGTCCAACCACCACGTTCAGTTTTTTCTGTTTGGCAATTTCAGCGGCGGCCAGCACTTTCTTCACGCCTTCGGGGTCGGTGGCCACCGGCTTTTCCATGAAAACATGTTTGTTTTGTTTGATGGCCTCTTCAAAATGTATGGGCCTGAAACCGGGAGGAGTGGCAAGTATCACCACATCGGCCAGGGGAATGGCTTTCTGGTATGCGTCGAAGCCCACGAATTTTCTTTCTTCAGGTACATCCACCCTATCTTTTAATTTTATATTCCTGTCGTTTTCTGCGTTAATGATTCGGTTATACGACCTGTCGAGCCTGTCGCGGAAGGCATCGGCCATGGCCACCAGTTTTACGTTTTGTTTGGTAAGCAGGGCCTGCACGGCGGCGCCGGTACCGCGACCGCCACAGCCAATAAGGGCCACTTTAATGGTATCGTCAGCGCCAGAGAAATAATTGGCACGCGAAAGCAGGGGAGCAGCCAGCACACCACCGGCAAGCAGGGTGGACTGTTTTACAAAATCGCGACGGGAAGCACTCCTGGTAGGTTGATCGGTACTCATGTCTTGTTAGTTTTATTGTCAGAATATATAATCGTTCAATATACACTTATTAAGCTACTTAATAATTTTCAGACGGCTCTTAATTGTCGAGGTATTTTTTATAAAAGGCTTCCGCCTCCTCTTTGGTTGGTTCCTTAAGCGGACGAACGAGCCTGAAACCTACCTGCATGCCATCGGTGAGCCACCACTTACTTTTAGGAATCTGTGGGTCGCGTTTATTCCACGCAGGCTCTGATTTACTGCGGGCAGCGCAGCGCAATTTGGATGCATCATCCAGGTAACCGCCTCCACGCACACTGCGCGGGTAAGTGGTCTCGGGATCCATTACAGGATTGCTGGCATCATCGCCTATCCTCGTGAAATAATCTTCTTTGTACTGATCGAGCGTCCATTCTGCCACGTTACCCAGCATATCATACAAGCCCCAGGCATTGGGTTTTTTCTGTCCTACTTTCTGGTACTTGTTCTTGCTGTTGGCGCTATACCAGGCATAGTCTTTCAGTTGTTTGACATCATCGCCAAAATAATAGGCAGTGGTAGTTCCCGCGCGGCAGGCATATTCCCATTCTGCTTCGGTGGGCAAGCGGTAAAACTGCCCCGTTTTTTCATACAACCAACGGCAATACATCAGCGCCGTGCGCTGGCTCATGCTATTCATGGGAAAACCGCCTTGTTTACCCATGCCCCAGCTTAAGTCGATATACTGTGGCGTGGGACGAGTTACCGCATCTACTTCCGAATCGCGACTGGTGTTTTCGTCGTTGAAGAAAAGCAGGAATTCATCGTAAGTCACTTCATGTGCACCCATCCAGAACGCATCGATCTGCACTTTTTTCTGCGGTCCTTCGTCGGGTTGGCGTTTGGCTTCGTTAGCGGGGCTGCCCATGGTAAAGCTGCCTGCCGGTATGGGCACCATAGTAAATTTTACAGTGGAGCCGGGTATGGTTTGTTCATAAGTTGTAAACTCCTGGCCTTGCACGAAAACGTTTGCACAAAAAAATATCGCTGCGGTAAGAATGCCTTTCATCAGGTAGAATGGTTTTGAAAAAGCTGGATGACGAATATAGCTCCAAATCGGTTGTAAGTTCCGATTTTTCCCCAGCCATTTCTTGTACAATTTTCTCCAAAACTTAAATCTAATTAACCTGCTGACTGAACTCTGACATTTAGTGTTATATTTATTGCCAAACACGGTAACATGGAACGAAGAAATTTTTTGCAGCAGTCGGCCCTGGCCGGTGCTGGTATTTTAGCCGGATCTGCATTCAACCGCGCCGAGGCGCAGGAAAAAAACGATGCTCTCCCGCAAAATGGCAAGCCTTTTAACCTCAACTACGGGTTTCACGATGGCATGTTCAGAAACAGCGCGGGCAACGATTTTCTCGACCAGATCAAATTTGGTTACGACCAGGGTTTTCGCTCGATAGAAGATAATGGCATGATGAGCCGCACACCCGAAATGCAAAAGAAGATCGGCGACCTGCTGGCTAAATTAGGTATGACCATGGGCGTGTTTGTGATTACCAGCGACAACTGGCACTGGAGCAAAACGCTCACCACGGGCAAGCAGGAGTGGATCGACAAAATGGAGAAAGACTGTCGCCAGGCCGTAGAAGTAGCCAAGCGCTGCAACGCAAAATATATGACCGTGGTGCCGGGCAATTTCGACAGAAGCCTGCCCATAGAATATCAAACCGCCAATGTAATTAATGCCCTGCGCAAAGCCGCAGCCATTTTGGAACCGCACGGACTGGTGATGGTGCTGGAACCGCTGAGTGACAATCCTGATTTGTTTTTGCGCACTTCCAGCCAGACCTATTTTATTTGTAAGGCTGTGAACAGTCCTTCGTGCAAAATTCTGTACGACATCTACCACATGCAGCGCAACGAGGGTGATATCATCAATAATATTAATCGCAGCTGGGACGAAATAGGATATTTCCAGATTGGCGATAATCCCGGCCGCAAGGAGCCCGGCACTGGTGAGTTGAACTACCGCAATATTTTCAAGCACATATATAACAAAGGTTACCGCGGCGTGATGGGTATGGAGCATGGCAATGCCCAACCCGGCAAGGAAGGCGAGCTGGCCCTGATAAAAGCCTATCGCGAGGCCGATAGTTTTATGTGATGCTTAACGGCACGGCTTTGCACTTATCGGTACTTTTGCCTGTGCACAGAATTTTTCTGTTATCGATCCTGTTCCTTTTCTGCTTTGCACAATCGTCCGCGCAGGATACCGATAAATTGAAGGTGAATAAGGGATTGTCGGATGAGGTTTTCAAATAGGGAAAATACTAATGTTTCAGCTTGTGCGGCTGAGCTTGTTCGGTAAACTACGATATTGGTTTTCGTACTTGTCCACTGCTACATAGTAAATGCCGCAAATAATACGTGCTTTTCTGAATAAATAAGTAAAACTCTGTACTTAAGCGTCGTATTTTCCGTTTATCGAACACAATGATGTTTTTACCGAAAATTAGGGTAATTCACTATTAACTGTGGATTACACTTACTATTTTAGCCAACCATTTGACGCCCATAAATCCAAACGTATGAAAAAAGGTATCCCTATTCTATTGAGCGGTACTATGTTCTTTCGTAAGTGCCTTCAAACAGGCTTGGTGTTCATTTTAGTGCTCTCCTTATCCCATGTAGTTCTTGCCCAGTGCCCAAGTGGCTATAGCCAGGCGCAGTTGAACTGGGACAAAATGGATTACTTCTTTAATAGTGGTGGTCAGGCGCCTTATGTCAACTATATTTCCAATGCCATGGAGCGAACTCAGAAGTTTGCGATTGGTAAGACATATGCGACCTTCGCCACCTCTCACAACGAGTTTATAAACCCTGGCAATGGTAACAGCACAGAAAATGGAACTCATACGGGGGATGTACCGGGCTTTACCGGAGATGACGTCCAATACAAGCCTTCAGCCAATGGCCAGAATGTGGTGATTACATTCGGCACAGAAGTGCAGAATGTTTCATTTACACTTTATGATATTGACGGCAGTGCAAGAATTGATGTAGATGCTTTTAATGCTGCCAATGTGGCCCAGAATGTGTCGGTTACCACCTATGGCAGCACCATATTGTCGGTTACTAATGACAACAGCATCGACACTTATGTAAGTGCTACATCTGGTTCAAACCTTGACAACAATTCCAATGATGGTACTGCAACATTTAGTATTGCGGGACCTGTTAACAGGATAGTGATTACAGTAACTACGATTGGATCTGACCCGGTATTCTGGCTTTCAGATATCAATGCTTGTGTGCCGGGAAGTTTTCCGACCAACTACCATCAGTCTGCGCCGAATCTGCAACCCTTCCATGGGCCGGTGGCTAACCAACCTCAATATTTCCTGGTAACGCCCGACAACGATGGGGTGTACATGGTAGACCCGGCAACTGGTAATGCCAAGTTTCTTTTCCGGGACAGCGAGCGTCACTATGTAAACTCATTTGCATACGATCCTTATCACCGGATTTTGTATTATATATCGGAGAACAGTACGATAGATGCCAATAACAAAAAACTTAAGAAATACGATTTTAATACGGGTACAAGCTCAACCGTTGTGAACGATATAACCACACTTGGTATTCCTGTATTTAGCCTGGGCATAGAATCTGCGGGTGCGGCCTTTTATGATGGGGCGTTGTACCTTGGTATTGAGGGCGGCAATCACGACGCATCGGGTACTGCAAACGACCGTACTAGAGAAACTATAATATGGAGAATAGATTTTGACACGAGTCTGAACCCGGTAAATGCTTACCAGGTGTACGCTACCAATTCGTACAGCCCGGCAGATCCGATCAACACTTCTATTCATGACTGGGGCGACTTCCTGGTGAAAGACGGAATTCTTTACAATTTTAATACTGCCAGGAACTCTTGTGGCAAGAATTGCTATGAGTATAGTGAAAGCCGCTATCACCACTACAACCTCACCACAGGCGAAGAAATAGTGTATAAAAACCCTGGTACAGCAGCTTACTCCGGACAGGGTGGTCTTTCCTGGGATGGTAAAATGTATTGGGTGCGTGATAGCGTAGGAAGGTATAATGAAGACGGTACTGTGGATCCCTCCACTAAGAGAAAGCTTGTGGTGGTACCCGGTCCCAATGGTACTGGTCCATATACCAGCTGGCAAGGTGGCGCCGGTGACGCATCGGACCCCTTCCGCCCGAAATCTGATTTCGGTGATGCACCGGCTTCTTATGATCCCGATCCGCAGGCACCGGCTACGCACGAGTTGTTAGAGAATCTTCGTATCGGCAGCAGTGTGGTTGATGAATGGGTAAAAACGCCTTCAACACTGGCGGATGCAGACCCTGATGAAAACGGTATTGTGGGTGGTCCGCCACCGCTCAATTTCGACGCCACACTTACTTATTCAGTCACCGTGCAGGTATTAAATAATACCGGTGCCAACGCCACTTTGGCCGGCTGGCTCGACTATAACTTCAATGGCGTTTTTGAACCTGAAGAGGGAGTTGTCATGAATGTGACAGATAGTGCAATGGCCAAAAACGTAACGCTGACCTGGTCTGATATATGGGTTAAAAATACTACGGCCACTAACACATACCTCCGTATTCGATTGACTCGTGCTGCCAACGGCATGACCGCTGCCAATGGAATGACCGGCTGGTTTCCCGATGGAGAAGTGGAAGACTATTTCGTAGTGATGGGTACTGCACTTCCCAAAGACCTGAACAATTTTGTGGCTGACAAAAAAAGTAATGGCGTTGAGTTAAAATGGACCCTCGATGTGCAACAGCTTGTGAAGAACTTTGAAATTCTGCGCAGCAATGATAAGACCGACTGGGAAGTAATTGCCACCGTTGATGCCCGCGAAGGTACAGGTCGTCAAAACTACGAGTTCACCGACCTGCAACCCCTGGATGGCAAATCTTACTACCGCATACGCATTAACTATGCCGGCAACGACGCCAATAAACTTTCTGTAGTTCGCACCGTACAATTTGGCAAAGAGGTGCAGTTATTGAAAGTGGTGCCCAACCCTGCACAATCATTTGCTGAATTGAGAATAGATGCCGCCGCTCATGGCGCAGCGACTATCGAGTTGTTTGACCAGACAGGCCGCAAGCTATACAGTCAGAATAGAAATGTGAATGCAGGTTTGAACCGAATCACACTCGACAACCTCACGCAATACACGCCCGGTATTTACACGGTCCGTGTGAAGGTAGACGGGCACACAACGAGCGAAAAACTTATCATCAGAAGATAAGGTTCTAAGTTATAAAGCCGCTGTTTCTTCGTGTAAGCAGCGGCTTTATAAATGTTAACACCTATTTATAGTTGTAAAATATACTATGTGTTAATCCGTTAAATATCCTAGAGTTACAAGTAAATATTCGATTGCCTAAGCAGTAGCTATTATTTACTTTAACGAAGAATACCGAACCCTTAAATCCAATTTTCCGAATATGAAACCCAGACACAGGTTGCTCTTATCTGCAATTGTACTTACCGTTACCCTTGGAAGCATCTTCGTTTGGAAATCGAAGGTAAACGAAGAGTTCGAAGACAAGGAAGCCACCTCAGGTGTGAAAGGCCAGCTCTGGTCTTTCTGGTGGGCACGGGCTTATCCCGATCCGACAAATATCACTGCTAAATGGATGGCGGCATGGGAACATGAACAAGCGCTTCGCATGCCAGATATTACAACTCACCCCGAAGCCAGGAACTATGGAAACTGGACGAATCTCCCTTTTAACAATGGACCCGGCGGAAGGATCTTAACCTTGGCAATTCACCCTACAAATCCCAACACAGTGTTTGCTGGCAGCGCCAGTGGAGGTATATGGAAAACCACCAATGGCGGAACTAGTTGGAGTCACGTACCAGTCAACCTGCCGTTGTTGGGTGTGTCTTCTATTATAATTAATGGCTCTGACCCGAATGTCTTATTAGCGGGTACCGGTGAAGTATATCGCAATGGTAATTCCAATATCGGTTTCAATGTATGGAAAGCCAGGGGTACCTATGGTATTGGTATCATCAAGAGTACGGATGGAGGTGCTACCTGGAGCCAGAAACTTGTTAAACTCAATTCCGAATTATTTGGTATACAAAAGTTGACTTTTGGTCATAATGGTTATGATACAGTCTATGCCTGCGCTACTGACGGATTGTACAGATCGATAGATGGAGGTGAGACATGGAGTAATATCGCAATCGGGAAAAACTATGTTACAGACGTAGTGATCAATTCAGGCAATACTAACGAAATAATGATTGCTGTTGGCAACCTGACCGATTCTGATAAAGGTATTTATCGTACAACTAATGGAAAATCGGGTGCGCCTACCTGGACAAAAGTGACTTCTGGCGTACCTTCTTCATTTACCGGGCTTGTCAGATTTGCCTATGCTGGCGGTCAAACCGTATATGCGAGCTTCTCCAATCTTGGTGGTGATTATATTAAGAGAACCGGCAATTTTGGTACAAGCTGGTCTGACCTGACTTCCTCCGTCATTACCAAATTTCAACACTGGTGTACCAATGTAATTAAGTTAAATCCCCACAATACCAATCAAATGATGTTGGGAGGTGTGGAACTTTATAGATATACTATTTCATCAGCGAGCCTCTCAAGTATCCACGGATCGCTTCACGACGATATTCATGATGTAGTATGGCATCCCACCAACCCAGAAATTGTGTATGTTGCCTGTGATGGTGGAGTATATAAATCTACAACTGGTGGTGGCGGCTGGTCGAAAATCAACACTGGATTAGAAGCTACGCAGTTTTATGCGCCCCTGGGAGTATCAACCACAACAGCCAATTTCTTTGTTGGAGGTCTGCAAGACAATGGTGCATGGCGATATAGTGGCGGCACATGGACCTCTATGACATGGATGGGAGGTGATGGTACTGCCTGTGCTATTAAACCGGGCGATAATCAAATTTTCCTTACAAGCCGAGACGCGCGTGGCGTTTATCGGACAGGTAATGGTGGCAGTACTGGGGATAACGTACTTGCTTATTGGGGCTTTAAAGGCGATTCAAGAACAGCCTTTGCAGCGCCCATTGCGTTCGCGCCTTCCAGCCCTTCAACAGTATATTGCGCAACGGACGTACTTCATAAGAGTGACAATAATGGAATTTCTGGTTCCTGGACCAACGCGAAACTTGGTAACACACCACCATATCCTGCAACCACGCCTAATAACCATATAGAACAACGTCATAAAACGGCTATTGCATTAGCAGTATCGCCCACAAACGCAAACAAATTGTATGTATCCACCTCGCCATTTGCTCAATATGACAATGACGTGGATAACCTGTACTATAACCCACCGCCAAACGTGCTTAAGTCCACCAATGGTGAATCCAGTTTTTCATCCATAAAAAGTAATCTGCCGAATGCCTTCGTGATGGACTTTGCCATCAGTGCAACCAACGACGACAGCGTGTTTGTTGCAGTAGGCGGATATGGTCATGACCACATATGGGTAACCGGCAACGGGGGCACTACATGGACTCCCATCAGCAATGGTCTTCCTGATGTACCATTCAATGCCATCCTGATTGATAAACTCAATCCGAATTTCCTGTACGCCGGCAGCGACATGGGCATCTACGTCAGCAATAACCGCGGCCAGACCTGGTATGCTTTCAGCAATGGTTTCGACGACGTAACCATGGTTTACGACCTCCAGATGACAGCCGACAACAAAATAGTGGCTGCCACCCACGGTCGCGGGCTCTGGATAGGCGATCGTGCCGAAAACTTCCCCCTGCCTACTCAACTGGTATCCTTCACCGGCAGGCAGAGAAATGAGTACAACGAACTGAAATGGGAAGTGACCGACGACAAAGACGCCGCACGCTATGAACTGGAAAGGAAAATTGATGATGGCAGCTATAAGAGAATTGCTACCATCGCATCGCGCAACAGTACTAACCTGACTGCCTATTCATATAATGATGATATCCGAAACACAGGTGGTACCAATTACTACTATCGCTTGAAAATAGTTGACCGTGATGGCAGCTATAAATACTCAAACGTAGTGGTGCTGAAAATCACCCGACCCGCCGGTGTCGAAGTTCTCGGCAACCCGGTAAGCGCCGAATCAAGATTGCGCATTACCCTGACTTCGCCACAACCTGTATTATTCAAGTTGTACGACTCTAAGGGCAGCCTGGTACGCACCAGCAAAGTAAATGCTCCCCAGGGATCTTCAATGCACCCGATCAGCATGTTTGGTGTGTTACCAAAAGGACACTATACCCTTGAAGTAATAACCAAGAACGAGCGGTTCACAAAAAGACTGATCGCGCGCTAGGGAAGATTGAAGAGGGATCAAGGAAGAATGAAGTAGAATTTTGAAGTAAAGTCTAAATATAAAGGTCGAATTAAGAATCACTTCTTAATTCGACCTTTTGAATTTATATAAATGTCCTTCTTACTTCTACTTCATTCTTCCCTGTTCCCTCTTCAATCTTCGCTCAGCTTTCTTCCGGCGTGTCTTCAATCTTCTCGTCTTCTACATTGGCCAGTATCGCCGGCGTTACTTTCTTGACAGGGTTGCGGCGGCTCTGGATATAGCCCATGCGACGATTGAAAATATCAATACACTCAAATACGGCCGCCAGGAAAGACGTGTGATCTGCCTTATTTTTCCCCGCAATATCAAATGCCGTTCCATGGTCCGGCGAAGTGCGGATGGCGGGTAAACCGGCCGTATAGTTGATACCTTCGCCAATGGCCAGCGACTTAAAAGGTATAAGACCCTGGTCGTGGTACATGGCCAGCACGGCGTCGAATTTGGTGTAGTGGCGGCGGGCAAAGAAACCGTCCGCGGGGTAGGGACCCATCACCAGCATGTTGTGCTTGGCTTCCTTGATAGCGGGTTTAATGATTTCTTCTTCTTCCTTCCCAATCAGCCCCTCATCGCCCGCATGCGGGTTAAGACCCAACACGGCGATCTTGGGTTTTTCTATACCAAAATCTTTGATGAGCGAGTTGTTGACGATGTTGAGCTTGGAAAGAATATTTTCACGCGTCACGTGCTGGGCAGCCTCGCTCACCGGTACGTGCTCGCTGAGCAATGCCACACGGAAATTATCCGCTACCATCAGCATGGCCACGTCGTTCACGTTGAACAAATGCCTGAGGAAGGGAGTATGACCGGTAAAATTGAACTCCGCTGATTGTGTATTCTTCTTATGAATGGGCGCCGTTACCAGGCCGTTGATCTTTTGTTCTTTGAGAGCCTGCGCTGCTGCCAGCAGACTTTTCACTGCGTACTTGCCGCCAGTCTCGGTCAACTGACCGGGCGTGATGCTCACTTCTTCTTCCCAGCAATTGAAAATATTGATCTGGCGATGACTGATGCGGTTCAGCTCTTTCAGGCTTTGATAGTTGAAGTTGACGTCGGGTATCGACTTCCTGTAAAAGTTGATCACTTTGTTGGAGGCAAAGATCACCGGCGTGCACCACTCCAGAATACGTTGATCGCTGAAAGTTTTAATGATCAGCTCGGTACCTATGCCATTCAGATCGCCTATGGTTATTCCGATAACGGGTTTTTGTTGCGGTGCATTCATGCTTAATACTTGAAGCGGCGAATTTACGAAGCTTAACTGTATATGAGGCAGGGGAAAGAGAATGCCTTGCAAAGTATTTGAAAACAATGCGTTATGTATAGTACATTCTCGCGCCGGTTTTGTAACCGCTGCAGTAAGAGTTTTTACCTAAAACTTGATTAGCTGCAAAAATTTCACGAAATAAGGGTTTATTTATTCTCTATCCGAAACTCTTGTTTATACTTTTACCTTGCCAATTAATCCAAACTTATGAAAATACCTTTACGCCTTATAGTATTGCTGTTTTGCGTTCAGAGCGTTAAGGCGCAAATTACAACTCCCGTCGTGAGGGCCGGTTTTGGCGTTGATGCCGATCTGCGCTCCCGCTTCTTCAACGGAATAGTACAATCTGGTAATGATGACTGGTTTTTGCAGGTGCCCACAGCTGGTATCGGCGATTTTGTGATCGATACTACCGGCGCGGCAGAAATCATGGCGCGTTATGCCAGCGACCCGGCATCACGCCGACTTCCATTCTTCCGCACCATGCGGGTAGAGCCTTATTCACTCATGAACAACCGCCGCGTGATTGACGCGGTATTCATACGCGATTACCATGGCGATGATTCCACGATGTTTGCTTCGGGTAGTAACAAAAACGGTATGAGTCCTGCTGCATGGACCTGCCCCGTTGCCCAGAGCGTTCCCGATAAGAACGAAATCCTCGACATGTTTTGCCACGTGCGTCGCAATGGCCCCAATCCCACTGATGCCCTGTGGATGTTTGGCGGCGTGAGCATTGAAAGCACTACCGGCGACCGCTATTTCGATTTTGAAATGTACCAGACCGATATTTATTACGACCGCGCTACCCGCCGCTTCTATGGCTATGGTGCCGATGCCGGTCATACCGCCTGGCTATTCGATGCCGACGGTAATGTAACGAGACCCGGCGACATCATTTTTACCGCCGAGTTTGGTACGGCGGCCCTCACCAAAGTAGAAGCGCGCATTTGGATCGATCGCGCATCAATGGATATTACGCCTGCAGGTTTTGAATGGGGAGGCAATTTTGACGGAGCCGACAACAATGCGCAATACGGTTACGCCAGTATAAGACCCAAGGGCAACGTGAGCTTTTATTCAGGTCTTGCCAGTGCGGCCAACACCTGGGCCGGACCCTTTGGTGTGGTGTTGGGCGATAATAGCGTGTTGACCACTTACAGCGCACGCCAGTTTATGGAGTTTTCCGTTGACCTGACCACGCTGGGACTCGACCCCGTTACTTTGCTGGGCGGCGACCCCTGCGGAATGCCCTTCAGGAGAATATTGGTAAAAAGCCGTGCTTCATCATCGTTTACCGCGGCTCTGAAAGATTTTGTTGGTCCCTTCGACTTCTTCCTGGCTCCACGCGCCGATGCAGCAGCCGATGTGCCTATTTATTGCGGCGTGCTGGGTATCAGCGAACTGCAGGTGACCAATGCCGTGACTACCTCTATTTACACCTGGACCACACCCGATGGAAATATTGTGGGCTCTAACCTGGGACCCACCATCACCGTAGATGCCCCCGGCACTTATATCGTGACGCAACAATTAAGTGAAGGCTGCTCGGTATATGCAGTCGATACCGTTACTGTCACCTTCGACTCCAGCTGTGCTGTACTGGAAAGCAGCCTGCTGAATTTTGAAGCGAAGAAACAAGGCCGGCAGGTTGACCTGCACTGGACAGTGGCGCAAAACCAGGAATCGCGCTATTTCGAAGTGCAGCGCAGCACCGATGGCGAGCAATTCACAACTGTAGCGCGGGTTGACGCCAATGAACTTTCCCTTGCCAACTATGCTATCACTGATGATATTGGCGGGGTAAAATCGCCCACCGTGTATTACCGCATCAAGATGAAGAGCGATATCGGCTTCATCAAATACAGCAAGGTGATACCGGTTGCGTTGAACGAATTATTGGTGAAAGGAATCTCCATTACCCCCAATCCCGTGCAGGATGAAATGCGCGTGAGTATTGTTACGGATCAAGGAAAATCAGTAGAACTAAATATATACGACTTCGCTGGAAGATTGGTGCGCACGCATCGTGAGCAAATAGCAAAAGGTTCTTCCACTATCACGCTGACTGGTTTCAAAAATTATCCAAAGGGTATATATGCTGTGCAGGTGAAATGCGGCGATGAAAACCATTTGGAAAAAGTAATTATCACCCGGTAGAAAAAATTAAATATCCAAAGTATGAAAACCATGCGGTTTATCGCGGTTGGTATGTTGCTGTGCCATACCGCTGCCTCACAAACAATAGCTCCCCAAACGGTGAACACCACCGGGGGCAGCAATCGCAAAGGAAATATACGCCTCGATTATAGCGTGGGTGAAATGGCGCTCGTAAATACGCTCAGTTCACCAACTACGGGAGAGATGATCACTAACGGACTGATACAACCGGAAGGTGCCGTAGTGAAAAAGAAGGGCAAGAACGAAATGAATTTCAAAGAAGGCGAGATACGCATTTTACCCAATCCTACGCGCGACCTGCTGACGGTGGGTATGAATATGAGTCACGAAGGAACGGTAACTATCCGCCTCTTCGACGTGCTGGGTAACCTGCTGTACAAGAAGGAGATGAAGGCTAACCGCCATGGGCAGATGGAAATGATCGATATGTCGGGCTATATCAAGGGACATTACATGCTGAAAGTGGAACTCGTGGCCTCTGGTTACAAATACAAGGAAGGCTTTTACAAAATAATAAAGGTGGAATAACTCCCTATAAATCCAATGTTATGAAAAAGATCCTTGCTCTATTGACATGTATTTTTTCCGCGGTATGCCTGTTTGCGCAGGCGCCGCACCTGATCAACTACCAGGGCATTGCGCGAAATAATTCGGGCGCTGCGCTGGCAGATCAGAATATTAAACTTCGACTGTCAATCAGGAGTGGCAGCGCTAATGGAAATATAGTTTACCAGGAAACGCGTATGCTGAAGACAAATTCGTTCGGCATGTTCGTGGTGGCAATTGGCAGCAGTGGCGCTTCCAACGTTGTTGGCTCCATTGAAAATATCAACTGGGGAATTGACGGCCCTAAATTTCTGCAGGTAGAGATAGATGCCGGCAACGGCAACAACTTTACCGACATGGGCAGCACGCAATTGCTGAGCGTACCCTATGCCTTGCATGCTGCTTCTGCACCTCCCGGTGGGGCAGCAGGGGGAAGTCTTACCGGCACATTCCCCAACCCCGAAATTGCTCCCGGTGCTGTGAATACTGCGCATATCACTGATGGCGCTATCACCATCTCTAAAATTGCTGACGGAAGCATAACAAATGCGAAGATTGCAGATGGTGTGATAACATCCGACAAAATTGCCGATGGTGCAGTGGTATCAGCAAAAATTGCCGACAGTTCCATCACTGCGGCCAAGCTCGCGCCTGGCCTTATTATTGGCGGTGGAGAAGGTGGTGCACCCAGCGGAGCAGCTGGTGGCGATTTGGGTGGCGATTATCCCAGTCCGTTAGTAACCAGGTTGCAGGGAATTTCTATCAGCAATATGGCTCCCGCTGCCGGACAGGTATTGAAATTCGACGGCACACAATGGGCACCCGGCGCCGATCTGAGTGGCAGCGGCGGATTGACGCTTCCCTTCACAGGCAGCGATAATACCACATCCCCTATTTTTTCCATTACCAACTCTGGCGGCGGGCATGCCATTGAAGGCATTAATGCTGCCAACAGCCAGAATGGTTTTGGTGTGTTGGGTGCCATATCTTCTGCATCGCCCGGTGAAAATTCTGCTGGTGTAAGGGGTATAAATAATAGTCTCGGTGTGGAAGGCTTTGGTGTATGGGGTTCGCACATGGGCATGGGAACCGGCGTGTTCGGCTCTTCTGCCAACGGCATTGGATTGAAAGGTACTTCTGCCAATGGCTATGGTGTATTTGCACAGGCCGACGGTGAGTCAGCTATATCATTATTTGCTACATCCAACAATGGCATACCCGCCTATATCGATATTTCAAACAGCAATAGCTTTTACGATGCGCTGTTTGTAAACAACAATGGTTATGGTAGCGGCGTCACCGCAATTGCCTCTGTGGGTAATGGTATGTTGGGCATTGCCAACGACCTGGGCGGTGCGGCCGTGCTGGGCATTCACAATGCTTCGGGTGAAGGCGTCGTGGGCAGAACATTCAGCAATGACGCCGCCGGCGTAGTGGGCCGCAACGATGGTACTTATGCTGGCGTGCGTGGTTACAATGTGGTGGACAATGGTGTTGGTGTGCTGGCACAGGCCAATGTGGACGGCGCACAAAATGGTACCGCCCTGGTTGCCGAGTTGCAGGATGGCGAGGGTAATACCGCCGTATTTAAAGTAAATGGTGCTAACGTGGCGCGCATCGACCATACCGGCAAAGGCTATTTCAATGGTGGTACGGTGGCTGGCGGCGCCGACGTAGCCGAATATTTCGAAGTAAACGGCAGCAAGAGCGAATATGAACCCGGCGATGTATTGATAATTGACCAAAGCGCCGACCGCAAAGTGACGAAATCGTCTGAACCCTATTCCAGCCTGGTGGCCGGCGTATATGCTACCAAACCTGGTTTATACCTTACCGAAGAAAACGCAGTGGAATACCAGCTCGAGCGCATGGTGCCCATGGGCGTAATTGGTGTAATTCCTACCAAGGTTTGCGGCGAAGGTGGCCCCATCAGGCGCGGCGATATGCTGGTAACCTCATCTGTACCCGGCGTAGCCATGAAAGCCGACCCGGATAAAGTGAGGGTGGGGCAAGTGATTGGTAAAGCGCTGCAGGATTTTGACGGACAGGGAACCGGGAAAATAAATGTGCTGGTGAGCATAAAGTAAAAACGATACCATGAAAACCAGTTTGATCATTCTTATACTTTTCATAGGCACTAAACAATCACTGGCGCAGCAAAGGCTGGCGAGTGAAAAACCGGTTGAATCTTTTTACTCCAAGTCAACAAGAGAGAAACTAAAGCTTCAACACACAGACGGTCAGCCTGCCGCGCGCCATGCGCGGCAGCCACTGCCCAGCGTGCAGGTGGCACAACGGCCCATGGTGCCTGCCCATATACAACCGGTGAAGCAGCAACCGAAACGAAAAGCTACCGGCGCCAAGGAAAAACTGGCCAGCGAAAAGCCCGTACTTTTGCCCAATGTACACGTTAAAAAAGGCGCTGGGTCAGCACTTCCTTCATGATGAAAATATAAGCCGCAAGATCATCCAGGCGCTGCAGGAGCGTCCCTTTCAGCGGCTGCTGGAAGTGGGTCCCGGCGGTGGCGCGCTCACCAAATACCTGCTGCAAATCCCGGGTATTGATCTTAAATGCGTGGAACTGGATGAAGAAAAAATAAACTACCTGCATAAAACCTATCCCGCCCTCCAGGGCAAAATCATCCACCAGAGTTTTTTGGAAATGGAAAAACCCTGGCAGGATGATTTTACCATTGTAGGCAATTTTCCATACAACATATCTTCGCAGATATTATTCAAAGTGCTCGACTGGAAAGAGAGCGTGCAGGCAGTGGTGGGCATGTTTCAAAAAGAAGTGGCGCAACGAGTGGCCGCCAGGGAAGGAAACAAGGTGTACGGCGTAACGAGCGTGCTGGTGCAGGCTTTTTTCAAAGTGGAATATTTGTTTGAAGTGCAGGAAAAAAGTTTTACGCCTCCGCCTAAAGTGAAAAGCGCGGTGATAAGACTAACCCCACTCGAAACAATACCACCCATGAAGAGTGAAAAATCTTTTTTCCTTCTTGTAAAAACGGCTTTCAACCAGCGGCGAAAAACGTTGCGCAACGCAGTGAAAGCTTTGTTTACGGCAGAAAACCTGCAGGACCCTATTTTTGACAAACGTGCTGAACAATTGAGCGTACATGAGTTTGCCGGTTTGACTTTTAAAATGAATTAATTCCATTTAATGATACATGAGTACCGTCATCATCACGGCCAATGCACATCCCTGGCTGTTGGAAACATTGCAAAAGAAAGGATTTACCGTTCAGTACCTGCCCGCCATTACTTATGAACAACTTGCTGAAAAAATCGGAGAGGCGACGGGGCTGATCGTCACTACGCGGCTGAAGATCGATAAAGCTATGCTCGACAAAGCAGACAAATTAAAATGGATTGGCCGGCTGGGTAGTGGTATGGAACTGATCGATACGGCTTATGCAGAAAAGAAAGGTATCAAATGCGTGAGCAGTCCCGAAGGTAATCGCAACGCCGTGGCCGAACATTCGCTGGGAATGTTGCTGAGCCTGATGAACAACATCCATAGCAGTATGCAGGAAATTCGCGAGGGCAAATGGCTGCGCGATGCCAACCGCGGTATTGAACTGAGTGGCAAGACAGTGGGCATAATCGGTTATGGTAACACAGGAAGCGCCTTTGGCCGGCTGCTGGAACCCTTTGGCGTGACGGTGCTCGCGCACGATAAATACAAATTCGGTTTTGCAAAAGGCTATGTGCACGAGGCCAACCTGGAGCAGGTGATGCGTTATGCAGATGTAGTGAGCCTGCATCTGCCGCTCACCGATGAAACATTTCACTACGCCAACGATGCATTTTTTGATGCATTGGAAAGAAAGCCATTTTTTCTGAATGCTTCGCGCGGGAAAGTGCAACATACCGCGGCCATCATCCGCGCTTTAAAAGATGGAAAAATTGCGGGTGCCGGATTGGATGTTCTGGAAAATGAAAAACTGGGCACTTATAGCGAGGAAGAAAAAAAGGAACTCGACTGGCTGCTATCACAACCCAATGTGATCATTACGCCGCATATTGCGGGCTATAGCCACGAAGCCTTTATTAATATGGCCAAAGTGGTGGTTGACAAGCTGGGACTTTAAAAATCAGTCATCTACCCAAAATATTGAAATGTAACGTTTAAGCGCACCAAAAATTAAGAATTTTTAATTCCAGATTTTTAGGCAGGGCATTTTCCTGTTACAAAAAATCCTTTACTTTTGCTTTATATCAGTTAATAATCTGCAACGCTTCAGTGCACCTGAGGCGTTGTTCTTTTTTTGTTTTCCGGAGAGGTTTTGCCGTATCCGGGCAAAAAAATAAGGAGGTTACTTATGTCAAATGTTCTGTACGTTACCAAGGAGACGCTGGAAAAAATGAAGGAAGAATTGATCCGCATGCGTACGGTTGACCGTCCTGCTGCCGCTCGTGCTATTGCCGAGGCCAGGGAAAAGGGCGACTTGAAGGAAAATGCGGAGTACGATGCTGCCAAAGAGGCCCAGGGAATACTGGAGGCCCGCATCAAGAAGCTGGAAAGCGATATCGCCTCAGCGCGTATCGTAGAAGCCGAAGATGTTGATACCAGCAAGGTATCGATATTGACGAAGGTGACCATCACCAATCTCAACAACAAGAAGCAGTTTACTTACCAGATTGTATCGGAAAAAGAGGCCGATATCAAGCTGGGTAAAATATCGGTCACCTCGCCCATTGGCGCCGGCCTGCTGGGCAAAGCGGTAGGCGAAGTGGCAGAAGTGCAGGTGCCCGCCGGGTTAGTCAGGTTTAAGATAGAAGAAATTACCGTCTGATTAACCCCGCCCGGTGCGGGGTTTTTTAATCCCGGATTTTGAGGATTGCGAGGATTGCAGGGATTATTGCCGTGATTTTGGGATCGCGGATTTTTGAGGATTACGCAGATTACGCGGATATTTGAAATAATTTCTGTGCAATTATCCATGAAATCCGTGCAATCCATGAATTCCGTATAATCCGTGATCAAAATTGGTGAACCATGACTATTTTTTCCAAAATCATTAAGGGCGAAATTCCTTCGTATAAGATTGCAGAGAATGAAAAATTCTTCGCCTTCCTGGATATTTACCCGCTGGTGGAAGGCCATACATTGGTGATTCCGAAGATTGAGGTGGACAAATTCTTTGATGTGCCGGACGAATATCTGTCGGAGATGCTGGTATTTGCCAAGCCTATTGCGCATGCTATTGAAAAGTCTTTCCGTTGTAATCGCTGTGGTATTTCTGTAATCGGGTTGGAAGTGCCGCATGCGCACATGCACCTGGTGCCGATAAATGATATGGACGATTTGAATTTTACGCGCGGCAAGCTGAAAGTGAGCCCGGAACAACTGAAGAAGGCGCAGGAGAAAATACTATCCAACCTGCAGGGCGTTTGACGATATGCTTGTCAGTCAGCGGTACCCTAAAACCCGGAGTGTTTCATACATATTTCTATTTAGAGCCAGATAAGCATATGTTTATTATTACTAAAATTTACACTTACCCGTTAGCTATGGGGGTGCTAAATATTTTCCTGTAGTTAGCACTAAAGCTTTTGTCATTCCTTTTAGAAAACCTGCCGCGTCTAAATATTTCACTTACACGATTTAGCACTTGTTCCCCCGGTAATCTTTCAAGCCTAAGTGTTTCCGTTGCCGTTACTAACGCATTAGGGAATGCAACTTTAGTACTATAGAACAGAGTATTTTACAAAAGTGATCAACTTTATATATTTGTTTTCAAAATCCAAATCTGTATGAACAGGAAACCTCTAACCCACATTCTCTACCCCTTACTGTTATTTGCCGGTATTACGGCCCGGGCGCAGTCGCCCGGAGGGGTTCCGGTAAAAGCATGGTACAGGGCTGATGCCCCGGCAACTTTGTTTTCAAATGCTGGCACCATACCCGTTACCGACAATGCGTTAGTTTATCAATGGAACGAATACACAGGCACAGGCTATAACCTGGTGCAGAGTAGTGCAGGGGCTCGGCCAGTCTTCTCAAATGCCACCACCCTGGCCAATTTCAACCCTACTGTAACCTTCGACGGTTCAAACGACTTTATGCAGTTTAGTCCTGCCACCGGCGTAGACGTGATCGACAGGGCAACAGGTGCTTTATATGTGGCAGGTTACGTGAACCAGAAGAAACGCAGCGGCGTATTGGGATTTCATCCTTCCATGGACTTTCCGGGTTTGCATTTTCACAGCGATTATTAACTATTGTTTTTTACATCCGGCGGTCCGGGTTACCAGGGCGTCAGTAATAACACAGTTACCGACAAAACGTACTTTACTGCAGGCGGTGCCTGGGAAAACAATGGCGGAAATCCCAACTACCTGGGCGCAACAGTATCTCTGAATGGCGACCGCAACCTGTATTCTGGCTCAGAGATGAATAATGTGAACCTGGGCACAGGCTACCGCGACCTGAGAGTGGGCGGCGACAACAACTGGGGATCGTTTAGCGGGCAGTTAAATGAACTGTTGGTGTTTGAAAACCGTCTTACCGATGCCGAAATGGATCGTGTAGAAACTTATCTTTCTATCAAATACGGTATTACCTATGCGAACGGGGCGGCGGATTACAAAAATTCGGGTGGTCTTACAGTATGGAATGCTACGGTTAATAACGGCTTTCATTACAATATTGCCGGTATTGCACGCGACGATAACGGCGCTCTTTACCAGAAACAGTCGTGGAGTACCAATGCCGGTACCCAGGTATTAATTGGCGTAGGCTCACTGGCCAATACAAATGCTGAAAATGCCGGAACCCTTGCCGACGGACAATACCTGGTATGGGGAGACAATGGTCTTGCCAAAGTGCCCCAGGTACCAATCAACTATTTTGCTGGAATCAGCCACCACTTTTCTGCTATATGGAAGGTGCAAAACTCGGGCTCTGTTGGCACCGTACGGGTGGCCTGGCCTAAAATATTCAACAACCTGGTATTGATTCAAAGCGCCGACGATGTGATTGATGCCGGCGATGCAACTACCAATATGGCGGGAAACGAGATCACCATCAACGGTATCGTTTATAACTATGCAGACGTTACACTGGCAGATGGAACCTACTTTACTTTTGGCGCCAAGCTGGCTGCTCCTGGTGGAGTAACTGAAGGGCTGATTATGTGGCATAAGGCTGATGACGGCACCACTGCCGCGGGACCGAAGAATATCTGGAGAGATATTTCCGGCAACGAAAAAGACGTAACCCAAAACAACAATGTAGCCTATCAGCCGATATTTGTTCCGAATGCTACGTACGCAGCAAACGGAAAAACTTATTTTTTCAACTATAACCCGTTCTATTATTTCGATGGCAGCAACGATTTCTTTTATCGCTTGGACAAGAACTATTTCCCAAGTACCAATAGTCCCGGCAGTGTATATGGCGTAATGTTCAACTCAAGTGTTGGCGGCTGGCGCACACCGTATGGCTGGGGAGATGATGATCCTAACCTGAATCGCCAGGACGATAACTATTATTTCTATCGCGACAACAGTAGCGTTATCAATACTGGTAACCTGGGTCTTAAATCCAGGCCGGCACATATCGGCGCAATGGCCTGGAGAGGAACTTCCAATGGTGTATATCTGTTTGTAGATGGCCAGACATTTACCGCCAATGCCGGTATTGGAAGTATTAATAGCAGCAGTGCCGGCTCGTTCTCGATTGGTAGCGAAGGATATGATCTCGGCGGAAATGGAAACGAAGTATTTCAGGGTGGAATATCAGAAGTATTTGCTTATACATTCGATCATCAGAATTCATCCAACAATGAAAAGCTACGCATCAATTCCTACCTCGCTATCAAGTATGGTATTACATTGCTCAAAGATGCGGGCAATGCTACTTCCGACTATTTGAGCAGTGAATCAGTGACTGTTTGGGATGCTGCAGCAAATACAGGTTACAACAATAACGTGGCCGGTATTGCCCGGGACGATAACAGCGCCCTTCATCAAAAACAGTCACAAAGCAACCGAAGCGGACAGCAGGTATTGATTGGTACGACTGGTCTGGCCAATACCAACGAATTGAACAGTGAGGGATTGTCGGACGGACAGTTCCTGATGTGGGGTGACAACGGCCTGAGTAAAGCACCCTCGGTAACCCTTAATGGTGTGCCCGGCGTCAACTTCCGCTTTGCCGCAGTATGGAAAGTGCAGAATACAGGCAATGTGGGTACGGTGCGTGTTACCTGCCCAACAGGTCTCACCAACATTACGTTGCTGCAAAGTAGCGATCCTACGTTTGCCAGCGTGGACGCTGCCACCGACATGTCGGCTAATGTGATCACCATTAACGGAGCAACGTACAACTATGCTGATGTAACCCTCACTAATGGCGAATATTTCACCTTCGCAGTCCAAATGAACGGTCCGGGTGGTGTAGCTCCCGATCTGCGTGTCTGGTTGCGGGCCGATGCGGGCTTTACTCCATCTGAGTGGACCGATTTCTCCGGCAATAACAATCACTATACGCAGACAAATGATTCGCGTAAGCCGTTCGTGGCTGAAAAAATGTACAACTTTAATCCGGTAATTGACTTCGGATTGTCAAATTCAGCAGATGGCCGCTTTATGGTGCTTCCTGCCGGCAAGCCCTTCTCTTCCAACATTACAGCCACCAGCCCCGTCAGGGGAGCCAGCTTCTTTACCCTGACGCTTAGCAGGAGCAATAGCGGTAGCACGGACGTGATTGGATTTGGCAATACTACCACCGGGTCGGGACTGATAAACGCCGACCGTCCTGCATTGGGCAAGCTCGGAGACTATTTCGTGATGTGGCCTTTTGACAGTCCAAACCCAGACTTTTCGCCCATTCAAATTGAGCGTTTTTACCTCGACGATATATCATTTACCTATAATGTGCCAGGAATAAAATTTGGGAAAAATGGTCAGCTGGCAACTACGAGTAAGAACGTAAACGATCAAAGCTATTTGCACTTTGCCAACGGCAGTGTGCTCGGTTCGCAAAGCTCAGGTGTGCGGAATGGTTATATAGCTGAGGTGATTGCTTACGAGCGCGATATCACAGAAGATGAAAAGAAGAGAGTCCGTACCTATGTTGCCATTAAATACGGCATTACGCTCGCACACGACTATATCTCGGCCGACAGCCTGATTGTATGGGACACCGCAACGAATGCCGGATACAACAATAACATCGCCGGTATTGCCCGCGACGATGAAGGCTCACTGTACCAAAAGCAATCGAATAGTATCAATCCGGGCTTGCAGGTATTGATCAGTACTCCAGGTCTCAACCATTCTAACGCTACCAATACCGGTACCCTGGCCAATGAGCAGTTCCTGTTGTGGGGCGATAATGGCCTGGCCAGATCTGCTTCGGTACCCGTCAGCGGTATAGCAGGCGTGAACTATCGTTTTGCAGCCATCTGGAAAGTACAAAACACCAACAACGTAGGTACTGTACGCGTGGCATGGAGAAAAGTGTATGATAACCTGGTATTGATCCAAAGCGCCGACGAGGTGTTTGATGCTTCTGATGTAGTAACCGAAATGAACGGCGTTCAGACAGTTGACGGGGTAGAATATGCCTATGCAGACCTTACCCTTGCCGACGGTCAGTACTTCACTTTTGCCGCCTTTGTACAGGCGCCCGGTGGTGTGGTAGAAGGCTTGCTGATGTGGCATAAGGCCAACGACTATATAAAGGCAGCCGGTCCCAAAGAAGTTTGGCAGGATATTTCCGGAAACGGACGTGATGTATACCAGGTAAACGATTCGGCTTATCGGCCCACGCTGATCACCGATCCAACTCTCAGTGCAAACAGCAAGGAGTACTTCTTCAACTTCAATCCATTCTATTATTTCGATGGCAACAATGATTTCTTCTACAACGAAGGAGTACCCTACTTCCCGGCCAGCAACAGCCCTGGTTCGGTGTACGGAGTAATACAAAACTCGGCTGCCGGTGGATGGCGTACGCCATTTAGCTGGGCCGACGACGATCCGTGCCTGAATAAAGCCGATAACAACTACGTCTTCCTCCGCAATAATGGCGACGTAATAAATGTGAATGTTGGGTTAAACAACCTGCCTGCGCATATCGGATCAATACTCTGGAGAGGAACCTCCAATGGAACCTATTTAAACCTGAACGGCAGAATCTATGCTAATGAGGGCGCCAATATTGGCACCCTGCACAATCCCACCCTCAGCTTCGCCATTGGTTCGGAAGGATGGGATTTGCAAGGCAATGGCAACGAACACCACCAGGGTGGTATTGGAGAAATATTCGCCTACAGTACAGATCACCGCAATTCCACCGGTACCGAATTGCGGCGTATCAATACGTACCTGGCACTCAAATACGGCATTACGCTGACCGATGAGGCCGGAACCGGGGCGGTGGATTATCTCAACAGCAATTCCGATACGATCTACAGCGCCGATAATAACTTCCGGTATAACATTGCAGGAATCGGGCATGATTACCCATCGGGCCTGCATCAAAAGCAAAGCCGCAGTGTGAATATTAATCCCAACGGACAGTTAACGATAGGCATTCTTGATATTGCAGAAACCAACCAGTCTAACGCCAACGAGTTAAGTGACGGGCAATTCCTGGTGTGGGGCGATAACGGCAAAACTGCCGCTATGACTAACACTACCAACTATGCGGAGTTGTTCTATGCCGGCCACAACCATAGCCGTCGCATGACCCGCATATGGAGAATACAGAATATCGGCGTAAGCGAACAGGTTAAGATCAGGTTCCCCAAAGCTGGTGTAGGTACCACCACTCTTGCAGCCAACGATGCTTGTGCAGCTTACGTGCTGGTGATGGCTGCCGACAGCAGTTTTACTACAGGCGTTAGCATTGTGCCTCTTGCCGAAAGTGGCGACGATTACGAAGTGATGAATATATTCCCCGCAGGAATCAGTTTCTTCACTTTCGGTAAAGCCACCCCGGTAACACTGGGCTCTGTATATCTGCCCGAGACTACCGTAACTACGTCGGCTACTATCGACAACTGCGGACTGGAATCTGGCTGGACCTATTTCGCGAAGGACGGCGACAACATGCGCAAACTGTTTGCAGCAGCCGATGTCAATACCGATCAGCTCACCATTACTATAACTACTGAAGGTGCCTATTACGACAATGGCATTATCCAGACCAGGCTGATGCCACGGATCACCACAGTAGACGACGCTTCGGCAGCAACCTACAGCAACGGCAGGGTGAGAATTTATTACAGCCCCGATGAACTGGCCGCTACTATGCTGCCCGGCGCCGTTACCAACGGATGGTTTAAATATGATGGTCCCGCCGACAGCGTGATCATCGATATCTATTCCGATGGAAAGCTGAATGCCGGCAAGACCATTGAAATCACACCCAATGCTACCGGTATTGAAGATGGAGTGTATTATGTAGAATTTCATAACATCACCTCCTTCAGCAGCTTTATATTCGTGTCTTCGTCTGCTTCTCTTTTGCAAACATTACCTATGCAGCTCACCGGTTTCACTGCTAAGGAGCAAGATAAGACGGTGCAATTGAGCTGGGTTACATCGAGCGAGTCGAATAATAAAGGCTTCACCGTAGAACGCAGCATTGATGCTGTAAACTGGCAAAACCTTGGCTTTGTAGCCAGCAAGGGAGTGTTGGGCAACAGCAGCGTAACACTTTACTACGGCTTCAACGATGCCAAACCGCATGCTGGTCGCAACTACTATAGGTTGAAACAAACTGACTTCGATGGCAACAGCACGTACAGTGGTGTTGTGAGGGTTGATGTAAAAGCTGAAAACAGGCTTGTCCTGCTGAATAACCCGGTCGAAAATGTAGCAGTGCTGAAAGGAGTGACCGGAAAGACAGAGATCAGCATCTATGATGTGGACGGCAGGTTAATTAAGACTGTGCTTACCAATCAGGTTGACCAGGCAATAATAGATGTAAGTACACTAAATCGCGGCATCTACATCATGCAGGTCAAAGACGCTTCAGGTATCGGAAAGTCGTTCCGAATCTTAAAACAATAAAGGTTTGTGGGCTAGAATTACACAACGGCCGCCTCTTCAGGGGCGGCTTTTTTAGTCACTTTTTTATGCAGAATCCAGGTTAACCTTTTACACGGCCTGGATTCTTTGCCACAAAATCGTGCCATCCATTCACCCTGGCCTTCGTGGGAGGCACCACAGCGTTCGACTGGAAATGATGACATATCGCCACCGCCAGCGCATCTGATGCATCCAGGTATTTGAGATCGGCCGGCGGGAGGGAAACGATGCGCTGCAGCATTTTCCACACCTGCTCTTTATCAGCATTGCCATTGCCGGTGATGGATTGCTTTACTTTTTTGGGTGAGTATTCATATACATCCAGCCCCGCGCTCATGGCGGCGGCGATGGCTACGCCCTGGGCACGCCCCAGCTTGAGCATACTCTGAACGTTTTTGCCGAAAAACGGAGCTTCAATGGCGAAATACTGCGGGCGGTATGAAGTGATAAGTTCCGTGATTTTTTGATGAATCAGCTGAAGACGCTCGTAGTGGTCGCGGCGTGCATTCAGTTTCAGCACGCTCATCTGCTCCACCTTCACCAGCTGTCCCGACACGCAGATAATGCTGTAACCCAGTACCAGGGTACCAGGGTCAACGCCAAGAATTATTTTTGCCGGGTGTTGCAAGAAGGGTGAGATTCAATTATTTTGTGTACTTATTTTGATTGCCGCTGAACAAAAATATCAAAATAATCCTCAATTACGTTGTCGGCCCGCTGGTGTTTTGCCTGTTGGCCTTTTCTATTTACCGCCAGCTATTTCATCAGCCGCGGTGGCGTGAGTCGCTTCAACAAATCCTGGAAGCATTCACGGGTAGTGGCGCTGTCTACCTGCTGAGCGCAGTGGCGCTGATGCTGCTCAACTGGGGCATCGAGGCGCGCAAATGGCAACTGGTGATCCGTAAAATTCAACCCATCTCCCTATTCCAGAGTTGGAAAGCAGTGCAGGCGGGCATAACTATGTCATTTTTCACACCCAACCGCGTAGGGGAATACGTGGGTCGGGTGTTATATATACAGGAAGGAAAACGGATACAGGCTGTATCGCTCACCATTGTGTGCAGTATGGCCCAATTGCTGGTGACCTGGGTAGCGGGTATTGCCGGGCTGATATTCCTCAAAAACTACCAGGCTTCGTCCAATACATCGGACGGTGATGCGTTGTTGTGGATGAATACTGTGCTATTCGTCACCATTGGGGCAGCAGTAATTTTAACATTACTTTATTTCAAGCTGTCGTGGCTGGTGCGATGGATAGAAAAAATACCTAGGATCGAGCGGTTACTGGGCTGGATCAGGGTTTTAGATGATTTTAACGCAACTATCCTGTTCAGGATTTTGTCATTATCTATATTCCGTTATGCCGTATTTATCGGGCAGTATTACCTGCTGTTTACGGCATTTGCAGTAGAGCTTGATCTGGCACAGGTTTTTGCTTCAGTGAGTGTGGTGTTCCTGGTGCTTTCGGTAGTGCCCACCATCACATTCATTTTTGAACTCAGCCTGCGATGGTCGGCCAGTATAGAGGTGGTGAAAATTTTCAGCACCAATGTGGCCGGTATATTGGCAACATCGCTGGCAGTCTGGATTATCAATTTAGTGATACCAGCCCTGGTGGGCAGTTTACTGATTATAGGAATCCGGATTTTTAATAATAAAAAATAAACCCGGAAGAAGAACGTCAATCAAATTAGCGAACTTTGGAATAATTGATACATGAAGTTTTACCGACCACTCATTTTTTTACTATTCATTGTAAGTAGCTTTCCGCTCAGGGCCGGCAATGGCTTTTGCGAGATACGCAACCATGCATTCAATGCAGGAGAGATCATTACTTACAAAGTGTTTTATACAGCCGCGGGGTTGTATGTGGGTGCGGGTGAAGCCACCTTTCATTCTACCATCGAGACTTTCCAGGGTAAGCCGGTTTATCATATAGTAGGCGAAGGCAAGACCTATAGCTTTTACGATAATTTCTTTAAGGTGCGCGACAAGTATGAGACTTATATCGACACCGCCACCATGCAGCCATATCGTTTTATCCGCAACGTGCACGAAGGATCGTATAAAAAATTCGAGAACGTTACATTCAACAAAGTCACCAATACCGCCATCACCAACAACGGCGTGTATAAAGTGCCCGAGTGCGTGCAGGACGTATTGAGCGCCATTTATTTTGCCCGTAATATTGATTTCGATAAATACAAGCCAGAAGATAAGATCACCTTCAGCATGTTTCTTGACAACGAAGTGTACGAAATGTACATTCGATATCTCGGTAAGGAAACAGTGAAGACCAAATACGGAAAATTCAGGGCTATCAAATTCAAGCCGCTGCTCATCAAGGGCACCATCTTCGAAGGTGGCGAAAAAATGACCGTATGGGTGAGTGATGATGGCAATCGCATACCCGTGCGTATTGAAAGCCCTATTTCAGTAGGAAGCGTGAAAGTAGATATGATCTACAACCGCAACCTGCGTCACCGCCTCAGTTCGCTCATCAGCCTGCGATAATCAGAGAATAGTTTTCAGATCAAAAGTCTCTTTTTGCCTTACACCTTTTTCTGTAAGATGCAGGTTGCAGCACTCCACTCTCGGATCGTGTTCGAAAAAGAGGATGTAGTTGTTTTCGATGGCTTCCTCCAGGAATGATTTTTTCTCCTGCAAAGTAGTCAGCGGAAACATATCATAAGCCATTACATAAGGAATGGGAATATGCGCTACGGAAGGCAGCAGGTCTGCCATATACACGATGGTCTTATCCTTGTACTTAATCTGCGGCAGCATCATAGCATCGGTATGACCGTGCACAAAACGCACCGAAATATTTTCTGTAAACTGAATGCCATCAGTCGGCTCTACAAATTTCAACTGCCCGCTTTCTTCGATAGGCAGAATATTTTCTTTCAAAAAAGAAGCTTTCTCGCGATCGTTTGGTTCCACCGCCCATTTCCAGTGGCGAAGATTGCTCCAGTAAGTGGCATTTTTAAAGGCAGGTACCAGCTTATCGCCTTCACGCACAATGCTGCCTCCGCAATGGTCGAAGTGGAGATGGGTTAAGAATGCATCGGTAATATCATCGCGGTGAAAACCATGTTTCTTCAACGATGAATCGAGCGTATCATCACCGTGCAGGTGATAATGCCCGAGAAATTTTGCGTCTTGCTTATCGCCGATGCCGTTGTCAATCAGTATCAGTCGGTCGCCATCCTGCACTAATAAGCAACGCATGGCCCAGGTGCATAGATTATTTTCGTCGGCGGGATTGAGTTTATTCCATAAACTCTTCGGCACAACGCCAAACATGGCGCCGCCATCGAGCTTAAAGAATCCAGTATTTATGGTAAATAAGTTCATGCGGTAGTTGATGCTCTTCTTTGTTTTAACAATGTCCATGCCAGTAAGAGAAAGCTGATGATAAAAAACGACATCAGCACCACTACCGAATTGCGCATAGAGCCTGTAAGTTCTTCAACATAAGCGAAGCTAAACATACCGATCACCAGCGCAATTTTTTCTGTAACATCATAAAAGCTGAAAAAAGAAGCAGTGTCTTTGGTCTCGGGCATCAGGTTACTGTAAGTAGAGCGGCTGAGCGACTGAATACCTCCCATCACCAGTCCCACTATAGCGCCGAGAATATAAAATTCGATATCTGTATTGATGAAATAGGCGCTGGCGCAAACGGCTACCCACACCAGCACGGTACCCATCAGGGTTTGGATATTGCCAAATTTTTCAGACAACCTCGAAATAATGATCGCTCCTGGTATGGCCACCAGCTGAATGATCATGATGGTGACGATGAGTTTGTCGGTAGGCAAATTCAATTCCTTGGCGCCAAATTGCGTGGCAGCGAGAAATACCGTCTGAATGCCCGCGCTGTACCAGAAAAATGAAACGAGGAAGCGGCGCAGTACCGGCAGCAGTTTCACCTGCGACCACACTTTTTTCAGCTCGAGAAAACCATTGGTGAAAACATTTTTCTTTTCATGTCTTTCCTTAATGCTGCTAATGGGCAGGCGGTGAATGGCAATATACCCGAATATCAGCCACCAGAGTCCCACGAGTATGAATGAAACGCGCGGTGGCATAAAATTGCGGTCGTACCAGTTGTTGAAACCAAAGGTGTCGGGCATGAATACCACGATAAAGCAAAGCACCTGCAGTATCACACTTCCGATATAGCCCCAGGTATAACCGCGTGCGCTGATGCGGTCGCGCAGATGCTCCGGCACCAGGTCGGGCAGGTAAGAGTTATAAAAAACAAGGCTGCCCCAGAAACTTACGCAGGATATCAGCATCAGGAAGATGCCGATATTGATGGCTCCGGGGGAAAGGGTGGTTGTCTCGCCACCACTCCATTGCGGCGCGAAAAAATATAAACCCATACAGCTCACTGCACCCATGGTGCAGAAGAAATACATGAAATTTTTCTTATTGCCTTTATAGTCCGCAATAGACGAGAGTATGGGTGAAGTAAGCGCAACGATTATGAAAGCCACGCCTAATGTATAATTGTAAAGCGCGGTATTCACGTATTTTCTTCCCAAAAACATGATCTCATTGTTGGGCATCCTGTTTTTGGTGATGGCTTCGTAATACGCGGGAAAAATAGTGGAAGTTATTACCAGGTTATACGCCGAATTGGCCCAATCGTACAAACACCAGCCATTGATGACTTTTCTCGGAGCAATTTGCATGGTTCAGGTTGCTTAGTTGGAATGTTGATCAACTCTTCCTTACGCCGGTATCACATTCATAAAGATAAGAATCAGCAACACAATACCTACGATTATCCTGTACCAGCCGAAAAGGCGGAATCCGTACTTCTGCAGAAAACTGATGAAAAATTTTATAGCGAGTATGGCTACGATAAAGGCTACGGCGCTTCCTATCAGCAAGGTGTTGAGGTTGCTGGTGTCGAGCAGCTCGGGACTCTCCTGGTACATATCCCACAGACTTTTTACCGAGGCGGCCAGCATGGTGGGCACAGCGAGAAAGAAGGAAAATTCAGCGGCGAGTCTGCGCGAGAGTTTCTGCTGCATACCGCCAATGATAGTTGCCGCGCTGCGGCTCAACCCGGGTAGTATTACCGACAACACCTGGTAGCAGCCTATAATGAATGATTGTTTATTGGTAATCTCGCTTTCCTTATCCACTGCGGGACGATTAAACCATTTGTCGACAAACAACAACACCACGCCCCCGGCCAGCAGCACGGTGGCTATCACCAACGGTTTTTCCAATACACTTTCGATATGATCTTTCAGCAAGCCGCCCACGATAATGGCGGGAATCAGCGCGATGATGAGTTTTATATAAAAGGAGAAATTTTTGAAATCAAAGAATTTCCTCCAATACAATACCACCACCGATAAGATAGCGCCCAACTGGATCACTATCTCAAACAATTTCACAAAAGGATCCTGGTGAATACCCATAATGGCCGACGTGATAGCCATATGGCCCGTAGAGGAAATGGGTAGGAATTCGGTAATGCCTTCAACGACTGCAATAATGATCGTTTCGAGTAAGGTCATGAACAGGGGTTAGGGCTAAGCTTTTGGCTTTTTAAAAATTGCATATATCTCGATGCCCAATCCCAATAGAATGACAATGGGCGCCAGGGTAATGCGACGGAAGCTATACACTTCATTCGCCTTAAAAACATTGGGATCTTCGCTTTTCCCACCGGCCATCAGCAAAATACCTATCGCTACCAGCACAATACCGGCCAGCATCCACACATAATTCTCCTTGCTGAATAGCGCGCCCGACGTATTAGTGGTCTGCGCAGCAGAAGACTTTTTTTCTTTCATGAGAACGATTTGAGGCGCAATATAGAATATTGAATTTGAATTTGAACAAGGAATTTGAATTTGAACAAGGCTGAATTTCGGGCTGTTAAATCAATCTTCAGCTCTATTCAAATTCAAATTCCTTGTTCAAATTCAAATTCAATATTCTAGTACAGTTCGTCCAGTTTCATCTTAAGATACTTCACGACGCTTCTGTAGGTACTGAACAGCGTAATGCTGATGCCGAGTATGAGCAGGAAGAGGAATAACAGGATTAGTTTGTTGTTGTCGCGCAGGTCGCGGAGGTAGGGCAGGAAGGCTTCGGAAAGCAGCATGGCCCCGTAAATGAGGGCAATGGCAATTACCGCGGCGATGGCGCCGTTGATGATGGCCCTGATGTTCATGGGACGGGCTATAAAGCTGCGGGTGGCGCCCACCATCTGCATGGTTTTTATCAAAAAGCGGTTGCTGTACATGGCGAGGCGAATGGTGTTATCGATCAGCACGATAGACAGTATGCAGAAAATGGCGGCCAGCACGGCAAACACGATCAGTCCTACGCGCACGGAATCGCTCATTTTTTCTACCACCACCGATGGATATTTCACCTGTTCTACCACCACATCCTGGCTTTCGAGGTCGGCCTTGATGGCCAGCATGGAATCTTTTTGAACGTATTGGCTGTGCAATCCCAGCTCGAAAGAGGCGGGCAGGGGATTGCCGTCTAGAAATTCGGTAAAATCCTCTTCGCCGGCGGCCAGCAGTTTGGCCTTGGCAGCTTCCTTATCGATGTATTCGAGCGTACGCGTATATGGCTGCGAAGCCAGGTAGGTGCGCAGTTGGTCAACATCTTCGGGGGTGACCAGCTTGCGAAGGTACACCTGCATCTTTACGTCTTCCTTCAGCTCTTCGGTATAACGGCTGGCATTGAGCAGGAGCCATCCGAATATGCCCACCAGGAACAGCACGATGGTGACTCCCATCACAGACATGAAATATGAGGGCTTGGATCTTTTGGCTGAGGCTTTTCCAAATTGCGCCATAATTGGATTGAGATTTTGATGGTTAGTAAGTCATCAAAGAAGGCCAAATTTACGCTTTTGCAGGCTAATCCTTAATTTTGACCTCTTTCTTAACGCATTAAGGGTCATTTAAATTATAGACCCGGCTGGGTGAGCGGCATTTTAACGTTTCCTCAACTTTACTGGTCTGCCCTTAAATCTTGCGAATCAAAAAAAGTAAAACGGAGTCAGATAGTGGAATATAATTTCAGGGATATTGAAAAGAAATGGCAGGCGCATTGGGAAAAAACAGGCGCCTACAAGGTGAGCAACGATAGCAACAAACCGAAGTATTATGTGCTGGACATGTTTCCCTACCCCAGCGGAGCGGGCTTGCATGTAGGACATCCCCTGGGATACATTGCCAGCGATATTTTTGCGCGCTATAAAAGGCTGAAAGGATTTAACGTGCTGCACCCCATGGGCTACGATGCCTTTGGCCTGCCCGCCGAGCAATACGCTATCGAGCACGGCATTCACCCCGCCGTGAGCACCGAGCAGAATATTAATAATTTCCGCCGCCAGCTCGATAATATCGGGTTTTGTTTCGACTGGAGCCGCGAAGTGCGCACCTCCGACCCGAAATACTATAAATGGACGCAGTGGATCTTTTTACAACTCTTCAATAGTTTTTACAACCGCCAGAAGAACAAAGCTGAGCCCATCAGCGTGCTGATCGAGGCATTTAAGAAAGAGGGAAACAAAAACCATCCCGTGCCCGATAGCAACTACCAATTGCCCGAAGTGGCCAGGAAGAAATTCAACGGCAATGAATTCACCGCCGACGACTGGAACTCGTTTGATGAGAAAACCCGGCAGGATATTCTTATGGAATACCGCCTTTCATACTGCGGTTATGGCGAGGTGAACTGGTGCGAAGCATTGGGCACCGTGCTGGCCAACGACGAAGTGGTCAACGGTGTGAGCGAGCGTGGGGGCTATCCTGTGGTGAAGAAAAAACTGCGTCAATGGTACCTGCGCATCACCGAGTATGCCGATCGTTTGCTCGAAGGTCTCGAGCGCGTGGAGTTCAGTGAAGCGATGAAAGAAATGCAGACCAACTGGATCGGTAAGAGCTATGGCGCAGAGATCGACTTTGCTATCAAAGGTCACGACGCGGCGAAACTGCGCGTATATACCACTCGTCCCGACACCATATTTGGCGTTGACTTTATGGTACTGGCGCCCGAGCATGAGCTGACCGAATCGATTACCACCGACGCGCAGCGCGCCGCCGTGGAAGAATATACTGCCTATGTAAAAAGCCGCAGTGAACGAGAGCGTATGGCTGAGAAGAAGATTACGGGCGTGTTTACCGGCGGCTATGCCATCAATCCTTTTGACGGCCGCGAAATTCCGATCTGGATCAGCGAGTACGTGCTGGCAGGATATGGCACCGGCGCCATTATGGCCGTGCCTTGCGGCGACGACCGCGACCATAGATTTGCGAAGCATTTCAACATACCTGTCACCAATATTCTTGGCCCGCATTACAATGGCGAGGAAGCCAATCCCACCAAAGATGCGGTGCTCGAAAACTCCGGCTTCATTACCGGTATGGTAATGCGCGACGCCATTGAAGTGGTGATTAAGAAAGTGGAGGAGATGGGCATCGGCAAGCGCAAAGTGAACTATAAAATGCGCGATGCCGCCTTCAGCCGCCAGCGCTACTGGGGCGAGCCATTTCCCATTGTATGGAAAAATGGCATTGCCTGTCCTTTGCCGGAAAGCGAATTGCCGCTGGAGTTGCCGTATGTAGAAAGTTATAAACCCGGTCCCGAAGGGGAGGGCCCTCTCGCGAATATCGAAACCTGGACAGCTCGCAACCTGGAGACCAACACCATGCCCGGTTATGCCGGATCATCGTGGTACTTCCTGCGCTATATGGACCCTGACAATGACAAAGAATTCTGCAGCCGCAAGGCTTCTGATTACTGGGGCCAGGTAGATTTATATATCGGCGGCACCGAGCATGCGGTAGGTCATTTGTTGTATAGCAGAATGTGGACGAAAGTGCTGTACGATTTGGGGTATATCGGTCATGATGAACCGTATAAGAGGCTGGTGAACCAGGGCATGATACAGGGAAGCAGCAGGTTTGTGTACCGTCTCGATGGTCCATTTGACCAATCGGGAAAGGTCTTTGTTTCAAAAGAATTTTACGACGAATACTTGCAAGCCGATGGTATGACCATTGACCTCGCGAAGAAACTTCGTGAAAAATATTCAGCCTTCCCAATACCCGCCTCCGGCGATGAGACAGCTTATAAAATCAGCCCGCTTCACGTTGACGTGAACATTGTGGACGGTGTGGAACTCGACATCGAAGCCTTCAAAAAATGGAAGCCTGAATATGCGCAGGCCGAATTCATCATGAGCGGCGCCAAATACATTACAGGCACAGAGGTCGAAAAAATGTCCAAATCCAAATTCAACACCGTCAACCCCGACTACATCGTAGAAAAATACGGCGCCGACACCTTCCGCATGTACGAGATGTTCCTTGGCCCCGTAGAACAAAGCAAGCCCTGGGAGACCAAAGGCATCGAAGGCGTACACCGTTTTCTCAAAAAACTCTGGCGCTTATTCTTCGACGAAGTAAAAGGAAAGGTGTGGACTGAAGAAAAAGCAACCCCGCAGGAACTGAAAGTATTGCACAAAGCCATCAAGAAGATAGAGGAAGACACCGAGCGTTTTTCTTTCAACACATCAGTGAGCTCGTTTATGATCTGCGTAAACGAACTGACCGATCTGAAATGCCACAAGCGCGAAGTGCTCGAGCCTTTGCTCATCATTCTTGCTCCCTATGCCCCGCACGTATGCGAAGAATTATGGCACCAGTTAGGAAATAGTACTTCTATTCTCGACGCGCCATATCCCAAAGCGGAAGAGAAATACCTGGCGGAAAGCACAAAGGATTATCCCATTTCAATCAACGGCAGGCTGCGTACAACCATTACCATATCACTTGACGCGCCGCAAGCTGAGGTAGAGCAGATTGTGCTGAGTAACGAGGTGGTGCAAAAGTGGTTAAATGGCGGACAGCCGAAGAAGATCATATATGTGAAAGGCAGGATGGTGAATGTGGTGGTGTAACACCGTGAGTGGCCCACCTCTTACCTGCTTTTCCGTCATTTCTTCTTTATAAACCTTATCAACGCACTCGTCTGTTCCGAACTCTCCAGCCTCGCCTCATAGCGCTTGTCGCCGATTATCACTACCATCAGTGAGGTATTCGGCGGTATGGTTCCGAGATTCTCCGCCACCATCACCATCTCATTATCATCCAGCAAGTCATCGACAGCCAGCTTTACAATGTGCGGTTTGTAAGTAAGTTTTACATGCTCAAACAGCAAATTGCCATTCAGGAACACTGCTATCGAATCACCATCAATCACGGCGTTGTCATAAAATTTTATCTCAACAGAATCGCCGGAAATCGGTATCACTGTCGCGAGCTTCTTTTCCCGCCTGGCGAATTTTTCGTGTACTGGTGAGGTTATGGCAGGCTTTTTCTTTTCTTCAGGGGCTTTAATGGCGATTATTTCACCGGTCTCCTCGAGGGGAAGCACTTTGGTGCCGGCAATATGGCGCTCTTCGGCGGGAGGCGGCGCGGTAATCTTGTTGAGATGGGCAATGCTGTCGATGATGTAAGGATCGTTGGCGCCCACGAAATAATTGTCTATTACAAAATCCCATTCATCAGGAAATGATGTGCCGCCGGTTTTTTGCAAGGCCACGGTACCCTTCGGGATGTTCTTGTTATCGCGGGCGGTAGTGCGGCCGTCGAGACGCATTTCATTTTCACCGGGACAGTTGAAGTCGGCAACTGCCAGTATTACATTGTTGGGGCCGCCTCTGTCTTCCAGCAACTCGTCATCCCACCACACCACTTCATTGGTCTCGGGATCGAAATAACCCTTTACCGAATAGCGGCGGAATGATCTGGAAGAATTATAGTAGTACGAAGTGCCTACTAGGCTATCGCCTTTTTTGATCAGCTTTACCTCGGTGCGTGCGTTACCGATCTTGCCTTTCCAGACACCGGTTACGGGTTGTGCGCTGGCCTTTTGCGGTGAGATCAGGCAATAGGCCGGCGCAAGAACTGTAATAAGCAATAATGTCTTCAAAAGGTTGATATTACAGGTTATAGATTGGATTTACCATGTAAAAAACGCTGGTGGAAGGGCAATATTTTGCGTTAGCTTTCTTTTAACGCGAACCGAAGGAAGGGCCTCGCGGTACCGGGAACCGGCTTGTAATTATTTCTTTAAGCATGAATTATCAAGGGAGGTCAATCCCTGGGGTGGCTCACCTCCCGGGGTGGCCCACCCTGTGACCCGCCGAAGCTGCCTGAGATAGCTGTGTACGAAGGACCACCACCTTTTTCCCGGACTGCAATAAGCAGGCAAGCCAACCTCGGGGTGGCCCACCCTTATCCTCACGGCCGAAGGTAGGCCAGGTAACAACAGGGCCACCCGGTACTTAACCCGCCCAAAAATTCCTGAAATTTGTGGTATGGCATTCCCGACACCTGAATTGATAAACGGCTTGCGTGCCGCTGCGGGCGAACTGCGCAACGGCGCCTATTATGCGTGGGGCCATCACGGTGCTTGCAATTGCGGGCACCTGTTGCAGGCTACTACGCAGCTGTCTAAAGAGGAAATACTTACCTATGCGCATACAGGCCCCGGCGAGTGGACCGAACTGGCAGAGGAAGCTTGCGCGGTGACGGGTGCCCCATTCACGTTTTTGATAAAAAAGCTGGAAGAGCTGGGACTTACACCCGTCGATATTCATAACCTCGAATATCTCGAAGACAGGGAAGTGCTCAGGAATCTGCCCGGCGGTTTCAGATGGTTACGGCGTAACCAGCGCGAGGATGTGATCGTTTACTTCGAGACTATGGCTCAACTGCTGCAAGACCAACTCGATCGTGCGATACAAAGTGAGAATGCAATCCTGGAGACTAAATCCACCCCGCTAAAACTGCAGGCGGCAATGCCTGTGGCCTAGCGATGGTGCGAAAAGCAGAGTATGACAATTAACGGAGTGGGGAGTGGGGGTGTGTTTCCCTGGATTTGTCATCTCCCTGTGCGGAATTCATAAATTCATCCCGTTCTGCTTGCTTTTTTACCATAGCCGCATACATCACGATAGTCACAGCCAACACAATAAAGAATATGATCATAAAAGCGTTCATGCCCCTTATAGACGAAAAACTATGCCATTTCCGAAAAAATGGCATAGTTCGTCAAATAAATTATCCACTTTTCTAAGTTAAAGGGTATTGAACCAGAACGCTTTGCAGGACCTGCTCCGTTTACACCAGGCATCCCTTTTCGCCCTTCAAAAAGCCAGCATACGTTACCCGTAACCGCTCACGCCTGTTGCCTTCCAAAGTCATGCTAGCCGCCAGCTCACCTCCAATCAAAGCCATTGGGGAATCAGCTCACCTGCAATCAAAGCTATTAAGGCACCACCTCGCCTCCAATCAATGCCATCCAGCTCTCACCAAATCAATATCATTCTACCACCTCCTCCCCATCACTTCAAAGCCAATCTGCCACCATCACACACCGCAGCACACAAGCCGCTATCGCAGGCAATCTTAAGTAATGGTTCTTATACCCCTCATTCACACTCACATTCAACTTCAAATTCCTTCATTCAATATTCTCAGAACCCTTTTCGGTTATCCTTATTCTTTATCTCTTCCAGCATTTCCTTCACAGCCCTTTCCAACTGCTGATCTTTACCCTTCAATATGGCATTGAAATCATTCGCCACTTTAATATCGGGCTCCAGTTGCAGGTTCTCGGTCGGACGGTTTTCCTTACCAATGGTCGCCACCATAGGAATGCCAAACACCAGCGTAGGATCTATCTGCCTTTCCCACCATACGGCGGTACCGGTGCCCGGCACGGGCATACCAATCAGTTTGCCAATGCCCAGGTTCTTATAGGCATAGGGGAAAAGAAACGCATCGGAATAGTTGCTCTCGCTCATCAGCACGCAACTGGGGTTGGTCCATTTGTCATTTGGTTCGCCTTTTAAACGAGCTGAACCTTGCGGCGAAAAGTCGAGATAGCGCTTGCCCGATAAGAAAGTCACCAGGTCGTCGTGCAGCCAGCCGCCGCCATTGAAGCGTGTATCCACTATCAGCGCCTCTTTGTTGGCATTTTTTCCCAGCACCTCTTCGTATACCGTGCGGAAGCTGCCATCGTTCATGCCCTGCACATGCACATAGCCTACCTTGCCGCCCGATAATTCATCCACTTGCTTGCGCATTTGTTTTACCCAGCGGTCATATAGCAGGTTCTGCTCCTCCGATTGCGAAATGGGTTTGGTCACTTCTTCCCAGCGCTCTTTGGTGGCGGGGTTATAAAGACTGAGCAACACATTTTTGCCAGACTTACGGTTCAACAGTTTGGCCCAGTCTATGTCGTTGGTGATGGCTTCGCCGTCGATCTTTTCAATGATCACCCCTTTGCCGATTTGGGTTTTGGCGTTGAGGAAGGGACCGCCTTCCAGCACTTCCATCACTTTTACCCCTTCCCCGGTGTACATTTCATCGTACAGCAAACCAAGACTGGCGGTGTTGTCGGTATTTTCCTGCGGCCGGTTATAACGTCCGCCTGTATGCGAAGCATTCAGCTCACCCAGTAATTCGCTCAGCAGCTCCTGGAAGTCGTAGTTGTTGTTAACATGCGGCAAGAATTTTTCATAAGCGGCGCGGTATTTTTTCCAGTCAACGCCCTGCAGTTTCGGGTCGAAGAATTTCTTCGCTACCTGCCGCCAGGCGTGGTCGAAAATATACTTGCGCTCTGCCGCCTCGTTCAGCGTCATTTCACCGTTTACAGCCACCGGCGAAACCTTTCCGCTGGCCAATTCAACTTTCATAATGCGGCCGGCGCTCAGCACGAAAGCGTTTTTGCCGTCTTTTGAAATATCCATTACGCCCGGCGCGCCGTCGAGCCTGCTCAGCACCCTTGTTTCGCGCGTGCGTGTATCGGTCACCCACAAATCAAATCCTTTTTCGCCGCGGGCCAGGTAGTATAGTTTATCGCCATCTTTTGACAAATGGAAGTCTGCAACGTCGCCGGAGTTGATAGTAAGCCGCAGTTTGCGTTTGTCGAGGTTGTCGAATAGCGGCTTCCAGTCTTTATCTTTCTTAGCGGCATCATTCAGTGCTGAATCTTTCTTTTCTTTCTTCTCATTCTCTTCTTTTTCTTTCAGCAAAGCATATTCGTCTTTGGTGAGTTTGAAGCGGTCGTACAGCTCCTGGTCAAAGAACATGATATATACATCGAGCTCGCGCGGTCCCTGCAGGGCGAGCGACTTACGACCGTTGCGGTCAGTGGCCCACAGCAACGCTTTACCATTAAATCCCCAGCGCGGAGATACGTCATAAAATCCGCTTTCCGTAAGATTGCGGCGGCTATCGCTGCCATCGGCTTTTACCAGCGCAATGTCTGTCTGGAGAAAGCGGCCTTCCTGCGATTGAATGGCTATGAATTTTCCATCGGGCGACCAACGGAAGTCCATATCGCCATCAGAGTAGGAAAAGTTTACACCAGCCGGCACCAGCGTGCGACTTTTCTTTGTTTCGATGTTATAGACTTTCAGGATGTTTCTTTCTTCGAGATAGGCTACCTCCTTACCATCGGGCGAAACCACCGGTTGAAACTCATCAGCCTCGGTGGCTATCAGCGGCTCTTCTTTGATCAGTGTGGAAGCATAGAAGTAAGGTTCTTCTTTGCGCACAATGGAAGCACGGTATATATCCCAGCTGTTGCCGCGCTCAGTGGCATAGATCAGTGAACGTCCATCGGGAGTAAAATCCACCATCCTTTCCTGTTCAGGTGTGTTGGTAATGCGCTTGGTGATGCCACCTTCTACCGACGTTACGAAGACTTCACCGCGCACCACAAACGCAATTTCTTTTCCGTTGGGTGAAAGCACCGTATACGTTGCGTCTTTATTGATCGGGATAATCTTTTCGTTGGTGCGGCCGTCTGTCAGCACGCGTATTTCCACTTTCTTTGGTTGCTGACCTTCGCGCAAAGTATAAATATCACCATCATAAGTAAAGCAGAGCGTGTTATCGTTCGACCGGGTAAGATGTCTTACCGGGTGATCGGTGAATTTGGTCAGTTGTACTTCCGCAATCTTGGTTTTTACCGGCGCCTTGTAAATGTTTTGCGCCTTGCCATCTTTTTCACTCAGGTAATAAAAATACTGGTCGTCGGCAGAGAAAATAGGTTCGCGGTCTTCGCCCTCATAACCCGACACCTGCCTGTAGTCTTCAGTCTTTACATCATAGAGCCATATATCGCGGGTTACAGACGAAGTATGGTGTTTACGCCAGGGATCTTCATAACCCTTGCGGTCCTGGAATATCAGTTGGTCGCCTTTGCTGTTGAAACGAGCAAATTCAGAGCCGGCAGACAGAAACATTACCGAACGGCCACCGGTGACGGGCACCTTGTATAGCTTCTGAAACAAACCGCGCTGGGGAAAACGTACACTGGTATAGATATCATTGCGCGTAGTGCCAAACAATACTTCTTTTCCGTCGGGTGTAAAATCATAGGGATAATCGTTGGCGGAATGATAGGTAAGACGTTTCGCTTCCCCACCCGAAGCCGGCATCACAAACACGTCGAAGTTGCCAAAACGGTCGCTGGCAAAAGCAATGTATTTTCCATCGCGGCTCCAAACAGGCATAAAGTCGTACGCCTCGTGCATGGTAAGGGGCACGGCATCGCCACCGGATGATGGAACTTTGTAGAGATCGCCTTTATAACTGAAAACGATGGTCTTGCCATCGGGAGAAATGGCCGGATAACGCAGCCATCTCGGTGTTTGCTGACTCAAGGCAATATGCGCAGACAGCAACACCAGGCAGGTGAATAGGTACCTTCTCATAAACTTGGGTTTTTGTAGTGGGAAGTGCGCTAAAGGTAGTAAACCGTGATATTTGTAAGCTAAATCAAAGCGTAAAAGCGAAAAATTTTATTACAGGCGGTAAAAATGAAAGAAGATTTTCAGAAATGGGTTAACATAAATCAATACGCGTTTCATCCGGTGGTGCCTTTCGATGCCGGGCGCGACAAACTTGTAGCGCTCGACTTTACGACAAGCAATAAGGCCCTGGCGGCGGAAGTGATTGAAGATACAGGCTCATTTTGCCAGTATATCGATCGCTTGCTGCAACAAGCCGGCGCACGTTATGGCATCGGCGGATATGCTGAACATCGCACCATATACGATCGAAGCCGTGTATTTGATGCGCCCAACCCTGGTGAGGAACCACGGCGGCTACACCTCGGCACCGATATATGGGGACAGGCAGGAACGCCCATATATGCCTTTATGGATGGTACCATTCACAGTTTTGCCTTCAACGACCAGTACGGCGATTATGGTGCTACGTTAGTATTGAAGCATAAACTGGGGGAAATAGAATTTCACACTTTATACGGGCACCTCAGCCTCGCAGATATACAATCCATCAATAAAGGAGATAAGGTGAGAAAAGGAGAATGCATCGCGCATTTTGGCAAGCCGCATGAAAATGGCCACTGGCCGCCACATCTGCATTTCCAGGTGATATTAAATATGGAAGGAAAAGCGGGCGACTACATAGGGGTGTGCAAATTTTCAGAAAAAGAAAAATACCTCGCTAACTGTCCCGACCCCGACGGCATTTTGCAATTGAACAGGTATATCTCAGATTAAGGCACGCACAATTTCTTCCCATTCCTGGTCCAGGCTATAGCCCGGCATGCGTTTGCCCGCTTTGTTGTACCAATAGTTTGCATTGAACACATCGCCTTCTTTGCGATGCAGGTAGGCATGCACCCAGGCAGCCGTCGTATCGTTCACATCCTGGATAATGGTATGCGAGGTTTCCCAATCGCCTTTGGCATCGTGCCAAAGTGACTGCAGGTATACATTTGCATCTGCGGGCGGCGCCGCACCTTTCAGGCTGGCCTTAAAGGTTTCGAAAGTCATGGGAAAATGTTTTTGAAAATGCCCTGGGCCTATCGCAAGATACTTTACAACCGGCAGTTTTCCGTAGTTTTACAACCTGTCAACACATGGCCAACCCAAACTTAAATACAGATAAGGAACTACTCAGTGCGGCTGACAAGGAGTTTGAAAATAATATTCGTCCCCGCGAAATCACCGATTTCGCCGGCCAGTCACAAATCATCGAAAACCTGAAGATATTCATTAAGGCGGCGCGCATTCGCGGCGAGGCGCTGGATCATATTTTGTTTCATGGTCCGCCGGGTCTGGGCAAGACCACCCTCAGCCGTATCGTTGCGCATGAGTTAGGTGTGAAGATCAAGGAAACCTCGGGGCCGGTGATTGAAAAGCCGGGCGACCTGGCGGGACTGCTTACCAACCTGGAGCCGCATGACGTATTGTTTATTGATGAAATTCACCGCCTGAGCACGGTGGTGGAAGAATACCTGTATGCCGCAATGGAAGATTATCGCATCGATATTATGATCGACAGCGGTCCGAACGCACGCAGCATACAAATTAACCTTAATCCTTTTACGCTCATCGGCGCCACCACGCGCAGCGGCTTGCTAACCGCGCCGCTCTTATCGCGCTTTGGCATAAAAAGCAGGCTGGAATATTATACTGCCGACACCCTGGAGACCATCGTCAACCGCTCGGCAAAAATTCTGAATACGAAGATCACTTCCGAAGCGGCGCATGAAATTGCCCGCCGCAGCCGCGGCACGCCGCGTATTGCCAACGGGCTGCTGCGCCGCGTGCGCGATTTTGCACAGGTGCTCAGTAACGGGAATATTGACCTGGCCATTACACAACATGCTTTAAAAGCGTTGAACGTAGATGAGCATGGTTTGGATGAAATGGACAACCGCATATTGCTTACCATCATCGATAAATTCAAAGGAGGGCCAGTAGGTATCACTACCATTGCAACTGCCGTAGGCGAAGAAACGGGTACGCTGGAAGAAGTGTATGAACCGTTCCTGATACAGGAAGGTTTTATTAAACGCACTCCGCGCGGCCGGGAGGCAACGGCTAAGGCTTATGAGCATTTGGGAAAAAAGATGCCTGGCTCTTCACAATCCTTATTTTAAAAACAGAGAAGCCGTCCAGAAGGACAGCTTCTCATTGGCCGTTAATAAATATAGAGAACCGTTTTCAAACCTCCGGGTTATTTCTCGAGTGTAATAGTACCGAGATCGGTTACCTTACCCTCTTCAACCACCACGTTATCTTTGATGAAATTTTTGTAGTCGCCTACACCTTGCACAATTACTTTATAAGTACCGGGTTTTACAGAAAATGAGAAAGCGCCGTTTTCGGGTGTGGCCTTCAATGAATCAGCGCCGCTGATGGCCCAAACAATACCAGCTCCATCTGCCGGAGAAATGGTTCCTTTAATGCCAGAATCCTGCATTAAGAAAAAAGAACTAAGCGCAATAACAATTGTGAGCGAACACAGAGCAGTTTGTAAGATTCGTTTCATGCAATTATTGTTTTTAGTGAATGAATAGTTGCCCTGAAAAGGCAAGTAGCATACCAAAACACTTTGCACGAACAATATCTAATTACATTCTAATTCACTTCTAATCCTTTTCTAATCCTTGCAGAAGTATTGAATGTGAAATTGCTGCCGGCCTGCGGCAGGTATATGGAGAATACAGAGCCGCGGCCGACATCGGAATGTACCCGGATGTTGCCATTATGCAGCTGAATAATATGATTCGCTAACGATAATCCAAGGCCGAACCCTTTTTCCTTACCTGCACCGGCGCTTCTGTAAAAAGGAAGAAAAATATTTTCCAGTTCATCTTTCGGTATTCCCGGTCCGTTATCAGCCACCATCACCCTGATCTCGCCGTTCAGAACGTGCAACCCGATTTTGGCCTGGTGATCGGGAGCATATTTGCAGGCATTGATCACGATGTTCCTGATGGCAGTAAGCAATAATTCCTGGTTGCCAAAGACCAACAGTTTTGTTTCATCAGCGGGCAGGTGGTCAAAGTCGAGGTTCACCGACCACTGCTTGTTGAGCTTGGTTATTTCCACGGGCAGTTGCAACAGCACTTCATCAATACGAATCTGTTCAATTTCAAATCCGCCCGGGCTGCCAGAAGCCCTGGCCACTTCCAAAAGCGATTGGGTAAGCTGGCTCATGCGCAGCACATCCTGGAGGGTAGAACTGATCACCTTGCGGTAATGTTCCGCGTCGCGGCTGCGCAGTAATGAAACTTCCAGCTGGCTCGATATAGAAGTAAGCGGCGTGCAAAGTTCGTGCGAAGCGTTGGCAATGAACTGGCGCTGCACTTCAAAACTGCGTTGCAGCCGGTTCAGTAGTTTGTTCAGTGTTTCAGATAGGTAATGCCATTCATCGCGCGATTTACCCGTTTGGATACGACGGGTGAGACTGCCCGCGGATATTTCATTCACTTCATCGGCAATTTGTTTTACCGGTCTTAACAGGCGGCCCGAGAAAAAATAGCCTCCGCCAAAAGCTATCAGTATACCACCCACCAGGCTGATCCATATGGTTGTTTTCAGCTGCGTCAGGTATTTTTTCCCCTGTTCATCGCGCGTGGCAGAAACCACCAGCAGCCCCGAAGAAGGGTAATGCACTGCCAGCGCTTCTTTATCATCTTTTGTAAAAAATATGGTTCCTTCTTCGCGTACGTGCTGCAATAGTTCAGAATCAATCGACATCAGCTCGGGGCTGATATCCGAAAAAGAATATACCAGTTGATCATTGCTATCGAAAACCTGTACCTCTTTGCTGCGCACCATGCCGGTGATGGATGTATCGAGCTTCACCACCAGGTCGCTGGTGAAAATATTTCCCTGGCTTAATAGTCCATTGGTATAGGAAGCACGATTGAGTAACCGGGTTTTTATCGAATTCAACCTGTTTGACCACGCGAAGTAATAAACCGTGGCGCATACTACCATCAGTATGCAGCATACGGTGGTGGCAAATAAGATGGTAATGCGCAAGCGTACTGGCATCAGTTCTCTTTAGATTTTAAAATATATCCTATGCCGACCTGTGTGTGGATTAAACGAGGCGAAAAATTTTTGTCGATCTTATTTCGCAGATAGCTGATATACACATCTATCACGTTGGTATTGGTATTGAAGTCGATGCCCCACACATTCACGGCAATCTCTGCCCGCGACAGCACCTTATTCTGGTGCAGCATCAGATATTCGAGCAGTTGAAATTCTTTGACGGTGAGATTGATCTTTTGATTGCTGCGTATAACCTCCTTGCTATCAAGATTCATTTCCAGGTTGGGCGCCCTCAGCAGGTTGGGTTGCGGTGTTTCGGTGCGACGCCGCTTCAGTATGGCGCGTATGCGTAAAAGAAGCTCCCTGAACTCGAAGGGTTTCGCTACATAGTCATCGGCACCGGCATCATAACCTTCAATTTTGTTTTCCAGCGTATTCAGCGAGGTCAGCATGATTACAAAGGCCGAAGCATCCAATTGCCTGATCACTTTGCAAAGCTCAACCCCGTTGATTCCCGGCAGGTTAATATCTATCAGGACCATCTGGAATTTTCGCTTACAGAATTGCTGCAGCCCTGATTCCCCATCATAACATACCTGCACGTCATAGCCGTTTTCTGCCAGCCCAAGCTGGAGGGTATCGGCAATCTTTTTCTCATCTTCAACAATTAGTATGCTTACTGGTTCCATTGGATTTCTGGCACAACCTGAAAGGTACGAATTAGGAAAAATGCGATGGTGTTTCTAATCAAATTCTAATGCCGCCCCCTAACCAAATATGCACCCAATAAAAAATTCCAAAATGGCACATCGTTAACTAATGGCCACTTTGGAATTTTTACTTTATGATTTAAAACTTATTTGGAGCTTGTTGCTTGCGATCTGGAACTTCTTTACGCATTCACCGGCGCTACCAGCCTGAAACCGTTACCGTGAATGTTCACGATCTCGATGGTGTTGTCGTCTTTCAGGTACTTGCGCAGCTTGGCGATATACACGTCCATACTGCGCCCGTTGAAGTAGGTGTCGCTGCCCCAGATTTTTTTCAATGCCTGTTCACGGGGCAACAGGTCGTTCATGTGCTCGCAAAGCATTTTCAGCAATTCATTTTCCTTCGGACTTAGGGTCTGCGTCTTGCCGTTATGGCTCAGTTCGCGCAGTTTGGGATTGAAGTGGTAGCTGCCCAGGTCGTATTCCTTGTTTTCCTGCTCGCGGCTCACTTCTTCGTTGCGCTTCAGGATGGCCTTTATCTTCATCAACAACACTTCGCTGTCGAAGGGTTTGGTGATATAGTCGTCGGCCCCCAGCTTATAACCCTGGATTATATCTTCCTTCATGGTCTTGGCGCTGAGGAAAAACAGGGGAATATCGGGATCCACATCGCGGATTTCTTCGGCCAGGGTAAAGCCGTCCATATGCGGCATCATTATATCTAACAGGCAGAGGTCAAACTTTTCGCGTTGAAAAGCAGCGAGGCCCAGTCTTCCGTCTCTTTCCAGTACTACATCGAAATCGTTCAGTTCCAGGTAATTTTTCAAAACCATGCCCAGGTTCTGATCGTCCTCGCATAATAATATTTTCGGTTTCTTTCCTTCCATTGTGAAGTATATTTAGTTCGATACTAAAAAATTGTTGTGTAAATAAAAGTAAATCATTTGCCAATTGAAACCATCACGGTGTAATTTTTTGTTAATAATAGCCTGATAACCATAGGGTATTTTGGTATTTATCACGGATTTATATGGATTATGCCGATTACGCGAATTGAGGTGGGCGAGGCACATCCGGATTGTCATGAACATTATCCGCGCAATCCGTGTAATCCATATAAATCCGTGATTTATTTTCGCACATTCTTTTCTATTCAATATGTATACCATGAGATTAACCACAGACAATAAGTTCAAGAAACTGATAGTGATAGGCGATAGGGTATTAATACGTCCGTCCAAACCCAATGAACGTACAGAGAGTGGTTTATACCTTCCGCCAGGTGTGCAGGAGAAAGAAAAGGTACAGCAGGGGTATGTAATCAAGACCGGTCCCGGCTATGCTATACCCATGCCCCCTGAAGAGGAGCCCTGGAAGACCAATGAAGAACAGGTGAAATACATTCCCCTGCAGGCACGCGAGGGCGACCTGGCCGTTTTCCTGCTGAGCGGCGCCACCGAAGTGTTATACGAAGGCGAGAAATACTACATAGTACCACAAAGCGCCATCCTGATGCTGGAAAGGGAAGAAGACATGTGATTTTAATTCCTTTTCTTTGTTTTTATACCTAATAACTTCTTATGGCAGATAAAGCTGCATTTCAACAAGTGGTGAAGGATGGTTATACCTTCAAAGGCGAATGCTTCACCATTGGTATGGCCATGCTCGATGGCGAAATAGTGCCCGGTACACCCGTCAACATCCCGCTGAAGACAATGAACCGCCACGGCCTTATAGCCGGCGCTACCGGTACGGGCAAGACCAAAACCCTGCAGGTAATCGCCGAAGGTCTCAGCGCCGCCAGCGTACCCGTGTTGCTGATGGATATCAAAGGCGACCTGAGTGGTATTGCCGCCGCGGCCGTTCCGGATGATAAGCTGAAGGAACGCGTGGAAAAAATGGGTATCGATTACCAGCCCGCCGCCTTCCCGGTGGAACTGCTGACCCTGAGCAATGAGAAAGGCGTTCGCCTGCGTGCCACCGTTAGTGAGTTTGGCCCCGTGCTTTTATCAAAAATTCTCGACCTCAACGATACGCAGGAAGGAGTAGTGGCCATGCTCTTCAAATATTGCGACGATCATAAGTTGCCGCTGCTCGACCTGAAAGATTTTATCAAAGTGCTCCAGTTTGCGAGCAACGAAGGCAAGAAAGAACTGGAAAAAGAATATGGTAAAATAGCCAGCACCAGCACAGGCACCATTTTGCGCAAAGTGATTGAACTGCAGCAACAGGGCGCAGACATATTTTTTGGTGAACCTTCTTTTGAAATAGAAGACCTGATGCGCGTAGCGGAAGACGGCCGCGGTGTGATCAGCGTGCTGCGCGTGACCGATATGCAAAACCGCCCCAAATTCTTTTCCACCTTCATGTTGCAGATGCTGGCCGAGCTGTATGCCACACTGCCCGAAGCCGGCGACCTGGAGAAGCCCAACCTCGTGATGTTTGTCGATGAAGCGCACCTGGTGTTCCGGGAAGCCACGCAAGCACTGCTGCAGCAGGTGGAGACCGTTATTAAGCTGATCCGCTCGAAAGGCGTTGGCATCTTTTTCTGTACACAAAACCCACAGGATATCCCGGCACCCGTGCTCAGCCAGCTGGGTCTGAAAGTGCAGCACGCGCTGCGCGCCTTTACCGCCGCCGACCGCAAGACCATTAAACTGGCAGCCGACAATTATCCCGAAACAAAATTTTACAAGACCGACGAGTTGTTGACCCAGCTCGGTATCGGCGAAGCCTTGGTTACCACGCTCAACGAAAAAGGCATACCCACTCCGCTGGTACACACCATGCTGGTAGCGCCCCGGTCGCGCATGGATGTGCTCACACCCAGCGAGATTGATGGTATAGTCGCCAGGTCGAAACTGGTGAAGAAATATGAACAGACAGCCGACAGCCAGAGCGCTTACGAAATTCTGAATGCCAAACTGGAAGAAGCTGCCGCGAAGACCGCCGAAGCAGAAGAAAAGAAGAAACCAGGCGGCTCCAGGCGACAGGAAAAATCTACGGTTGAAAAAGTGCTGGATAATTCCGTGACAAGGCAAATTGGAAGAACAGCGGCAAACATCATCACACGCAGCCTGCTGGGCGCCCTGGGATTGGGCGGAAAAACAACTAAGAAAAAATCAAGCTGATTTTAGTTTTTTCTTACAAATCCCTGCTGATCCACTTTTATTTTATTTTCTGATTGCAGAAACTCCAGCACCTTCCAGGCCTTTTCTTTTTTGATGCCCGTGAAGGGTTGTAGTAATTCTTGGGTAGAAATGCTTTTCTCGCGCAGCGCCTCCATCAATGTGCTGGCGATTTTTTCAAATTCCTCGTTGCTGAGCTGATTATTTTTTTCGTGCAGGCAGTTGTCGCAGATATGACAGCGCTTCAGCGAGGCATCACCGAAATAGGAGGCAATGATGCGGCTGCGGCATTCTTTCTTTTCCTTTATATAGTCAATCATCGCTTTTATACGCTCAATAAACAGTTGCTTGCGCTTTTCGTGGCCGGGCATGTTGATGCGCAGGTCTTCGGCTTTCACGCGGTTCACCGGCAGGTAGATCTGCGGAGAATCTTTCTGCGGAATGTATTCGATGATGGCCGATGCATGCAGTCGCTTCAAATCACGGATCACCACCGCTTCATCCTGCCTGAGTATGGCGGCTATGGATTTTTCATAAATAAAAACCGGCTGATCGAAGATGCCTTCATAAGTTCGCAGCAGTGTTTTGATCAGTGGCTCCAGTTCCGGGTACGTACTTTCAAATTCATACAAATAATCCTTGCCCGTCACGAATTGTGCTTTGGAAGGCATGAAGATTTGTTCATTATACCCAATCAGCTCTTCCTGCTCCAGCGCTTTGATGCCATATACCGCTAGTTGCGGGTCGAGTTTGAATTTGGTGATAAAATCATTCAGGTTGAAATCATAATAATTTCCGGCGCCGGCACCGGCGGGTACCTGCAGGTAGTTCATCAGCGACTGGTACACAGTGCGGATATTCTCTTCAGCAGGAAAACGTGTATCGGGCAGAGTTTTCAGCTCTTCCAGTTCTTGCTCGTTGTACAGCAACACCGCGTATGCCTTTTTCTCATCGCGCCCGGCGCGGCCCGCTTCCTGGTAATAGTTTTCGAGACAGTCGGGCACATCGGCATGAATTACCAGTCGCACATCGGGCTTGTCGATACCCATTCCAAAAGCATTGGTGCAAACGATGGTGCGAATGTTGTTTTTTATCCATTGCTCCTGTTTGGCGCTGCGCTGTTCGGCGCCCAGGCCTGCATGATAGAAATCGGCTTTGATGCCTTGCAGGTTCAGCAGGTCGCTGATTTCTTTGGTGCGCCTCCGGCTTTTGCAATATACGATGCTGCAGCCGGGCACTTTCTGCAGTATGTCAACAATCTTATTGATCTTGCTGTCAACATTGAAAACGCTGTACGACAAATTGGGCCGTTCGAAGGAGCGCTGGAAAATATTTTGTTCCTTAAAAGCAAGTTTTTCACAAATATCCTTTTGCACCGCGGGCGTTGCAGAGGCTGTCAATGCCAGTACGGGCACGCGTGGCAGTTCTTCTCTCAGTGCTGCAATGCGCAGATAGGGCGGCCTGAAATCATAACCCCATTGTGAAATACAATGCGCCTCATCCACGGCGATCAGGTTCACGTCGAGGGCCGGTAAATATTCTTTAAACAAATTGGTTTCTAAACGCTCGGGCGAGACATACAGAAATTTGCAGTTGCTGTTGGTGGCGAGTTTCAAAATATTGATCACCTCTTTGCGGCTAAGCCCTGAGTATATGGCGAAGGCGGTGATACCCTTTTTCCGCAGATTTTCTACCTGGTCCTTCATCAACGCAATCAGCGGACTGATTACCAGGCATAGTCCATCCATAGCCATGGCAGGCACCTGGAAACAAACCGATTTGCCACCGCCGGTAGGCAATAGCGCGAGCGTATCCTTACCGGCCAGCACCGATTCGATGATCTCCTGCTGCATGGGCCTGAACCGGTCATGACCCCAGTATTGCTTCAATATGGAATGGATAGACATCATCGGGCGGTGAAGTTACATGTACTGAAATCAACCAGCAATTGTATCATAAGCGAACACAATCATAAGCATTTTGGATTGTAAATTATTGTGAATCAGTTCCGAAATGACTGGCATGTTTTTAAATGGTCTATTGGTGGCATAAAAAACCTGTATAGCCTACCCGTAAAATTATAGTCATGAAAGACGAGCGTATCTGGAATCTGATCGCAAGAAAGCTGAGTGGTGAGGCGACTCGCGAAGACTTAGTGGAACTGTTTGAGATGCTGAGGGAAAATCCCGAAGTGCATTATTCGCTCGAAATTTTTTAAACTCAGTCATTTTTTTCAAGCCTGGCCGCACTTAGACGCAAGGTCAGGGAATTTATCAGGTCTGCCTGGAAAAGATCGCACCAGGCACAGCAAACCCTTATACCATGATTAAAACGTTTTTAAAATCTGGCATCAGGAATTTAATCAAGTACAAAAGTTTTTCGCTGACCAATTTGATCGGCTTGTCGCTCGGACTTTCTGCTATTATGGTGCTGGCTTATATGTTGTACCAGTTTATTACAGTCAACAGCCAGTTTCAGCATAAAGAGCGCATTTTTTATGTGCGCACCAAAGAGGGCGATGGACGCATTTTCAATAAAACGCCTTATCCCTTTTTATATGAAGCGTTAAAAACCTGTCCCGATATTGAAGCCGGTACACACCTTCAAAGTTATAGCTGGCCATGGCTGAAGTATGGTGAAAAGGAGTTTCAGCAGCAGACCTGGCACGTAGATAGCGGTTTTTTCAAAGTGTTTACTTTCCCGCTGGCCTATGGCAATCCCCATACAGCGTTGAACGATAAATACAACGTGGTGCTGAGCCATGAGTTGGCCATGAAATTATTCGGCACTGCCAACGCTGTGGGTAAGACGGTTACCGCCGACGATACTGTGCAGTTAACAGTAACCGGCGTGTTGAAACCGGTGCCTTCCAACTCTACCATTCGCCCCGATGTGTTGCTCACCACGGCCTTGTTGCACGATAATGCCGAGTTCATGGATATGGCAGACTGGTACAATACATTCGCGGAAAATTATTTCCTGCTCAAACCCGGCGCCGATCCAAAGAAGGTGGAGCAGCAAATGAACAGCATTGTAAAAACGCATTATTCCGCTATTGGGCGCAAAGCTCAACTCATGCTCACGTCATTTGCTGATTTTGTGAAAAATGAAGCAGGCGAAATCACACAGGTGATTATAAAGGGTGAAATAGGAACCATACTTTTTATACTGCTCATCATTGTTGCTAACCTCGTAAACCTGAACGCAGCCACTATGTTCAGCCGCGCCAAAGAAGTTGCGGTCAAACAAATGCTGGGCAGCAGCAAGCGCTCGATCATTCTGCAGTTTTGCATCGAAAACGGCATATTGGTTTTTGCTTCACTGGCGTTTGCTTTTGTGATTTTCGCCGGTGTGCTGCTGCCTGAGATCAACAACATTATTCAAAGCAGGTTTGGTACACTGCTGCCCGATGTGCAGCGCGATTACCCGCTGGCGTTTTGGTTTATCGGTATCGGCTTGCTGTTAGTGATCGTTGCCGGCAGTTACCCGGCGTTTCATCTGCTTTCGCTGAAGGTGACGAACATTGTAAAGGGCAATGTCAGCGGAATAGGTAAAAAGCATTATGGCAAGAATATTTTCATCACGCTGCAGTTTGTACTGGCCATCACCTTTATCGGTGTCACCATAATACTCAGCAGGCAGATTTCGCACATGAAGGGTGCGGCATTAGGTTTTAATAAGGAAGACGTGTTGGTGGTGCCGATGAAACTGGCCTATAAAGATGAAAAATCATCGCACGCGCGGTTTAATGTGCTGCTGAATGAGTTGCGCGCCAACCCTTATGTAAAAAGTGTTTCCACCAGTGAAGATATCCCGACGGCTTATCACGAGAACTACAACCTGATTTCAGATCCTGTTACCAACACAGAAATCTCCATGCGCATGGCATATGTGGATGCGGGTATACTACCCACATATGAGATACCTATCGTTGAGGGGAGAAATTTCCGCAATGTACCCTTCGAGCAGGAGAAAGGTAATGTTATCATTAACCGCAGGGCCATGGAGGCCCTGGGGTGGAAGACGGCTGTGGGAAAACAATTAAGAGCAGGCGGTACCAATGAAATACTGACCGTGGTAGGAGTGATGGAAGATTTTCACTATAGTGATCTCTCCCGCAATATTGAGCCGCTGATGCATTTGTATGGTGCAGAGCAGCAAATGGGTTACACCTGGCTCAGCCTGCGCATCGATCCGGCGCATACGAATGATATTGTGGCGCAACTGCAGAGCGGCTTTAATGCTATGCCTTCGCGCCGCACATTTAGCTACGAATTTATCGGCACGCGCATCGATAACCAGTATGCATTGCTCAATGGCATCTTAAAGGCGACCAACTTTGTATCATTACTCACCATCTTCATCGCTGCCATGGGCATGTTTGGATTGATTGCGCTGTTTGCAAGACAACGCGTAAAGGAGATCGGCATAAGAAAAGTGCTAGGTGCGGGTGTGCCCGATATTATGCGCATGTTGCTGCAGAATTACGTGCTGCTTATAGTCGTGGCCACGTTGATTGCCACGCCCATGGTGTGGATCGTGATGAGCCGCTGGCTGCAAGACTTTGCTTACAGAGTCAATATCAGTTTCTGGATGCCACTTGCCGCCGGTATCATTGCGCTGGTGGTAGCATTGGGCATAGTAATTTTCCAGGCCATTAAGGCTGCACGTGCCAACCCGGTAAAAAGTTTGCGAACTGAATAATTGAAAATACTATGTTCATCAACTATCTGAAAACTGCGTGGAGAAACCTGGCTTTGGGGTAAAGCTTATTCCCTTATCAATGTTGCAGGATCAGCTGGTGGATATTCGCCGCTACCGGTCTTGCAGCAATACTGATCACGCTTGTCACAGTAAGCTTCCGGGCCTTCAAGGCAGCGCTCACGAATCCTGTGAAGAGCTTGCGCACGGAGTAGAGGCTTTTCAGTGCGGGCTACCCGAAATCTCAGATCACCCTTTTCACAAACAACCTCACCGAATTAATCGCCAGCACCACATCGCTCAGTCCCATCACGAGTGCGGCGAACGTGGGTTGCAGAAAACCCAGTGCTGCTACTGGAATGGCTATGATGTTGTAGAAGAAAGCCCAGAACAGGTTTTGCTTGATGGTGAGATAAGTATGTCTGCCGAGTCCCAGCGATAAGGGCAAATTTTTTATGCCCTGGTTCATCAGCACCACGTCGGCAGTTTGCATGGCCAGTTGCGATGCTTCGCTGAGTGATATACCGATGGTAGCTTTTGCCAATGCGGGCGCATCATTAATGCCATCTCCCACCATAGCGGTTGGTCCTTGCAGTGTGAGGTCTTCAATCACCGATAATTTTTCTTCCGGCTTCTTCTCAGCAATCACTTCGTCGATGCCGAGAAAATTGGCCAGTTGCACGCATTTATGTTTTCTGTCGCCACTAAGCAGTATAGTGCGGATATTTCTCTGGCGCAGGTATTGCACCACGCCGATGGCTTCGGGGCGAATTTCATCTTTTACATCAATCCATCCCAGCAACTGATCATTTTTCAAAATATATACATTGTGCGTATCGTCTGTGGTATGCGCCATAGCTGCTTCGAAAGAGCCGGCAATGTAGTGGTCGCCGGTCTTGCTGATGGCATTCATCCCAAGTCCTTTTACTTCTTCAATTTTCTGCCAGCGTATTTCATCTTTTCTTTTCCACGTGGTGGCAATACACCGCGCGATAGGATGGTTGGAATATTTTTCCAGGGAGAAAGCGATCTGTTTGAACTCATCTTCAGTGGTGTCGTTCGTTTGCAGCGTAAAACCTGCCAGTTCAAAATCGCCGGTAGTCAGCGTACCCGTTTTATCAAATACCACGCGGTTGATATTGCGGAAAAGTTCCAGGCTTTTTGCATTGCGGAAGAGTACGCCGTTACGCGCGGCCCTGCCCAGGCCAACGGCAATAGCAGCAGGGGTAGCCAGTCCCATGGCGCAGGGACAGGCAATCACCAATACGGCAATGCTGCGCATCAGCGATGGAGTAAATTCTTTCAACAGAACCCAATTCACCACCAGCGTTACTGCTGCAATACCCAATACTACCGGCACAAAAATGGCGCTGATTCTGTCGGCCATTTGTTGCACGGGCGGCTTCTCGCCTTGCGCGCGTTTTACGAGATTGATGATATTGGCCAGCACTGAATCCTTTGCTGCAGCGGTTACCTGCGCTCTTACGGTGCCATCAACAATTATGCTTCCGCCAATCAGTTTGTCTTTCGATTTTTTTGCCAGGGGCAGACTCTCACCGGTAATGATGCTTTCATTCACAGTAGCATCGCCCGAAAGAATTTTGCAATCTGCCGGCACCTGTTCTCCGCTCCTGATCAGTATCAAGTCGCCTTCCTGCAGCGTAGTGTTTTCAACGGGAAAAACATGTTCGTTGCCCTCGCCATCGTAGGCCAGCATATTGGCCATTACTTTTTGAGTACGGGCGAGTTTATTGAGTGCACGCTGGGTCGACTGAATGGAAGTATCTTCCAGGTAATTGCCAAGGAAAACCAACGTGATGATAGAGGCTGAGGTTTCAAAAAACAAATACTCTTCTCCCAGGTTCAGCAATAGCCCGGTAAGACTGTATACAAAAGCCGCTGTGGCGCCCAATGCCACCAGCACATTCATGTTGGGAATACCATTGCGAATGCTTTTGATGGCGCTGCGGCCAAAGAAGTCCATGCCTACGATATATACGGGCAGACAAAGACCTAACTGCACCCAGGGATTCATGAGCCAGTGAATGTGCACCCACTTATCGAGCATGTGCATCATCAGCGGCAGCGTAAATATGAGGCAAAAGAGTAAGCGTTGCTTATGATTGCGAAACCACTTGCGGTTGCCTTTGCCATGATCATGACCATGATGATCTTCTTCCTGCACAGTATAGCCCAGTTGTTCGATACCTTTTTTGATTTTCTCTTCCGCCTTTCCTTCCACCAGTTCGAAGCTCACATCGCCCTGCAGCAAATCTATTTTTACATCGCTCATTCCCTCGTTTTTCAGGTACTGCTGTATAGTGAGTGCGCAGTTGGAGCAGGTCATCCCTTCTACTTTCCAGTTTATTTTTTTCATCGTCTTTTCCATAACATTTCCACCTGCAAATTTACCGTGGATGCGCGAGCGTTTTTGAATTATTATATCTACGTTGTTGCAATTTCTGATGGGGGATAATCCCATAATCTATATTAAATCCGTGATTATCCCCATTTATATTTGCCGAATGGAAATCCAGTTCAATCTCGACACCATTCGTGATGCGGCCCGGCAATTCTGGCAGCATGTGGGCGACCGGAAAGTGATCGCATTTCATGGGCCGCTGGGGGCGGGCAAGACAACTTTTATAAAGCACCTGTGCGAGGTTAAGGGCGTTACCAGCCAGGTGAGCAGCCCTACTTTTTCCATCATCAACCAATACGAACTGGGTGGGCAGAGCCTGTACCATATAGACCTGTATCGCATTAAGGATGAAGAGGAGGCCATGCGGGCGGGCGTGGAAGACTGCCTGTGGTCGGGAAATATATGCCTGGTAGAATGGCCCGAGCGGGCCCCCGGCCTATTTCCTGATAATACAGTACAGGTATATGTTGCGGTAAAGGATCCCAAAACCCGTATTATTTCTATCGTAGATTGACTGTCATCCCAATAGATTAAAAGTCGTAATTTGAGGCCCCGTTTCAAGCGCAATTAAACTCAAACTGGTTCATGTCCCAACAAAAGCCGATCATCAGCACTTCTTTTAGTTTTGAAACACTGGAAGAAACACTGGATATTAAACCTAAAGGGGCACAATTAACCATAGGCATACCCAAGGAGACGGCTTTCCAGGAGAACCGCATTGCACTGACTCCCGAAGCCGTAGGTGTGCTGGTGAGCAATGGCCACCAGGTGGTGATTGAAAATAATGCCGGCGAGGCGGCTCATTTCCGCAACCGCGATTATGCCGAAGCGGGCGCCAAAATTGTATACGAAAAAGCAGAGGTCTATAAATGTCCCATACTGGTAAAAAGCGCGCCGGTAGTGGAAGAAGACCTTCACCTGCTGCAATTCAACCAGGTGATCATTTCTCCCATACATCTTTCTGCCATGAAGGCGGAACTGCTGCAAAAAATGATGGAAAAGCGCATTACCGCCATCTCTTTTGAAAACCTGAAAGACGATAGCGACAGTCTTCCCATCGTGCGCAGCATGAGTGAGATTGCCGGCAGCGCCGTAATGCTGATTGCTGCCCAATACCTGAGCTCTGCCAACCATGGCAAGGGCGTGTTGCTGGGCGGCATATCGGGCATACCTCCCACCAAGGTGATCATCCTGGGCGCGGGCATAGTAGGCGAGTTTGCTGCCAGGGCAGCCCTGGCGCTGGGGGCATCGGTAAAGGTTTTTGATAACAGTGTTTACCGGCTGAAGCGGCTGCAAAACAATATCGGGCAGCGTATGTGGACCTCCGTTATGGAGCCGCGTATCTTGTCCAAGCAATTAAAAACCTGCGAAGTGGCTGTGGGCGCGCTGGCATCGTCTACCGGGCGCACACCGGTGGTGGTGACAGAAGAAATGGTGAGCAATATGCGTCCCGGCAGCGTGATCATTGATGTGAGCATCGACCGCGGCGGCTGTTTTGAAACTTCGGAAATTACCAGCCACGAACAGCCGATCTTTATGAAATACGGCGTTATCCATTATTGCGTACCCAATATTCCATCAGGATTTGCCCGTACTGCCTCGCAGGCCATCAGTAATGTGCTGATGCCGCTGTTGCTGGAGGCGGGCGAAGAAGGCGGTTTTGAAAACCTGGTATGGCATAAGGTGCATTTGCGCAGCGGTATTTATCTCTTTAAGGGCGCGCTGACCAATTTCCACCTTAGCCAACGCTTCGATCTGAAATATACCGACCTGAACCTGTTGATTGCCAGCCAGCGTTAAAAAAACGAAAAATCTGTGCCGCTCATCCATTCGTGCGCCGCGCGCGTACGAATATTTCGTAACTTAGTTTTCCAACCATTACAATCACCTGAAATTTACACTTATGCGAAAGCTCCAGGCTCTTTTCGCGCTCTTGCTGGTGAGCATCCCCGCTTACCTGGCAGCGCAGGATTCACGCTTATCTCTTGATCCTAAATTTCCTGCTCCCGGTACCACACTTAATTTTTCTTACAACCCGGCCGGCTCCGAACTGGAAGGTGCCGCCGAATTGAATGCAGCAGTGTATGTGTACGAAAAAACCGGGATGTACGTGGAAGAAAAATTGCTCACCAAATCCGGCGAACGCTTTACCGGCACAGTCAACCTGCCGGCGGAAGCGCTGGTAGTCGGTTTTTTGTTTACCGCCGGTGAAAAGAAGGATAATAACGGCACAAGAGGATTTGTAACGCAGGTGTTCGATGATAAACAGCAACCGGTGAGAGGTTCCGGCCGGGTGATGTTTAACCTCGTTGGTGCTTATGGCGGGTACAATCTTGGAATAGAACGAAACCCCGAGGCAGGCTTCGCCTATATCGAGAAAGAATACAAGGATTACCCGGAGGATATCAAAGATAATTTCGTGGATTATTTCCGCGCATTGCAGGAAATAAAACATCCCGATGCTGAAACCATAGTGGCTGCCGAGCTCGCCAGACTGGAAGCGCTCGACGATCTTACAGAGCAACAAATAAGCAGCATCGCTGCTTATTACAGCCGTCTTAAGCAGAAAGAAAAAGCGGATGCCATCACCAAAAGACGCAATGATAAATTTCCCAATGGCAGGTGGAAAATGAACGAGGAATGGCAGCAGGTGATGAGTGAGGAGGATGCTAATGTGCGTGCAAAACGGTATGAAGAATTTATTGCGAAATATAAGCTCCAGGACGAATCGATGTATAAAACCCAGCTGATCGCTTCATTTGCAAAAGACAAAAAATGGGATCTGTTCAACAATGCGATAAAGGACCTGGATATTAACGAAAATAACGGCTTCCTCAACAACACGGCCTGGAACTGGGCGGAGAAAGATGAAAACCTGGAACTCGCGAAAAAGATTTCGAAAATGGCTACCGACTGGGCAAAGCAGGAGCTGGTGAATCCTCAACGTGAAAAGCCACGCCACCGCACCGCTGCTCAGTGGAAGGAAGACAGGGAGTTTACGTATTCGATGTATGCCGACACGTATGCGTATATCTTGTATAAACTGAAAGATTACAAAACCGGCTTTCAGTATGCCAAAGAGGCTGCGGTAGATATCGGCAAAAGGAAAGATGCTGAATACAATGAACGCTATGCATTGTTGCTGGAGAAAGTGGCCCCCGCCGCACAGGTAAAAAAGGAGATGGAAGAACTGGTGAAAGCAGGCACTGCCGGCAGAGATGCTCGCGAAGTTTTGCAAAGAGCTTATGTAAAAGTGAATAAGTCAGACAAGGGCTATGAAGCTTACCTGGCTAATCTTGATGCGGAAAATCTTGCGGGGATAAAAGAAGAATTGAAAAAGAAAATGATCGCCAAAGACGCTCCCGGCTTCAGGCTGGTGAACATTGAAGGTAAGGAGGTTGACTTCGCCTCACTGAAAGGCAAAGTGGTAGTAGTTGATTTTTGGGCTACCTGGTGCGGACCCTGCATCGCCTCTTTCCCCTCCATGCAAAAGATGGTGAACAAATACAAGAACAATCCCGACGTGGTATTCCTGTTTATCGATACCTGGGAGACTTCGCCCAACCGCAAGAAACTGGTGGAAGAATTTATTACGAAAAACAAATACAGCTTCAATGTGCTGTACGATTTGGAAAAAGCACCTGGCACGAACGACTATGCAGTGGTAAAGGAATATGAAGTGGAAGGCATTCCCACCAAGTTTGTAGTAGATGGTAATGGCCAAATAAGGTTCAAGAGCGTCGGCTGGAGCGGAAATGAATTTGAGTTTATGCAGGAATTGCAGCTGATGATTGAGATGGCCAAAAACGGTGGTGGAGAGAGCGGGAAGAAAGGGTTTTAGAGAGTTTATTGATAATCAAATAATTATAAGAAATTAGGATAAATTGGGTCAGTTGACTGACGGATTTCGTGCAATTAGGTAAGTCAATTGACCCAATTCACGTGAATCAGGTCAGTCATCAACCTTTTTCAGGAATTGTGTGGTAACTGGGCCATCAATCTATAACCCGGTTGTTTTTTGTTTAAAATCCCCGATTTTCAACACCTCCTTGCAAAACCCATACTCCTGCACATCATTCGAACTCACAATCACCAACCTCTCCCTGCAGTATTCGCTGATCAATTGCTGGTACAGTGCTATCCCATCTGCATCTAAGTTCGTACACGGTTCATCCAGCAGCACGCAAGGCACATCGCTGAAGATGGCCTGCGCCAGTTTCAGTCTTTGTTTCATGCCGCTGCTGAAATAACGTATCTGCTTATGCGCGGCATTTGCCAATCCTGCTTTTTCCAGGATCTTTTCTGAAGATTCGATAAGAGGTTTGAATTGTGTGTGGAAATGGAGAAACTCCTGCGCCGTCATTTCTTCAATCAGTTCGAGGTAGGGCGCGGTGATGCTCATGTGACGGAAAAATTCTTCTTCGGGCACGTCGTAGTGCACCTTGCCCTCGCTCACAACCATGGCGCCGCTGATCACTTGCAGCAAAGTGCTTTTGCCCGAGCCATTGGGACCCGTAATAGCATAGGCATTGCCTTGAATAAATTCGTATGAAAGATGGCGGAAGATCCAGTCGCGGTTGAACCGTTTGCCGGCATTAGTCAGCGATATCTTCATCCACACTATTTTTAGAATAGCGTTTAATGATACCGCGTCCGCTTTCGCGGATAAAGGTCACGATCTCGTCGCGCTCATCAGAGGCAGCAAATTCTTCTTCCAGGTATTCCAGCGCCTGGCTGGTGTTCATTCCCTTATTGTAAATGATGCGGTATATATCCAGGATGTGGTTGATCTTGTCAACAGTAAAACCACGACGTTTCAGGCCAACGGAGTTCACGCCGCTATAGCTCAGGGGCTGACGGCCGGCCTTGATATAGGGTGGAACGTCTTTGCCTACCAGCGAGCCGCCGCTGATGAATGAGTGCTGACCGATCTTCACGAACTGGTGCACGGCGCACATGCCGCCGAGTATCGCATAATCGCCCATCACCACGTGACCGGCAATCTGCGAGTTATTGCTCATGATGCAATAGTTGCCCACGATGCAATCGTGCGCCAGGTGGCTGTAGGCCATGATCAGGCAGTTGTTGCCCACCTTGGTCTTGCCTTTATCAACCGTGCCGCGGTTGATGGTCACAAATTCGCGGATGGTGGTATTATCACCTATTTCCACAATAGTATCTTCTCCCGCGAATTTCAGGTCCTGCGGAATAGCGGCTATTACAGCACCCGGAAATATGCGGCAGTTCTTGCCAATGCGGGCGCCTTCCATAATCGTTACGTTACTGCCTATCCAGGTGCCCTCGCCAATCTCTACGTTCTGGTGTATTACGGTGAAAGGGTCAACTTTCACATTCGTAGCTAATTTGGCGTTGGGATGAATATACGTATGCGGATGAATCATTTTGTTTACATTCTTGAGTGTCGTCCGGTTGCTGTCATTCAGGGGAGTGACAGACATCCCCTCCCCGTTGGGGCTTTGCGGGTGACGATCACCCTGGGCGTCCTTATGGGCTAGTTGACGTTTAATGATTAATTAATTGGCGAAAATAGCAAAAAGTTGTTAAAACAACTGGTTAACGTTTAACCAGCTGCGCCATCAGGTCCGCTTCCGTGGCGATCTTATTACCCACATATACAGTGCCACGCATTTCGCAGAGACCCCGGCGGATAGGGTTCAATAACTCCATTTTAAGGATCATCGTATCTCCCGGTACCACTTTTAACTTGAACTTACAATTATCGATCTTCACAAAGTAGGTATCGTATTGACCCTCAGGAAGACAATTGATAGCGAGTATACCCCCTGTCTGCGCCAGCGCCTCTATCTGCAGAACGCCGGGCATTACAGGATTGCCCGGGAAATGTCCTGCAAAGAAAGGTTCATTGTACGTCACATTTTTTATACCAACTATATGTTTGTCGGAGAGTTCAATGATCTTGTCAACCAGCAGGAACGGGTGACGGTGCGGCAGGGTTTTTTCGATCTGCTGTAAGTTATACACCGGCGGCTGGTTGGGATCGTACACCGGCACATCTTTCACATGCCTGTTCTTCTTTATATATGCCTTGATCTTGCGGGCAAAGTCCACGTTGGAACTATGTCCCGGCCTGTTGGCAATAATATGTGCCTTAACGGGATAACCGATCAATGCCAGGTCGCCCACCACATCCAGCAGCTTATGGCGGGCGGGCTCATTCGGGTATCGCAGCTCCAGGTTGTTCAGGTAGCCTTCCGATTTCACCTCTATCTTCTTGCGGCCGAAAGCCTTGGCCAGCCGCTCCATCTCTTCGTCGGTCACAGGCTTGTCAACCACCACAATAGCATTATTGATATCGCCGCCTTTGATCAGGTTATGCTCCAGCAGCATTTCCAGTTCGTGCAGGAAGCAGAAGGTGCGGCACGGCGCAATTTCATCCTTGAAATCGCGCATCGTCTTCAGGCTTGCGTGCTGTGTGCCCAGCACCGGGCTGTTGAAATCGATCAGGGTGGTGATCTTATAGTCTGAAGAAGGCAGGGCAGTCATTTCCACCCGCTTCTTTTCGTCGTAATGGGTAATGTTGGTATCGATGCTGTACCAGGCCTTGGCGGCATCCTGTTCGGCTACGCCGGCCTCTTCAATGATCTCTACAAAAGGCATGGAACTGCCGTCCATGATGGGAATTTCAGGGCCGTTTAATTCAATCAGGCAGTTATCAACCCCCATACCTACCAGCGCCGCCAGTATATGCTCCACGGTGCTGATCTTTACCCCGTTGTCTTCCAGCGTGGTGCCACGCGAGGTATCTGTCACCAGGTCGCAGTCCGCCTTTATCAGCGGTTTACCGGGCAGGTCAATGCGTTGGAATTGAAATCCAAAACCAGGGTTGGCCGGCTTTAATGTCATATCCACATTGATACCGGTATGTAGACCAGTACCAGAAATACTCACTGCCGATCTTAATGTGTGTTGTTTATCAGGATTGAATCCGGCGTTCATGCTTAATTTTTAGGATGCGCAAAGATAAGGAATAGTCAACCTGTTCAATTTTTTTGTCAGTTCATACCCTCCACGGTTTCATGGGGCAAAGGGGTGTATAGTTTTGGGGTTGATATGAAAAAGCTCCGCCATATTTTACCCTGGGCCGCATTAGTGATGCTGGCATCCACCGTAGCTATTTCGATGGCCGCATTGCGCCTGGCTTCACATAATAAAGCGCTTGAAGCGGTAGACGTTAGCTTTATTGCCCGGAAAAAACTTAAGAGCCGTGTTGTATGCACCTTCAACTTCGACAAAAATAAGATTGCCGAGCTGATCGCACGAAAAAAAGCTGAACTAAATCAGGGAGAACCGTAACAATAGGTATGGCTTACCGTGGGAAATGAATTTGATTAGGGGAGGCTTCGCTCTGCCAGCAATTGCTGCACCAGCTTTTCTAACTCCTTAATTCTTTTTTCCAGATCAGGCAACTTACGGCTCACCGCCTGGCTGCGCAAGGCACTGGTATATTCGAAAGCCGGAGAACCCGTAACGGCTGCATTGGGAGTCTTGATGCTTTTACTTACGCCGCTTTGCGCATTGATCTTGCTGCCATCGGCAATTTGTATATGTCCTACTATACCGGCCTGTCCGCCGATCATTACATTGTTGCCAATCTTGGTGCTGCCGCTTACGCCAGCCTGCGCTGCTATCACCGTGTTGTTGCCCACTTCTACGTTGTGCGCAATCTGGATGAGGTTGTCGAGCTTGGCGCCGCTCTTGATAATAGTGCTTCCAATAGTAGCGCGGTCTATGGTGGCATTAGCGCCAATTTCTACAAAATCCTGCACCACCACATTACCGATCTGCGGCACCTTTTTAAAGCTACCGTCTTTTTGCGGAGCAAAACCAAAACCATCACTGCCAATTACGGTGCCCGCGTGAATGGTTACGTTCTTACCTATCACGCAATCGTGATAGATCTTTACGCCGGGGTGTATGATGCTGTTATCGCCCACCCGCACATTATCGCCCAGGTAAACGTTGGGAAAAATTTTTACATTATTTCCCACTACCACGTTATTGCCGATATAGGCAAAGGCACCGACATATACCTGGCTGCCCAGTCGGGCCGATTGGCTGATATAGCTCGGTTCCTGGATGCCGGTCAATTGCTGCGTCATCATCTCCTGGTACTTCGACAGCAGGGTGGCAAAAGCTGTGTAAGCATCGGCAACGCGTATAAGCGTAGCCTTTACCGGCTCGCGCAGGGTTTGACTGGCATTTACAATCACAACCGACGCACGGGTGGTATATATGAAATCTTCGTATTTGGGATTGGCAAGAAAAGTTAATTGACCGGCGCCCGCTTCTTCGATCTTTCCGAAAGAATTAACGGTTGCATTGGCATCACCTTCAATGGTGCCCTGTATAAGCATCGCTATCTGGGCGGCGGTAAACTGCATTGTCTAAAGTATTATGGCTGATAGTCAGGATTCAGGTAGCAAATGTAATATTTTTTCAAAGGGCGGGAAATGGTCTGGTGAATCAAGGCGTTATCAACCTGCGATATATCGCGCAGGCTGCCGTCCTTAAACAAAATATTGATTCGCTCATCCGACGGATCGTAAGTGGTATTGATGGCTTCGCCGGTAAACACAAAATAATGTGCGTCCTTTTCGTCTATCGAAAGTTTGCGGCAAACATTGTTCCGCAGTTCATCAACCCATGCCTGGTCGAAAGGCTCTGCCTGTAATTTAACTTTTAATAAACGACGGTTGATCAAAAATTCACAAAGCATACTGAGTATCCTGTCGCCATGTTGCATCCAGTTTTTGATAGTGGCCAAAACATCATAATCATCCAGGTTGCAGAATTTGTCGAGGTGTTCTTCCGCCGGTTTTGATGAAATGTTATTCTTTAAGTAGTAGTCGAGCGTAAGCGAACAGGAGCTTACGTCTACACCCTGCGCAATCAGCTCCTTGGCACGTAAAATAATCTTCACCAGCATTTTCTCCGCCGACAATACAGTCTTATGCAGGTAAACCTGCCAGTACATCAGCCTTCGCGCCACCAAAAATTTTTCAATCGAATAAATGCCTTTTTCTTCCACCACCAGGTTGCCATCGTACACTGCGAGCATTTTTAAAATGCGGTCGTAACCGATCACACCTTCAGAAACGCCGGTAAAAAAACTATCGCGGGTGAGGTAGTCCATGCGGTCGGTATCGAGCTGACCTGATATGAGTTGGTGAAGAAAACGCTTGGGATATTTATCGGTGAAAATATCGATGGCTTTCTGCAATTGTCCTCCCAGCTCCTTATTCAGCACCTGCATAATGAGAATGGAAAGTGTTTCGTGGCGCACATTTTCTACCAGCACATTTTCCAGTGCATGCGAAAAAGGACCATGCCCGGAGTCGTGCAGCAAAATGGCAATCTTGGCGGCCACTTCTTCGTCGGGCGTTATTTCCACACCTTTATTCTTCAGTTCGGTCAGTGCGTTGCACATGAGGTGATAAGCGCCAAGACTATGATGTAAACGGGTATGAACTGCCCCGGGATACACAAGATGGGCAAATGCCATTTGATGAATGCGGCGCAAACGCTGGTAATAGCAGTGCGATATCACCTGGAATATGAGTGGATCATCAATTGTAATAAATCCATATACCGGGTCATTGATAATTTTTCTGACGGATTTAGCCATTCGCTGCCTGCTATTTTGTTAAAATTGCTGCTAAAAGCAGCAGACAAAAGTACAAAGGCGGAAGGAATAAATTAGATTTGAAATCACGGATTAATAGAGTGGCGCGGATGGACACGGTTTCCGGTCCAAAATCTGCTATCCGCGAAATCCTTTAATCTAATTTAGTCCGTGATCCAATCATCCGCAATAATCCGTGATCAACAATCCTACAAATCTTAAATATGGCATTAGGAAAAATACTCTGGGTAGATGATGAAATAGACAGCTTACAATCACAAATCCTTTTCCTTCAAAGCAAAGGTTATGAGGTGACTGCCCTTACCAATGGGTTTGATGCTGTGGACTATGTGCGTGATAACCCGCTGGATGTGGTGCTGCTCGACGAGACCATGCCGGGTATTACCGGACTGGAAACGCTCGCCAAGATCAAAGAGGTAAATGGTTCCATACCCGTGGTGATGATCACCAAAAACGAGACTGAAAACCTGATGGACGATGCCATAGGCAGCCAGATTTCAGACTACCTCATTAAGCCCGTAAACCCTAACCAGGTATTGCTGAGCCTGAAAAAAATAATCGATAACAAACGCCTTGTTGCGGAAAAAACGACCACCGCTTACCAGCAACAGTTCCGCAACCTGTTTATGGCGCTCAACAGCAATCCCGATTACAACGAATGGATGGAAATATATCGCAAGCTGGTGTACTGGGAACTGGAGATGGAGAAAAGCGATAGCCCCGAAATGCAGGAAGTATTCCAGACACAAAAGAACGAGGCCAATACCGAGTTTTTCAAATTTGTGTCAAAAAACTATGCGAAATGGGTTAATCCCAAAGGTGATGATGGCCCCGTGATGAGTCATACCCTTTTCAAGTTTAAAATATTGCCGCACGTAGAGAAGGGCACGCCCACCTTTTTTGTGCTGATTGATAACCTGCGCTTCGACCAGTGGAGAGCAATTCAACCCATATTTGCAGAAAATTTCCGCATACTGGAAGAGGATAGTTTTTACAGCATCTTACCCACCGCTACTCAATACGCGCGTAATGCTATTTTCGCGGGCATGCTGCCGATGGATATTGAAAAAGCATTTCCGCAGCAATGGAAAAATGATGATGAGGAAGGTGGCAAGAACCTGCACGAAGAAGAATTTTTCCGCGCTCAACTGAAGCGACTGCGTCGTGAAGACATTCGTTTTTCTTATACAAAAATTCTCAACAACCAGGCAGGACAGGATTTGGTGAGCAATATTCATAACCTGCTGGTGAATGACCTGAATATTATTGTGTACAATTTCGTGGATATGCTCAGTCATGCCCGCACGGAGATGGAGGTGCTGAAAGAACTGGCCGGCGATGAAACCAGTTACCGCTCCGTAACACGCAGCTGGTTTGAGCATTCGCCCCTGAACCAGGCATTGAAAAAAATTGCTGATAAGAAAATTAACCTCATACTGGCTACCGACCATGGCAGCGTGCGTGTGAAGACGCCGGTGAAAGTGGTAGGCGATAAGCAGACCACCACCAACCTGCGTTACAAGCATGGCCGCAACCTGAACTATGAAGCCCGCGATGTGCTGGCCTTCCGCGACCCGAAAGAAGCGGGATTGCCGGTGCCGACGGTTAACTCATCGTTCATTTTTGCGCGAGAAGACCAGTTTCTCTGTTATCCCAACAACTACAACTACTACGTCAACTATTACCGCAACACCTTTCAGCATGGCGGCGTAAGCCTTGAGGAAATGATTGTGCCGGTGATTAAAATGACCACCAAATAGCTAATGAACACTTGTGGATAATTAACTGTTAGTAAAAACAGGTGAATGTTAATTTTGCAGCGTGAATTTGCTTACTAACCGTACAATATATGAAGTACACACAAGCTACTTTGGATAAACTGGAGAAGATACTGGATGAGGCCGAATACGTACTCCGCTATGAAAGAGGCACGTTCCAGAGCGGCTATTGCATACTGGAGCAGAAAAAAGTGGTGGTGTTGAACAAATTCCTTCAGCTGGAGGGCCGCATCAATACCCTCCTTGATATTATTCCTCAACTCGACATCATGCCCGAATTCTTCACACCGGAATCGCGGAAACTGTATGATGAAGTGATTGCGAAATATGCCGCGCAGTCCTAAGATTTCGTAATTTCCCCTGTGAGTTATCCTAAAATAAAAGTCACCTTTCTCGGAACAGGCACCAGTGGCGGCGTGCCCATGATTGCCTGCGATTGCCCTGTTTGCACTTCTGAAGATAAGAAAGACAAACGCCTGCGATCGAGCATATTGGTCCAATCAGAAAACACCACATTGGTGGTGGATTCGGGCCCCGACTTCCGGTACCAGATGCTACGCGCCCAAGTAAAACATCTCGATGCCATTGTGTTTACCCATCCGCACAAAGATCATGTGGCCGGTCTCGATGATGTACGCGCTTTCAATTTTTTCTCACAACAGGCCATGAAGGTGTATGCCAGCGAGATGACGCAGGAGGTGATCATCCGCGAATTTCCCTATGCTTTTTATGAGAGCAAGTATCCCGGCGTGCCGGAGATACAGCTGAATACCATCGCGACAGACCCTTTTACAGTAGGCGATTTACAAATAACGCCCATCATGGTATGGCACCTGAAAATGCCGGTAATGGCTTTTCGGTTTGGCCCGTTTACCTATATCACCGATGCCAATCGTATAGAACCTGAAGAGAAAAAAAAGATCAAGGGAAGTGAAGTGGTAGTGCTGAATACGCTGCGAAAAGAAAAACATATTTCGCATTTTTCATTGAGCGAAGGTGTAGAACTGGCGAAGGAACTGGGGGCAAAGCAGACCTATTTCACGCATATCAGTCACCAAATGGGTAAGCACGCCGAGGTAGACAGTGAATTGCCGCCCGGTATTAATCTCGCTTTCGACGGACTGCAGATCAGTTTATGATGCTAACTTTTTCTCGCGCGTGTACTTGAGCACCATATTGTACAGCTGTGCAGGGCTGAATGGTTTGGCCATAAAATCAGTAAGGCCATCATTTTCTTTCATGATATCGGGAAATGCTGAAGCGGTGAGCGCTACAATAGGCGTATCCTGGTCGAAATAACGAATATGCCTGGTGGCGCTATATCCATCCATTATGGGCATTTGAAGATCCATGAGGATGATATCGTAGTGGTGCTGGCGCGCCAACGCAATGGCTTCTACTCCGTTTTCAGCTACGTCTACAATCGCGTTCCAGTTGCTGAGCATTTTTTTCGCAATCATCACGTTATAGTCCACGTCTTCTACCAGCAATACGCGAATGCCGCTGAGGTTGCGCACCTCCTGCAAAGCGACCCATTCGTTATAACTACCGTCAATGCCTTTCTTGAACCCAAACGTTGCCTGCAGGCTCGACTCTACGCAGGGTTCACTGCCGCAGTAGGTAACGGTAAACAAGACATTCAGCCCGTTCTCGGTGATGGAGCGCAAAGTGACGTCGATGGTGACATTGCCATTACTGATCATTTGAATGGCATTCAGCACCAGTTTGTTCAATACCCGGTAAAGTTGTACTTCGTCGCCGACAACGTAGTGGGGAAGTCGCTCGTCGGTCTGGAGGCGGATGGTGTTGCCTTTTTCAAAGGCCAGTGCGCTATTAAATGCCTTGATATTGGCCATCAGCCAGCGGATATCAATGTTCTTTTCGGCACGATTCAATGGCGGTTCCTTCTGATAGGGCATTAAAAGCTGGTTTTAGGTTATAGGATACGAATTCCCGTTTACCAATACTATGGGTCGCATGGATTAGCCAATAGGATAGGTGAAATAACAGATGGCGAAATAGGATAGTGCAAGGTCTCGGGTATGCGATTAGTTGGTCTGGAGCCATATATATAAACGTTAAAGCAACAATGAACTTGTGTTGATCGCAGTCAATTTAAAAGTTTACGCGTAGACCCATTATAGGAAATCGGTTAGTATTGCTGTTTAGTTGACCTTAAACATTTGTCCGTATTTACCTTATGAATAATTCATTTAGAGAGTGGTTTGTATTTACCCGCAGGGAAAGGACAGGCATTATTGTACTGGTGACCCTGATCATTTTCTTCAACTGCCTGCCCTGGTTTTTTGCCGATGTATTTGAAAAATCTGACACGGCGCTGACAATTGAGGTGCAGGAAGCATTGGCGCAACTTCAAAAAAACAGGGATAGCCCGGCGCATACTCGCAGCTTTACCCATGAAAAACCGGCCACGCGGCTGTTTGAATTTGACCCCAACACCTTATCTCCCGAGGGCTGGCGCAGGTTGGGATTGCGTGATCGTGCTATTCAAATTATCCAGAACTACCTGTCACACGGCGGTAAGTTTCGGCAGCCTTCCGACCTGGAAAAAATTTATGGTTTACCGAAAGAACTGGCAGCTCAATTATTGCCTTACGTACGCATAAAATCCCCGAAAACGTTTTCGGTTGACAATGATCGTTCGTCTGGTAAACAGGAAGAACCTCCTCGATTCAAGAAACGCGCACCGACAATAGTCGACATCAATGTGGCAGATACATTGGCTTTGATTGCATTGCCTGGCATCGGAAACAAGCTCGCCCATCGCATTATCAATTTCAGGGAAAAACTGGGCGGTTTTTATTCGGTGGAGCAGGTGAGGGAGACCTATGGCTTAAGTGATTCCACATTTCAGAAAATTCGTTCATTGCTGAAGGTATCAGGTGAATATTGTAAAAAAATCAATATTAACACGGCAGACTATAAAACCCTCTCGCAGCACCCATATATTGGAAAAAATATAGGAAATGCGATTATAAAATACCGGGAACAGCATGGCAATTATGAATCGGTGGAAGAGCTTAGGAAAATTGTGGTGATTACAGAGCAGAAATTTTCTAAGATGCGGAACTATTTAGTGACGGAGTAGCAACGCCAACAAATTTCCAAATTACTGCTAACAATTGTTAGTTTTTCAAAAAAACTGTTATCTTGCAGCCGCCTTTAACGATACTTGCCGCAACGCTTTGAATATGAATTTTGAAACCTCTGAGTTGACACAACAGGTCGCCCAGACTGCCCGCGATTTCGCGATGCAGCATATCAAGCCCTATGTGATGGAGTGGGATGAGAAACAGGAGTTTCCCATCAACATGTTCCGGGAAATGGGTAAGCTGGGATTGCTGGGTGTGCTGGTTCCCGAAGAATATGGCGGTGCCGGCCTCGGCTATTTTGAATACTGTGCCGTGTTGCAGGAGATTTCAAAAGTCTGCGGATCGATTGGTTTGAGTACTGCCGCGCACAATTCGCTTTGCAGCGGTCATATACTCTCTTTTGGCTCGGAAGAGCAGAAGAAAAAATACCTGTCAAAACTTGCCACCGGCGAATGGATTGGTGCCTGGGGTTTAACCGAACCCAATACAGGCAGCGATGCCGCCAATATGAAAACAACCGCTGTGCGTGATGGTGATTACTGGGTCCTCAACGGCACCAAAAGCTGGATTACGCATGGTATTAGCGGCGACGTGGCCGTGGTGATAGCTCGTACCGGCGAACCGCGTACAAAAGATAATGCCACCGCATTCATTGTAGAGCGTGGTACCAGGGGGTTCTCAGGTGGTAAGAAAGAGAATAAACTCGGCATGCGCGCCAGCGAGACTGCCGAAATGATTTTTGATAATTGCCGCATACCCGATGCCAACCGCCTGGGCGAAGTAGGATCGGGTTTTAAACAGGCTTTAAAGGTGCTGGATGGCGGCAGAATTTCCATTGCAGCACTTGCCCTCGGCATTGCCAAAGGCGCTTATGAAGCGGCTGTGCAGTACTCCAAAGAGCGCCACCAGTTTGATCAGCCCATCGCCAATTTCCAGGGCATAGCGTTTAAACTGGCCGATATGGCCACCGAAATTGCGGCGGCTGAAATGCTCACGCTGCAAGCCTGCGACCTGAAAAATCGCGGGGAAAAAATGACTAAGGAGGCTGCTATGGCAAAATACTACGCCAGCGAAGTGGCGGTAAGAGCATCTACCGAGGCGGTACAGATCTTCGGTGGTTATGGATATACAAAAGATTTTCCGGTGGAAAAATATTATCGCGATAGCAAGCTTTGCACTATCGGCGAAGGCACTTCTGAAATTCAGAAACTGGTTATATCCAGGGAAGTTTTGAGAGCTTAGTCAAATAGGTTGCTTGATACAGGTTGCTTGTCATGTCTCGTGAGGCTCCGTGTGGTTGCGGAGCCTCCTTTTTTTAAGGCATGAAATCGTCATTATCTTTTGTACTATACTTATCAAACAACTTGTCTATCGCCCCGCCGAAAATGGGGAATTTTTCTTTGGCGAAGTTCTTGATTACCTCAATGGCTTTATAGGCCTGCTGCTCGGTAAGTCCCTCTGCCATCAGGCGGTCGATTAATTCTTTCATGTTCCTTGAAGGATTTCGTGTTTCTTTTTGGACCTTACTAAGCTACTTTCAGGCGACTGATCTTACTCTTGTCAAAATTCTTCTGCGCGTACTCGAGAGTAAGTTGAAAAGTGGTCTGTTTCGACGAAGGCAGCTCAAACATGGCGTCGGTCAGAATGCTTTCGCAGATGCTGCGCAATCCGCGGGCGCCCAGCTTGTACTCGATGGCCTTATCAACCATGAAGTCGAGCACTTCATCGTCGATGACCAGTTGAATGCCTTCCAGTTCAAACAGCTTTTTGTATTGTTTGATCAACGCGTTCTTGGGCTCGGTAAGTATCGAGCGGAGCGTTGCTTTGTCGAGCGGATTCAGGTGGGTAACCACCGGCAAGCGGCCGAGCAGTTCGGGTATAAGACCGAAAGCTTTCAGGTCGGTGGCATTTACGTATTGCAGCAGGTTTTTCTTCATGTATTCCTGCACTTCCTTGTTCACGTTAAAGCCAATGGCATTGGTATTAACGCGGCGGGCAATCACTTTATCGATGCCGTCGAAGGCGCCGCCGCAAATGAACAGGATATTCTGCGTATTGATCTTAATAAGCTTTTGTTCGGGGTGTTTGCGTCCGCCCTGCGGAGGCACCAGTACGTCGGTGCCTTCAAGCAGCTTCAGCAAACCCTGTTGCACACCCTCACCGCTTACGTCGCGGGTGATGGAGGGGTTATCGCCTTTGCGTGCAATCTTGTCTATTTCGTCGATGTAAACAATGCCTCTTTCGGCGGCGGCCACATCGTAGTTGCATACCTGCAGCAGGCGGGTAAGAATACTTTCCACGTCTTCGCCCACATAACCGGCTTCGGTAAATACAGTGGCGTCAACAATGGCAAAGGGCACATTCAGCAGGCGGGCAATGGTTTTTGCCAGCAGTGTTTTACCCGTACCTGTTTCACCTACCATCACGATATTGCTTTTTTCGATATCAACATCGTTTTCGGCGGGTTTTTGCTGAAGACGTTTGTAGTGGTTATATACAGCAACAGCCAGCACTTTCTTGGCTTCGTCCTGGCCGATCACGTATTCATCCAGGAATTTCTTGAGCTCCACCGGCTTCTTGATATTCAGTTTGAAACTGCCTGAAGAAGCAGGAGCGCTTTCATTACGTATCATCAGTTCCTGCTCGATGATCTCCCGTGCATGCTCCACACAATTCTCGCAAATATGTCCTTCCTGACCCGCAATAAGGATTTTCACCTCATCGCGACTACGCCCGCAAAAGGAACAATGTAACGTTGTCTTTGCCATATTTTTTTTCTGTCGAATAGCTTACAAAGGTATCTAAATCAATCCCCAAATCCCAATAAAAAAATCCCAAACTCCCTGTTTTATTTATTGTGCTATTCAGGCAATTTGGGACTTCAGCGGGTATCGCTGATGGGTTATATTTTTTCCAGTTTCTCAACCATTTGATCCACAATGCCGTAATCGATGGCTTCTTTGGCATCCATCCAGTAATCGCGGTCGAAGTCTTTCATAATCTGTTCAAACTTCTTACCGGTATTTTCTGCCAGGATGCGGGCGCCCATTTCCTTGGTCTTTTTGGTTTGCTTGGCCTGTATTTCCAGGTCGGCGCTTACGCCCTGCATATAACCACCCAGGCTGGGCTGATGGATCATCACTTCGCCGTGCGGGTATATATAACGTTTACCTTTTACACCGCCGCTCAGCAATATCGATCCCATGGATGCGGCCAGGCCCATACAGATGGTGCTTACCGGGCTGCGCAGCATGTGCATGGTATCGTAGATTACCATACCACTGGTGACGATACCGCCGGGACTGTTGATATAGAATTTGATTTCTTCACCGGGTTTGTCGGCATCGAGCAGCAACATGCGCGTCACCACTTCGCGGGCGGTTTTATCATCTACCGCACCCCAGAGATATACCGCGCGTCTTTCAAAGAAATACTGTTCCAGTTTTCTCATCAGCACAGTGCTCTCGGGGCTTTTGTCTTCCTTCTCCTTCGGCTCATCCTCTTCATCATCCATGCGATAAGATTTCAGCAAATAGTTTTTGTATGGATCAATATAGTTCATCGCTTAGAAAATATTTTTTATGAAAAAATCAAATCTCTTATAAAATTCCTTCATCCTTCGTCTTCAATCTTCCCTGTTCCCTTTTCAATCTTCCTCCGGTTTCTTTTTCCTCGGGTTCACCAGCAGCACCTCATCCACCAAACCATATTCTTTCGCTTCTTCGGAAGTAAGCCAGTAGTCGCGGTCGCAATCTTTCTCTACCTGTTTAACTGGTTTACCGGTATGCAAGGAAATAATTTCGTACAGCATTTTCTTCACCTTGCGTATCTCCTGCACGGTGATATCGATATCGCTGGCTTGTCCACCGATGGCGCCACTGGGCTGGTGCAGCATCATACGGCTATGCTTCAGCGCTGTACGCTTGCCTTTGGCGCCGGCGCAGAGCAACACGGCCGACATGGAGGCAGCCATACCAATGCAAATGGTGGCCACATCGGGTGTAATGTACTGCATGGTATCGTACATACCCATACCCGAGTACACGCTTCCCCCGGGTGAGTTGATATACATCTGTATATCTCGTGTGCGATCTGTACTTTCCAGGAACAATAACTGGGCGGTTACAATATTGGCCACTTCGTCATTGATAGCATATCCCAGGAAAATGATGCGGTCCATCATCAAGCGGCTGTATACATCCATCACCGCTATATTCATGGGACGTTCTTCAATAATATTTGGCGTAAGACTAGTGACCTGGTGCTTTTGATAGTCGTATAAAGTATGGCTGGAAATGCCACGGTGTTTCACAGCATACTTTTCAAATTCTTTTCCAAGGTTCATATTATCTGATTTCTGTTTTTAGTCCGGCAATTTAAGTCTTTTGCCAACCCAAATATCGTGCGAGACAAAAAACAGGACAATTTGTCGGTCGGCCAGGCGGGCAGTGTAACAGGAGGCCCTGCCGGGTGGTGGATGCGCCCGCCTGGCCGACCTCGAATGTTGAATGAAGGAATTTGAACAAGGAATTTGAATGTGAATGGGGGAAAATGCAAGAGGCCGAATCAATTTTTTACTTGATTCGGCCTCTATTATGCGGGTTCAAACTCCTTGGTCAAATTCAAATTCAATTTCTCAATGATGATGATGCTGATGCTTCTCCAGTTCTTTCGTGAATTCTTCTACCGAAACGGGCTTTTCCTGGGCGTTGATTTGGGTTTCGGCCCATTCGAAAACCTTGTTGGTCTGGATGTGGTGGAAGGCGTCTTCTACGAATTTGCGGTCTTGCATCATGCGGCCAATATAGTCGGTAACCCAGGCTTGCTCGGCACCATCGGCACCAAACATGTTGGCACCCATATAGCCGAATAATTGCTGGCGTGCGAAGTCTTCAATGTCTTCCTTCTTTACCTCGATATTATTTTCCTGGGTAATCTTGTCGGTGATGAGATTCCACTTGAGCTGGTTGATAAAGGCCGGGTACTCCTGGTCAACCTCTTCCTGGGTCTTGGGTTTTTCGCCACCGGTCTGGATCCAGCGTTTCAGGAATTGTTCGGGGAAATCAATGTGCGTATGATCGAGCAGCACGTGATACAGCTCATGCTGCAGGTGATTGCGCGATTGCTGATCCCATTGCGACTGGATATCTTCGCGAATAGCGTTGCGGAATTCTTCTTCGGTCTTAATGTTTTTACCGGGCAGAGCAGCGCTGAAGAAATCTTCGTTCAACTCGGCTTTTTCTACCAGTCCCACCTTAGTGATCTGCAGTTTGAAATGCTTGCTGGCAGCGGCCGCATCATCTTTTTCCAGGCCTAGGTCCTGCAATACCCATTCTCTTTCTCTTTCTTCAAAAGCGCTGTTCAGTTGCAGTTGCACGCTATCATCTTTCTTCTTACCGAGCAGATTGCTGCGGAAAGACGGAGCGAAATATTTTATCAGCAAAGAATTGTCTTTACGAATACCGCCTTCTACTTCATTGCCGGCCTCGTCGGTTTCGATAAACACCACGTTGATCACGTTGTCGTCGCCGGTGATGGATTCAGGATCGGTCATTTTGCCGTGACGCAATTGCAAGCGGTTCACTTCTTCATTTACCATTTCATCGGTCACGGTCACTTTATAGCGGGTAAGTTGATGAGTGCTGAGATCGGGGAGTGAGAAACTGGGTTTCAGGCCCACTTCAAATGCGAACGCATATTCGGTAGGGTTCGTCATGTCAAGGCGGCGGGCATCATTTTCGTCGAGCGGCAGGGGCTGGGCGAAGATGTCCAGTTTTTCGTTATTCACATAGTTCACCAGCTCTTTTTCCACGGTCTTCAGCACCTCGTCGGTGAATACGGATTGCCCGTACATTTTCTTGATCATGCCGGCCGGTACCATACCCTTACGGAAGCCCGGTATATTGGCACTTTTGCTATAATTCTTGATTGCTTTTTCAAACGATGGCAGGTAATCCTCACCGGCTACTTTCACGATGATCTTGTCATTCAGCAGGCCGATATTTTCCCTGGTAACGGTTGCCATAAATAGTTGTTTATTGTATTGAAAACTAGTAAGTTTTGGGCTACGGGTTTTGGGTTTGGAGTTCCGGGTCGCTGCCGCGCTTTGTGATTGCCGCCTGTACTATAGAACCCGAAACACGAAACACGGAACCAGAAATCGCCCAAAGGGCTGCAAAGGTAGGGAAATTCAGCTACTCTTTGTCTTGTAGTACCAATAAAGGCACGTGCGTTTCGTAGGCCATGGAGGCAGTCTGGCTGCGGGAGAACAGGCGTTCGAAAAAGCCATGCTTATGCGCTACCATTGCCAGCAATTGAGCAGGAGTGTTTTGCAGGTAGTTGCTGATGCCATGGGTGATGCTGTCGTCAGAAACGGTGACGAATTCGTGATCACTATCCTTAAAAATAATTTCCAGGCCCTTCCTGCTTGCCGGGGCATTGGCCGCCACTTTTTCAGGATTTTTTGCCACGTTCAGGATATGAATGTGCGAACCGAATTTCTGCGCAATGCTTATCAGGGGAGTGAACAATTCGGGTTTTGTTGCGTAACTAAAATCGGTGGCGTACACGATGTCTTTGATTACCCTGTATGCGGCGCCATGGGGCACCACCAGCACGGGAGTCTTTATTTTCCTGATGGTGTTGGTAGTGGTGCTGCCGACTATTTTGTCAAGACCGCCTGCGCCCTTGATACCCATGATCACCAGGTCTGCTTTTTGTTCGCGGGTAATCTCGCGTATTTCATCGGAAGGAACGCCGATGCGCACTACCTGTTCTGCCTGTACCTGGTAACGTTCATGCACAAAGTTGGCCAGGCGGCGCATTTCTTCTTCATTCTCTTTTTGAAGATCATCAACGGTGGCCATGGCATAGGGCACTTCGGTTACCGGTGTGGGCAGCATATAGGCGTGAAACAGTATAAGACGGGCGCCAAACTGGGCGGCTAGCTGCGCAGCATATTCCGCTGCGTTAAATCCTGCGGGTGAAAAATCGGTAGGAACAAGAAAAGTCTTCATATAAAAATATTTGGTGAAGATTGCTTGTATTCCCCGCAAAAACTGCGTGCCGGTCAGGCGAAGAACCAGTGCGCATGGAGGGACTCGAACCCCCACGGATTGCTCCACCAGATCCTAAGTCTGGCGCGGCTGCCAATTACGCCACATGCGCGGTGCGCGGTGACGGGTTTCGTGTTTCGGGCTTCGGATTCTGTAATTCAGTCAGCGATCATAAACCGCAACCACTCAACCCGAACGGCCAAACCCGGAACTCGTTACCGCGCAGTCGAAAGGACTGCGAATGTAGGTCATTTTTGCGTAAATTAGCAGACTATGGATTCTGTTGCAGCGATACCGAAGTATAATTTGAATGAGGACCAGGAAAAGAAGCTGATACTCCGCGAATACCGTGCCCTTTTACGTGTTTTAAAACCCAAGTTAAAACCCGGCGATAAGGAACTGATACGCCGCGCATTTGAAATGGCGGCTGAGGCGCATAAGACCATGCGCAGGAAAAGCGGCGAACCTTATATTCTTCACCCCCTGGCCGTGGCCCGTATTTGCGTTGAAGAGATCGGCCTGGGCGTACGCTCCACCATTTGTTCATTACTGCACGATACTGTTGAAGATACCGACGTCACCCTCGAAGATGTGGAACGCGAATTCGGCACCGAAATCGCCCGCATTGTTGACGGTCTTACCAAGATATCGAACATCATTGATGTAAACGCTTCGCAGCAGGCAGAGAATTTCAAGAAAATTCTGCTTACGCTTACCGACGATCCGCGCGTCATACTGATCAAACTGGCCGACCGCCTGCACAATATGCGCACGCTCGACAGCATGAAGCGCGAAAAACAACTGAAGATCGCGTCGGAGACCGTGTACATTTATGCGCCGCTTTCGCACCGCATGGGTTTGTATAATATCAAGACCGAGCTGGAAGATCTTTCCATGAAATACCTGGAGCCGGACGCTTATCGCGAAATAGCGCGCAAACTGGCCGAGACAAAAAGAGAACGCTCGAGGTATATCAACGAATTCATTAAACCTATCAGGGAGAAACTGGAAAAGAACCATTTCGATTTTGAAATATATGGCCGCCCGAAAAGTATTCACTCCATCTGGAACAAGATGAAGAAAAAAGGTGTGGCCTTCGAAGAAGTGTATGACCTGTTTGCCATTCGCGTTATCCTGAATGTTCCGCCCGAACAGGAAAAAGAAGCGTGCTGGAAAGTGTATTCGTTTATCACCGATGAATATACTCCTGCGCCCGAACGATTGCGCGACTGGCTGAGCAATCCCAAATCGAACGGATACGAAGCGCTGCACACTACTGTGATGGGTCCGCAGGGCAAATGGGTGGAAGTGCAGATTCGCACCAGGCGTATGAATGAAATTGCGGAAAAAGGTCTTGCCGCACACTGGAAATACAAAGAAGGCACCTCCGATGAAAGCCGTTTCGATAAATGGTTCCAGCAAATTCGCGAAGTGCTGAACGCGCAGGATGGCGATTCGGTAGATTTTCTGCAGGACTTCAAAACCAGTTTCCTGGCAGAAGAAATTTACGTATACACGCCAAAAGGCGATGTGAAAATGCTGCCGGTTGACAGCACCGCGCTCGATTTTGCATTTGCCATTCACTCGGCCGTAGGTTCGCAGTGTATCGGCGCTAAGGTGAACCATAAGCTGGTACCCATCAGTCATAAACTGCGCAGCGGCGACCAGGTAGAGATTATTACTTCGGCCAAACAAAAGCCCAATGAAGACTGGCTGAATATAGTTGTTACCGCCAAGGCGAAAAGCAAGATCAAGGATGCGCTGAAAGAAGAGAAAAGAAAAGTGGCGGATGAAGGAAAATATATTCTGCAGCGTAAACTCGAGAATTTTGGCGCCGCCTTTAACCAGCACAACGTGGATGTGCTCACTGCTTTTTACAAACTTGCATCGCCACTCGATCTGTATTATAAGATTTCAATTAAACAGATCGATCTGAAAGAGCTCAAAGATTTTCATTTGCTGGGCGATAAACTGGAAGCGCCCAAGCCGATGAAGTTCGAGGTAAAGCATGAAGCACCCGCGCAGCCGAAAAAAGACACCGAGCTGATCATATTTGGAGAAAGCAGCGATAAGATCGTTTATACACTCGCCAACTGTTGTAAGCCCATTCCCGGCGACGACGTGTTTGGATTTGTGAGCACGGGAAAAGGTCTTACCATTCACCGCACCAATTGTCCCAATGCTACCAAGCTGCTGAGTAATTATGGTCACCGCGTGGTAAAAACAAAATGGGCCAAGAACAAAGAGATATCCTTCCTGACCGGTTTGAAAATTGTGGGTCTCGACGACGTGGGCGTTATCCATAAAATCACCAACCTGATCTCCGGTGAAATGAAGATCAATATTGCCGCCATGACCATCGAAGCGCGCGAAGGATTGTTTCATGGCAATATCAAGGTGTATGTACATGACAAAGAAGAGCTTGATGAACTGGTAGACAGGCTGAAGAAATTGTCGGGCATTGAGACGGTTGACAGGTACGATACGGAGGCAGGAGCGGGATTAACGAGTTAACTGACACCGTTCTTGTTAACCCGCCAACATTCCCCTAATTTTGCCCCCGCTTCCAGCAACTCATACAAAATTTTATTAATGGTCGACGTTTTATTAGGCCTCCAATGGGGTGATGAAGGAAAAGGAAAGATTGTTGACTTTTTCGCTCCCGATTACGATATCATTGCCCGCTTCCAGGGCGGTCCCAATGCAGGACATACTTTATATGTAAACGACAAGAAGGTGGTGCTGCACCAGATACCTTCGGGTATTTTTCATGAAAACACCATCAATTTGGTAGGAAATGGCGTGGTGCTCGATGCGGTAACGCTGAAGAAAGAATGCGAGACCGTAGCCTCATTTGGTATCGATTTCCGTAAAAACCTGTATATATCTGAGCGCACCCACCTGATATTGCCCACACACCGTGCGCTGGATAAGGCTTCGGAAATTTCGAAGGGTAATGAAAAGATTGGTTCAACGCTGAAAGGCATTGGTCCGGCCTACATGGACAAAACGGGCAGAAATGGTTTGCGCGTGGGCGACCTGCTGGATAAGAGTTTCACCACCCAGTATATCAAACTGCGCCTGAAACACCAGCGACTGCTCGATGGTTTGAACTTTCATGAAGATATCAGCGCCTGGGAGGAAGAGTTTTTTGAAGCGATCGAATTCATGCGCCAGTTCAAGATTGTGAACGGGGAGTATTTCATCAACGAAAAAATTCAACAGGGAAAGAAAGTGCTGGCTGAAGGTGCGCAGGGAAGTATGCTCGACGTTGACTTTGGTACATTTCCCTTTGTTACTTCGTCTAATACTATATCTGCCGGTGTTTGTACCGGTTTGGGCGTAGCCCCGCAAAAGATCAGGGAAGTGATCGGCGTTACCAAGGCATATTGCACCAGGGTAGGCAGCGGGCCCTTCCCCACTGAGCTCACGGATGCGACAGGTGAAGAACTGCGCCGTATCGGTTCAGAATTTGGCGCCACCACCGGCCGCCCCCGCCGTTGCGGATGGATTGACCTGGTTGCGTTGAAATTTGCCTGTATGGTTAACGGCGTCACTAAACTGGTGATGACCAAGGCCGACGTGCTGGACGCTTTCGAGGAATTAAAAGTTTGTACATCTTATATAGTAAACGGTAAGAAAACTGACGCGGTTCCTTTCCAGATGACCCGCGTCACAATAGAGCCGGAATGGGAAACTTTTAAAGGCTGGAAGACAGATACCTCGTCGTGCCGGACGGCAGCTGAACTTCCTGGCGCTATGAAGCCTTATGTATCATTCATAAACGAATACCTGGGCGTTTCGATCAACTATATTTCCAATGGTCCCGGGCGGGAACAATTGATAAAAATTCAGTAGTTTCCTTATAGCGATTTGTCAGCAAAAAATTTTTTTATAAAATTTGGCGAATTAAAAACTTCGCCCAAATTTTACAATTCAATCTTACCAGACTATGGCAGCAAAAGCTAATAAAAGCACCGGAAAAAATTCTGCACCAAAGTCTTCTAAGGAAACTCCTAAGAAAGGCGCGGCAAAATCGAAGAAAGAAGAGGAAATAGATAACGAAGAAGAGGACTTTGAAGATGATGAACTTGAAGTGTCACCAAAAGCGTCTAAAAAAGGTGGTAAAGCTTCTTCGAAGAAAAAAGCTGATGACGATGATGATGATGATGACGACGATTTTGATGTGGACGAAGTAGATGATTGGGATAAGCCAGAGGAGGAAGATGACTGGGATCCCGACTTCGAAGAGTTTGACCTGCCCAAATCAAAAGTGAAGAAAGGTGGCGGAGGCAAAAAAGGCAAGGGCGATGACGATGATGACCTGGGCTTCGACGATGAGTTTAAAGACATGGATCTCTTTAATGATAGTGGTTTTGATGACGAGGAAGACGACTTTTAACTGCGATTGTGAGCAGACATTTCTTATCATTTCCCATAACTGATTTTCACTCTACAAGAATGCAAATGTTGAATTGGGCTAACCAGTTCAACATTTGTTCTTTGCTGGATAACCAGCAGTACCAGCTTCCTCATCACAGTATCGAATGCCTTGTGGCCGCCGGCGCCCGTAGCACGGTAGAAGCATCAGCCGGAAAAGCCCTCGATCAATTATCGTCGTTTAGCCGGCAACACCCCGACTGGTTATTTGGTCACCTTGCCTACGATCTCAAAAATGAACTGGAGCCGCTGCACAGTGCACATCCCGATGGTATCGGCTTTCCCGACCTTTTCTTTTTTGTGCCGGAGGTAATTGTACAGCTAAGTTTTGATGCCATCAGTATCGGCGCATTGGGCAACAATCACGAAGAAATCTACAGGCAGATTATTTCAATGCCTGTATCTGCTGCCAGTTCGCATCCTCCCATATCCATTCAAAGCAGGCTGAGCAAGGAAGAATATATCGAGATCATCCGCCGGCTGAAGCAGCATATACTGCGCGGCGATTGTTACGAAATCAATTTTTGCCAGGAATTTTTTGCGGAGAATGTTTCGCTCGAACCGGTTTCGGTTTATCGTTCACTTTGTAAAATGTCTCCGAATCCTTTCGCCGCATTTTACAAACTCAACGACAAATTTCTTCTATGCGCCAGCCCCGAGCGCTACCTGAAAAAAACAGGCGATCATATTTTCTCCCAGCCTATTAAGGGCACCTGGCAAAGAAATCCGATTGACGCCGAGCAGGACCAGGCAAACAAAGACTTACTCTATCACTCGGCCAAGGACCGCTCTGAAAATGTAATGATTGTAGACCTGGTACGCAACGATCTTTCCCGCATTTGTGAAGAAGGTTCGGTGAAGGTGGACGAACTGTTTGGTATTTATACTTTCCCGCAGGTGCATCAAATGATCTCCACCATCACTGGAAAGCTAAGGCCTGGTGTTGGTTTCATTGAAGCCGTGAGGGCCAGTTTCCCCATGGGTTCGATGACCGGTGCGCCCAAGCGACGCGTACTGGAGCTGATAGAACAGTACGAAAACACACGCCGAGGCATGTTTTCCGGTGCTCTCGGCTATATAACCCCCGACGGCGATTTTGATTTCAACGTTATTATCCGCAGTCTTCTTTACAATGCCACCCGCCGCTATTTATCCTTCCCTGCCGGCTCGGGCATTACCTTTTACAGCGATCCCGAAAATGAATACGAAGAATGTTTGCTGAAAGTAGCGGCCATTAAGAAAGTGCTCGGGGCTGTTTCGGGTGCGAGGTAGTTTCGGTTTTCGGGTTGAGCGGCGGTGTAGGGTGTAACTGAGGAGGTATCTAAAAAAAATCGGGTTTCGGATGCTGGCCTTCGGGTTGTTCCGCGCTGGCAAACGCTTTTAGAACAAAAGAACCCGAACCCCACAACCCGAAACCCGAAACACATCATCACGCCACCGTTACTTGTTGGCCGTTGCCGAGCTCAACAGCATCTGCACAGACTCGTTCAGGATGATAAATTTATTGGCGTTGAACAATTCCATTTTATCGGCAGGCAATTTCAGTTCGTAGATATTGTCGGCACTGGCCATCTTCTTGTCAAAGTCGGGGTTGTAACGGTCAAAATCAGCCTGGTCCATCAGAATGTTTTTGGCGATAGCCGCTGAATAATATTTACCCGAAATGATGGCACTGCGGGCATTGTTGGCCTCCTCGGCGGTGAGGCGGCGGTTCAGCAGGTAAGTAGCCGTAACGCCGATCTGGGCGGTGGCTTCTTCCTTGGTCAGCGTGGTCACGCTGCCCTGGCCCTCGAATATATAGTGGGTGCTGATGTACTTCTTCACGTGGTTGCGCGACTCAGCCGGCAAAAAATATTGCAGGTCCCAGAAGTTGCGGCTGCCCTTTGCCTTCTTGATGGCGCTGTACACCACGCCAGGACCACCATTATAAGCGGCGATCACCAGCAGCCAGTCACCAAATTCATTATACAGGTCGCGCAGGTACCTGGCGGCTGCATGGGTGCTTTTCAAAAAGTCTTTGCGCTCGTCCTTTGTCTTGGTGATCTTCAAACCAAAAATACGCGCGGTCTCGGCCATAAACTGCCAGGGGCCAACGGCGCCCACCCTCGATACGGCCGTGGGTTTCAGCTTAGATTCGATTACAGCCAGGTATTTCAGCTCGGTGGGGAGACCATATTTAGTAAATATGGCGTCGATGGTATTGAAATAAGGCATCGCCCAGCTCTTCATTTCCAGAAGATCTGCGCTGTATTTCTCCATATAATCCTGCACAAAAGTGATGGCGCGGGGATTCAGACGAATACCATTCGAGCTTCCCTCGAACAGTTCGGCGAACTCGGACCTGGGATTAACTGAGTCCGCTACCTTTCCGGGCAACATCATCACATCAGTGAGAATCACCCTGTTAGGTTTTGTAATTTGGCCAGCCGGGAGAGAGGGGTGTTCTTTATATCCCATGCTCAACCAGGCTATACCAAGAATAGCTGCAATTAAGAATAGCTTTCGTTTCATCATCGTTTTTTTAGCACAACAATGCCGACCCACAGGTATGGATTAAAGAAACGGATGATGTTTTTTATAGGATGGATGTTCTGAAGAGCAGTATGGCAAACCGGGGGTCGTAGAGTTAGGGCTTTTCATGGTGACCGGCGACACTATACTGGCGTATCCACTGGTGGGATATCGACAGTAAAGATAGTTCGCAGAATTGGTTTGTCATAATCTGCAGGCCAAACGGAATGCCATTACTGTGCCAAAAAAGCGGGATAGAAATGGAGGGAATACCGGTAAGATTTGCAAAAACTGTAAAAATGTCAGCTAAATACATCGAAATGGGGTCATCGAGCTTCTCACCGAGTCTAAAAGCGGGACTAGGGGAAGTGGGTAGAATGATAGCGTCGTAGGTATTGAAAACCAGTTTGGTTTTTGCCGTAAGTAGTTGTCTTACTTGCTGCGCTTTCGTAAAATACGCATCGTAATAACCCGCGCTCAGGACAAATGTTCCCAGCATGATACGGCGCTTAACTTCCTTGCCAAAACCGGCAGACCTTGTGTCACGATAAAGGTCTGTTAATTCAAACTTTTTTTCCACATCCTTCGAATACCCATTTACCCTGAATCCATAGCAGATGCCGTCATAACGGGCCAGGTTGGAGCTGGCTTCGGCGGTGGTAAGTATATAATAGGCAGGAACTATGTAGTCAAGATATTCGAAATCAACAGCTTCTACTGTGTGGCCATCTGCGCGGAGCTGTTGGACAAACTCGTTCATCGATTTTTTTACTTCCGGGTCGAGGGCGGGGCTTTCCAGGGCCTCTTTGAAGTAGGCTATGCGGTACTTCCGGCCGCTGTTGTCCAGCAGCCTGGAATATGGATCCACTTTCACCGGCGCGCTGGTGCTGTCGAATTCGTCTGCCCCGGCAATTACCTCCAGCACGAGGGCCACATCGGGCACGTTGTGGGCGAAAATGCCGATCTGGTCGAAAGAGGAGGCATAGGCGATGACCCCGTAACGCGAGATACGGCCATAGGTAGGCTTCAGTCCAACAATGCCACAGAAATCTGCAGGCTGTCTCACTGAGCCGCCGGTATCGGTGCCCAGGCTCACCATGCAGAGGCCCGCCTGTACGGCTACGGCCGACCCGCCAGAAGAGCCGCCCGGCACCCGCTGGTTGTCGATGGCGTTGAGCACGGGCCCATAGGCAGAATTCTCGTTGGTGGAGCCCATCGCAAATTCGTCGCAGTTGGTGGAACCGATAATGATGGCTTCTTCCGCCAGCAGTCTTTCCACCGCGGTGGCGTTATAGATAGCCGTAAATTTTTCCAGGATTTTTGAAGCCGCGGTAAGCTTGTGGTCTTTGTAGCTGATCACATCTTTGATGGCTACTACCACGCCATGAAGGCGGCCCATCCTCTTGCCCGCCTTGCGCGCGGCATCTAACTGGCGCGCACGTTCGAGCGCCTCTTCACCATATACATCAAGATAGGCGTTGAGGTGTCGGTTGCGTTCAATTTGTTGCAGGAAAAACTCTACCGCCGCAATACAGGAGGTAGTACCATTCGTGAGGTCGGAATGATATTGCGCTATTGAATCGTATTTAAACAATTCTTGTTACCGGCTTTGAAGACAAAACGGTTGGGCGTACTGACAGAAAGCTGTACTAACGTTATTGTACAGTCGAAGAAGAGGAAGTGGTCTGTTGCTTTTTATCCTTTTCGCTCATGCCTTCTTCGATTTCCTTCTTCACGTTATTCTTCGCGTCGTTGAACTCACGGATTCCTTTTCCGATGCCGCGCATGAATTCAGGAATTTTACGGCCACCAAAAAGTACCAGAACCGCCAACACGATCAGCACCCACTCTGTACCACCAGGCATGCTTAAGAACAGCAATATGCTTGACATGATAATCGATTTAAATAGTTAGACTGCGAATTTACGTGAAAAGGCTTGAAATGCACTCAAAAAGGCGGGGAATGCAATAAATAAAAACCGTGAAAATAAAAGGACGAAATCCGAATGACAGATCCGGATTTCGTCCTTTAACGTTGGAACTATAAATAGTTATATCTTATTGAGCAACTGTTGCTGAGGTGTGGCTCACGTTTCTCTTTTCCTTGATACGAGCGCTCTTACCGCTACGTTGACGGAGGAAATACAACCTGGCGCGACGAACACGGCCGGTCTTGTTCACCTCGATAGAATCGATGTTGGGAGAATACAGGGGGAAAGTCCTTTCCACGCCAACACCATCAGAAATCTTACGTACTGTGAATGTGGCGGTATGGCCGGTTCCCTGGCGTTTGATCACATCGCCGCGGAAGCTCTGGATACGTTCTTTGCCACCTTCAATGATCTTATAGTTAACGGTAACATTGTCACCGGCTTTGAATTTCGGGAATTCTTTCTTGCCTGTCAACGTCTCGTGTACATATTGAACAGCTGCATTCATAACTTTCAATTTTAACGGGTGGCAAAGGTAGTTGAAATAGTTTGTATTTCTGAGATTTTACCCCTTAATTATTTGGCGACATTTACGGCGCGCTTTTCCCTGATCACCGTCACCTTAATTTGGCCGGGGTAAGTCATCTCGGTCATGATCTTCTGGGCGATATCGAACGAGAGCCTGTCGCTGTCGGCATCCGTAACTTTCTCAGCCTCAACGATTACTCTCAATTCGCGTCCGGCCTGGATGGCATAGGCTTTTTCAACGCCCTGGTAGCTCATGGCCAGGTTTTCCAGCTCCTTGATACGCTGCAGGTACTGCTGCATGATCTCGCGGCGGGCGCCGGGGCGGGCACCGCTGATGGCGTCGCAGGCCTGCACGATGGGGGAGATCACATACTGCATCTCCATTTCGTCGTGGTGGGCGCCGATAGCATTCACCACGGCCGGGTTCTCGCCATATTTCTCAGCCAGCTTGGCGCCGAGGATGGCGTGGCTCAGTTCTGATTCTTCATCAGGCACTTTGCCTATATCGTGCAACAGACCAGCCCTTTTGGCCAGTTTGGGATTGAGACCCAGTTCGGCAGCCATAGTAGCGCACAAATTAGCTACTTCGCGGCTGTGCATCAACAGGTTCTGACCATATGAAGAGCGGAAACGCATTTTACCGACAATACGCACCAGGTCTTTGTGCAGACCATGAATGCCCAGTTCTATCACCGTACGTTCACCAATTTCCATCACCTGCTCTTCGATCTGGCGCTTTGTTTTTTCCACCACCTCTTCGATGCGGGCGGGGTGAATGCGGCCGTCGGCCACCAGTCGCTGCAGGCTCAGGCGCGCAATTTCGCGGCGCAGCGGGTCGAAAGAGGACAGGATGATGGCTTCGGGGGTATCATCCACGATCAGGTCAACACCGGTAGCGGCCTCGATAGCGCGGATATTCCGGCCTTCACGGCCAATGATCTGACCTTTTACTTCATCGCTTTCCAGGTTGAAAACGGTAATAGAGTTTTCGATGGCCTGTTCGGCGGCGGTGCGTTGAATTGACTGGATAATGATTTTGCGGGCCTCCTTATTGGCGCGCTGCTTGGCATCGTCAATAATTTCCTGCTGAATGCTGAGCGCCTGGGTATGGGCTTCCTGGCGCAGACTTTCAATCAGTTGTTTTTTGGCCTCTTCGGCGGTAAGACCGGCAATTTTTTCCAGGCGGCGGATATGCTCTTCCTGGTGCTTTTCCAGCTCGGTGCGTTTCAGGTTGACCACCTCAATCTGGCGGTTCAGGTTATCCTTAATGGCATCGTTTTCCTTAACCTGTTTTTCGAGCTGTTCCAGCTTTTGATTGATAGACTGTTCTTTCTGCCGGACCCGGTTTTCTACTTCGCTGAGTTTACGATTACGTTCAAGAACTTCTTTATCGTGTTCAGCCTTTAACTGTAGAAATTTTTCTTTTGCTTCTAACTGTTTCTGTTGTTTTATCGTTTCCGCCTTGGCTTCTGCGTCTGATATTATTTTTTGTGCCTGCTGTTCTGCTTCCTCTATTTTCTTTTGTGTGTTCTTGGCAAAAATGAATTTACCCGCTACTATGCCGATAATTAGCGCAACTCCACCTACTATATAAATAAGTATGTTCTGATCCATTGTGTTTTACAGATTTAAATTGTTCTACCATATTAACGGTGCTCTCTATGTAATGTGACTTAGCCATAGTGAGTTATGAGGGACGAAAATACAGAAAAAAGAGAAGCGCCGCCTTAAAGAGGCAGAGTATAGTGCTTATTGGCAGCGGGAATGGGGGCGTTTGCGCAATAAAATCTGAAATATGGGTAGGGGTAGGGCCTCATGGTTTTGGCGAAGCCATGGGCCGGGTCGGAACGGGGCCCGAATCCAGGGCGGGACTAGGCTGTTTCCTGCAGCAGGCGGTCCAGCAATTTTTCCATGCCAGCCAGCCGTTCACCGGCCTCCGCGGGCAATTCCTTCGTATTTTCCGAAGCACTTTGCTGGGTAGCATACCAGAGAATTACCATGGCGATATAGTCCTGCATGTCCTTTCCCGCAAACTGGGTCTTGAACTCTAAAATCTTATCGTTGATGAGTTTAAGCGTTTTTCTGACAGTTCCCTCATCGGCCGGGGCGATGCGGATCCGGTAGGTCCGGTCGCCAATCAAAACGTTTATAGGAATTAATTCGTCCATGCTCTTGCTAATTTGAAAAGCTTGTTTTACATTTATCCACACTTAATTCACACACAAGGATTTTGGACTTCTAAGGATCGTTTTGGATGGTTGAGGCAATTACGTATTCTATGATTACACACCAAAACCAAACGATTAACATGTTCGCCAAACTTAAGTCAAATGTCTTCATCGACGCACTGACCTTAGAACTAGTAGCGCCACTCCGGTCCAGCCTGAAGGCGATTTTGCGCGATGAAAAAGGCTACGAATGCAGCCGCCTTGAAGCCAATGTTCCCCAGGGGAATAATACTGTAACCTGGAAAGGTCTCAATGATTTGCCATATGGCATATATACATTGGAGCTGAGCCAGGGCGACGACGAAATGAAGATGCGCCTGGTGAAAAGGGTATGAAATCTATTCACTCAGAAGGGCAATACACCGGTCAATTTCCCGGATGTAATGGCTTAACCGTTTGTCTATCTCCTTTTTTTCCGTTTCATCCAACCGGCCTGTTGCCGTCTTGAAGGCTGCCAGCTTCAGTTCCAGTTCGTTTATCTTTTTTTCCCTCTCTTCTTCCCTTTCTTTCAACACCCTGATCTCGCGGGTCAGTTGCTGATTCTCCTTGTACAGCATCTGGTAGCGTTGCGCCAACTGCTGCAGCTTATCAGAGATACGCTGTAAAGTTTCTTCATGTACCATGCCGTAAACTGTTTCGTTTTGCGGTTTTCCGGTTTGGGGTTATTTCCTGATCTCGGCCTGCAATTCGGTCTCCAGCGCCGTCATGATCTTGTTCATCATGGCGTCTATCTCTTTGTCAGTAGGCGTTTTTTCTTTGTCGAGAAAGGTGAAACTTAATGCCAGTGATTTTTTATTTGCACCCAACTTCTCGCTTTCAAAAATATCGAACAATTGTATGCCTTGTAGTTTATCGAGCTTCACTTTTTTCACCGTGCTTTCCACATCGGCATAAGGGAGGGTTTTGGGAACAATCATCGCCAGGTCGCGGCGCACAGGCAATTGCTTCGGCAACTCGCGCACCTTCAGTGATTCGTTGGAGATCATATTCATGATCAGCTGCCAATCGAAATCGGCGAAGTAAACAGGCTGCTTGATATCGAAACGCTTCAGCTCTTTTGCGGATACTGCTCCGAGCTTTACTATCGCTTTCTTATTCACTACCACTTCCAGCGAGTTTGCCAGCTTGCCATTGCTGAGCGCTTGCCACTGCGGCTGATCAATGCCTGTTACCTGCAATATTCTTGCCACTACTCCTTTTAAATAATAAAGATCTGCGGCGCCCGACTTCCCTTTCCACGAATCTTCGTTGAGCTGGCCGGTTACGTATAAGCAGAGATGTTCGTTTTCTTCGTATTTCTCGGGACCTTTTTGCCGGTAGGTCTTACCAAATTCAAAAAACTTCAGGTCCAGGTTTTTGCGGTTCAGGTTGTACGCCACCGCCTCCAGGCCTGTCTGCAGCATCGAGGGACGCATCAGGTTGTGCTCGGCGCTGAGGTTATTGAGCAGCTTCACACTTCCTGCCAGTTCTTCCTCGCTGTAATATGCCGCATTGGTGATGGAATTGGTCATGACCTCATTAAAACCAAGTCCCACCAGGTAACCCCCCACTTTATTCCGCGTGACCTGCTGCGTGCGGTTATTTTCCAGCGAAGGTGAAATGGCAATGCGGCCGGGTATATCAATATTATCCAGGCCGTCGATGCGAATGATTTCCTCCACTACATCGGCGGGCAAATGAATATCGGGTTTGCTGTAAGGTGCGGCAACAACAATATCATCCAAACCTTCGCGGATTATTTCAAAACCGAGCGACAATAATATCTTTTTCACCGTATCGGGATGATAGTTTTTACCGCTTAGTTTACGCAGGTAGTGGAAAGTGAGACGCACCTGCGCTTTGTTTTCCGGGTTCGGGTAAACATCAACGATATTAGACGCAATTTCTCCCCCGGCTAGTTCTTTTATCATCAAAGCCGCCCGCTTCAATACGTTCACCGTATTGCTGATGTCTATATTTTTTTCAAAGCGCATAGCCGCCTCGGTACGCAGTCCATGACGGAATGAAGTCTTGCGCGTATCTATGGGGTTGAACCAGGCGCTTTCCAGGAAAATGTGTTTGGTGCTGTTGGTTACGCCGCTATGCAATCCGCCAAATACGCCGGCGATACACATGCCGCCTTCTTCGTTGCAGATCATCAGGTCTTCGGCAAAGAGCGTTCTTTCCCTGCCGTCGAGCGTAACAAATTTTGAGCCTTCGGGCAGGTTTTTTACGATAACGTGTTTCCCTTTTATAGCATCTGCATCGAAGGCATGCAGTGGCTGGCCGGTCTCGTGTAAAATGAAATTGGTGATGTCAACAATATTATTGATCGGCCGCTGACCGATGGACAGCAATTTATCTTTCAGCCATTGCGGGCTTTCTTTCACAGTGACCCCGGAAATAGTGATGCCACTGTATCGCTTGCAGGCATTGGTATTTTCAACCGTAACTTTTATCGGGTAGCTATTATTATCAATGGTAAAATTGTTGGTGAACGGAGATTTTACCGAATATTCTTTCCTGTCGTGGTGCGAAAGATAGGCGCACACATCGCGGGCCACGCCCAGGTGACTCATCGCGTCCATACGGTTGGGCGTGAGGCCAATTTCGTATATATAATCTTTGAATGGCTTGAAATAATCAGCCGCGAGGGTGCCGGGTTTCAGGTCGGCGGGCAGTACCATAATACCTTCATGGTTGTCGCTGATGCCGATCTCATCTTCGGCGCAGATCATGCCATGGCTCTCCACGCCACGTATCCTGGCCACCTTCATAGTAAGGGGATCGCCGTTTTTGGGGTAAATGGTGCTGCCCACGGTAGCCACCACCACTTTTTGCCCGGCTGCTACATTAGGCGCGCCGCACACGATCTGCAAGGGGACATCCTTACCGATATTGACGGTGGTAACAGACAATTTATCGGCATTGGGATGTTTTTCAACGGTCAGCACTTCTCCGATCACCAGGCCCTTCAGTCCGCCTTTGATACTTTCGTACTGTTCAAAACTTTCTACTTCCAGTCCAATAGAGGTGAGTATGATATTCAGCCTTTCCGGTTCTATAGTAACAGGCAAATACTCTTGTAACCAGTTATACGATATAGTCATGCAGCAAAGATAACTGATTCAGCAGGCACAATAGCGGAGGTGATCAATTCCTGGAAACGATAAAATAGAAAGCGGGTATGCTATACTCAGAAAGTATTCTTTGGATTCTCCTGGGCTTATGTTCAATCTTGCCTCTGCGCAGCCTGATGATTTCGATAGCCCCGGAAGTGCTGATGGCCTGCACGGTAAGCAAATCATAGCACAGCTGTTCATAGTACAGCAATCGCCGGGCTTCTTCGAAATCTTCTTCCCGCATCATTACTTCATAATGTCTCAGCTGGTAGACGCGCATTACGTCAGCAATTAGGCCTGTAAATTACGGATAACGGGTATATGATGGTAGAATTTGGGGGGAAAATTTAATGTAAGGTTTGGGGTTTCGGGTTATAGCGGGACAGGTGGCCCACCTCCCAGGTGGCTCACCTGTCACCTGGCCTGCCCGGGGGAGGGCCAGGTCATAGGTGAGCCAGCCGGTACCTGGCCTTCCCTCCACCTACCACCTGTCAACCTAAACCTTTAACCCTACACCCTGCGCTCCAAACCCGAAACCCTTACTGGTATTGGAATTCCACGCCTGTACGTGCCTGGAATGGCGAATTGACGGGCGTTTTGGAGCGTGGGGTGGGCGAAAACTGGCTTTGGATAAGGATTTTTGTGGGGTAAAATGCGTGTGATGCAGTACCAGCCTGCATCTTATTTGATGGGTATTTTGGCCAAATTTTTGGGCAAAATTTCTTTCGCACATCATGTGTGAATTTCCTTTCGATAAGGGTGCTAAACTTTTGTAATTTGTGGATATCTGTCGGAGAATCTGTGGATAACCACTGGTTTTATGTGGACGCAGCAGTGAATTGGCAGTGATTAAAAATAGGTTCCGGTTTTCTTGATGCCGCTCGTAGGAGGGGTATATATTCGCCGTCCTGACTAAAAGGGGTAACATTCCGATAACCGTGTCATAACATTCACGTAGCACAAAGACTGGAAAACTAACCCAAGAAAGTCATTGGTTGCGAATTACAATCCAATGAAGCGACGAGACCTCTTTTCGCTTTACCTACCGAAAAACCATTGTCAAGGAACCTGATTAACCAATGGTTAAACCCTTTTGTAGCAGAAACAATGGAGATAACTAACCTTAACAAAGACCGCGAACGCAAGAGCAGACGTTCCAGGGGTTCCATCGACCTCAGCACTATGGTGTATGGAAAGGTGCCCCCGCAGGCCAAAGACCTGGAAGAAGCCGTTCTCGGAGCAATCATGTTGGAAAAAAGTGCCTTCGACACCGTTGTAGAGATACTCAAACCGGAATGTTTTTATGTAGATGCCCACCAGCGCATATACCGGGCTATGCAAAGCCTGCAACAGAAAAACCAACCCATCGATATTCTCACCGTTGTAGAAGAACTTAAAAGCCGTGAAGAACTGGAAATGGTAGGCGGACCCTACTATGTAACCCGTCTCACCAACGCTGTGGTGTCCTCAGCCAATATTGAAGCGCACAGCCGCATCATACTCCAGAAATTTATTCAACGCGAACTGATACGCATCAGCGGCGAGATCATCGCCGACAGTTATGAAGACAGCACCGATGTGTTTGACCTGCTCGACGAGGCCGAAAGCAAGCTGTTTGAAATAACCAACAACCACCTACGCAAAAATTTTGACAGCATCGATACCGTGCTGGTGAAAACAGTGCAGCGTATCGAGGATATGCGTCACCGGAATGAAGATATCACCGGCGTGCCCAGCGGATTCCCTTCACTGGACCGCGTAACTTACGGCTGGCAAAATACCGACCTCATTATTTTGGCTGCACGGCCCGCGGTCGGTAAAACGGCCTTCGCCCTCAACCTGGCGCGCAACGCCGCGTTGAACAACGTGAAGCCGACACCCGTGGCCTTCTTCAGCCTTGAAATGAGCGCGGGCCAGCTGGTGCAACGTATTCTTGCCGCCGAGAGCGAGATATGGCTCGAAAAAATTGCCCGCGGCAAAATGGAAGATCATGAAATGAAGCAACTCTATGCCAAGGGTATCCAGAAGCTGGCCCAGGCGCAGATCTTCATTGACGATACCGCGGCGCTCAACATCTTTGAGCTGCGCGCCAAATGCCGCCGTTTGAAAAACAAACACAATATCGGCCTGATTATTATCGACTACCTGCAACTAATGAGCGGTGGCGGTGAAGGAAGAAATACCAACCGTGAACAGGAAATCAGCCAGATATCGCGTAACCTGAAACAACTGGCCAAAGAATTGCAGGTGCCCATTATAGCGCTTTCGCAGTTGAGCCGTGCGGTGGAAACGCGTAAAGAAGGCAATAAGATGCCGCAGCTGAGCGACCTCCGCGAATCGGGCGCCATTGAGCAGGATGCCGATATGGTAATGTTCCTGTACAGGCCCGAATACTATGATATTACCGCCAACGAAATGGGCGAAAGCAATAAAGGTGAAACGCATGTGCGCATAGCCAAGCACCGTAACGGTTCGCTCGAAACCGTGAAGCTGAAGGCATTGCTGCATATCCAGAAATTTGTGGAGTTTGATGACGATAATTTCGGCGGCTTCCCGTCTGGCGGCGGCAACTGGAAACCCATACCACCGCAGGGAATTGGTGGTGATGATGGCGCCAGGCTGTACATACAGGCTGGCAGCAAGATGAACGATATGCCTTTTGGTGATGACGAAGAAGCGCCGTTCTAAAACAGTTTTTCATGGCACTTCCTTTTTTCTATGCTGAGCATATAGACAGGGATGAATTGCAGTTGGATGAAGACACCAGCAAACACGTTGTAAGCGTGTTGCGCATGAAGGAAGGCGAAAGGATCAACCTGACCGATGGCAAAGGCCATTTGTTTGAAGCTGAAATAATCGACGCGCACAAAAAAAGATGCGCGGTCAACATAGTTTCGAAGCGGTATAATGATGCCGGTAGTCGCAAAACGATTATCGGCATTTCTATTCTGAAAAATACCAGCCGCTTTGAATGGTTTCTCGAAAAAGCCACCGAGCTCGGCATCAGCGAGATCATCCCCATGATCTGCGACCGCACCGAAAAAGAAAATTTCCGTTACGAACGGATGCAGGGCATATTGATCAGCGCCATGCTGCAGTCGCAACAGGTATGGCTGCCCGTGCTGCACCAGCCGATTGGGTTTGGGCAGCTGTTACGACAAGAAGATGTCAATACAATCGAGCAACGCTTTATTGCACATTGCCTGCCCGAACAAAAACAAAGCTTGTCGCAGTTAGTAGATTCTTCAAAAACTGCGCAAATAGTACTGATAGGTCCGGAAGGAGATTTTACGAAAGAAGAAATTGATTTTGCATTGAGTTACCAGTTCATTCCGGTGTCGTTGGGGGACACCAGGCTGAGAGCAGAGACGGCGGGGATGGTGGCCGCCACGATTTTGAAGCTGAGTGTATAAATCAAGCTGTAGTAGCGCATCAATTGTTTTGCGCCGGATCTTGTGCTCCCACAACAGGTTCGTGTAACTCCACAGGACGACTGGCCTTCTTTCTGCGCATACGCATATTCAGCAATTCCACACCAAATGAGAAGGCCATTGCAAAATAAATATAGCCCTTTGGTATATGCGCACCGTGCAGCGGCTCCACGCCTTCGAAGAAGAGACTAAAACCAACCATCAGCAGGAAAGCCAGCGCCAGCATTTTCAAAGAGGGATGTTTATGAATGAAGGTTGAAATGCGTTCGGCGAAAAAGAACATTACCACCATGGCAATGATCACGGCAATGATCATCACCGGTACCAGCCTGGCAAGGCCAACAGCAGTGATAATGCTATCGAAAGAAAATACCATATCGATCAGGATGATCTGTCCAATGATGGATCCAAAGGAGGCAGGTTTGGATTTTATCTTGGCAATGGCTTCATCATCGCCTTCCAGCTTGTGATGAATTTCTTTTACCGTTTTATATAAAAGAAAAAGACCACCTGCAAACATGATTATATGGCGAAGTGTAAAAGCATAGTGATTATCATCTAAATCAAAGCCAAACAACTCGGAATTGCCTTCGCGCACCAGCCAGCCGATAGCCATCAGCAACAACACCCGCACTGCAATGCCGCCAACCATCCAGATTCGGCGGGCCTTCAGTCGCTGCGCCGGTTCCAGTCTGCCCACAAGAATCGAAACAAAAATTACATTGTCTATGCCCAACACCACTTCAAGCGTAGTAAGCGTAAGCAAACTGATCAATGCATCGAGGGTGAGTAGTTGTTCCATGTTTAATCAATACTAAGTTGCAGAATGCTAATCTGTCTTCAGCTCCCTGCAAATGTTACGCACAATCAACGGTCCTTCATAAATAAATCCTGTCCATACCTGCACCAATGCTGCGCCTGCGTTTAGTTTTTCCAGGGCATCTTTTCCCGTAAATATGCCGCCCGATGCAATTACCGGCAACTGACCGTTTGTTTTTTCTACTATATACCGCACCACCTCGTTTGATCTTTGCCGCAAGGGCGCGCCGCTTAATCCGCCTGCGCCGATCGCCTCAATTGTCTTAGCAGGTGTCTTCAGGTTGTCGCGGCTGATGGTAGTGTTGGTCGCCACCAGTCCATCGAGTTTTATTTCCAGCGCCAGGTCAATCACGTCATCAATCTGGCTTTGGGTAAGGTCGGGCGCAATCTTCAGCAGTATGGGTTTGGGCCGCATCATGCTTTCGCGGTTAATGGTTTGCAGGTGCGACAGGATTTTGCGCAGCGAATCTTTTTCCTGCAACTCGCGCAGACCGGGTGTGTTGGGCGAACTTACATTCACTACGAAATAGTCCACGCAATCATACAACTCGCGAAAACAGATTTCATAATCTTTCCAGGCTTCTTCGTTGGGGGTGGTTTTGTTTTTACCAATATTTCCCCCCACAATAAACTTCGAACCGCCTGCTCTCCACTCCTTCAATCTTTTTGCCACCACCCTGGCCCCATCGTTGTTGAAGCCCATGCGATTGATCAGGGCCTTGTCTTTGGGCAGTCGAAACAGTCGCGGTTTATCATTCCCAGCCTGCGGTTGTGGCGTCACAGTACCGATTTCCACATATCCAAAGCCCAAGGCTTCGAGACAAGTGAGGTATAATGCATTTTTATCGAAACCAGCTGCCAGTCCCACAGGGTTGGGGAAGCGAAGACCAAATAATTCTTTTTCTTCTATATGACGGGGAGTACAGTATTTCGTGATGGCGCGCCGCAGAAATCCCACCGAACAAGCCAGTTTCAACAAGTTCATGGAAAAATGATGAACCGATTCGGTCGGAAACAGGAATAAAATCCGGCGTAAAACTTTATACATATGCGGTTGCGAAGATAGATAAACATGGTTTTGTAAAGACGCAGGCTATCATTAACTTTGATCAATAAGGTTGCATAAGCAACTAATGTGGTGTCGGGTTTTTAGGTTCGGTCATTGATTATGAATGGCAACCTGCACCCGACACCCAAACTTGAAACACGAAACTATTCATTATGGAAGCATACATCGTAGCAGGATACCGTACCGCAGTAGGAAAATCGAAGCGTGGCGTTTTCAGGTTTTATCGTCCCGATGACCTGGCCATTACGGTCATCAAGGGATTGATGGCTTCGGTACCGCAATTGGATCCGAAGCGCGTGGATGATGTAATTGTGGGCAACGCTGTGCCCGAGGCGGAGCAGGGACTGCAGGTGGGCCGCATCATTGCGGCGCGCGCACTGGGTTATGAAGTGCCGGGCATGACGGTGAACCGCTATTGCGCTTCGGGTCTCGAGACCATTGCGATGGCTACCGCCAAAATTCGCACCGGCCAGGCCGACTGCATCATTGCAGGCGGTACCGAGAGCATGAGCATGGTGCCGACGGCGGGTTGGAAAACCGTTCCCTCTTATTCCATCGCTTCCGATGAACCGGATTACTACCTCAGCATGGGTCTCACCGCCGAAGCAGTGGCGAAAGAATATAATGTGAGCCGCGAAGACCAGGACCGGTTCTCCTATCATTCGCACCAGAAAGCCATCAACGCTATAAAGAACGGGTATTTTAAAGAGGGCATTTTACCCATTACCGTAGAACAGGTTTACCTGGATGAAAAAGGAAAGAAGCAAACAAAAACTTACGTAGTAGATACCGATGAGGGTCCGCGACCCGATACCAGCCTGGAAGCCCTGGCCAAACTGAAACCCGTGTTTGCCGCCAATGGTACCGTAACCGCGGGCAACTCATCACAAACTTCCGATGGCGCCGCCTTCGTGATTGTGATGAGTGAGAAAATGGTGAATGAATTGGGTCTTAAACCCATCGCGCGACTGGTGGCCTGCGTATCGGCGGGTGTGCATCCCCGCGTAATGGGTATTGGTCCGGTAGAAGCGGTACCCAAAGTATTGCAACGCGCGGGTATGAACCTGGGGCAGATTGACCTGATCGAACTGAATGAAGCTTTTGCTTCGCAATCGCTGGCGGTGATCCGCCAACTGAATCTCAATCCCGAAATTGTTAATATCAACGGTGGCGCTATCGCATTGGGTCACCCGCTGGGATGTACAGGTTGTAAGCTGACCATACAGTTGATCAACGATATGAAGCGGTTGAAGAAGAAGTATGGTATAGTGACAGCTTGTGTTGGCGGCGGGCAGGGGATTGCAGGGATTATAGAGAACATAGATTAAGTAATAATTTTCCCGCGCACCCACCCCCCACCGTAATTCTACTAACCTCATTTGAAAAAATCCCAGATTTTACCCATTTTGGGCAAGTGGCAGCATTTTTGTTCGTTATAAGGTGCGAAAGGATAGTTTCCGTAGTCATCAGGCCGGCTATATGAAGCTATTCCGACCAAAATCAACCTTATGGACAGAAGGGCTTTCCTTACACTACGCAGAAGAGCTGCTGAATCTTCCCCAATATCCTATGCCGGTACACGTCGCATAGACACCGGGCTTACCGTTTACACCGGTCCCTGGGGCACCAAAGAAATTGTGCACCTGCTGAAACGCACCATGTTCGGTGCCAAAAAATCAGACATAGATTATTTCAAAACGCTCTCCACCGTGCAGGCAGTAAATGCCTTGCTGAACGTGCCTGCAACGCCGCCGTCTCCGCCCGTAAAACATTATTCGGAAAATGATGGCGTGGCTGCAGGTGCTACCTGGGTAAATACTTTTTCTGCCGATGGCGATGTAAACCGCGAACGCATCAATTCTTTCAAGAGCTGGTGGGTGGGGCGCATGATCAACCAGGAGAGAAATATCCTGGAAAAGATGACGCTGTTCTGGCACAACCATTTTGCCACCGAGACCAACGTGTATGGCCGCGGCATTTTTGCCTATGAGCACAATGCCATGTTGCGCGCCAACGCGCTCGGTAATTTCAAAACACTGGTAAAACTGGTGACGCTCGACCGCGCCATGCTCATCTATCTCAACGGCGCGCTGAATGTAAAGGAAGCGCCCGACGAAAACTATGCGCGCGAATTGATGGAGTTGTTTACCCTCGGTAAAGAAAACAACCCCAATTATACCGAGCCCGACGTGCAGGCTGCGGCGCGGGTGTTAACTGGCTGGACCATAGATGAAACCACCGATGAACGGAGTTTTGACCCCGAAAAACATGATACAGGTAATAAAACCTTCAGTAGTTTCTTCAACAATACCGTAATAGCCGGACAAAGCGGTCCCACCGGCGGCGAGACCGAACTGGATGCTTTGCTCGATATGATCTTCGCGAAAGACGTAGAGGTTTCTGAGTTTATCGTGCGCAAAATCTATCGGTGGTTCTGTTACTACATCATAGATGCCAACACAGAAAACAATGTGATCAAACCGCTGGCGCAGCTATTCCGCAACAGCAACTGGGAAATAAAACCGGTGCTGGATGCACTGTTTAAGAGCGAGCATTTTTTTGATCCCCTCAACCAGGGCTGTCTCATCAAGCCACCGATTGATCTGTATGTAGGCGCGAGCCGCGAGTTTAATGTGAGTTTTCCGGCCGACAGCGCCCGCCAGTACGAAATGTGGGAGCATATTTATTATGAAGCGGGCGTAATACAACAAAATATCGGCGACCCGCCGAGTGTTTCGGGATGGCCCGCTTATTACCAACTGCCGCAGTTTCATGAAATGTGGATCAATAACGACACGCTGCCCAAGCGCAATATCTGGACCGATACCATGATTCAGCAAGGTTACACGCGCAACGGGCAGACCATCAAATTCGATCCCATCGCTTTTGCCCAATCATTGCCCAACCCCGGCGACCCGAATGCATTGATCAACGATTCGCTGGATATACTGTATCGCGTGCCGCTGTCGGATGAGTCGAAGACGGTGATTAAAAGATCGATTCTGCTGGCGAATCAGCTGGAAGATTATTATTGGACCAATGAGTGGACTGCATTTATCACGAATCCCAATGATGCCATGGCGCGGCAGATCATTACAACACGGCTGACGGCGCTGTATAAATATTTCATGAACCTGGCAGAATACCAATTATCCTAACGAAAAGTGACTTATGAAACGCAGACAATTTTTCAAACATACACTACCCGCCGCCGTTACATTGCCGGCGATGATCAACGGCTTTTCCGTAAAAGCACATACCGCTGCTTCGCCGCTGGTGCGCGCGCTGATGAGCGCCACCACCGAAACCGATAAGGTGCTGGTGCTGGTAAGGCTCGATGGCGGTAATGATGGTTTGAATATGGTGATACCGGTTGAATATTATTCGGGCTATTACAATGCGCGAAAAAATATCGCCATACCACAAAACAAGATCCTGGCGCTGAACGGCGTTTCCAAAACGGGTTTGCATCCCAGTCTTACCGGTCTGCAGACCTTATACAACGAAGGCAAGCTGGCCATTGTGCACTCTGTTGGCTATCCTTCGCCCAACTTCTCGCATTTCCGCGCCACCGATATATGGATGACGGCTTCCGATTCGGAGCAGATCATTCCCACCGGCTGGATCGGCCGCTATCTCGAGACTGAGTTCCCCGGCTATCCCGAAGGTTATCCCACTACGCAAATGCCCGACCCGCTGGCTATCCAGATCGGCGCTATACCTACGCCGGCCTTCCAGGGAGCGGGTTATAATATGGGTATTAACATTACCAACCCTACCAGCTTTTACGATTTTCTCAATGGCGTGGAAGACCCCGTGCCCGATACGCCCTGGGGAAAAGAACTGAAATACATACGCACCGTTGCCCGTCAGACCGAGCTTTATTCCACCGCCATTAAGGCTGCTGCGGAAAAAGTGACGCAGCAGGGTTCATACCCCGCGAATAATGATCTGGCGCAACAGCTTCGCATCGTGGCGCGGCTGGTGAAAGGCGGTTTGAAAACGCGCGTGTATATGGTGAGCACTTATGGCTTTGACACACACTCAGCGCAGGTGAACTCGCTCGATACTACCACCGGTACGCACGCACAATTGCTGCGTAAATTATCAGACGCCATCAAATCATTTATGGACGATCTGAAAAACCTGGGCGTAGACGACCGCGTGATCGGGTTTACTTTTTCTGAATTCGGCCGACGCATCAAATCCAATTCCAGCATGGGAACGGATCATGGTGCGGCGGCGCCGGTATTTGTTTTCGGAAAAAATGTGCGTCCAGGTATTGTCGGCGCCAATCCAACCATACCCAACAATTCGTCGGTAAACGACAATATCCCGTTCCAGTATGATTTCCGGAGTATATATGCCTCGATTCTGAAGCAATGGTTTTGCGTGGATGCGGCTAACCTGGAGAAAATTTTACTCAAAAATTTCCAGGAGATTCATTTGGCCAGCAACAGCGCCTGCGCCAGTACGGGTATTGAAGATGTGCTGGACACAAACGGGAAAGATCTCATTATAAATTATCCCAATCCTTTTGTTGAAAGAACGCGCATCACCTTTCGCACAAAGGGCGGGCACACGCTGGTGCATGTAATAGACGCGTTGGGAAGGGTAGTGAAAACACTTACTGATAAGGTGTATCCGCCCGGAACATACAATGTGGACTTCGACAGTGGTGGATTGCCTACAGGTTTATACTATGCCCGACTGCAAAATGGTTCTATTCAGCAGGTAAGACCAATGTTGAAGACCCGTTAAGCATGTAATTTTATTTTAATTAAAACCCAAATCAACAAATCCGAAACTGGATTGACAAAATTTCCGGTTTCGGATTTTTTGATTCCGGATTTTTATTTATTTCATATGGTAAATAGTTTTAAATTGCCGCTCAATATATGCTGAAAGTTTTCATAACAGACGACCATGAATTGTACCTTGAGGGCTTGGTCTTGCTGTTGAACAAACAACCAGGTTTCCAGGTGGTCGGTTCTGCATTAACGGGCAAAGAGCTGTTACAAAAACTTCCGGAAGTTGAAGTGGACATTTTACTGCTCGACGTACACCTGCCAGATACAGGCGAAGAAGAATTGTTGAAACAGATTCGCAGCCTGCACCCCGACCTGAAGATTCTTTATCTCACCATCATGCGCGGCACGCGCTACATTCACAAATTGATCCGCCACGATATCAACGGGTACATCCTGAAAAATACCAGTATCGAAGAGCTGGTAAAGGCGTTGAATACCGTGGCCGAAGGAAAAAAATATTTCAGTAAAGAGATCAATATCATCGATACCGACCAGGACTTCCGCAACACGGTAACGATTGAAGACAAAAAGGTGGATGAAATTTTATCGAAGCGTGAAATAGAAGTGCTCACGCTTATCTGCAAGGAGTATAGTAATAGTGAAATTGCGGAAAAACTCTTTCTCAGCGTAAGCACTGTCGAAACACATCGCAAGAATCTCATAGCTAAATTAGGGGTGAACAATACTGTTGGCCTGGTGAAATTTGCCCTGCGCAACAACCTGATTGAATAATTGGCGATTTACGTTATATTGCTAATACAAGCCCTTTCCCAGTGAAATACAAATTGTTTACACTGGCCTTGATATGTAGCTGCCTTGCCTTCTCGCAGCCTGATACTACTTACCTCAAACAGTTGTACGACAGGTGCCTTGACTTCAGCGAGGAAAAGATCGATTCCATTAAGTATTATGCCAACTATATCGAGAAGGAATCGGAACGCCTGAAATTTAATAAGGGGCCTGTACTGTCAACCCGCCTGCGCGGACTGTACGAAGATCTCAACAACAATTACAGCAAAGCCATCGAATACTACCTGCAATCGCTGGAAGAAGCGCGCAAACTGCAGGCAGTAGAATATGAAATGAGCGCGCTCAGCGACCTGGCCATTGTATATTCAGCGATTAAGGAACCGGTAAAGGCCAAGGAATTTTACATTCAATGCGCCGAGATGGTGAGGGAGCGGGGTGAAGTGTCTTCACTCATCAATACTTACAACAACCTCGCCGTCATTTACACGCAATTAAAACAATACGACAGTGCGCGCATTTTACTCAACGAAGCTATCCGCATTGCCAAACCATATTCAGAAACCCTCGATCTCACCAGTCTGTATAATAACCTCGGCAACGTAAACTTTCGTGAAAAAAAGTTCGATGAAGCGTTGCGACATTTTCGCCGCAATTATTTTCACTTCACTTCTCAAGACAATAGCGCAGGTTTATGGGTGGCTGTGTTGAACATAGCCGATGTATATATTGAGAAAAAGGTGTTCGACTCAGCTGCCTTCTACGCCAGCAAAGCCATGCACCTGGCCAGGCAACTGGGTTCAAAAAGTAAGGAAGCCGATTCGTATTCTATTCTTGCGAAGTTGTATGAATACAAAGGCGATTACAGCACCGCATACAAATATCTTAAGAACTGGTATTCGCTTGACACCGCCATCATCAACACCGAAACTTACCGCACCATTGCCGAACTGCAGGAGCGCTTCAATGCGCGTGAACGCGAAGCAGAGAACGATCTGTTGCTCGCGCGGATAGAAAAAGAACAGATTCGCACGCGTTGGTTTATATCGCTGGCCATAGCCTTTGCCATAATCGGTATCCTGATTGCGCTCGGCCTCATCAATAAGAGAAGGGCCAATAAGAGACTCCAGGCCACGAACGAACTGATCATTCAGCAAAATGAAAAGCTATCAGAGCTGAACCACGAAAAAAATTCGCTGATCAGCATTGTGTCGCACGACCTGAACACACCCTTTGCTACCATACAGGTTTGGAGCAGAATTTTGGGAAATGATACCAGCAATCTTACCGATGAGCAACGCAAGGCCTTAAACAAGATCATCCAGGCTAGTTCATATGGCGAGGAAATGATCAGCCGCATCCTGGATATTGAGAAATCGGATATCGGCGATCATAAGGTGCAGCTCGAACATTTTGACCTCAGCATTTTTGCCGAGCAGGTGATTGATGAATTCAGGCATGTGGCTGCCGAGAAGAACATCACGATTCACAGCGATTTGCCCGGCAGGCAGCTCTTTATCCTCAGCGACCGGCAGCTGGTAAACCGTATTTGTGCCAACCTGCTTTCGAACGCCATTAAATACACCCCGCGTGGCAAAAACGTTTATGTGAGCATGAGTGACCTGCAGGATGCCGTCAGCATCAAGGTGCGCGATGAGGGGGTAGGTATTGAGAAGGATGAGCTGCCTTACCTGTTTTCGAAATATGCCAAGATATCTTCACAACCCACAGAGGGTGAACCCTCCACCGGCCTTGGCCTCTCTATCGTTAAACGCATTGTAGAGGAAATAAACGGCAAAATCTACTGCGAAAGCGAGCCCGGGGAAGGTACCACCTTTACCGTTATACTCAAAAAATAAGGCCCCTGCAGGCCCCTCCAACGCCTTTATATAATAATCCGCGCACTAATACGTTATAATCTGGGTCTTACTAACCCATCTTCATAGGACTGAGCCCTGCACAAAAATGCGGGGCATTTTTGTGCAGACCGAAGACTCAATCTTCGGTCTTCTTCCCATCGTCTTTCAAATAATACGACTCCGACTCATAATCAAAGGTCTTGGCTTTAGTATGCTTATAATCCGGGTCGTAACGGACGAAGAAGTAGAGGTAGAGAACGCGGCTGAGGCGCATGAGCCAGGGCTGTATGATGATGAGTAAAGCCACGTTGAGGCCCAGCCACCAGAAAAATCGGCTATCCTGCACCGACATACCGATAAGTACGTACCAGGCTACGAAGGTGGCCACAGACACCGCCACGGAAAGCACGTAGCTTACGTAGCCGGTGCCATACCAGAAGCCCACTTCCAGTTCGTACAGCTGGTTGCACTCCGGGCAGCGCACGGGCATCGCAAAAACTTTCTTCAGGTTCCAGGGATTCTTGTTCACAAACATAGGGCCGCGCCTGCAACGGGGACATTTCATCGTCAGCAGGCTCCACAGAAAATTGGGGGTAGGTGTTTTTTCTGACATGAGGCGGCAAAGATACGACAAAGTGGTTTCGGGTGTAGGTTGTGTACAACACCCTGCCTCCTGCACCGTATTACGACGCGGCGGCCAGCTTCTTCCTTTCGCCGATCTGTTGCCGCCACATGGCGTAGTAGAGGCCCTTTTCTTCAAGCAGGGATTCGTGGGTGCCGGTCTCGATAATGTCGCCACGCTCAAGCACATAGATGCGGTCGGCATGCATAATGGTGCTGAGGCGGTGGGCAATCAGGATGGTGATCTGGTCGCGCTGCGACGATACCTGGCGAATGGTGTTGGTCACCTCTTCCTCGGTTAGAGAGTCGAGGGCAGAGGTAGCCTCGTCGAATATCAGCACGCGCGGCTTGCGGATGAGGGCGCGGGCAATAGACAGCCTCTGGCGCTCGCCACCCGAGAGCTTCAGACCGCCCTCGCCGATCATGGTGTCAACACCTTTTTCGGCACGCTTCAACAGGCTGGTGCAGGAAGCCTTGTGTAAGGCATCCATCAGTTCTTCCTCAGTAGCCTCGGGGTTCACAAACATCAGGTTTTCACGGATAGTGCCTGAAAACAGCTGGGTATCCTGCGTTACAAAACCTATCTGGTGGCGCAGGTCGTCGAAGTTGATGGAGGTTTCGTCAATCCCGTTGTATAAAATCTTGCCTTCCTGCGGCCGGTAGAGGCCAACCAGCAGCTTCATCAGTGTAGTCTTGCCCGAGCCCGATGGACCCACAAAGGCGATGGTTTCGCCGGTCCTTACCGAAAAGTTGATATCATCAATGGCGCGTTGCTGTGCGGTCTGGTGCTTGAAACCAACGCCGCGAAACTCGAGCGTTTGCACGTCGCCTAGGTGAGTGGGATTGGCGGGCTGCTGCTCGGGCTGCTTGTTCATGAGGTTGTTGAAATTGTTCAGCGACGCTTCCGCTTCGCGATAACTGAGAATAATATTGCCTATTTCCTGCAGCGGGCTGAAGATGAAGAAGGAATAGATCTGCATGGTAAACAACTGGCCCACGTTCATCAGTTGCCCCGGCCCGATCAGTTCACCCGGACCATACAACAACCACATCATAATAAACAGTATCACCTGGCGCAGTGTATTCACAAACGTGCCTTGAATAAAACCGATACTGCGGATGCGTTTTACCTTGGTCAGTTCGAGACCCAATATTTTATACGTGTTCTTATTTAACCGTTCCACTTCCTGGTGTGTCAATCCCAGGCTTTTTACCAATTCTATATTGCGCAGCGACTCGGTAGTGCTGCCGGCAAGCGATGTGGTTTGCGACACAATATTTTTCTGAATCTGTTTTATCTTCTTACTTAAGAAATTGGTGATAGTGGTCAGCAGGAATATACCAATCATATAAGCAATGGGTATAGACCAGTGAATGGCCGATGCGTACACAATCACAAATACAATACCTACAAACACACCGAAGAGAATATTGATGAAATAATTCACGAAGCGTTCGGTATCCGTTCTCACCTTGGTAAGCACCGACAGTGTCTCACCGCTTCGCTGGTCTTCAAATTCCTGGTAGGGCAACTTCATCGCGTGTTTTAAGCCATCGGTAAATACCCTGGCGCCGAATTTCTGCACCACCACATTCAAAAAATAATCCTGGAAGTTTTTCGCAATACGACTCACCATGGCCACGCCGATGGACATGAGCAACAAAGCAATTACACCGTATGGTTTTGAAAAAGAGAAGAAGAATCGGTCAGCGTCGTAGTTATTTTGGATATGGTCATTGGCAAGATTGGCCAGGTGTCCAAATATGATGGGGTCCAATAGAGAGAAGCCCTGGTTAATGGCCGCCAGCAAAAGAACGAGCGCTACAAGCCACCTGTAAGGTTTCAGGTACCTGAATAATATTTTCATACTGTGCAAATTCGCAAAAAATGGCAAATTTATAGTAACAGCAAAACCCGGTAAATGGTTTACACTGGCCTGTTACCTTAAGCCTGGACAGGGGTTTTCTGTTGGTTATTAAGATTGTACATAAATAAAAAAGGGAAAAAAGTAAAGAGAAAAAGACCATGCTGCAGCTCCAGCAGCGACGCGGTAAGCGATACAAGAATTACCGGCACCAGGAACAAAATCGTCTCCCGCGACCGTTCTTTTACAGCCCTTGCCACCAGCATTACACACACGACGATCAACACCAACAAACCGATAATGCCGCTCTGCAGCAACTGTTGCAGAAACTGGTTGTGCGAGTCGTAATTCAGAAAGCCAATATCTTTTCCGTCGGGCGTACCCAGGTATAGATTGGCCTGTCGATATTTCTCGTCGAGCAAGTCTTGTGCGTCGCCGGGACTCACGCCCCATATCCAGGCATTATGTTCCTTTAGTATTTCCCAGGCGTAACGGTATTCGAGCAGCCGCAGTTGCACGCCGTTGAGGTATATATCGGGACTGAATTTTTCACGTTTCACCAGGTCCAGGTCGCCGCGTAATATATCGACGTACCTCGCCTTGATAGGATTATCGGTAGTGATCAGAATGGTTGCCCCCACAGCAACAGCCAGCATCAGGGCGAGTATTGGCCTGGTGCGTTTTTCGGCGGGATAGCGTTGCAACAGCCAGATAGCCAGCAACAGGGGCATTACAAAAAGCAGCAACTTGGACGCCAGCAATACGCAAAAGCCGGCAAAATAAATGATCAGCAAAACACGCCATACCCGGCCCGGCTCGCGCGCGACACCGAAGTATAGATTGTTATATAAAAGATATATGATAGCCGCTATCAGCAACAGGGTAGATAAGATCGCGTTTTGCTGCAGCGGGCTTACGAGATCGTGGTAAAAGAATAATCCCGCCTGACCCGTATTAGCATACCGGTATGCTGCAATGCACAAGCACATAAAAGTGAGCGCAAACGAGATCAGGCAATACGCCGTCATTATTTTCTTAAAATTCTCCTTACCACGAAAAGGCCCCACCATCAATATAAAAGGTATAGCCACCAGGGTGGCCTTGCTTTCCAAATTGTGCCAGCCCTCCTTAAAATTATTGGTGTAGAATAAGCCAATTACTTCAAGAAAAGCAAGAGAAAAATAAGCGAGAAAAAGTTGATTGGTGAATACTGTTCGTATTTCAACAGTTCGCCATTCGAGCACCAGCAGCACCAGCAGCATCAATATCATCAGTTGGCTGCACGTATTGAACCAGGAGATCAGTGTAGTGGTAATGATCAGCAACAGTAAAACGAAGTACAATATATCCAGCCACCGAGGTCTAACACCAATCTGCATAACTATTTCGGGAAATTTGACCCAATGTACAAATTTAGCGTTTCATCATCCAGAAAGAGCCGGGTATATTGTTAAGGTTGTGCTTCAAGCTTTTCTATTTTGCAGGTTTTCGGTCAGATAATTCTCGAGGGCGGTAGTTATCTGCTGCCATGAATATTCTTGTGCAATGCGGTCTATATTGTTTTTGATCATTGTGCCGCAGTCCGACTTTGACAACGGACCATCTAAAATCCTTGCAATATCATCGGGCGATGAAAAGTAAAAAGCATCGTTTTGGAGCACGCTTTTGTTAAATATATTATCGTGCGCTACAATCAGCGCGCCCGAAGCCATGGCTTCCAGCAACGATGGGTTGGTGCCACCCACTGAGTGTCCGTGAAAATAAAATTGTGAAAAATAGCGCAGGCTGTTGAGCCTGCTCATATCATAAACCGGGCCCAAAAAGCGTATCCACTCGCTTTCATAAGCCGACTTTAATTTTTTCCCATACTTATTGCCTGTGCCGCCCACAATGGCCAGCACTCTTTTTTTTGCTGCCTTGAGGTGTCCCTTGATGATGGTCTCGATATTGTTCTCCGGCTCCATGCGCGCAATCAGCATATTGTAATCATATTTCTCCAGTCCAAACTGCGCGGGCACTGAGTCATCGGCATCGTTGAAAGGCGTGGCGCCATAGGCGATAAAGGCGGAGGGCTTATTGTATTTTTCCTGTAAATATTGTTGTATGCCGCGCGAATCGGCAATTAATGCATCACTGTAGCGCGCGGCCCAGCTTTCGGCGTATTGCAGGAAAAATTGTACCGGTTTGGAGTATTTCGAACGTTTCCACTCCAGCCCGTCCATATTGGTCACCAGCAATGATGACGAAGGATACAGGAATGTCCACACGCTGCTGCTGGTGTAACCCAATTGCAGAATCACATCGTACTTGCGCTTGCGGCTGTCGAGTATGCAATTGAAATCGTAAATAAACTGTCCGGCCGTACCGATCTTGTCATCGGGATCGTATTTGGTGATGATATGAACGCCTTTGTACTGCTTCTCTTTATAGGGATGTAAGGAAGAATTGTACACATACACTTCGTGGCCCCTTTTCACCAGGTCCGGCGCTACGAACTCGATAAATTGTTCAAAGCCGCCATACTGGTTGGGAATGCCCCGGGTGCCAACGATTCCGATTTTCATTATATTTTCGCTCAGTTTTACGATCAGCCGTAAATATAAAACAAATGCGAGGTTACACTCCCGGCGGATACACTATTTTCGCAAGGCGGCAGCACGTTTAAATTGTTCCGATTGGAAAAAAAGATCAGACTTTTTGTAGATGCCCATAGCTTTGATAAGGAATACCAGGGTGTAAGGACATTCCTCAAAGAGATCTATACTATTTTGTTGTCGCAGTATCCCGACCTCGAAATATTTTTCGGCTGCAGCGATGTGATGCATTTGCGGCAGGAATTTCCACGCGCCAAACCCGAAAACTTCCTGGCGTATAAAAACACCGGCTTTTCCCGCTTTTACTCTGATATTCCCCGTATGCTCAGGGAGCAGAAGATAGACTTCGCGCATTTCCAGTATATCATACCTTTTGGCCGCAAGCCATGCAAGTATATCACTACCACGCATGATATACTGTTTAATGATTTTCGAAACGATTTTTCGTGGTTGTACAGGCGTTCCCGCAATTATTTATTCAGGCGCGGCATCAGGCAGGCCGATATCAAAACCACCGTGTCGGACTATTCGCGGGAGAGGATAGCGCATTATTACAAAATTCCTGCTGAGCAGATAACCGTTATACCCAATGGCGTAAATGCAGACTTTGCGTCGCAGTTCACTGCGCAGCAGGCAGCCGAGTTTATCCGCAACAAGTATAAGATAGCCGATTACATTTTATATGTCAGCCGCATTGAGCCACGCAAGAACCAGGTAGCATTGATCAAGGCCTGGGTGGCGAATGGCCTGCACCGGCAGAAAATCCCGCTGGTGTTTATCGGGAAGCAGTCGATACCGGTACATGAATTCATCACCTTATTCGGTGAGCTGAACCTCGACTATCCCGTCTATTGGTTTCCGCAGGTAGATCAGCGCGACCTGGAAGCGTTTTATAAGGCTTGCAAATTATTTGTGTATCCCAGTCGCGCCGAAGGCTTCGGCATTCCCCCGATCGAAGCCGCCATTGCCGGCGTGCCCGTGCTCTGCAGCCGCAACACTGCCATGCAGGACTTCGATTTTTTTGAGCCCTGGCGTTTTGATACGACGAGCAAACATGAATTAAAGCAGCAACTGGGCGCAATATTAAAGAACCCGCCTTCCGCAGAACAATTGCAGGCCACTGCGCAACAAGTGCTGCAAAGATATTCGTGGAGCGAAAGTGCGAGGAGATTGTATGAGTTAATAAGGCGAAGCTGAGCTCACTTATACGTCTTCTTCAATTTCGAAAACCGTTCCCGGTAAAAACGCAGCAGGGAATGCAATCCCATTTTCTCCATCAGCTTAATGATTGTTATTGCCCAAACTTTGCGATAGTGAAAAATATAGTTGTTAAACTTACGCCCGGGGAAAAATCGATTCTTGATCAGTAACACTTCTTCCAGTCCCAGCTTCCAGTTTTTGTCGCTGAAACCTTCCCAGCGCATATTGGCGATTACGGTGGGCACGTGCACAAAGCTGCAGCCTTTTAGTTTCAGGCGAAGCAGCAATTCATAGTCCATGGCGCAGCGAAGGTCAGTATCGAAATAACCGTGCTGTTCGTAAGCCGATCGTTTTACGAATACAGAAGGATGAATAATGGAAACATCTCTTTCAAGATATTCACTGTTGCAGATTTGTATAAACGATCTTTCGGAGTTTTTCCAGTACTGCACATCGCCGAAAACTAGGTCGTGATTACCGGCGGCTTCAACCACTTTTTGTACGGCATCCGGTTCATACCAGTCGTCGGCATTAATGATGCCGATCCATTCGCCCTTAGCCTGGCGCAAGCCTTTGTTGAAGGCATCGCTGATACCCTTGTCGGGCTCGCTGATCCAGTAGGCGAGACGATCTTCGTATTTTTTGATGATGGGAACCGTATTGTCTTTCGAGCCGCCGTCGATAATGATGTATTCAATGGGACTGTAAGTCTGTCCCAGCACACTATTGATAGTCTGTTCTATATGCTTTTCCCCGTTATATACTATGGTGATAATCGAGACCAGCGGCTTATTATCCATGTGCACTCTTCAGTTTTTTTCTGTCAAATTCTTCAAAGGTATTTGTAAATGCCAATATCCAGATGGCCAGTTCGGCGATATTGGTGATAAAGCTACCGGTAAACTGGAATATAAACACAAATACAAACAGTGCAAAACGGTAATAGTTATTGTACACTTTTGTTTTAAAGAATAAATAAAATTGTAGTGCCAGCCTGATGAATACACCTGCAAAGCCAAATACGGCAAAAGTTTCGGCCATAACGCAAGGTATAGTCACGTCGTCAACAGTGAAAGTGTTGTTATAAAATTCACTCCATAATTCAACCCCCAGCAGTTTCGGTTGCCCAAGACCCGCGCCAAAGACCAGGCTTTTTTGTTCGGCTACCTTCGAAGCCAGGAAATAGGCTTCTACCGTTCTTCCACGAAATGATGAATCGTGTCCGCTGAAAATGTTGGCAATGCGCACAAACAAGGGATTATCGGGATACACGAAATACAATACTATCAGCCCGGCTGCTATTAATATNGCCGACCCGAAAATGATGTACTGGTACTTGATATTACGCAACAGACGGCCCAGGTTGAACAGCATCAGGATGAGCAGTGCGATGGGTATGCCCAGTAAAACGCTCAGTGAAAACGACAGTATAAGTGGCACAGTGATGAGTATGGCATATACCTGCGCGTTGGGCAACTGCCGCATGATCATTTTCAGGTAATAATAGATGGCAAGCGGTGCCAGCAGGGTGCAATAATAGGAGGGCTCGTAGGTAAGCAACATCAGGCGCGGAAAATCCGTTAAACCGGCCGATACAAAGGTGGTGAGCCAGAAATGCTCGCGCAGCGCCGGGACAAAAAACGCTATGCAGCCTATGATCACAAAAACGAAATTGATCAGCACCAGCACACGAAATATGGATCGCAGGGTGTGGCAGTTTTTACAAAAACTAGGTAAAAAGCGATACCAAACACAAACCAGGTAAACAACAACACATACGACCGCGCATAATATGCCGCGTGTACGCCCTGCACAAAATGTATGAGGGCAAAGGGAATGGTTACGATGAAAAAATAATACAGGTAATTAAGGGATGGATACTTGAGCAGCCATATCAAGAACAACGGCGTCAGTATAGTAGTGTACAACAGCCCCTGCGGCAGCATAAAGCTGTTGAAGAAAAAATACAGGACCGCAATGGGCATATATCTGTTTATGCTGAGCGGATGGTCTATATATTGTTTACTGACAGACATGGTTGTTAAGTTTTCCCAGCATCGGTTACCCGTTTTTGTCTCTTATTGCTTCTTCAAAAATGCGGTAATATTCGCGAATCATGGTGCTTTGCAGGAAATTTTCCTGCACATGTGCGGCGCAGTTGGCCGATAACAGTGCTCGCCTGTTCCCATCGTTGAGCAAAGCAATTACTTCTGCGGCAAATGCGTCAAAATCGAAAGGAGGTATGATGATACCATTATAATTATGTTTTATTATTTCGGCATTGCCACCGATATTGAAAGTGATACCGGGCGTGCCGCAGGCTATGGATTCCACCAGCACATTTGGCAGGTTGTCTGCGCGGGTGGGGTAAATAAACAAGTCGGCGGCTTGCAACCGGTCGCGCACGGCTTCCTCGCCGCGCAGGTAACCAGTATAAACGATGTTCAGGTTGGTAAGCCCCGCCAGGTCCTGGTGCGTGCCTTCGCCCAGCATCAGCAGCGTAATTTTTTTTGTGGTCTGCCGGTTGATGCGCGCCAGTATTTCCAGCAAATCATTCCCGCCTTTCCATGGATTATTCCGGGTAAGAAAATGTGAAATAAAAATAATGACCGGCGAATCGGGGTCGAGGTTCAGTTTCTGTTTAATGGCCTTTTTATCTGCGGGGAAAAACACTTGTGGGTCAATGCCGTTATATACATGATGTACTGTCTTTCCTTCAAAAACCGGGCTTTGCTTTGCCAGGTCATACAGCCATTTTGATGGCGTAACGATACTCAGCGCCGACTGACCGTATATTTTTTTCTTTTGTCGCAATAACCAGGCGCCTGTATTGATACCGATGGAGGGCGGAATTTTTGTCAGGGAAGCATCGTTCTTCAGTTCCTTCCACGACATATTTCCGAACGTGTGCGAGGCATTGGCAGAAAAGCTCCACATATCGTGCAGCGTCCATACAATCGGCGCCATTTTTGACAATGGCTCCAGCAGCGGCGTCGCGAAATAAGCTCCATGCGTATTGTGGAGGTTGATCACATCGGGCCTGAACGCTTTTGCAGCGGCCAGTATGCGCCGCGAAGAAAAAGGGAATGACTGGTAAAGCAAACCTATTTTCCGGCTGATGCGGTCGATGATCTTTTCGCTGTAGATTTCGAATTTACTGGTTAAGACGGCTTTTGTTGTATCGGCATCGCCCCGCTTATCTTTTACCAGCAATAGGTGCTCTGTGCAGTATTGCTGGTGCAGACCACGAATCAGTCTTTGCATTACAACTGCCGCGCCGCCGGCAAGGTCTGTAGTATTGATATAGAGTATCCGCATTAATACCTGAAGTACTTTGCAAGATACTGCGCAAATTGTTTCCGGTCCCAGTCGCGTACCAGTACGCGTGGCACTCGCAACAGGTCGGTCCAGGAATGCACCTGTCCGTAATAGTTGCTACACACCATTTTGAAGCCCAGCTTATGGCATACCTTTAGGGAATCGTGATTGTAGTCTTGCTTAGTGCCGTAGGGATAGGAGAAATGCAATACGGGGTTGCCCGTTATTTTTCTCAAAATCTCTCTTGAGGTAATCATCTCATCAAATTGTAGCTCAATCGGCAGCACGCCCAGCGAAGGATGATTATGTGTGTGGGCACCAATTACAGCTGAAGCGGAGCGGTTCATTGCCTGTATTTCACTAGTCGTGAGCAGGCGATGGCTTGGCCGGCCCGATAATGGCACGCCTGTAAGATTATGCAAATGCTCCATAACGCGCTTGCGCTCGGGGATTGGGGAAAATCGCAAAAGCTTGCAAATCGAAAAATAAGTTTGATGCCTGCTTTCGGGGGTGCTTACATCGAAACGGATGGATTGATTTTTATATTCTATTTCGATGACGGGCGGTAAGATGTGTTTACTCACAACAATTCTCTCCAGGTCATCCCAATACAATTCCAGGTTAGTATCGATGTTGGAGGTGGTAATGTAAAATATCGCCTGGCTTTGCAGCGATTCCAGAATGGGTAAGGCTTCGTGATAGTTATCGGCATAGCCATCATCGAAACTGATGATTACCGCCTTGCGGGGAAACTTTTTTCGCTGCGACAGGATTTCGTAAAACTCCTCGATGTTCAGCAGCGTGCAATACTTTCGCAGGTAGTCTACCTGTTCGTAAAAATTCTGAGGGCTTACCGCAAGGAAATGTGGATCCCAATCAAGTTTTGTGACGCGATGGTAAAGTAAGACTAAAGCCGGGTTATCGATCGTGTTAAATACCAATCTTCTGGCAGAGCCCAAAATACGTCGTATCATAAATGCATACTATTTCCGGGCGACCAGGGTAATCAGCACTTCGTAATTCTTATCTTTATAATCGAGTTCTTCGGGTGTTAATTCTTCAACACTGATGCCCTCCAAAAAGGCCACAGCGCTCAGCACGTTGCCATAGGCTTCGACAACTACATTGTTTGGGCCAAACACCTCCTGGAAGGCCTTCGCCGCCGACAGGGTGGTGAATCGCCAGTATTCTCCCCAACGATCCATATCATAACGGCTAATCTGAGAGATGCCAGCAAAGGTAGCTAATAAAATCCCATTTTTTTTGAGCAAATAATGGGCTCCCCGAATGGCATCCTTAAAATTATAAATGAACTGAAAGGTCTGGGTACAGATAAAGCAATCCACCTTTTCATGAGGCAAGGTATTCACATCAGTCAGGTCACCCACGATGGTGGCTCGCGGGTTGTCATGATTATAATGCAAAATCTCAAAAGCGGTTATATCCCTGCCATACTTTTTGCTGTAGGTGTTTTCGGCAATCTCCAGCACACTTCCCTTTATATGGTGGGCATTGGCATGAAGAAATTTTTCGATATAATATCGGTCAACGGGGGTGCCCCTGTCAAGCCCAAATACTTCCGAAACCGGTTTTACACTGCGGAGATTCGTCCAGTCTACACCGTTCGCCACGCGGTTATACCTTTTTTTTAGTCCACTTAAAAATGACATGCTTTACAAAAATTTTGAATTGTGTAAAGGCCCATGAAAGGGCGCCGGGCTTGGTTTTGCGGAAAAAGTTCACAAATGCTTCCCTTCCCACGACGCTCTCTACCGCTGGAATTTCCCGCACGGGAACGGGTTCACTGGCCAGGGTTACATCATACTCGGTGGTCGCATCTGAGTGTACCCCACTGCCGTCGTTGCCAATATTCTGCACCAGTGATCTGCCGGGGTACAAAGTAAGCATATCATGCAAGTAGGCGGATGCATGCCAGCGGATGGCCCATGAATTGTTGATGCCTTTTATCTGGTGCGACAGCATCAACGTGAAATGATGCTGCCCGTCGTAATCAAATTCTTTCGTAAGCTTGCGGCGCACCAGCTCATCCATCAGCTTTTGGCCATCTGGCTCAAATATTTCCCATGCGCGCTTCCAGGTGGCCCAACCCCAGCAATTGGCGCCCTTCAGGAAGAAAGTGTCTGGCAGTTTTTCCGGCATTTCGTACAAATAACCGTGTATGCAGGCCACCTTGTCGTTGTGCCGGTACACATCCAGTGCTTCGTTCATAAACTGCAGAAAATAGGGAGACGTCACCATGTCATCTTCTAATACGATGATTTCCCCGAATTCGTTCACTACCCTGGTGACGCCATCAATAATATTATTCGCAAGACCCCAATTCGTTTCCCGTTCGGTAATTGATATGGACTTAAAACCAGTGATGGTGCGCAGGTAGTCTCTTACAGACTGTACGCTTGCTTCATCGGCGGGTGTTTTGGCGGCATCAGAATATATATATAGCGGGGTATCGGCCGCTAACAGGTTTTTTTGCAGTGCCGACACGGTGAGCTGTGTATGTTTCAACCTGTTATATACAAACAGGATAAGGGGGGCCGCCATAGGGTAAATTTATTTATTTATGTCGTAATTGTGCACCTGGTGGTCGCTGAATGACTTGTAGTTTTCAATTACACCACAAGCCATATCAGCAATTCTGCTTACCGGGTCGTATGGGGAAGCAAAACGTCCAAAAAAGACCATTTCGTTGAAGGCATGTTTACAGAACAAATCCTGCGAAATATTTCCCACCCGGTCGTCGGGCAGTATCTCGACCCATGCTGCCGAAAGCGCAGAGGGGATCAACATATTGCTGCCATGAATGCCGATCACCACGTGTGATTGGGCATACAACTGGCACCAGTCCAGTTCCAGCTGCTCGTTGAGCCGCGCAGCGCGGCGGTCGGTAATGTCGCTCAAAAATTTTCCCCTGCTTCCCAGGCCACACACATAAAAGCTACTGTTGGGTAACCGGTTTTTTATTTTTTGCGCCAGGCGATTGATTCTTTTCGCCTGCAAACCATAAAAAAAGCCATTGAGGAATTTTATGTTCCGGTGATTCAAAAAATTAAATACACGACTTAAAAACGGGTTGATCCAAAGCCGGTCTTCACGATATACATAAAGAAATTGCGGAGGAGCCTTTAAGAAATTTTCCCGGTGAAATGCAGGAACCCGGAAAAAATCCTGCACCCGAATTTCCTGCAGCTTCGGATGCGAGTAGCCGCGAGAATGATACACAGCGGCATATTGCTTCAGTTCTTGAAGTATGAATGCCTCTAGCTGCAGGAAATAGTGTACCGTATTGCGCAGTTTAATATCGGCGGTCCATATTTCATGCACATAGTCGGGCACCATCCAGGTAAAACCAGCGGGCAACAACACAATGATTTTATAACCGGGATAGCGGTCGTGGTAAAACTGCACATTCATCAGTTTCAGCAACACATGACCATACCATGCATCGAGGCAGTTGCAGAAGATTGCTTTTTTTGGATCGGCCGCTTCGCCATTTATCTTTTTTGAAACTGTAACAGGTTGTGCCGAGGGTTGCTGCAGGCTGTTTATCAGCGGTTGGGTGTACCAATCCATACCCTTCGGTGAGAGCACGCGTAAATTTTTCTTATCGACAACTGCTGGGTAAGTCACGCCGTGGCCCACCGGGAAGTCGTGATAAAATTCAAAACCGCAGTTCCTGCATTCCAGGTCAGCCAGCAGGTGAATGCCCTGGAAAATGAGTTTGTGCTGCCGCACCGCATCGCTCTTGCATTGCGGGCAGGTGAATAAGTTATATGACTGCGGAAAAATTTCGATCATGCGCCGGTTTGCATTTTTTCAAAAAAATAAACGCCTACGCCAAAGCCTTTTTCTTTCTCGTATTGATCGGTAAACTCGTAACCATAGATATATTTCTGCTCGATGAGCTTACAACCTGCAAAACATTCGAAGATATATTCGGGTGTGAAGGCCCGGTGCGCGTTGAAATAGATTTTCTTTGTACTGTCAACCGGTACCGAAAAAAGAATATTGCCACCGGGTTTTGTTACGCGCACAATTTCTGCAATGGCTTTTTCACTGCCTCTTACGTCCAGCGGGTCGCCGTAGCGGCCAAGACCGATATGTTCTATGACGCAAAGCGATGAAATGGATTCAACCGTATTATCCTCAAATGGCAACGCCAGCACGGTGCCCTCTTTAAAATGCAGGTTGGGCAGCTTCACTTCAATGGGCCTGATATCAATAAAGGTAACAGGCACAAATCCGCTGATAATGCCAATAGTTTTTACCGCGCTGCCAATATCAACATGGTGTGATGGTTTATAAGAAAATATTTTTGCCGCAGCCCAGCTGTCCTGGTAAAAATAAATGGGTTCTACCGGCGTGAGCGCCGTTTTATCGTCGAGGCAGGGAAAAAGGTCATTGGTGTCTAACGTAAATGCCGACTCACCGATATTTTTCTTGTACCAGTTCAGGTCGTGGTTAAACCAGGAAACATTCTTAATCCACGCAAGCGGTGAAAAACGAAAATAGTTCTTGGCGGTACCCGCCAGGCGTTTGTATTTTTTTAATGAGCTCATGCTGTCAGGGCCTTTATTTTTTTTCTTACTAACAGGTAATAGAAGCAAAAGTATAGCAACTGCACACTCAGGTACACAAAAGCCGCACCATATATATTATATATAGGTATCACCAGGTAGCTGGCGCCTACACCAACCAGCGAAGTTACAATGCCAATAAAAAGTGCCCAGTGCGTGCTTTCGAAATAGATCATATAATTAGAATAGAACAGGCTGATACCTGCAAAATTCTGTGCCAGTAAAAGCAGCGGCAGCACGTACAGCGCAGGATAATACTTTGACTGAATAATTCCTGTCTCCAATGCTACTGCCAAACCGGCTACCAACGCGATATCCAGCAGCAGCATTCCTATTGCCAGTTGTGTAACGAGACGCCGTGTATTGTGCCTGTTTCGATTCAAGTCCTTTTCTCTTAAAAAGCCTGGCAGCCACACATTCTGCACCGCCGTGCATACCATATATATGACGTTCGATATGGAGAAAGCCAGGTAATAATAGGAGAGATCTATGGCAGAGTCCTGGTTTTTTTCCAGGAAATACTTGTCGCTGTAATTGCTTAGCAGTCCCCAGATGGCGGAGAGCATGATCGGCATGCTCAGCTTTAGCGCCCTGGGCATCCATTTCCAGTCGGCGCGGGGACGCATTTCTTTAATATAAAACCACATAAACGCGAGCAGCATGGCCAGCTCAACCAGGTAGGTGGCATAGAGGCGGGTGTTGATATTGTCGGCCCGTATAAAGTAAAGTGCCGCCAGGGAAATAATATTCACCGCCAGCAACCGGTACAGGTTATAGCGCCTGAAAAGTTTCAGTCTCTCACTGGTCATGAAATAATTGAGCAGTATCACCGAATACACCGACACCACTACTGCCAGTAATATGATCCAGCGGTAAGAAGCATAATCGATGGGATTTCGAAATAGCCAGTGTACTAATGTATAGTCGAGACCCAATAAGTAAACGGGCAATATGAAGGCGGTCAGCAGCAGGGTCAGTAGTAAAGACACATTGAATATAATTTCCTGCTTTCTTTCCGGGGTGGCGGCATCTGAATAATACTTGCTTTGCGCCACGTATAATCCGAAGTTTAATACCACGGAAAAAGTAGTGACGATGGAGATGATGTACATGTACAGGCCATATTCCTGTTGCGTCATCAGCAGCAGGAACAGCGGCAACAAAATGATGGAGGAGGCCCTGACCAGGATGTCGATGGCGAGCAGCCCGGAGACTTTCTTCATGAGCGCACTGTTCCTGTAACGGTCAAACCAGCCGGTAAGCGCTGCTGCCACCTTTTTTATCATGGTAAAATAAATAACGTGTTATTGGGGCAATACATGGTGTTTGGTCTCAACCAGCAGGCCGAAGAGGAACCCGGCAAACAAACCAATGCTTCCAAAGATCAGCAATAGTTCTGCCAGCGCCATGCCGTTGGGTGAGCGGGTTAAATTAAATCCATCCACCACCGACACAGGATCGTTCTGAACATATAGCTGACCATATGCATCTTCCAGCTCTTTCAGGAGCAGCGGGGTTTGTTCGTAGATCTGCGCAGGGTTTACGGCACTGCTGTAGACGGTGGTAGGCACTTTTGAAGTAGCCAGGAAACGGTTCACTTCTGTTTTCAGCGTGTCGAGTTTTTTCAGATCGCTTTCCAGGATTCTTATCCTGTCGGCCAGGTATTGCTTTTCCACCTCTGCAATCTTTTTCAGGAAAGGAAGGTTCCGGAAATAATTCACCAGTCCGGCCTGCAGTGTATCCACAGGCAAGGGCGCCGATGCTAGAATGTTTACGCGAATCAATTGATAGACCTTAGTGGATGTGTCGGTAATGAGCGGCCGCTCCATCATGTTTTGTCCGTCAATCATGCGCAATTTCAATGCAACGTCAACGGGTATCTGTAGTTTGGCAGCTACCTCATTGGCCGATCCGTATGCAATCAGATTGTTCAGATTTTCCAGCACGGTTCCATAAGCTTTTGGCGTGAGCTTGTTAAGAAATAAGGTCATGCTGGCGCTGTAAGTCTTTTCTTTATAATAATAATAAATCAGCCCGATGCCGCTTCCGAGTATTGCGCCAATAATTATGTAAAGTATTTTTTTGCGGATAACGAGTTGGGTAAATTCCACAAAGCGGAAAATTGCCCGCAGAAAAGAATAGAAGAGGTTTTTGAGGCCAATCAGGTTAATCTGGTCTTCAGCATGGTATTGTTTTTCATCCATATTTTATTGATTATCTGTTAAGAGCAAGGCCCTGGTTCACATCTTCCCGGTAGGGTGCAAATTAGCAAAATTAAAAGTTTTGGCATCAGAACGGGGAAAATCGACCCTGATACGGGTTTTTGCGGACGATGAGGTAGAATTTTACAGCTTTTCAAGTAAATGTGGCATCATAATAGCAGTAGTTAGGTGCTGCTTGGTGTGATTTCGCGTAGAATGCGATAAATAAGAACTCTTATGGTTTCCTGGTTCAACCCTTACTGAGGTGCAAATACCGTATAAGGATTAGCGGGAGTTAAAAATATTTCAAGGAAAGCAACGTTTAACAGTTGCTCAATGTCAGTGTATGACATTAACGATTATGCAAATATGAATGTTAAAATTTATTGAATTTTAAATTTTGACTTCGTAGGGGCATTGGCAAATTTTACTTTCTTTGCGATTCAGAAAGGCGTAGCGTTAGTCGAAAATTATTGTTGAATTAGCCCTTCTAAGTGGAAGGAAAAGACCATTAAAGATGATGATAACAACGTCCTTTACAAAAATCCAGTATACCAACGAAAAAGCAGGTGTTGCAGAAGAGATTGTTTCAATTCGTTCGTACTTAGACAAAAAGCGCACATTCTTTTTTTTCAAACGCGTAGGTGACATCGTTTTGTCTTCTCTGGTGATCGTGTTTGTGTTGAGCTGGCTTATTCCCCTGGTAGCTTTATTTATCAAGCTGGATTCGAAAGGACCTGTGTTTTTTATTCAGCGCCGTGTTGGCCGTTGGGGCAGGAGTTTCAACTGCTTTAAGTTCCGCACCATGGTGGTAAATGAATATGCTAACATTGAGCAGGCCCGCGAAAATGACTGCCGCATCACCCGCGTAGGCAGGTTTCTGCGGAAATCAAACCTCGACGAATTTCCACAATTCATCAACGTGTTGTTAGGCGATATGAGCATTGTAGGACCTCGTCCGCATATGCATGCCGACTGCGACCGTTTTTCAAAAGTGATTGCTAACTATAAGTTCCGCAACGTGGTTCGTCCCGGCATTACCGGCCTGGCCCAGATAAAAGGTTACCGCGGTCCCACCCGCGATTTCGCCAGCATTTTCCACCGCTATCAATTTGATAGTTTCTATGTTCGCAACGCCAGCTTCTGGCTGGATATGCGCATCATCAGGAAGACTGCTGCCGAAACTTTACGCCAGATCTTCTCAAGATTACTGGAAAGCAGGCAGGAAGTGCCGGCCAAGGACTGGGCACCTTCAATGAACAGCCTGAGGAATTAAAGAGAAATTAGAGAAATTAGAAATAAATTAAAACTGACCAGGTAAATGCAGAAGCCGCAATACGCGGCTTTTGTTGTTTTCATCTCATCTCATCTCTCCCAGAAACTTCTCCCTGTACGTATCGCCTACCGGCAAATACTGCTTATTAATCACCACCTTCCCCCTTTCGAGGTAGTCGATCTTATTCTTGTTAATTATATACGACCGGTGAATGCGCACAAACTCTCCCGGCAGCATTTCCTCCATATTCCTCAAACTCTCCAGCGTCATGATTTTTCCTTTCGCAGTATGCAGGGCCACATAGTCGCGCAGCGCTTCGATGTATAATATATCGTTCAGCTCTACCCGCTGAAGGCGGTATTCGGTTTTGATGAAAATATGATTGGGTTTTTCAATCTCGGGCTTTTGTTGCTCCAGGCGCCGGCGGGCTTTTTCGATGGCTACCATAAAGCGTTCGAAAGTGACTGGTTTCAATAAGTAATCTACTACGTCGAATTCATAGCTTTCCAATGCGTACTCGCTATAGGCTGTGGTGAGAATTACGGGACAGGCGCCGCGCATGATCTTCATGAACTGTATGCCGGTAAGTTCGGGCATCTGAATGTCGAGGAAGAGCAGGTCGGCCTTGCCATCCTGCACCTGGTGAAGTGCGTCGAGCACGTGCGTGGTTTTCAGCACCAGTTGCATGCCTGGCGTTTTCTGCAGGTAGTCTGCCAGCAACTCAACGGCCAGGGGCTCGTCGTCTACCACAATGCATCGTATATCAGGCATAGCTCAGTTCGAGGTGGATGGTAAAGGAATCGTTTTGGTCTTCAATCAGCAATACATGTTTGCCCGGATACAGGAGCGAAAGCCGCCGCTTTACATTTTCCAACCCAATGCCACCGCCGCTGTCTTTTTGCTGTTTGCCCTTTTGGTTATGACAATGCACGTGCAGCTTTTTCCCGTTGGTATAGATATGCATCAGCAGGCCGCTGCTGCCTGCGCTGAAATCGCCGTGCTTGAAAGCGTTTTCCACAAATGGTATCAGCAGCAGCGGAGGGATATAAACATTTTCTACATCGCCAGACACATGTACCTGCGCCTGCACAGGATGTTCAAAGCGCAGTTTCTGCAACTCGATATACTTGCGGATGTATTCCGCTTCTTTTTGCAGCGACACCTTTTCGGTGGTATCGTAAAGCATATACCGCAACAGGTCGCTCAATCCCGAAATAGCGGGCAACACGCGCTCGGAGCGCTGGTAGGCCAGTGCGTAAATATTATTCAGGCTATTAAACAAAAAATGCGGATTGATCTGCGAGCGCAAAAAAGAAAGCTCCGACTGCCGGCTTTGCAGGAGCAATTCTTTTTGCTGCATTTCCTTGTACCAGGCATACCGGATAAAATAAAAGGCGATGCCGTACACCATATAGATGGCGCTGTAAAAAAGGTTTTCGTAAAAAAATGTGCGCAGGCGGTTTTGTGCGCCTGCCAGCTGCATGGCATAAAAATGAATAAAGAAAAGCGAGGACAGCAAAACGATCATCGCCGCCAGTGCAACCGGCCATTTCTGTTGCGGGTAGAAACGAGACAATAAAGTATATGGTATAAGGGTATAAAAAAAGGATATCGCCATATCGGCCATCAGCAACACAAAAGTGGAGCGCGTGGAGGCTTTCTGCACAAAGCGCGAATAGCCATTGAGCAGCGCGGGCAAATCGTACGCCATGTGCATAATAAAATAGCAGGCAGCAAAACCGATCAGCAGAAGCCAGACCTTCATTTTCATCCGCCAAATCTACCATTTCCCACAGGTATTCTCGGAATTGTCTGCAAACAGGCATTTTTTATCTGCAAACACGCCGCGGAATTTTTGAGGCCATTTGCAGAGAGAACCAGGTCGTTCGCCGATCGCGGTTTTTCAGCGGAATGTGCAAGGGTAATTTCAATCCGCAGTATTAAAAACCGAAGTAATGTGGAAGTATTTTATCATGCTCCTTTGTATAGTAATTGTAGTAATGGTGATCGGCTTTGTGCGCGACAATCATACCCATCGCATGAGCAGCCCACTGCGCAGCGAACTACAGCTGGCCGCCAATTTCGGGTAGATTCGTCCCGACCATTTTCATATGGGCCTCGATATCCGTAACGGGGGAGAGGAGAATCAGCCGGTATATTCGGTGGAGGATAGTTATATCAGTCGCGTCAAAATTGAGCCTGGCGGTTATGGCAAAGCCATTTTCGTGACGCATACGAATGGTCTCACTTCACTGTACGCGCATCTTAATCGTTATGCCGGGGAAATCGAAGAATACATCACTGCCAGGCAGTATAAGACAAAAAGCTGGCAGCAGGATGTTTCATTTTCTCCCGGTCAATATCCCGTGCGCAAAGATGAACTGATTGCGTACAGCGGCAACACGGGTGATTCGGAAGGGCCGCATGTTCATTTTGAACTGCGCGATACCAAAACGGGTAATCATCTGAATCCCGCGTTATATGGTTTTGAAGTGCGCGACAATACACCACCTGAAATTGTTGGGTTGTATTGGTACGACCGGCGGTATAGCACCTATGAAAACGATCCTTTCGCCATTGATATCGTGGGAAGCAAAGGCGAATACAAGTCGAGAAGAAAAACGGTGAAGGTTACCTCGCCGCTGATCAGTCTTGGTATTCACGCCGACGATAAAGTGGAGGGATCGCGTTTTCGCTATGGTGTGTACCGAACACAGTTGTGGATGGATGAACAGTTGATTCATGATGTAACGATGGACAATTTTTCCGATACCGACACACGCTATGTAAATGCCTGTATTGACTACAGGGCAAATATTTCGCGCGGACATCATATTCAACATTTGTCCCGCCTGCCCGGCAATGGCTTGCCGATATATAGTAAGCATGATGGACTGATCAGCTTACCCGACAACGCGCCGCATCAAATTCATATCCGCGTAACGGATGTGGCAGGAAATGCCAGTGACCTGCGTTTTGTGTTGCAGAAAGGCAGCACCGACGTGGTGGCGCGAAGCAAAATGAAAAATGCCAGCTGGCTGAGTCCGGGTAAGGCGAGCGTGGTTAAAGGGAAAAGTTTTGTTGTGCGTTTCAGCGAGCGGGCCTTTTATGACTCGGTGTCTTTTGAATGGAAGGAGGAAATAACCCATGAGCATTTCGCTGTTTCGCCGCGCATACATTTACACAATCCCACCGTGCCCGTGCATGATCGATATACTGTGAGTGTAAAGAGCATTTTGCCCGACGGCAGCCCTTTGCGTAGTAAAACGGTGATGCTGTGTAAAGGCTTTCGCCGCAAGGCGGTGGTGAAGGGGGTATGGGAAGGCAATAGCATGCGCGGTTCTTTTGATGAGTTGGGAAAAATACAGTTGTTGATCGATACCATTCCTCCGCAGATTGAACCAGGCGGATGGCGTAGCGGCGCGGTATTTGAGAGAGATAAGAGATCGGTTTCGGTTTTAGTGCATGATAACCTGGGAGAGGTTTCCGCGACAGAGGCTGAACTGGATGGTAATTGGGTGCCTTTAGTGCAAAAAGGAAATGTATTTACTTATTTATTTAATAAAAATCGCGGCCGGGAAACCATCGGTTGATGGTAACAGCTTCTGATGTGGCGGGAAATAAGATAAGCAGAGAATTTTTATTTACAACGAAATAAACTATGAAGACGGGCCTGGTAATTATTGCAGTAATTTTTTCTATAACCGCTCATTCGCAACTGGACAGCGCCATGCGCCAGCTTGCGCGTGAGACTGACCCGCAGCAAACGGTGTTGCTCGTGAATAAAATCATCGGGGAATATAAAATTGAAGATAGTGAGATGCTCGATATACTATATGGGGCTGCTGCAGTAAACTTTGCGCTGGGCGGCAACTATTCGGAATTTGAAAAGTATATCGGTCGCATTCAAAGCAAATTCAACCAGACATCATTCATGAATATGGCTGCCGAAAAAATGTTGCTGGAAAATGCGGATCCTGCTTTTGCGCTGCGGTTGGCTGAACGAACCTTGCGGGTGTACAACTCGTACAAAAGCGAAAGCACAGCGCGGCCAACAGATGTTGCCCCGGCAGACTGGCAGCGCTTTATGCGTTTTGCGCAATATCCGTATCATGATACATATGCCCATGCCTTATTCAAGTTGAAAAGATATGAAGAAGCGCTTTCGGTTCAGGAGAAAGCCTTTGAGGGCGACCCGTTGGAAGGTGTGCCCGCATCGGTGGAGCGCTATGCCCGACTTTTGGAATTAAATGGCAAACGCGCGGATGCAAAAAAGCTTCTATTGAAAATGGCTGCGCGCGGGCGGCTTAACAGAGGCATGACGGAGCAATTACAAAGTATTTACATAGCTGAAAGAGGAAATGACGACAACCTGGCACATTATATAGATAGCCTGCAGAGGGATATCCAGGCCAGTATTATGAAAGAACTGGAGCCGGTGATGCTGCATGAGCCAGCGCCGGATTTTACATTGAAAGATATCAACGGAAAATCGGTCAGTCTCTCCGATTTCCGTGGCAAGACTGTGGTGCTTGATTTGTGGGCCACCTGGTGCGCGCCCTGCATTGCCTCATTTCCAGCCATGCAGCTGATGGTGGAGAAACATCCTGAAGTAGTTTTTCTCTTTATTGCTGTGCAGGAAAAAGAAGAAGGGAAGCTATCGCGCGTGAAGAGTTTTATGGAAAGAAGAGAATTTCCGTTCACCGTTTTGCTTGACGAACTAACAAGTAAGCATTCCAACCAATACAAGATTATCAGTTCATACCAACCCAACGGCATACCTGCAAAATACATCATTGATAAAAATGGAATTCTGCGATTTACGACTGCCGGATTCGACACGGATGCCGCACTCATGAATGAACTGGAAGCGATGATAGCGATTCTTTCAAAAATGTAAGTAAGATTATTTTTGTATTCAATATTTTTGCTACCTTGCTCACCTGCCCGGTTAAACGAAATTAGTCTAACCATGCTGGTCAAAACCTATGGAAGCGCCGTCTATGGTGTGGAAGCTATTGCCATTACCGTAGAGGTTAATGTAATGAATGGTGTGAATTATTATCTCGTCGGTCTGCCGGACAGTGCCGTTAAAGAAAGTCTCCAACGCATTGAGAGTGCCATTAAGACAAACGGTTATTCAATGCCGCGCACCAAGTTGGTCATCAATCTTGCTCCTGCCTATATCCGCAAGAGTGGTTCTGCTTTTGACCTGGCCATTGCGCTGGGCACGCTGGCAGCAGATGGTCAGTTAGTGAATGCGGAGAAACTGAAAGACTATGTGATAGTTGGAGAACTGAACCTGGATGGCAGCGTTCATCCCATTAAAGGTGCCTTGCCTATTGCCATCACTGCGCGGCGCGAGGGATTCAAGGGACTGATACTACCCAAACAAAACTGTCGCGAAGCCGGCATGGTCAGCAACCTGGACGTATATGGCGTGGGGCATATTACTGAAGCCATCCGTTTCTTTGATGAACGCGAGTGCCTGCAGCCCGTGGTGGTAAAAGCTCGTGAAGAATTTTTTGATACCCAGTTCGATTTCGAAACTGATTTCAGTGAAGTGAAGGGGCAGGAAAATATCAAGCGGGCACTGGAAATTGCTGCGGCCGGCGGGCACAATGCGATTTTGGTGGGTCCGCCAGGTGCGGGCAAGACCATGCTGGCAAAGAGGCTGCCTACAATTCTGCCACCCCTCTCTTTGCAGGAGGCATTAGAGACGACGAAAATTTATTCCGTTGCCGGTAAACTGCCCGCTAATGCTACTTTAGTCTCGCGACGTCCGTTCCGATCACCGCATCACACGATTAGTGATGTTGCGCTGGTGGGCGGCGGCAGTGTACCCCAGCCCGGCGAAATATCGCTGGCGCACAATGGCGTGTTGTTCCTGGATGAACTGCCGGAATTTAAACGCACTGTGCTTGAAGTAATGCGCCAGCCTATTGAAGAGCGCAAGGTCACCATTTCGCGCGCAAAGACGGCCATTGATTTTCCGGCAAGCTTTATGCTGATTGCTTCGATGAACCCATGTCAGTGTGGGTATTATAATCACCCGGAAAAGGAATGCAGTTGCCCGCCGGGCTCCGTGCAGAAGTATTTGACAAAGATTTCAGGACCGCTGTTAGACAGAATTGATTTGCACGTAGAGGTTACACCTGTACCGTTTGCACAACTAAGTACGACGAAACCTGGTGAAAGTTCTGCTGCAATTCGCGAACGAGTGATCAAAGCCCGCGAGATACAATCGAAGCGGTTTGAAAACTGGCGAGGCATGTATTGCAATGCGCAGATGAACAGTAAAATGCTGAAAGAGGTTTGTGTGTTAAATACCACATCGCAGAATTTGCTGAAGACTGCGATGGAGAGATTGAATTTATCTGCGAGGGCGTTCGACAGAATTCTAAAGGTAAGCAGGACAATAGCGGACTTGGCCGGAAGCGAGGAAATAAGGCCGGAATTTGTGGCAGAGGCTATACAGTATAGGAGTTTGGATAGGGAGGGGTGGGGTGGATAGGACGAATAATCCTCAATTGTGTTCTCGAAAAAAAAGGGGAAGACACCCATGTCAAAGCCAAGAAATATCGTTAATCTGCAAATGTCAATCATAGCGGGCTGTATAATCTTCCTGCTTTTGACCTTACTGATAAAAGAAGGACGTCATTACAATCGGGTATCAAGGAAAACCCGGAGGATTTTAGGAAGCGGAATATAAGTATTGGAATAAAGGTGAGAATACCTATTAACTGTTCTGCTTAGTATATGATCTGACAGTTTGAGGATTTTTTATTTGAAGTTTTATAGGGTCAGGATTAATTTTTTATGCTGCGGGTGGAATGTCCTGCAGCATTTTTTGTTTCGCTAAAGGTAAGGTTT
>Ga0065720_1018822_pt1 | contig 230204 bp, 212 predicted proteins | sample Thericmetagenome_FD_59107 | JGI IMG/M metagenome (GOLD analysis project Ga0065720, IMG submission 59107) | Thermophilic microbial communities from the Joint Bioenergy Institute, California, USA of rice/straw/compost enrichment - eDNA_2 v2... | ecosystem: Engineered > Solid waste > Grass >...
CCCAATTGTGTACTTGACTGAACAGTGGGAATATTCCGATGACGGAGCAACTATCCGAGATTACGCCTGAGATGTCGGAGCGCGGCGCAGCAGTTTTACAAACTTGGGACTTCGACGTGGAATCACCGGTGAAGAAAGCGGAGGAGGTTTTTCGCGCGATGATGGCTGCCAGTCGTTCATCGGTTTCAAGAGATCGTATTTGACCGCGAACCACTCAAGGGTTGCTAAAAGCTCCAGACAGTCGGTTGCGACCCTTTGTATCTGGGCAGGCGACCATGCCTCTTCGTGCAAGCGCGGTTTTCCTTTGAACCGCGCCACAAGCGCTACAAAGCGCTTCTTGCTTTTTGTGCGAGGCCATGTGTTGTGGACTATGCTGTTCCGTAAGCCCAAGAGCCTTTGGAACTCGTCGCAGATGACGGTCAGGTCTCCGGCGAACCGCTTGTGGTTTGCGGCTGTTGAGACCGCCACGCTGCGGAGAAAATCCAGGATTGTTCGGTTGCCGATTGAGGCGGTCAGCATCAAACCTGGCGGTGCCTTAGCTTCCAATACCCCGATGCAGATCCGTTGGGTTGTGAATTCGATGCGGGCCCATTGAACTGCTATAAACCCGATTGAGAGTGCTAGCTTCGGATTTAGCTCAACCCCGTCTTGGAATCGACGCATGACCAAATCCCCCGATGATCAAAAGCGAGACGCGGTATTGAAGCGGATGCTTCAAACCCCGCCGAAGCCGCATAAAACCAAAGACACAGAAACGTCACCGCCGCCGAAGGCACCGAAGCCCAAGCGTCGGGTTAACCGCAACGATGGATGACCACACCGCTCGCCAGCATCTAACCGAGGTCCGCGCATGGGCGCAGGCTAAGATTGCGTCCAATGCCGAGCCGCCTTGGGCTTGGTTTCAGTACATGAAGCTGGTCGAAAACGCCGATACTATTCTTAGCGGCATGTCCGCGACTACCACGGAGAGTTCACCGCAACCGGATAGCAGTCAGGGTGCGCATCTCCGACTAGTGGACTCCACGTATCCGCAAGATAGCGCTCCACCCCGTCCATCTGGTTTGCCGACACAGATGCCCATGTAACAAACAGGGTGCCTTTACTGGCGTAAGCCAGAATCGCTCTGTTTGATTTATGGGAGCCTACTCGTGCGGCTATATCGCCTTGCCCGACATACACTACATGTCCGGGATTGCCGCCGTGCCAGATGATATACACTCCGGTCGATCTGACGCCGCTCAAATCGACGTCCTCTAATTTGCACCAGCTATTCCCGTCTGCGCACTTAACCCAATGCACTTCGAGCATTGCCGCCTCCCCCCAATAGTGGAGGGAGTACTAAACCACTGGTTATTTGCGACGGGCCAGAAGAATCTGGCCGAGCATACGATAATATGCCCGACGCACCGCCGCCTGATTAACCGGCGTTGGCGCGGTTAGTCCGCCGATAGGTCAGGCGCTTGCCTTCCGCGCCCTTGTGGGACAGGACGGCGCGGGTGTCATCGTCAATGCTGCGGCCGTTGTAGCGGAAATCAAACTCCGCCAGATAGCGGTGCAAGTGCTTTTCGCCGCAATGCTGGTACACCCCGCGCATGCCGCGCTTGAAGATCGAGAAGAAGCCTTCAATCGTGTTGGTATGGACTTCGCCGCGGGCATATTCGCGATGGCTGTGCAGCACGGTCGAGTGTTCGGCAAACTGCTTGCCGGGGGTGATGTAGAGGCGGCTCTCGTCGGTAAACAGCTTGCTCTCGCGGCTGATATTCTCGTTCACGATCTTGGACACATAAGGCGCGGTTGCCTGCGGTACATGGAACGAGCGCACATTGCCACCACGCTCCACGAGCGAGACGATTGCGCGCTTGTTTGAAGGGCCGGACTTGCCGCCCTTGGTATACGGGCCCTTGCGCGGATCGCGGGGCTTCGGCTCAGCAACGGGGCCAAAGTAGGTCTCATCGGCTTCCACGATCTTGCCTTCACCGCCGAGCGGGCCGGGCGTGGTATCGCGCATGCTCTCGCGGATGCGGTGCGCCATGAACCATGCGGTCTTGTAGGTGACGCCCAGCATGCGGTGTAGCTGGTGCGCGGACATGCCTTTCTTGGAGGCGCAAAGCAGATGCGTAGCGAGAACCCACTTATGCAAGGGGACATGGCTGCGCTCGTAAACGGTGCCAACGCGGACGGTGTATTTCTTGCGGCAGGCAGAGCAGTGGTACCAGCCATCGCCCATGCTCTGACCGCCCAGTTTCTTGCTCTCTTCCATCACGCCGCAGTAGGGGCAGACCGGACCATCGGGCCAGCGGATGGCCTCAAGGTGGGCGCGGGCTGCATTCTCGTCGGTGTAGATGGGATTAGAAAGGTCAGTCATGGCTTTAGCTCCTGAACAGGAACTTATAGGACTGCGGTTGTTCAGTCAAGTATATAATTCGGAATTTAGTCTGCACGGCAGGGTCGTCGAAATCGCTGGGATCCGGATTGCGGGCCTAGGGGGCATCTTCCGGGAGGAGATCTGGCACCCAAAGCTCCTGCATGGCCAACCAGTATTTCGGTCTCCCGAGGAGTTGGCAGCCCTTACTTCGGTGACAGGGGCGCCCGGGGCGGTCCGGGAGGGAATCCCCATCCGACACAGAACCTCCATCTTCTGGAGCGACTACGAGCGCCTCTGGGACCAATCCGCCGATATCCTGGTGCTTCATGATGCGCCGGAGAGCCATCGGCACGGGTTCCCGGAGCTTGGAGACCTAGCGAAAGCTATGGGGGTCCGGCTAATCGTCCATGGCCACCACCACGAGGCATATACCGGCCGAACGGCTGGAAACATCGAGGTCATGGGCGTTAACAGGGAAACCGTGGTCGGGCTTCCGGGCGGCTGCTGAAAACCGTCGGAATCTGACGTCAGGATTTGGCCTCCGCCTGAATCAGCCGACCGGTAGTAGCTTTGTGTCTGATTTCATTAAGGAAATCGGGAGCCAGAGTCAGTAATCATTTCAAAGGCGACCAGTTTTCGCTTCCATTCCGACGGTTTTTGCTTCCGCGCACAGCAGCTGGTCTCAGATATCCAGATTGGCCACGTTCAGCGCGTTGCTCTGAATGAAGTCGCGGCGCGGCTCGACGACATCGCCCATCAGCGTCTCGAACACGTTGTCCGCTTCCTCCGCATGGTCGATCTTGACCTGCAGCAGGCTGCGCGCCTCGGGGTCCAGCGTGGTCTCCCAGAGCTGCTCGGGGTTCATCTCGCCCAGGCCTTTGTAGCGCTGCATGGTGATGCCCTTACGGCCGGCGGCCTGCACGCGCTCCAGCAGATCGACGGGGCCGCGCACCACATGCACCTCATCCTTGCGGCGCAGTTCGGCCGGCTTCAGATAGGTGGCCTGCATCTCGCCCGCCATGTCGTTGAGGCGGCGGGCATCGACCGAACGCAGCAGCTGGCCATCGAGCACATAGGTCTCGGTATAGCCGCGCAGGCTGCGCTTCACCGTCAGCGTGCCGTCGCCGCTGGCAGTGCAGATCCAGCCGCGTTCCAGTTCCGGCGTCAGCGCGTTCAGGCGGCGCGACAACGCATCGGCGGCTTCCGCAGCCTTCTGCGGATCGGCCATGATATCGGCCTGCAGCATGCCGAGGATGGCAGCCTGCTCGACGATCCACGGATTGTAGCGCTTGCCGATCGCATCCAGGAGGCCGCGCGCCACACGCGCATGATCAAGCAGCGTGCGCAGATCCTGACCGGCGCGCTGGCTGCCGTCATGCAGGGTCAGCACTGCGCCTTCGATGCCCTCGTTGATCAGGTAATCCTCCAGCGCGGCTTCGTCCTTCAGATAGCGTTCCGACTGGCCGCGCTTGACCTTATACAGCGGCGGCTGCGCGATATAGAGATGCCCCGCATCGATCAGCGGCCGCATCTGCCGGAAGAAGAAGGTCAGCAGCAGCGTACGGATATGCGCGCCGTCCACGTCGGCGTCGGTCATGATGATGATCTTGTGGTAGCGCAGCTTCGACAGATCGAAGTCCTCATGGCCGATGCCGGTGCCAAGCGCTGTGATCAGCGTGCCGATTTCCTGCGAGGACAGCATCTTGTCGAAGCGCGCGCGCTCGACGTTGAGGATCTTGCCGCGCAGCGGCAGCACGGCCTGGTTGGCGCGATGACGGCCCTGCTTGGCCGAACCGCCCGCCGAGTCACCCTCGACCAGAAAGAGTTCCGCCTTGGACGGATCGCGCTCCTGGCAATCGGCCAGCTTGCCGGGCAGCGAGGAGATGTCCAGCGCGCCCTTGCGCCGCGTCAGCTCGCGCGCCTTGCGGGCGGCTTCGCGCGCGGCAGCGGCTTCCACCACCTTGCCGACGATGTTGCGCGCCTCGGACGGATGTTCCTCCAGCCACGCGGCCAGCACTTCGTTGACCAGGCTTTCCACCGCCGGACGCACTTCTGACGAGACCAGCTTGTCCTTCGTCTGCGAGGAGAATTTCGGATCGGGCACCTTCACCGACAGCACGCAGGTCAGGCCCTCGCGCGCATCCTCGCCGCTCAGCGTGACCTTCTCCTTCTTCAGGATGCCGCTCTCGCTGGCGTAATTGTTGATGCAGCGGGTCAGCGCGGCGCGGAAGCCGGCCAGATGGGTGCCACCGTCGCGCTGCGGAATGTTGTTGGTGAAGCAGAGCACGGTCTCGTGATAGCCGTCATTCCACTCCATCGCGATTTCGACGCCGATGCCGTCACGCTCGCCGCGAATGGTCACCGGCGGCTTGTGCAGCGCCGTCTTGTTGCGGTCGAGATAAGCGACGAATGCCTCAACGCCGCCATCGTAGCGCAGCTCGACGCGCTTGGGCTCGACGCCGCGCAGATCTTCGAGAACGATCTTCACGCCGCTGTTGAGGAAGGCCAGCTCGCGCAGGCGATGCTCCAGCGTGGCGAAATCGAACTCGGTCTTAGTGAAGGTTTCCGGCGAAGGCAGGAAGGTCACTTCCGTGCCACGCTTGCCATCCACAGCCGGGCCGACTTCGGCCAGCGGCGCTTCCGGGTCGCCGTGGCGGAAGCGCATGAAATACTCTTTGCCGCCGCGCCAGATGCGCAGCTCCAGCGTGATCGACAGCGCATTCACCACCGACACGCCCACGCCATGCAGGCCGCCCGACACCTTGTAGGAATTCTGGTCGAACTTACCGCCGGCATGCAGCTGGGTCATGATGACCTGCGCGGCCGAAACGCCCTCTTCCGGGTGGATATCGACCGGAATGCCGCGGCCGTTGTCGCGCACCGTGCAGGAACCGTCCGGATTGAGGCCGACATAGACTTCGTCGCAATAGCCCGCCAGCGCCTCGTCGATGGCGTTGTCGACCACCTCGTAGACCATGTGATGCAGGCCGGTGCCGTCATCGGTATCGCCGATATACATGCCCGGGCGCTTGCGCACGGCATCCAGGCCCTTGAGCACCTTGATCGCGGAGGAATCGTAACTCTCGCTGTTGCCGTTATCACGGCCGTCATGCGGTGCCACTGCTTCGCTCATATCAGTCACTGCCTCAAATTAAACGTGGCGCGGCGTGACTACGCCATCGACCACCGTGAAAAACTCAGCCCGGCCGGCGAGGTCGTCGAACAAGCCCTCGTCGGTTCCGGTCAACCATGCCTGCCCGCCCAGGGCGAGCAGTTCCTCGTACAACGCCGTGCGCCGCCTTGCATCGAGATGCGCCGACACCTCATCCATCAGCATCAGCGGCGCCTTTTGCCGGCGCGCGCGGATCAATCGCGCATTCGCCAGGGTGATCGCGATCAGCAGCGCCTTCTGCTCGCCGGTCGAGCAATGCTCGGCGGCCTGCGCCTTCTCGGCATGCCACACCATCAGATCGCTGCGATGCGGCCCGTCGGTGGCAGCGCCAGCCTCGCGGTCGATGCCGCGCTTGGCCGCCAGCAGGCTGCGGAACTTCTCTTCTGCCGCCAAGGCCGGCATGTCTTCCAGCCAGGCTTCGATCACGCCCTGCGCCGCCAGCCGCGCGCGCGGAAACGGACCCGTCGCCAGGGTCATCCCGGTTTCGATCCGCGCCAGACCGTCGCGCCGCGCGGCGGCCACCGCCACGCCATGCTCGGCCATCTGGCCTTCCAGCGCGCTGAGCCAGGCCGGATCGGCGCCACCTGCTTTCAGCAGGCGGTTGCGCTCGCGCATCGCGCGCTCGTAAGCGGCCAGTTGCCGCGCATGGCCGCTATCCAGGCCATAGACCAGCCGGTCCATGAAACGCCGCCGCGTCGAAACGCCGTCGACGAAAAGCCGGTCCATCTGCGGCGTCAGCCAGACCACGTCCAGATACTCGGTCAGGCCGTTCGCGCTCGCCGCCGGCTCGCCGTTGATCCGCACGACACGGCGTTCGCTGCCTTCCTCGCCGGCTGGCGTTTCTGCAAGCCCGGTGCCGATGCTCACCGGCCCGACGACGCTTGCCACTTCCGCATGCGCCGCCCAGCAGCTTTGGCCTGCATGGCGGTTGACCTCCGACAGCTTGGCGCGGCGCAGGCCGCGGCCAGGGCTGAGGAAGGACAGAGCCTCCAGGATATTCGTCTTGCCGGCGCCGTTGGGGCCGGTCAGCACTACGGGTGCGCCGCTGAGGCGCAGATGCAGCTCGGTGTAATTGCGAAAATCGCGCAGGCTCAGCGAGAGGACGGCTGTACCGCCCTGCGCCGCGTTTTCAAACGACCTGTTATTCGCAACTAAGACCGCGCTGCTGACCAAGTCACACTCGCATCGGCATCAGCACATACAGCGCGCCATCGTCGCTCGGATCGCGCACGAGCGTGGGCGCCAGCGCATCCGCCAGCAGGAACCGTGCATTCTCGCCTTCAATCTGGCTCGCGATGTCGAGGAGATAGCGCGAGTTATAGCCCACCTCGATCGGAGCCGCGCTATAGGCCGCGGTCAGCTGCTCGGAGGCCGAGCCGTGATCCGGGCTGGTGGCCGACAGCTCGATGCCTTCAGGCTTGAGCGACAGCTTCACCGCGCGGCTCTTCTCGGTGGAGATGGTGGCGACGCGGTCGACGGCAGCGGCAAAGGCCTTGCTGTCGACTTCCATCACCTTGTCGTTGTCGCGCGGAATGACGCGCTCGTATTCGGGGAAAGCGCCGTCGATCAGCTTGGAGACCAGCACCAGCTCGCCGAAGGTGAAGCGAATCTTCGTGTCGCTCAGCTCGATCTTCACATCGGCCGCGCCGCCTTCCAGCAGCTTGCGCAGTTCGTTCACCGTCTTGCGCGGTACGATGACGCCCGGCATGCCTGCAGCACCCGCCGGCAGCGGCGCTTCGACGCGCGCCAGGCGATGGCCGTCGGTCGCCACCGCGCGCAGCATCGGCACGCCGGCGCTGCTGGCCGCATGCAGGTAGATACCGTTGAGGTAATAGCGCGTCTCTTCCGTCGAGATGGCGAAACGCGTCTTGTCGATCAGGCGGCGCAGCTGATCGGCCGGCAGCTGGAAGCTATGTGGCAGATCGCCGGCAGCCATGACCGGGAAATCTTCCTTCGGCAGGCAGCTCAGCTTGAAGCTGGAACGGCCGGCGCGCAGATCGAGGCGCTGATCGGAGGCAGCAAAGGTCAGCTCGATCTCCGCGCCATCGGGCAGCTTGCGCACGATGTCGTAGAAGGTATGGGCTGCTACGGTCGTGGCGCCCGGCTTCTCCACCTTGGCCGGCAGTTTCTCGACCACGGCGATATCGAGGTCGGTGGCGGTCAACGCCAGCCGTTCGCCCTCGGCCTCCAGCAGCACGTTGGACAGGATCGGGATGGTGTTGCGGCGCTCGACGACGCTCTGCACATGGCTCAAGGCGGTCAGCAGAACGGCGCGCTCGATGGTGAGTTTCATGGTTGGAAACCGGTCATGTTTTTGTTGATTTCGGCAGGTTTCCGCCGAGTCCGCAGAGTATATCAAACCCCCCCTTTGTACGCGAGGGATTTGACCCCTTTTTGCGCATGCAAAAGGGCCGCCTTCCGGCAGCCCTTTTCTTAGTCCAAGTTATTGGATTTACTGAAAAAATCGAAAATATCAGCTTTCCAGTTTGCGGCGCAGCAAATCGATATCCTCGGCAAAGGCCGCATCGATCTCCCGCAGCTCCTCGATCTTGCGCACGGCATGCATCACCGTGGTGTGGTCGCGGCCGCCGAATTTGCGCCCGATCTCGGGCAGCGAGCGCGAGGTGAGCTGCTTGGCCAGATACATCGCCACCTGGCGCGGACGGGCCACGGCGCGGGCCCGGCGGGGCGAATGCATGTCGGCGAAGCGGATCGAGTAATGCTCGGCCACGCGCTTCTGGATTTCTTCGATGGTGACCTTGCGGTCGTTGGCGCGGAGCAGGTCCTGCAGCACTTCCTGCGCCGAGGCCACCGTCACCGGCTTGCCGACCAGGCTGGCATAGGCCGAGATGCGGTTCAGTGCGCCTTCCAGTTCGCGCACATTCGAGGTGATGCGGCGGGCGAGAAATTCCAGCACGTCCTGCGGAATGTTGGTCAAGCCGTTCTTCTCGGCCTTGGCCTGCAGGATCGACAGCCGCAGCTCGAAATCGGTCGGATGGATGTCGGCCACCAGACCCCAGCCGAGACGCGAGCGCATGCGCTCCTCGATGCCTTCCAGATCCGACGGCGAGCGGTCGCCGGAGACGATGATCTGCCGGTTCTGATCGCACAGCGCGTTGAAGGTATGGAAGAACTCTTCCTGGGTGCTTTCCTTGCCGGCAATGAACTGGATGTCGTCGATCATCAGCACATCGACCGAGCGGAACTGCTCCTTGAACGCCATCGTGTCCTTGAAGCGCAAGGCACGGATGAACTGATACATGAACTTCTCGGCCGACAGATACACCACGCGGCGCTCCGGGAAGCGCTGGCGGATATGCCAGCCGATCGCATGCATCAGATGGGTCTTGCCCAGACCCACGCCGCCATAGAGGAACAGCGGATTGTAGGTCACCGTCGGGCTTTCGGCGACGCGCAGCGCGGCCGCGCGCGCCAGCTCGTTCGACTTGCCGGTGATGAAGCTGTCGAAGGTGAAGCGCGGATCGAGCGGCGCGGACAATTCACGTTCGACATCGTCCATCTCGCGCACCTGCATGGCCGGCGCGCCACGATCCGAGGTCATCACGCGTGGCACTGCCGGCATCGCCTCGTTGGCGGCTGCGACCTTCGCCTGCGGCGCCTGGGTGGCGCCGGTGGGACGGACATGGATCACGACGCGGCGCACCGCAGCATTTTCCAGGCGCCAGATCTCGCGCAAGCGCTCGCTGTAGTGATTGGCGACCCAATCGCGCATGAAGCGGGTCGGCACCGCCAGATGGACATCGCCGTCCTGCGCCAGGCCCTCATCGGCCAGCACGACCGGCTTCAGCCAGGAATTGAAGGCCGCATCGCCGAAGGAAACGCGCAGGCGCGCACGCACGCGCTGCCACTGGGCGTCCAGCGGCTCACCGGCCGTGGGGGCCGGCAGATCGGCCATGGAGACGGATTGCGACTGTGGATGCGAGGATTTGACCATGATCGGGGTCCTCAGCTCTGGACCCAGGCCAGGCCAGCGGCCTTCCAGCCGTTCAAACGTCCGCGCCGCTTGTCGGCGTCGAGATCGCCCTCAAATCCGCCCGCTACATTGTAGCAAGGACCGAACCCGGCCGCCGTCATCGCCTTGGCCGCGGCGCGCGACCGCGCGCCCGAGCGGCAGATGAAATACAGGGCCTGCCCGGGCACCACCCCCTGGGCAGACAGCTCTTCGGCAAAACGCGGGTTCACACTCATTTCAGGATACACTTGCCAAGATACAAACAGCGGACGCTTCCCCAGCTTGCCGAGATCCGGCGTGCCGACGAAACTCCATTCAGGTTGAGTACGGACGTCTATGAGTTGGGCGGTCGGGTCGTTTGCAAGTCGGTTCCAGGCTTCGGTCGTCGCAACATCGCCAGCATAGTCATCGTCCCCCGCCTTCACCGAAGCCAACATCCCCAACCTCGCGCCACGTTCGTTGTTTCAAGTCTATCTTCCGTCACGCGCGCTGCCGGCGTCACAAAAAATCCCACCGGAAACTTCGACACCATAGGGCGGCATCCCCCGCCCTTCCCCGATGTCGCTATCCGCTCGTCGCGCGGCAGCGGAGGCATTAAAGGGAAATAGCCGGGGCCACGCAAGCGGACAGATGATGACTCCCCGAAAAAAATTTTTCCGCGTTGCATAATTAGAACTTGGCAACGTGTTCTGCGGCTGAGTGGAAACAAGGCGCGGATTAATCACCTTGATGAAAACGTCCGCGAACGCTGCAACATCATGCGTACTGATTTCGCAGTCGCATAAAAAAACATCGCCCGCTCGATGAGCTGGGCGATGTTTCGGAGCTGATAAGACTAAAGGCTAATGAGGCGCTGCTGGCGCGGCGATCAAGCCATAGCTTTGAGACGGGCGTTCAGACGCGACAGCTTGCGCGAGGCAGTGCGCTTCTTCACCACACCCTTGGTCACGCTCTTGTCGAGCGCGGGCTGCGCTTCCTTGAACGCGGCCTGCGCTGCGGCCTTATCGCCGGAGGCAATAGCGGCTTCCAGTTTCTTCACTGCCGTGCGGACTTTGCTGCGACGGGCGCGGTTGACGGCCGTGCGCTTCTTGGTCTGACGGGCGCGCTTCTCCGCGGACTTATGTTGAGCCATAGCTGACGATTTCCGATTGGTTGATGCTGCCTTGCGGCGAAATCGAGGCGGGGGTTATAGCCCTGCCCCCGGCAGGCGTCAACCCCGCAAAGCGACCGGTTTTTCGGCGTGATTACCGGAGCTTGCGACCTTTTGACCCGCCCGCCATAGTGCCGTTATGCCCGATATCGCCCAGATCGCTCAAGCCCTCTATTTCGCCGGCGCCGTTCTATGTCTCGTTTTGGTCGCGCGCTCGCCGCTGCCGGCTGCGTTATTCTGGGGCGTCGGCGCAGTCCTGCATGCAGCATTAGCCGCCGTCGAGTTCACCGATCTTCTCGGCTGGCCCATCTTCACCGGGCTCGAGGGCGATCTGCGATATCTCGCCTTCACCGCCGGTTTGCTCGGCTTTGCCTTCGGCGCGGTGTTCAGTCTGGTGCTGCCACCGGGCTCGAAATGGCTGACTCTGATCACTGGCATTGCGATTGCCCTTTTGGTTGCCGTTGCGGCCGACCGCCTGCCTCTGGGCAATCTGCCGCTGCCGCTGATCCTGCTCGGCACCCTGATGCTGGCGATCATCGCGGGTCTGCGGCATCGGCCAGTGCCCGGCCGCTGGCTGCTGCTCGGCACCTTGGCCGTCGCTCTGGCGGAGCTCGCCCGCCACCGCTATCTCGGCTTCATCCCCATGCCGCCGGGCAGCCTGGCCCGGATCTTCTTTGGCATCGCCCTGGCGGGCTTCGGCTTCACCGCCTTCAAGGCGCGCTGAAACCACCTCTCCTCTCTCTGACCGCGTGACACCCCTGTCTCAGGGCGCGTCAACGCCCGTATTGCGCCTGCTGTCTGCCCAGAATATATTTTAAGTATAAAATATTCTGGACGAGGAGCGCCGCCATGCGTGTCACCATCGTCGGAGGCGGTCCGGCCGGCCTCTATCTGGCCCTCCTGATGAAGAAGGCCGACCCGGGCCACGAGATCACGGTTTACGAGCGCAACCGCCCGGACGACACCTTCGGCTTCGGTGTCGTCTTCTCTGACGAAACGCTGAACCAGTTCCTCTCGGAAGACGCAGAAACCTATCAGGCGATCAAGGACAGCTTCGCTTACTGGGACCAGATCGATGTGGTGGCCGGCGGCCAACGCATTCGCTCCGGCGGCCATGGCTTCTGCGGTCTGGCGCGCAAGCGGCTGTTGCAGATTCTGCAGGAACGCTGCCAGGCCCATGGCGTGAAACTGCATTTCCAAAGCGAGCAGCAGGATTTCGAAGCGCTGCGCCGCGGTTGCGACCTGCTGGTCGGTGCCGACGGCATCAACAGTCTGGTGCGAGAAACCTGGAAGGATCGCTTCCGGCCGCATCTCGACTGGCGGCGCAACAAATTCGTCTGGCTCGGGACGACTTTGCCGCTCGATACCTTCACCTTCATCTTCGAGGCCAACCAGCATGGCCTGTTCCAGGTTCATGCCTACCGTTTCGAAAAAGACCTATCGACCTGGATCGTCGAAACCACCGAAGAAACCTGGAAACGCGCGGGCCTTGATCGGGCCAGCGAAGACGAAACGCTCGCTTATTGCCAGAATCTCTTTGCCAGGCACCTGAATGGACACAAGTTGCTGAGCAACCGCTCGATCTGGCGCACATTTCCGACCATCAAATGCGAGCGATGGGTGCATGAGAATATCGTCCTCATCGGCGATGCGGTGCATACGGCGCATTTCTCCATCGGCTCGGGCACTAAGCTTGCGATGGAAGACGCCATCGCGCTGAACCGCACGCTGCATGCTGGCCATAATGCGCTGCCTGCGGCGCTGAAAGCGTTCGAAGACGCGCGCCAGACGGAAGTCTCGATTTTGCAGCATGCGGCGCAGGTTTCTCTGGAATGGTTCGAACATACCGAGCGGTATCGCGGTTTCGAGCCGATCCAGCTCGCGCTGTCACTGCTGTCGCGTTCAAAACGCATCACCTATGACAATCTGCGCCTGCGCGATCCGGCTTTCATCGCCGGGATCGACCGCTGGTTCGCCGAAAAGGTCGAGCGCGAGCAGGGCGTGACGCTGCAAAAATCCCCCAATCCACCGCCGCCGATGTTCACGCCATTCAAGCTACGCGATCTGGTGCTGGAAAACCGCGTCGTCGTTTCGCCCATGTGCCAGTATTCGGCGGAAGACGGCATGCCGAACGACTGGACGCTGGTGCATCTAGGCAGCCGCGCCATCGGCGGCGCCGGTCTCGTGATTACCGAGATGACCGATATCGCGCCCGAGGCACGCATCACGCCGGGCTGCACCGGCCTGTGGAGCGAAGCGCATGCCAGGGCCTGGCGCCGCATCACCGATTTCGTCCACGCCAATTCCAAAGCGAAAATCGGCATTCAGCTTGCGCATGCCGGCCGCAAGGGTGCGACCTGCTTGCCTTGGGCTGGCGGCTATGATGAGCCATTGCCGCAGGGCGCCTGGGAGATCATCGGCCCCTCGCCCATTCCCTATCTGCCGCATAGCCAAGTACCGCGCGCGATGACCCCCGCCGATATGGATGCCGTGCGCGAGGATTTCGTTGCCGCCGCCAGGCTTGCGATTGATGCGGGCTTCGACCTGCTGGAACTGCATATGGCGCATGGCTATCTGCTCTCGACCTTCATCTCGCCGCTGAGCAATACGCGCGATGATGCGTATGGCGGCAGCCTGGAGAATCGCATGCGCTTCCCGCTGGAGGTATTCGAGGCGATCCGCGCCGTCTGGCCTGCGGAAAAGCCGATCTCTGTGCGGCTCTCGGCAGTCGACTGGGTGCCGGGACGCGGGCTTGAGATCGAGGATTCCGTGCAGATCGCGAAAATGCTGAAGGCACGCGGCTGCGACCTGCTCGACGTTTCCGCCGGGCAGACGTCCACGGAAGCAAAGCCTGTTTACGGCCGTATGTTCCAGACGCCGTTTTCCGATGCCATCCGTCAGGAGGCTGGCATCGCCACCATCGCGGTCGGCGCGATTACCACGGCCGATCAGGTCAACACCATCGTCGCATCCGGCCGCGCCGATCTTTGCGCGCTCGCCCGGCCGCATCTGGCCGATCCCTATTTCACGCTGCATGCGGCGGCCGATTACGATTGGCGCGGCGTGAATTGGCCGGTGCAGTATCACGCTGGCCGCGACCAGCTCTATCAGCTCAAGGCCCGCGAACGCGAAGAATCCGCCGCCGCCGATGCCTTCGCCAAGCAGCGCGCCAGACGGGATGAGATCTAGCTCACGCCCCGTTATCCCACCTTCTCCCGCCATCCCGGGTGCTACCCACGGGTCCGCGTTTTGCGCGGCCCGAGGACAGGCTGCGCACGGAGTGGTGTGTTGCCAACCCGGAATCTTTTGCCAATACATCAGCAGATCCCGGGCCTGCGGTGCACCATTGCAGGCTGCACCGCGCCCGGGATGACGAATAGCACCGGGATGACGTGCTGTAGAGGAAACCTCGGCCTTTCCATCCCGGCGGCCAGCGCATAAGCTCCGGGTCCTGATCTTCTGGGGAGTCTCTCGTCTCATGCGTGACCTGCAATTGCCCGGCCGTTCCGTCGTCATGGGCCGGAATGGCGCCGCCGCCACCTCGCATCATCTTTCGACCCTCACCGCGCTGGAGATCCTGCGGCGCGGCGGCAATGCGGCCGATGCGGCGATTGCCGCCTGCGCCGTGCAATGTGTGGTCGAGCCCGGCTCAACCGGCATCGGCGGCGACAATTTCGTGCTCTTCGCGCCGGCCGGCACCGATCTCGCCAAGGGCGGCAAGGTCTATGGCCTCAACGGCTCAGGTCGTGCGCCAAAAGGCCTGACCGCCGATTTCCTGCTGCAGCAGGGCATGAAAGAGATCGGGCTGACCTCGGTGCATGCCGTCACCATTCCAGGCGCCGTCGATTCCTGGTGCAAGCTGAACCAGCGCTTCGGCTCGATGCCGCTGGCCGAACTGCTCCAGCCCGCGATCCAGCATGCCGAGAACGGCTTCGCCGTCACCGAACGCGTCGCCACCGACTGGGCGCGCAACGAAGGCAAGCTCAAGGCCGATGCCAATTCCGCACGTGCCTGGCTGAAGGATGGCCGCGCGCCGAAGGCCGGCGAAGTCTTCCGCCAGCCTGAGCATGCGAAAGTCTTCCGCGAGATCGCCGCCAAGGGCCGCGACGGCTTCTATACCAGCTGGGTGGCCGAGGACATCGTGGAATACCTGCGCAGCCTGGGCGGCACGCATGCGCTGGAAGATTTCGCAACCCAGGAAGCCTTCTGGGTCGACCCCATCATGACGCGCTATCGCGGTGTCGACGTGCTGGAGATTCCGCCAAACGGCGTCGGCATCACCACGCTGTTGATGCTGAATATCCTGAGCGGCTTCGATCTTTCCAAATACGATCCAGTCGGCGTCGAGCGTTTCCATATCGAGGCCGAAGCCACGCGGCTTGCGTTCCAGATGCGCGATGCCTATGTGGCCGATCCCGCCTTCGCCGAAGTGCCCGTTGAGAAGATTCTCTCCGCCAGCTTCGCCGACGAGCTGCGCAGCCGCATCGACATGAAGAAGGCGATGCCGGTTCTTGGCCCCGCTGGTGCGACCACCTATCGCGACACGGTCTACATCAGCGTCGTCGACGAGAAGGGCAATGCCTGCTCCTTCATCAACTCGTTGTTCTGGCCCTATGGCACTGGCCTGAGCAGCCCGAAGACCGGCGTGCTGCTGCAAAACCGCGGCGCCGGCTTCCGCGTCGATCCTACGCATCCGAATTGCGTTGCGCCACACAAGCGGCCGCTGCACACCATCATTCCGGCCATGGCGCTGAAGGACGGCAAGCCCTGGCTGTGCTTCGGCGTGATGGGCGGCGGCTTCCAGCCGGTCGGTCAAAGCCATGTGCTGACCAACATCATCGACTACGGCATGAACGTGCAAGAAGCCATCGACTGCGCCCGCGGCTTCTATCAGATGAACCGCTTCGAGGCCGAGCGCGGCATCCGCGAGGATGTGCTGAAAGGCCTCGCCGCTCTGGGCCACCCGATCCATATGGCCGAAATGCCCCATGGCGGCGGTCAGGCGATCATGATCGACGCAGAGAACGGTGTGCTGCAGGCCGGCTCCGATCCGCGCAAGGACGGTTGCGCGCTAGCGTATTGAGAACGGGCAATCTGTCCGCGCTCAAGACCGCCTAACACTCCAGAACATCGTCACCCCGGGCGAGCCGATAGGCGAGGCCCGGGGCCCGTTTTCTGACGCTGCCGTTTGTCCTGCGAAGGCCTTGTTGCCACTGCTGCTGGGCATCGTGAAAGGGTCATGGGCGCATACCTTCGTATGGCCGGGAAGCGCCCGAAGCGGTGGGGGCGTCAGGAAGGCCTCGGAAGCCGATAGACGCCACGTGAAGCTCCAAAAGGCATTCGGAAGCCGCGGGAATGAAAATGGAGGGAAATGGATCGAAATGAATCGGAATGGTTCAAAACGGTCGCAAACGAACCGGAATGGAGCGAAACGGACTCGAACGGGCTGCAACGAACCCGGATGAACCGGATTGGTTACCAGGGAGCCCGGATCGCTCCAGCGGCTATCTTTCTGGCCCCAAAACCGGCTCAGAAAGCCAGCAGCAGGGTCGTGGTGACAAAAACCAGGAGGATGGCCGTCTCGGCCAGAATGAGCAGCAGTGGCTTCCAGCCGAGCGCAAAAAGCTCGCCGAAGGACGTCTTCACGCCCAGCGCCGAGATGGCGATGAGCAGGCAGGCGCGCGAAACATCGGACACGCCGCTCACCAGCATCTCGGGCAGCGGCAGGATGCTGGCCAGCACCACCAGTGCGACGAAGCCGAGCAGGAAGCGCGGCAGCAACTGCTGCTGGCCGCCCGCGCCGCCTTCCGCTTTCTCCGTCGCCGTGCGTCGGTACAGCCAGGCGATCATGACCACCACCGGCAGAAGGCAGGCCACGCGCACCAGCTTGACGAAAGTGGCGATGTCGCCGGCATGCGGCGAGACCGTGAGCCCCGCACCAAGCACCTGGGCCACGTCATGAATGGTGGCGCCGAACAGCACGCCGGAAGCCGTCTCATCCAAGCCCAGCGTCTTGGCCAGCAGCGGGTAGATCACCATCGCCGCCGTCGACAACGCCGTGACGCCGATGACGGTGAGCAATGTCAGACGCTCAGCCTGCGGCGAACGCGGCAGAGCGGCGGCAATCGCCATCGCCGCCGAAGCGCCGCAGATGCCGACCGCGCCGCCCGAAAGCAGTCCCTCTTCGCGGCTGCGCCCGGCCAGCCTGGCGAGCAGCGCGCCGCTCAAGATCGACAGCGCCACACCGCAGACCGCCAGCGCCACCGGGCCGATGCCGAGTTCCCAGATGCGGTCGAAGGTGATGCGGATACCGAGCAAAGCCACACCGATGCGCAGCACGCTGCGCGCGGCGAAATCGATGCCGGGCCGCACGCGGGCATCGGTGGCAAGGAAGTTGAAGGCCATGCCGAGCAGCAGCGCAAGCAGGAAGGCCGGGCCGCCGTAATGCTCGGAAATGAAGCCGACCGCGAGCGCCACGGTCGCAGCCACCGTCAGGCCTGGCCACAGACCGCGCAGACGGTTCAGACGATTGAGGATGGTGGTTGCCGGCACGGCGCGGCTGTCGGTCAGAAGCCGCGTTCTTGCCGGTTACGTTCGAGCTGCTCGCGGCCCATCTCCAGGCCGATCAGGATTTCGACGTCGCTGGTGCTGCGGCCGGCCAGCGGAATGCGCTGCTCCAGTTCCTCGCCGACGATGACGCGGCGGCGACCCGGCTCAAAGGGAATGCGGGCGACAAATTCCTCGCGCGCCAGCACATTCTGCTGCTTGTCAACCACGGCGACGAAATACGGCACCAGCGCCTGGTTCTGCGTCGCGGCCGGCCCACGCGTGGCGCCGACCTGCAGGATGAAGCTGACCACCACCACGCTCTGCTTGTCTTCGTATTTGCACTGGCCGTCGTAATCGACCAGCTCGGTCTCGAAGGTCACATCGGTGAGGTCGCGGCCGGCGCCCTCGCGATACTGCGTCGCCTTCTGCGCATCGCCCAGGATGCCGACCCGCGGGCAGGGCGGCAGCCTGTTCGGCTTGGAACCGGAACAGGCCGCAAGGCCAAGGCCAAGCAGGACCAGAACGGCGAGAGCAGGGCGCAGGGCGGAAAGACGGACGGTCGAGAAAATGCTCACGGGCGGCTCACGGGCTTCTGCGCCACGCAGGAGGGCATGGCAGCCTTTCCTTCGCGCGGCGAGTGTATTAGCTTGCCCGGCAGTTCGCGGGCCTGTCCTGTATAGAAGAGGGCCCGGCGGCAGACAAGCGACAGGCTTGCAAGCCTTTGATCTTTCAGGACTGATACCAGGCCGATGACCTCTAGCAGCCGCCCTTCAATCGCCCTTGTCCTGGCCGCCCCGCGCGGGTTCTGCGCCGGCGTCGACCGGGCGATCCAGATCGTGGAAAAGGCGCTGGAGCGTTTCGGCGCGCCGGTCTACGTGCGCCACGAGATCGTACATAACCGCACCGTGGTCGACAGTCTGGCTGCCAAGGGCGCCGTCTTCGTCGACGAGTTGGACGAGGTGCCGCAGGGCGCGCCGGTGATCTTTTCGGCCCATGGCGTGCCGAAATCGGTGCCGGCGGCGGCGCAGGCGCGCAATCTATTCTATCTGGATGCCACCTGCCCGCTGGTCAGCAAGGTGCATCGCGGCGCCGAGCGCCATTACAAGGAAGGCCGCCGCCTGATCCTGATCGGCCATGCCGGCCATCCGGAAGTGATCGGCACGATGGGCCAATTGCCGCCCGGCGCGGTGACGCTGATCGAGACGGTGGAGGATGTCGCGCGCCTTGATATGCCCGATGGCGAGCCGCTCGCCTACATTACGCAGACCACGCTGTCGGTGGACGACACGGCCGAAATCATCGCGGCGCTGAAGAAGCGTTTCCCGCAGATCGAGGGGCCGAAGAAGGAAGACATCTGCTACGCCACCACCAACCGCCAGGCAGCCGTGAAGGCGATTGCCGGCGGCTGCGACGCCATGCTGGTGATCGGCGCGCCGAATTCCTCGAACTCGCTGCGCCTTGTCGAAGTAGCAAAACGCTCGGGCTGCGAACGCGCGCAGCTCGTGCAGCGCGCCGGCGACATCGACTGGTCGGCGCTGGACGGCGTGCAGACCGTTGGCATCACCGCCGGTGCCAGCGCACCCGAACGCCTGGTGGAAGAAGTGATTGAGGCCTTCCGCCAGCGCTACGACGTGACCTTGCGCGAAATCGCCACCGCCACAGAAGCCGTGCAGTTCAAGCTGCCCGCAGCCCTCGACGCTTCTGCCGCCTGATCGCTCTGCATGGCTGTCTACACAGAAATCGACGACGACCAGTTGGCCGCCTTACTGGCCGAGTACGACATCGGCACGGCGTTGTCCTGCAAGGGCATCGCCGAGGGCGTCGAGAATTCCAACTACATGCTGGTCACCGACAAGGGCCATTATTTCCTCACGCTGTACGAGCGCCGCGTGAAGCGCGAGGATCTGCCCTACTTCCTCGGCCTGATGGATCACCTGACCAGCAAGGGCCTGGCCTGCCCGACGCCGATCCATGATCGCCAGGGCAATGTGCTGCGCGAAGTCGCAGGACGCCCCTGTGCCATCATCAGCTTCCTGAACGGCGTCTGGCCCAAGCGTCCGACCACGCATCATTGCCGCGAGGTTGGCGCCGCCATGGCACGCATGCATGTGGCGGGCCGCGATTTCCCGCTCAACCGGCCGAATGCGCTGAGCGTCGAGGGCTGGCGCAGCGTGCTGTCTGCCTGCGGCGAGCGCGCCAACCAGGTCCGCGAGGGGCTGGAAAAGGAACTGGAGCGCGAATTCGATGCGCTCGCCGCCGCCTGGCCCACGCCGCCGGGCCGCGCGGGCGACAAGCCCTTGCCGCACGGCGTCATCCACGCCGATCTGTTCCCCGACAACGTGCTGTTCGTCGGCGAAACCTTGAGCGGCCTGATCGATTTCTATTTCGCCTGCAACGACTACTTCGCCTATGACTTGGCGATCGCGCTGAATGCCTGGTGCTTCGAGGGTGATGGCGCATTCAACGTCACCAAGGCGAAGGCGCTGATTGCGGGCTATGAAAGCGTGCGGCCGCTGACCGACGGCGAAGTGCAAACCCTGCCGCTTTTTGCGCGTGGCGCGGCGCTGCGCTTCCTGCTGACGCGGCTATATGACTGGCTGAATCAGGTGCCCGGCGCGCTGGTGAAACCGAAGGACCCGATGGAATACTGGAAGAAGCTGAAATTCCATCGCCAGGTGCTGGGGCCATCGGCCTACGGGGTCGAACGCTGATCATGGCCCCTGCGGAAAGCGTCGAGATTTTCACCGACGGCGCCTGCCTGGGCAATCCTGGGCCCGGCGGCTGGGCGGCGATCCTGCGTTTTCGCGGCAACGAGAAAGAGCTGAGCGGCGCCGAGCCGGAAACCACCAACAACCGCATGGAACTGATGGCAGTGATCGAAGCGCTGGAAGCGCTGAAGCGGCCCTGCACCGTCACCATCTACGCCGATAGCCGCTATGTGATAGACGGCGCGACCAAATGGCTGCAAAGTTGGAAGGCGCGCGGCTGGAAAACTGCCGACCGCAAGCCGACCAAGAACGTCGATCTGTGGCAGCGCTACGAAGAAGCTGCCAAGCCGCATCAGATCACCTGGCAATGGGTGCAAGGCCATTCCGGCCATGTCGAGAATGAGCGGGTCGATCAGCTTGCCCGCGCGGCCGCCACCGAAATCGCCGGCAGCTTCGATATCGAATGAAAAGCCGGCCGGATTGCTCCGGCCGGCCTTTCCATCGCCGAAATGGACGCTTAGAGCTGAGAGAGCAGGGTATTGGCGTCCGAGACCTCGAAGGCGCCAGGCTTTTCCAGATTGAGCGTCTTCACCACGCCATCCTCGATCAGCATCGAATAGCGCTGCGAGCGCAGGCCAAGGCCGCGGGCGGAGAGATCGAATTCCATGCCGATCGCCTTGGTGAATTCGGCCGAGCCGTCGGCCAGCATCATCACCTTGTCGCCGACATTCTGCTGCTTGCCCCAGGCGCCCATCACGAAGGCGTCGTTGACCGACAGGCAGGCGATGAGATCGATGCCCTTGTTCTTCAGTTCGGCATGCCTCTCGATGAAGCCCGGCAGATGCTTGGCCGAGCAGGTCGGCGTGAAGGCGCCCGGCAGAGCGAACAGCGCAACTTTCTTGCCCTTAAACAGTTCGCCGGTTTTGACCGTCTGCGGCCCTTCCTCGGACATAACGTAAAGCGTGACGTCAGGGATACGGTCGCCAACCTTGATGGTCATTGTTTCCTCGTTTCGTTTCAGTTGGGCTGAATGCCGCGAAAAACGGCCAGGGTAACATGGGCCCGCCCCGCCGCGGAGGCAAGTGTCGACTGCCAACCGTTCGCGACAATCAGGGCTTCAGCGCCATTTCGGCGCGGATCGCGTCGTCCACCAGCGTCAGGGTCAGCGGTTTCGCCGCCGCATCGACGGGCGAAACCGAAAACACAAAGCGCGCCTGCCGCCGATCCGGCGACAAAGACACCTCGGGCCGGCTGAACCATGCTTCGCTGGGCCCTTCGATGAAAAGATCGGGCTGGCTCAGCGGCAGATCGCTTTCCAACGTGATGCCCAGTTCACCCGGCGTACTGTGCCGCGAGACCAGGCGGATGCCGGCCTGCTCAGCTGGTTGCGGAACCTTGGCCTGCCAGCGCGCGACAAGAACTGCCGCAGAGGATTGGATATCCGCAGGCGCGTTCATCCCATGGCTGAGGCGATGGGTCAGCCGGTCCTCGCGCAGGATGCAGATTTCCTTGCAGACGCCGTATTCCAGCGCGAGGTCGAGATCGAGCGGCTGCCCCTTCTGCTGCGGCACCAGCTTGATGGGCAGCACTACCTCGCCGGTATAGCCGTAGAGTTCGGTGTTGCCGATGTTGATCCGCTGCGGCGCGGGCCATTTCACTTCAGCATGGGCCAGATTGCGGGAGGCCGACCAATCGAAACGCGGCGGCAAACCGCCCTCGCCCGGCGTGCGCCAGTAGAATTTCCAGCCCGGCGCGAGGCGAATCAGCAAGCCGGCCCGCTCGCCGCCGGCGTCGAGCAAACTCAGGCGGACGGGCTCGCGCTGCAAGGCTGAAGTCTGAGGCGTAATCTGGGGCGCAGTCTGGGCCTGCGCCGCCGAGGCAGGCAGCAAACCGAAGAAAACGGCAAAAACCCAGGACACCCGCCGAACAACCATGACTTAACTCTGTCCTGCGGCGTGGGAATTGCAAGAGCCAGACACCGCCACCATATGGACAACTGATCCCACAAGAGTAACATTCGAGTGAAAGCGGGGAGCTGAGCATGATGGACGACAGCAAGGCGATCACCGGCTATCTCGAGCGGCAACTGCTAGTCGCGATGCCGTCGATGGGTGATCCGCGTTTTGCCCGCACCGTTATCTACATGTGCTCCCACAACGCCGAAGGCGCGATGGGGCTGGTGATCAACAAGCCCTATCCGGGCCTGACCTTCCCCAATCTGCTGACGCAGCTCGGCATCGAGCCCACCATCGACAACGACATCATCGTCCGCCTCGGCGGGCCTGTGGAGACCGGTCGCGGCTTCGTGCTGCATTCGACCGACTACATGCATCAGGGCAGCGTGAAGCTGGACGAGAGCAGAGGGATCGGACTGACCGCTACGCTGGACGTGCTGCGCGCCATCGCCAACGGTACCGGGCCGCAGCGCAGCCTGTTCGCGCTGGGCTATGCCGGCTGGGGGCCGGGACAGCTCGATGCAGAGATCCAGGAGAATGCCTGGCTGGCGGCGCCCGCCGATCCGGATCTGATCTTCGATTCCGATCTCGATGCGTTGTGGGAGCGCGCGGTGCGCAAGATTGGCGTCGACGTCGCCAAGCTGTCGAGCGTCGCCGGCCGCGCCTGAACGGTTACTACTTCGCTCTTTCGGCGGGGGCCGGGTTAGCGGGGTTTAGGATCGGTAGACAGCCGCGCGTAAAGCTGGTGGTCCCGCCAGACGCCGTCGATCTTAAGATATTCCCGCAGAATGCCTTCCGGCTTGAAACCCGCCTTGATGAGAAGCCGCTGGCTCGGCCCGTTCTCGGGCAGACAGGCGGCTTCCAGCCGGTGCAGCTTCAGGCTGCCATAGCAATGCGCCATCATCACCGCCAGGGCATCGGTCATATAGCCCTGTCCGGCATGCGGCTTGCCGATCCAATAGCCGAGTTCACCGCATTGCGAAGCGCCGCGCCTTAAGTTGGACAAGGTGATGCCGCCGACCAAACCATCGTTGCGGCGCAGAAAGATGAAATAGGCCTCGCCGAGATCCTGACGCTTGAGCCGCTCGAACCAGGCGAGCCGGCGGCGGAATCCGTCGCGGCTCAGCGCGTCCTCGGCCCAGGTCGGCTCCCAGGGCTGCAGATGATCGCGGCTGATGGCACGCAAGGCCGCCCAGGATTCGTAGTCGGCAATGCTGGGCGGCCGCAGGTAAACGTGCTGTCCGCCGAGGAGAGGCGAGCCTCCGGGGAGAAACCGGCCGAACAGCATCCCCCCACCCCCGTCTTAGCCGAACCTCGCCGAAAAGCGCGCGTAGTCCTCCAGCGCACCAATCGGTCCCAAAGCCGCAACAGTCGGCGCGGCACTCCGCATGACGCGTTCGGCCACCGCCTTCACCGCCGCCTCGTCGACGGCATCGAGCGCGTTCAGCACCTCGTCCACATCGAGCGGCCGATTGTAGATCAGCATATGACGGCCAAGCTGCTCAAGCCGGGCACCGGAGCTTTCCAGCGACATGACATAGCCGACCTTGAGCTGCGCGCGGGCACGATCGATCTCGGCCGCTTCGATATGGCCGGTGAGCTTGGCCAGTTCATCCGCCAGCACCGGCATCAGTTCGCGCAACTGCTCGCCGCTGGTGCCGGCATAGACGGTCATCAGGCCGCCGTCGCGATAAAACGACGGATAGGCATAAACCGAATAGGCCAGGCCGCGCTTCTCGCGCACTTCCTGGAACAGCCGCGAGGACATGCCGCCACCGAGCACGGTCGCATAGACTTGCATGGCGAAATACATCGGATCGCCGAACGGCACGCCGGGCAGCGCGATGGCGATATGGGCCTGTTCCAGATCGCGCATCGCCCGCTTCTCACCGCCGCGATAGATGGCTTTCTGCGGCGGCTGGCGCGGCGTTTTCGACAATCCGGAGAAAAGCGTCTCGGCGGCTGCCACCAGCTTGTCGTGATCGACTGCTCCGGCAGCCACCAGCACCAGATTGGGCGCGTGGTAGAAGCGGTCCAGGAAGCCCTGCAGATCCTCGCGCTTCATGTTCGATACGCGCTCGACCGTACCAAGAATCGAGCGGCCGAGCGCCTGCTCGGGAAACGCGGTTTCCTGCAGGTGGTCGAAGATGATGTCATCGGGCGTGTCTTCCGACTGGCCGATCTCCTGGATGATCACGCCGCGCTCGCGCTCCAGCTCGGCCGGATCGAAGACCGAATGCTGCAGAATGTCGGCGAGGATATCGAGGGCGAGATCGATATCGCCTTCCATTACCCGGGCGTAATAGGCGGTCTGCTCACGCGAGGTGAAGGCGTTGAGATGGCCGCCCACCGCCTCGATCTCTTCGGCAATGGCCAAAGCCGAGCGCCGTTCGGTGCCCTTGAAGGCCATATGCTCCAGCATATGGGCGACGCCATTGATTTCCGGCGTTTCATCGCGCGCACCGGCATCAACCCAGACGCCGACAGCCACCGTCTTGACCTGCGGCATGGTCTCAGAGACCACCCGCATACCGTTGCTGATTTTGCTGATGCGGACGGTCATGCGGTCACCGGACTGCGCTGGGTATGACGCTCGATGAAGGCGCGCACGGCAGTGACGTCGTTGGGCAGCACCGTCTGGCGCTCGGGCCGTTCGAACAGATCGGCCATGCGCGGCGGCAACGGCGGGTGCTGGCCCGTCGCCTCGCGGACAGCGTCGGGGAATTTTGCCGGATCGGCGGTCGCCAGCGTGATCAGCGGGATATCTGCCGCCACAGCACGGCTGCCGCGCTGCTCAGCCGCAACCGACAGGGCCACGGCGGTATGCGGGTCGATCAGCATTCCGTTCGAGCCTGCAAAAGCCTGCCTCAGCATCGCCTTGGTCTGCGCCTCATCGGCGCGGCCGGCGGCAAAGAGCTGCTTCGTTTCGGCCAGAGCATTCGCCGAAACCGTGAAGCCCCCATTCTTGTCGAGATCAGCCATCAAGCTGCGAACCTGCGCAGCGTCGCGACCATGCATGTCGAAGAGCAGGCGCTCGAAATTGCTGGCGACCTGGATGTCCATGCTGGGACTGATGGTCGGCGCCACCTTGTCCTTGCGATAATCGCCACTGGCGAAGAAACGCGTGAGGATGTCGTTGCGGTTGGTGGCAACGATCAGCTTGGCGACCGGCAGGCCCATGCGGGCCGCGCAATAGCCCGCGAAGATGTCGCCGAAATTGCCTGTCGGAACACAGAAAGCCGGGGCGCGGTCCGGACCGCCGAGGCTGAGCGAGGCCGTGACGTAATAGACGATCTGAGCCATGACACGCGCCCAGTTAATCGAGTTTACTGCCGTCAGGTTGGACTTGGCGCGGAAATCGGCATCGTTGAACAGCGCCTTCACCATCGCCTGGGCGTCGTCGAAGGTGCCTTCCAACGCGATGGCATGCACATTGGCGTCGGTCACCGTGGTCATCTGGCGGCGCTGCACTTCCGAGACCCGGCCATGCGGAAACAGGATGAAGATGTCGAGATTGGTACGGCCGCGGCAACCCTCGATGGCGGCCGAGCCGGTATCGCCCGAGGTGGCGCCAAGGATGGTGGCATGCTTGCCCGAGCGCGCCAGCGCCCAGTCAAACAGCCGGCCAAGCAACTGCAGCGCGACATCCTTGAAAGCCAGCGTCGGGCCATGGAACAGCTCCAGCACCCAATCGTTGGCATCGACCTGGCGCAGCGGCACCACCGCCTTATGGCCGAAGGTCGCATAAGCCTCTTCGATCATGCGCTTCAGATCCGCATCGGGGATGCAGCCGCCAACGAACGGCTTAATCACCCGGAAGGCGATCTCGGCATAAGACAGGCCGCGCATGGCGCACCATTCGGCGGCGCTGAATTGCGGCCAGGTTTCAGGCACATAAAGACCGCCATCGGCAGCCAGGCCAGCCAGCAGGACGCCTTCGAAATCAAGGGCCGGCGCCTGGCCGCGGGTGGAGATGTAACGCATCGTGTCTTACTCGGCTCAAATAGCGGATCAGCTCAAATAACGCGCCTTGAGATGCGCCTTGAAGGCAGCGGTGTCCAGCGGCTTGCCGGTCGCCGCCCGCAGCAGCGCATCGGTGGATAAAAGCGAGCCCTTACCGTGCACATGAGTGCGCAACCATTGCAAGAGCGGCTTGAAATTACCCTTCTCAATTCCAGGCAGAATGGTGCCATCTTGTTCCCTGGCCGCCGCAAAAAGCTGCGCTGCCGCCAGTGCGCCCAGCGTATAAGTCGGAAAATAGCCAATCGAACCGACAGCCCAGTGGATGTCCTGCATGCAACCCATGCGGTCATCGGGCACCTCGACGCCCAGCAGCGTCTGCATGCCGTCGTTCCAGGCATGCGGCAGGTCGGCAATCGGCAGGTCGCCATTCAGCATCGCCTGCTCCAGGCGATAGCGGAGGATGACATGGGCCGGATAGGTGACCTCGTCGGCATCGACGCGGATCAGATCGGGCCGCACGCGCGTGTAAAGCCGGTGCAGATTGTCTTCCGTCCAGGCCGGGCCTTCACCCTTGAAAGCCTTGCGCAGGATCGGCGTGGCATAGCGAAGGAATTCGCGGCTGCGGCAGACCTGCATCTCGATCAGAAGGCTCTGGCTTTCATGCAGCACCATGCCGCGCGCCTCGCCGACCGGCTGGTTGCGCCAGCGTTTCGGCAGCCCCTGTTCGTAAAGCGCATGGCCGGTTTCGTGCAGCACGCCCATCAGCGACGTGGTGAAATCATTCTCGTCGTAGCGCGTGGTGATGCGCACATCGGTCTGCACGCCGCCGCTGAAGGGATGCAGGCTGACATCGAGACGGCCATGACGGAAATCGAAGCCGAGCTGCTTCATGAAGCGCAGGCCGATCTGGCGCTGGGTCTCAGTGGGAAAGCGGCCTTCGACTTCTACAATGGCCGGCCGCCGGGCCTGACGGTCCAGCGCCTTGTCGATGAAGCTCGGCAGAAAGCTGCCCAGATCGGCAAACAGCTTGTCGATCGCCGCCGCGCTGCCCTCCGGCTCGTATTCATCCAGCAGGGCATCGTAAGGCGAGATTCCGAAAGCCGCGGCCTTGGCGGCGGCGACTTCGCGGGTGAGTTCCAGTACCGGCGCAAACGCCGTGGCAAAGCTTTTGAAGTGGTTGGCCTCGCGCGCCTTGCGCCAGACCATCTCGCAATTCAGCGTCGCCTTGGCGCGCGCCTCAACGAGTTTCGGCGTTAGCGCCGTGGCATGGCGCCATTGACGCTGCATCTCGCGCAGATTGGCGCGCTGCCACTCGTTGAGCTTTTCCTTCTGCGCCTCCGCCTCGCCCAGAAGGTCGCCGAGCTTGGGATCGGTGATCCATTCATGGCGGACGACGCTAAGCACCGCCATCTGCTCAGAGCGGACCTTGGCTCCGCCTTCCGGCATCATGGTGGATTGGTCCCAGCCGAGCATCGCCAGCGCGCCGTTCACCGCTGCGATACGGCGAAAGCGCTGTTCAAGGGCCTTGTAGCTTTTCATCGCTATCCCTTCGGCGCCTGGGAATCCTGACGTCCTCGCCGCCGATGCCAGAGCACGTAGATCACCACCAGGATCACCGCGCCACTGTACCAGGTGAAGGCGTAGGCCAAATGGTTATTGGTGAAAGTCACCCGCGTATGGCCGGGACGCGGCCAGCCGCCCGGCACCGTCACCGAGGCATCGGCATCGACGAAGAGCAGCGGCGCATCGGTAATGCCAGCCTGCTTCAGCATTCCCGCAGCATCGCCGAAATACCAAAGATTCCGCTCAAGATCGTTGTCGGGAACGAAAGGCCCCTGCGGCCACGGGGCGCGGGCAATGCCGCTGATGGTGACCTCACCCGTCACCTGCCCCTCCGGGCGCTGATCCGGGGTCTTGCGCTCGGGCGGCACCCAGCCGCGGCTGACCAGCACCCAACCGGGCGCGTCGCTGCGCTTCAGCGGGACGATGACGTGATAGCCGAAATTGCCGCGCTCGGAATGCGCCAGCAGGTGAAATTCGTGGTTGTAGTCGAAGCTGCCTTTGACGATGACGCGCCGGTAGTTCCATTCCTCGGGATTCACCGGGCCGGCGGGCAGCGGCACGGCGGGCGCCTGCATCCCCTGCTCGACCGTGTGGATGAGGTCGAGCTTCCAGAACAGCCGCTGGACCTGCCAGGTGCCCAGCGCGAGCAGGATGATCAGGGCCGGGACAGTGAAGAGCGTCGGCCAAAGGCTTGGCCGGAAACCTAATAATGTCAAAGGATTACTCGCGCAGCAATTCGATGTCGGACGATGCCTTGTGGCGGAATTGTAGCGCGATGAGCACAGCTTTGAAGGGCCGCAGCATCAGAATGGCGCCGCCGATGATCAGCGGCGTCCATAAAACCAGATGCAGCCAGAGCGGCGGCGCGAAGCTGAGTTCCACCCAGAGCGCCAGGCCGACCACGATAAAGCCCAGGATGAGGATGACGAAGACGGCCGGACCGTCGCCCTGATCCAGCGGCCCGTTCTCCAGGCCGCAGGAGGGACAACTCGGCCGCACCGTCAGCAGGCCGGAAAACAGAGGGGCTTCGCCGCAGCGGGGGCAGCGGCAGCGAAGCCCCGTAGAGAACGGGGACAGCGGCGGATAGAAAGCCGCCATCGCCCTGATCCGATTAATGGGCCGCCGGCGTGCCGGCACCCCACCAGTAGATGGCAGTGAACAGGAACAGCCATACGACGTCGACGAAGTGCCAGTACCAGGCGGCAGCCTCGAAGCCGAAGTGATGGTCCGGCTTGAAATGGCCCTTCACCGCGCGCAGCAGGCAGACGATCAGGAAGATCGTGCCGACGATGACGTGAAAGCCATGGAAGCCGGTCGCCATGTAGAAGGTCGAGGCATAGATGCCGTCGGTGAAGCCGAAGGCGGCATGGCTGTATTCGTAAGCCTGGCAGGCGGTGAACAGGATGCCGAGGATCACCGTCAGCGTCAGGCCCTGGACCAAACCCTTGCGGTCGTTATGCAGCAGCGCGTGGTGCGCCCAGGTCACCGTGGTGCCCGACAGCAGCAGGATCAGGGTGTTGATGAACGGCAGCTCCCACGGATTGAAGGTCTCGATGGTTGCCGGCGGCCACTGATGGTTGATCGCCTCGGTCGGGAACAGGGCGGCGTTGAAGTAAGCCCAGAACCAGGCGACGAAGAACATCACCTCGGAAGCGATGAACATCACCATGCCGTAGCGCAGATGCAGCTGCACCACCGGGGTGTGATGGCCCTCATGCTCGGCTTCGCGGATGACGTCACGCCACCAGCCGATCATCACGTAGAGAACGAGCAACAGGCCCGGCACCATCCAGAGATAGCTGGCGCCATGGAAGCCGGCGACGGCGCCGATCGCGAGCGCGAAGGCGCCCATCGAGCCCAGGAACGGCCACGGGCTTGGATCGACGAGATGGTAATCGTGGTTGCGGGCGCTGCTTGCGGCCATGGTGATACCCCCTAGTTACGCAGACGTTTCATACTCAATTCACCGTGCGGACATTGCCGCCGCGGTCGGAAAGCTTCTTCTCCTCGTCCGCATGACGGAAGAAGGTATAGCTTAAGGTGATGGTGTGGACCTCGCGCGTCTTCGGATCGGTGAGCATGTCCGGATCGACGAAGAAGGACACCGGCATATCGACCGTCTGGCCCGGCTCGAGGCGCTGTTCCTCGAAGCAGAAGCAGGCGATCTTGTTGAAATACTGACCGGCCTTGTCGGGCGTGACGTTGAAGGTGGCCTGGCCGACGATGGGCTTATCGGTCGGATTGCTGGCGCGGTAGAAGATCAGCGTTTCCTCGCCCGGCTTGACCTTCACCTCGCGCTGCGCCGGCTGGAACTTCCAGGGCATGTCGCGACCAGTATCGGCGTTGAAGCGGACGGTGATCAACTGTTCCTGCGGCTTGGCAATGGCCGGCGCCGATTCGGCGCGCTGGGGCGTGCCGCCAAAGCCGGTCACGCGGCAGAACAGATCGTAAAGCGGCACCGAGGCAAAGGACAGCCCGACCATGCCGGCGACCACGGCGGCGCAGCTCCAGGCAATACGGCGATTGCGGGCGTCGTTCGGTCGCGTCATTGCCCGCCACCTGCCATCTTGGCAATGGTGATGAGGTAGAACAGGATCACCAGCGCGCCCAGGACCAGCGCCAACGCAATATTGCGCGCCCGGCGGCGCTTATGTTCGTCGTTCTGGGGCACGGCCATCATGCTCCCCAACCGAGCCCCCGCTCCGCCAGCAGCAGCGAGAAGAGCAGGAACAAATACAGGATCGAATAGGCAAACATGTGCTTGGCCGGGCGCACATCATCGCTGCGCCAGATACGCCAGGCCAGGACGAGGAAGATCGCGCCCAGTCCGGCAGTGGCGATCCCGTAAAGCGGGCCCGCAAGGTTCAGCGCCCAGGGCGCCAGCGTCAGCGGCACCAGCAGCAGGCTGTAGATCAGGATCTGGCGGCGCGTCTCGCGCTCGCCCGCCACGACCGGCAGCATCGGCACGCCGGCACGGGCGTAATCCTCGGAGCGATAAAGCGCCAGAGCCCAGAAATGCGGCGGCGTCCACATGAAGATGATGGCGAACAGCAGCACCGGCATAAGGCTGACATCGCCGGTCACGGCAGCCCAGCCGAGCATCGGCGGGAAGGCGCCGGCGGCGCCGCCGATGACAATGTTCTGCGGCGTGCGGCGCTTCAGCCACATCGTGTAGACGAAAACATAGAAGGCGATGGTCAGCGCCAGGATGGCGGCCGCCACCCAGTTCACCGCCAGCCCCATCATCAGCACCGAGCCCACCGACAACACGGTGCCGAAGCCAAGCGCCTCCTCGCGGCTGACCCGTCCTTGCGGGATCGGCCGGCCGCGGGTGCGGGCCATTACGGCATCGATATCGGCGTCATACCACATATTGATGGCGCCTGAAGCGCCCGCTCCGATGGCGATGCACAACAGAGCGGTGACCGCCAGCGTCGGATGCAGACTGCCCGGCGCCAGCACCATGCCGACGAGACCGGTGAAGACCACCAGCGACATCACACGCGGCTTCAGCAGCGCAAGATAATCGGCAGGACGGGCTTCGCCGGTCTTCGCATAAGCGGCGTCGAGGCCGGCAGCGCCGGCCTCTTCTCGTTCGGCGATGTAGCTCGCGTCGGACACCAACTACTCCACAACGCTTGGGGCTAGCAGGAGCGTCCCGGTCTTACTTGATGACCGGGAGCTTCTCGTACTGGTGGAACGGCGGCGGCGACGACAGGGTCCATTCGAGCGTCGTCGCACCCTCGCCCCACGGGTTAGCAGCAGCCTTCTTCTTGCGGATGAAGGCATAGATAACCGAGCCGACAAAGAACAGCGTGGACGCGAAGGCGATATAGGAGCCGATCGAGGCGACGAAGTTCCAGCCAGCGAAGGCATCCGGGTAATCCGGAATGCGGCGCGGCATGCCCTGCAGGCCGAGGAAGTGCATCGGGAAGAACAGCAGGTTCACGCCGATGAACGTGGTCCAGAAATGGATCTGGCCGGCCGTCTCGCTCAGCTCGTAGCCCGACATCTTGCCGAACCAGTAGTAGAAGCCAGCGAAGATGGCGAACACGGCGCCGAGGCTGAGCACGTAGTGGAAGTGAGCCACCACGTAATAGGTGTCGTGCAGATAGGTGTCGATACCGGCATTCGCCAGGACCACACCGGTGACGCCACCGACGGTGAAGAGGAAGATGAAGCCGATGGCGAACAGCATCGGCACCTTGAACTCGATGGAGCCGCCCCACATCGTGGCGATCCACGAGAAGATCTTCACGCCCGTCGGGACCGCGATCACCATTGTGGCGGCGGTGAAGTAGGCGCGGGTGTCGACGTCCAGCCCCACCGTGTACATGTGGTGGGCCCAGACGACGAAGCCGACCACGCCGATCGCGACCATGGCGTAGGCCATGCCGAGATAGCCAAAGACCGGCTTGCGCGAGAAGGTCGACACGATCTGGCTGATGATGCCGAAGCCCGGCAGGATCAGGATGTACACTTCGGGATGACCGAAGAACCAGAACAGGTGCTGGAACAGCAGCGGATCGCCGCCGCCTTCGGGCTTGAAGAAGGCAGTGCCGAAGTAGCGGTCGGTCAGCAGCATGGTGATGCCGCCCGCCAGAACCGGCAGCGACAGCAGCAGCAGGAAGGCGGTGATCAGCACCGACCACACGAACAGCGGCATCTTATGGAGCGTCATGCCCGGCGCGCGCATGTTGAAGATGGTGGTGATGAAGTTGATCGCGCCAAGGATCGACGAGGCACCCGCGATGTGCAGGCTGAGGATGCCGAGGCCGACCGCCGGTCCGGGATGGCCGACATCGGAGCTGAGCGGCGGATAGATCGTCCAGCCGGTGCCGGCGCCCATGCCGCCCGCCGGACCTTCCACGAACATGGAAATGATCAGCAGGCCCAGGGCCGGGATCAGCAGCCAGAAGGAAATGTTGTTCATGCGAGGGAAGGCCATGTCCGGCGCGCCGATCATCAGCGGCACGAACCAGTTGCCGAACCCACCGATCATCGCAGGCATGACCATGAAGAAGATCATGATCAGGCCGTGGCCGGTGATCAGCACGTTAAAGAGGTGATAGTTCTCGCCAAGGATGCCGTTGCCGGGGTTCATCAGCTCGGCCCGCATCAGCACCGACATGAGGCCGCCAATCAGGCCGGCCACCACGGCGAAGATCAGGTACATCGTGCCGATGTCCTTGTGGTTGGTCGAATAAACCCACCGGCGCCAGCCGGTCGGCAGATGATGATCGTCGTGATGATCGTGGGCCGCGTGAGTATTGGCGTGAGCCATGGCGTTCCCCTTACTCCTGAAGCGTTCGATTATTGAGCGACGCGCGCGTCAGCCAGACGCGGCGACGCACCGTCAACAGTGGCGAATTTCTGCTGAGCCTCTTCGACCCACTTAGCGTAGGCCTCCTTCGAGACAACCTGCACCTTGATTGGCATGAAGGCGTGGTTGGTGCCGCAGATTTCCGAGCACTGGCCGTAATAGACGCCTTCGCGCTCAGCACGGAACCAGGTCTCGTTCAGGCGGCCCGGCACCGCGTCCTTCTTCACGCCGAAGGCCGGCATGGCCCAGGCATGGATGACGTCAGCAGCGGTAACCAGCAGGCGGACATTGGTGTTCACCGGCACGACGACCGGGTTGTCGGTTTCCAGCAGGCGCGGCTGGCCGGGCTTCAGATCGGCATCCGCCACCATGGTGGCGTCGAAGGTGAAGTTGCCGTTATCCGGGTATTCGTAGGTCCAGTACCACTGCTTGCCGATCGCCTTGATGGTCAGCTCGGCATCCTTGGTCTTGTCGCCGAAATACAGCAGCTTGAACGAGGGTACGGCGATGACAATCAGGATCAGGATCGGCACCACGGTCCACAGCACTTCAACCAGCGTGTTGTGCGAAGTCTTCGAGGGCACCGGATTGGCAGAAGCGCGGAACCGCAGCATCACATACAGCAGCAGCGCCAGCACGAAGGCCGAGATCAGCGTGATGATCCAGAGAAGCAGATCGTGGAAATTATGAATGTCGGTGGCCACCGGGCTTACGCCGGCCTGCAGCCCCAGCTTCCACGGGGTCGGCTGCCCGACCGTCTCGGCCATCGCCTGACCGCCGAACAGGACGATCGTCATTACAATGCTTATAGCGGCCATTGCCGCCGTCCGGACCGCCAACCAACGGGCACCCGAAAAGCAATCCCACCCCATAGTTCCATACCCTCGCGTTAACTTGGCACAGAGTCACACTTCTGAGGGCCGGAACATACACCGAGGCCCGATCTCATTGCCCGGCCTGAGGACGTTCTGCGACGATTTGTCGCTGTAACCCGAAAAATCGGGTGAGATTGATCTTAATCATTGATTTGCCTCGCCCTTGCGTAGCGAAAAAGCCCCTCCTAATCTGCCACCTCAGGGGGCTGTCGGCATGCTTAATCTCGTCCAGCGAAAACTTACCCAGGAAATCCTGGATTGGCTGGACCGGCCCGCTTTCGCGGTTGAGTGCGGTGGCCAAAATACCTACCATTACGTGTCCTGCAACACCGCTTATGCCGCTTTGACGGAAATGAGCGGCGATCAACTCATCGGCCAGCCCTTTTCCATGGGTTTTGCGCTGGGCGAGGCCGAAAAGCTGCGCCCCCTGCTGGACTCGGCCCGCAAGGAGGGCCGCCGCCAGATCGGCAATACCCTGATCCGCTGGGCCAATGGCTGGCTGTGCCAGGGTCTGACGGTGGCGCCGGTCAAGGATGACAGCGGCCAGGTCACCGGTCTGGTGGTCATCACCGAAGCGAGCACCCCCGAACGGATGCATCAGGTCGCCCTGCAGGTGGCCGAATACAAGCTGCGCGATTTTGCCGAACTGGCCTCGGACTGGTTCTGGGAAACCGATGCCGAGCACCGGTTTACCTGGGTATCTGAATCCTCATCGCCAAATACCAACACCATGCGGATCGCCTTCCTCGGGCGGCGGCGCTGGGAAGTGGCCAACCCGAATATGACCGAGGCCGACCGGCAGTTCTGGGAGGAGCATCGCCGCCAGCTCGACAGCCATCAGGCTTTCCGCGGTTTCCGCTATTGCGCGATGGTCGCGGGCAACGAAGTGTGGATCGAGATCAACGGAAAGCCGATTTTCGATTCCGAGAACCGCTTCATGGGTTACCGCGGCTCGGGCCGGGACATCACGGAGCAATACCGGCAGCAGCGGCGGATCGAAGCCGCACTTCGCCAGGCTGAGGAAGCCAGCCGCGCCAAGAGCCAGTTCCTGGCTAATATGAGCCACGAGCTGCGCACGCCGCTCAACGCGATCATCGGCTTCTCGGAAATCATCCGAGATCAGATGTTCGGCCCTGTCGGTGTGCCGCGCTACGTCGACTACGCCCGCGACATCAATGCCTCGGGCACGCATTTGCTGGCGCTGATCGGCGACATCCTCGACATGTCGCGCATCGAGGCGGGCTATTACGCGCTGGATGAAAAGGCGGTCGATCTCTCTGCCGTGATCGAATCTGCGCTGACCATGGTCCGGCCGCAGGCCGAACGTGGCGGCATCACCCTGCGCAATCTTTCTCCGGATACGCTGCCGCAACTGCGCGCCGATGAACGCGTGCTCAAGCAGGTGCTGATCAACCTGCTGGGCAATGCCGTGAAGTTCACGCCCGGCGGCGGCACCATCGACGTGATCTATCGCCAATTACCAGACGGCAGTCCGTCGCTGACAGTGGTCGATACCGGCATCGGCATCGCGCCGGAACGGCTGGAGCAGATCTTCGAGCCGTTCCAGCTCGCCAAGGCTGAAGTGGCACGCCAGCATGGCGGCACCGGTTTGGGCCTGTCGATCTCCAAGCGCCTGATGGAGCTGCATGGCGGCACCTTGACGCTGACCAGCACGGTGGGCAGCGGAACCCAGGCGCAGATGACGTTCCCGCGCTGGCGGCTGCTGTCCAATGCGGACCAGGAAGCGCCGCCGCAGGCTTCTACATCTTCGGCCTCAGATTCCTCAGCTTCGACTTCCATGACTTCGACGCCGCCGGCACCACCGGCGAGCAAACCGGCGAACTTGGCCGAAAGTCCGGCGACAGCTCCCATACCGTCGTCGCTTCTGAAATCCCAAGCCGGCGATTCAAATGGGGATGCCGGCAGCACGTTGCGCAGCCTGCTGGAAACGGTGGGCGAAGGCGTCATCAACATCAACAACCAGGGCACCATCGTCGCCATCAGCGATGCTGGCGCGGCGATCTTCGGCTACAAGCCCGAAGAACTGATCGGACAGAACGTCAATATCCTCATGCCCGAGCCGTTCCGCTCCGGCCATGACAGCTATATCCGCAATTATCTCACAACCAAGCGGGCGAAGATCCTCGGCCTCGGCCGCGACACGCTGGGCCGCAAGAAGTCCGGCGAGATTTTCCCAATCCATCTCAGCGTCGGCGAATTCGACGACAGCGGCACGCCGGGTTTCATCGGCATCATTCGGGATATTTCCGACCGCCGCGATGTGGAACTGCGCGCGGAATTCGCCAGCCGCAACGACCCGCTGACCGGCATCCTGAACCGCAGCAGCTTCATCGCCGAAACCGAGCGCATGCTGGGCGCGCAGCATCGGGTGGATGACGGCCTGTGGGTGCTGTTCAACCTCGATGTGGATGGCTTCCGCGATATCAATGAGGGCTTCGGCTACCATATCGGCGACAGCGTCCTGAAATGCACCGCTGATCGCCTTGCCGATGTGCTGCCGCGCGAGGCCCTGATCGGCCGCATCGCCGCCGACCAGTTCGCGGCCTTGGCGGCCGTGAACGACCTGAATAACGCGCTGAACCTCGCCCAACTGGTGCATGCGCAACTGACCCGGCCGCTGAATCTCGATGGCCGCGTGGTGCCGCTGAAGGTTAGCATGGGCGCGGCCATTATCGACGATCCCGCCGAGAAGATCGGCGATGCTCTGGCCAAGGCCGAACTGGCGATGAAGCTGGTGCGTTCGTCGGGCGGCGATTCAACGCGGTTCTATAGTCCGGAAATGACGCGGGCCGCCGAGCGGCGCCTGCGGCTGACGATGAATCTGGACTCGGCCATCCAGAACAACGAATTCCACATCGTCTATCAGCCGGTGGTGGAAACCGTCAGCGGAGCGATCTGCGCAATCGAGGCCTTGCTGCGCTGGCGCCATCCGGAACTCGGCGCGATCTCGCCGTCGGAATTCATTCCGCTGGCAGAGGAAACCGGCAGCATCATTCATATCACCCGCTGGGTCATCAACAGCGTGGCCGAGCAGCTGCGCGAATGGCGACGCCAGCAGGTCGAACCGCGGCGCGTGTTTATTAATGTGTCGGGCCAGCAATTCATCCGCGATGATCTGCCGGGCTATTTCCGCAAGCTGCGCGAGGAAGAGCCGGAGCTTATCCCCTTCCTCGGCATCGAGATCACCGAGCAGGCGGCTATCCAGAATATGGAAGCGACGGTTGCCGCGATGCGCGAACTGGCCGAGATCGGCATCGATGCCGCTCTGGACGATTTCGGCACCGGTTATTCGTCGCTGAGCTACATCCAGCGGCTGCCGATCCGCAAGATCAAGCTGGACCGCGCCTTCATCGCCGATCTGCCGGGCAACGAAAAGGACATCGCGCTGGTCCGTGCCATGGTCGGTATGGCCAACGGTCTCGATCTACCGGTGGTCGCCGAGGGTGTGGAAACCGCGGCACAGCGCGATTTCCTGCGTGGCGTCGGCTGCAGCGAGCTGCAGGGCTATCTGATCAGCAAGCCTGTTCCGGCCGAGGAAATGGCTGCCATGCTGCGCCAGAGCGAGCGCCGCCGCCGCTAGGAGCCGCTGAAGGGCTTTCCCTGCCCTAGGCTGTCCAGCTGGGCTGTCCAGCCGGGGACTGTATTTTCTCAAACCGGAGCGCCATATACTGCCAAGAGCCGGCTCATCCAGGCGCCGGTCAGTCGAGAATTGGTATGAGGTTGTTATGACCGGTGCTTCCGTCGCGCATGACTTGTTCTTCACCAAGGCCGGACTGGACCGCAATCGCCTTGAGCGGCTGGTGAGCGACGCGCTGCATGGCGCCGACGACGGCGAACTCTTCCTCGAATATGCCCAGGCCGAGAGCTTCAGCTTCGATGACGGCCGCCTGAAGGCCGCCAGCTTCGATACCAGCCAAGGCTTCGGCCTGCGCGCCGTGTCCGGCGAGCAGACCGGCTATGCCCATGCCTCGGAACTGAGCGAGGCGGCGATCAAGCGCGCCGCTACCACGGTCCGCGCTGTGCGGGCCGGCCATGGCGGTGTGATGAGCGAGCCGCCCTCACCGACCAACCGCCATCTGTATGGCGAGGACAATCCGCTGAACGAATTTCCCTTCGAGCAGAAGGTCAAGCTGCTGCAGGAAATCGACGCCTATGCCCGTGCGAAGGATCCGCGGGTGCGGCAGGTCTCAGCCTCGCTGGTCGGCTCCTGGCAGGCCGTGGCGATCCTGCGCGCCGACGGCACACTGATCGAGGACATCCGCCCGCTGGTGCGGCTGAACGTGTCGGTGGTGGCCGGTCAAGGCGACCGGATGGAAAGCGGCAGCCGCGGCGCCGGCGGACGGGTCGGCTACGCGCAATTCTTCGATCCGGCCCATTGGCAGGCGGAAGTGGACGATGCGCTGCGGCAGGCGCTGGTCAATCTGGAATCGATTCCCGCCCCTGCGGGCGAGATGACTGTCGTGCTTGGGCCGGGCTGGCCTGGCGTGCTGCTGCATGAAGCGATCGGCCATGGCCTAGAAGGCGACTTTAATCGCAAGAAGACCTCGGTCTTCGCCGGGCTGGTGGGCCAGCAGGTCGCCGCCAAGGGCGTGACCATCGTCGATGACGGCACGCTGGAGCGCCGCCGGGGCTCGCTGAGCGTCGACGACGAAGGCACGCCGACGCAATGCACCACGCTGATCGAAGACGGCATCCTCAAGGGCTTCATGTATGATCGGATGAATGCCCGCCTGATGGGCCGCGCCTCCACAGGCAACGGCCGACGGGAATCCTTCGCCCATAACCCGATGCCGCGCATGACCAACACTTACATGCTGGCGGGCGACCGCGACCCGGCCGAGATCCTGGCCGGCGTGAAGAAAGGCATCTATGCGGTGAATTTCGGCGGCGGCCAGGTCGATATCACCTCGGGCAAGTTCGTGTTCTCCTGCACCGAGGCCTACATGGTCGAAAACGGCAAGGTCGGCGCGCCGATCAAGGGCGCCACGCTGATCGGCGCCGGCGCGGAAGTGCTGAAGAAGGTGCAGGCCGTAGGCAACGACCTGAAGCTGGATACCGGCATCGGCACCTGCGGCAAGGCCGGTCAGGGTGTGCCGGTCGGGGTTGGCCAGCCGACCCTGCTGATCGGTGGATTGACGGTGGGCGGAACCGCCCAAGCGGCGTAGAATAGGACACGACGACCAGGAGGGGCCCCATGCCCGTGATCGCCAACAAGCCCGCCTCGCCCGAACTGCTGAAGCATGATCCGGTCTGGGCCTCGATCCGAGAAGAAGCCGCCCGGGTGGCAGCGGAAGAGCCGCTGCTGGCCAGCCTTGTCCATTCCACCGTGCTGCATCACGAGCGGCTGGAGGATGCGCTGAGCTACATCCTGGCGCAGAAGCTTGGCGACGAGGCGCTGCCCGCGCTCGGCATGCGCGAGATCATGCAGCAGGCATTCGCGTCCGATCCCGATATCGGCCATGCCGTGCGCGCCGATCTCGTCGCGGTGAACGAGCGCGATCCGGCCTGCCGGGGCTTTTTGAAACCGCTGCTGTTCTTCAAGGGCTTCCAGTCGATCCAGGCGCATCGCGTCGCCCACTGGCTGTGGCACGAAAAGCGCGAGACGATGGCCTTCCTGCTGCAAAGCCGCACCTCGGAAATCTTTGCCGTCGACATCCACCCGGCGACCCGGTTCGGCCGCGGGATCATGATCGATCATGGCACCGGCGTGGTGATCGGTGAAACGGCGGTGGTCGATGATGATGTTTCGATCCTGCAGAACGTCACGCTCGGCGGCACCGGCAAGGAAACCGGCGACCGCCATCCGAAGATCCGCCGCGGCGTGCTGATCAGCGCAGGCGCCAAGGTGCTGGGCAATATCGAGATCGGCGAATATGCCAAGATCGGCGCCGGCAGCGTTGTGCTGATCCCGGTGCCGCCTCATTGCACGGCGGCCGGCGTGCCGGCGCGTCTGCTCGGCGATTGCGGCTGCTCGCAGCCGGCGCGCGAGATGGACCACTCCCTGCCCAATGCGCCGGGCTAAGGCAGCTCTTCTTGTCGCGTTTCTAGTCTCCGCACCGACCATCACGTCTGCCCAGTCGCTGCGGGGGGCCCAGGAATGGTTGCCCCCCGGCAGCCTGTCGCTGGATGCGCTGAGCCTGCACCCGCGCGAGGCGCTGGAGGGCGGCGAGGCACCAAGCTTCTATGTCGCACTGGGACGCCTTGCCTTCCGCTCACCCGACATTCTCGGCGGCACCGCCCGCAAGGCCGGCCTGTCCTGCCACGCCTGCCACACCAACGGCTACAGCAACACCGATTTCTTCATACCCGGATTGTCGGACCGGCCGGGCCATGTCGATGTCACTCACAGCTTCTGGAATGTCCGCGCCGATGACCGCCGGGACAATCCGCTGGCGATCCCAAGCCTGCGCGGCGTTAAAACAAAAGAACGCTTAGGGCAGGATCTCGGGGCCACGTCGCTGCGGGAATTCACGCGCCGGGTGATCGTGGTGGATTTCGCCGGCGACGAGCCCGAGCCGGTGCTGCTCGACGCGCTGGTCGCCTATCAGGAAGCGCTGCGGCCCGTGCCGCTGGTGGATGAGCCGGTTTCGCTGGAACAGGACATGCGGGACATCCTGCATCATCTTGACGCATTGGCACTGCCCCTGAGCGAGGAAGATGCGGCGCTGGCGGCGCGCATGGCGACAATGATCCGCGGCCAGCTCGGCTTCATCGATGAACGCTTTCCGGATGACGAGGCAATGCGTGACGTGCATGCCATCTTGGCAGACTGGTCGCGTGCTCTCGCCAATATTGCTGATCTGGCCGAGAATGACGACTGGCCGGCGGCGCGCAGCGCGCTGGCGACCTTACGGACGGCCGTAGCCGATCCGCCGCCGGTCTTCGCCGATCAGGCGCCATTGTCGCTGTATAACCCGATCCGGTTGAAGGCCTGGCTCAGTAAGCCAATTCGGTGAAGGCCGGATCGACCGACTTGTTCCAGACGCCGTGATAGCGCTTCAGCAGTGCTTCGGCAGGAGTTTCGCCGGACTCTGCAATCGCCACCAGCGGCGAGAGGAAATGCGTTTCGTCCTCGCCGGCTGGCGAGAGACGATTGCGCGCCCTCAAACCGGACATGGCGATCTTCACCATCTCCTGCGCGTAAGTCTTCAGCGGCCGGCCGCGAAGCATGGTGCTCAAGCCGTATTTCGGCACATCGGCGCGCAGCGCCTCGCGTTCCTGCAGCGTCCAGTCGCGGCAGAGATCCCAGGCGGCATCGAGTGCCGACTTGTCATAGAGCAATCCCACCCACAGCGCGGGCAGCGCGCAAAGCCGCGACCATGGTCCGCCATCGGCACCGCGCATTTCGAGATAGCGCTTCAAGCGAACCTCGGGGAACAGGGTGGTGATATGATCGGCCCAATCGCGCAGAGTGGGCTTATGACCCGGATAGGCGGGCAGCTTGCCCTCCATGAAGTCCCGGAAGCTTTGCCCCGAGGCGTCGATATATTTTCCATCGCGATAGACGAAATACATCGGCACATCGAGCGCATGATCGACATAGCGCTCGAAGCCCATGCCATCCTCGAAAACGAAGCCGAGCATGCCGGTGCGGTCCGGATCGGTATCGGTCCAGATATGGCTGCGATAGCTCAGGAAGCCATTCGGCTTGCCTTCAGTGAACGGCGAGTTGGCGAACATCGCCGTGGCGATCGGCTGCAATGCCAGACCGACACGGAACTTCTTCACCATGTCGGCTTCTGAAGCAAAATCGAGATTCACCTGCACGGTGCAGGTGCGCAGCATCATGTCGAGGCCAAGCTTGCCCTTCCGGGGCATATAGGCGCGCATGATGTCGTAGCGCCCCTTGGGCATTACGGGGATGTCATCGCGCCGCCATTTCGGATTGAAGCCCAGACCCATCATGGCGAAGCCAAGCTCATCGCCGATCTCGCGGACCTGCTTGAGATGCGTGCTGACCTCGACGCAGGTCTGGTGAATGGTTTCCAGCGGCGCGCCCGAGAGCTCGAACTGTCCGCCGGGCTCCAGCGTGATCGATTGCTTGCCTAGAGTCAGGGCGATGACATTGTTGCCTTCATGCACCGCCTCCCAGCCGTAGCGCTGCAATTCCGTAAGCAGGCGGCGGATTCCGACTTCGCCGTCATAGGGCAACGGACGCAAGTCGGCCGTGGTATAGGCGAATTTCTCATGCTCGGTACCGATGCGCCATTCGGCCTCGGGCTTCGCTCCTTGGGCGATATACTCCACGAGCTGCGCCTTGGACGTGATCGGCGTCTCAGGGGCCTGGGCCGGTCCGGACATGACTACCTCGATGATAATTATTATTATAATTGCGTGACTTGCTGGTCGCGGCCGAACGGCTGCCTTCCGGCATATGGGGCATGGAAAGAAGCTTGTCCAGAGCCGGGGAACGAGATCAAGCCCTACCAGCGATCCAGATCAATTCTGCCGCACCGCTTGTAAAATCGCGAGAGCCGCGAGAGCCGCTGTTTCCGCCCGCAGAATTGTCGGTCCAAGCGACACCGGCTCCATATTCGAAGCCTTGCGAACCATCGCGACATCCTCGGGCGCGAAGCCGCCTTCCGGCCCGATCAGCAGGCCGCATGGCGCATCCTTGGGCCAGTGTTGCGCTGCAACCAGAAGTGCCGGTGCAGCATCGCGCTCGGCGCAGAAAAACAAACGCCGCTCAGCCGGCCATTCGGAAATAAGTTTCTCAAGTGAAACCGCGGGCGCGACTTCCGGCACATCGAGGCGTTCGCATTGCTCGGCGGCTTCGCGGGCATGCGCGGCCAGCCGCTCGGCATTTATCTTGGTGACTTGCGTGCGTCGCGTCAGCACGGGTATCAGACGGCCGATGCCGAGTTCGGTAGCCTTTTCGACGATGAATTCGATGCGTCCCTGGCGAATCGGCGCGAAGCCGAGCCAGATATCGCCCGAAGCCATGAAGGGGCGCAACTGGGTTTCCACCTCAAGCGCAATATCCTTTTTGCCGAGCTGCGCGATGACAGCGCGGAATTCCCCGTCGCGGCCATTGAACAGCGCCACGGCATCGCCGGAACCGAGCCGCAGCACATGGCGCAGATAATGCGCCTGATCCGCGCCAAGCGCGACGGTGACGCCGGTATGCAGCGCATCGGGAACAAAGAGACGGGCCTTCTCGGCAGTGGGCATCGGCGCTTGTGCAACAGGATGGGACGGACTACAGGAGCGTTATGACAAAGCCGGACCCGGAAGTCACGTCAGCGAAAACCGATCAGGCCCCCGCGGATGCCCTGCCCGGCCATTGGGTCGAGCGCTGGCTGCCCGCGTCCTGGCGGCCCTATGCGCGGCTGTCACGGCTGGACCGCCCGATCGGGACCTGGCTGCTGCTGCTGCCCGGCTGGTGGGCGATCGCCCTGGCGCGTCCGGACGGCGCGCCGCTGGATTATTACCTGCTGCTGCTTTTCGCCATCGGCTCCATCGTGATGCGCGGCGCGGGCTGCACCTTCAACGACATCGTTGACCGCAACTTCGACGGCCAGGTCGAGCGTACGCGCCTGCGGCCGATCCCATCGGGGCAGGTCACCGTCACGCAAGCCTGGATCTGGCTGGTTGCACAATCCCTGATCGGCTTCGCCGTTCTGATTCAGATGAATCAGCTTGCCATCCTGCTGGGTATCGCCTCGCTGGGCCTAGTCACCATCTATCCTTTCATGAAACGGATCACCTGGTGGCCGCAATTCTTCCTGGGGCTGGCTTTCAACTGGGGCGCTGTTCTGGGTTATGCGGCCGTGGCCGACACTCTCGATTGGACAGCCCTGGCGCTTTACGCTGCCGGCATTGCCTGGACGCTGGGCTACGACACCGTCTATGCGCTCCAGGACAAGGAAGACGATGCGCTGATCGGGGTGAAGTCGACTGCGCGGCTGTTTGGCGACCGCGCAAAGCTTTGGATCGCGCTGTTCTACGATTTGACGCTCATCGGTCTGGCGATCGCGGGCGGCCTCGCCGGTCTGGGCTGGCCCTTCTGGGTTGGCCTGGCTTTGGCGGCTTGCCATCTGGCTTGGCAGGTGGTGGCGCTTGATCCCGAAAATCCGCAGGATTGCCTGACGAAATTCCGCGCCAATCGCGATACCGGCCTGATCGTTTTCGCGGCATTCCTGCTGGCAAAGCTGATCGCCTAGCTTACTGCTTGGCGAAGGCAAGGCGCGCGCGTATGGTGCGCGCCATGAAGAAGCCTCGAATCACCCCGAGCGATTTCGCCGCTCTGTACCAGCAATACAACGCCAATCTGGCTAAGGTGGATTGCGGCCGCAAATGCGCGCCGCTGAACAAGGGCCAGCCGGTCTGCTGCACCACCGAGAATGCCATCCCAGTGGTGGACCGGGCGGAATTTGAACTGCTGAGGACCCGGACGGACCTGTGGTTCCCCTACAGGCCGGTGGATGCCGCTTCGCGCAAGATCGTCAAGGAATTGACGCGGCGTGCCTGCGCGGTGGAATGCAAGGGCGCAGCCTTCTGCGAACGCGACAACCGCACCATCGCCTGCCGCTCCTTCCCCTTCTATCCGTATATCGACAACCGGGGCAATTTCGTCGGTCTGACCTATTACTGGGATTTCGAGGACCGCTGCTGGATCATCTCCAACATGCAGGTGGTCGAGCGCGAATTCGTCAACCAGATGGTAGCGGCCTTCGAGAAGATCTTTAAGCTGGACCCGGACGAATACGACACGATGAAGGACCACTCGGCCAATATGCGCCGGGTGTTCAGCCGCAAGAAGAAGATCATCCCGATCATTCATCGCGATGGCGGCTACTTCAAGATCAAACCTGGTTCGGGCGGTGTGCTGACGCCCTGTTCGCCCACCGAATTCAACAAATTCGGTCCCTATAAGTCGGAAGCTGCCTATATCCGCGCCGTCAAGGAAGCCGGCGGCATACTCGGCCCGGCGCCGCGCAAGGGCTATCTCGCGCCCTGATCCTGGAAAAGGAAGGTGCCAAGCAGTACCCAGCGGCGCGCCGCTTCATCCTGCCGCGGCTTGGCGCGCAGCGGCGTCGTGTAATGCCAGAATGGCAGTCGGTAGGCAGTCACCAGGCCGCTTCTGGTCACCTCTACCATTTCTGTGAAATGACCGGCCTTGGCATAGACCAGATACTGGTCGCGCACGGCCGCCGTGGCGAAGCTGAGATGCACATCCAGATAGCCTTTCGCGGCCTCAGGATCTTCCGGATGGTGATCGGTATGCGGGCCGGCATAATCGCCCGTGGCATAGGCAATAGCCTGCAGGCCGTATTTACGCTTCAGCGCTCGCCCAGCCAGAGCGCCGGCAAAGGCGCGATAGCTTGCCGACCGCAGCATGGCAATCAAGCCGATGCTTTCGGCAGCCTTGAAGCCGGCGGACCGGGGATTGTCGAGATAGGTGGTGCGCTGGCGCATTACCTTGGGCAGCCGCTCGGCGTAGTTTTGTGTCTCTTCCCAGATGGTTTCAGGCGGGATCGGCTGCGCCATCTCGCGCAGATGCGGCAGCAACGCCTTGTCGAGCAGCGACGCCGCGGCCCTGGCCCGTAGTGGATCGATCAGCCCATCAAGCGCAAGAAAGCGGCAGCGCGGATTGACCAGGGCTCCAGCCTGGGCATGACGGCCGGCCAGCAGGGCCGTGCCTTTCGGCGTCAGAAGATCGGCGAATTCGGCAGGAAACTGCTTCATGGAGAGGGCTTAAGCTCTGGCCAGCCTGCAACGCAAGTCCTAATCTCCGCCGGCAACGAAAAAGCCCCTATGACCGCTACTGCCGACAACCGAGCCGACAACCGGGACCAGACGTTCGCCCAGGTGATGATGTTCGTCACCCCGGCGATGTTTTGCACCAACATGCTGGTGGCGCGCTATTCCGCCGAGTTCATTCCGCCCGTTGCGCTCGCCGTGTGGCGCTGGCTGGGCGTGTTCATTCTGCTGCTGCCCTTTTGCGGCGTCGAGCTATGGCGCCAGCGCCGCTACCTGGCGAAGGACGCCGGCAGACTGCTGGTACTGGGCGCGCTCGGCATGGGTATCTGCGGCGCTGTGGTTTACGCCGCCGGCAAAACGACCACCGCCACCAATATCGGGCTGATCTACGCCGTATCGCCAGTGGTGATCATCATGCTGTCACGCGTGATGTTTCACGACCGGATGACCATGCGCCAGATACTGGGCACCGCACTCGCTCTGACCGGCATGCTGGCTATTGTCGCCAAGGGCGATCCGGCTGTCTTCCTGCATCTGAGCTTCGTGCCTGGCGATCTGATGATCCTCGCCGCTGCGATTGCCTGGGCGCTTTATTCCGTACTGCTGAAACGCTGGCCCAGCCTGCTGAGCATCAACGCAAGGCTGGCATCCATCGCCATCGCTGGCGTGGCTGTCATGCTGCCCTTCCTGGTCTGGGAAACGGCAACGGTTGGCCCGATCACGCCGGATTTCCGTACCCTGGCCACCCTCGCCACCGTCATCCTTATTGCCGGCATCGGCGCCTATGCCTCGCATGGATATATCACCAAGCATCTCGGGCCGAACAAGGCCGGGCTGATCCTGTATCTGTCACCGGTATATAATGCCGTGCTGGCCTGGCTGCTTCTCGGCGAACAGCTCGCCGTTTATCATTGGATCGGCGCCGCCCTGGTCCTGCCAGGGCTGTATGTTGCAACCACTCGATCGGGGAAGACCTGAATGCCGTATGCCTCGCTTCGCGATTTCATGACGCAGCTGGAGGCGCGCGGCCAATTGGTGCGGGTGCGCGAGCCCGTCTCGACCGTGCTGGAGATGACCGAGATCCAGACGCGGCTGCTGGCCGAGGGTGGCCCGGCCGTATTGTTCGAGAAACCGATCCGCGCCGACGGCACGATGAGCGACGTTCCGGTGCTGGTGAACCTGTTCGGAACAGTCGAACGTGTGGCACTGGGCATGGACCGCCTGCCAGCCGAGTTGAAGGATGTCGGCGAAATGCTCGCCTTCCTGCGCCAGCCGGAGCCACCAGGCGGCTTCAAGGAAGCGCTGGGCATGCTGCCGCTGCTCAAAACGGTGATGGCGATGCAGCCGAAGACGGTCGGCAGCGGACCGGTACACGAGGTGGTGCTACAGGGCGATGACATCGATCTGAATGCTCTGCCAATCCAGACCTGCTGGCCGGGCGAGCCAGCGCCATTGATCACCTGGCCGCTGGTGGTCACGCAAGGTCCCTCGAAGACGGATAAGACCGACCGCTTCAACCTCGGCATCTACCGCATGCAGGTGCTGAACAGAACCCAGACCCTGATGCGCTGGCTGAAGCATCGCGGCGGCGCACAGCAGCATCAGCGCTGGAAACAGGCCGGCAAGCGCGAGCCCTTCCCCGCCGCCGTGGTAATCGGCGCCGATCCGGGCACGATCCTCGCCGCTGTCACGCCGGTGCCGGACACCTTGTCAGAGTATCAATTTGCCGGCCTGCTGCGCGGCAAGAAGGTCGAGTTGGTCGATTGCAAGACCGTGCCGCTCAAGGTGCCTGCCGAAGCCGAAATCGTGCTGGAGGGCCATGTATCGCTCGACGATTACCGCGACGAAGGGCCGTATGGCGACCATACCGGCTATTACAATTCGGTCGAGCAGTTCCCAGTCTTTACCGTCACCGCTATCACGCGGCGGAAACAGCCGATCTATCTGAGCACCTTCACCGGCCGGCCGCCGGATGAGCCGAGCGTACTGGGCGAGGCGCTGAACGATGTGTTTGTGCCGCTGATCCGTCAGCAATTCCCGGAGATCGTCGATTTCTGGCTGCCGCCCGAAGGCTGCTCGTATCGCGTGGCCGTGGTCAGCATGAAGAAGGCGTATCCCGGCCACGCCAAGCGCGTGATGATGGGGGTGTGGTCATATCTGCGCCAGTTCATGTACACCAAATGGGTGATCGTGGTGGACGACGACATCAACGCCCGCGACTGGAAGGATGTCGTCTGGGCGATGTCGACCCGCATGGATCCGGCCCGTGACATCACGCTGGTCGAGAACACCCCCATCGACTATCTCGATTTCGCCTCACCTGAATCCGGTTTAGGCAGCAAGATCGGCTTGGATGCCACCAATAAATGGCCGCCCGAGACCAAGCGCGAGTGGGGCGAGAAGATCCGCATGAGCGACGATGTTGTGAGAACCGTCACGGAAAAATGGCCGAAACTCGGGCTTCCTGGCTCGGGGAAGCCAATCTGGAGATAGCCATGCGGCTATTCGACCGCCTGCATGACATGATCTGCGGCGAAGGCCGGAACTGCATGCCGGACGGAGCTTCGGACCGGCTGGCGGTCGCCATCCGGGAGGAAGAATACGAGGCGCTGAAACTCAGCGTCGGTTTGCGCTTCCTCGTCATGATCGTCGTCACCGTTCAGGTGACTGTCGAACTGCGCTGGCCGCTGGCGCTGAATTACTATGGCTATATCGCGGCACTGGCCTTCTCGGGCTATCTGCAATTGCTGCTGCGCAAGCCGCATAGCGATCGCCCCTGGATGCAATGGGTCTTTCCCTTCGTCGATATGGGCATTCTGGCGGCAGGTATCGCGCTACCCAATCCTTTCGAGGCCGATCCGCTGCCGCCGCCGCTGCAGCTTGGTTTCGACGTGGTGCTGTATTTCGTGCTGTTCGTCGTGCTCGCCAGTCTGGGCCAGTCGGCGCGCGTGGTTTTCGCCACCTGCCTTGCTGCGATCATCTCCTGGGCCGGGGCGACGGTCTTCATCCTGTCCCAGCCCGGCGTGACCTTCAGAACCTATGATGGCAATCTGAGCGACATGTCCGCGCTGCAACGCATGGCTTTCGTGCTTGATCCCTGGAACGTGCGACCGGGCGAGCTCTTCGGCCGCCTGCTGCTGATCGGATTGATCGGTATCCTGCTCACCGTTTCGGTTCTGCGCTCCCGCCATTTGATCGCGCGACAGGTGGAAGCCGAACGCGCGCGCCGCAATCTGTCACGCCATTTTTCGCCCCATATCGCCGAGACCATCGCGCAGATGGATGAAGTTGACGGCAAGGTCCGCCAGATCAATGCGGCCGTGCTGTTCGCCGATCTGGTCGGCTTCACGCAGATCGCTGACGACCACACGCCCGAGCAGACCATTGCGCTCCTACGCGAGGTGCATCAGCGGCTGGCGCGGGCCGTGGCCCAGCATCGCGGCACGCTGGATAAGTATCTGGGCGACGGCATCATGGCCTCATTCGGTACACCTGAGCCCGGTCCGCGCGACGCCTCTGCCGCGCTGCTGGCTGCCCGCAGCATGCTGCACGAGATGGAGCATCTGAACCGCCAGCGTGAATTGCTGCGCCAGACACCGCTGTCCTTGGTCATCGGACTGCATTACGGGCCGTTGACGCTGGGCAACATCGGCGATGAACACCGCGTCGAATACGCGCTGATCGGCGAAACCGTCAATGTCGCACATCGGCTTGAACAAATGACGCGCGTCCTGAACGCGCAGATCTGCGTCAGCCAGGCCTTCGTCGACAAGCTGGCGGAGGAAACCCGCAACGATCTGACGGCATTGAGCGATATGGTCGCCTTGAAGCCGCAACCGATCCGCGGCGTGCGCGAGCGCATGGTGATCTGGATCCTGCAACGGCCGGTTCCGCCCACTGAAGCGCCGATGCCGCACGCGACACCGACCATTCACTGACAATGCTGCTCCGCCGCCCAGAAAATCCCTCAGAACGCGACATCCTGCCCTGGTGGCATCCGTGGGTGCTGATGCGGGCTGTCTGGAACCTGCTGTTTTCGCTCGCACTGGGGGCGGCGCTCGGCGCAATCGCCGTCGACCTTCTCGCCCAGATCCTGGGCAAGATCGCCGGTGAGGATTGGCGAGACTGGCTGGAACCGCTGCGGCCTTTCGGCTGGGCCTTCGGTTGCTTCGTCGCTTTCGTCAGCTATATGGCCTACCGGATGGAAGATTGATCCGCAGCCATTACAGCGGGCACTGGACGGGTCATGCGACTGGCCATCAAGCGCATCTACGATCCGAAGGAAGACAGCGACGGCGCCCGTATCCTGGTGGATCGGATCTGGCCGCGCGGCATCGGCAAGGATGCAGCCGGCTTGACGCTATGGCTGAAGGAAATCGCACCGAGTACGGCTTTGCGGCAATGGTTCAACCATGATCCGACGCGCTGGAAAGAGTTCTGCCGGCGTTATCACGCCGAGCTGGATGCCAATCCGGCCGCGGTCAACGCATTACGCCGCCTGATGAAAACGAAAAAAGTCACATTGCTCTATTCGGCCAAGGATACCGAGCATAATCAGGCGCGTGCCCTGGCCGAATACCTGCACAAGTCATCGCCCCGCCGTCCCGCCCGGCGAACGGCGAAGAGCCGATAGTCAGGCCCCTACCGGGCCTCCTGTCGGTTGTTTTGTCGCCCGCGTTGCTTATATGTCCTATAGAATGGACGATAAGATAAACACCGCCGGGTCCCCCATATGACCGATGCACGCCAACGCGCCGCAGAAGCGCAGACACTGATTGCCGACCTGCTGAAGGCCACCATCAAGGCGGGCGCCGAGGCCGCCGATGCGGTGTATCACGAATCCCGCTCTCTCAGCGCCGGGGTGCGCATGGGCCAGCCGGAGGATGTGGAATCTTCCGAAAGCCGCGATCTCGGACTGCGTGTGCTGATGGGCCAGCGGCAGGCCTGCGTTTCGACGACGGATTTTTCCCCTGCCGCCCTGCACGAACTGGTGGAACGCGCCATCAGCATGGCGAAGGCCGCGCCGGAAGATAAGTTCACCGGCCTGCCGGATCCGTCGCAACTGGCGACCGAGGCGGTCGATCTCGATCTCTTCGATGGCGTCGAGCTGGAGATGCCGCAACTGCTGGAGCGCGCAAAGGCGGCCGAGGCGGCGGCGCTGGCCGTGCCAGGAGTGACCAATTCAGAGGGCGGGGGCGCCGGACGGTCCTTCGGCGTGGTAGCCTATGCCAACAGCATCGGTTTCAGTGGCGCGGGTTGGAGCGGATCGCATACCGTTTCAGCCACCGCCATCGCCGGCAAGGATACGGCGATGGAGCGCGATTGGGATTACGAGGCCAAGACCCATTTCAGCGACCTGCCCTCCCCGGAAGAGATCGGCCGCAAGGCCGGCGAACGCGCCGTACGCCGCCTTAACCCCCGCAAGCTGGAAAGCGCGGCCATGCCGATCGTCTTCGATCCGCGTGTTGCCACCAGCCTGGTAGGCCATTTCGCCAGCGCCATCAATGGCGCGGCCGTGGCGCGCGGCACATCCTTCCTGAAGGACAGGCTGGGTCAGCAGGTCTTCGCCGCCGGCATCCGGATCATCGACGATCCGCTGCGCAAGCGCGGCTTCCGCTCGCGCTGGTTCGACATGGAAGGCGTGAGGCGCCAGACCCGTGATCTGGTCGAAGACGGACGGCTGACTACCTGGCTTCTGGACTGCGCCACAGCGCGCCAGCTTGGCAGGGCCAGCACCGGCCATGCCGCGCGCGGCACGGCTTCGCCGCCCTCCCCGGCGCCGACCAACGTCTATCTCGCGCCCGGCCAGAAAACGCCGCGCGAATTGATGGCCGATATCAAACATGGGCTTTATGTCACAGAACTGATCGGCATGGGCGTCAATGGCGTGACTGGCGACTACAGCCGCGGGGCAGCAGGCTTCCTCATTGTCGATGGGGAGATTGCCGAACCGGTTTCAGAAATCACCATCGCCGGAAACCTGAAAGACATGTTCCTTCACCTAACTCCGGCCAACGATCTGGAATTCCGTTTCGGCACCGATGCGCCGACCGTGCGCATCGATGGCATGACGGTTGCCGGACGCTAAGAGGCGCTGAGAGGAGAGGATGGCTGCTTCCCTCAGACAGGATCAGGAGCTTTTGCACGACGCCGTGCGCGCGGCCGGTCAGGAGGCCATGCGCTTTTTCGGCGCCGGGGTGAAATCCTGGCACAAGAAGCCGAATGATCCTGTCTCAGAGGCCGATCTGGCTGTTGATAACCTTTTGCGTGAAAGACTGCTCGGCGGCCGGCCGGATTACGGCTGGCTGAGCGAGGAAAGCGGCAGCCAAAATCCCGGGGCCAGCGATGTCTGGGTGATCGACCCGATCGACGGCACCCGCGCATTCATCGATTCAAAGCCGGAATTCACCGTCTGCGTCGCGCTTGTGCGCGGTCACCGGCCGGTGCTGGCCGCCATCTACAATCCCGCCACGCAGGAGTTCTTCGAGGCCATGTCCGGCGGCGGCGCCAAGCTGAATGGCAAACCGATCCAAGCCTCCGGCCATGCCAGTCTGATGGAAGCCCGCTTCCTTGCCAGCCGCCGCACTTTCGAGCGCCACGGCTGGATGGCACGCGCCGCGAAAGCAGATTTCGCCTATCGCAATTCCATCGCTTATCGCATGGCACTGGTGGCAGCGGGCAAATTCGATGCGGCAATCAGCCTGACCGAGAAAAGCGACTGGGATGTGGTCGCCGCCGATCTGCTGGTGCAGGAGGCTGGCGGCCGGGTTGCGACGGCCGATGGCCTGTCGCTGGTCTACGGCGAGAACAAGCGGCATCCGTCGGTAATCGCCACCGGCGCCTATATCTTCGACGATCTCGTTGATCTGCTGAAAACGCGGTAAGCCTGACCGGGTCAGGCGGGTGTTTATGTTGCCCTGACCCAGATCGCTGTATCGTGGAATGCTCCGCCGCCATTGGGCTTCGGGGCATCTGATCCAATCAGCGCGTTTATGCCCATGCCCTCCTCGAACGCGGCATGCGGCCAGATGCTTTCGACGATTACAACGCCGCGCTGCACGCCATCGAACAGCTTGGCATGGAGCTTCACATTGCCCCGCTTGTTGCCCAGCCGCACCGCGCTGCCATCGGCAATACCCAGCTCCGCTGCATCGAGCGGATGAATGAAAGCCGTTGGCCGGGCCTCGCGCTTAACCGAAGTCGGTGTCTCTGTGAAACTGGTATTGAGGAAGTTGCGCGCAGGCGCAGTGACCAGCCGGAAGGGATGCTCTTCCGTTGCTGCCTCGATGCACTCCCAGTGATCAGGCAAGCGCGGCATGCCATCCGCATCCGGGCCCATCGCCTTCCAGTCCGGGGCAAAGCGGTATTTCCCATCAGGCCATCCGAAACCGTCGAGAAAATGGCTGGTGCGGAAATCCGGCTGGCAATCATGCCAGCGCTGCTCGCGCAGCGTCGCCACATCGGGCCAGCCGGACGCCTTCAGCGTCGCCTCTACGATCTCGATGGCTGACATCTCGAAACCGGGATGTTGCGCCCCCAGACGCTTTGCCAGCTCGACGATCACGTAATGATTCTCGCGCGCCTCGCCGGGGGCTTCCACCAGCTTCGGCCCCAGCAGAATGCTCTGCTGACCGCCGGCCTGATAGATATCGTCATGCTCGGTGAACATGGTGGCCGGCAGGACGATATCGGCCATCTTCGCGGTGGCGGTCATGAACTGCTCATGCACGCAGACGAACAAATCCTCGCGGGCGAAGCCTCGCGCCACCAGATTTGAATCTGGCGCAACTTCCATCGGATTGGTGTTTTGAATGAGCAATCCCTTCACCGGCGGACCGTGCCGCAGCGCCTGGGCATCGCCGCACAGGATCGGACCGATCTGGCACTGATCCAGCATACGGATCTTGGGATCGAGGGCATCCAGCCCTTCGATCAGGGTTTTGTCCCAGTGGAAGATCGCACCGTTATTGTGGAAGGCGCCGCCGCCTTCATAGCGCCAGGCGCCCGTCACGCAGGCAATGCTGGTAGCGGCGTGCATATTTACCGCACCATTGCGGCTGCGCGAGAAGCCATATCCCAACCGGATGTAATGCCGCTTACGCTCGCCCAGCAGGCGGGCAAAGGCGGTGATCTCCTCCGCCGTCAGCCCGGTGATTGCCGCCGCCCATTCCGGCGTGCGGCTTTGCAGATGCCGTTCCAGTTCATCCGGCACATCGGTGTATTGCGCAAGATATTCGCGATCCGCAAAGCCGTCCCGGAACAGCACATGCATCACGGCGCAGGCCAAGGCTCCATCCGTACCCGGCCGCAGCATCAGATGCATGTCGGCCTGCTGGGCCGTGGCATTGCGATAGGGGTCGACCACCACGACCTTGGCGCCTCGTTCCTTGCGGGCGCGCATGACATGGGTCATCACATTGACCTGGGTATGCACAGCATTGGTGCCCCAGATTACCACGCAGTCGCTTTTCGCCATCTCGCGCGGATCTGGACCGCGCAAGGCTCCCGTGCCGGCGATATGGCCGGCCCGGGCCAAAGTCACGCAGATGGTGGAATGCTGCCCGGAATAACGTTTCACATTGCGCAGGCGATGAATGCCATCGCGCTGCACCAGGCCCATCGTACCGGCGTAATAGTACGGCCAGATGGACTCGCTGCCGAATTCCGCTTCGGCCTTCAGAAAGGCCTCCGCCGTGCGGTCGAGCGCCTCCTTCCAGGAAATGCGCTCGAACTGGCCCGAACCTCTCGGGCCGACGCGCTTGAGCGGATATAGCAGACGATCCTTGTGGTTTGCCCGCTCGGCATAGCGAGCAACCTTGGCGCAGATTACGCCGGCGGTGTACTCGTTCTCCTCGGCGCCCCTTACCTTCCCGATCTGCCCGTTGGGCAGCAGCTCGATCTCCAGCGCACAGGTCGACGGACAATCATGCGGACAGGCGCTGTAGCCGATCCTGGATTTGGCTGGGGTGAGGAGAGCATTCATCGCATAGAGCTATCTCAATGAGGGTTATCTCAATGGGGGTTATCTCAACCGCGCCGGGCTCAAATCGCGCTCGGTGAGCCCGAGGTCGACAATATCGTTGGGCAATCCACGCCCCAGTGCAAGAGCCCCGGCAACCCGGCTCATGGCTGCAGAGGTCTGGATGCCATAACCACCCTGTGCTGCCAGCCAGAAAAAGCCCGGCGCGGCGGGATCGAAGCCACAGACGATGGTGCGGTCGGCCACGAAGGACCGCAGACCGGCCCATTTCGCCGCCAGACGCCGCACCTGGAGCGTGGTCGCTGTTTCCAGCCGGTCGACTGCGATGGCGATGTCCATTTCGTCCGGCTGCGCGTCGCAGGCCTCACTGTCCGTCTCGTCGCAGGGTGAAAGCAAGATGCGTCCGGCATCGGGCTTGAAATAGAAGGATTCGTCCGCCTCGATCACCATCGGCCAATCGTGGATCGAAACTCCATTGGGTGGATCGAAAGTCACGGCAGTGCGCCGCTTGGGCTGCAGGCCGATCGGCGGCACGCCGGCGATCGAAGCAATGATATCGGCCCAGGCGCCAGCCGCGTTGATCAGGACCGGCGCGGCGAAGCTGCCGTTGCTGCTTTCCACCTGCCAGTCGCCATTAACCCGCGCAACCCCGATAACTTCAGCATCCGTAACGATACGACCGCCCGCAGCCGTCATGCCGCGCAGAAAACCGCGATGCAGCGCATGGACCTCGATATCCTTGGCCTCGGGCTCGAAGATTGCGCCGCCGGCGGCCGCCTCCGGCTTCAGCACCGGCATGATATCCACGGTTTCCTGCGCCGTCAGACGCCGCAGCGTGGGCACCAGCTTGCGCATCTCCTCGAAGTCGGCATCTAAAGTGGCGGCCTTTTCCATGCCGCCGACATGCATAGCGCCACGCGGCGTCAGGATCGGTACATCAGAAAAGCCCGGTGGCGGATTGTGCAGGAAATCACGGCTGGCCACGGTAAGCGCGCGAATCGGCGCATTGCCGTAGGTTTCGGCATACAGCGCCGCCGAACGGCCGGTGGTGTGGTAACCCGGCTGACTCTCCCGCTCCAGCAGCACAACACGCTTGCCTTCACGGGCCAATGCATAACCAGCACCGGCGCCGGCAATGCCACCGCCAATGATCACAATATCGCAACGCTCGACCATACTACCCTCTTCAGCCTGGGGAGGAGGCCGCGGCTCTCTGATGGGCCGCTGGCCAGACAGGCTGCTCAATATACGGTATCGGCCGCGTGGGCGGCCAATACCTTGATGGCATGGATTTATGCAGGCGCCTCAAATACCGCCGAGGCAGAGATATTTGATCTCAACGAAACTATCGACGCCGTATTTCGAGCCTTCGCGGCCCATGCCTGATTCCTTCATGCCGCCGAAGGGCGCTTCAGCCGTGGAGATCAGGCCTTCGTTGATACCGACAATGCCGTAATGCAGCTGCTCAGCAACGCGCCAGACGCGCCCGATGTCGCGGCTGTAGAAGTATGCCGCCAAGCCGTAAGGCGTGTCGTTGGCTAGCTTGATCGCTTCGGACTCGTCCTTGAAGCGGAACAGCACCGCCACCGGACCGAATATCTCTTCCTGCGCCACCGCCATGTCGGGCGTGGCATCGGTGATCACACTGGGCTGATAGAAGGTGCCGCCCAGTTCATGCCGCGCGCCGCCGACCAGCACCTTGGCGCCTTTCGCCTTTGCATCGGCCACCAGGCGCTCGACCTTGTTCAAAGCATCCTGGTTGATCAGCGGACCTTGGTTGACACCTTCAGTAAAACCGGGGCCGGTTTTCAGCTTCTTCACGGCTTCCGTCAGTTTTCCGGCAAAGGCGTCGTAGATCTTGTCCTGCACCAGAAGACGGTTGGCGCAGACACAGGTCTGGCCGGTGTTGCGGTACTTCGAGATCATCGCACCAGCAACAGCCGCATCGAGATCGGCATCGTCGAAGACGATGAACGGCGCATTGCCGCCGAGCTCCAGCGACAGCTTCTTAATGGTATCGGCGCTTTGCCGCATCAGAATCTTGCCAACCTCGGTAGAGCCTGTGAACGACACCTTGCGCACAATCGGATTGGTGGTCAGTTCCAGACCAACTTCCGGGGCCTGCATCGACGTGACGACGTTGAAAACGCCCTTCGGGATGCCAGCTTCTTCAGCCAGCTTGGCAAGCGCCAGCGCGCAAAGCGGCGTGTCTTCGGCTGGCTTCACAACCACCGGGCATCCGGCGGCCAAGGCCGGCGCGACCTTGCGGGTGATCATGGCGACAGGGAAGTTCCAGGGCGTGATGGCTGCCACAACGCCCACCGGCTGCTTGAGCACGATAATGCGCTTGTCCGGCGCGTGAGCGGGAATGACATCGCCATAGATGCGGCGGCCTTCCTCGGCGAACCATTCGACGAAGCTGGCGCCATATATGACTTCGCCCTTGGCCTCCACATAGGGCTTGCCTTGCTCCAGCGTCATCAGCGCGCCGAGGTCGTCCTGATGCTGCAGGATCAGTTCGTACCATTTGCGCAAGATCCCTGCCCGCTGCTTGGCCGTCAGCTGCGCCCAGGCTGGCCAGGCTGCTTCGGCGGCGACAATCGCCCGGCGCGTCTCAGCGCGGCCCATATCCGGGACTTCCGCGATCAGGCTGCCATCGGCAGGATTGGTCACTGGAAAAGTCTTGCCGGAATCGGCGGATACCCAGGCTCCGTCGATATAGGCCTGGCGGCGCAACAGGTCAGCGTGTTTCAGATGGGTCATGGCAGGGCTTCCTCCTCGCCCTGAAAGCTAGTGCTCTTGCCGGAATCAATCCAGTTCTTGGCGGGCTCCTGGACAACCAGAACCGCAGCCCCTTCCACGCGTCCAGCACGCAGATCGGCCAGGGCGCGGTTGGCATCGGCCAGCGGATAGGAAACCGGATACGTTCGGACCGGGATGGTGGGCGCCAGGGCGAGGAAATCAATGGCATCCTGGCGGGTCAGATTGGCCACTGACCGCACCGTCCGTTCACCCCATAGAAGCTCGTACGGGAAGCGCGGGATGTCACTCATATGGATGCCAGCGCAGATCACCGTTCCCCCCTTGCGCACTGCCTTCAGCGCCAGAGGAACCAGCGCGCCCACCGGCGCGAAAATGATCGCCGCATCGAGCGGCTCGTCGGGACTCGCATCGGACGAGCCGGCCCAAACGGCACCGAGCTGCCGCGCAAAAGCCTGGCGCTCGGTGTCGCCTGGGCGCGTGAAGGCAAAAACCTTCACGCCCTGTGCATTGGCAACCTGGATCAGGATATGGGCGGCAGCGCCGAAGCCATAGAGCCCCAGGCTGCGGACCGGCCCCGCCATGCGATAGGCCCGGTAACCGATCAAGCCGGCGCAGAGCAATGGCGCAGCCTCGACATCGCTGATCCCGTCGGGAATGGGGAAACAGTAGCGATGATCGACCACCGCCCGTTCAGCATATCCGCCATCGATCTGATAGCCGGTGAAGCGCGCCTGCTCGCACAGATTCTCCTGCCCATTCCTGCAATAGCTGCAGATGCCGCAAGTCCAGCCCAGCCACGGTATGCCGACCCGGTCGCCCAGCTTGAAGGTATCCACATCGCGCCCCAGCGCGATTACATGGCCAACGATTTCATGCCCGGGGATGATCGGCAGCTTAGGCTGCCGCAGCTCACCATCGACAACATGCAGATCGGTGCGGCAGACACCGCAGGCGGCAACCTTGACGACAATCTCCTGGGATCCCGGGTTCGGCTCGGGCGTTTCCGTCATCACCAACGGCCGGCCAGCCGAATGCAGCAGCATGGCTCGCATTGTTTTTCTCCCCCTCGTCCATATACCCGGCCCCTGCTGCATGACTTGACCCAAGTCAAAGCGATCACTTGCGGAGCCAACCTTAATGGAACGATTGAGGACCGCCGGCAGGTTCCCACCGCAACAATATTTCTGGGGAAGAAGAATATCTTGCGGCCAAGGGCGTTCCGGCACTGTGCCCGCCGCTTACGCACAAGGATCAAACCACAATGGCAATCGGCGATCTGTTCTGGCTCTTTTTCATCGTCATGGCGCTGCAGCCTATGCTGCGCCAGCGTTTCCTGATCTTGGCGCGGGCGCGGAAGATCATGCAGCTGCAGCGCAAGCGCGGATCACGCGTCATTACCCTGGTGCATCGCCAGGAAACCATGCGGTTGCTGGGCTTTCCGCTGGTGCGCTACATCGATATTGACGATGCCGAAGAGATCATTCGCGCCATCCGCGAAACGGATCCCGAAACGCCCATCGACATCGTTTTGCATACCCCCGGCGGACTGGTGATCGCCTCCATGCAGATCGCGGCCGCCTTGCGCCGTCATGGCGGTAAGATCACCGCCTTCGTCCCGCATCTCGCCCTGTCTGGCGGCACGCTGATCGCCCTGGCGGCGGATCGCATCGTCATGGCGCCGCATGCCATGCTGGGGCCGATCGACCCGCAGATCGGCGGTGTCCCGGCTGCATCGCTGGCCCGGGTCGTGCGCGAAAAGCCAATCGCCGAAATTGATGACCAGACCTTGATCCATGCGGATATCGGGGAGAAGGCCACCCGCCAGTTGCGCGCGGCTGCCACCGAACTGCTGATGCGCCACATGGATGCCGACAAAGCCGCAGCGCTGGCCGATCAGCTCAGCCGCGGCGACTGGACCCACGATTACCCGATTACGGCGGATGAGGCGATTGCTCTGGGCCTGCCGGTGACGACCGATCTGCCGGATGAGGTGGCCGATCTCATGGCCCTTTATCCGCAGCCGATGCGCACCACGCCCAGCGTGGAATACGGCCCGACGCCAGAGCCCCGCGCCCCGGCGCGGCCGCGCCGTTAGTCGAACACCAGCCGGGATTACATTTCCGGCAACGGGATGAAGTCGGTCTCGCCCGGCACGAGGGCAAAACGGCCTTCGCTCCAGTCGCGCTTGGCCCGCTCGATCCGCTCCTTCGAGCTGGATACAAAGTTCCACCATAGATGCCGCTCGCCATCCAGCGGTGCGCCGCCCAGCAGCATCAGCCGCGCCGCTCCCTGTGCCTGGATCTGGGGCTGTGCATCAGATTTGAAGACCAGCATCGTGCCAGCATCGTAGATTTCGCCGTCGATAACAGCATTGCCTTCCGCGACATACAGCGCCCGTTCTTCATAATGTTCTGGCATCTGCAAGCTGGCGCCAGGGCTGAGCTGGGCATCGCAATAGAACATCGGAGCAAAGGTCTGCACCGGGGAAACGGCCCCGAAGGCCTGTCCTGCGATCAGGCGCAGCTTGACGCCGGATAGCACGATTTCAGGAAGACTGGATTCCGGATGATGCCGGAAGCTTGGGTCAGTTTCCTCATCGGCCTGCGGCAGCGCGATCCAGGATTGAATGCCATGCAAGGACGCCCCCGTGGCGCGCAGTTCCGGCCGCGTGCGTTCGGAATGCACGATCCCCTTGCCCGCCACCATCCAGTTGACGTCGCCCGGACGGATCGGCTGCACCACGCCAAGGCTGTCGCGATGCATGATCTCGCCGTCGAAAAGATAGGTGATGGTGGCCAAGCCGATATGCGGATGCGGGCGCACATCCAATCCCTGGCCCGGGGCGAACCGCACCGGTCCCATATGGTCGAAAAAGACAAAGGGGCCCACATGACGGCGCCGTGCATAAGGTAAGATCCGGCGGACGCTGAATCCCTCGCCCAGGTCCCGCAGCCGCGGCGTAATGACGAGATCGACGGAATCGGGCAGCAGCTGGTCGGACATGGCGATCTCCTTTCGCCACCAGATTAACGCACCCCGCTTCCCTGCCCAAGCCTGCTGAATAGCCCCTTGCCGTCGATGACTGGCAAAGAGATGATCAAACTTGGCTCGTCATAGGCCGCGGGAGGAAATGTCATGAAACGGGTCCTGCTGACCGGCGCCAGCGGCGGAATTGGCACCAGATTGCGCCAGCTGCTCAAGCCGCTCTATCCCGAATTGATTCTGACTGACCTGAAAATCCCTGGCGATCTGCGGGCTGACGAAACGTTCATCCAAGCCGACCTGGCCGATATGGCAGCCGTCGAGGCAGCCTGCGAAGGCGTGGACGGCATCGTGCATCTGGGCGGCTTCTCGGTGGAAGGCCCCTGGGAGACGATCCTCAGCGCCAACATCATCGGCTGCTACAATCTGTTCGAGGCAGCGCATCGCAAAGGCGTTAAGCGGGTGGTCTTCGCTTCCTCAAACCATGTCATGGGCTTTTATCCGCGCAGCACCAAAATTGGCATAGAAGCCGTACCGATACCCGATAGCCGCTATGGCCTCTCCAAGTTGTTCGGCGAAGGTCTTGGCGCATTGTATGCCCATAAGCATGGCATGGGCGTTCTCAGCATCCGGATCGGCAATTTCGCTGAACAGCCAATCGATGAACGCCGCCTGGCGATCTGGCTCAAGCCGGAGGATCTGGTGCAGCTGATCCGCATCGGCCTGGAGACGCCCGATCTGGTCTATGAGGTGGTTTACGGCATGTCCGACAACAAGCGGGCCTGGTGGGACAATTCCAATGCCCTGCGGCTGGGCTACCAGCCGGAGGGAAAGTCCGAGGACTTTGCCGCTGCAGCACTGGAGGCGCAGAAAAAACTCCCGAAGGACGAGATCGGCGATTACTTCCAGGGCGGGTCGCCTTTCTGCAGCCAGGAATTCGACGGCGATTTCTCGCGGCTGAGGAAGGCTTAAGCGATGCTTATCAAAAACGTCGAAACGATCACGCTGAAAATTCCCTTCGACGACCTCTATACCGGGCCGCGGCATAACGAGCACGGCTGGACGCATTTCGATGCGGTATTGGTGAAAGTCACCAGCGAAGACGGCCAGGTCAGCTGGGGCGAAGCCTTTGCCTATAACTGCGCGAATGCCGTGCGTGCTGCAGTCATGGACATGGTGGCACCGCTGGTGGTCGGCCGCCGCATCGAGGATATCCCGGCCTTCAATCTGGAGATTCAGAAAGCGCTGCATATTTGGGGCCGATATGGCATTACGATCTTCGCGCTCTCTGGATTGGACATCGCGCTGTGGGATCTGGCCGCCAAGCAGGCGGGCAAATGCCTGGCGACATATCTCGGCGGACGCAAGCGCGATAAGGTGCCGGCCTATGCGAGCCTGGTGCGCTACGGCGAACCACAGCCGGTTACCGCCATCGCGGTGCAAGCCGTCGCGGAAGGCTATGCCGATGTGAAGCTGCACGAAATCACGTACGAAAACATCGCTGCCGGACGCGAAGCGGTCGGCAAGGAAGTGCGGCTGACCACCGACGTGAATTGCCATTGGTCTATCGCCGAGGCGGAAGCGATCCTGCCACGGCTGAAGGAACTCGACCTCCTTTGGGTGGAAGAGCCGATCTTCCCGCCGGAGGATTACGATACGTTGCGGCGTCTTGGTCGTTTCGGGGTGCCGCTTTCCGCCGGCGAGAATGCCTGCACGGCGATGGAGTTCACGCGGCTTGCGGCCGCACTAACCTATCCGCAACCCAGCGTCACCAAGCTGGGCGGCGTGAGCGAGTTTCTGAAAGTCGCAAGCCATGCCAAGGCTCTAGGCAAGACCTTGATGCCCCATTCGCCTTATTTCGGGCCAGGTTATTGGGCGACACTGCAACTGGCGGCCCATCTCGATCAGATCGGCATGTTCGAGTTCCTTTATGTCAAACCCGCAGCCTGGATGGGCATCGACATCCCCTTGCCCTCTCAAGGCAAGATCGCCATTCCGGATAAACCCGGCATCGGCTTCATTCCCGACGAGACGGCGCTGGAACGCTATCGCGTTGCCTGAAGTGACTTTTATGTCTTCAAAGTGAACAAAAACGAGATAATCGTCCGTTTTTCACAATTATCGCTTTATTCGCTTGACCAGAGACCCGTTCACCGTCATATACGCGCAGTCGCTTCGGCGACCTCTTGCGCCTTGGCCGCGTGAGCGAGGAGCTAAAACACGCTTCTTCGTCCTGCCAGGCGCTTCGAATTTCCCATTTCACGACCCAGGTCACGCGGGGCGTTTTATCGGTCCCGCGCCCGATCGCTGCGTCGCAGGCTTATGCCTGACGCCGTCGTGTGCCCTTATAAGGATTTTCTTCTTGACGAGTTTCAATGACCTCGGCCTCAGTCAGCCTTTGCTCAATGCCCTGGCCGCCGGCAAATATACCCAACCCACGCCGATCCAGACCCAGGCCATTCCACCGGTCATTGCCGGCCGTGATCTGCTCGGGATCGCGCAGACCGGCACAGGCAAGACCGCCGCGTTTGCCCTACCGATCCTGCATCGCCTTCTGACCAATCAGCGCCGCCCGGCGCCGAAGACCTGCCGTGCTCTGATCCTGAGCCCAACCCGTGAACTGGCGAGCCAGATCGCGGAGAAGTTCCGCGCCTATGGCCGCGAAACCAAGCTGGTGGTGGCCACCGTATTCGGTGGAGTTGGCATGAATCCGCAGATTCATGCGCTTGCTCGCGGGGTCGACATTCTGGTGGCCACACCCGGTCGCCTGATCGATCACTTGCAGCAGAACACGCTCCGCCTCGACCAGACCGAGGTGGTGGTGCTGGACGAGGCCGATCAGATGCTTGATCTCGGCTTCGTGCATGCCATCAAGCGCATCTCGCAGGTCCTGCCCAAGCAGCGTCAGAGCCTGTTCTTCTCCGCCACCATGCCGCAAAGCATCGGACAGCTTGCCGCCGGCTTCCTGAAGGAGCCGGTGAAAGTCGAGGTCACGCCAGTGGCCACCACGGCCGAGCGCGTCGAGCAGCGGGTTATTTTCGTCGAAGCCGAACGCAAGCGCGCCTTGCTGGCGGAGATCATGGCGGACCCAGCCATTACCCGTGCGCTGGTCTTCACCCGCACCAAGCATGGTGCCGACCGCGTCGCCCGGCATCTCACCAATGGTGGCGTGCCGGCGAATGCGATCCATGGCAACAAGTCGCAGAGCCAGCGCGAGCGCGCCCTGTCGGATTTCAAATCCGGCCGTATCCGCGTGCTGGTGGCCACTGACATCGCCGCACGCGGCATTGATGTCAGCGGCGTCACCCATGTGATCAACTTCGAACTGCCGAATGTACCGGAAAGCTACGTGCACCGTATCGGCCGGACCGCGCGAGCCGGCAATGCCGGCCAGGCGATTTCGCTCTGCGCTCAGGACGAACGGCCTTATCTGCGTGACATCGAAAAGCTGACCCGGCAACGCATTGCTTCAACCGACCGCCGGGGCGACGCCAAGTTGGCGGCGGCCACCGCCGCTGAGCCGAAGGACAGCCGTCCTCAGCAGCATCAGCAGCAGCGTCCGCATGGTCAGCGTCCCAATGCTTCGCGCCATGGCGCCAATCAGCGCCATCAGGAGCATCGCAGCGAAGGCCAGCGCAGCGGCGGTCAAGGCCAGCCGCAGCACAAGCGGAACCGCAAGCCACAGGGGCAGCGCTTCGGCCGCGCCGATGGTCAGCGTCAGGGTCATTCCCAGTTGCACTGATCCAATCGAATTGGGTTAGGGGAACCGGCGCCATAGCAATGTGGTGCCGTTCTTTTTTAAGGCTTCTGCTCCATCTGGGCAAAAACCTCTTCCGCCCAATGCATGGCACTATTGGCAGCAGGCACGCCGCAATAGATGCCGGCCTGCAGGATCACTTCCTTGATGTCATCCCGCGTCAAGCCGTTGTTGAAGGCGGCGCGGACATGCAGCTTGAACTCATCGGCACGATTGAGCGCGATCATCATCGACAGCGTCATGCAGCTACGTGTCTTGCGGTCGAGGCCCGGCCGGGTCCAGATCTCACCCCAGGCATAACGGGTGATCAGATTCTGGAATTCCTCATTGAACGGGGTGATACGGGAGAGTGAGCGGTCGACATGGGCGTCGCCCAGGACGGCGCGGCGCACCTTCATGCCAGCGTCGTAACGGTCCTTATCGTCCATTGATCCCCCTCACGCCGTCAGGAAATCGAGCAGGGCCTTTGTAAAGGCCTGCTCGCATTCGACATTCGACAAATGCGCGGATGGCAGCTCGACATACTGCGCTCCGGGTATGGCCGTGGCGAGCTGACGGCCCTCGGCAGCAGGCGTAGACAAATCATAGGTGCCTGCTATTACCAGAGTCGGCGCCCGGACCGCAGCAATGGTATCGCGTTGGTCCATATCGCGTATCGCGCCGCAGGCTGCGGCGTAACCTTCCGGAGCCGTCTGCAACAGCATGGCTGAGATGGCCTCAACGGCGTCAGGCTGACGCTTGGTGAAACCCTCGGTGAACCAGCGCTGAATGACGCCGGGCAGGACGGCCGCTACGCCGCCCTTCTCGACCGCAGCGATACGCTCATTCCAGATCTCGGGCGTCGCTATCTTGGCAGCGGTATTGCACAGTGCCAGACGATCGATGCGTTCGGGCGCATGTACGCCAAGCCACATACCGGTCATGCCGCCCATAGACAGACCACAGAAATGCGCTCGTGCAATTCCGAGCCCATCCAGCAGAGCCAGCACATCCTTGCCCAGGGTATCGACCTGGAACGCTGATGGCGAGAGACCGGACTGGCCATGGCCGCGCGTGTCATAACGCAACACGCGGAAATTCTGGGTCAGTGCGGCCATCTGCGGCTGCCACATATTCAGATTGGTCCCGAGCGAATTGGACAGCACCAGGACTGGTGCCCCTTCCGGCCCGTCGAGCCTATAATGCAGCTGAACGCCATCCGCACAAGCAATGAAAGGCATGATTCCTCCGGATATTTATTTGTGGCGCGCCGACAGGACGCGGCCGACCATCGCCGGGGCGCTACCAATATAGTTCAGCGGATCAAAAAGCCGCTGCAGATCAGATTCTTTGAGATGCTGTGAAACCACGGGGTCTTCGGACAGCACATCTTGCAGATGACGGCCTGTCGCTACAGCCCGCCTACAGGCTCCCTCGATATGGTCATGGGCAGCCAGCCGGCCGATCTTCGGCCCCAGCGCCATCATCACAGCCTCGGCCATGATCAGGCCGTTCGTGGCATCGAGATTTTTCCGCATCCGTGCGGCGTCGACATCGAGACCGCCGATAGTGTCGATCGTCTGAGTCAGCGCCCCTGCCGCGATCTGGATCAACTCTGGCAATGTCGTCCATTCGGCATGCCAGCCGCCCAGGCCGCGCTCATGTTCCTGCGTCATGCCGGCGAGGAGAGATGCTACGAGCTGCGGCGCGCGCGTTGCTGTCGCCAATATGCTGGCCGCCGCCACCGGATTGCGCTTATGCGGCATGGTTGAAGAACCACCACGCCGCTCTCCTGCCGGCTCAAACGCCTCTGCCACATCAGTTTGCATCAGCAGGGAGATATCGCGCGCGATTTTCGCCAGCGTGCCGATCAGCAGACCGAAAACCGTTCCGCATTCCGCAATCCTGTCGCGGGCCGTATGCCACGGCATTGCCGGCAGACCAAGCTCCAGCTCATCGGCCAAAGCGGATGCCACCTTAAGCCCGTTATCCTCAAGGGCCGCCAGTGTCCCGGCCGCGCCACCGAATTGCAGCACCAGCAGGCGCGGACGTAGTTCATCAAGCCGGCTGCGATGGCGCTCGATGGCATCGAGCCAGCCCGCCACTTTCAGGCCGAAGGTCGTCGGCAGCGCATGCTGCAGCCAGGTGCGGCCAACCATAGGCGTCCGCTTATGCGTCGCGGTCAGATTTTCCAGCAGGTCTGACAGGCAGCCAAGATCGGTTCGGACCGCGTTCAGGGCCCGGCGCAATTGCAGCACCAAGCCGGTATCCATCGCATCCTGGCTGGTGGCACCCCAATGGACATAGCGCGCGGCTTGCGCATCCTGCGCCGCTACCCTGGCGGTCAGAGCCTTCACCAGAGGGATGGCCGGATTGCCGGCTTTCGCAGTTGCCGCTGCCAGATCGGCGATGTCATAAAGCGCGGCATCGCACTGTGCGGCGATGGCATTCACGGCAGGCTGGGGAATGACGCCCACCTTGGCTTCCGCCCGCGCCAGCGCCGCTTCGAAATCCAGCATGCCTTGCAGGCGGGCGCGGTCGGAGAACCAGCCCCGCGCCGCTGTAGTAGTGAACAAAGGATCGAGCAGGCCTACAACCTGTTGTGACTCGTGGGCGTGGTTATCCGTCATCCGGCCATGTTCGCGTTGGATCAGACGATCAGCAATCGAAAAATACCGTTTCGTTCTCGCCCTGCATGACGATATCCCAGCGGTATTCCGCCTTATCATTCTGGCGTTCGGCAATCAGGGTCGGGCGGCGCGCTGCATCCTCGATCAGCCCCAGCACCGGGTCATTGGCGTTCGCCGCCTGCTCATCGGAGAAATAGATCCGCGTGTAGAGATGCTTGAGCATGCCACGCATGAACAGGCAGACCACGATATGCGGCGCCTGCAAGCTGTTGCCCGGTCCGGGAACGGCACCAGGCTTTATAGTGGTGAAGCTAAAGCGGCCGTCCTTATCGGTCGGTACGCGGCCAAAGCCGATGAACTTGCCCTCCAGCGGCTTATCCTGGGTGTCGTCAGGATGGGCGTATTTTCCATCCGCATTGGCCTGCCAGAATTCGAGCAAAGCATCGGGAATGGGCTGTCCTTCGCCATCCAACACACGCCCCGAAATGACGATCTTTTCGCCCTTGCCGGCATCCTTGGCGATGTCGGCGATGGTGATCGGCGTCAGGCCAAGATGCAGGTACGGACCAACGGTTTGCGATGCCGTGGGAATAAGCGACATGGCGTTTCTCACTCCTCGAACGGCGTGGCGTTGCGGCCACGCAGCACAATGTCCCAACGATAGCCCAGTGCGAATTCCGGGATAGTGGTATCCAGATCGAAGGACGAGATCATGCTGTCACGCGCCCGCTGATCGGTTACGCAGTTGAAAATCGGGTCGAATGGCAGGAGCGGATCGCCCGGAAAATACATCTGCGTCACCAGCCGGGTCATGAAGCTCGGGCCGAATAACGAAAAATGGATATGCGGTGGCCGCCAGGCATTATGGTGATTGCGCCAGGGGTAAGCCCCGGGCTTGATGGTAACGAAGCGGTAGCGTCCCTCGGCATCCGTCACCGTACGGCCATAGCCGGTGAAATTGGGATCGAGCGGCGCATCATGCTGATCCAGTGCATGGCGGTAGCGGCCGGTCGAATTGGCCTGCCAGAGCTCGATCAATGTGCGCGGCACCGGGCGTCCGTCTTCATCCAGCACCCGGCCGGAGACAATGATGCGTTCGCCGATGGGCTCACCCGCATGCTGCTTCGTTAAATCGTTGTCATTCTGCCCGATCAGGTCATGACCGAAAAGCGGCCCCGTCACCTCGGAAAGAGTATGGGGCAGCAGCACCAGGGGCTTACGTGGAGCGCGCTTGATCGAGGATTGATAGGGTGGATGCAGGTAGTTGGGCTGGGTCCCCGCGCGGGGCCGTTTGTAACCGACCACATTGGTCATTCTTTCGGGTCCTCCCTCCGCCGATTGTGGCGGCTATCGAATGCGCCTGACAGGCAAAAATTCGACTTTGCTTGACTTTTTGTTCGTTAAACGCCTGATAATGCGTATATCCAACATTACACGATTGAGGAGATCGCCTTGTCAATCGGGATCAATCCGCGCGACTTCTCGACCTCTCTGGCGCGCGGCCTGCGGGTGATCACTGCCTTCGATCGCGATCACGATGAGATGACGCTGAGTGAGGTGTCGCGCCGGGCCGACATGACCCGCGCCGCGGCGCCGCTATCTGCTCACCTTATGCGAACTCGGATATGTCGCCGGCGACGGGAAGTATTTCCGCCTGACGCCACGGGTACTTGAACTCGGCTTCGCCTTCCTGACCTCAATGCATATCTGGGAGCGTGCCCAACCCTTCATGGAGCAGCTTACCGAGCAGGTGAATGAGTCCTGCTCGATCTCGGTGCTGGAAGGCAGCGATATCGTGTATGTGGCCCGCGTTCCGACAAAGCGGATCATGTCGGTGGCGCTTGGCATCGGTATCCGCCTGCCGGCCTATTGCACATCGATGGGCCGCGTCCTGCTGGCCGATCTGCGCCCGGCCGAATTGGATATTTACTTCCAGAATACCCGTCTCGACAGCCTGACACCGCATACGCAGACCGATCAGGCCGTCTTGCGCAATATCATTGCCGACGTGCGCTGCAAAGGCTATGCGCTCGTGGATCAGGAGCTGGAGATCGGTTTGCGGTCGATTGCCGTGCCGATCCGCAATCAGGCCGGACGCGTTCTAGCCGCCATGAATGTCAGCGGCCATGTGTCGCGGGTCAGCATGGACGAGATGCGCCAGCGCTTTCTTTCGCCCTTGCTTTATGCCGCAGAGGGCATCCGCATGGCGATGGCCTGAGATTATTCAGGATAGCTTGCTGCGCACTTCCTCGGGCACTGGCAAAGCCTTCAACCGGCCGGGCTTTTCCGGATGGGGCGCTGCCCAGACGCGTCGCTCAAAACCATCCACGCAAAGCACGCCATTGTTATAGATCTTGTGGCTGACCACGAAATAACGGTCGCTCCATTCGCTGACGCCGCTATGGACCTCCAGCACGTCCCCGAATTTGGACGGCGCCAGGAATTTGGCGTTGGCCTCGGCAATCGGCGTACCGATCACGCCATGACGGTCGAAGATGTCCGGGATGGTCAGGCCAGCACTGTCAAAAAGGTGTCGCGTCGACACATCGAACCAGGCGAAGTACCGCGGATAAAATACGATACGCGCCGGATCGGCATCGCCCCATTCGACGGACACGCGATGAATGCTCGTCTTCATATTAGTTTGCCTTCAAACATCTTTCGCTGCGCAAGAATATGGCTGATCTCCATCCAGGAAAACCCTTGAGTTCTGATTATTATAACTGATAACAATTTGCCGATACGATTTTCTGAATTCTGTGAGATTGATTGCCAAGGCGGGGGATTTCTTCTACATCGCAAAGAGATTCTCAGAATTCCTTTGTCATTTCCATGGCGCCCCAGACAGAGCAGCAGAATGATCAAACCGAAGCAGAAATCCGTTTCCGGTCGCCAGGCCAGTTCGGCGCAAGTCGCTGACGACGAAGCGTCGCCCGCTGCTGCCGGCACCGAGGTCGATCTCGGCTATCTGAACGGCCTGCTGGGCTATGCGCTGCGCCGCGCCCAGCTCGCCGTCTTCCAGGATTTCATCCAGAACATGAAGGATTTCGACCTGCGGCCGGCGCAATTCTCGGTGCTGGCAATCATTGCCGCCAATCCTGGCCTCAAGCAATCACGGGTCAGCGAGGCTCTGGGCATTAACCGCGCTAACTTCGTCGCCCTGCTGGATGAACTGGAAAAGCGCAAACTGGCCCGCCGCGCAGCCTCGCCGGGAGATCGGCGCTCGAATGCGCTCTATCTCACCCCCAAAGGCGAAAGCTTCCTGGCCGAGGCCTACCGACATCTGCAAATCCATCACGAGCGCCGCCTGGACGAGCTGCTAGGCAGTGCTGATAAACAGTTCCTGCTGTCACTGCTGCGCAAATTGTCCACACTCTCCTGACTTAGTTCGGCTTTGCCGCAGCCGGATTTTCGACCAGCATCGCGATGCCCTGGCCGCCGCCGATGCAGGCCGAGGCGATCCCGTAGCGCAGTTCCGAGCGCTGCAACTCGCGCGCAACCGTAACAGCGAGCCGAACGCCGGTAGCGGCCAGCGGATGCCCGATGGCGATGGCCCCGCCATTCACATTGAGCTTCTTGTGATCGAGATTGAGAGCCCGCATGCAGGCCATGACCTGAGCGCCGAAGGCTTCGTTGATCTCGATGCGATCAACATCCTCGACCTTGATCCCCGCTTTGGCGCAGACGGCCTGGATGGCCGGGACAGGGCCGATCCCCATAACCTCCGGCTTCACGCCGACGCTGGCACCGGCAACGATCCGGGCCAGCGGCGCCTTGCCCTTGCTGCGCACGTAATTGCCCGAGGCCACAATGGCGGCCGCGGCACCATCTACCACGCCCGAGGAATTGCCGCCCGTCTGCACGCCGCCAAAGGCCGGCCGGATCTTGGCAAGGACTTCCACCGGTGATGGCCGGATATGGCTGTCTTCCTTCACCTCCGGCGTTTTACGCCCCAGCCGGAAGCCGCGCTTGTTATAGCCATCGAAGGCAAACTCCTCGCTGGTCACCGGAGTGATCTCGCCCGCCAGGAAACCGCTCTTCTGTGCCTGGATGGCACGCTCGAAGCTTTCGGCAGCGTATTCGTCCACCTCTTCGCGGGTGATCTGGTATTCACGCGCGAGATTCTCAGCCGTGTCCCCCATCATGATGCCGGGCGCAGGATCAATCAGCGCTTCCCAAAGGAAATCCTTGAATTCCACCTGCCCCATGCGGAAGCCGTTGCGGTGCGTATAGGCGGCGATGGGATTGCGGCTCATCGATTCAGTGCCGACCACCAGCCCCACTTCTGTCTGGCCGAGCTTGATCTGCGCGGAAGCCTGCAAGATCGCTTCGATACCAGTGCCGCAAACGCGCTGGACCAGTTGCGCCGGCACTTCAATGGGCACACCGGCATAGAGGCCGATATGGCGAGGCAGCATATAAGCGTCGTAGGAGGCCTGCGCCATGCTACCGGCAACCACAGTGCCGATATCGGTGGCAGGCACCTCGCTTTTCTTCAAGACCTCACGCGCCACCTTGATGCCTAGGTCGATGGGCGAGACCTCACTCAGCGCACCCATGTAATCGACGAAGGGCGTGCGAATGCCATCGACAAGCCATATATCGTCGAAGGCAATAGTCAATCCGGCTGGACTAGGCGACATGAGCAATCCTCTTGCTTCCCACGATGACCCGACCGGATGGCCGATCGGCATATAAATCCTCCACCAGGGCCACCCGATGGTCGAGCACAGCGCGCTGGTTGATTGAGCCTTTATCGGTGACCTCGCCGACATCCAGCGAGGGCAGTTCATCGACCAGGATGATCCGTTCGATCCGCGTTGCGCTGCCGGTCGCCTGCGCCGCAAAACTTGCCAGCATCTCAGCGAATTGTGCGCGCACTTGGGGATGCGACACGATCGCGGCCACATCGCTGCCAGCAAGCTCTGGGCAGAGGCTGCGGCAGTTTTCAACGTCTACGAAAACCAGCGCCGCCAGATCGTCACGGTCATGACCGGCGATCACCACATCACGTACATAGGGCGCAAAATGAGCGATGAAGCGCCCCCGCAAAGGCCCGACGCTGACCCAGGTGCCGCTGGTCAGCTTGAAGTCCTCGGAGATGCGGCCATCGAAGAGCAGGCCTTTCTCAGGCCGATCCGGATCGATGAAGCGGGCGGCATCGCCCATCTTGTAATAGCCTTCTTCATCGAAGGCTTTCGCGGTGACATCTTCCATCCGCCAATAGCCCGGCGTCACATTGGGCCCCCGCACCCGGACCTCCAGCTTCTGGCCGTTCGGCACCAGTTTCAACTCCTGGCCCGGCACCGGCAGTCCAATCACGCCAGATCGGTCCACTGGCCAGTTGGCGCAAAGCGCAAAAGGCGCGGTTTCGGTGGCGCCTAGGCCACTGATGATCGGAATCCGCTCGCCAATGGTGGCAATCGCCAGCTCTTCCAGCTCCGTCCAGACATGCTGAGGCAGTGCCGCGCCGGCATAGAAGATCATCTTCAGCCGGCTGAAGAAGGTCTCGCGCAGCTGCCGTTCGGAGCGCAGATACGGCAGCAGCATCTCAAAGCCCTTGGGGACGTTGAAATAGACGGTCGGCGCGATCTCGCGCAGGTTCCGTACCGTCCGCTCGATCAGCGAGGGCACGGGCTTGCCGTCGTCGATATACAGCGTGCCGCCGTTATAGAGCGTAATGCCGATATTGTGGTTGCCGCCGAACGTGTGGTTCCAAGGCAGCCAATCGATGAAAACCGGCGGCTCGACGGCAAAGACCGGCAGTGACTGGATGATCATCTGCTGGTTGCTGCACAGCATACGCTGCGTGTTGATCACGCCCTTCGGCATGCCGGTCGATCCGGAGGTGAACAGAAACTTCGCTACCGTATCGGGCCCCACCTTGGCATGGGCCTGCTCTACCGCATTGGTCGGCGTGACGGTTTCCAGATCGGCAAACAGCGTCACCCGGCCGCCCGGCAGGGCCTCCGCGTTTTGCGTCACCACAATGTCCATCTCTGGCGGCAAGGTCGCCATCAGAGCCTTGGCGAAACGCTGCCCATCGGCGGCGAATACCATGCCCGGCTTCAGGACATCAAGAACATGGCGCAGCTTGCCGAAATCGGTCGAAACCAGCGAATAGGCAGGCGAGATTGCCGCCGACGGGATGCCGACATGCTGAGCCGCCAGGGCTAGGAAGGCATGCTCGATGTCATTATCGGATAGAATTGCCAGCGGTCGTTCGGCCGACAGGCCCCGATCCAGCAAGGCCTGGCCCAGGACGCGCAGCTTGTGCATGGATTGCGCATAGGTGAATGTCCGCCAAGCGCCGGCGGCATCTCGCTGGGCGATAAAGACACGATCGGGCGTTGTCTTGGCCCAATGCGACATCCGCTCGGTCAGCCGGTCCGGATAAGCCCCCAGCGGCTCGGGTGAGCGCATCAGGATCGTGCCATCGGCACGCCAGGTCACTTCGGTCTCGGCACGGCCAAAAGGAACCTGACGAAACGGATACGTCATCTCTCCTGCTCCTCCCTACCTCTCTGTCTCAGGTGGGCGCCATTGATGTGGCGCTCCTTTTATCAAACCCGGACAGAACCGCCGACCATGCAGCGGATTTTTGCGGCTAACGCACTTTGGCGGCCCTTTTCTCCAGGAAGTCGCGAATGCGCTTCTTCGCCTCGATGTCGGCCTGCGCGATGGAGGACATCATCGCCTCCATCAGATAACCGGATTCTGGATTGCTCTCCACGATCCGCGGCAGCGCATGCATCACTGCGAAATTGGTCATCGGGGCGTTGGTGGCGATCTTCTTGGCCAGCTCAAGCGCCTTGGCCATGCCCTGTCCCGGCTCGACCAGATATTGCGACAGCCCGATGGCATGGCCCTCTGCTGCATCATACACGCGACCGGTCAGCATCATGTCCATCATGCGGGCAGCACCGATCAGGCGCGGAATCCGCACCGATCCGCCGCCGCCGACAAAGATACCGCGCTGCCCCTCAGGCAGCGCATAGAAGGCAGAAGCTTCCGCCACCCGGATATGGGTCGATGCCGCCAGTTCCAGGCCGCCGCCGATCACCGCGCCATGCAGTACCGAGATGACCGGCACCTGGCCGAACTGGATATGGCGGAAGGCTTCGTGCCACATCATCGAATGACCAACGCCCTCAGTTGCGGACTTCTCCTGCAACGAAGACAGATCAAGGCCGGCAGAAAAATGCTCCCCCTCGCCATCGATGATCACGGCCTTCACACCCTCCGGGGGTGCGGCGAAGAACTTATGCAGGCCCAGCACCGTGGCGTTATCCAGCGCGTTGCGCTTCTCCGCCCGCTTCAGGCGCAGCACGCCGATATCGCCGTCTATTTCGACGCCAAGGCTGGGCGGCAGGCCAAGGATGGATTTGTCAGCTCTTTCAATCGGATTCAGGTGCATGCGGCATTTGCCTTAAAAATAATTGTTATGGAATATAACTAAATCCCCGGACTTGGCAACCCTGCAGCCATCCCCGGCGCAAAATCGCCATGTTTGGCGGTTTAGGGTGGCCAATATGCAATCGAAACCGGTCCGGACTGATTCGGGAGGCGCCAGCATGGCGGGACGCATCATCCAAACCGATATTCCGCTCCGGCTCGACCGGCTGCCATGGGGCCGTTTCCATGTCCTCGTAGTGATCGCCCTGGGCGTGACATGGATACTCGATGGCTTGGAGGTTACGCTCGCGGGGTCGGTGGCAGGAGCTTTGAAGGAAAGCCCCACCCTGCAGTTCAGCAATTCCGAAATCGGCCTGGCAACCAGCGCCTATCTGGCTGGCGCAGTGCTCGGCGCAATCCTTTTCGGCTGGCTGACCGACCGGCTGGGACGGAGGCTTCTGTTTTTCGTCACGCTCATTCTCTATGCCACGGCCACCGCCGCGACGGCCTTCTCCACGGATATATGGACCTTTGCACTCTTCCGCTTCCTGACCGGTGCGGGGATTGGCGGCGAATATACGGCGATCAACTCCACTATCCAGGAATTACTGCCGGCCCGGGTCCGCGGCTGGTCGGATCTGGCGATCAACGGCAGCTTCTGGCTCGGTGCAGGCTTTGGTGCCGCCGGCTCAATTCTGCTGCTCGACACTGCTGTACTCGGTGCCGACTGGGGCTGGCGCGCCTGTTTTCTCATTGGTGCGGTTCTGGCCCTTCCGGTCTTATTGATGCGCCGTTGGCTGCCGGAGAGCCCAAGATGGCTGATCGTCCATGGACGGACAGACCAAGCCGATGCCGTGATCGCAAGCATCGAGCAGAGCTTCATCCGGCGCGGACACCGGTTGGCGCCACCGGCCAGCCCGCCGCTGCGGCTGCGAGAGCGCCGCCAGACATCCTTCCGCGATCTTGCCAATGTTCTGTTCCGCCACCATCGCCGGCGAGCTCTAGTCGGCCTTTGTCTGATGGCCGCGCAGGCTTTCTTCTACAACGCAATCTTCTTCACTTATGCCCTGGTACTGACAGACTTCTATGACGTGCCTGCGCATGAGGTCGGCTGGTATATCCTTCCCTTTGCGCTTGGCAATGTGATGGGTCCGCTTCTGCTTGGCCGGTTATTCGACACGCTCGGCCGTCGGCCAATGATCGCCTTCACCTACATCCTGTCGGGATTGCTGCTGGCGATCAGCGGTTTCCTGTTTCAACAGGGCTTTCTGACCGCCACCGGCCAGACCATCGCCTGGATGGTCGTCTTCTTCTTTGCATCAGCAGCCGCGAGTTCCGCTTATCTGACGGTCAGCGAAACCTTCCCGGTGGAGATCAGGGCCCTGGCGATCGCTGTCTTCTACGCGATCGGCACCGGATTAGGCGGCGTGATCGCCCCCTGGCTGTTCGGCACCCTGATCGATACCGGCTCGCGCAGCCAGGTGCTGATCGGCTACCTGCTCGGCGCGCTGCTGATGGTCGGCGCCGGCATCGTTCAAGCCGTCTACGGCGTAGCAGCGGAGCGCAAGATGCTTGAGGATGTCGCCCGGCCGATCAGCGCCGTGGACTGAACGCGGCCTAAAGCCGGGGCGTGCCCCAATCCCTTGCGATGGCGATCTGCATACGGCCAATGCCCTCGATCTCGGCTTCCATCACATCGCCGGGATTGACCTGAGATACCCCCTCCGGCGTGCCGGTCATGATCACGTCGCCGGGATACAGGGTATAGAAACGGGAAGCGTATTCGATCAGTCTCTGCACATCGAAAATCAAATAGCTGGTGTTGGAGTTCTGGCGGAACTCGCCATTCACCTTGATGCTGAGGCCGAGCTTGTTGGGATCGGCGATCTCGTCCTTGGTCACGATCCATGGCCCCAGCACGGCAAAGGTATCCAGTGATTTGCGGAAGCCAGGAAATTCCGGACCGCGGATCGTCATATCGAGGCCGATGCAATAGCCGAAGACGTAATCCAGCGCCTGATCGTATTTCACGAAACGCGCTTCCTTGCCGATCACCACAGCCAGTTCGACCTCGTGGTCGTTGCGCCGGTCCGGAAAGCTGAGCTGCACCTCTTCACTGGGGCCTATCAAAGCTGAATTGGCTTTGATGAACAGGCCGTACTGGTCCAGCGATGTAAAGGTCTTGCCGTGATTGATCGCCTTGTCGGCATTGGCTTCGTCAATATGGGCACGGTAGTTGATGGGCGCGCCGATGATCTTGCCAGGATTGGCAACAGGGCTTTCGAGGCGGATCCCACTGAGCAGAAATGGCTTCTGCTCGCTGACATAGCCGGGTATCTTCGGCAGCACCTCAGGCATTTGCCGCACGATCCAGTCGCCGTGGGGCAACGGCCATGCCGGCTGCACATCGAACAGGGCGGTGATGTCATAGACGGCCTCGCCCTCGACGACGCCGATCCGGTCGCGATTGAAACGGCATAAACGCATTTCACCTCCCTAGATGGGCAGCAGACTGCCCTGACGTGATTATGGCCACTATCAATAGATGGATGTAGCCAGAGTCCGCAACCAGGAAACAAGGCGAATGATCTCAGTCGGTGGTGCCGGAAATATCTGCCCGCGTCGGAGGAAGGTCACCCGGGGGGCCGAGCACTGTCTTGTCGCGTGCAAAAAGCGGCTTGGATTGCATGTAATAACAAAGCAGTTGCGCCAGAGCCTCCAGCGACTTGACGTGCGTCCGCTCATAGCCGTGTGAGGAATCGAGCGCGAAGCAGACCAGCGCCGTGCGAATATCGTTGCCCGCCTCCACAGCAGAGGCAGCATCGCTGCGGTAGTAGCGGAATACATCGCGTGCATGCTCGATGCGGTATTTGGCACAGATATCGAGCAGGCTGCGCGTCAGGTGCCGGTCGAAAGGCCCGCTGGAATCCTGCATCGATATGGTGACGCCGTATTCGCTGGTATATTGCCCTGGTGCCACGGTGCCATTGTCGATCGAAACCAGCTCGGCGACATCGCCATGCAATACGGTCGATGCGCCTACGCCGACTTCCTCTGAAATCGTGAAGATCAGATGGCAATCCATCGGCAGCTTGGCATCGGATTCGCAGATCGCCTTGGCAGCGGCCAGCATGGCGGCGACGCCGGCCTTATCGTCGAGATGGCGCGAGACGATGAAGCCGTTGTCAAGAAATTCCGGCATGGGATCGATGGAGATCGTATCCCCTACGTGAATGCCCAGCGCACGGGCCTCATCTGCGGTGGATACGCGCTCGTCCAGACGCAGTTCTAGATTAGCCCAGGAAACCGGCTGGGTATCAATCTCCTCGTTATAGACATGGCCCGAGGCCTTGCAGGGCAGGATACTGCCCCGGATCATGGTGTCCAGATCGGTATGCACGTTGCATCGCGCCCCCTCCGCGAAGCGCGCTGACCAGGTACCGATCGGCACCACTTCCAGCCGGCCATTGGGGCGAAAACCCTTTACCATCGCACCCAGCGTATCGAGATGCGAGACTATGGCGCGGTCGGGCGAGCTGCGAGTACCTTTGAAATCGGCGCGGATGGCACCGCGACGGGTCAGTTCGAATGGGATGCCGAGCGATTCGAGTTCGCTGCAGACCCAAGCCACCGCAGCATCGGTCATGCCGCTGGGGCTGGGGATCATAAGCAGCGAACGGAGCACCTGGAGCAGATAGTCGCGATCGATCGACAACGCCTTCATGCAGCGGTCCGATCAATGGCTGCCGCGGACCTGGCGCCAGGAGGACTTCGTCTCCGGGAACAGGAAGTCGACAAACTTCTCCGCCGTCGGCTGCGGCTGGTGATTGGCAAGGCCCGGCCGTTCATTGGCCTCGATGATCCGATAGTAAGGCTGATCTGGCGAGCGGACGATGAAGTCAAAGCCAACCACGGGAATATGCAGCACCGAGGCCGCCTTGATGGCAGCCTCCGCGATGACCGGATGCAGATGTTCGGTCACATCATGGATCGTCCCGCCGGTATGAAGATTGGCCGTCTTGCGCACGGCCAGCCCCTCGCCCTGCGGCAGGATGTCGGTGAAGCCGAAACCGGCGGCACGGACGCAACGCTCGGTTTCCTCGTCCAGCGGAATGCGGCTTTCGCCACCCGTGGCAGCCGCGCGGCGGCGGCTTTGCTTCTCGATCAGCTCGATCACCGTCAGCACGCCATCGCCCACCACGGTGGCCGGCCGGCGGATGGCGGCGGCAACTACCTCTCCATCGATGACGATGACGCGGAGATCGTCGCCGGTAACAAATTCCTCGGCGATGACCATGTCGCTCAACCGGCGCGCCGTTTCATAGGCCACGAGAACCTCATGGCGCCGCCGCAAGTCGACGAAAACACCCCGGCCCTGCTCACCGCGGGCTGGCTTGACCACGATGCGCCGGTATTTCTCCAGGAAGCCGACGGCATCCTCAGGCGTACGCACCTCGATCTGGTCGGGCACCGCCAGGCCAGCGCGCTGCAGCAACCGGCGGGTCAGCGCCTTGTCGTCGCAGCGGCTCATCGTTACGGCCGTGGTGAAGTCGCTCAGGCTTTCACGGCACGATACCGTGCGCGCCCCATGGGTCAGCGTGAAGATGCCGGCGGCGGCGTCCTCGATATCGACGGCAATGCCACGGCGCCTGGCCTCATCGATAATGATCCGCGCATAGATGTTTACATGCGCATCCGGTGCGGGACCGATATAGAGCTTCTGATTGATGGAATTCCGCGTCTTGACGCAATAAACCGGAATCTGGGTAAAACCCAGTTGGCGATAAAGCGAAATGGCCTGTTCATTGTCATGCATCACCGAGAGATCAAGGAAGCTGCGGCCAGCCTTCTGCATATGACGCGCCAGTTCCACCGTCAGGGTGCGCCCAATGCCCGGCTGTGCCGCCTGCGGGTCGACGGCCAAAGCCCATAAGCTGGCGCCATTGTCCGGATCGCGGAAGGCCGTCACATGATCGACCCCCATCACCGCGCCGAGTATCTGCTTCGTCTCTCCGGATGCGGTTTCCGCCACCAGGAGAGTAACAGCCGGGTGCGTATCGGCGCAGTATCCTTCCCGCAAGGGAACCATTCCACGCGCCGCATAAAGACGGTTAATCTCCGTCTCATCGTCGCCGGTCGCCTGCCTAACGACAACACCGCGATCTCCGTCTTCCGGCAATTCCGCATCAAGCTGTAACCGGAAGGCATGCGACGGGTCGAGAAATAGCGCCTGCGGCGCCATGGACAGAACCACATGCGGCTCGCGCACATAGAAAGCGATATCGCGCTCGCCGACGGTTTCCTCCAGAAGGCGATCGGCAACCTGCTCTGGACTATCGAATGTCTGGCCGAACAATAGACGGCCCCAGCCGCAATCCACCGTCGCCGCACGACGGCGCACGGCGCGCGGCGGCGCCCCCCATTGCTGCAGCGATAGAGGAGTATCCCCATCCCGCATCGCCTGTTGCTCCCGGTTAGGCGCCACTGTCGCCATGATCTCCTCCCAGCCTTAAAGGTTGTGCTGTTGCAGCCACATCTCCAGCAGAGCCACCTGCCAAAGCTTCGAGCCCCGCAGCGGCGTGATATGGCCCTTTGGGTCATTCAACAGCTGATCGACGTAATCGCGCTGAAACAAGCCGCGCTCGCGGGCGCGGCTGCCATGCAGAATGTCGCGCACCATTTCCAGATACGGACCCTCGATGTATTTCAGTGCGGGAACCGGGAAGTACCCCTTAGGACGGTCTATGACTTCATGCGGCAGCAGTTTGCGGCCGACATCCTTCAGTATCCCCTTGCCACCATCGCGCAGTTTCTGCTCCGGCGGTATGCGAGCTGCCAGCTCCAGAATATCGTGGTCGAGGAAGGGCACGCGCGCTTCCAGCCCCCAGGCCATGGTCATGTTGTCGACGCGCTTGACCGGATCGTCCACCAGCATCACCAGGCTGTCCAGGCGCAGAGCCTTGTCTACTGCCTTGCTGGCGCCGGGAAGCCCGAAATGGCCGGCAACAAAAGCCGTGCTGTAATCTTCCGTGGCGTAGGCGGAATTGATTGCCTGCAGATATTCCGCGTGGTCGCGATCGAAGAAGACCCGCGCATAATCACGGACCGGGTCGTTTGAGTCGAGGAGAGGCGGATACCAATGATAGCCGCCGAATACCTCATCGGCGCCCTGGCCGCTTTGCACCACGCGGACATGCTGGGACACCTCTTCCGACAGCAGGAAGAAACCAACATTGTCATAGGAGACCATCGGCTCCGACATGGCATCGATTGCTTTCGGCAGCGCGTCCAAAAGCCGCTTGGACCGCACGAATATCTTGTAATGCTCGGTGCCGAAATGACGAGCGATCAGATCAGAGTAAACAAATTCATCGCCCTTCTCGCCATTGGCCTCCTCAAAACCGATGGAGAAAGTCTTCAGCCCTGTCTGACCAGCTTCGGCCAGCAACGCGACGATCAAGCTGGAATCGAGGCCGCCGGACAGCAGCACGCCGACAGGAACATCAGCGACCATGCGGCGCTCGACAGCGGTTTTGAGACTTGCGTGAACCCTCTCCTCCCAGACCGATGCCTCGGTTTCCACGTCCGCCGCGCTGCGGTCGTAATCAACGGTCCAATAGACGTGGTTGGTGCGCCGGCCATCGGGTTCGAAAACCGCGACCGTTGCCGGCGGCATCTTTTTGATCCCATTCAGGATTGTAAAAGGTGCCGGCACGACGGCATGAAACGTCATGTAATGGTGCAGAGCCACCGGATCGATGCTGGTATCCACATCCCCGGCCGCCAGCAACGCCGGAAGCGAAGATGCGAAGCGAAGCATCCTGCCTGGCTTTTCGGCCAGATAAAGCGGCTTGATCCCGAGCCTGTCACGTGCCAGGGCTAGCCGGCCTGTTTCGCGTTCCAGCACCGCGAAAGCAAACATCCCATAGAAGCGTTTCGGCGCGTCGATCCCCCAGGCATGCCATGCCTTGAGAACCACTTCCGTATCGCCTTCGGAGAAAAACCGGTATCCCAGGCCTTCAAGCTCTTTGCGAAGAGTCTGATAATTGTAAATGCATCCGTTGAACGCCAATGTCAGACCCAGTTCGGAATCCACCATCGGCTGCTGTGCGCGCTCGCTCAAATCGATGATCTTCAACCGGCGATGACCGAGCGCAGCGCGGCCTTGGGCGGCATAACCCGCAGCATCAGGCCCGCGCGCCGCGAGCCGGCCTGTCATCCGTGCTACAGAAGCAATATCTGCATGACTGCCATCGAATCGGACTTCGCCGCTAATGCCGCACATCGGATCTCCAAGAGTGATTTGCCTCGCCAGACGATGCTGGCGGTAATGTCGCGTGGGCGGCTTCGTTGGAAGCTGCCCAGAATCAGGATAGGAAAGCGTGCAGGATGACGTAGAGCCACACGCTTCGATTTCAAATTTATGCTCGGAAGATGGCCGATTTTATGGCGCAAATCGGAGGATAAGATGACGGGGACGCCGGCTCTCACCCGTCAGGATTGATCTGCTTATTTAAAACCCTCGCAGGTTTTATCTCATTCATGTTCTTCGCGTTTTCCTGACCACGTGCATGGTCGAATGCTTCGAGAAGATCAGCCGTGTCTTCAATGGCAACGAATCGGTCGGCTGGTTGTGCTAAAAGCCGCGCCTGCCTTTCCTCATATTCCGCCGGCGTGACTGTCAGGAAGAATTTCGTGAGCGACTCAATATATGGCTCTGGAAAGCTCCATCCCACGCCCAACTGATCAACAAGGCTCCCCACCTCAAATCCATTGGCGGCAAGGCAAGGCACGCCAAAATAACCGGCCTCATAGAAGCGGCAGGGCAGCAGCCAGCGGGAATTATGCTCGGTGTTTTCGAGATCGAGCGCCCAGCAGAAATCGGTATCTCCGTAAATCCGCGGCAGATCGTCCGGATTTATATAAGGGCCTTCATAGACCATGTTGCGCAATCTGGAGATGGCTGCATTAAAATACTCACCATCCACCGTCGTCAGCACGCCATAGAACTTGAAAAGCACCACGCCTTGCAGGCGCTCGGCCAGCCGGACGATCAGGTCTATCGTGTCATGTCCCCGGATCAATCCGCAGTATGACACTGTCCATCGATAGCCATCGCTGCGCGGAACACCAATTCCCCTTTTTGCCGGCGTGGCATCGGGTATGCGCTGTATCGAAAGCGGCAGCTTGTTTTCCAACAGATACCACGAGCCGCTATAGCCCTGGATCGGGGCAAAATAATTGCGGACGAAGGCGGGCGATGACACCACGAGAAGATCTGTTTTCCGCAGGCCATATCGCTCGGCCGCGCGGATCAGGCGAGACATCAGCCCCGTTCCCACGAAGATCGGCTGGATATCGAGAACCTCATAGATGATCGGAACCGCCCTGCGGATCACCAGCCTGGCAAAAAGCGCAAGCAGCAGTTGGTCAATATTTCGGGCGTAGAAGATATCCGCATCCTGGAAGACTCGACGATGCGCAATCAGCCCAGGCAGGGCGGCTAGCAACGCGAACAGCCGCTGCGTGTAGCGGCCATCCTGGGTTCTACCAAGTGTTAAGCAGCGCCAGGGCGGCTGGAATTCTGTGTTGTAGCGGTCACGGCGAAACCCGATCACGACGAGTTCACTACCTTGCTCCAGCAAGGCCTCTGCGCGCGTGATGGTGCTCGTGTCACTGATCTCTGGTGTGAAGTAGACGATCTTGCGTGGCATGCCTAGGTACGCGATCACCAGTCCTCCTCCTAACTCTTGGAAATCAACCTCCAAAAATCACCGACGAAATAAGGCGCGCCAACTAGAAAACTGTGACTAATCCGTGCGTTCACACTTTCGCGCGGCCTCGTCTCTGGGGTCGTCCGTTACCGCCAGTCACAGGTTGATCACTGGCAAGCCCACGGGCCCTACAGGACTATGTCGCCACCGCCATCCCCTTGAGGTTCCATGTGACTACGATCGTCGAGCCCGCCCACACGGCTCCTGAGTTGCCCGGATCAGTTCCGGGAGTTTCGGGATTCCGCGACGTCTCCGGCCATGGCTCCGGCTTGGCCGGGAAGAAGCTGCGCTTCGAGCGCGCAGCTATCTGCAGCATTTTCGGCGATCCGCTGGATCGCCGGACATGGTCTTCGGCTCCCTTCAACATCGCCCGCCGGCTGCAGCAATACGGCGTGGCCGTGGAGGGATTCAGCACCGGCATCCCACGCGGCGAGTTGGCCGTGCTGGCTGCCCATTACACGCTGCGCGGCTATGGCGCACCACGCAACAGCGAGGCCGTGCTCCGCTCGCCGCCCGCACGACGGCATGCCGCGGATCGCCTTGCGCTGGCCCTGCGCCGGCGCGGCATCCAGCATGTCATCCATACCGGCACGATGGATCTGCTGCCCAGCCGCCATGCGCCTGAGCTAAAGCATTACCTTTATTGCGATCAGACCTGGGCTCTGTCCCTCCTGTATCGTCCGGACCGGGACAGCTATCGTCCTCGTGCGGTGGAGGCCTTCGATCTGCTGGAGGCGGAGTCGCTCGCTTGTGCTGAGCATATCTTCACCTTCGGCACCTATGTCCGCGATCACATCATTGACCATTACGGCATTCCTGCCGAGAAGGTGACGGCGGTGGGCTCGGGGATGGGAGAGATCGAGCCCAACCACGAGCCAAAGGATTACACCCAGCCCCGGCTGCTTTTCGTGGCGAAACACCTGTTCGCTGCCAAGGGCGGGCATCTGCTGCTGGATGCCTTCCGCATTGCCCGGACACACCGGCCGGATCTGACCCTGACCATCGTGGGCGACGAGCGCAGCCGGCCCTTCGTACCCGATGAGCCAGGAATCATCTTCCGCGCCCATGTACCCTGGACGGAACTGCAGCAGCTGTTTCGGGACGCCACGCTGTTCACGCAGCCGATGCTGAACGATCCCTGGGGCCAGGTTTATCTTGAGGCGCTGCTGTCACGCACCCCGGTGCTCGGACTCCGCCGCAATGGTTTGCCCGAGATCACCGAGGATGGCCGGCACGGCTTCCTGGTCGACAAGGCCGAGCCCGAGGCGGTCGCCGCCGCCATTCTTGACGCCATCTCGGATCCCGAGCGGCTGTCCCGCATGGGTATCAGCGGCCAGCAGCATGTCCTTCGCTCCTACTCCTGGGACATCGCCGCGCAACGTATCGCATTCGTTTGAGGAAACGCCCCATGGTGCAGGCGAACCGGCGCGAAGACGCCGGTCGCCGCCCCCGGACCACCCCGGACAAAACAACGACAGAGGACGTACTCATGGTCGACAAAGTAGCACTCATTACCGGCGCCACTGGACAGGACGGTGCCTATCTTTCCGAATTTCTGCTGAATCAGGGTTACGTGGTTCACGGTGTGAAGCGGAGATCGTCATCGATCAACACCCAGCGAGTCGATCACCTCTATCGCGATCCGCACGAGCCAGGTGTCCGCTTCTTTCTGCATTACGGCGATATGACAGATTCCACCAACATCATTCGCCTGATCCAGGAAACCCAGCCCACCGAAATCTACAACCTGGCGGCGCAAAGCCACGTTCAGGTCAGCTTTGAGACGCCGGAATACACCGCCAATACCGACGCGCTGGGCACCCTGCGCATCCTGGAAGCGATCCGCATCCTCAAGATGGAAGATCGCGTCCGCTTCTACCAGGCATCGACCTCGGAACTGTTCGGCAAGGTCCAGGAAATCCCGCAGCGTGAGACGACGCCCTTCTATCCGCGCAGCCCATATGCTGCAGCCAAGCTCTATGCCTACTGGATCACGGTGAACTACCGTGAGGCTTATAACATCCACGCCTCCAACGGCATCCTGTTCAACCATGAATCGCCGATCCGGGGCGAGACTTTCGTGACTCGCAAGATCACGCGCGCCGTGGCCGCGATTGAGCAGGGGCTGCAGAAATGCCTCTATCTCGGCAACATCGACTCCAAGCGCGACTGGGGTCATGCTCGCGACTACGTCGAGGGCATGTGGCGCATCCTGCAGCAGGACAAGCCAGACGATTACGTTCTGGCAACCGGCGAAGTGCACTCGGTGCGCGAATTCGTCGAACTTGCTTTCCGCCACATCGATCGCGAGATCGTCTGGGAGGGTAAGGGCGTCGATGAAAAAGGCCACTGCAATCGCACCGGCGACGTGCTAGTCGCCGTCGATCCGATCTACTACCGGCCGACCGAAGTGGACTTCCTGCTCGGCAACCCGGAGAAGGCCAAGAAGCAGATCGGCTGGGAGCACAAGACGACCTTCGAGCAATTGGTTGCTGAAATGGTCGAAGCCGACCGGATCAGCTTGCAGCAGAGCGAGTACAGCAATGCCCGATAAAGTCCCCTACTCCCTGGCTGGCAAGCGTGTATGGGTTGCCGGCCATCGCGGCCTTGTCGGCTCGGCTCTGGTGCGGCGCCTGAAAAGCGAGGATTGCACTATTCTGACGGCATCCCGTCAGCAGGTGGATCTGCGCTCGGCCGAGCAGGTGAATTTCTGGATGCGGGAGACCCGGCCGCAGGCCGTGTTCGTCGCGGCCGCCCGGGTCGGCGGCATCCACGCCAACGACACGCGCCCCGCCGAATTCATCTACGATAACCTGATGATCGAGGCGAATGTCATCGAGGCGGCGCACCGTTACAATGTCGAAAAGCTGGTCTTTCTTGGCTCGTCCTGCGTCTATCCTCGCATGGCGCCACAGCCCATTCCGGAATCGGCCCTCTTGTCGGGCGAACTGGAATCGACCAATCAATGGTACGCCGTCGCCAAGATCGCCGGCATCAAGCTGGGCCAAGCCTATCGGCGTCAGTATGGCTGCGACTTCATTTCGGTGATGCCCTCCAACCTGTATGGTCCGGGCGACAATTTCGATCTGATGCATAGCCATGTGATTCCAGCGCTGATTGCCAAATTCCATCGCGCCTATGTGCAGGAGACAGAAACGGTGGAGGTCTGGGGCAGCGGCAAGGTGCTGCGGGAATTCCTTTATGCGGACGATGCCGCCGATGGCATCGTTTTCGCCATGAAGAACTATTCCGAGGAAGAGATCATCAACCTCGGCTCCGGTCAGGAAGTGACCATTCGCGAGCTGGCCGAGACGATCGGAAAAGTGGTCGGTTACCGCGGCCGCCTGGCGTTCGATACCAGCAAGCCTGATGGCACGCCGCGCAAAGTGGTCGATGTCAGCCGCATGGCCAAACTGGGCTGGCGGGCGCAGACCTCGCTTGAGGACGGCCTGCGTCAGACCTATCGCTGGTATGTATAGAATATCGCCCCGTCGGATATCACCCAGGAAGGCCGGCCTTCGCTGGTACGGGCCTAAAGATACCGTCAGCCTTTACGCGCCGCCGACGGGGACACCATCTTCGTCGGTTTGCGGCGCACCCTTCTTGATCCGCAGCCGCCCCTGAGCATCCACCCAAAGCCGGTACTCGCCGAGCCGCGGCAAATTGCGACTGCGCCAGTCGGAGCCGAATCGCATGCCGCCGTCGCCGCCTGCGATCTCGATCGCCTCAAAGCCGTTTTCCGTCTCCACCCGGCCCAGACAGCCGATCAGCGTGGCCTGCGCCTTCTCTCTGTTGCCGCTGAGCTTGGCGAGGCCCGCGCCCTTGGCCTTGCCACCGCCCATGCCAGTGCATCCCACCATGGTCAACTGGGTCGCGATATAGGTGCGGATAAGGCCGGTCTGCTTATAAATCGAATAGGCCGTACAGCCGACCAGGGTGCCGAAATTCCGCAGGTAAATCCCCGCATCGCCAGATGAGAAATCCTTGGCCGCCTCGTGGTTATTCTCAAAGCCGCAATGGGACAGCAAGGTGCAGCCGTTGTCGGCCAGCAGACCGAACTGCTTGTTCAGCAGGAAATAGCAGCCGTTGAAGCTTATGTCATAGCAGCGGCGCATCTCGACGCCATGCTTGCCGTTGCCGCCGAAGATACTGCCGAAGACATGAACGGCGGAAAGGATGCCGGCATTCTTGCCGTGGGCAAAGGTAGCGCCATTGCCACGATTGTCGCGGAAGTAGCAGTTGATCAGCTGCCCTTCGAAGATATTACCGACCATATTGCAGCCATCGCCACCACAATTCTGCACGAACACATCGCGCAGGCAGAAATTGTAGAAGTATTTTCCATTAACCTCACAGGTGATGGCGATGCCATGGCCGTCTTTCCCCGAGCCTTTGATTTCCAGCCCTTCGACAAGGACGAAGCGTACGGTCGCGTTACTTTCCAGCTCGACGACATTGCTGCCGTCCTCGATGGTTGAGATTAGCCGGGCACCATGGGCGATGATGCCACTGTTGCGGGTCATGTGATTGCGCGGCGCGATCCGCAAGGTGCGGCTGATCCGGTAATTACCTGGCGGGATTGTTAGGATGCCCGGATGTTCGTGGAGAAAGGTGGCATCCATTGCGCGCTGCAATGCCGGCGTGTCGTCGGTGGAGCCGTCTCCGACCACCCCGAATTCTGCGGCCGACAATGTCCGGCCCGGCCGAAGGGTACTGGCATCCTTTGGCGCTGCGAAGGCAGACGATGTGAGCATGCCTGTTAGTGCCGCACCGCTACCGAGTGAAAGGATATGCCGTCTATCCATAACAACCTCAGGGATGATGGGCCAAACCGGGATTTCGTAGTCTGTTGCCGACACGTAGCTGCCTGATCTGATGGCGCGCCTGCGGCACCGGCACCACGGTCGGGCCGCTTACGCGGGTACAGACGATACTTAATCCGGCAGCCAGCAGAAGAACCACCCAGGTCTTGGGGCCGACATAGGCGCCGGAGGCCTGACCGAAGATCACCCAGAAAGCCCAGCAGAAGAGCACGCTGGGCACGCTCAGAACCCGCAGCCAGGCCGTGTGCGCCGCCAGCACAACAATGCCCCAGACCAAACCGAGATATATCCAGTGCAGCCAGAAATAGTTGGTGATCACCTCGGACACCTTGCTAAACTTCCAGGCTGCCGAGTAATGGGCCGATTTGACGAAGGTGTTGATCACCAGTTCGTTGATGAAGGGCTCGCCCGTAAGACCGGCGCCGGCCCAGGGATAGACCCGCAACACTTCCATCGCGACCAGGACCGGGCCGATCACGCGATAGAAGAAGCTGGGATCCTCGCCGGAGGCGATCTGGTTGAAGCGCTCGGCAAATAGCGTCGTACCGAGCAGGACGAAAACGATCAGCAGGATCGCGCCGACGATCAAAATCGCAGTCCGGTATCCCGGAATCAGCCGGTGGCGTGGCGTCACCAGTGGCGTAATGAAGAAGTAGTACGGCGGCAGTACGAGCAGCGCCAGCAACAGCGTCGGACCAGGCATCGCGACCAGGCCGATACCCAGGAATGCCGCGAAGATCAGGAGGCGCCAGCGAGTGGCCGTGATGATGAACCAGGCCGACAGGAACAGCGTATAGCCAAACGTCACCGCCGAAGGCTCGGAGGTAAACAGCTTCGGCCGCACTTTGCCGTAGAGCATCTGGTCTCGCAGGTCGGATTCATAGACGCCGTGATCGTAGATCGTCACCCGCACGGCATCGCTCACTGCCTTGAGCGGCGTGTATTGCTCGAGGAAGCAACCGACGACGATGAAGACGAGGAACCAGAAGAACAGGCCTGCGAGTTGCTTGCGGCTGGCCTCCAGTATGGTCAGAAACATCGCATAGCCGATTACAAGGGAGTAAACGAGCTGGATCAGGCCCGTGAATCGCTTCCCCAGAAATCCATAATCCGTGGCCGACAGGATCGCCGCGATATAGATGACGATCACCATCAACAGCACCGACAGATGCAGCGGCACGATGCGGTCGCGGCGGCGCCAGAGCAGAACGATACCCGCCAATCCGGAAGGTGCCGACGGGAAAGGCACGCCTTGCGCGACAGGGATTGAAACACCGAGATAAATCCCGATGAAAAAGATGATCAGCAGCGCCAGGTCGACGCCACCTAAACGCCGCTCTGCAGTCGCCGCAATCATAATGACCCCACGGCTTTGACGAGCTGGTGGCCCCGGCTGGTCCAGTCGAAATAGCTGTTGCACGCATCAAAAGCGCGGTCCTGCAAACTGTTCAAGCGATCAAAGTCATCGATGACCCTCAGAACACCGCGTGCCAGCGCCTCATGATTCGGGTAGAGAAGGATGCTTTCCTCGTTCTGCAGCGGCACACCAGCGACCGAGCCGTTAAGCGCCAGAATGGGCATCCGGTTGAAGACATAGTCGAGAACCTTCAGCTTGAAGCCGCCGCCATGGCGCTCCGGAACCAGGGCGATCCGCGCCTCCCGCATGAAGCCATCCACGTCCGGCACGGTGCCGGTAAAGGTAGTGGCCTTGACCTGTGGACGCAGCCTTTCCAAAAAGGTTTCGTCGGCGCTGCCAACCACCTGCAGCTCCGCGCCATGGGCAGCGAAGAGCGGATCGGCGACAGCGACGAATTCCTCAAGGTTCATGCGCTTGGCGATCCAGTCGAAACTTCCGACTATGATGGCCCGGCGCGGCAGCGCTTCGGTGATGCGGCGCTCGGCTAGCCGGAAGCCATCGTAGCCCGGCGTAATGACCTCAATGCGGACATCCGGCCGGTCCTTCAGATAAAGATCGCGATCTTCCGGCGTGATCGCAGTGATCAGATCTGCGGCCCAAACCAGCCGACGCTCCAGAATGCCGGCCTTGGCGGCGTCGTACGCCAGTGCCTGACGCTTCAGAATATGGGTCTGGCTGCGCGCAATGCCACGCCTGACGCTGGCCTCGTGATTATGCGAGACATAAACGATCTTCGGCCGACGACCATTGCGATAATGGCGCAGCACCGGATCCAGCGCCCAAGCGGCGGAGATGCCATCAAAAACGATGACATCCCAGCGATCGGCTTCAAGCCGCTCTTTCAGCATCTTGCGCAGTTCCGGGGTCCAGCCTCGGTCGGCGATATGCGGCAGAGACGACATAAGGCTCGTCCAGCTGGGCCGCGAATGAGGCTCTGCCAGCCACCAGCGCACCGATCCGTCCCATCGCCCATGATGGGAGGTATCCCCCAGTCTCGCCAGCCCTAATACTTCAATCTGCGCTCCGGTTGCGGTTACTGCGTCGATCAGGCCACCTGAATAGACGTACTGACCATTATGCCTTGGTTCCGGATTGGCCAAGGTCAGCCAAAGGCATCGCATAGTCTTAATATGCCTGCCTTCCTGTGAATCCGCCGAAGATCGTGCGGAAAATGATCGTCAGATCGAGCCATACAGACCAATTCTCTATGTAATGCAGGTCGTGCTCGACCCGCTTTTCGATCTGCTCCACGGTTTCGGTCTCGCCACGCCAGCCATTGATCTGGGCCCAACCGGTGATGCCTGGCTTCATGCGGTGGCGTGCGTAATAGGTCGGAACGGCATCCTGATAGAGCAATCCTCCCGCCTTGGCCGCCAGCGCATGCGGCCGCGGGCCGACCACCGACATTTCTCCGCGCAGCACATTGATGAATTGCGGCAACTCATCAAGGCTGGTGCGACGCAGGAAAGCACCGAGCCGCGTGACGCGCGGATCGTTGCGCCGCGTGAGCTGTTCGGCATTGGCGTCGGTTGCATGCTGATACATGGTACGGAATTTCAGCACCTCAATGAGCTGGTTGTTCAGCCCATAGCGCTTCTGCCGGAAGAAAACTGACCCCGGACTGTCCAGCTTGATGAGAATGGCGATCGCCGCCAGGATCGGCGCGATCATGACGAGGATCGCGCCCGCTACAATACGGTCTTCGATCGACTTGGCTACGCCGCGCCAATCGCGCAGTGGCTGTTCCTCGACACCGAGCAGCGAAACGCCCGCCAGCTTCTGCAGCTGAACCCGCGGCAGCCGGAAGCCGAACTGATCGGGGCAGAGGCAGACATCCACCGCCACCTGACGCAGCTTTGCCAGAAGGCCGTCCATGCGCCGTTCGGCCGACAAGGGCAGAGCGACAACCACCATATCGATCCGCCGCTGGCGGACATGCTCGATCAGATCATCGGCTGTGCCGCGAATGGGATGTCCCATGCAGCTGGAGGCCAGCCGGGACAGCCGGTCGTCATAGACACCAACGATCTCAACATCCGGATCGGCCTCGGCATTGATCCGGCGCAGCAGCCGCTGGCCGATCGGGCCGCTGCCCAGCACCGCCACACGCTGGCGCAGCCGCCCCTGCTCACGCCAGCGCTGAATAGCGCCGGCGAGAACCAGACGCCCCGCCGATGTTGTGGCAAATCCGCCGCCGATCCAGGCAAGCAGCCACAATCCCTGGCTCTGCGGCGACGAGAGGCCGTAAAGGAGAGGAATGGCGACGGCAGCTGCAGTAACGGTCCAGGCCAAGACCAGCCGGCAGACGGCCATGTATGGCCGCCGCGTGAATTCGATGCGATAGAGCCCCGACAGATGCATGAGGTTGATCAGCAGCAGAGCGCCGAAGCCGCAGACCAGCAGGTCATAAGCCGCCGGGACCGCCCAGTCTGACACGGCAATCAGGGCCAAAGGCCCAGCAATCACAGCAACCGCCGCATCGAAGGCACGCAGGATGCCGGCAACGATGGCAAACGACACGGGCTTGGCAACCTGTGCCGAGCGGGCAAATGTCTGGATGCCCGCTTGTTTGAACTGGGCATGGATATGCGCAGGAGCTGCCCGTCCTTCGCTACTCCAAGTCTCACTTCGAGCCTCGCCTGCACGAGTGTCGGCATTGCGAGCGGAAACGGCGTAGGCGACCGGCCGTGGCGTGGCCCGCCGGTCGGCCGGGTATGCAATCACCTTGGATCGGCTGTCGGCCAATGGCCTGACAAGGACGTCTTGCGCCATGTATAGCCCCTTTGCCACTCAAAGTTGGAACGCGCATCTTCGGCTTTTGCAGTGCCGAAGATCTGCTGTCCGATGTGCCACAAGGCCCTAAAACGGTGTTGTGACTAAGCTGAGGCCGTGCAGAAGCGGCACTGCTTCTCGCTCAAGACGTGCGCAAACTGCCAAAGACATGCGCGGCGAAGGCCTCGGGCGTACGGTCAGAAATGAAGTTCCGCGCCGCCGCCGCATCGATGAAATGCTGCGGCCCCTTTGCCACCATCTGCTCGATAGCGGCCGCCAATTGGGCGGGCTGCGTCACATCCGCCGCCAGACCCAGCCGGTAATCCTGTACCAGCCTACCGACCAGACCGTAATCCTGGGTCAACAGCGGTTTGCCCGCGCGCGCTGCCCAAAGCACGACGCCGCTCGACCCCACGAAACGCTGATACGGCGCCAGGACGACATCGCAGCGATTGACCAAGGCATTAATCTCGTCACTGCTGAGCCAACGATCCTCAAGATGGAGCCAAAGATCGGGCTGATCGCGCGCCAGCTCGGCCTGCTGCTGGGCCAGCTGCTCGCCCAGTTCCGGGGCGACCTTGCCGGCGATCACCACCGCCGTACGCGACGCCATCTCAGGTGACAACTGCCGCAGCGCCATCATCAGATGAAGAATGCCCTTGCGCGCAGTCAACACTCCGAACAGGAGGAACACAACGCGTCCCGTGGGTAGCGGGATCGGCAAGGTCAGGGCCGAGGAAGCCGCGGGCGGTGGATATACCGGATCCGGCAGGGCATGAACCTTGTGGCCGCCAAGATATCGGCGGGCGGCATAATCGGGAAAGAACGGATCGAGCGACAGAACCACATTGAGCGCGCCATTCAACAGCATCAACCGATAGAGCACGGCTTTGCGAAGATCGCGGATCCGTTCCGCCAGCGTAGGCCGATAGGCACCAAGGGACGGATAATGCACTGAAGGACGGAACAGGATGCCGCTCAGCTTGCGCCCCGCTGCGCCCAGCCCAAAGGCCAGCGGCAGCGACAAGTGGTCGAGTGACAGAAAGCAGCCGACATCGGCTCCCGTCAGACGCAGATAACGCCGCATCACCCACCAGCGGGAGAACCCGCTGACCGGCAGCATCCGATGGGTGCAGAACCGCTGTTCATTGGGGCTCAAGGATACAAGCCGGATGCGGTCGCGCAGGCTGACCGGCACGTCATCCATCAAGGCCCGCCGCAGCTCTCCTGCGACTACGAACCAGATTTCCTCAATCTGCTCCTGGCCAGCCAGGTTATGCATCAGGTGCAGCAGCCATTCGCGGGGATGACCATCCTTGTCCGGCTCCAGCACCAGCACGCGCAGCCGCTGCGGCTCCAGACTGCCGACAGTTTCCAGACGCTGCAGGGTCTCGCCGAACTTGGTCAGCAACATTTGTTTTGAATGCGCCCGCTCGATGAAGGCCCGGCCATTTTCACCCATATCGCGCCGCAGGCCCGGCGAATTGAGCAGCTTGAGCGTGGCATCCGACAGCGCTGTGCGGTCGTTCGGCGGAACGCAGATGAAGGCGTTGGTTTCCTTGCACAACCGCCACAGCGAACTACCCGGGTGGGCAGTTGCGATGAACGGCCGGCCCGCGGCCATAATACTGTAGATTTTCGAAGGAATGGCGAAATCGGCCGCCGAAGGCTTTTGCGGCACCAAATGAATGTCGCCCACCGCAAGGCCGTCGTTGAGTTCGTCGCGCGGCAGCAGATCGGCAAATTGCACGTTGCATAAGCCGCGGTCAGCCGCCATCAACGCCAGATCACGGCGCTCGCTGCCATCGCCGCGCAGCAGAAGTTTCACCTCAGGCCGCAGGGATGCCAGATCTTCAGCCAGCGCCATCACCTGCTCCAGGCCCTGCTTGCGGCCCAGATTGCCGCTGTAGAGCAGCGTCGCAGCGCGATCGTCGTTTACCGGGCGCGGCTGGATCCGGTCGGTATCGACCCATATCGGCATGATTTCGATCGGCACCTCGACGCCGATCTGCCGCAGCTGATTCTGCATCTCCGTCGTCAGAACGAAGACCGCAGCGGTGCGGTTCAGCGTGATACGCTCGCACCAGCGCATCAGGCGCAGCATGAAGCCGGATCGCACCATGCTCAGCCCGGCTGCCAGGCCGGACTGAATGTCATGCACGACGGCGACATGATGTCCCTTCCGCCGCGTCGCCAGCACGCCCAGCATGACCGCGAAGATGGACGGCGAAAACGATATGACTAGATCGTGCCGCCGTATGCGGCCACTCAGCAATGCGCAGACACCTGCGACGAAAAACAGGAATTCGCTGATGATCCGCAAGATTGCCGACCGCTTGCGTGGAATCCAGTTCCGCAACCGCTCGATAACAACGCCCTGCTCTACCACCCGCTTTGGCGCCGATGCATTGAACGCCTGAAAATCGGACAGGTTGGGATAATGCGCAGGGCCGGTCAGCACCGTTACCGCCCGCCCGCGCTGCGCCAGCCACTCCGCCATGTCGGAGCAATAGGGCGCAGAGCCGATCACTTCAGGCTTGAAATGCTGAGTGACGATCAGAACCGGATTGGCCATGCGACTATGCCCAGTCGGCAGTCTTAACCAGCATCGGTCTTTCGTATTCGTAGCTCAAATGGCTGACCGCATATTTGCGGTACTGCTTGGGGTCGACGCGTGCCAGCACGATGCCAGCCACATCCGCGTTGACCTCGACCAGCTCCTTCAGTCCATCCATCACAGTTTCGCGCTTGGTGTTGCCCCAGCGGACCACGAAGGCGACCTTGTCGACCATGCGGGCCAGCGTCAGAACCTCCGCCCCCACCAGCACCGGTGCTGTATCGATGAGAATGAGGTCGTAACGCGGCGCCAGAGCATTAAGGATCAGGCGCATACGTTCGGAGGTGAGATAGCGCATCGCCTCCGGCGTGAACATGCCGGCGGGGATCACATCGACGCCTGAAAGAGAGTCCGTGAAGATCGCCCGGTCCAGATTGTCCTCCTCGTCCCGCAGCAGCGACGCAAGGCCGCGGCCATTGGCGCAGCGGAAAAGCTGATGCAGTCGGGGATTACGCCAGTCGCAGTCGATCAGCAGCACACGCCGCCCCTGGCTCGCCAGCATGCGGCCAAGCGAGGCAACCAGCACCGATTTGCCTTCGCCAGGCACGGCCGAGCCGAACATCACCGTCTTGGGTGATTCTGCGGCTTCCGACAGCTCAAGGCCGATATGCAGCTTCCTCAGTGCCTCGGTATAGGGCGAGATCGGCCGTCGCAGTACATGGACTACCGGCTCCATCCGCCCGCGCATGGCGGGCACAAGAGCAAGCACCGGCAGGCCAGTCATGGCTTCGATCTGATCGCCGCGCCGGAAGGTCATATCAGCGCTGTCACGCAACAGAGCGATGATGATGGCAATCAATGCGCCGCCCAGCACGCCAAGGAAGACGATCAGTGTCTTGGGCGGGAAGGCCGGGAAATTCGGCGGCGCCGCCGACGAGATCAGCTTCGCATTCGGCTTCGCCAGTTGATCCTGGCCGATGGTCTCCTTGGCGCGGCTCAGCATCTGCTCGAGCAGATTACGGTTCACCGTCGCTTCACGCTCCAGCGCATCCAGCCGAATCTGCTTCTCGTTTACGCCACCCAGGCGGTTCTGCAACCGCTCGAAATTCTGGCGCAGGGCTTCATAACGCGCACCGGTCGTGCGGGCTTCGTGACGCAATCCTCCTATGATGCTGTTGATCTCGGCCCGGATCTTGCGGCGCACGTCGGCCACTTCGGCCTTGGCGCGAATCACCTGCGGATGCTGCGGCCCGAACTCTTCGGAAAGTTCAGCCAAGCGCGCGGCGGCAGCGGCCTCCTGTTGCTTCAGGCCTTGAATGGTGGTGGAGTTCAGCACCTCAGGGACGCTTTCGCCTGTTAAGCCTGTCTTGCTCAGCGCCATGGCTTCGCTCAAGCGCGCATCCGCCTCAGCCTTCGCGGTCTGCGCCAGGATGAGCTGGGTGTTCAACTCAGTGAGTTGCTGGGTGGTGACGCCGACATTAGCGCCTTTGTACAGGCCATTGGCGCGACGGTATTCCTCGACAGCACGGTCGGATTCCTCCACCTGCTGGCGCAAGGCGGCAATGCGTTCGGCCAGGAACTGTTCAACCTCTTCGGTGGCCGCAACCTTATCTGCGCGTTGCCGGGCGAGATAAGCATCGGCAAGGGTATTCGCAACCTTGGCGGCCAGATACGGATCCTGCGACTGCACCTGGATGCTCAGCACATGCGAGCGGCCCAGTGTCGCAACCTCGATCCGGTTCAGCAGCGTGTCGATGACGATATTCATCTCACGCTCTTCTGGGCTGATCGGATCTTCGCCCGCCGTTTGCTGATTGCCTTGCAATGCAGCCAGCCAGCTTTCTGGCAGGTAGTTGAGCGGATTCAGATAGGACACGATCTTCGCCGGCAGCGACGGCTCGCGCAGCAACGGATTGAATTCCGGGTTTTCGATCAGCCCAAGCTTCTCGATGGTCTGCCGCGCGATGTCGCGCGACATGATGATGAAGCTTTCATTCTGCACCCGATCTGAGTCCGGGCTCATATCGGCGATGATCGCTTCGATATTCAGGGCCCGCATCGGCGGCAGGCCGACCAGAACACGCGACTCCGCCACGTAGTAGGACGGCATCTGCTTGACGATGACCACCGAGAGCGCAGCGAAGACAGCCGTGATCACGAGGATCATCAGCCGGTACCGCCACAGCTTGCGCAGCACATCGAGGAAGGTGGGAGGTTCAGGCGGCGGAGCCGCGTAAACCGGCGGAGGAGCTGCAGGCGTACCGACAGCATGCGCGGCCGGTTGCCACCGAGGACGGAGGCGGTCAGGTAAGGCCATTAGAAGTATCGCTCGCGAACGGTTATGACATCTCCGGGAAGCACCGGCGTTTCAGGTGTTGCGGTGAGTTTCTGCTTTTCGCCGTTTTCACCGGTGCGGGTGAGGTAGAAGGAGTTCTCCCTGGCGCGATAGGTGAACCCGCCTGCCAGCGCGACGGCATTGATGATGGTCATCCCCGAGACATACGGATAGCTGCCCGGGGTGCGCACCTCGCCGACGATGTAGAAGGGTCGGTAAGTCAGCACTTCCACACTGACGCTGGGGTTTTTCAGATAATCGGGCTTCAACTTGCCGATCAGCGCCTGCTCCAGGCCTTTGGCGGTCAAGCCGCCGGCCTGCACCTGGCCGATGAGCGGATAGGACAGCATCCCGCTGCCATCGACCTGGAATTCGCCCGTCAGTTCAGGCTGCCCGTATACGGTGATGCGGACGCGGTCACCCGATCCGAGCGTGTAGCCTTCGGTGAGCTGTCCCGGCAGGGCGGTCGTCGGCTGCGACTGCTGTGATGCCGATATCGGCCCGGCCGGGGTCTGATTGGTCTGAGCCCAACCCGAATCGAGAGCGACGAAGGTAGCCGCCCAAAGCATCGCGGCAATGCCGGCATAGCGCCGCAAGGCCGCTATCGCTTGTACGATGCTGTAGAGGTTCATCATGGCTGGTGTCTCTGTGAAGGCTAAAACCAGCGCGGCGCCGCAAAAGTGCGACCGCGCTGGATTTAGCTCTTACCAACAAAGAGACCAGTCCGGTGTGACCAAACAGGGGCAAGGTCTAAGCGTTACACCGGCATTCAAAAAGACTGCGAATCCATTGGATTACAGCTGCCCCGTCAACCGAATGAAGACCACGTTCTCGTCGAAATCCGCATTCGGCAAATTGGACTCGCGGGTGCGATATCCATAGCCGCCGGAAACCGACAGATAGCGGTTCATCAGGTACCGGGCGCCCAGCCCGGCAAGATAGTAATCGTCGTCGCGGGTGATGCCTTCGAACTCGTTGTTCTCATATCCCAGCGAGGCGTTCAGGATCAGGTTCCGCAACAGCTCGTGATCGACCCGGATCGAGGCACGGGTGGCGAAATAGCCCGATGCACCATTTTGCGTGGTTTCTTCCACGCTGCGATTCAGATTGCCGGTCACGGTGGTGAGCTGGGTGACATTCCAGGTCAGCTTCAGGCCGGCAGCCCAGCCGGATATCTCCTTCAGCCGCGGATCGTCGTATTCCTGCACGCGATAGCCGACATAGCCATCCAGGAAGGTGACGCCGGTCAGGTCGTATTCGGCGCCGACCGCCAGCAGGTAGCCATCCGAATTGCGCTGGAATCCGGCATTGTCCACCCGGCGCTCGTAATCGCGCCAGTTATAGCTGCCCAGCAGGTAGACCTGCCGCATCGGACCGATTTCATAGCCGGTGCGCAGCGAGATGGTGGTCTGATCGCGGTCGCGGTCGCCCTCGTCCCGGGTCGTCCCGTCATTCAGGCGGACATTGTCGTAGCGATGCTGTTCGTATGCAGCATCGAAGCGCAGCGACAGGCGGTTAAAGACCTTCTCGATCCCGGCATTGGCGCCATAAATTTCGTATTCCGCCGGCTCCGCGATGTTGGATGGGCTGTCGGGATCGTCGCGGGCGATATGGCGAAGGCGATACCCCGCGCCGCCGAAGAGGCGCAGATCGCGCAGCACGTCCAGCCGACCGTCCGCAGACAGAGTATAATCCTCGAAATCCTCGCTGGTATTGTCAGCGTAGCGCGCCACCTTAGAATCCGCATGCAGATTAAGTGCATGGTTATTCCAGTTTGAGCGCAGGTTCAGCGCGGGCTCGATCGAGGTGATGAAATCGCTTTCCTCGTTATTCTCGGTGGCAAAGATATTGCTGTTGTAACTTTCCTGAAGTGAAAGCGTCGGCAGCAGCATGAAACCGCCGAGCCGGACGCCAATGGCATCGTAATCCGGACGCTGGCGCTCTGTGACCGTATCACCACGCACCACCTGCCCTGCCGGGGCGTCGGCCGTATATTCTCGAGTTTGGGCATAGATGTCCGTAGCGGACAACAGAAGTGGAACTGTCAGATAATAAGCGATTTTACGGGCAATCATCTACCCCACCTCGGCGGCTAATTTTCCTCGCCGGCCAGATTACTGGGCAGCTTGTGCCCGGGATAATACACGCTGATGCCAGTTCCATGCACTACTAATCATGGCATCAAGGCTAGAAAGTGAGGGTTTCCAACCCAATACCTGCCGGGCCCGGGTGGGATCGGCCAGCAGGACAGCCGGGTCGCCGGGTCGGCGCCCCTCAACTCGCACGGGTATGTTGCAGCCTGTGACGCTCCTAGCGAGGTCGATTACCTCGCGTACCGTAGCGCCATGGCCGTTTCCAAGGTTGAACACATGAGCACCGACCGAATGGTCGAGATAACGCAACGCCATGACATGGGCCGTAGCCAGATCGCAGACATGGACATAATCCCGTACACAGGTCCCGTCCCGGGTGGGGTAATCGGCCCCGTAAATTGAGATGAACGGCCGGAAACCTGCCGCAACGTCAAGGACCAGCGGAATGAGATGCGTCTCGACGTGGTGAGCTTCGCCGATCTCGCCATCGGCATCGGCACCCGCGGCATTGAAATACCGCAGCGAAACCGAGCGCAGCCCATAGGCGCGCGCATAGTCATGCAGCACCTGCTCGATCATCTGCTTGCTGGTACCATACGGATTAAGCGGGCGCCGGGGGTGATCCTCCGCCATCGGCGTGGTTTCCGGTTCGCCATAGACCGCCGCGCTGGATGAGAAGACGATGCGGTCCACCGCATTCCGCCGCATGGAATCCAGAAGACACAAGCTGCCGGCGACATTGCTGTCGTAATACTGTGCGGGATCGACGACCGATTCACTGGAGATGATCAGGCCCGCCAGATGGATCACGGCGACCGGCCGGTAGCGCCGCATCACTTCATCCAGGCGGCCGGAATCGATCAGGTCGCCGCATTCCAGCGGTCCCCAGCGGACGGCCCAATGATGGCCGGCCGAAAGATTGTCGTAGGCAATGGGAAGGAAACCTGCCTTCGCCACCGCTTTGCAGACGTGGCTGCCGATATAACCGGCTCCGCCAGTGACCAGCAGCTTCGGACGGCTATCAGCAACGGCCATAGCTGTCCGCCAGACGAACGATGTCGTCCTCCCCGAGATAGGCGCCCGATTGCACTTCGATCAGATGCAGCGGCAGCTTGCCGGGATTCTCCAGCCGGTGCGCAGCCCCGATCGGGATGTAGATCGATTCATTCTCGCGCAGCAGCAGGCATTCGTCGTCGCGCTGCACCAGCGCGGTGCCCTGCACCACCACCCAATGCTCGGCGCGATGGAAATGTTTCTGCAGACTCAGCTTGGCGCCTGGCTTGACCATCAACCGCTTGACCTGGAAGCGATCTCCCATATCGACAGAGCGGTAATACCCCCAGGGCCGGTAGGTGGTGGTGTGGGAGATCGGCTCCGACCGGTTGCGCTGGCGCAGCTGCGCCACGACGCTGGAGACATCGTCCACACGATCCGCCTTGGCAACCAGAACGGCATCGTCGGTCGATACCACGACCACGTCTTCCAGTCCGATCACCGTGACCAGCTTGTCCTCGGCACGGATATAGGAATTCTTCACGTCCTGCGCGACGACATCACCGCTGATGACGTTACCGTCGCTGTCGCGGGCGCCACAATCGCGCAAAGCCTGGAACGAACCCAGGTCGTTCCAGGCCATGTCGACCGGAATTACCGCCGCTTCATCGGTATGCTCCATCACTGCACGGTCGATGGACAATGCCGGCGCGTCGCCAAAGCTCGCGGCATCGAGGCGGAAGAAGCCGAGATCGTCACGGCCGGCAGCGACCGCGCGCTCGCACGCCTCCAGCATCTTCGGATGCAGTTCGCGCAACTCTTCCAGATAACGCCGCGCCGACAGCAGGAAAATCCCACTGTTCCAGCAGAAGACACCGCTTTCCACGTAGCGCTTCGCCGTATCGGCATCCGGCTTCTCGACGAAGCGGCTGACGCTGCGCGCGTGCTCCGAACCCTCCAGCGCCGGACCATACTGGATATAGCCATAGCCCGGCTCCGGCCGTGTCGGCTTGATGCCGAAGGTGACCAGCTTGCCCTGCTCGGCCGGACCGATGCCAGCCTGTACAGCGCGATGGAATTCTGCGAGCCCCCCAATCACGTGATCGGCGGGCTGCACCAGCATCAATGCATCCGGCTCGAACTGGCTGAGCCAGAGCGCCACTGCGGCCAGGGCCGGTCCAGTGTTGCGGGCCAGCGGCTCAAGAATGATCTTGCGCGGCTGCACGTGCATCTCATTGAGCTGTTCCTCGATGAGGAAACGATGTTCGTCATTGCAAACGAGGATCGGCGCCGAGAAACCGACATCCTCGATCGTGCGCTGCACGGTTTCCTGCAGCAGTGTGCGCGTCGAGGTGAGCGCCAACAGTTGCTTCGGATAAACAGAACGCGACAAGGGCCAGAGGCGCGTTCCAGAGCCGCCCGCCAGGATGACGGGGTGTATGCGATAGCTGTCCTGATCCAGGACTTCGCTAGTCTCGGTCACGGCGTTCATCATTAGCCTCGTCGACTGGAGGATGGGGAGCCAGTCGACTATGGCTACCTGCCTGCAAAGCGGCCAGTGATCAAACTGTGTCTCAGATCAAGCCCTTATTCGGCAGCGGGAAGAATGATTTGAATGCTCAAACCACCCGTGATGCGGTTCATTGCGGATACCTGACCGCCGAGCGCTTCAACGTTACGCCGTACGATCCACAAGCCCAGTCCTGAATGCTTCAGTTTTCCACTACTGACTTCTTCTTCCGGCTTGTGCGGCCGAAGCGAGAAGTAGCGATCGAAGATATGGCCTACCTTGTCGGGATCGATGCCGGGGCCTTCATCATCGATCCGCAGAAGAACCTGCTTGCGCTCGCGCGCCAAAGACACGGTGATCGTGCTATCCGGCGGCGAAAAGCTGATGGCGTTGTCGAGAATGTTCTCAAACACCACATCAAGTACGCCCGCCGCGGCATGCACGATGATATTGTCCTCCATCACGCGTACCAGTCGAATGCGACGCTCGGCGATGGTCTCGCGATATCGGAATAGCACATCGGCAATTACATTGGTCAGATTGATTGCCCGGCGCGGCGCATCGATCAGATCCGCGGTATTGTAGTCGAGCTGCTGCGCCGCATTAACCAGTGCATGCAAGCGGCGGATCGAGGATTCGATCAATACCACCGCCCGTTTCGAACGCTCGTTATCGGCAGGCAACACCCGCTTGATCGGCTCCAGCGCCGACTGGATCGTACAGATCGGTGCCTTGAAGGAGTGGGCATTATCCTCCGCCGTCTGGCGGATATCCGGCGCTGCCTTGCGCAGATCGGCCACGAGCTGATCGAAGTCAGCTGCGACACTGGTCAGCTCGGGCACGACATTGCGATCGACAAAGGTGCGGCCGCCTGCGCGGCCATGCCGGATTTCACTGGCGACCCGGCGGAAATGATGCAGGTTCCGCCATACACTCCAAGCCATCAAAACGGCGAGCAGGGCAAACGCGACATAAATGCCGGCGGCAATCCGAATTTCCTCCGTCTGCCAGTAGGACCGCCCGATCGATACATTCAGAAATTCTGAGGTGGGATGCGCCGATATCAGCACCCAGCAGCCCCAGCGCGACTGGATCGGCAGCAGCGAAGTCATGATCTCCTCGCGGCCATCCGGCTGCTTGAACCGCAAATCGACCGAAGACGACCATTCGCAGCTCTCAGAGAGCCGCTGCAGGATGCCGTGTTCGGCCAGGCGCTCCAGCTCCGGGCCGATCTGATCCGGTGTCGCCTCAGGCGACGAGGCGATATAGTAGAAGCGGTCGGGCGAAGTGGAGCCCGCCGGCGAAAACATCAGCCGCAGAATCGTGCGCCCGTCATTGTAGCGCTGCAGCTCACTGTTCAGCGCGCTATGACGCGGTCCGTCGGGCTGATCCAGCATCGGTGAGATCGCCTGGGCGATCAGCCACGTGCGATGCTGAATGCCGCGTGCAACCAATTCGCGCCGCTGCGCATCGGCGCTCTCGAACTGGCCGTAAAGCACGACCGGCAGGGCGACGAATACGCCGACCAGGCCGATCAGCTTCAGGGTCAACGAGGCTCCGAGCCGGCGTAGCGAACTCGCCGGACGCGAAGCCTCCGCCTCATGCAGGCTCTGTTGACTGCTCGGCTGTGGCGGCGTCTCGCCAGCGGTAACCGAAGGCAAGGAAGTTTTCGATTTGCGAAAACTCAGGATCGAGGGCGCGGAACTTGTTGCGGATACGTTTGATAGAGGATCGTACGTTTGTCCGGTATCCATCTTCGCCATTTCCCGCGATGAATCCCGCATGATGCACGCAGTCGTATATGGACCGGTAGGTCACATATTCGCCGGCGCTCTGCACCAGAAGGGAGACAATGTTGAATTCCACAACGGTGAGATTGACGTCCTGACCCTTCCACATTGCCCGGCTGACCTGCGGCCGCAGAACCAGGTCGCCGCAGCGGACGATCTCTTGGCGGCGCTGCTCCGGCGGGCGTTTGCCGGAATGCAGGATAAGCCGGATCCGCTTGGCCAGGATGGCAGTGCCGCGCGACTTGTTGACGAAATCCATCGCGCCTGAATCCAACGCCGCACTCTCATAGGCCGTGGCAGGCATACCGGTGAGGAAGATTACCGGCAGCATGATGCCGCGCCGCCGGGCCTGGCCCAGCAATTCCAGGCCGGAGACGCCCGGCATGCGCCAGTCCAGAACGATCACATCGCCGGTGCCGCCCTGCGCGAAATGCTCAAACATTCCTGCGCCGTCGCGGAAGCCGAAGACCTGAAAGCCCTCGTCGCCCAGTTCGCCGCCGATCGCCTCGCGGAAATCGTCGTCGTCATCCACGAGGATGACTCTGATATCATTCTCCGCTGCGCGCATGTCACTTCGGCTTGGCACGGGAGCGTAGCTCAGACCAGCATTGGCGTTTTCCCTGATCAGTGCTGTCATTGCCTGTCACCTCGTAGCTAAGGATGCGAAAAACTCGGGTTTGAACATCAGGATAAAAAGAGACATTCAGATGGCATTTTGCGGCGTTGTATCGCCATATTTTCGCCGGAGGTTTGCTTTCGGTCGCTGTCGGCGCCCCGAGCAGGTCGATCAGCTCTTCTTCGCGCAAACCTGCAAGGTCGATCGTCGTATCCCCGACCTGAGGCGGCGCCGCAACGGCGGCCACGATTTTGGTATCTCGATTGCTCGGCGCGCGTCGTGCCGCAGCTGCATTCATTGCGGGCGTTGACGACGGAGCCGCTGATGCGGAAGACGAAGATGTTTTGGAAGGATTCTGCACGCGGCCTGACTGCTTGTCGGCCAGTGGCCACTGGCGCGCGTCGCAACCTGCCATCAGTAGCAGGCAGCCACACACTGCCACCCCCGTAAGCCATTGCGTCATGCCCCACCCCTGTCGCGTCGCGGCGTCGATGTCTGCTCGTACAGCTATAGCTACGCCGTTCGCCATTGCGCTCGGTCCTGCTCCACGACGTTATCGACACCGGACATTGGACTGTCCGGCCGTTGCCAATTCTCAAGCTTTCCCCCTTTGCCGCCTCGTTGTTGAGGTCTTTGCCGCTCCCACGGCTAGCGTGATCTTTGGCTGGTCGCTGAAAAAGACCGAATTGCCAAGGATGATTGTAGGAATGCTGCGATTGCGTTCAAGCTCAGAGAGGCTGATCGATGACCGGGCCACGGAGAAGTCACAGCAAGTGTGAATCTTAACGCGTGAGGCCACGGAAAAGTCACAACAGCCCTCAAATTGTCGCGGGCCACACATTTACCACACAGAATACAAGACGGTTCGCCTTAAATGCAGCGCGGCTCCCATGCGGGGATCGTGGTTAACGCCGCGTGATCTCAGTATACGGCGAAGGTGAGGAGAGACATTGATGGCAAAGCATCAATTCGATGCCAGCATACTGCGCGAGTACGACATTCGCGGCGTTGTCGGATCGACGTTGAAGATGCAAGACGCCCGCGCGCTGGGACGCGCCTTCGGCACACTTGTGGCGCAGAGCGGCGGCCGCGTTGTCGCGCTTGGCCAAGACGGGCGCCTGTCCTCTCCCGCTTTGGCGAATGCTTTCTCCAAAGGCCTGCGCATGGCAGGCATGGATGTGCTGCGCATCGGCGTCGGCCCCACGCCGATGCTCTACTTCGCCGGCAAGCATCTTGGCGCAGATGCGGCGGTGATGATCACCGGCTCGCATAATCCGCCCGAGTACAACGGCTTCAAGCTGGTACTAGGAGGACGCAGTGTCTACGGTCCCGATATCCAGCGCCTAGGCCAGATCATCAAGGATAAGGAATTTGCCAGCGGCACGGGCCGTTCCATCCGCCGCTCGGTTTTCGGTGCCTATGTGCGCAGACTGATGCGCGACTCCGAATTGGCGCGCTCGCTGTCTGTGGTGTGGGATCCAGGCAATGGCGCGGCAGGCGCCGTGGTGCAGCGGATCACGCGATATTTGCCCGGCCGTCATATCGTACTCAATGGCGAGATCGACGGCACCTTCCCCGCCCATCATCCAGACCCGACATTGCCGGAAACCTTGGAACAGCTGCGCGCCACCGTGCTGGCCGAAGGCTGCGATCTTGGCATCGCCTTTGACGGCGATGGCGATCGGCTTGGCGTGATTGATAATCGGGGCAATATCCTGTGGGGCGACCAGCTGATGATCCTCTGGTCGGAAGAAATCCTGCGCCTCCAGCCCGGCGCCACTATCATTGCTGATGTAAAAACAAGCCAGACGGTCTTCGACACTGTCGAGCGGTTGGGTGGTGTGCCGATTATGTGGAAGACTGGCCATTCGCTGATCAAGGCGAAGATGCAAGAATCCGGCGCGGTATTTGCCGGAGAAATGAGCGGGCATATCTTCTTCGCAGACCGCTATTACGGCTATGACGACGCGCTCTATGCCGCCGTCCGTCTGCTCAACATCGTGGCCCGTAGCAGCCGCAGCCTGGCTGAGATGCATGACCGCCTGCCGAAGACCGTCACCACGCCGGAACTGCGCATCGAATGCGATGATGCACGCAAGTTCGGCATTATCCATGAGGTGAAGCACCGGCTGCAGCAGGCTGGCGCAAATGTGAACAACATCGACGGCGTCCGGGTCGCTACCGAAGATGGCTGGTGGCTGCTGCGTGCCTCTAATACACAGAACGTTCTGGTCGGCCGCTGCGAAGCGCGCGATGCCGCCGGCTTGCAGCGCTTGAAGGATACCTTGTGTGAACAGTTGATTGCCAGCGGCATCCCCGCCGCGACACTGAAATCAATCATGGAACCGGCGGCGGCGTCCTCCGGATCCGAAACCGTCGAAGCGGTCGCCTGACGATTGCCTAGATCATGCCAGCCCGCTTGGCTGGGAGAAGCGAACGTGCAATCCAGAACCCTCATTCGCGATGGACGCGAGTGCTGCAGACGTTTGCGCGGCGCGGCCATGCTTGCGGTTTTCGTAACATGTGTCGCGGCCTTTTCAGCCCCCGCGCAACAGCACGGCGAAAGCTGCACCGTGATGCGTCAAACCGGTCCGGTCACGATCCTGCGCGGCGGCAGGGACGATCGCTCCACTATCGGCACGGTGATAAGCGCCGACGATCAGATCGTCACCGGCCGCAACGCCCGCCTGCGGCTGAACTGCAGCGGCGGCATTGACGCAACCATTGGAGCGAACAGCAGCCTCTCAGTGCAGCAGCTGACGGAAGCCGATCAGTCGCGGAAGGCCGTGCTCGTTCTCCTTGAGGGCATCCTGCGGATTACGCTGGCGCCGTCGGCAAATCGTAACAGCTTCGAACTGCGCACACCGACCGCAGTTGCCGCCGCGCGCTCTACTATCTGGACCACCGAGGTGCTGCCGGCCGGAACCTCGGTCTTTGTCGTCGAAGGGACCGTATCGGTCAACAGCCGGCAGAGCGGCGCAAGCGTGTTGCTGGAGCCTGGTTTCGGCACCGACGTTGCGCCGAATGCAGCACCAACCCAGCCGGTCCGATGGGGGCAGGCTCGCGTGGAGTCAGCCCTGCGCCGAACCGAAGCGCCCTGAGTTCTTCCGTGTTTGTCCGGCGCTTCTTTTCGCGGAATGCGGCCTGGCAGATGACTGTCGCCGGGGTGCTGATGGCGGCGACTGTTATTGCCTATCTCGCCTGGCGCGACGCGCCTTTGCCCAGTGCCCTTGAGGGGCAGATGCTGGCCTGGCGCTTCCAGACCCGCGGCGCAATACCGCCGCCGCCGCAGGTGGCCGTTATCGCCATCGACGATGCCTCTATCACAGCCTACAAACGCTGGCCCCTGCCGCGCAGCGTTCTCGCCGATGCCGTCAGCCGCCTGACGGAGGCAGGCGCGAACGCCATCGGCCTCGATCTTCTTCTGCTGGACGAAGAAGCCGCCACCGCACCAGCACATCCAGGCATGGGGCAGCCGAATACGGGCGACCAAGACCTGGCAGAGGCGCTGGCAAAGGCGCCTGTCGTCCTGCCCCTGGCCTTCACATTCGAGCCGGGTGGTGAGATGGATGAGGACATGGTGCGGCTGGTGCGACGCGCGGCATTGTCTGTGGTGCACCACGGCTCCGTCAAGACGCAGATGGCCGGCGCCACCGGCACGCTGGCGCCCATCGCCCCGCTGCGGGAGCAGGTGAACCTTGGCCATGTGAATGTCCTCGCCGATCAGGACGGCGTCTTGCGGCAAATCCACCTCGCCCTTCCCGTTGGCGGCCGTTACATCCCCGCCTTCCCCCTGGAGTTGACCCGCCTTTTCCACGCACTGCCAAAGGAAAAGATGGCCCTGCTGCTGGACCGGGGCCTGCTTCTAAATGGCAGGCTCGTGCCGACGGATGCGCAATTACGGTTGCCGCTGCTTTATTATGGTCCGCCGAAGACGATCCCCACCTATTCGCTGGTGGATCTGGTCAATGACCGTATCCCGCGGCAGCGGCTTGCCGGCCGTGCCGTGCTGATCGGCGCCACTGCCGTCGGGGCGGGCGATACCTTCGTCACGCCATTCAGTCTCAGCCTGCCCGGCGTCGAAGCCTTGGCGACCGTGACTGCCAATCTGATCAGCGGTCAGATCCTGCAGCATGGCACCACAGTCCTGCTGTGGGATATCACACTGATCGTTGGCTTTGGCCTGGCCGCCTTCGCGATTGGGCATCTTCCCTCACCTTTCGCCGCAGCCGGCGGCTTCGTCGTTCTGTCCTTGCTTCTGTTCATCGTTGCGCAGCTTGCGTTTCAGTACAGCCTTGTGTGGCTGAACCTCTCCTTCGCCCTGCTCTCCATTTTGCTAAATACCAGCTTCGTCGCGCTCAGCCGGATCGTGCAGGAACGGCGCGGACGCCGTGATATGGAGCGGCAGAAATCCAACCTGTCGCGTTATCACTCGCCGATGATCGCCGATCTGCTGGCGCATGGCATGCCGGAGACGGCTGGACGCCGTCAATTGGCCGCCATCATGTTCATCGATCTGGCCGATTTCACCGCGCGCTGCGAAACCATGGCGCCTGAAGTGGCGGCGGATTTTTTGCGCGCCTTTCACGGTCGCGTCGAGCGCGTCGTGCTGGCCCATGGCGGCATGCTCGATCAATTCCTCGGCGACGGCGCCATGGTGATTTTCGGCATACGCGGTGCAGCGCCGCAGGACCCCGTTACGGCGCTTGCCTGCGGGCGCCGCCTGCTGGACGATATCAGCGATTGGAGCCGCCAGCTCGAAACACAGGGTCAGCCTCCGCTGGTCGTCCGCGTCGGTATCCATTACGGCCCCGTGGTGATCAGCCGCCTGGGCGGCAGCAGCCAGATGCATTTCTCCGCCGCGGGCGACACGGTGAATGTCGCCGCCCGGCTGGAAAGCATCGGCCGCTCGCCCACCAGCACCATCAGCATTTCCAGCGCCTTGGCAGCGGCCGTGCAGGCGCAGGGCCGCCACGACCTCCTGCAAGGCTTCACCGAATTGCCGCCGCAGCCGATCCGTGGCCGCAGCGAGAAGCTGTCGGTCTGGACCTTGCAGCATGCCAATGCGGCTTGAGCCACATCAGGGACAGCTATGTCAGGATCGGAATGTCGGAAGTGGTGCCCCAGGCCGGACTTGAACCAGCACGCCCTTGCGGACAACAGATTTTGAGTCTGTCGCGTCTACCAATTCCACCACTGGGGCCCGGATAATCGCCCGGTTGAGCGGGGAGGCCGGATATTACCCAACGCACCGCCTAAATCAACTCCCCCACCGGCAAAGAAAAACGCTTCCCGGCCAAGCAGCTTCCCTCCTTCTCCGACATGTGACAGCGCCTGATCGGTGCCACTGAACCGGCCCGCGCTTATCACAACAGCCGCGGCTGGCGCGCATGGACAAGCCCGCCCGCCTCCGGCATACACGAACGAGCTTTCTAGGCCGGAGTGTCATCGCTCGTGTTCCGCAGCCTTTATGACTGGACCATGCGTCAGGCCCGTCGGCCGAATGCGCCGCGGGCCTTGGCCGTGGTATCCTTCCTCGAAAGCTCGGTCTTTCCGATACCGCCCGACGTGATGCTGTTGCCGATGTGCCTGGCAGCGCCACATCGCTCCTTTCAATACGCATTCATCTGCACGGTCGCCTCGGTGCTCGGCGGCATGCTGGGCTATGCCATCGGCTTTTTCCTGATCGAGACCCTGGGGCAATGGATCATCCGGATCTATGGCCTTGCGGATGCCTGGGCCGCTTTTGAATCCGCCTACGGCGAATACGGCCTGTGGATCATCCTCATCAAAGGCCTGACGCCAATCCCCTACAAGCTGGTCACCATTGCCAGCGGCGCGGCCCATTTCAGTCTGGCCGTTTTCATCATTGCATCCGTCGTCACCCGCGGCGTCCGCTTCTTTCTGCTGGCCGGCCTGCTGTGGAAATTCGGACCGCCGATCCAGGTTTTCATCGAGCGGCGGCTGACCTTGCTGGGCTGGATTTTCCTCATCGCCTTGGTCGGCGGCTTCATCGTCATCCGCTACCTCATCTAGGCATCACCGGCTGAACCACCACACCGCGACAGTCTGCCGCGGCGCGCCCCGCGCGTTTTCAATCTGCAAACCGCGACATATACTTGCCCTATGTCCGTCGCTTTCGCTTTCCATCCCCGCCATTCGGGCTTGCTCGTTGCCGCCGCCAGCGTGGCGAGCCTGGCTTTCGCCTTCATCGCGCAATACGGCTTCGGCCTGGCGCCTTGCGAGCTCTGCATCTGGCAGCGCTGGCCTTACACGGCCTCCATCCTGCTGGGGCTTGCAGCCCTGCTGATGCCGCGCTGGCGCGGGCCGCTGCTCGTACTGGCGGCGCTGAGTTTCGCCACAGGTGCCAGCATCGCCATCTTTCATGTCGGCGTCGAAGAGAAATGGTGGCAGGGGCTGGCAAGCTGTGGGGGCGCGCCGACGCCGAAGACCTTGGAGGAATTGCGCGCGCAGTTGATGACCGCGCCGGTGGTACGCTGCGATGAAGCGGCCTTCCGCTTCCTTGGTCTGTCGATGGCGGGATGGAATGTGATCTGGGCGGGTCTGCTGGCGGTGTTTACGGCCATCGCCGCGCGCCGCGCCTTCCGGGAGAATACGTGATGATGCGGCAGAACAGACGGCGCCTGGCCGGCGACCCCGATCCGCAGCAGTTGCTGAAACGCATCCTTCGCGTCGACCATGCCGGCGAATATGGCGCGAAGAGAATCTACGAAGGCCAACTGGCGGTACTGGGCAAAGCACCGTCGGCGCCGACCATCCGCCACATGGCTGAGCAGGAACAGAAGCATCTTGATGCTTTCGACCGCCTGCTGCCGCAGCGCCGCGTGCGCCCCACCCTGCTGGGTCCGGTTTGGCATGCTGGCGCTTTTGCCCTTGGTGCTGCCACGGCTTTGCTAGGTGAGAAGGCCGCAATGGCCTGTACCGAAGCGGTGGAGGAAGTGATTGACCAGCATTACGCCAAGCAGGTCGAGAAGCTGGGCGAAGCCGAGCCGGAATTGCGCGCCCTGCTGGAAAAATTCCGCGCTGAGGAAATCGAGCATCGCGACATTGCGCGCGCCGAGGGAGCGACCGATGCGCCGGGCTACAACCTTCTGAGCAAGGGCATCAAAGCGCTGACCCGTGGCGCGATCTGGCTGTCCGAGCGGATCTAGCCGGAATAACTAACTCAGCCGCCGAAAGTCTGTTTTGCGGCGACGGTAATCTCGTCCGGCGTCATGTCCTTGATATGGGTGGCCACGCTCCAGATGACACCGAAAGGATCGAGCAGCCGGCCATAGCGATCGCCCCAGAAAGCATCCTCTGCCGGATTGAGGATGCGCGCACCCGCCTTCTCCGCTGCCGCCATCACTGCATCGACATCGGCGACATAAAGATGTACGCCCACGCCCGCGCCATCCCGCGCCGGGGCCGAGCCGCCGAATTCGGGAAAGCTGTCGCAGAGCATGAGATGAGAATCGCCAATCTTGATCTGCGCATGCAGCAACCGTTCGCCATCAGGGGCCGTCATTCGGTAGATCTCTTCGGCGCCGAAGGCCTTGCGGTAGAAGTCGATTGCCTTGGCGGCATTCGTGATGGTCAGATACGGCGTGACAGAGTGGTAGCCTTCCGGAACCGGCGAAACCATCGCGATCTCCCTGATTGGCGCTGACCGGACAAAGCCGAGACGCAGCTCGGGCCTTACGGCTCCAGTTCACTATCCCAGTATAGGAAGTCGCGCCAGCTATCGTGCAAATAATTGGGCGGGAAAGCCCGCCCATTACGTTGCAATTCCTGTACGGTCGGCATGTGCGGCTTCGTCCTGGGATGCATGCCACAATCATGCGGCATGCGGCCGCCCTTGCGCAGATTGCACGGCGCGCAGGCAGCAACCACATTGTCCCAGCGGGTCAGGCCGCCACGGGAACGCGGGATTACATGATCGAAGGTCAGTTCATGCCGGCTGCCGCAATATTGGCAGGAGAAGCGGTCGCGCAGGAACAGATTGAAACGGGTAAAGGCTGGGCGGCGGGCCGGGGCGATGTAGCGTTTCAGCGCCACCACGCTCGGCAGCCGCATGCTGAAACTGGGGGAGCGGATTTCCTGCTCGTATTCCGACAGGATGGTGACGCGATCCATACACACCGCTTTGACCACTTCCTGCCACGGCCAAACCGAGAGCGGGAAATAAGACAGCGGCTGGTAATCCGCATTCAACACTAACGCTGGACAACTCTCAGGGTTCATGTGCTCCCCAGGGCCCGGTTGCGTAGAATTGCAATTACCATATGCGGGGTTACCGCATCATGACAACTACCTTATTTTGTAAGGGCCGCCGGTCTGCCGGGCCGGAGGCTGCATTGATCTAGCGCGCCAGCCGCGCGGCGCCACTACTTTCCGCAAGGAAAGCGCCGCCCAGTGCAAGACCGTCCGGCGCGATTCCATGGCCAACGCCCCTGCCGATATGCCAGCGGGCGGGACAGTCCGCCGCGGCCAGTCCGTTCAGCGCCGCGAATAAGGCCTCAAGCGGTACCACGTCGTCGGCATCGCCATGGATCAGCAGAATCGGCGGCCGGCCGCGAATCTGCTCCTTGAGCTTGTCGGCGCCGAGCAGCGCGCCGGAGAATCCCAAAATCCCCGCTGGCGCCGGACTGCGGCGCAAGCCGACATGCAGCGCCATCATGGTCCCCTGGCTGAAGCCCACCAACATCAGCCGGTCGGCGCCCAGGCCAAGACGCGCAAGTTCCATGTCGATGAAACTTTCCAGCACCGGCGCGGCCTTCTCGGCACCATCTAGCATCGTGGCATAAATCTCCGCCGCATGATGCGGGTCGCGCCGCAGCAAGTTCGGATCATAGGCATCGAGTGCGAACCATTGCCGCCCGCCGCCCATGCCGGGCGGAAAGCCCGGGATCATCGTCGGGGCATGCGGCGCTACGAAAGCAGCTCCGGGCAATTGCCGCCGCCACTGCGCGCCCAGCTCGATCAGGTCGTTGCCGTCCGCGCCATAGCCATGCAGCAGAACGACAAGGCTTTGCGCCTTGCCTTGCGCGGGAGGAATCCGGGGCCCGTCAATCTTCATGGCAATCAGTCAGCATAATCGTCAGTTTCGTGCCGGGTTTCATACTGGCGCTGCATCGGTCGTCAGCCGGTTCTGCGTGACGGCATAATACCGCCACAGCAGCCGCGAAGCGACGCCGCGATAGGGCCGCCACGGTTCCGCCAGCGCATCCATCTGCTTCACATCCGGCCGAGACTTCAAACCGAACAAGCGGCGCGTTGCTTCCTGCAGCGCGAGATCATGCGCCGGCCAGATATCGGGACGATCCAGCGCAAACAGCAAAAAGATCTCCGCCGTCCAGCGCCCGATCCCTTTCACCGCCGTCAGCATGGTGATGGCCGCGTGATCCTCCAGCTTGGGCAACAACGCGAAATCGAGCTCGCCCTGTTTCACGGCGCGCGCCAGATGGCGCAGATAAAGCATCTTCGGCCGGCTCAAACCACAGCGCTGCAGTTGTGCATCGCTGCGCTTCAATATCTGTTCGGCGGTGAACGGCGTCACCGCCATTTCCACCCGAGCCCAGATTGCTGCCGCCGAGGCAACCGAGACCTGCTGCTCGACGATGATCCGCGCCAGACTTGCCAGATCGGCCGGACGGCGCCGGTCGGGCAAGAATTCGACGACCCGCCAGGCTTCGGCGAACTTCGGTTCGCGCTGGCACAGCGCCTCGATGGCGACCAGCGTGCTTCTGCGGCGATCCGGCTTCAGAGCGGGCGTCGGCCGCGGCTTTGTATTTTGCAAACGCTTTGCCATAAGCTGCAGGAACGGAATTGTTTCATGCACTCTGACATCGTCACCCGCACCGCGCCAAGCCCTACCGGCTATCTGCATCTTGGCCATGCCTATTCGGCGGGCCTGGCCTATTTGCGCGCCAAAGCCGCTGGCGGGCGTTTTCTCCTGCGCATCGAGGACATCGACGGCACGCGCTGCCGCCCGGAATTCACAGAGGCGATCTTTGAGGATTTCGCCTGGCTTGGTTTGCACTGGGACGAACCCGTGCGGCATCAGTCGCAGCATCTTGCTGAGTACAAGCGCGCTCTGGATGACCTTGCATCGCGCGGCCTGCTCTATCCCTGCTTTTGCAGCCGCAAGCAGATTCAGGCCGAAATCGCCGCTGCAGGCCACGCCCCACATGGCTTCGATGGCGTGATCTATCCTGGCACCTGCCGGCGGCTGAGCAATGCTGAGCGCGCTGAACGCATCGCGCGCGGCGAGCCCTATGCGTTACGCCTCAATATAGCTGCCGCCTGCCGCCAGGTCGGCCGCTGGCCGCTCTCATGGCATGACGAATCCGAGGGGCAGCAATCCGTCACACCCGACCTGCTGATCCAGGGATTCGGCGACGTCGTGCTCGCGCGCAAGGAAACACCGGCGAGCTATCACCTCTGCGTCTGCCATGACGATGCCCTACAAGGCGTCACCCTGGTCAGCCGCGGCCGAGACCTTTTCCCGGCTACGCATCTGCATCGGCTGCTGCAGGCTTTGTTCGGCTGGCCGGTACCGGCCTATGCCCATCACCCCCTGCTGACCGATGCCTCAGGCGAACGGCTGGCCAAACGCAAGAATGCCCCGGCCCTCCGCGACCTCCGCGCTGAAGGAGCAACACCAGCCTCCGTCTGGCAGCAAGCCGGGCTTGAACCGGCTGACTTTACCTGAGGTCAGATCTCATTCCCGGCAGGTTTTCATGAAAGAACATACATAGAACGATATTAAGATATTTGGGAAAATTAGACGCTCGTTCGCCGTACGATCGCGCCGTGCTTGTTAATTCCCGAGCGGGATGGCGTAGGTGATCGCAACGCTCTCGGTGCCAGGATTGCTGTCATAAATGCTGGCATTCGAGATGTGGTTGACGCTCAGCCCCAGCCGCGAGCGGTCGTTGAAGCGGTAGGACAGCTCAAGCTGCGAACGGAACTGAACGGCGCCACCGAGATCCTTGCCATCGCCATCATGATAGAGGCCGGGCGCGAAGCTGGGGGTCAGCACCCAGCGGCGGCCGAAATAGATGTCCACCAGCACGCCGGCATAGCCATGCACCGCCGCGTCGCTGGTCGCCATCACGCCGGCGAAGGGCTTGAAAATCCAAAATTTTTCGTCGTGTCGATATTCGATGCGGGCTTCAGCCGCATCGAAGTTGTCGTTGATGTCGTAATATCCAGCCGACAGGGCGAGGAAAGCCGGATCATCGGCCCGGGCAGGCGCGGCGGCAACAACACTCATCACGGCCGCCAGAAAGCCGGCGGCAAACACGCTTGAAACGCGGATCATCGAACCCCCCAACTGAGTCTGCGCGAGCATACTATCCTTGGCAGAATGCACCCGCCAAGCCCTTCTTATCGTTGGCGTTTCATTCCGCTCTATTATTGCCACAATTCCCCGGCAGAGAGCCCGCCATGCGTATATTGCGTCGCCTTCTGCTGATTGCCCTGATTGCACTCGTCGTTATTCCGAGTCTCTACGGCCTCGCTGCCCTCGGGCTGGGCAGCCTCTCCGGGCCTTACCGTGATCCCCTGCCCGAACAAGAGAAAGTACCGGTTTATCTGATCTCCAATGGCTGGCACGTCTGGCTGGCGCTTCCCGTGAAACAGGGCGAGGGCGATCAAGCCATGGACTGGACCGAATGGCTGCCGCCGGAGGATTTCGCCGCTGATGTCAGCGGGCGGAACTACATCGCCTTCGGCTGGGGTGACCGCGACTTCTATCTGGCCACGCGCCGGCCGGCCGATTTCCGCCCCAGCCTGGCCCTGGCGGCGCTGCTCGGCCGCGGGCCTGCCGCCATGCATGTCATGCGGGTTGCCGAACCGGATGAAAATGCCGAGGGTGTCCGCCGGATCGATGCCGACCTGCTGCAATATCACGCTCTCGTCGCCTATATCCGCAAAGGCTTCGAACTCGGGCAGAATGGACGACCACGGCCTATTAAGGGCGCCGCCTATAGCGGTACCGATGCGTTCTACGAAGCAGTGGGCCGCTACAGCCCGTTCCGCACTTGTAACGAGTGGATTGGCGGGGCACTGCGTACCGCAGCGCTTCCCGCCGGAATGTGGACCCCCTTCCCCTTCGGCCTGATGGCCAAAAGATAGGCCATGGCGGGAACACCATACAGGTCTGCGGCAGTGACCAGCCCGTGGTCGCCTTGCGACTCAGCCCCAAAGGGGCTAAATCCTGCCCCGAAAACCATAAACCCGGGGAGGCCCCCTCCCCTCTGTCCTGTCTACGGGAATTCCAGCGGAGAAAAACTATGACGGTACGCGTCGCGATTAACGGTTTCGGCCGCATCGGCCGCAATGTTCTGCGCGCCATTATCGAAAGCGGCCGCACGGACATCGAGGTGGTCGGCATCAACGATCTCGGCCCCGTCGAAACCAACGCGCACCTGTTCCGTTACGATAGCGTCCATGGCCGTTTCAACGGCGAAGTGAAGACCAAGGACGGCGCGATGGATGTCGGCCGCGGCTGGATGAAGGTTACCGCCGAGCGCGACCCGACCAAGCTGCCCTGGAAAGAGCTGAACGTCGACATCGCGATGGAATGCACCGGCATCTTCACCGATCGCGACAAGGCCGCCGCCCATTTGACCGCCGGTGCCAAGAAGGTGCTGGTCTCGGCGCCCGCCACCAACGCTGACCTCACCGTCGTCTACGGGGTTAACCACGACAAGCTGAAGCCCGAGCATACTGTCGTCTCGAACGCCTCCTGCACGACGAACTGCCTCGCCCCGGTCGCCTATGTGCTTCATGAAGCCATCGGCATCGAGAAGGGCTACATGACCACCATCCATGCCTATACTGGCGACCAGCCGACGCTGGACACCCTGCACAAGGATCTCTACCGCGCCCGCGCCGCGGCCTTGTCGATGATCCCGACCACTACCGGCGCGGCAAAGGCTGTCGGTCTGGTGCTGCCGGATCTCAAGGGCAAGCTGGACGGCTCCTCGATCCGCGTGCCGACGCCGAACGTGTCGCTGATCGACTTCAAGTTCATCGCCAAGAAGAACACCACGGTCGAAGAGGTGAACGACGCGATCAAGCGCGCCGCCGCCGGCAAGCTCAAGGGCATCCTCGACATCAACGACGCGCCGCTGGTGTCCAGCGACTTCAACCACAATCCCGCCAGCTCGACCTTCGACCTGAAGCAGACCCAGGTCATGGAGGGCAATCTGGTGCGCGTCGTGTCGTGGTACGATAATGAGTGGGGCTTCTCCAACCGCATGTCCGACACTGCGGTGGCGATGGCCAAGCTGTAAGCGGCGATTAGGGAGCCGCAGCGATGGCAAAGTTCCGCACGCTCGACGATGTCGATGTCGCCGGCAAGACCGTGCTGACGCGAGTCGATCTGAACGTCCCGATGAAGGATGGCCGGATCACCGACGATCTGCGCATCAGCCGCATCTTGCCGACCTTGCACGAACTTTCACGCAAGGGGGCCAAGGTGGTCGTGCTGTCGCATTTCGGCCGGCCCGATGGCAAGCCGGTGCCGGAAATGTCGCTCAAGCCGGTGGCCGCTGCTTTGGCCACCGCGCTCGGCTCCCCGATCGCTTTTGCGGAAGACTGCATTGGCGATGTCGCGAAGGCGGCCATCGACAAGCTGAAGCCCGGCGGCGTCGTGCTGCTGGAAAACACCCGCTTCCATGCGGCGGAAGAGAAGAACGATTCTGCCTTCGCCAAATCGATGGCAGCGCTGGGCGACATCTATGTCAATGACGCTTTCTCCTGCGCCCACCGCGCTCATGTCTCGACCGAAGCTCTGGCGCATCTGCTGCCTGCTTATGCCGGCCGCAACATGGAAGTGGAGCTGAAGCATCTCGAAGCCGCGCTGGAATCGCCGGAAAAGCCGGTGGCCGCAGTGATCGGCGGCGCCAAGGTGTCCACCAAGCTTGAACTGCTGGGCAATCTGCTGTCGAAGGTCGACAAGCTGATCATCGGCGGCGGCATGGCCAATACCTTTTTGTTCGCGCAAGGCCGTGAAGTGGGCAAGAGCCTGTGCGAGAAGAACATGGCGGATACCGCGCGCGACATCCTGCGCGAGGCCGTTGCCCGCGGCTGCGCCGTCGTGCTGCCCGACGACGTCGTCGTGGCCCGCGAGTTCAAGCCCGGCGCCGCCAGCAAAGTCGTGCCAACGGATCGCTGTCCGCCGGATCAGATGATCCTGGATATCGGCCCGGTCGCGGCCGCACGGCTCGGCACCTTGCTGGCCGATTGCAAGACACTGGTCTGGAACGGCCCACTCGGCGCGTTCGAGACCCCGCCTTTCGATGCCGGAACGGTGACGGTGGCACGTACTGCGGCGGCGCTGACTGCGGCGGGCCGTCTGCTCAGCGTGGCTGGCGGCGGCGACACCGTGGCCGCTCTGCGCCATGCCGGCGTGGTCGAGGAATTTTCCTATGTTTCCACGGCCGGCGGTGCCTTCCTCGAATGGATGGAAGGCAAGGAGCTGCCGGGCGTGGCCGCTTTAAACGGGCATTGAGGCGAGGCTCACCCCCCTGGCCCCTGAAAAATCACGTGCTAGAGTCCGTTTCACTGAACAGAATTAAAGGATCAATCGGGAGCTGATCTATGAACCTCAAGGAACTCAACCAGATCGCAGAAGCGATGGTCGCGCCGGGCAAGGGCATCCTTGCCGCGGACGAAAGCACCGGCACCATCGAGAAGCGGCTGTCCAGCATCAACGTACCGAACACCGAGGAGAACCGCCGCGACTATCGCGAGATGCTGTTCACCACGCCGGAGATCGAGAAGTACATCTCGGGCGTCATCCTCTATGACGAGACGATCCGCCAGAAGGCCAAGGACGGCACTCCGCTGGTCGAAATCCTGAAGAAGCGCGGCATCGTGCCGGGCATCAAGGTCGACAAGGGTGCCGTGGAACTGCCGGGCAGCAGCGGCGAGAAGATCACCGAGGGGCTGGACGGCCTGCGCAAGCGCCTGCAGGAATACCATCAGCTCGGCGCCCGCTTCGCCAAGTGGCGCGCGGTGCTCAGCATCGATGTCGCCGCCGGCAAGCCCTCGCGCCATGCGCTGGTCGCCAATGCCGAGGCGCTGGCCCGCTATGCGGCCCTCTGCCAGGCAGAGAACATCGTGCCGATCGTCGAGCCGGAAATCCTGATGGACGGCGACCACGACCTTCAGGCCTCGTTCAACGCCACCGAGCGCACCCTGCACACGGTGTTCGAGCAGCTCGCGCTGCATAACGTCGCCTTCGAAGGCATGATCCTGAAACCCAACATGGTCATCCATGGCGAGAGCTGCAAGAAGACCGCCAGCGTCGAGGAAGTGGCCGATGCCACCGTGCAGGTTCTGCTGCGCTGCGTGCCGGCTGCCGTGCCGGGCATCGCCTTCCTGTCGGGCGGCCAGTCGGACGAGGATGCTTCGGCCCATCTCGGCGCCATGAATGCGCGTCATCCGAACCTGCCGTGGAAGCTGACCTTCTCTTACGGCCGCGCGCTGCAGGCCCTGCCGCTGAAGCTGTGGGGCGGCAAGGCGAGCAACGCTGCCAATGCGCAGAAGGGCTTTTTGCATCGCGCCCGTCTGAATGGTCTGGCCGCGAGCGGCAAGTACGAAGCCAAGCTGGAGCAGGAATTCAAGGCAGCCTAAATCGCGCCTTTCCTCTTAAAAAAACAATCACGGCCCCGGCAGCAATGCCGGGCCGTTTCATTTTTGCATCTTAGAAGCATGCAAACTCGAAACCTGGGCATGAAAAGCCCGGGCGGTTTCCCGTCCGGGCCGTTTCGAGGTTTGGCTGCTTTGGTTATCGAAGGCCGTTAGGCGGCCTTGGGTTGCGCGTCGATCACCGTGCCGGCATTTGCTGCCGTCATAATCGGGATCTGACGAGGCTTCTTGGCCTCAGGCACTTCGCGCTTCAGCGCGATATGCAGCAGGCCATCCCTGAGATCAGCGCCAACCACCTTCACCGTGTCGGCAAGCTGGAAGCGGCGCTCGAACGCGCGGCGCGCGATGCCGCGATGCAGCACCGTCACCTCTTCGTCTTCAGCCTTCGACTCCTCCGCGGCTTTGCCGGTGATGATCAGGCTATTCTCCTTCACCGTCACATCGAGTTCTTCCGGGCGGAAGCCGGCCACCGCCATAGTGATGCGGTAGGCATCTTCGCCGCGTTTCTCGATATTGTAGGGCGGATAACTGGGCGCCGTCTCGTCGAGGCGGCTGGCCAGATCGAACAGCCGGTTGACGTGATCAAATCCGATGCTGGAGCGCAGCAGGGGCGAGAAATCAAATGCACGCATGGTCTTATCCTCCTTAAGCGACAAGTCCGTCTTCACGGCCCGCACTATCGCCTGGCCGCCGTGACTGGCCGGACCCCGCGATGGGCATCCGGCTCGACTGGCATGTAGGAAGGGCAGGAAGCGGCTTCAAGAGGGTCTTGAAGCTGGGCGAGTTCTGGAACTTAAGACAAGAAAAGCGACGAGAAATCCGTCAGCCGACGGAAATCGGATACCACTTGAACTGGGTCAGCGGGCGACCACGCAGGAAGTCCACCGCGTGCTTCGGCCCGACAAATTCCGGCGCAAGATTCACGCCCTGAGCTGCCAGCACCAGGGTCGAGTTCTTGAACAGCGGCTTCATCGCCGCGAGCGACCGCGACGCCATTTCGTCAGTCGCAATAGCGGCGTAAGAGACATAAATAATTGTGATGATCTCGTCGCCGAGTTTGATCGAGGCGGATTGATAGACCTGGGCCATGACCGCTCTTCTTTATCGATTCGATGCCAGATTAGCAGCAGTTCTACGTACAGCGTCACTAACGAATCGTAACATCAACCGCGCAGATAATGCGGCGCAAAAATTTGACAATTTATGCGGGTAATTGAAGGCTATGCCTTCCAACTTACACAAGTGGCTGCAGAGATGTTGAAACGCGCAAGCAAAGCCACAAAAGCAAAGGCGGCCGGGTAATCCCGACCGCCTTGCATTAACTGCAGACCGCGCGACTAACGCGCGAATGCAAAACTTACTTCTTCAGACCGAAGTTGCCGAACTTCTTCTTGAACTTCGCAACCTGACCGCCGGACTCATTCAGACGGGCCGGACCACCGGTCCAAGCCGGATGCGAGGTGGAATCGATGTCGAGCATCATCGTGTCGCCCGGCTTGCCCCAGGTCGAACGGGTCGTGTAGACGGTTCCGTCGGTCATCTGGACCTTGATTTCGTGGTAATCCGGATGGATATCGGGTTTCATAACAATCTCTCCTGAACCCGCCCGCCCGGGCAGATCCTCAAAATCCTCAATGGCGGGGCGTTATAGCCAGAACCGCCCTTTACCGCAAGGCCGAACGTCAGCCCGCGGCCGACTTTATGGCGAACAGGCTTCAAAAAAATGCCGGTTTTCCAGTCCCGAACTCGTTCCGCTGCGCGGCTCCGTCCTGACGCTCACAGGATACCTGAGGGAACGCAGACAAGCCGTTCGCGCACCGCATCCGAAACCTCGCTCTGGCCGACATTCCGGCCTTCGGCATAGACAGCGACCCGGGTCTGGCTGGTGTCTCGGAAATCGCGCGGCCGGCGCCGCTCCTCACGTTCGGCCTCTTCTTCCGGATGTCCGAGGGGTGCTGCGATCGAAAACCATGGTCCGGCCGCCGCGTCGAGGAAAGCATATTGCTCGATCAGACGTTGCTGCACCTGGCCGCCATAGACAACGCCGCTATAGACAACGTTGACGTCGAGTAGCAGGCCAACATCGTCACCATCCACTGGGATGTAGCTGACTGATGATGGGCCTCGCGGACATGCGCCGTGAAGCCGGCCATGCCGAAGCAGCATCGCCTGAGGTATTGCACACCACAGCTTGAGCTTGCCGTTGCGATAGAAGGATGGATCTGGCGAACGCCGTTCGACCATCGAGCCAATCATCAATCCGGTCTGCTCGCCACGTACCATCCCCATTCTCGTGGTCTGGCCGAAGGACGCGAGAACCACGATCAAGCCAGCGCAAAGCATCGGCCGTCTGCGCTAATAGCCGCGCCATCGTGAACATAAAGGGGGTATTTAGAGATAATATAAGTGGATCTACGTCTCGGTGCGACGTTGAGGCCCCGCACCCGCGTTGTGACTTATGCCAGCGGCGGCTATAACCGCCGGATATCATTAGCCAACAAGGTAGAATGACCGCCTCATCGCCCGAACAGAAACGCCCATCGCTAGGCGCGCTGCGGCGCATCTTCGCCTTCGTCGCGCCGTATCGCTGGGCCGTTGCGGGGGCCATAGTGGCGCTGACTGTTGCCGCCGGGGCGGTGCTGGGCATCGGCCAAGCCATTCGGCGGGTCATCGATGTCGGCTTCGGCGAGAATGGCGGCACCTATCTCGATCTTTATTTCGGCGCGCTGTTCGGCGTGGTTGCGGTGTTGGCAGTGGCGACTTTTGCGCGCTTCTACTTCGTTACCTGGCTGGGCGAGCGGGTGGTCGCCGATATCCGCAAGACCGTCTACAACCATGTACTGAAGCTCAGCCCGGCTTTTTTTGAATCGACCCGCACCGGCGAGGTGCTGTCGCGGCTGACCACCGATACCGAACTGATCCAGACCTTGGTCGGTTCGTCGATCTCGGTCGCGCTGCGCAATGTCCTGCTGTTCTTCGGTAGCGCCGTCCTGCTGATCATCACCTCACCCCGGCTGACGCTGCTGGTGGCGCTGGTGATCCCCTTCGTGATCCTGCCGATCGTGGTGCTCGGCCGACGGCTGCGCAAGCTGTCGCGCGAAAGCCAGGATCGCATCGCCGACCTCTCCGCTCAGGCAGGGGAAACACTGAACGCCATTACAACCGTTCAGGCCTATACTTACGAAACCCGCGAAGGCGCGCGATTTGCCGCCAACACAGAATCCGCCTTCCAGACCGCGCTGCGCCGTATCCGCGCCCGCGCCTGGCTCACGGCTTTGGTGATGCTGCTGGTCTTCGGCGCCGTGAATGCCGTGATGTGGATCGGCGGCAAGGCGGTGTTCGCGGGAGAGATGTCGGCGGGTGAATTATCTGCCTTCGTCTTCTACGCCGTGATCGGCGCGTCAGCCGTTGGCGCATTGTCGGAAATCTGGGGCGATGTGCAGCGCGCTGCCGGCGCGGCCGAGCGATTGATGCAGCTTCTGGCCACCGAGCCTTGTGTCCGTGCCCCCGCCACGCCGCTGCATCTGCCGGCCAAACCGTCGGGCCGCCTGCAATTCGAGAATATCCGCTTCCACTATCCCGCCCGTCCGCAGCTCCCGGCCGTGGACGGCTTGTCGCTCGATGTCGCGGCAGGCGAGACTGTTGCCATTGTCGGCCCATCGGGCGCCGGCAAGACCACACTGTTCCAGTTGCTGCTGCGCTTCTACGACCCTGAGGCCGGTCATATCCGCTTCGACGGCGTCGATATAACGCAGCTCGATCCGGTCGAACTGCGGCGCCATATCGGTTTGGTGGCGCAGGAGCCGGTCATCTTCGGCGCTTCGGTGATTGAGAATATCCGCTATGGCCGGCCGGATGCGACCGATGAAGAGGTCCAGGCCGCTGCCGAGGCCGCGGCCGCACATGGCTTCATTCAGAATTTGCCTCAAGGCTACGACACTTACTTGGGCGAGCGTGGCGTCCGCCTCTCCGGCGGTCAGCGTCAGCGGATTGCCATTGCGCGAGCGCTGCTGCGCGATCCGCCGGTCCTGCTGCTGGATGAGGCCACTTCGTCATTGGACGCGGAATCCGAACGTAAGGTACAGCAGGCTTTGGAACATCTGATGCAGGGACGCACCACCTTGGTGATCGCTCACCGGCTTGCCACCGTGCAAAAGGCCGACCGCATCGTGGTGATGGATCAGGGACGTATTGTTGCCTCCGGCTGCCACGAAAGCCTGATGGCCGAAGGCGGCCTCTATGCGCGTCTGGCGCGATTGCAATTCATGACGAGCTCAACCGATGCCACCGCGTAGACGCAGTTCATCCCAACCGGCGCAGCGCCGGCTCATGCGCTTCTGGTGGCGTTTCATCGCCATCGCGCTGGTGATCTATGTTGCCTATACGATCTGGCTGAGCGGCGCCTTCCGCAGCACCGAACCTTTCGTGGCTGGGCAATGTATCGCCGTCGAGGCGCCGGCTGGACCGGAGGACATGGCGATGCTGCCCGACGGCAGCGCGGCCATTCTTTCGGCGCAGGACCGGCGCAATCGCGAGACGCCGGGCGCGCTATGGTACTACGATCTGTCCACGTGGCCGGGCCAGCTGGTAAAGCTGGACACGCCTGCCTCTCTACCCTTCCATCCGCATGGCATGGCTCTGTTCCGCGGCGCGGACGGCCAGATCTTCCTGCACGTCATTAATCATCGCAGCGCGGATCGCCATACCGTCGAAATCTTTGCCTTGCTGGTACGCGACGGCCAGCCGCGTCTGCACCACCGGGGCAGCGTCGCCAGCGATCTGTTCGTGCATCCCAACGGCATCGCGGCCGCTGGACCGGAGGCCTTCTACCTCACCAACGATCGCGGCTCAGGTCCGCGCTGGATGCATATGGTAGAGAATCTTCTCCAACTCAGCCGCTCGACCGTAGTCTATCACGATGGCCGCGGCGCGCGCATCGTGGCCGACGACATTGCCTTCGCAAACGGCATCGAGATCACCTCGGACGGCAATTCCGTTCTGGTCGGATCGACCTTGTGGCGTATGCTGCTGTCTTACACGCGAGACCCCATTAGCGGCGCGTTGATCCGCAACGGAAGCCTGTCGCTGCCGGCGGGCCCCGACAATCTGCGGCGCGACGCCGATGGCAACCTGTGGATCGCTGCGCATCCGAATGCCTTAGCCTTTATCGGTCACGCGAACGATGCAGAAAAGGAAAGCCCAAGCCTGGTCCTGCGCCTCAGCCGCGACAGCCGCGGCGCGATGCGCCTGCAACAGGCTTTTGGCGATCCCGGCAGCCTGATCTCCGGCGCCAGCACCGCCGTGCATTATCAGAATCGCCTGCTGATCAGCGCCGTGTTTGAGCCTAAGCTGCTCGATTGCCAGTTCGATCCGGAGCAGTTGCGCGACGTGGAATAACGAGACCGCAACAGCGCGGTCAGAATTCATACGCGCTGCATTGATCCATCCGCAGCACGCTGTCCTGCCGGAAGCGAGCCTTGTACTCGTCGATGATGGCTGCCAGCTTGCCATCGATTGCTCCATCCCGCGGCCGAGCCACCATCAGAATATGGCTGTCTTCGCGTACCGCCGCGCCACTATCGCTCGCACGCCACGCACCCTGCGCTTCCAGCAGGGTAAAGCCATCGGGAAAGCGCGGCAGGATCGCCTCATCGACAAAGCGCGCCCAATCGGCTGCCTCCACCTTGCGGTCGCTGCCCATCGCCGTGCCAAAGACGAGGCTGGTGGTGCGCTGGCGGCAGAACGTGAGCGGATCGGACCAAAGATAGAGGCCTGCCGCCAGCAGGATGACGAGCGTTGCTGCCGCCAAGGCCAGAGCGCAGATCACCTGGGCCTGCAGCGAGCCGATGCGTTCGCCGATCTTGTAGAAAGCATCCTCGAACATCGCGTTAGCGCTCGGTGAGCTTCAGCTCGATCCGGCGGTTGCGGCGCAGCGCAATCTCGTCGTCGTTGGTGTCCAGCGGCTGGAATTCGCCGAACCCGGTCGCCGCCAGCCGCTCGGCCGGCACGCCCTGGGCGATGAGGAATTTCACTACCGACGTTGCGCGCGCGGTCGACAACTCCCAGTTGGAGGGGAATTGCACTGTGCGGATCGGCACCTTGTCGGTATGGCCATCGACGCGCAGTATCCATTTCAGGTCGGACGGGATTTTTCCGGCGATCTCGATCAGTGTCTTTGCCAGCTTGGCCATCTGCTCCCGTCCCTGCGGATTCAGTTCCGCCGAGGCGCTGTCGAACAGGACTTCCGACTGGAAGACGAAGCGGTCACCGACGATCTGGATGTCGCGGCGATTGCCCAAAGCCTGCCGCAGACGGCCGAAGAATTCCGAGCGGTAGTTGGTCAGCTCGTCGACCTTGCGCGCCAGCGCGGCATTCAGGCGGCGCCCCAGATCGGTAATCTGGGCCTGGTTGGCCTTGTCCTTCTCTTCGCTTTCACGAAGGATGCGCTCGATCTGCGCCAGCTGCTCACGCAGAGCGAGAATCTGACGGTTCAGCAGATCGACCTGGCTGCGTGCCTCGGCGCTCAGGCGCTTCTCCTGCTCCAGTTGCCCCTCGCTGGAAACCAGCTTGCCTTGCAGATCGATGATGATCTGGCTTTGCTCGGCCAGCTTCTTTTCGGCCTCATCGGCGCGCTGCTGTGCATCGGACAGTACGGCGGCCAGCTGATCCCGTTCGGCACTGATCGCGCTTAACGACGACTGCAACTGACCGAGATCGAGACGCAATTGAGCACTGGTTCGCTTCTCCAGCGCCAGTTGCTCGACTAGCCCTGCGATCTCCATGCGCAATTCGGCCAGCGCCTTGTCGCGGCCGGAAATGGCGTTGGCGAGAAAAAACTGCACCAGCACGAAAACCGCCAGCACGAAAACCACCACCATGAGCAGCGTGGACAACACGTCCACATAGCCCGGCCATGGGCCTGCGGTATGGGCTTCGCCGCGGCGTCGCGCAAATGCCATTCCCTATCCTTTCACCATTGCCATCGGATCCGCTCCGTCAGCGCCGGTTGTCCGCCATCGCGGCGATGGTGCGCGACAACAGCTTGATCTCGGCCCGCATGTCGTCGACCAGTTTGGCACGGCCTTGCGCTGCATCGTCGAGCAGGCGGGTCAGCAGAATGTCGATATTGCGGATATGGCCGCGGCTGGCGGCATCCATGCCGCCGGTTTCGGCACCCTGCGCCAGTTTGGCCAGGATCGGCTTCATCTCGATCTGATGCTCAGTGAGTTTGAGCAGCAGGCCCTGCTCGGCGCGCATCTGCTCGGTCAGCAGGCTAAGCTTTTCATTCAGCTGCATCAGCGCAGCGCCCGTGGAATTGCGACTTTCCTCGCTGCGCGCCATGGTGCGCTGCAGATTGTCGAGGCTGTCCGCGGTCTGCTCCAGCAGGGCCTGCACGTAAGCAGGCACCGAGTGATCGCCATCGGCAATCGCGCCGCCACCGATCCGGGTGAAGCTGGCCAGCCATTCCTCAAGGTCATTGAAGAAGCGGTTCTGCGCCTGCCCCGTCTGCAGATCCAAAAATCCGAGGATCAGCGAACCCGCCAAGCCCATCATCGAAGTGGAGAACGCCAGGCCCATGCCCGCCAGCGGTGCCTCGAGCCCGCCCTTCAGCCGCTCGAACAGGCCGTTGATGTCCTCAGCATTGCCAAGCGAGAGCGACGAGATCGTGTCGCTGACCGAGGAGATCGTCTCAAGCAATCCCCAGAAGGTGCCGAGCAGGCCAAGGAAAACCATCAGTCCGATGAAGTAACGCGAGATGTCGCGTGCCTCATCCAGCCGCGCGCCTACCGAGTCAAGCAGAGCTCTTGTCGCAGTCGTCGGCAGCGAGCCGCGCGGACCGCGGCTTTCCAACACCTTCACCAACGGCGCCAGCATATTGGACGGCTCGCCTACCCGTACCTGCGTCGCGGTGCGCTGCGCCTTCTGCCAGGCTTCCACCCAGTTGGCGTCCTGACCGATCATGATGACCTGACGAAAGGTGTATAGAATACCGAGCAGCAGCACGGCGGCGATCAGGCTGTTCAATGGCGGATTGGCCATGAAGGCTCGATAGAGCGGTGCGTGCAGCACTGCGACCACCGCACCAACCGCAATCAGAAATACCGCCATGCGGAACAGAAAACGACCCGGTTTCGTCATGCCTGCCATCCTTTACCGTTCTGCCTAGGGGCGGAATACGGCCTTTTTGCGGCACCTTGCCGACGCGACTCGCGGCAGGGCAACCCCAAAATAGCGTCTTTTCGCGCTCACCCGACAGCGCGCCGAAGCAAACGATTGCGGCAGGAACGGCGCCGACCGCCGGCGGTGCGGTCAGCGGCCGACCGGCGCGACCTCGACCCGGTCGGCAGGTGAGCCATCGGTCGGCGTGCCAAGCGCGCGCACATCGATGCGCGTGCTGCGGATTCCCTTGTCGATCAGATAGGCACGCACCGCGAGCGCGCGGCTCAGCGCCAGGCGCCGCGCGCCGCTGCCGCCATCGGCATTGCCGCCATCAGCATAGGCGCGGATCTGCAAGCGATCGTCCGTATTCGCGTAATGCTGCGCCAGAGCATCAAGCGAAGAGAGATCGGTGGTCGGCAACTCGCTTTGTCCGCCGGGGAAAGTAACGGTGACGATGCCGCTCTGGCTGCCGGAGGGTGCGGCAGGTACAGGCGGCGGAGTGACCATGGCGCTTTGCTGGTTGGCCGGAGCTTGGACTGCCGGCGGCTGGACCGGCGTAGGAGCAGGCGCCGGGCTGACGGGAGCCTGGCTGGCAGGAGCCTGACTGGTAGGAGCCTGGCTGGTAGGAGCCTGGCTGGTAGGAGCCTGGGGCTGAGCTGCGGCCGACGACTGGTCCGGCTGGCTGGCGCTTTCCTGGGCCGAAGACGCCGAAGACTGCGGCGCGGGCACCAGCGGCACCGGCGGCGTTACCGGGGTTGCCGCGGGCTGTTCGGCAGGGGTCGGGACGGAGGCCGTCGGCTGCTCCGTCGCGGGCACAACCGGCGTCGGCGCGGGGCTGACAGGCTGGCTGGGCGGCGGTTCGCTTACCGCCGGAGCCGGCGCGGGAACGGCAGACGGCACTGGCTGCTCAGTACGGACCGAGGCGGGGCGGGTTGCGGTAGATGAACGCGCCGGGCGCGGCCGGGCTGCGGCTGCCCGCTGGGCACTGGTTTCACCGATCAGCGGCTTCGGCGCCGGGGCTTCGCCTGGCAGCGGCGGACGACCGGAAATTGACGGAAAACTGGCCTGGCCGGAGGAGCCAAGCAGCGGCGCGCTGCCAAAGGTCCCGCCATAGGAGCCGTAGGTGGATGGACCGAGCTGATCCAGAGCTTGAGGATTGATCTGGACACTGCCACCGGCCTGGCCCCCGATCAGGGTCTGCGCCTGGGCCGGACCAAAGGCCATGGTCATCTGCGCCAGGCCGCTGGCCAGCAATACGATAACAAACTTCAATCTCAGCGGCTTTGCAGCCATTGGACCTGTCCCCCTAACCCCAACTGGGTCCGAACGATAGCGGAGGCAGGCGGGACCGACAACCCGGCATTCGATGAATCAATCAGTTGTGCGACGCGACGTCTCAGGCGCTCTTGGCCAGCAGCTTGAGCAGCGGGCCATGGAGAACGTCGTTGGCGGCTACGATTCCGCCGGTTTCGATCATGGTATCGCCGCCCTTCAGGTCGGTCACCATGCCGCCGGCCTCGCGGACCAGCACAATCCCGGCCGCAATGTCCCAGGGGGACAGGCCGGCTTCCCAGAACCCGTCATACCGGCCAGCGGCGACATAAGCGAGGTCGAGGGCGGCTGCGCCCATGCGGCGGATGCCGGCCACCTCCCCCATCACGCTGGTCATTTCCTTGAGGAACTGGGCGTGGCCGGGACGACCATGGAACGGGATGCCGGTGGCGAATAGCGCCTCGGGCAGCTTGCGCCGGGCGGAAACCCGGATGCGGCGCTCGTTCATATAGGCGCCGACCCCCTTCTCGGCCCAGAACAGCTCATCCCGGATCACGTCCAGCACGATGCCGGCGATCAGTTCGCCTTCGCGCTGCACGGCAATCGAAATGGCGAAATGGGGAATGCCGTGCAAAAAATTCGTCGTGCCGTCCAGCGGGTCGATAACCCAGTAGGTCTTGCCGTCCTTGGCCTCGATGCGGCCGGCTTCTTCCATGATGAAGCCGAAATCCGGGCGAAGCTTGGACAACTCCTGATGCAGGATCTTCTCGGCCTTCCGGTCGGCGGCCGAAACGAAATCGGCAGGTCCCTTCTTCGAGACCTGAAGCTGTTCGACTTCGTTGAAATCGCGGGTCAGGCTGCGCTGCGCTTTACGCGCCGCGTTCGCCATCGCATTGATCAGGGCGGATCGCAGGGCCATTGGATTTTATGCTCGTCTGGAAAGGGGGCGGACCCTATCAGCCACGGCCATGCTCGGCAAGCGCCCGGTTGAAGGCTTTCACCGCCGCCGCCGGGCCTTCCGGATGGCGCCACACGCCGGCGCTGACGGCAAGGAAATCAGCGCCCGCGGTGATCAGCGGCGCGCAATTCTCCACCGTGATCCCGCCGATGGCGACACAGGGGATTTCCATCAGCTCCGACCACCAGGCGAGGATTTCCGGCTCGGCCCGGGTTTTCGGCTGCTTGGTGTCGGTGGGATAGAAGGCGCCGAACGCGACATAATCAGCACCGGCCTCGCCCGCCTCCATCGCGAGATGGCGGGAATTATGGCAGGTGACGCCGACGATGCGATCCTCGCCAAGGATACGGCGCGCCTCCGCGTAAGGCGTGTCCTCCTGGCCGACATGGACGCCATCGGCGCCGAGCTTGACCGCCAGATCGGGCCGGTCGTTGATGAGGAAGGCTACGTCATGCTCGTGACAGATCGGCATCAGCACCTCAGCGGCACGGCGAAAGGCATTGTCCGATGCCGTCGCCTCTCCATCCTTCAGCCGCAGTTGCAGGCAGGCGACATCGCCTGCACTCAAAGCAGCCTTTAGGTCTTCCGCGAATGCCTTCGGCTCGATTGCCGGCGGGGTAATCAGATACAGACGCTGTTCAGGAGTTTTACTCATTTCACCGAACCGGCAATGAAACTCTTCAACGCATCCAGCGTCTCGTCGGGGCGCTCGCCCATCATCAGATGGCCGCAGCCCGGCAGCAGATCGAGACGCGCATCCTTGAAATCCTTCATCAGGCCGCGCACCGCCCGGGGCGACGTCATGATGTCGCGTTCGCCGGAGAGAATCTGCACCGGACATTGCACTGCTTTAACCGCCTCGGCGCCATTGCTGTAGTCGTTGCAGATGCGAAAGCCCAGCGCGAGGCATTCGCGCGGCGCGCGATCGACCAGCCGTATGCTGCCGCCGAGCAGATAGGAGCCCGGCACCTTGTTCCCGCCGATCTGGTTCTTCTTGGTGATCATCCAGTCGTTCATCAGCTCAACGACCGTATAGACACCGCTATCGGCCAGCTTCTGCAATTCCGGATTGACCGCCATAGGATAAGTGAAGCCCAGCAGCGACAGCTTCGCCACACGCTCGGGGTAGCGGGCCGCCGTTTCCAGCGCGATCAAGGCGCCCATCGAATGGCCGACCAGCGTTGCGGTCTTTATCTGCGCCGCATCGAGCAGCTTCGGCATCCAATCGGCAAAGGCCTCGATGCTCGTCAGCATCGGCCCTTCCGAGCGGCCATTGCCCGGCAGATCGAGCGCCAGCACCGAAAAGCCATGATAGGCGAACCAGCGTGTCTGCAACGCCCAGACCGTATGGTCGCAGGCGTTGCCGTGAATGAAGACGACGGCCGGCTTGGCCGGATCGAAATCCTTACCGCCGGTGGCGGCGAATACGCGCTTGCCCGCAACCTCGAGCCACATGCTGCGCTCCCTCTTCTTGTCCGGATTATTCGGCTGCCGCCTTGACAGCCTTCTGCACGGCACGCAGGGCCTGGTTCAGATCGTCGAGCAGATCCTGGGGATCTTCCAGACCGATCGAAAGCCGCACCAGTTCCTCGCCGATACCGGCCGCCTTCAGTTCGGCGGCGCTCATCTGCTGATGTGTGGTACTGGCCGGGTGGATCACCAGCGACTTGGCATCGCCGACATTCGCCAGATGCGAGAAGATCTGCAGGCTTTCGATCAGGACGCGGCCCGCTTCGCGCCCGCCCTTCACGCCGAAGCTGAAGATCGCGCCGCAACCCCTGGGCAGCAGTTTCTTTGCCAGTTCATGGTCGGGATGCTCGGGCAGTTCCGGATAGGACACCCAATCCACCGCCGGATGGCTTTTCAGGAAAGCGACGACCTTGCGCGCATTCTCGACATGGCGGCTCATGCGCAGATGCAATGTCTCGACGCCCTGCAGGATATGGAAGGCGTTGGTCGGCGACATGCAGGCGCCGAAATCGCGCAGCCCCTCGGCCCGGGCGCGCATGATGAAAGCGCTAGGACCAAATTCCTCGGCAAAGTCGAGACCGTGATAACCGGCATATGGCTCGGTCAGCGTCGGGAATTTGCCAGAGGCCTCCCAATCAAAGCGTCCGGAATCGATCAGCGCGCCGCCGATGGCCACGCCATGGCCGCCGAGGAATTTGGTCGCTGAATGCATCACCAGATCGGCGCCATGCTCGAATCCCTTGAACAGATAAGGCGTGGCGAAGGTGCAATCGAGCATCAGCGGGATGCCGGCATCGTGAGCAATCTTTGCCACTGCCGGCACGTCCAGCACTTCAAGGCCCGGATTGCCGAGGATCTCGCCAAAGACGAGCCGCGTCTCCGGCTTGATCGCCGCCTTGATCGCCGCATGATCGTGCGGATCGACGAAGGTGGTGGTGATGCCGAACCGCGGCAGCGTGTGGATCAGCATATTGTAGCTGCCGCCGTAGATATTGCGCGAGGCGACAATATGTCCGCCCTGCCCCATCAGGGTCGCGATGGCCAGATGCAAGGCTGCCTGGCCCGAAGCCGTGCAGACGGCACCGACGCCGCCTTCCAGCGCCGCCAGACGCTCTTCCAACACCGCCACAGTTGGATTGGATATGCGCGAATAGATGTGGCCGCCGCGTTCCAGATTGAACAGCGCGGCCGCATGATCAGTGTCGCGGAAGACATAAGACGTCGTCTGATAGATCGGGACGGCGCGGGCGCCTGTCACGGGATCAGGCTGCTGGCCGGCATGCAGGCTCAACGTATCGAAACGGAGGAATTTGGGTTCCATCGGATGTCCCTCCCTGATCTACGGGGGCAAGCCTACTACGAGGCAAGCCATAAAAAGTAGGCCGCCCCTTCCGGTTGGATGGGACGACCCCGAAATTTAGCCTCAAACCTCGAAACTGGTCCGGATTAATCCATGTTGGCCCCGGTCCAGTCAAGCCAATGTAACAAATTGTATCAGGCCCAAAAAAGCGGCCGCCAGAGGACCGGCGGCCAAGGTCAAATCAACAGGGAGGAAACTATGACCCAAACTGAACTGCGGCAGAGAATGCCAGCACCCACTTAAGATTTCGTTGCCGCGGGTGATCATGTATGGTCGCGGGCATGACAAATCCTCCGCCCGTGTCACAATCCGGATCGCAGCCGGCCACTGCAGCCCATCCAGGCCCCGTGCCGGACCGCCTGCTCGACGCCGCCTTGGCCTGCTTTCGACGCTTAGGGGGAAAGCGGACGCGCATCGAGGATATCGCTGCGGAAGCCGGTGTGGCCCGCACCGCCGTCTACCGCTATTACCCCAACAAGCGCGCCATCGTGGCCGCGCTGGCGACCCGCTGGTTTGCCGAGGATGAGGCCACCCTCGCCGCCATTGCCCGCGACCATGGTCGCGGGCCTGCCGACCGGCTTCGGGCCTTCCTGCTGGCTGACGCGGCCTGCGCCCGGCGGTATGTCACCGACCCCTGTCTGGCCGAGGTGCTGGATGAGGTGGTCCACAACCTCACCGCGGTGCCGCAGCAGCATCGGGCGCATGTTCGGCGTCACCTGACTGGGCTGTTGGCCGAAGGTCAGGCAGCCGGTGGTTTCCGTGCCGAACCGGCCGAGCGCCTGGCGCAAGCCCTGGACGACCTGATGGGCCGCTTCCATGACCCGCGGCTCACCGCCGACCTCGACGAGGCGGTATGGCGCGAGCGCGCCGAGATCGCGGTGGAGATCGCCTGCCAGGGCATGCGCGCCTGACGCGGCTAAGCCGCCGAGCGATATCGGCGGGCGATCAGCCGGTCGACCAGACCATCGACGGCGGCCTCCGCCGCAGCAATGGAGGCCCGCAACCGCTCATCGGCGAATTCGTCATATTCGACCGCCACACTTTCGATATCGGTGATGCCGATATAGCCAAAGGCGGTGCGGATATGCGGCTCGACATGGTTCATCGCCGCGATCCGATCATGCGGTTCATAGCCGTAATCGCCGCGTGCGCTGAGAATGACGAGGGTCTTGTGCTGCTCGGTGAGCATAGGCCAGTAAGGCTCACCGGCACGGGCGCGGTCGAAGCCGAAGGTGCGGCCAACCCGCACAATATTGTCAATATAGGCTTTGAACTGCGCCGGAATACCAAAATTGTACATTGGCACGCCTGCCACGATCAGATCGGCGCGGATCAGCTCATCGACCAGGAGATCGCTTTCGCGCAGCACATCATGCATCCACAGCTCGCGCTGCTCAGGCTTGGTAAAGGCCGCATGGATCCAGGCGCCGGTCACCGGCGCGGGCGGATTCTGCCCGACATCACGATAGACGATCTCGTCCTGGGGATTGTGTCCGCGCCAACGCTCGACAAAGCGGCGGGTTAGCCGCCGCGTATGCGAGCCATGCGGCATGGTGTCCGAGGCATGGGGACGGGCACTGGCGTCGATCCACAGCAAGTTGACCATTGGCGAAATCCTTCCGGCTGAGATGGATGAGAACAGCTCATTCACTTTGCTCTACGCCTCGCTATCTATTGCCATGGCCATGCGTGAACAAATTCAAATTACTCAGCTTAATGGATGAGTTTATTTCAGCCATGCAGTACCGACGCCTGCCACCGCTTGCCGCCCTTCGCGCCTTCGAAGCCGCCGCGCGTCATCTCAGTTTCAAGCGCGCAGCCAAGGAACTTGGCGTGACGCCGACAGCGATCAGCCACCAGATCAGGCTGCTGGAAGAAACGCTAAAGCTGCCGCTATTCGAACGCCAGACTCGCAGCGTGGCGCTGACCCCGGCGGGGCAGCAGCTTTATCCGGTGCTGCGCGATGGCTTCGATGCCTTTGCGCGGACGCTCCACTCTCTGGTTGCGCCGCCGCGCCGCCGCAGCCTCACGCTCTCGGTCACACCAGCCTTCGCGGCGAAATGGCTGCTGCCGCGCATACCAAGCTGGCGCGCGGCACAGCCGGAGATCGACCTGCATCTGCATGCGTCGGAAGAGCCCGTGGATCTGATCAGCGGCAGTGCCGATGTCGCGATCCGCTATGGGTACGGGCCATTTCCCGGCCTGCATGCGAAGGTTTTGCTGGAGGATCGCTTCGCACCCGTCGCCTCGCCGCATCTGGGCCTGAAGGCAGCGGCAGATCTGCGCCGCCACACCTTGCTGCATTTCGATTGGCGGAAGCTTAAACGCGATACGCCGACCTGGCGTCTCTGGGCGGCGAAAGCGGGCTTGGCGGATTTGCAAGTGGAGAACGGAATCCGCTTCAGCGATGAAAGCCACGCAATCCAGGCGGCGATTGCCGGGCAAGGTGTGGCGCTGCTGAGCTTGATCTTGGTGGCCGAGGAACTTGCCAGCGGCGCACTGGTGCAGCCCTTCGGCCCAGTGGTGGATGGATACCGCTATCAGCTGGTCTACCCGGCAGCCGTCTCCGACGGGCCGGAGATCGCGGCTCTTCGGAAATGGCTGCAAGAAGCCGCCTCTGGAAAGAAACTTACTTCTTGAAGAAGGTATCGGCCGCACCGCGCGCCGCCTGCTTGCTTTTGATGATGCTGCGGATCGTGACGATTTCCGCTTCCAGTTCGCCGATGCGGGCTTCGAGATCCTCGATCGACATGGTGTCGTATTTCGGCGCTACCGGTTTGCGCGATACGGCCTCGTCCCAGTCCATGCCTTTCTCCCATCGAACGCGAACTTCCCGATACGGTGGCAAAGCGCCAAAAAACAATATTGGCAGCTTGTCCAATATCACGTGGGCCGTTAGATCACGAAGTCCAACGGAGGAAAATACATGCTGCCCCAGGAGATGACCGTCATCGAGATCAGCCAGCCCGGCGGACCCGAGGTGCTGAAGCCGGCCAAACGTCCGCTGCCTCAGCCCGGCGCAGGCGAGGTGCTGATCAAGGTGGCTGCGGCCGGCGTGAACCGGCCAGACGTGCTGCAGCGGGCCGGCATGTACCCCCCGCCGCCGGGCGCGCCGGATTACCCCGGCCTGGAAGTCTCGGGCGAGATCGTCGCGCTGGGTCAGGGCGTCAGCCGCTGGAAAGTCGGCGACAAGGTCTGTGCCCTGCTAGCCGGCGGCGGCTATGCCACCTATTGCGTGGCCCCCGCCGAGCAATGCCTGCCGGTGCCGCAGGGCCTGGATATGGCCGAGGCGGCCGCTCTGCCTGAGAACTGGTTTACGGTCTGGACGAATATCGCCGACCGCGGCCGGCTGCAGCCCGGCGAAAGCATCCTGATCCATGGCGGTGCCTCCGGCATCGGCGTGGCCGCGATCCAGCTGGCCAAGCTGCTGGGCGCGGGACGAATTTTCGCGACTGCCGGCACCGATAAGAAATGCCGCTATTGCGAGGAACTGGGCGCCGAGAAGGCGATCAACTACAAAACCGAAGATTTTGCCAGCCGGATCAATGATTTGACCCAGGGCAAGGGCGTCAACGTCATCCTCGACATGGTCGGTGGCAAGTATTTCGCCCCGAATATCAAGAGCTTAGCCGAGGAAGGACGGCTGGTGATCATCGCCGTCCAGGGCGGCCCCAAGGGCGAAGGCGATCTCAGCGTGGTCATGCGCAAGCGACTGACGGTAACGGGCTCTACCCTGCGGCCCCGGCCGGTCGCCTTCAAGGGAGCGATTGCCCGCGCCCTAGAGGAGAAGGTCTGGCCGGCTTTTGCCGATGGGCGCCTTAAAGTGGTGGTGGACTCCCGCTTCCCTCTGACCGAAGCGAGTGCGGCCCACAGCCGCATCGACCATGCCGACCATATCGGCAAGGTGCTGCTAACTGTTTGAGCAGCAATAAATAAACCCGGAAATCCGGGGTGGTTGCGCGGCAAGGCCGTTCCACTATATTGTCGCGCGATTTTGTATAGCCCCGCGGGCGGCCGTGAAGCCGGCCGGCCGCAGCAGGAGGATTTTACCCAATGGCATTGCCCTTGATGCCCAAAGCCACAGCCGTGTGGCTGATCGACAATACCAAGCTCACCTTCGACCAGATCGCCCGCTTCTGCGGGTTGCATCCGCTGGAGGTGAAGGGCATTGCCGACGGCGAAGTCGCGGTGGGCATCGTCGGGCTCGATCCGGTGGCCAACGGCCAGCTTTCGGCGGACGAGATCGCCCGCTGCGAAGCCGATCCAGCGGCGGACCTCAAGCTGCTGGCGCCCACCGTGCCGCTGCAACGCCAGAAGACCAAGGGCGCCAAATACACGCCGCTGTCCAAGCGCCAGGACCGCCCGGACGCCATCGCCTGGCTGCTCAAGTATCATCCTGAAGTGGCCGATGCGCAGATTCAGAAGCTGCTCGGCACGACGAAAGCCACCATCGATTCCGTGCGCAACCGTACGCACTGGAATCACGCCAATATCAAGCCGCGCGATCCGGTCAGCCTTGGCATGTGCAGTCAGGCCGAGCTGGACCGCGTTCTGATCCTCGCCGCCAAGCGTAAGGAAAACCGGGAGAAGCGCGAAGCCCGAGAGGCGCGCGCCAAGGCCCGTGCCGAAGTCGCCACTGCCGAGCCGCAACAGACTGATGCGCCCGCGCCGGAGGCAAATGGCGACGAAGGCAGCAGCACCGACTGATTTCTTAAGCGTTTTTCTACCCGCTAACGCGTTGTAGTACCGCCAGAAGCTGAACCGAGCGGCTGCGGCATTGAACATGCTGGCCGCATCGGTCGGTTTCCGCTATAGCCAATATAAGAATAAAACCGCGGGGGTGACGCCTCGCCAATAGCGGACGAGTAAGGAACTCGGGGGATGTTGGTTTTTATCATTCGACGATTGATGCAGGCCGCGCTCGTGGTGGCCGTCATGTCGGTGCTGGTATTCGTCGGCATCTACCTGATCGGCGATCCGCTGGCAATCCTGGTAAGCCCCGAAGCCACCGAACTTGACCGCGAGGAGATCGCCAGGTCGCTAGGCCTCGACCGTCCCGTCTGGGAACAGTATTTCACCTTTCTTACTGCCGCAGTGCAGGGCGATTTCGGCAAGTCCTTCGTCTTCGGCCAGCCCTCTTTGGGCCTGATCCTGGAGCGCATGCCGGCCACGCTGGAACTGGCGCTGACCGCCACAATCATGGCGGTGGTGATTGGCGTGCCGCTCGGCCTCTATGCCGGCCTGCGGCATGAAACCATCGGCGCACGCGCGATCATGGCGGGCTCGGTGCTGGGATTCTCGCTGCCAAATTTCTGGGTCGGCCTGATGCTGATCATGCTCTTCGCCGTGCAGTTCGGCTGGCTGCCCGCCTCGGGCCGCGGACAGACGGTGGAGGTGCTCGGCATCGAGCTCAGCGTCTTCACCGCCAATGGCTGGAAGCACATCATCCTGCCGGCGATCACGCTCGGCTTGTCGAAATGCGCATTGATTATCCGCCTCGCCCGCGCCACTGCGCGCGAGGTGATGCTGATGGACTACGTGAAATTCGCCCGTGCCAAGGGCCTTGATGAGAAGCGCGTCATCGGCGTGCATATCCTAAAGAACATCATGGTGCCGATCACCACCGTGACAGGCCTTGAACTTGGCGCGCTGATCGCTTTTGCAGTGATTACCGAAACGATCTTCTCCTGGCCCGGCATGGGCAAGCTGCTGATCGATTCGATCATTCATCTCGACCGCCCGGTGGTTGTTGCATATCTGATCGTCGTCGTGCTGCTGCTGGTGGCGATCAACCTGATCGTCGACATCCTCTACTCGGTGCTTGATCCGCGCGTACGGCTCGGAGGTGCGAAATGAGCGACGTCACCCTGCCCGCTCAGACGACCGCACCGGCTAAGACAGAATCGCCCATCAAGCGGATCATCGCCGAATTTGTCGAGAGCAAGCTGGCCGTCTTCGGCTTTATCCTGCTGATGTTCTTCGCGCTGGCAGCCATCTTCGGCCCTTATGTAGCGCCGCAAGATCCTTATGACCTCGCCAACCTCGACATTCTCGATGCGCGTCTGCCGCCCGGCGAGGTCTCCGGCACCGGCATGACCTTCCTGCTGGGTAGCGACGGGCAAGGCCGCGACATGCTGAGCGCCATGCTCTATGGCCTGCGCATCAGTCTGTTTGTCGGCGTCACCGCTGTTGCGCTTGCTTTGGCCATCGGCGCCTTTGCCGGCCTGCTGGCTGCCTATGCCGGCGGCAGGATCGACACCTTCATCATGCGCGTCGTCGACATTCAGCTTTCCTTCCCTGCCATCCTGGTCGCGCTGATCCTGCTCGCAGTGCTGGGCAACGGCGTGGACAAGGTGATCATCGCGCTTGTGGTCGTGCAATGGGCCTATTTCGCCCGTGCAGCCCGCGGCGCTGCACTTGTGGAACGCAGCAAGGAATATGTCGAGGCGGCGCGCTGCCTGGGCCTCAGCCGGGCACGGCTTTTGCTACGGCATCTGCTGCCGAACTGCATGCCGCCCCTGATCGTGATCGCGACCATCGACATTGCCCGCTCCATCACCCTGGAAGCCACGCTCAGCTTCCTTGGCCTTGGCGTGCCGGTAACCGAGCCTTCGCTGGGCATGCTGATCGCCAACGGATTCGACTACCTGCTCAGTGGTGTCTACTGGATCTCTCTGTTCCCGGGCCTGCTGCTCACTCTGGTCATCATCGCGATCAACCTGGTCGGCGACCAGCTCCGCGACGTCCTCAATCCCCGCCTGAAGCGCTGATCCGAATGACTGCACCAACGCTCAAGGTCGAGAATCTCGAGACCCATTTCCCCACCCGTGACGGCATCGTGCGTGCCGTCGACGGCGTCAGCTTCGAAGTCGCGCAAGGCGAGATCCTCGGCCTTGTCGGAGAGTCCGGTTCGGGCAAGTCGATCACCGGCTTCTCAATCCTTGGCCTGATCGACGCGCCCGGCCACATCGCCGGCGGCAAGATTCTGTTCAAGGGCGAAGACATCACCAGGGCCAGCCCGCAGCGCATGCGACAGCTGCGCGGCGCGCGCATCGCGATGATCTTCCAGGATCCGATGATGACGCTGAACCCGGTGCTGCGCATCGACACGCAGATGATCGAGACGGTGCAGGCGCATGAGAAGGTCAGCGACGTCGCGGCGCGCGCCCGCGCCGCCGAAGCCCTGAGGGCGGTTGGCATCGCCGCGCCGGAAGAACGGCTGCTGTCCTACCCACATCAGCTTTCCGGCGGCATGCGTCAGCGCGTTGCCATCGCCACTGCGCTGCTGCACAAGCCCGACCTGATCATTGCTGACGAGCCGACCACGGCGCTCGACGTGACCATTCAGGGCCAGATCCTCTATGAGATGCGCAAGCTCTGCCGCGATACCGGCACGGCGCTGATCTGGATTACGCACGACCTCTCCGTCGTCGCCGGCCTGGCTGACCGCATCATGGTCATGTATGCCGGACGTATCGTCGAAACCGGTCCGGTCGCCACCGTGATCGAACGGCCCCAGCATCCCTACACGCGCGGCCTGATCGGCTCGGTGCCCGGCGCCTTGCCGCGCGGCAAGCGCCTGTTCCAGATCCCAGGCATGACCCCGGCGCTGATTAACTTGCCGCCGGGCTGCCGCTTCAAGAATCGCTGCAGCCGTGCCGACGCGCTTTGCGACACCATGCCTGAGCTGGCGGAATTGTCGCCCGGTCATGGCGTGCGCTGCCATCATCCCTATGACGCCAAGCCGCTGACCCCGTCGGAGACTGCGGCATGAATGCCCCCATGCTTGAACTGAAGAATATCTCCAAGCGCTTCGTCTGGCGGCTCGACCTCGCCTCGAAGATCGCCAATCTCTTCGGCGCCGGAATCAAGGAGCGCGCTGTCCATGCGGTCAATCATGTCGATCTCGGCATCCGCGAGGGCGAGGTGGTCGGCCTGGTCGGCGAAAGCGGCTGCGGCAAGTCGACGCTTGGGCGGATCGTGGCCGGCATCATGGATCCCAGCGATGGCACGATCTCTTTCCACGGCAAATCGCTGCATGCAATGAACGAAGCCGAGCGGCGCGAATATAAGCTCGCCGTGCAGATGATCTTCCAGGACCCTTATGCGTCGCTCAATCCGCGCATGCGGGTGGAAGACATCATCGGCGAAGCGCCGGTTGCCCATGGCCTGATCAAGCGCAGTGAAATGCCTGCATATGTCGAGCAGATCATGAATCAGGTCGGACTCGATCCGCGCTATCGCCGCCGCTACCCGCATCAATTCTCCGGCGGCCAGCGCCAACGCATTGGCATCGCCCGCGCACTTGCCGTAAAGCCGCGCTTCATCGTCTGCGACGAGGCAGTGGCTGCGTTGGACGTGTCGATCCAGGCGCAGGTGCTCAACCTGTTTATGGATCTGCGCGAGCAGCTGGGCCTGACTTATCTCTTCATCAGCCACAACCTTGCGGTCGTCGAACATATCTCGGACCGCGTGGTGATCATGTATCTCGGTCGCGTGGTGGAAAGCGCACCGACCGAAGAGCTGTTCGCCAGCCCGAACCATCCCTACACCAAGGCCCTGCTGGCCGAGGCCCCGAAGCTGGTGGCGGAGCTGCGCGACTACACGCCGATATCCGGCGAGATTCCCTCGCCGCTCGACCCGCCCAGCGGCTGCCATTTCCATCCGCGCTGCCCCTTCGCCAGCGAACGCTGCAAGAAGGAAGTCCCGGCGCTGCAGGAGATCGCGCCCGGCCGGATGTCGGCCTGCCACCTCAACGATTCCCTGGCGGCATAAGCCAGCCATATCCAGCGTTTAGCTCTTTCGTGCCGGCCGGCCATCCTGTCCCGGCCGCGGCCGGCGCCACAAAGCTGCCTTGAAAAGAGAAAACTAAAGCCATAGGCCCAGGGCAGGGTGGAGTCCTCGAGCATCCCGCATGACGCGGTGACGCATGCACATAAAAATGGAGGCCGCCATGCGCAAGGCCGTCTTGTTCAGTGCGTCCCTGATCGCAGTTTCCGTACTCGCCACCGCCCCCTTCCCTTCCCAAGCCCAAACCATGGGGCAGGCCATCTGCGGCTTGCGCGAAGACATGGGCAAGATGCTGCTGCAGCGCTTCGGCGAGGAGCCGAAAGCCGCCGGGGCGATCGGTGATGACCGGGTGGTGGAATTGCTGATTTCGCAAACCGGCTCCTGGACCCTGCTCGTCACTACGCCCGATGGCCGCAGTTGCGTCATGACGGGCGGCGACGATTGGACGGACGATCCCGTCGAGGCTACCCATCTGAAGATCAAGGAAGAGACGACGTAAGCATCGCCCCTTCCACATCTTCAGGCTCACCGGTTAGGCGGTGACGGCTCCCCTGACCTTGTCCGGGTGCTTGACGCGGAACCAGGCGGCATAAAGCGCCGGCAGGAACAGAAGCGTCAGCAGCGTCGCGACCAGCAGGCCGCCAATGATAGTAAAGGCCATCGGCCCCCAGAAATTGCTGGTTGATAGCGGCACCATGCCCAAGATGGCCGCCAGCGCCGTCAGCACGATGGGCCGGAAACGCCGCAGCGTCGCATTCACAATGGCATCCCATTGCTGCTCACCGCGCCGGATATCCTGTTCGATCTGATCGACCAGGATCACCGAGTTGCGCATGATCATGCCAGCCAGTGCGATGGCTCCCAGCATGGCAACGAAGCCAAAGGGCACGTTGAAGGTCAGCAGGCCCAGCGTCACGCCGATCAGGCCCAGTGGGGCAGTCAGCAGCACCAGCAGCATGCGCGACACCGATTGCAGCTGCACCATCAGCAGAGTGACCATGATGCCGATCATCACCGGCACCACCGCGCCGATGGACGCGTTGGCCTTAGCACTTTCCTCGATCGCGCCGCCCATGACGATGCGATAACCAGGCGGCAGCTTGGCGCGCAGTTCATCCAGCTTCGGATCAATCTGTTTCGAAACCACCGGCGCCTGGATGCCGTCGACGATATCGGCACGCACCGTGATCACCGGCTGGCGGTCACGCCGCCAGATGATGCCCTCCTCCAGGCCGTAGGAAATTTCTGCCACCTGGCTGAGCGGCACCGGACGGGCGCTTTCAGCGCCGGCCACATTGATATCCTTGATGCCGTTCAGGCTGAGGCGTTCCGCCGCTTCAGCGCGGGCTACGACATCGATGAGTTCGCGGCCTTCGCGATATTGCGTCACCGTGATGCCGGAGACGATGGAGTTCAGCGTCGTCGCCAGGTCCTGCGAGGAAATCCCCAGCAGACGGGCTTTGGCCTGGTCGACATCCAGCTTGACGACTTTGCTCAGTTCGTCCCAATCCAGATTGACATCGCGCGTATTCGGATTGGCCCGCATGATATCGCCGACCTGATAGGCAATGCGGCGCACTTCCATCGGATCCGGGCCGCTGACGCGGAACTGCACGGGGAAGCCCACGGGCGGGCCGTTCTCCAGCCGGTTCACGCGGCCGCGCAGCAGAGTGAAGTCTTCCTGGAAGGCCTTGATCAGCTTGTCGCGCACCCGCTCGCGCTCGGCATCGCCCTTGGTCAGCACCACCACCTGGGCGAAGTTGTCGTTGGCGAGCTGAATATCGAGCGGCAGGTAGAAGCGCGGCGCGCCGCTGCCAACATAAGTCGTGTAATTGATGATGTCCTCATCACCATCCAGCAGTGCTTCCAGCCTCAACGCCTCCTGCTGGGTGGCGGCGATGGAGGCGCCCTGCGGCAGGCGCAAGTCGACCATCAATTCCGGCCGGTTGGATGCCGGGAAGAATTGCTGCTGCACCAGGCCAAAGCCGGCGACGCTGGCGAAGAAAAGACCAATGGTGGCAGCAATGACAATCCAGCGGCGGCGCACGCACCATTCGATGACGGGCCGCACGAAGCGATAGATGCCGCGCTGGTAGACCTCGTCGCCATGGCCGTGCTTGCCGGGCTTCGGGTCCGGCAGCAGCTTGTAGCCGATGAAGGGGGTAAAGATCACTGCCACCCCCCAGGAGACCAGCAGCGAGATCGTCACCACCGCAAAGATCGAGAAGGTGTATTCACCGGCTGCCGACTTCGCGAAGCCCACCGGTACAAAGCCGGCCGCCGTGATCAGCGTGCCGGTCAGCATCGGAAAGGCGGTCGAGGTATAGGCAAAACTGGCGGCGCTGAATCTGTCGAATCCCTGTTCCATCTTCACCTGCATCATCTCGACCGCAATGATCGCGTCATCAACCAGAAGGCCGAGCGAGATGATCAGCGCGCCCAAAGAGATACGGTGGAAGTCGATGCCGAATATCTGCATGCACACGAAGGTGATCGCCAGTACCAGCGGGATGCAGAGCATGACCACCACGCCGCTGCGCAGACCAAGGCTGAGAAAGCTCACAGCCAGGACGATGGCAACCGCCTCGAACAGGACCTTCATGAATTCCGCGATAGAGCGCTGCACCACAGTCGGCTGGTCCGCCACCTGATAGACTTCGATGCCGACCGGCATGTCGGCCTTCAGTCGTGCCATTGTTTCCTTCAACGCTTCGCCCAGAGCGATCATGTTGCCGCCCTTGGCCATGGAAATCGCCAGACCAATGGCTTCCTGGCCGTTGTAGCGGAAACGCGGGCTGGGCGGATCGGCATAGTCGCGCTTGATATCGGCGATGTCGCCGAGCCGGATCAGGCGGCCGTTGGCCTGGATCGACAGTTCGGCCAGGCCGCGCGCCGTTTCGATATCGCCGCTGACCCGCGTGGCGATCCGATCCGACGCGGTCTGGATCACGCCGGATGCCGTCTGACTGTTCTGCTGCTGGATGACATTTAGGATCTGCTGCGGACTGATGCCAAGATTGGCGAGCTTCTTGTGGGAGAATTCGATGAAGATTTTCTCCGGCTGCACGCCGAGCAGTTCTGCCTTGCTGACGTCTTTGATGCGCAGCACCTCTTCGCGCACATCCTCAACGTAATCCTTCAACTCGCGATGGGTGAAGCCGTCTGCGGTGAAGGCATAGATCGTGCCGAAGGTGTCGGCGAATTCGTCATTGAAGAACGGACCCTGCACACCCTGCGGCAGGGTGTGGCGGATATCGCTCACCTTCTTGCGCACCTGATACCAGATGTCCGATACCAGCTTGGGCGGCGTGTCATCGCGCAGATTGACAAAGATGGTCGACTCGCCCGGCTTGGAATAGCTGCGCACGTAGTAGAGATATGGCGTCTCCTGCAGCTTTTTCTCGATCTTGTCGGTGACCTGAAGTTCCATCTCGCGCGCAGTGGCGCCAGGCCAGTTGGCGCGCACAATCATCACCTTGAAGGTGAAATCCGGATCCTCGGCACGGCCAAGCTGGTTATAGGACAGCGTGCCGGCTGCCAGCAGCAGCACCATCAAAAAGCCGATCAGCGATCGATGGTTGAGGGCCCAGGCCGACAGGTTGAAGCGGTCGCCGCCGCCCGACGGGGCTTCCATCTTCACAGCTTCGCCCCCGCGGTCACGCCATTGATCTCAGGCAGCACGCGCACGGTCTGTCCAGGGATCAGCTTATGCACGCCGGCGGTCACCACCTTGTCGCCCGCCTTCAGGCCGCCGGCGATCAGCACGGCGTCTTCGATATAGGCCGCGACCTGCACCGGCTGCAGCGTCACGCTGCCCTGCTCGGCATCCTCCTTGGGGGAATAGATCCAGACGGCTGGCTTATCGCCCTGCTGATACAGCGCCGAAAGTGGCAGCGGAATCACGCTGGCATCGCTGCGTCGGATGATTGAGGCGGTGGCAGTCATACCAAGGCGCATGGAGGCCGGCGGGTTCAGCACCGTGACTTTCACTGCATAGGTGCGCGTCACCGGATCGGCGCCCGGCGCGATCTCGCGCACCACGCCGGCATATTCCTTGTCTGGCTGCGCCCAGAGGCTGACCGCGATTGCAGTGGCGTTGCGCAACTCGTCGAGGCGGTTTTCGGCGACATTAAACACCACCTCCTTTTCTTCCGGTCTTGCCAGCTTCATCACCGTCTGACCGGCAGATACCACTTGGCCGGCCTCGATGCTGATCGCAGTGATGACACCATCGGCATCGGCCTGCAGCTCGGTATAGTCCATCTGGTTCTGCGCCACGCGAAGCTGCGACTTCGCGCTTTCGAGCTGCGCCTCGGCGGTGTTGTAGGTGTTCTGCCGGCGGTCTAGTTCAGCCTGGCTGATCACCTTGCCTTCGAACAGCTTCTTGTATCGATTGAGTTCGATCTGGGCCTGATTGAAATTCGCCTGCGCCGCGCTGACCTGCGCTTTCGCATTCTGAATCGCAAGACGCGTATCTTCAGGATCCAGACGGGCGAGCAACGTGCCCTTCTTTACTTCCGAGCCGACCTCGACATAGCGGGCGACGATCTTGCCGCCGACGCGGAAGGCCAGATTGGTCTCGTAGCGGGCTCGAACCTCGCTGGTATAGCTGGAGCGGCTTTCGAAAACCTGAGGCGTGGCTGTGGTCACGCGCACCGGACGGACCGGCTCAGGCGGCGGGGGCGGTTGCTCGCAGGCCGCCAGAGCCGTCAGAGACAACAGACCCAGCAGCATGACCGCCCGAGTGGTGAAAACCCGAGTGGTCATAAAATGTGTGGCGCGCATAACAGCCTCTCCTATGGGGCCGTCCGGGAGCGCACATCTTGTCCTAACTGAAAATCCCCCGAACGACGCGGCTTACTCGTCTTGCTTTCCAGCCGGCATGCCCGCTCTTTCGGCGGTTTCCTCCGACTGCAGCAGCCCCCGTTTCGCGCATTCCAGGACCCAGACCCGGATTGCGCTCGACAGATTGCCCGAGCGTGCAGCGTCGATATCGCTGACCATCTGATTGATGGTCTTGCCGTCCTTAGCCGCCAGGATTCGCAACGCCTCCCAGAAGGCCTGCTCCAGGGAGATGCTGGTCCGATGGCCGCCGACCACAACGGAGCGTTTCAGGACGGTAGTCGGCATGTCGTCATCCGCACGGCCGGGCAGGCCGCGTGAAGGGGTGTTTAGCATTGGCGGTTATACGCGCCAAGCGGGCCCTCACAGCGGCGTGACCGCCGTCACGCGCTGCCGTGTAGAAATTACGACAGCTCAGCACAGAATTCCTGGATTCGCGCGCAGGCATCCTTCAGCGCCTCGGTCGAGGTGGCGTAGGAAATGCGGAAATGCGGGCTGAGGCCGAAGGCCTCGCCGAACACGACCGCAACTCCCTTCTCTTCCAGAAGAGCGTTGCAGAAATCCTGGTCGTTATTGATCTTGATGCCGCCCTTGCTGGTCTTGCCGATGGTGCCGGCGCAGCTTGGATAGACATAGAAGGCGCCTTCCGGTTTCGGGCAATGGATGCCCTTGGCCTGGTTCAGCATCGAGACCACCAGGTCGCGGCGCTGCTTGAAGACCGCATTGTTCTTCGGGATGAAGTCCTGCGGGCCGTTCAGCGCCTCGACGGCAGCAGCCTGGCTGACAGAGGACGGGTTCGAGGTCGACTGCGACTGCAGGTTCGCCATCGCCTTGATCAGTTGCACCGGACCGCCGGCATATCCGATACGCCAGCCGGTCATGCAATAGGCCTTCGAGACGCCGTTCATGGTGAGCGTGCGCTCATATAGCGCGGGCTCGACCTGGGCCGGCGTCGTGAAGACGAAATTGTCGTAAGTCAGATGCTCGTACATGTCATCGGTCAAGATCCAGACATGCGGATGCTTGAGCAGGACATCGGTCAGCGCCTTCAGTTCATCGCGCGTATAGGCGGCGCCCGAGGGATTGGACGGCGAGTTGAGGATCAGCCACTTGGTCCTCGGCGTGATTGCAGCGTCCAGCGCCTCGGGACGCAGCTTGAAGCCATCCTCGGCCTTGCCGGTCACAAAGACAGGCGTGCCGCCTGCGAAATTGACGATATCGGGATAGCTGACCCAGTAGGGCGCCGGGATGATCACCTCGTCGCCCGGATTGACGGTGGCCAGCAGCGCGTTGAACAGAACCTGCTTGCCGCCGGTGCCGACGCTGATCTGCTCGGGCTTGTACTCCAGACCGTTCTCACGCTTGAACTTGGCGATGATCGCCTGCTTCAAAGCCGGGGTGCCGTCGACATCGGTGTAGCGGGTCTCGCCACGATCGATCGCCGCCTTGGCGGCTTCGCGGATATTGGCCGGGGTCTCGAAATCCGGCTCGCCGGCGCCCAACCCGATCACGTCACGACCGGCGGCCTTCAGGGCACGGGCTTTCTGCGTGGCGGCAATGGTGGCGGACGGCTTGATGCGGCCGAGAGCATCGGACAGGAACGGCATGGGGTGCGACTCCTAGGCGCAAACGGAAAAGCGGGCGAACCATACGTCCCTAAACCCATCAACGCAACGGGGCTTCCTGCTGGAAAAGCAGGCAAACCGGCGCAACTTTGTGCAGAAACGCTTCCGACGGTGGGTCGGGGCCGGAAATCCCGCTCTCCGCGCCCAGTCAGAGTTTGGACTGAGAATTGCATACCGTTCCGCCTGGACCAGTGTTTGATTTCGCCCTTGGCGGGTGTGTGAGCCCGGACATAGACTGTTAGGCCAAAGCCGGGGCGACTCGAACAACCGGCAGTTCTTAAGCTTACGGGGAGATTCTTCTTATGACCTTCGCATCTCGTATTTCGCGTCGCGGGCTGGCTTACGCCGCGGCCGGCCTGGCACTGACGCTGGGGCTAGGCGTCACCGACGCGGCCGAGGCTCAGACCAAGCTGAAATTCACCCTCGACTGGGCCTTCCAGGGCCCGACCTCGGCTTTCCTGCTGGCCGAGCAGAAAGGGTATTACAAGGCCGAGGGCATCGACATCACCATCGACGCCGGCCAGGGCTCTGCCGGCGCGCTGCAACGCGTGGCCACCGGCGCCTATGAGATGGGCTATGCCGACATCAATGCGCTGATCGAATACAATGTGAAGAATCCCGACGCCCAGGTGAAGGCGGTGATGATGGGCTACGATGCCCCGCCATTCGGCGTCTATGCGCTGAAATCCTCGGGCATCAAGACGCCGAAGGATCTGGCCGGCAAGAAGCTCGGCGCTCCGGTCTTCGACGCCTCCTTCAAGCTGTTTCCGGCCTTCGCTGCCAAGATCGGCATCGACAAGTCGACGGTCACCCATATCAACCTTCAGCCTCCTCTGCGCGAGCCCAGCCTGAAGAATGGCAGCGTCGATTTCATCAGCGGCCATTACTTCTCGTCGATCCTCGATCTTGAGAAGATCGGCGTGAAGGAAGACGAGATCGTCTCCTTCGCGTATTCGGATTACGGCATGGATTTCTACGGCAACGCGGTCATCGCTTCGCCGAAATTCATCAAGGAGAATCCGGCCGCGATCAAAGGCGTGGTCAAGGCCACCATCAAGGCTTGGCAGGAAATTGCCGCCAATCCGGAACTCGGCATCAAGGCGACCAAGACGCGCGATGGCCTGACCGACGAAGCGCTGGAGATGAAGCGCCTCAAGCTGTCGCTGGAGCGCAACGTGCTGACGAAGTACGTCAAGGAAAACGGCTTCGGCGGTGTCGACATGGCGCGCCTGCAGCGGTCTTCGGATGCAGTGGCGCAGGCTGTCGGCCTGCCCCGCGCCCCGAAGGCGGAAGAGCTGTTCGATGACAGCTTCTTGCCGCCCAAGGCCGAACGCATGATGCCGTGAACGGAATCTGAAAACCTGTTATAGTACCAAGGCGGCGGGGATGACCCGCCGCCTTTTCATTTCACCATAATCAAGAAGAATGTCCGCCTCGCCCGCCATCTCGCCGCGTCCCGGCCGTACCGGGACAGCCGCCTCGACCGATTGGAAAGCCGTTGTTGCCGTGGTGGCCGCAGGCGTTGTGGTCTCGATCCAGCTTGGAAAGCTGCCGCCGCTGCTTCCCGATCTACGCGCCGACTTCGATCTCGATCTGGTGACGGCAGGCCTTGTCGCATCGTCTTTCAATCTGATCGGCGCTTCCATCGGCATCGCCGCCGGTTTCGCTTCCGACCGGATCGGCGGCCGGCTGGCGCTTTGCTTGGGATTGGGCATCGCCGCCCTGGGAAATCTGCTCGGCTTCTTCGCCGAAGGAATCGCGCTGCTGCTGGCAGCCCGGCTCATCGAGGGGCTCGGATTCGTGCTGACCGTCGTCTGCGGGCCCAGCCTGATCGCGGCCGCCACCCGGCCGCAGGACCGCAATCTCGCACTCGGTCTGTGGAGCACCTATATGCCGTTCGGCGTGGCGCTTGGGATGTTCGGCGCCTTGCTGGTTGGCCTGATCTTGGAGTGGCGGGGCCTATGGCTGCTTATTGCCGGCCTGCTGGTTGTCGCTGCCGTATTGATCGCGAGATCGACGCGCAACCTGCCACCGCCGCCCCCGCGGCGCTTCAGCGCTGCGCCGCTGCGGCGCCCCGGGCCATGGCTGCTGGCGGGCTGCTTCGCCTGCTACACCACGCAATGGTTCGCCATCGTCACCTGGATTCCCACCTATCTGCGCGACAGCGGAATTGACAATGAAACCTTGATCACCGCCGGGACCGCGGCCGTGGTGCTGATCAACGTGATCGGCAACATGTCGTCGGCGGCCTTAATGCATCGCGGTCTGCAGCGCTGGGCGATTATAGCCGCGATCTCCGTCTGCATGGGGATGTTTGGCGTGCTGAGCTTTGCCGATGGCATGCCCTTGGCAGGCAAGATCGGTTTGGCGATGGCGGCATCGGGCTTTGGCGGTATGCTGCCCGCTGCCGTGCTAGCTAGCATTCCGGCTCAGGCGCGCGATCACGGAGAAATCGCCACAGTCAACGGCGTTGTTATTCAGTTGCTCAATATCGGCTCCTTCATCGGTCCGCCGGGGCTTGCAACCATGGTCGCCTGGCTGGGCGGATGGAATGATGGCCGATGGTTACTGCTTGTCGCCGGACTGATCGGCACCGGATTAGCGTTTGGATTGCGTAAGGTGGAGTCTTCCCATGAAGGTTGATCGCGGTGACGCCCTGCTGCTGCTGACGGTCATCATCTGGGGCAACACATTCCCCACTGCAAAATACGTTCTCAACGTGCTGCCGCCGGGCGTTTACGCCTCCACTCGCTATCTGCTGGCGGCGGTCACATTGATGGCGGTGCTGGCCTGGAAACAGGGGCTGAAGCTGCCGCGGCGCCAGGATCTGCTGCCGCTGATCGGCTTCGGGCTGTTGGGCATCACCGCGATGCAGCTTTTGTGGACCAACGCGCTGTCCCTGACCGCGGCCTCCAAAGGCGCCATTCTGGTGGCAGTTTCGCCCATCTGGGCGATGCTGATCACCTCGCTGCGCGGACAGCTGCCGGGCCTGCGTGCCTGGGTGGGCATCGTACTGTCTTTCGGCGGTGTCTTCCTGGTGATCAACAACAGCGTGACGGCGATCAATGTTGGCGGCGGCAGTTTGATTGGCGACCTGCTGTTTCTGACGGTGGCCTTGTGCTGGGCCTGTTACTCGGTCTTCGCACCGCCTTATCTGGCGCGGCTTGGCGCGCTGTATGTATCCGCCTGGTCGATGCTGTTCGGCGCCATCGCGCTGGCGCCCGCCATGCTGCTTGGCTGGAACGAGGTGGATTGGCCTGCTGTCAGCCTCGGCCATTGGAGCGCATTTCTCTACACCTCCATCCTCGCCGGTGCTTTGGGCTATCTCTTCTGGTATGAAGGCATCGCGCGGCTTGGGGTCGCGCGCTCGGTGATTTACTCGTATCTCATCCCCGTTTTCGCCCTGCTCAGCACCGTCGCCTTCCTGGGCGAACATGTCTCGCTGGTACAGTTGACCGGCGCCGCCATCGTGATCGGCGGACTGATCCTCACCCGCACGGCCATGGCCAGGAAGAATTAAAAGCACTCAACTTTCGGCAATCGCGCAGAAGCCGGCACTGCCGTCGGTGAGCGTCACTGGCTCCAGCGCCAGCACGATCAGGCCTTCGGCCTTCACCATGTCGCGCAATGCCGCCTCGTCATACCGAGAAGCCGGCACGACGGCGATGAAGGCGCCGGCCAGGGCCAACGCGATTTTCACCGCCGAGAAAAGCAGCGCGATGTCGCCGTTGAGCCAGGAGACATCGGCAGCCACGATAAGATCGTAATGATCCGGCCGCGCTTCCAGGAAAGGAATGATGTCGCCGGTATCGGTGTCGTCGTAGACGCCCGCCTCGAAAAGCTGCCGCGTGCGGTCTGCATCCGGCGTGATCATGTCGATATGCTGGGCCAGGCGGCGCAACTCGGCGACATAGCGGCCCATGCAGCCGCCCAAATCGATGGCCCAGCCCACCGGCCTTTCGCTGCTGACGACATGCTGCGCTGCCGCCGCGGCAATGGCAGTACCCGGTGTCTCCAGGCTGGCCAGCAGGTCGTCCACCGACAGTGCCGGCATCGCAGCAGGCGCGGCGTCCGTTTCTGTATCCGCAGCCAGCCGCCGCAGCGCGAAGACATACCCCTGCACCGGGCGGTTTTCTTCCCGCCGGAGCGTCACCTCTTCCAGGCTCAGCAGCACGAAGCCCGCCTCGGCCGCGCGCTTGCGCAGGTAGCTTTCTCCATGCTGATAGCGGCCGGTCTTATCCGCCTGATAACGCCCATCGGCGCCTTTCTCGACGGTTGCGACGAACACGCCCCCTTCATGCAGGCTGGCGCAGACGGCGCTGAGAAGCGGCCTCAGATCGCCAAAATAGGCCAGCACGTCGGCGGCCAGGATCAAGTCGTAGGCCTGATTGCGGCCTTGCAGGGTTTCAATGATCTCGCCGACGATCAGTTCGTCATAGCTGCCGCGCGCCTTCGCCTTTTCGATCATGCGTGAAGACAGATCGACGCCATCGAGGCGCTCCGCCAGGTCGCGCACCTCAGGTCCCAGCAGGCCGGTGCCGCAGCCAAGATCGATGGCGCGCCGCACCTTCTGATCTTCGCCCAAGGCTGCCCGTGCCGCAGCGGCGACCTGCTGCGGCGCCTGATAGTCGAGCCAATGGGTAAGCTTTTCGTCGAACGTGTCCGCATACTGGTCGAACATGTCGGCGATATAGGCGGCATCCGGCTTTTCCGGCGCCGCGCCGGACAAGATACCGATCATATGCGCGGCTTCCGCATGATCGGGCTTGATCGCCAGCAGACGGCGGAACGTCAGCAAGGCATCGGCGCGCCGGTCGAGCCGCAGCTGCAAGCGCGCAACGCTATGCAGCAGGGCTTCCGAATCCGGGTTCTCGCGCAGTGCTTGTTCCAGCTTGCCCAGTTCAACGGCCAAGCCCTGGTTCAGCCGCATCTGAGCCAGCGCCGAATGGACGGGATCTTCGGGAAGCTTGTCCGGCGGCGCAGCCTGAACCGGGCCACGCACGCCAGCCAGCCCCAGCAGCATGTCGCTGACCGAAGCGGGACGGACGACTTTACGCAGCGGCGGCGAAGCGCCGCCGGATTTTTTCTGCCGCCGCCGCTCCCGCCGGTTCATTGCGCTTAGCCGCGCTCGAGCGGCTTGTAGCGGATGCGATGCGGCTGATCGGCGTCAGCCCCCAGCCGCCGCTTCTTGTCCGCCTCGTAATCCTGGAAGTTGCCTTCGAACCACTCGACATGGCTGTCGCCTTCGAAAGCCATGATGTGCGTGGCGATACGGTCGAGGAACCAGCGGTCGTGGCTGATCACAATAGCGCAGCCGGCGAAGTTCAGCAGCGCCTCTTCCAGCGCACGCATGGTGTCGACGTCCAGGTCGTTGGTCGGTTCGTCGAGCAGCAGCACATTGGCGCCGGACTTCAGCATCTTGGCGAGATGCAAGCGGTTGCGCTCGCCACCCGATAGCATGCCGACCTTCTTCTGCTGGTCCGCGCCCTTGAAGTTGAACCACGAGCAATAGGCGCGGCTCGGCACCTCGCGCTTTCCCAGCAGGATCATGTCGTCGCCGTTGGACAGCTCTTCCCAGACGGTCTTCTTGTCGTCGAGGCTTTCGCGGCTCTGATCGACATAGCCCATCTTGACACTCTCGCCGATGCGGAGCGTGCCGCCATCGGGCTTCTCCTGACCGGTGAGCATGCGGAACAAAGTGGTCTTGCCGGCACCGTTCGGGCCAATGATGCCAACGATGCCGCCAGGCGGCAGCTTGAAGGACAGGTCGTCGATCAGCAGGCGGTCCCCGAAGCCCTTGCGCAGATTCTCGGCTTCGATGACGACATTGCCCAGACGCGGGCCCGGCGGAATGGTGATCTGTACCTGCTCCTGAGCGCGCTCGCTCTCCTGCGCCAACAATTCCTCGTAGGCCTTGAGGCGGGCCTTGGATTTGGCCTGGCGGGCGCGCGGGCTTTGCCGCACCCACTCCAATTCGCGCTGCAAGGTGCGACGGCGGGCATCCTCTTCCTTGCCTTCCTGCTCCAGACGTTTGTCCTTCTGCTCCAGCCAGGAGGAGTAGTTGCCCTCCCACGGAATACCCGAACCCCGGTCGAGTTCGAGAATCCAGCCGGCGACATTGTCGAGGAAGTAGCGGTCGTGGGTGATCGCCACCACGGTGCCGGGATATTCGTGCAGGTAACGCTCCAGCCAGGCGACGGATTCCGCGTCCAAGTGGTTGGTCGGCTCGTCGAGCAACAGCATGTCCGGCTTGGACAGCAGCAGGCGGCACAGGGCCACGCGGCGCTTCTCGCCACCCGACAACTTGGTCACGTCGGCATCGCCGGGCGGGCAGCGCAGCGCATCCATGGCGATCTCGACATTGCGCTGCAGATCCCAGGCATTGGCGGCGTCGATCTTTTCCTGCAGCTCCGCCTGCTCGGCGATCAGCGCGTTCATCTCGTCGTCGTCGGTGATTTCAGCGAACTTGGCCGAAACCTCCTCGAAGCGATCCAGCAGAGCCTTGGTCTCGGCCACGCCTTCCATGACGTTGCCCAGCACGTCCTTCGAGGGATCGAGCTGCGGTTCCTGCGGCAGATAGCCAACCCTGACGCCTTCCGCCGCCCAGGCCTCGCCGGTGAATTCCGTGTCCAGCCCGGCCATGATCTTCAGCAGCGTGGATTTACCCGCGCCGTTCAGACCCAGCACGCCGATCTTGGCGCCCGGGAGGAAGCTGAGCCAAATGTCTTTCAGGACCTGCTTGCCGCCCGGATAGGTCTTGCTCAGGCCCTTCATTACATAGATGTACTGATACGACGCCATAATTCGCTCCGGCGCTATAATTGCGCGAAAATTGGGCTGAGTTGTATCGAAACGAGGCCCCCAGCGCAATGCGGCGAGGGCTCTATTTCACCCCTGTTTTCCAGGGCTTTAGGCCAACATCAACGCCCGCACATGCGCTGCGGCGGCGCTGGCCAGGGCGTTGAGATCATACCCCCCTTCCAAGGTCGAAACCACCCGGTCCCGGGCCGACTTGCGGGCCACAGCCAGCAACTGCTCGGTAGCCCAGTAATAATCCTCATCCGTAAGCTGCAACTGGGCCAGCGGATCGGCGCGATGGGCATCGAAACCCGCCGAGATCAGCAGAAGTTCCGGCGCAAAGCCCTCCAGCCGCACCAACACCCGCTCCATCGCCTGCCGGAATTCCGACGATCCGGCAAAAGGCCGCAGCGGAACGTTCACCACATTCCCGGCAACACCCTTTTCATGGGCGGCGCCGGTGCCGGGATAGAGCGGATACTGATGAGTGGAACTGTAAAACAGGTCCGCATCGGCCTCGAAGGCGGCCTGGGTGCCATTGCCGTGATGGACGTCGAAATCGACCACCGCTATGCGCTGCAGCTTCCAGCGGTCCCGCGCGTGCATGGCGCCCACGGCGACATTGTTAAACAGGCAGAAACCCATCGCCTGGTTAGGCTCGGCATGATGACCGGGTGGGCGGACAGCGCAGAAAGCATTGCGCATCTCTCCTTGCATGACGGCATCGATGGCGGCACAGACCGCGCCGGCGGCCCGCAAAGCCGCTTCGCCCGAGCCCGGCGAAACGATGGTATCGCCATCGATGAAGCGCAACCCAGCCTGCGGGATGCCGCGCAGAATACGGTCCACATAGTCGCCCGGATGCACCCGGGCGATTTGGGCGGCTGTGGCGCGCGGCGCTTCGCGGCGGTCGAGGTAGAAGAATTCCTCCCCCTCCAGCCGATTCAGCACCGCCCGCAGCCTTTCCGGGCATTCCGGATGGCCTTCTCCCGTGTCGTGGGCGAAACAGGCGCTATGCGAAAACAGCCCCGTTACCATGCCGTGACCATATGCTTGGCCCCTCCCAAACTGCGAAAAACGCAGGACGTTACGCTATCGCACGTATACAATAGATCATGGTGAGGCTGATTTCAGCAACGGCTGCGGCCGCTGTCGGATCGGGAATAATTGTTTGTGGGCCATTCCAGCACATGAAACTTCTGGGCCAGGTCATAGTCGTGGGTGTCATAGCCGCCGGGGCGGCACTGGCCTATGTTTATCGCGACGCCATTCCGTTCATCGGCAAAAATCAGACGCAGACGGCAACGCCAGGTAGCGGCGGCATGCCTGCGCTGCCGGTCGAGACCGCAGCCGTGCGCCGGATGGACATTGTCCGCACGGTGGAGGCTGTCGGCACGGCGCAGTCCAACGAGGCGGTGACGATCACTGCCAAAGCGAACGGCATCGTCGAAAAGATCAATTTCCAGGAAGGCCAACAGGTCAAGGCCGGCACCATCCTGGTGGAACTGGAAGCCAGTGAAAGCAGTGCCAAGATCAACGAGCTGCGCGCCAGCCGCGATGCCGCCAAACTGGCCTATGACCGCGCGTTACAATTGGTGCAAAGCCGCAGTGTGGCACAGGCGCGGGTCGATGAACTCGCCAAGGCTTATGAAGCCGCCGAAGCCCGCCTGTCGGCCGAGCGCGCCCGCTTCTCCGACAGCGTGATCCGGGCACCCTTCAGCGGCAAGCTGGGCTTGCGCCGGGTCAGCCTCGGCGCCCTGGTGCGGCCGGGCGACAGCATCACCACCTTGGACGATACCTCAGTCATCAAGCTGGAATTCGACGTACCGGAAACCGTACTGAGCGGTGTCGCGATCGGCAATACCGTCACCGCCAAGGCCAGCGCCCTGCCGAATAAGACCTTCCGGGGCACCGTCGTAACCGTCGACAGCCGGATCGATCCGACCTCGCGGGCAGTCAAGGTCCGTGCCACCATTCCCAATCCGGATGACGTCATCAAGCCCGGCATGTTCATGACCGTCGCGCTGACCATCGGCGTCATGAAGGATTCGCTGGTGGTGCCCGAGGAGGCGCTGCTGGCCCAGGGCGGCGAGCAATTCGTCTATGTCATCAATGACGGCAAGGCGACCCGTACCCGCGTCACCGTCGGCCAACGCCTGCCCGGATTGGCGCAGATCCTGAGCGGCCTTCGCGACGATGACCAGGTTGCCGTCACCGGCCTGCAGCAGCTGCGCGACGGCATGCGGGTTCGCCCGGCAACACCGCCGATATCGGGAACGCCAAACCTGCCGCCCAAAACGGCATCGTGAGCGATCGCAAGAACTGAATAGGCCGCAAACGGCCGGGGAAGCCCCATGGTTCTGTCGGATGTCTCGATCAAGCGCCCGGTTTTCGCAACCGTCATCTCGCTGGTGCTGATCATCTTCGGCCTGTTCGCGCTGCGCGGCATGTCCGTGCGCGAATATCCCGACATCGATCCGCCGGCGGTGAGCGTTACCACGATCTATCGCGGCGCCTCGGCCGAGATCATCGAAAGCAAGATCACCCAGATCATCGAAGATTCGGTCGCCGGCATCGAAGGCATCCGCTCGATTACTTCCACCAGCCGCGAAGAATCCAGCTCGATCAGCATCGAGTTCAACCTCACCCGCGACGTGGACGATGCCGCCAATGACGTCCGCGACAAGGTCAGCCGCGTCCTGACGCGCCTGCCCGACGAGGCCGACCAGCCGACGATTGCCAAGACCGAGGCCGATGCGCGGCCGATCATCTACATCTCGATGTCCAGCGACCGGCTGTCGCTGCTGGAGCTGACCGATTACGCCGACCGCTATCTGGTCGACCAGCTGTCGATCATCGATGGCGTCGCCTCGGTCAACATCTACGGCGCGCGGCGCTATTCCATGCGCGTCTACCTCGACCGCATGGCGATGGCGGCCCGCAATATCACCGTGCAGGACGTCGAGGACGCGATCCGCCGCCAGAATGTCGAACTGCCCTCCGGCCGCGTCGAAAGCAGCATGCGCGAATTCACCGTGCGCACTGATTCCGGCCTGCGCACCGCGCAGCAATTCCGCGACATCGTGCTGCGCGAGCAGGACGGCTATCTGCTGCGTCTGGGCGAGGTCGCGCAAGTGGAACTGGGCGCCGAGGATGACCGCACCGAGCAGCGGGTCAACGGCGTCACCGCCATCGGCCTCGGTATCATCCGCCAGTCGAAATCCAACGCGATGGAAATCTCTCAGGGCGTCACCAAGGCAGTGGAGCGGCTGCAGGGCAGCCTGCCTGCCGGCGTCAAGATGGAAATCGCCTATGACCAGTCGAAATTCATCAGCCAGTCGATCTACGAGGTGTTCCATGCCCTGATGGTTGCGCTTGGTCTGGTGATCGGCGTGATCTTTCTGTTCCTGCGTTCCTGGCGTGCCACGCTGATCCCCGCCATCGCGATCCCGGTCTCGGTGATTGGATCCTTCATCGTCATCGGCGCGCTGGGCTATTCAATCAATGTACTCACACTTTTAGCGCTAGTGCTTGCCATCGGCCTCGTGGTCGATGACGCCATCGTGGTGCTGGAGAATATCCATCGCCGCATCGAACTGGGCGAGCCGCCGCTGCTGGCTTCGCTGCGGGGTGCACGGCAGATCGGTTTCGCCGTGATCGCCACCACCATCGTCCTGATTGCCGTTTTCGTGCCGATCTCGCTGATGGAAGGCAATACCGGAAGGCTGTTCCGCGAATTCGGCATCTCAGTCGCCGCCGCAGTGTTATTCTCCGGCTTTGTCGCGCTGACCCTGACGCCGATGATGTGCTCCAAGCTGCTGCATGAGACCAAGGAAGAGAGCTGGTTCTACCGCGTCACCGAGAAATTCTTTACCGGCATGGCCAATGCCTATGGCTGGCTGCTGCGGCGGGCGCTGGCCGCTCCGCTGCTGGTGCTGCTCATCGGCGGCGTGGTCTCGGTCGTCGCCTACCTGATGTTCGTCAGCCTGCCCCGCGAATTTGCGCCGATCGAGGATCGTGGCGTCTTCTTCGTCCAGATCACGGCCCCGGAAGGCTCCAGCTACGAATATACCCGCAGCAACGTCATCAAAGTCGAAGAGGCGCTAAAGCCCTATATCGAAAACGGTACCGCCAGTGTCATTCAGTCCTTCATTGCCCCGGCCTGGGGCGGCCGCCCCTCGCCGGCAAACTCCGCCTTCATGGTGATCCGCCTGCGCGACTGGTCCGAGCGCTCGGTGAAAAGCCAGGACATCGTCAAGGACGTCTTTCCGAAGCTGCTGAGCATCACCGGCGTGCGCGCCTTTGCGATCAATCCACCCAGCCTCGGCCTGCCTGGCAGCCAGGCACCGGTGCAGTTCATCATCGGCGGTCCGACCTATCCGCTGCTGGACGAATGGTCCGAACGTGTCATCGAGCGTGCTCTGCAGAATCCGAATCTTCTGAACGTCAACAAGAGCTATCTTCCGACCCGACCTGAAATCCAGGTGCAGATCGATCGCAACCGCGCCGCCGATCTAGGCGTGCCGGTGGAAACCATCGGCCGCACCCTGGAAACCATGCTGGGCTCGCGCGAGGTCACGAACTTCCAGCGCGACGGCAAGCAGTACAAGGTGCTGGTTCAGGCCAAGGCCGAGCAGCGAGTCACGCCGAACGATCTGAACAATATCTACGTGCGCGCCGGGGGACAGAATGGCCGGCTGGTGCCGCTGGCCAGCCTCGTCACCATGAAGGAAGCCGCCAGCGCACGTGAATTGCCGCGCACCGACCGGCTGCGCTCGGTCACCATCACCGCCTCGCTTGCGCCTGGCTATACGCTGGGAGAGGCACTGGAGTATCTGGAAGGCGTTGCAGCCGAGGTTCTGCCGCCCGAGGCGCGCATCTCCTATGGCGGCCAAAGCCGCGAATTCAGGGAATCCTCGGCGGCGATTTACGTCACCTTCGCTCTGGCGCTGATCATCGTCTTCCTGGTTCTGGCTGCACAGTTCGAAAGCTGGATCCACCCCACCATTATCATCTTCTCGGTTCCTCTGGCGGTGACCGGCGCGCTCGGCGCACTTTTGCTGACGGGGCAGTCGCTGAATGTCTACAGCCAGATCGGTATCGTCATGCTGATCGGCCTGATCGCCAAGAACGCCATTCTGATCGTGGAGTTCGCCAATCAATTGCGCGACGATGGCCGCAGTATTCTCGATGCGGTGACCGGAGCCTCCATCATCCGCCTGCGTCCGATCCTGATGACCTCCATCGCCACCATCTTCGGCGCCTGGCCGCTCGCCTTTGCCAGCGGTGCCGGGGCAGAATCGCGCTCCGCGCTTGGCTGGGTGATTGTCGGCGGCATGTCCTTTGCCACCCTGCTCAGCCTGTTCGTCGTGCCGGTGCTGTACAATCTGTTGGCCCGCTACACCAAGCCCACGGGTTACATCGCCCGCAAGCTGAGCGAACTGGAGAAGCAGCCAAATGTCGATGCCCGTGACGGCAGCAAGGCTGCAGCGGAATAGGCTTGCCGCCCCTGCAAAGGGATAGGTTATCGTTTGATAACCTGACCACGGCGTCGGGCGCGTGATTTGATGCATCACCCCTTGAGAGGCGAAGGGATAACAGATGACGAGCCGGAAAAACGGCGGTGGCGACGAGACCGAGAATCGCGCCTTCGAGGCAGCGGTTGCCAACGCGCAGGCGGCCGTCGCCGGACTATCGGACAAGTATATCGGATGGGTGACCGAGGACCTGCAGCGCCTCGATACCGCTATCGCCGCCGTGCGCGACAGCCAAGACGCCGCGACGCTGCGAAATGTTTATGACGTCGCCCACGACATCAAGGGACAAGGTTCCACTTTCGGCTATCGGCTGGTGACCGAGATCGCCCATCTGCTGTGTCGCTACGTGGACGAAGCATCGAAGCGGCAGCAATACGACCGCACGGTGGTTGACGCCCATGTCACGGCCTTGCGCACCGTCATCGACAACCGCATTCAGGGCGATGCCGGCGATATGGGCCGCGAGATTCTCCGCGCGCTGAAAGACGCGGCAGCCAAAAGCCTCGGCTAAGCAAAGCCCGCCAGAGCACTATTCCTCAGCGTCCTCGGCGCGCCGGAACGGCCCCGGATAATCAGGCCGGGTGAAACGGCGGCGATCCGGACCGAAATAACCGCCGCCGCGCACGAATTTGCGCGGTTTGTCGATCACTTCGCGCAGCCGAATCTCCAGCGATTTGGCCGAAAGCGGCAGCACCAGCAGCTCGTTGACACCCGCATCCAGCGCCTCGCGCACGCGTTCACGCGTGATCGTTGCGGTGACGATGATTGCCGGCAGGAAGGGATTCGGCGAAGCTGGCTCGTTGCGCAGGCGGCGGATCAGGTCGAGGCCATCCGACAGATCGCCTTCGGCGGCAGGCAACTCCCAGCGGCAGATCAGGGCGTCGACCCTGTCCCTGCCGCTCCTGATCCCATGTGCGCATAGCACCTTCCAGGCCGCCGCGGCGTCCGGCACATGCTGCCAGCGCGCCACGCCCAGCCCCTCCAGCAGCCAGCGCCAGGTGCTTGTCACATGGTCATCCTGGTCCACGACCAGCACATGGATTTGACTCAGGTCATAGACCATTGGGCTCTCGCGGCATTTACTGAACCAGCTTCTATTGCACCGTAACCGGCCGTTCGGAAGGGGCCGGACGGGGTGAAAAGGGCTTCTCCTGCGACCGCTCGTCGCGCCCTTGCCTGCCCCGCCCCCCTAGCCAGCGGTATGGTGTGGGCGCTAATATGAAGACCCAGCAAGTGAATTTCTACGCCGACGGCCGCCTGAGGCGGCTGCCGGTCCGAGCAGGCAAGTGCCCCATGGATTACGAAGCCCTCTTCGGCCAAGCGGTCGACAAACTGCATGCGGAAAAGCGCTATCGCGTCTTCACGGAAGTCGCGCGCAATTGCGGCAGCTTCCCGGTCGCCGACAATTTCAGCGGCATCGGTCCAGCCAAGATCACCATGTGGTGCTCGAACGACTACCTGGCGATGGGCCAGCATCCGGTCGTGATCGAAGCCATGCAGGAGGCGGCGGCGGAATACGGCGCCGGCGCCGGCGGCACCCGCAACATCTCGGGCAACAGCCACGCCATCGTCGAACTGGAGCGCGAACTCGCCGACCTGCATGGCAAGGAGGCCGCTTTGGCTTTCATGTCGGGCTATATCGCCAACCAGACTTCCCTTTCGACGCTCGCCAAGCTGCTGCCGAATTGCGTCATCCTCTCGGATGCCGACAACCACAACTCGATGATCGAGGGCATCCGCCAATCGGGTGTCGAGCGGCATATCTTCCGGCACAATGACCTCGCCCATCTGGAAGAGCTGCTCAAGGCGCAGCCGCTGGACCGGCCGAAGCTGATCGCTTTTGAGAGCGTCTATTCGATGGATGGCGATATCTCCCCCATCCATGCGATCTGCGATCTGGCCGACAAGTACAACGCCATGACCTATCTCGACGAGGTCCACGCGGTCGGCCTCTATGGCAATCGCGGCGGCGGGATCGCCGATCGCGACAATGCCATGCATCGCCTGCACGTCATCCAAGGCACGCTCGGCAAGGCTTTCGGCGTGGTCGGCGGCTATATCGCCGCCTCCAAGACCATCGTCGACGCGGTGCGCTCCTACGCGCCCGGCTTCATCTTCTCCACCGCCATGCCGCCGGCCGTCGCTGCGGCGGCAGCCGCGAGCGTGCGATATCTGAAGGTCAGCCAAGTCGAGCGCGCCCGTCACCAGGAGCGTGCCGCCACGCTGCGGCGCATGCTGCTCAATGCCGGCCTGCCGGTGCTGGTGAACCAGAGCCATATCGTTCCGGTCATGGTGGGCGACCCAGCACTGTGCAAGGCCGCTTCCGACCTGCTGCTGAGCGACCACGGCATCTATATCCAGCCGATCAATTATCCGACCGTGCCGCGCGGCACCGAGCGTCTGCGCATCACGCCGACCCCGGTGCATACTGACGCCATGATGCAGGCCCTGACGGCTGCCTTGCTGGATGTCTGGGAGCGACTGGGCCTGCGGCGTCAGGCGGCTTAAAGAGACCGAGACAGCCTACAACTTTCTTCGCGTATTCCGCCCGGCCTGGGCAGGGTCGCGCTGCTGGACGTATGAACCGCCCAGCGCCGCGCCATGCCTTCGCACACTGGTTAAATCAATCTTAAGTTACTATCTACATTAGTAGACGCGGCGAGAACAGGCACCGGTCATCCATGGCTCCCCATATCCAGACGCTGCCCGATTTCGGGTTCTCTCTCGAGCAGATAGAGCTCATCCGCCCGCGGCTGGATGTCCCCCAATTCGTCTATGTCAGCGGCCCCGCAGGCGGCGGCAAGACCCGCGCCGCGCTGTTGCTGGCCTGGACCTTTTTCCAGAATCGTGGCCGCCCCTTTCGCACCGATGGTCAGGATATGACGCTGGATCAGATCCGCCAGGCCGCCCGCGAGCATAATACCGGCATCCTGTTCCACGACATGGCAGCCAGCCAGGATTACTACAAAGCCGGCTTCTGCCTGGACTGCCGGATGGTAGCTTTAGGCATTGCCTTCGACGGTCCGGCCAAGGCGGTCCATGCCCACGTCTACCTGCTGTCTTATTTGCCGGGATTGTCGGTCCGCCATGATGTGGTGGTGATCGGCGTCGAGCGCGACGAAGACGACCCCGAAGGCGGCCGCCACAAGATCGACCTCTTCACGCACTAGCCTTCGCGACAGAGCAAACCAACACAAAGGACAGGGCAAACCAGCACAAAAAATGGGGCGCTAGATGCGCCCCATTAGAACCAGAATCAGAACGATGATCAGGATCAGTCCCAGGCCGCCGCTGGGGTAGTAGCCCCAGCCACGGCTATAGGGCCAACTCGGCAAGGCGCCGATCAGGATCAAAACGAGGATGATGAGCAGGATGGTGCCCAAGCCCAACTGATTGCCCTCCGCTGTTCAACTTACTGGCGGGTGCGGACAATCAGATCGTTGCGGACGGCGCGAACACCCTCGACTCCGCGTGCGATCTGCTCGGCCCGCGCTTTCTCGGTCGCCGAGTCAACGAAGCCGCTCAGCTGCACGACGTCGCGGAAGGTCTCGACGCTGATCTGGCGCGCCTTGGTGGTTTCATCCTGCACCAGGGCTGCCTTCACCTTCGTGGTGATCGTGGCCGAGTCGATATATTCACCGGTGGATTCCCGCGTTGAGGTCTGGGCACAACCAATCGCCGTGCCTCCCAACGCCATGACTACAACAAGACTGCGGAAAACGTTCAGCATGATCCTCTCCTCATGTCGTTACGTTACAAGCCAAACGGAAAGAAACGGCCGGTGCGTTGATCCGCACCGGCCGCTTAGCAGCCTGCATGGCGTCAGCGCCACCAGGGCTTACCAAGATTGATCTGATCGTCGTCAGTGAAGGCGCCGGTGGCGGCGCCGGCGGCACCGCCCAGAATCGCGCCGCCCACCGGATGGCCGACCGCAGCGCCGCCCAGGGCGCCTGCGCCCGCACCGATGGCGCCGCCAGAAAGGGCCCGATCCTGTGTGGTATTGCCGCAGGCGCCCAGCGTGAGGACCGCAGCCAGTGCGGCAGCGCCGGTCAGATATTTCATTGTGGTCTTTCTCATAATTGTGGTCTTTCTCATAGTCGCCTCCTTGCAGAACGGATGGCCAGAGTTTGACCTCCTTGATGCTTGTCCCAACACGCCACGGGACGTCCTGTTCCGCTCGGAAATCGGCGCTTTCTCGTATTTGCAGGATTTAGCCAAACCTGCGGAGCAATGATGGCGATAGCGAGTCGGTATCAACCGTCCGCCACGACTTCGCCATCATTTGATCTCGATCAAGGATGCTTTCCGTCCTCTGGGCATGATGCCAACTGGTCGCGATTTCCCAGACCCGGCCTGTCACGCCGCCATGCGGCGTTCAACTTATGAAGCGGAGAGAGTAAGACACATGTCCAAGAACAAACTCCTGGCTGCGGCAGCCGCGACGGCGATGCTGCTGGGCTTTGGCGCCGATGCCCTGGCTCAACAGGGCAAGTCCGCCGGCGACATCATGGTTCGCGGCCGTATGATCGGCGTCATTCCTCAAGAAGATTCCAGCATCAGCACGATTGGCGGCGAAGCCAAGATCGATAACGCCTGGGTGCCGGAAGTCGATTTCTCGTACTTCATCACCGACAACATCGCGCTTGAGCTGATTGCGGCGACCACCAAGCACAACGTCGATGCCAAAGGCACCGCGGCCGGCAACCTCGACCTCGGCAGCGTTTGGCTGCTGCCGCCGACCCTGACGGCGCAGTATCACTTCATGCCGAAGTCGGCCTTCAGCCCCTATGTGGGCGCTGGCGTGACCTATGCGATGTTCTACAACGCCAAGGACGGCGCTGCTGACAGCATCCATTACGACAACGCCTGGGGCTTCGCCCTGCAGGCGGGCGTCGACTACAACATCGGCGGCAACTGGTACCTCAACGCCGACGTGAAGAAGATCTTCATCAACACCGACGTGAAGGTCGGCGCGCTCGGCACCTCGGTAAAGGCGGATGTGGACATCGACCCGTGGGTGGTCGGTGTCGGCGTCGGCTACAAGTTCTAATTTTGCCGATCGAGTATCCGGATCGCCTCCCACCCCGCGATCCGGATACTCTAACGCCCCCGCCCGGCACAGGCGGGGGCGTTTTCTTTTGTGCCGCGTCTTCTTTTAGACGAAGAAGTCCGGCACCAGATCCTTCTCAGCCACGCCTTCATGGCGGTACTTGGACAGATCCGTCACGCCGGCCGAGGCAAGAACCTCGTCATCGATGAAGAAATTGCCCGTGCACTCGCGGCTTGGCTTGGTCAGGATGATGTAAGCCGCATCCGCCATGATCTCCGGCTTGCGGCAGCGGCGGCGGAAATCCGGCCCGGTGATGACATTCATCGCATCGGTATCGATGGCCGTGCGCGGCCAGAGCGCGTTCACTGCAACGCCCTTGTCGCGAAACTCGCCAGCCATGCCCAGCACGCACATGCTCATGCCGAATTTCGCCATCGTATAGGCGACATGCGGCGCAAACCAGCGCTCCTCCATGTTCAGCGGTGGCGAAAGGTTGAGGATATGCGGATTTTCCCCCTTCAGCAGATGCGGCAGGCATTTCTGGCTGCACAGATAAGTGCCGCGCGTATTGATCTGATGCATCAGGTCATACCGCTTCATCGGCGTTTCCAAGGTGCCGGTAAGGCTGATCGCTGACGCATTGTTGACCAGGATGTCGATGCCGCCGAAGGTGTCCACCGTCTTCTGAACGGCCGCTTCCACCATCGCCTCGTCACGCACATCGACCACCAGCGGCAGCGCCTTGCCGCCCGCCTTCTCGATGGCCTCCGCCGCCGAGTAGATCGTACCGGCCAGCTTCGGATGCGGCTCGGTGGTCTTCGCCGCAATGGCGATATTGGCACCATCGGCGGCCGCGCGTTTGGCAATCGCCAGACCGATTCCGCGGCTGGCACCGGTGATGAAAAGCGTCTTGCCCTTCAGGCTTGTCATTTTATTCCTCCCTTGGATGGCCTATTGCGCGGCCATCGCCACATCGTTGCGGCTATACTCGTAGACACCGTCGCCGTTCAACCGCCGCGTCACCAGCCCTTCATGCATCAGGTGATGCAAATGCGCCACTGCTTCGCCAGCCGCCAGCGTCATATGATCGGCAATGTCGCGCTTGAACAAAAGTGGCAAGGTCGCGGTCGCCGTGTGTGGTGTGTGCAGCGCGCCCAGCAGCGCATCCAGCCGCACCTGGTGGTGCCGCCTCAACATGGCGATGCGGGTATGCAGCCCGATGAAGGGATCGCCATGGGAAGGCAGTACCAGCGTTTCCGCCGGCAAATGGCCGAACTTGTCCAATGAGCTGAGATAGAGCGTCAGTGGCGCCGCTTCCGGCTCGCCCGGATAGACGCCAATATGCGGCGAAATGCGCGGCAGCACCTGATCGCCGGAAATCAGCACCTGAAGACCGGACGAATAAAGACAGGCATGCTCGGGCGAATGACCGCGGCCGACGATCACCTGCCAGTCATGGGTGCCGATGCGGATGCAGTCGCCCTCCGTGATGCGGCGGAAACTGCGCGGGATCGGCGTCACCGCCTTGGAGAAATTGCCGAAGCCGCGGGCGCGGATCGCGTCCAGCTGTTCAGGCGTGAAGCCAAGCCGGCGATAGAATTCGATCACATCGGCGGGCACCTCGGGGATCGCTTCCAGCTCCAGCATGCGGCCGAAGCTCCATTCGCCAAGCGTCATCCACAGCGGCGCCTTCCAGCGCTCCTGCAGCCAGCCAGCCAGCCCCAGATGATCGGGATGGAAATGTGTGCAGAGGATGCGGGTGATCGGCTTGCCGTTCAGATGGCGCGCGAAAACCTCTTCCCAGACCGTCTGCAGCTTGGAGGATTTGAAGCCGGTATCGATCAGCGTCCAGCCATCGCCATCCTCGATCAGATAGAGATTGATGTAATCGAGGCCCGGAATCGGCACCGGCATGCGCAGCCACAACACGCCTGGCAGCATTTCCATCGTCTCGCCGTCGCCGGGCCGGCCGCCCTGGCCGCGATCGGCGAAGGGATAAAGCAGGCTTGCACCATTATCGGCGGTCGGCGTGCCGTCGATGCCGGGCGCAGCCATGGTATTCTCAGAAGCTTCGGACACTTTGTTTGACCTGATTGGCTGGGGAAGCAGTGAAAGTCTAGTGTGACGTTCACGTAAGGGTCAAATGCCGTAGGTCCGGCGGCTTTGTCACCTGCCGCCGGGGAAAATAAAAGTTCCGTCGCCATGCCACGCTTTCAAGCGTGGCATGGCGAAGATACCGGTTTTCAGCGAAATTAGGCCCGCAGCAATTCCGGCGTCACTTCCGCCAGACCGGCGCTGCCCTCGGTGGCGGCGCGGCACAGGCCGTCGACGCCGGTCAGCACCTGCTCGGCGAAGATGCGTGCGGAGACGATCTTCGCGGCGAAATACGGGTCCGTCGCGCCTCCGGCGATCTCGGCCTTCGCCGCCAGAGCCTGGCGCGCCAGCAGCCAGCCGCCGACCACGGAAGCAAAGGCGCGCAGGTAAGGCGTGGCGCCCGACAACGCGGCATTGACATTGCCGCCGAGCTGCTGGCCCATCCAGGATGAGGCCTTCGTCAGCGACTTCAGCGCCCCATCCAGATTGCCATGGATAGCAGCAAAACCTTCGCCGGCCTTGGCCAGCTCGGCCACGGTAGCACCGATCTGGCCGAACAGCGCCTTCACCGTTTCGCCGCCATTGAGCGGCAATTTGCGGGTAACGAGATCGATCGCCTGGATACCGTTGGTGCCCTCATAGATCGGCAGGATACGTGCATCGCGGTAATACTGCGCCGCGCCGGTTTCCTCAATGAAGCCCATGCCGCCATGAATCTGCACGCCCAGCGACGCGACCTCGCAGCCGATATCGGTCGCCCAGGCCTTGCTCAGCGGCGTGAGCAGCTCGACCAGCGACTTCCATTCCTTGCGCTTGGCCTCGTCCGGCAGGCGATGCGCGCGGTCGATGGCCGCTGCATTCAGATAGATGAGGCCGCGCGCCGCCTCGGTCAGGCTGCGCATCAGGATCAACATGCGGCGCACATCGGCATGCTCGATGATCGAGACATGCTGATCGGCGCTCTGGCCGGGATGACGGCCCTGCTTGCGCTGCTCGGCATAAGCCAGCGCCTGCTGATAGGCGCGTTCGGCAATCGCCAGGCCCTGGCAGCCGACGCTGAGGCGCGCATTGTTCATCATGGTGAACATGCAGCGCATGCCCTGGTTCTCCGCGCCCAGCAGCCAGCCGATGCATTCGCCGTTGTCGCCATAGGACATCACCGCCGTCGGGCTGGCATGGATGCCGAGCTTATGCTCCAGCGACACGCAGCGCAGATCGTTGCGCTTGCCCGGCTTGCCATCGGCATCGGGGATGAATTTCGGCACGATGAACAGTGAAATGCCCTTGGTGCCGGCCGGCGCGTCCGGCAGGCGGGCCAGCACGAGATGGACGATATTCTCCGTCATGTCGTGCTCGCCATAGGTGATGAAGATCTTGCTGCCGGTGATCTTGTAGGTGCCGTCGCCCACCGGCACGGCCTTGGACTTCAGCGCACCGACATCCGAACCCGCATGCGGCTCTGTCAGGTTCATCGTCGCAGTCCATTCGCCGCTGACCAGCTTCGGCAGATACAGCTTCTTCTGCTCCTCCGTGCCATGGGCCTCAATGGCATCGATGGCGCCCTGGGTCAGCAGCGGGCAGAGCGAGAAAGCGAGATTGGCCGACTGCACCATCTCCTGCGCCGCCATGGTGACGGCCCAGGGCAGGTTGCCGCCGCCGTATTCCTCGGCGAAGGGCATGCCGTTCCAGCCGGCTTCGCAGAACTGCTTGTAGGCATCCTTGAAGCCAGGCGCCGTGCGCACCACGCCATTGTCCAGCTTGGCGCCCTGCTGGTCGCCGCCGCGATTGAGCGGCGCCAGCACGCCACCGGCGAACTTCGCCGCCTCTTCCAGCACGGCCGCCACGGTATCCCCATCGGCATGATCCAGGCCCGGCAGCTCGCTCAGCTCGGCCAGCCCGGCAATCTGCTCGAGCGTGAAACGCATATCCTTGACGGGGGCGGTGTAATCCATCTCGGTCTCCCTGGACGCGGTAAGCACTGCAATGGCGTTTGGCATAATATGGCCCGGCATGCCTAGCAAGGCCAAGCGGCGCGGGTTATGACTTCCCGCCATGGTTGACGTAACGATTTCAGAGGCCGCGAAGCTGCTCCTGGCCGGCGAGGTGGTGGCGATCCCGACCGAGACGGTCTATGGGCTGGCCGCCGATGCGACCAACGCGGCGGCAGTGGCAAAGATCTTCCGCGCCAAGGGCCGGCCCAGCTTCAATCCGCTGATCAGCCATATCGCCGATATTGGCCAATTAAACGATCTCGTGCTCACGGACGAACGGGCCCACAAGCTGGCCAAAGCCTTCTGGCCCGGCGCGCTGACCCTTGTCCTGCCCCGCAAGCCGGGCTGCCCGGTAGCCGAGGCCGTTTCCGCCGGCCTGCCCTCGCTGGCCTTGCGCATGCCAGCGCATCCAGTCGCGCGCGAGCTGCTGCGCCTTGTCGGCCGCCCCGTGGCGGCGCCGTCCGCTAACCGCTCGGGCCATGTCTCGCCCACCACGGCGCAGCATGTGCGCCACAGCCTCGGGCCGGAGATCGCCATCCTCGATGGCGGTCCCTGCCCCGTGGGCCTGGAATCCACCGTCATAGGCCTGACCGGGGCGCAGCCTCTGCTGCTCCGCCCGGGCGGCCTGGCCGCCGAAGAGATCGAGGCCGTGCTGGGCGAGCCCCTGGGCCTGCCGCAGAATGCCAAGCTGGAATCGCCCGGCATGCTGCTGAAGCATTATGCCCCCCGCCTGCCGGTGCGGCTCAACGCGACAGCGGCCCAGGGCAAAGAAGGGCTGCTCAGCTTCGGCCCGGCGCTGCCTGGTTTTGCCGCTGTCTATCCGTTAAGCGAGACCGGCGATCTGGCCGAAGCCGCCGCGCGGCTTTATGCCGGGCTTCATGCGCTGGATCAGACCCCGAACCTTGAAGGCATTGCCGTGATGCCGATCCCTTCGCAGGGCCTTGGCGCGGCGATAAACGATCGCCTTACCCGCGCCGCCTGTGGACGTTGAGGCGGAAAACATTAAGCTGGTGTCACTATGAACGCACTTGCACCCGATCTGCTGGACCGTTTCCGCAACATCGTTGGCCCAAAGGGCTGGAGCTCCGATCCGGACGCCCTTGCGCTGCATACGCGCGAGATGCGCGACCTCTATACCAGCCGTACGCCGCTGGTGCTCAAGCCTGCCAGTACCGAAGAGGTGGCTGCCATCGTCAAGCTGGCGCGTGCCACCAAGACCAAGCTGGTGCCGCAGGGCGGCAATACCGGCCTTGTGGGCGGCGGCATTCCCTTCGATAGCGGCGACGAGATCGTCGTCTCGCTGCAGCGCATGAACCGCATTCGCGCCATCGATCCGCTGAACGACACGATCACGGTGGAGGCCGGCTGCATTCTGCAGAATATCCAGCAGGCCGCCCGTGAAGCGGGCAAGCTCTTCCCGCTGTCCATTGGCTCGGAAGGCAGCTGCACTATCGGCGGCAATCTCTCCACCAATGCTGGCGGCAACGCCGTGCTGCGCTATGGCAATACCCGCGATCTCACCCTTGGCCTGGAGGTGGTGCTGCCCGACGGCCAGATCTGGGACGGTCTGCGTGGCCTGCGCAAGGACAATACCGGTTACGATCTGAAGCATCTGTTCATCGGCGGCGAAGGCACGCTGGGGATCATCACTGCGGCCGTGCTGAAGCTCTATCCGGCACCGGCGGCGGTGGCGACCGCGTTTAGCGCCGTGCCGAACCCCAGAGCCGCCATTGAATTGCTGTCAATGGCCAAGACCGCTTCCGGCGGACAGGTCACCGGCTTCGAATTGCTGCCGCGCATCGGTCTGGACTACGTGCTGCGTCACACGCCGGCGACATCCGATCCGCTGGCCGAACGGTATCCGTGGTATGTGCTGATGGAATTCTCGTCCGGCCGTGACGATGGCAGCATCGGCACGACGCTGGAAACCGTGCTTGCCGACGGCTTCGAAAAGGGCCTGGTGCTGGATGCCGCCATCGCGCAATCGGAGGCCCAGCGCACGGCGTTCTGGAAGATCCGCGAAGCCATGTCCAGCGCACAGAAGCCGGAAGGCGGTTCGATCAAGACCGATATTTCGGTGCCTGTCTCTCTGATGCCGGATTTCATCGAGCAGGCCTCGAAAGCGGTGGAAGACCTGATCCCTGGCGTGCGCATCGTCGCTTTCGGCCATATCGGCGACGGCAACGTGCATTTCAATCCGTCTCAGCCAGTGGGCTGGGAACCGGCGAAATTCATGGCCTACTGGGACCAGGTGCACCAGATCGTGCACGACATCGCGCACAAGATGAATGGCTCGATCTCAGCCGAGCATGGCGTCGGCCGCATGAAGATCGACGAAATCACCCAATACAAATCGCCAGTCGAGATCGAACTGATGCGCAAGATCAAGCGCGCCTTCGATCCTGACAACATCATGAATCCCGGCAAAGTCATCCGCCCGTAATTTAATGCGAAAGCCTTTATTCCGCGCCTATCTGGCAATCGGCATCGACGGCTTCATTGCGCGGCCGAACGACGCCATATACTGACTGCACGATTACGATCCGGCGCAATTCGGATGCCGATTTCTTTGCCGGGATTAGCAGCGTTGTGATGGGCCGCACCACCTATGAGGTCGTCCGCGCCATGGGCGGTGACTGGCCCTATGCGGGCAAGCGCAGCTATATGGTGACGTTGCAGGCTCTGCCGGATCTGCCGCCGCAGACGGAAATCCGGCCGGCGGATTTCACGGCACTGGCCGCCGAGTTGCGGCAGCACCAGGACGGCGATGTCTGGCTTCTGGGTGGTGGCAGCTTTGGCTGGGTTTTCTCGATGTCGAGGCGCTCGACAGGTTCGAGCTCTACGTCATTCCGGTGCTGATCGGCGAAGGCTCCCGCTCCTGCCGCCGCAGCGTCGCAATATGACGCTGCGGCGGCAGGAGAGTGAAGCCCTGACCTAAGGCGTGGTGAAAAACTGATCTACCAGCCTTGATCGGGTTTCTGGCCTTGATCAGCTCGACCGCGGCTTGAGCTCGCGGGCGATTGCCTTCTGCGCCACCGCAACACCCACGATCAGCGCAGCGCCAATCAGATCGGTCGTCACGCCGGGCTTGATCAGGCAGAGCGCGGCGGCCACCAGAACCACACGCTCCCACATCAGAGCCGGGCGGATCAGATAGCCATACAAGCCGGCCGCCAGCGCAAGACAGCCGACCGTCGCCGAGGCCGCGGCATGCAGAATGTCGGGCCATTCCCCGATGGCCAGCAGCGCGGGGTCATAGACGAACATGAACGGCACGATGAAGCCCGCTGCACCGGTGCGCACGGCCGCCCATCCCGCCTCCCAGATATTCGCCTTCGCCAAGCTGGCAGCAGCGTAGACCGCCAGGGCCACCGGCGGCGTGATCGCCGACAGGATCGCAAAGTAGAAGGCAAACATATGCGCCGCCGGCTCGATGACGCCGAGCTTCATCAGCGCCGGCACCATCAGCGAAACCATGACGATGTAAGCCGGCGTCGTCGGCATGCCCATGCCGAGAATAATGCCAGCCACTGCCGTCAGCAGCAACGCCAGGATCAGGCTATCCTGCGCCAGGGTGACCACCACATTGGTGAAGGTGATGCCCAGGCCGGTCAGCGTGATCGAGCCGATCACGAGGCCCGCGCAGGCGCAGGCCATGGCAACCGACAGCGTGTTGCGGGCGCCGTCTTCCAGCGCCTCCCAGATCAGCTTCCATTTCAGCTCACCGCGCGAGGTGGCACGCAACAGCGCGACAGGGAAGCAGGCCAAGGTGCCGGCCAGCGCGCAAAGCGGCGCCGAATACCCCATGAACATGCCGGTCAGGATGATCGCCACCGGCACGAAGAGATGCCCGCGCTCGGACAGCACCCGCACAAGCAGTGGTACCTCGTTCGCCGGCAGGCCCTCGAGGCCCTGCCGTTTGGCTTCGAAATGCACTGCGCCAAAGCAGGCGATGTAATAAAGCAGCGACGGGATCAGCGCCCACAGCGCCACGGTGGCGTACGGCACCGCCAGGAACTCCGCCATCACGAAAGCGGCGGCACCCATGATCGGCGGCATGATCTGACCACCGGTCGAGGCCACCGATTCAACCGCAGCCGCAAAGGCCGGCCGGAAGCCGGTGCGCTTCATCAGCGGAATGGTGATCGGGCCGTCAACCATGACGTTGGCGACCGCACTGCCCGAGATCGTGCCGAACAGTGACGACGACACCACCGCCACCTTACCTGGGCCGCCCGCGGAACGGCCGGTCAGCGACAGTGCGAAATCCATGAACAGCTTGCCCGTGCCGGTCCGCTCCATGAAGCTGCCAAACAGCACAAAGATCATCACATAGGCCGCCGAGACGCCCAGCGTGGAGCCGAAAATGCCCTCGGTGGTCATGTAAAGCTGATCCAGCAGGGTCAGCGGATTGACCTGGGTGACGAACAGCGCATGCCCCATGAACAGAAGGGCGGTGATGGGCAGCGCCCAGCCGATCACCCGGCGCGTGCAGTCGAGTACCGCCCAGACGAGAATGATCGCCGCACCGATATCGAGCGGCTGCAGATCGTCGATATAGATGATGCGATTGACGAAATAGTCGTAATTGACGAACAGATGGCCCAGCGCGACGGCCGTGCCCGCGAACAGCAATGCATCATACCAAATGAAACGGCGCTTTCCGTCCTTCTGCGAAAATGGATGCAGCAGAAGAATCAGCGTCATCGCGAAAGCAAGATGAACCGCACGGAAAATCATCGCTTCCGGCGGGGCAATAGCAATAGCCCACATATGATACACGGCCATCACTACGCCGATCGGCGCCGCTATGCGCGCGACCAGGGTTTTACCATCCATCGTCCGCCCCTCCCGGATCGATTACGCTACTTTATTTGGAAAAAAAAGGACCGGTGCCGCCCGTCCTTAGCGGCACCGGCCGAGGCGCCTCATTAGAGAGCACCAACTTCCTTATAGTACTTGGCCGCGCCCGGATGCAGCGGCACGCCGATATCCTCGGCCATCTCCTTCGGGGTGAGCTTGGCCATCGCCTTGTTCACGGCCGCCAGGTCGGCGACCTGCGTCGCCATCGCCTTGGTGACGGCGTAGATCTTGTCTTCAGGCAGCTTGCACGACGTGATGAAGTGCGTCGAGTAGCCGATCACCGGCAGATCCTTATCCTGCTTCGGATAGGTGTTCGCCGGGACGATCACCTTGTTATAGCCGGCGTTGATCTTCTTCATCGCTGCCAGGCCTTCATCGGTGATCGGGATCAGCTTGATATCGCGACCGGTCGCCAGATCCATCACCGACGAGGCGGGGATGGTGGTGCCGAGCGTGAAGACCTGCGCATGGCCGTCCTTCAGCAGTGCCGCGGCGTCGTTATACGAGGCCATGAAGTTGACCTTGCTCATCGCCTCGTAAGACAGGCCGTGGGCTTTCAGGATGTGCTGCGAGATCACCTCGGCGGTGTTGCCGCGGGTCTGCACGGCGATCGCCTTGCCCTTGATATCCTCGATCTTGTTGATGCCGGCATCGGCCAGCACAACGACTTGGAAATACTGCGGATACAGGTTGGCGATCTGGCAGACATTCGTCGCCTTTTCAGTGAACGGCGGCTCGCCATTGATCGCGTCAACGGTCGAGATCGAGTTGCCGAAACCGAAATCGGCCTTGCCTTCCTGCACACCCTTGACGTTGGCAATGCCGGCGCCGGGCAGGGTCTGCACGGTCGCGCCAGGGATCGCCTTTTCAAACATTGCCTTGAGCGTGCCGCCCAGCGGCACCCACACACCGCCTTGCGGGCCGGTCATCAGTTTGTAGGTCTGAGCCGAAGCATCGCCGCCGAAGCTGGCGACCAGGATGCCTGCAGCCATAGCGGCAACCGCACCCACCACGCGTTTGTTGCGCTGAATCATCATCTTCCTCCCGATGTATACTTCAACCTGGAGTGTGCGGCAGCGCAGGATGGGACGTCAAGTCAGATTAATCCGTCTTCGAACAAATCCATTTGCGGCTCCGCCGGACGCTGCAACGCGGCATGCGGCATGACCGCGCCATCGACAAGGATGTGCTGCACATCTACATGGCATCCCAGTAAGGCCGGGGTAACCAGATGAGTGCGGTGGCATTGCCGGGGATCACGTTCGGCGCACATGATCGCCGTCGGCTGTTCGGCTGCCCAGGATATCAGCTCTGCGACGCCTGCCTGGAAAATCGGCAGGGCCGCGAGTTTTGCGTAATCGACATGCCCTACGGCATCATAGGCTTGCCTGTCGCGCGGGCGTCCGCCCAACGCTTCACCCATCCAGCGATAGGCAATGCCGCATTTGCCCAACAGCGCGGCAAGCGTCTGCCGATTGAAATGCGGCGTGAAGCGTGAGGCGGGCTGTGATCGGATATCGGCCAGTTGCCGTATCCCGTGCTGGTTCAGCAAAGCCAGAAAGCGTTCAGCAGGATGATTGGAGTGACCGATGGTAAAGATGACACCGGTCATGCCTGAGCCTCGGCCGCATCCTCCGCGGCATGCTGTGCTTGGCGCGAATCAATCTGGCCGGAATTGGCGCGCATGGCGTCGTCCACCAAACGGCGTAGAGCATGGGAGGCGCCGCCGGGCTGCGCCGCCAGCCAATCCCAATGCTGCGGCAGCAACGTCACCTCGCGGGCGACCACACCCAGTTTCGGCCGGCCGCGCCGGCGTGGCGAGGCCTCCTGGGTGCCGGAAAAATCGGTGCTGGATTGCGGCATGTCCGTCATAGATCCATAAAAATTACCCGGGTCAAATCCTGCGTCAATCAGCTTTTGTTGAATATGTGCAGGCCGCCAACTCCCGCCGGGACGGCGGATGAAACGCGTGTGAAGAATTATTTCCGAATTTTGCGAAGTCATTGAGCAGGATAGACGACTTTCAACCGTGGGGATATACACGGGCGCGGCCGGGAAATAGCCGGCGCTTAACCCCGGCATATCGCGCCGCGGGGCGGGGATTCTCAGTTATGACGCGTATTACCAAAATCGGGGTGTCCGTGCTGGCTTTGGCTGTCATTGCCGGAGGCGGCCTTTATGCAATGAAGGCGCGCCAGGCCGCCAAGGCCGTCGCCACTGCCGAAGAGGCCGCGCCGCAGCCCCAGGGCCGCTTCACTGGCCTTGAATTCTCCCTCGCCGATCTCGCGGAGGTGAAAGCTGCCGATCTTCGCCAAGCCGTCCGCCTCAGCGGCACCTTGCAGCCCTTTAATCAAAGCGTCGTACGCGCCGAGGTCGCCGCCGTGGTACAGGAGATCACCGTGCGCCGTGGCGAGCGCGTGAGGAAGGGACAATTGCTGGCCAGGCTCGATACCGCCGATCTGGCGGCCAGGCTGCGCGAAAAACAAAGCAACCTCGACAGCGCCCGCTCAGCACTTAACCTCGCTGAGATCAACCGCAACAAGGCAGTAACGCTGACCCAGCGCGGCGTGAAATCCCAAACTGCGCTGGATGAAGCCGAAAATGCCTGGCGCACCGCCCGCGCCAATGTCGCCGCGCTGGAACAGCAGGTGACGATGGCCAAGAAGGCGCTGAATGATGCCGCTATCTACGCGCCGATCGACGGCCTGGTGGCCGACCGCATGGTCAACCCCGGCGAACGCGTCGCCGTCGATGCGAAACTGTTTGCGATTGCCGATCTCGACGTGATGGAGGTCGAAGCGCTGGTTCCGGCACGCGACGTGCCGCAGTTGAAAGTCGGCCAGCCGGTTGCTCTGCGCGTCGAAGGCTTCGGCGACCGCATCTTCACCGGCCATATCGAGCGCATCAATCCGACCGCGCAAAGCGGCTCGCGCTCCATCCCTGTCTTCATCCTGCTGCCCAATCCCGAACACGTCCTGCGTGGTGGGATGTTTGGCAGCGGCGAGGCCGTGCTGGCCGAGGTCCAAAATGCCGCCGCCATTCCCGCCGATGCACTGCGCGATGAAGCGGGCGAGACTGTGGTCTATGTCTTTGCCGGCGACAGGCTGGAGCGCCGTAAGGTGACCATCGCGCTCACTGGCACCACCGATGGCCGCGTGGCCATCGCCGAGGGACTGAAGCCCGGCGAGATCGCGGTCGCCACGCCCGGCCTGCGCCTGAGCGACGGGTTGCCGGCCCGGATCGCTGGCCGCTGACCATCTTTACAAAAGGGAGACAGCCATGTGGCTGACCCGTATCAGCGTCAACAACCCGGTCTTCGCCACGATGATGATGGCGTCGCTTCTGGTCGTTGGCCTGTTCGCTTATTTCAAGCTCAGCATCGAGCAGTTCCCCGACGTCGAATTCCCCATCGTGGTGATCAGCACCAGCTATCCCGGCGCCACGCCGGAAAGCGTCGAAAGCGAGGTCACCCGCCCCATCGAAGATGCTGTTAACACGATCAGCGGCGTGCGCAGCCTCACCTCGCGCTCGCTGGAAGGCAGCTCGCTCGTCATCATCGAGTTCGAGCTGACTGTCGACCCGATCGAAGCCGTCCAGGATGTGCGCGAGAAAGTTGCCACCGTGACGCCGAAATTCCGCGATGAGGTGAAAGATCCGGAGATCAGCCGTTTCAGCCCTGACAGCCAGCCCATTGCGTCCATCGCGGTGCGCAGTGACCGCCGCGATCTGCGCACGCTGACCACGCTGGCCGACCAAGTGATCCTCAAGCGCCTGCAGACCGTGCGCGGCGTTGGCCGCGCCTATATCGTCGGCGGCCTCAAACGGCGCATCAACATCTTGCCGAACCCTGAGAAGATGCAGGCCTACGGGATCGACATGAACCAGCTCATCGAGACGCTGGAGACAGAAAACCAGCAGTTGCCGGTCGGCACCCTCACCCAGGCACGCTCCGAATATGTCGTGCAGATCGAAGGCCGCGTGGCCGATCCCGCGAAGCTGTCCGAACTGATCGTGGCGCGCCGCGGCGGCGCACCGGTCTATCTCGGCGATGTCGCCGAGGTCCAGGATGGCAGCGAGGAACAGGAAGCTATAGCGCTCTACAACGGCGAGCAGCTTCTGATCATCGAATTCATCAAGGTACAGGGCGCCAATACGCTGCAGGTGATCGAAGGTCTGAAGGAAGCCACCGCGGAGCTCGAGCGCGACCTGCCCTCCGACATCAAGCTGCAATTTCTGCGGGATGACAGCCGTTCGATCCTGATTTCGGTCAATGGTACCCAGCGGACGCTGATCGAAGGCGCGATCCTGACCATCCTGATTATCTATCTGTTCCTGAATTCCTGGCGCAGCACCATCATCACTGGTCTGACGCTGCCGATTGCTGTGATCGGCACGCTGGCCGCCGTCTGGGCCGCCGGCTTCACTCTGAACAAACTGACCCTGATGGCCCTGTCGCTGGCCATCGGCATCCTGATCGACGATGCCATTGTGGTGCGCGAGAACATCACCCGCCATGCCGCCATGGGCAAAGGCCATCGCCGCGCAGCCCTCGAGGGCACCAGCGAGATCGGCCTAGCGGTACTGGCCACGACCTTCACCATCGTCGCCGTCTTCCTGCCGGTCGCCTTCATGGAAGGCATCATCGGCCGCTTCTTCCTGCAATTCGGCATCACCGTCACTGTGGCGGTGCTGATCTCGCTGTTCGTCAGCTTCACGCTCGATCCGATGCTCTCCAGCGTCTGGCACGATCCGGACAGCTTACCGAATGCCAAGCGCGGCCCCATCGGCCGCGTCGTCGGCCTGGTCGACAAGGGCATGGAGCGGCTGGCGAAGATTTATCGCGCAGTGCTGCACTGGAGCCTGCGCTGGCGCTGGGCCGTGCTGGTGATTGCCTTCGTCAGCTTTGTAGGCAGCTTCGGCATCCTCGCTAGCGGCAAGATCGGCACCGAGTTCCTGCCCGATCCCGATCTTTCGGAAATCCTCGTCGAGGTCACCACGCCACCGGGCTCTTCGCTCGATTACACCAAGGCGAAAATGCAGCAGGTGCAGGCTGCCCTGAAGGAATTGCCTGAGGTGGAATATTCCGTTGCGGCGATCAATGCCGGCGGCTTCGCCCGCCGCAACGTCGGCACCGTCTATGTGCGTTTCGTGCCACTGGAGCAGCGCACCCGCACGCCAATGGAGATGGCGCAGCCGATCCGCGACAGGCTGTGGCAGATCGCCGGCATCGACAACATCAATATCGGCCTGCCCAATCTGGGCGGCGGCCTGAACAAGCCGATCATGATCAGCATTCAAGGACAGGACATCGCGGAGCTTGACCGCCTGTCGCGCGAGGCGATGGACATCATCCGCACCGTGCCTGGCGTGGTCGATCTGGAATCGAGCCTGAAAGCCAACAAGCCGACGGTGGCCATCGAGATCGACCGGCAGCTGGCTGCCGATCTTGGCGTCAGCCTTGCTTCCATCGCCGCGACCCTGCGGCCGCTGCTGGCCGGCGAGGAAGCCGGCACCTGGAAGGCGCCGGACAGCGAGGATTACGACGTCTTTGTCCGCCTGCCACAGGACGACCGCACCGGCATGCCCGATCTGGAGCGCATCTATGTGGCCTCGACGCAGGTCAATGCCGATGGCAATCCGAAGATGGTCGCACTGTCGCAGGTGGTGAAGATCGCGCCCAGCGCCGGCTCGACCCAGATCAACCGCCGCGACCTTGCCCGCGAAGTGCTTTTGACGGCCGCTACCTCGGGCCGCACGGTCGGCGAGGCCAGCCGCGAAATCCAGGCCAAGCTGGAGCAGATGAAAATGCCGCCCGGCTACCGCTTCTGGTTCGGCGGCGCCTCCAAGGACATGAAGGAATCTTTCGGCTATGCGATGGCGGCTTTGCTGCTGGCGGTGATCTTCATCTATCTGATCCTCGCCTCACAATTCGCCAGCTTCCTGCAGCCCTTCGCCATTATGGCCTCGCTGCCGCTGTCGCTGATCGGCGTGATCGTCGGCCTCTGGGCCTGGGGCTCGACGCTCAACATCTTCTCGATGATCGGCTTCATCATGCTGATGGGCCTGGTCACCAAGAACGCGATCCTGTTGATCGACTTCGTCAACCATGCGCGGCGCGATGGCTTGAGCCGTTTCGATGCGATCCTGGAAGCCGGCGAGATCCGTCTGCGGCCGATCATCATGACTACTCTGGCGATGATCTTCGGCATGATTCCGCTGGCACTTGCCCTGGGCGAAGGCGCCAAGCAGACCTCCGCCATGGCGCATGCGGTGATCGGTGGCCTGATCTCGTCTACGCTGCTCACTCTGATCGTCACGCCGGTGATCTTCACCTATCTCGACGATCTCGGCCATTTCGTGAAGCGCTTCCTGCCGAAGGCCCCGGAGGATGAGCCGGAACCGGAAGCGCCGATCAAGCAGGCGGCGGAGTAAGACACAGCAATCGTCACCCGTGGGCTTGACCCGCGCGTCTTTTGCCATCCTGCACGAGATGCCCAGGTCAAGCCCGGGGATGACGTCGCCCTTGAGCCCCTCACCCTTCCCCCACCGCTACGCGGCGGGCCCCTCCCGCTTGTGGGAGAGGGAGGCCGGAAAGGTGAGGGTGTTATGCCAGCAGCTTGGCCAGCAATCCGTCCAGCACCGCGCGGCCCTCTTTGGTCGCAACGATCTTCTCCGGCGTGCGGATCAGCAATCCTGCGGCCTCCATCGGCGCGCTGCGCTCCGGCGACACCACCTCATCCAATGCCAGCCCCGTCGCGGCGCGGAAATTCTCCGCATAGATACCCTCGCTGAGACGCAGTCCCATCATCAGCGCTTCTTCTGCGCGCTCCTGCGGCGAGACCGACGTCTCGCTTTCACGGCCCTCGCCTTGCGAACTCACCTGCCCCAGCCAGGCTTCGGGTTTCCTGCGGTTCTGTGTGGCAAGCCACGTATCGCCGCGCAGGATGCGACCATGCGCCCCCGGCCCGATCCCCAGATAGGCACCCGAGCGCCAATAAACGAGATTATGCCGGCTTTCGCCGCCAAGCTTGGCGTGATTGGAGATTTCATAAGCCGGCATGCCAGCCGACTCCATCATATCCTGCGTCAGCTCGTAAAGCGCAGCCTGATCGTCGGAGGGCATGGGATGCAGCGCGCCGCGTGCGACGGCGCCGGCAAACCCCGTATTTGGCTCGATGGTCAGAGTGTAGAGCGACAGATGATCGCCAGCCAGCATCAGCGCCTCGCTCAGCTCTGCCCGCCAATCCTCGGCCGATTGCCCGGGCCGCGCATAGATGAGGTCGAAGGAATAGCGCGGCACGGCCTTGGCTGCGGCTTCGATGGCGCGGCATGCCTCGCCCGCGTCATGAGCGCGGCCAAGGAAACGCAGCACATCCTCGCGAAAACTCTGTACGCCGATGGATAGCCGGTTCACGCCGGCGGCGGCGAAAGCAGCGAACTTCTGCGCTTCGGCCGAATTCGGATTGGCTTCCAGCGTGATTTCGACATCCGGCGTGAGGCTCCAGTATTGCCGGGCCACCTCCAGGATTGCCGCCGTCGTCTCGGGCGGCATCAGCGAGGGCGTGCCGCCGCCGAAGAATACCGAGGTGATTGCCTCCCCCTTCCCGATCCCCGCTTCGGCGTAATGCCGCAGCTCGGCGAGGTAAGCCCGCTGCCATTGCGCAGCATCGACGCGCTCGCGCACATGCGAATTGAAGTCGCAATAGGGACATTTCGAGACGCAGAAAGGCCAATGCACATAAAGGCCAAAACCACGTCGTGGCGGAATTGTTGCTGCGACGGCCTCAGCCGAAACAGGCATCGATCAACAGCTTGAAAGCGCGGGCGCGGTGGCTGATCGCGTGCTTCTCCTCCGGCAACAGCTCGCCGAAGGTCCGCAAGCGGCCATTCATCACCTCCTCCTCGGGGATGAACATCGGATCGTAGCCAAACCCGTAGCCGCCGCGCGGCGGCCAGGTCAGCCGGCCTTCGACGATGCCTTCGAAGCTTTCGACATGCCCGTCCGGCCAGGCCAGCGACAGCACGGAGACAAAGCGCGCGCGGATCGGCGGCTCGGCGCCCTTGTCTTCCACCGCACGCCACACCTTCTCCATGGCGTGGTTAAAATCCTTCTTCGCCCCGGCCCAGCGCGCCGAGTAAATGCCCGGCACGCCGTCCAGTGCATCCACCGCAAGTCCGGAATCGTCGGCTAAAGCCGGCAGATTAGCACCGCGCGCAGAGGCCAAGGCCTTCAGTTCGGCATTTGCGGTGAAGGTGTCGCCGGTCTCTTCCGGCTCGGGCAGGCCGAGTTCGCCGGCCGAGACAATGTGCACCTTGTAAGGCGCCAGGAGATCGGCGATTTCACGCAGCTTGCCGGGATTGTGGCTGGCGATCACCAAGGTATCGCCGCTGAAACGACGGCGCCCGGTCATGACTACTTACCCACCGCCTGACGCTGCAGCACCATCAGCTGGCCGATGCCATGCTTGGCCAGGGCCAGCATGGCAAGGAATTCGCTTTCCTGGAAGGCATGCTTCTCCGCCGTGCCCTGCACTTCCACGATCGCGCCGGTATCGGTCAGCACGAAATTGGCATCGGCCTGCGCGGTGGAATCCTCCGCATAATCGAGATCGAGCACCGGCTGACCATCGCACAGGCCGCAGCTTACCGCCGCCACCTGGCCGGTTAGCGGAATCGCCGGAATGGCGCCCTCCTTTACCAGCTTGGCGAAGGCCAGATACAGCGCCACCCAGGAACCGGTGATCGCCGCCGTGCGCGTACCGCCATCGGCCTGCAGCACGTCGCAGTCGAGACGGATCTGCCGCTCGCCGAAGCCTTCCAGATTGGTGACGGCGCGCAGGCTGCGGCCCACCAGGCGCTGGATCTCCTGTGTGCGGCCCGACTGTTTGCCCCGCGAAGCCTCGCGTTCGGTGCGGCTATGAGTGGAGCGCGGCAGCATGCCGTATTCCGCCGTCACCCAGCCGCGGCCGGTATTGCGCAGGAAGGGCGGCACCTTGTCTTCGACAGTGGCGGCGCAAAGCACATGGGTTTCGCCGAATTTCACGAGGCAGGAACCCTCGGCATATTTCGCGAAACCCGGCTCCAGGCGGATCGGGCGCAACTGGTCGGCGGAGCGTCCGCTCGGGCGCATGATGGTCTCCTCGAAACAAGCGTATGAAACGATTGCGGTTCTAGTCGATAGTATCGGCAGGAACAACCGGCTAGAAAACTGTACCGCAATGTTATATCATAACAAACATGACGTTCATCATGGACAGCTAGGACCCTCACCTTGCGGATTACGACCCTCGCCTGCCTCACCACCTTCCTGACCCTGCCCCCTCTTGCTTTGACCGTCACAGCGGCCCGCGCCGAGAACGGCCACGATTCCGGCGGCCTGTCCTATGTGGCGGGCGATCTTGAGCTGACGTTCAGCCTCGATGCCGGCCTTGGCTTTTTCACCGTTCCCAATGCGCAAAACGGCGCCGGAAGCTTTTCGCCGCATGGCAGCCGGGCGAGCCGTCGCGACTGGCCGAAGGCTTCGTCGCTCCGGGATTGCAACTCGACTATAATCTCGGCGACAGCAGTCTGTATGGCGGCGTCAAGGTGACCGGCGCGCTCACCCGCGGCAGCGGAGATGCCGAATTGCAATCCACCACCAGCAACCGGCCCGAAGCGCTTGGCCTTGAGGAGCTTTTCATCGGCTGGAAATCCGGCATCGCATTTGCCGCCCTGGGCGAAGATGCCATCGATCTTTCCCTCGGCCGGCAAGCCTTCTCGGTGGGCGACGGCTTCCTGATCCTGGAAGGGACCGGCAATGGCGGCCGGCGCGCGGCCAAAGTGCTCGGCCCCCGCGAAGCCTTCGAGCGCACTGCGATTTTGAAGCTGAATACCCAGCCGGTGCGGGCAGACATCTTCCATCTCGAAAGCGTCACCGATCAGGACTTCATGCGGGGCGAAGATGCGCCTGCCGCCAAACTCTATGGCGCCAATATCGAATGGTTCGGGTCCAACCATGAGGATCATGGCCGCTTCGAGTATGAGGAGCGCGCCTGGTATGTCGGCGCCACGGTCTTACGGCTTTACGATTCCGACCGCGATCTGGCGCCGCAGCGCGATGGCCTCAACGTCTATGCAATCCGCACCGGCGGCGCGATCCTCAGCCAGGTCAGTGATGCGCTGAAGGATTTTGCGCTCTATTCCGAATATGGGATCCAGCGCAACAGCGACGCCGGCAATAAGCATCGCGCCCATGCTTGGTACATTGAGCCGCAATACACTTTCTCCGGCCTGCCCTGGCAGCCGATGCTCGCCTACCGCTACGCCCATTTCAGCGGCGATGCCGATGCCACTGACACCACCGGCAAGGCCTGGGACCCGCTGTTTACCGGCGGCGGTCCGCGCGGCTTTGGCAGTTGGGATCAGGGCGAGATCTTCGCCCAATATATCGGCGCGAACAGCAACCTCAACACCCATATGGTCCATTTGCTCGCCAAGCCCGCGGATGATCTCGCCATCGGCGTGGTCTATTACCGCCACCGCTTTGATAAGTCCGACATCGCCAGTGGCATCACCTCTGACAAGCTGACGCGCGAGCTCAATCTCTATGCCGAATGGGAAACGCCGCTGCCGGGCCTTGAGCTGACCTTCGTGCTCGGCGCGGCCAAGGCAGACACAGGCCGCAAGCAGCAGCTGGCGGCCGAAATCGGTGCCAGCGATGCCGATGACACCATGTATCTCGGCGCAGTGACCTTGAACTATACGTTCTAACTGCTGCGCCTAGCTCGCCAGCGGCGAGGCGGTTTCGACCGCCGGGCCGGGAATACGCTCGATCATGCCGCGGGCGATCTCGCGCTCGCCCATGATCACCATATTGGCGCCATGCTTGAGCAGGTGATCGACCTCCGCATCGGCATGGGCGCGGGCGACGATATCCAGGTTGGGATTGATGCGGCGGGCAATGTCGACGATGCCGCCGGCCTCGAACACATTGGGGATGGCGATGATGAGCTGCGCCGCGCGGTCCAGGCCAGCCGCCGCCAGCAGATCGGGACGGGTGGCGTTGCCGTCGATCACCTCGATCCCCTTCTCGCGCAGCTCGGCCACGCGCTTGTCGACATCCTCGATCACCAGGAAGGGTTGCCCCCGCGCTGTCAGCGCGTCGCCCACCAGATGTCCGACACGGCCATAGCCCACCAGCACCACATGGCCGCTCAAGCCCGTCGGCTTCGGCTTTGCCTTCATCTCCAACGCAGCTTCAGCCGTCACGCCAGCCTCCGGCGATTCCGCGGCCTGACTCGGGATTTCGCCGGATTCGCGGCCAAGCCGCCGCTCGATCCAGGGCCGCAGGCGGTCCGCCGCAGTGAAGACCAGCGGATTGAGCATGATCGACAGGATAGCACCGGCCAGAACGAGATCGCGGCCTTCTTCCGGCAGCATTCCCAACGAAAGGCCCAGCGCCACCAGGATGAAGGAGAACTCACCGATCTGTGCAAGGCTGGCAGAGATCAGCAAGGCGGTGCCGACCGGATGGCGGAAGGCCAGAACGATCAGGAAGGCGGCCAGAGATTTGCCGATCACGATGATGAACAGCGTGGCAAAGACCGGGAATGGCTCGCGCAGGATGATCATCGGATCGACCAGCATGCCGACCGAGACGAAGAACAGCACCGCGAAGGCGTCGCGCAGCGGCAGCGTCTCGTTGGCCGCTTCATGGCTGAGCGGCGACTCGCTCATCACCATGCCGGCGAAGAAGGCACCCAGCGCAAAGGATACGCCGAACAGCTTGGCGGCGCCGAAGGCAATGCCAAGCGCGATTGCCAGCACCGACAGGCGGAACAGCTCGCGCGATCCCGTATGCACCACGTAATGCAGAGCCCAGGGAATGACGCGGCGGCCGACCAGCAGCATCAGGCCGATGAAGATCGCCACCTTGCCCAGGGTAATGCCCAGGGCCGTGAGAATTTCGATTGAAGGCTGGCTGGCGGTGGCCGCGCCTTCTGCCGGCGCGAAAATTTCACCCATCGCCGGCAGCAGCACCAGCGCCAGCACCATCGCCAGATCCTCGACGATCAGCCAGCCGACCGCGATGCGGCCGCGCTCGGTCTCAACCAGACGGCGCTCCTGCATCGCGCGCAGCAAGACCACGGTAGACGCCACCGAAAGCGCAAGGCCGAACACCACGCCGCCGGCAACCGACCAGCCCAATCCAAGCGCCAAACCCATGCCCAGGATGGTCGCCAGGGCGATCTGCGCGATCGCACCCGGAATGGCGATGGCGCGCACCGACAGCAGATCCTTGAGTGAGAAATGCAGGCCGACGCCGAACATCAGGAGGATCACCCCGATCTCGGCCAGTTCGTTCGCCAGATTCTGATCGCCGACGAAACCCGGCGTGAATGGCCCGACCACCACACCGGCCAAGAGATAGCCCACCAGCGGAGAGACCCGCAGCCGGGTTGCGATGGCGCCGAACAGAAAGGCCAGGACAAGGCCCATGACGATCATCGCAATCAGCGGCGTATGATGGGGCATCCTTCGGGTGTCCTCCGGGGAGAGCTGGAATTCGCGGAATAGGCGGCCAAAATATGGCCATGGACCCGGGTAATCAACCCGAAGCGGCGTTAAAGTATCGTAAAGTATCGATAATCACACATCTTTCATCGGCCTCACCGTGTCATGGATCATGCCTCCTCCCGCGAGAGGCGAATCCGTCATGCCGCGGCCAGGCATCCATGCCTAGTCGCGGCCTGACAGCTTCATGACACTGTTCCATCAAGGCCCTACCGGAAGGCCTCAGCGCGGAACCGCCGTGCCGCCTCCTGCAGCGACAATTCCTCCTGACGGCCGTCGCGCCAACGGAAGCTGAGCGAGCCGCGCTCAGCCTCGCGCTCGCCTGCCACAGCCACCAGCGGCACACCCTGTTCATGCGCTTCGGCGATCTTGCGCGTCAGCCGCTCGCCGCGCGCATCCACCACTACGCGATAGCCCTCGCGGCCCAGAGCCGCCGCCGCCTTGCGGGCATAGGCTTCATGCGCCGCCGCGACATTAGCCACCAGGATCTGTTCCGGCGCCAGCCAGAGCGGCAGAGCGCCCTGATGATGCTCCAGCAGCATGCCGATGAAGCGCTCCAGGCTTCCCAGCACGGCATGATGGATCATCACCGGATGCGCCCGGCCATTGTCGCTGGTGACGTATTCCGCACCCAATCGCTCGGGCAACACGAAATCGAGCTGAACGGTGCCGCATTGCCAGGCGCGGCCATGATTGTCGCGCAGATGGAATTCCAGCTTCGGGCCGTAGAAGGCGCCGTCGCCCTGCTTGATCGCGAAATCGAGCCCCGCCTTGCGGGCTGCCATCACGAGGGCAGCCTCGGCGCGGTCCCAGGTGGCGTTGTCACCGGCGCGCTTGGCCGGCCTCGTCGAGAAGAAGACCAGCAGCGAGCCGAAACCGAAATCCCTGTAGATACTGCGCAGCAATTCGCAGAAACGCTGCACCTCGCCTTCCACCTGCTCCTCGGTGCAGAAGATATGGGCATCGTCCTGGGTGAAGGCGCGGGCGCGCATCAGGCCCTGCAATGCCCCCGAAGGCTCGTCGCGGTGGCAGACGCCGAATTCGCAGTAGCGCAGCGGCAGTTCATGCACCGAGCGCAGGCGCTTGTTGAATACCTGGATATGGCCGGGACAGCTCATCGGCTTCAAGGCGAAGGCTGAACTGCGCCTGCCCATATGGGTGCCGCTTAGGCGGAACATCTCGTTGGCGAATTTGTCGGCATGGCCGCTCTGCTCCCACAGCGACATGGAAAGCAGCTGCGGAGTGCGGATTTCCGCAAAACCGGCCTCGCGCATGCGGCGGCGGATGTAATCCTCAATGACGCGGTACAGCGCCATGCCGCGGGGATGCCAGAACACCATGCCCGGGCCTTCTTCCTGCTGGTGGAAGAGGTCGAGCTTGGTGCCGAGCACGCGGTGATCAGAGGCGTCCTGGCCGATCGATCCGTCCAGGCCGCTGGCGGCATTTAAGGCGTGTAGGCTGTGCATGACTGGTCTCCGGTGTTTCGCCGGGAAAAGACGGAGCCCAGAAAGACCAAGGCCCCGTCCGTCGCCGGCGGGGCCTCTGGGTCTTTGCTATCTGCGTCTCCTCAACACGCGCAACGACCTCGGCCCCCGCCTGCGGCGGCTACCTTAATCGTAACGACGGTGAGAATGACGTTCTGCATGGTGCCGTTCACGCTAAACAGCGGGCCGAAAGGCGTCAAGCACGAAAATGTCGCAATACAAAAATACGATAATGGGATCCCCGCTGACGCTTCGCCTGGTCGTGATGACGATCACAAAAGCCCGTCATCCCTGGCGAACGCAGTGAGACCCGGGATCTCATTATTTTTCAGTTGCCGGATTTACAATGGCGGCGGCGCCACGAAACCGCCGAAAGCCTGCTCGACCAGGGCGGCGAAGGCAATCGGCGTGCGATCCTCCAGATAAGGCCCGATCACCTGAACGCCGACCGGCAGGCCCTCCTTGCTCAAACCCGCCGGAAACGCAGTTGCCGGCAAGCCGCACAAGGTGGCAATGCCCGGCCAGAGGAACTGGTCGGCATAGGCGACCGGCTTGCCGTCTACGCTGACGACGCGACGCTCCATCGGACTGTGATCGTGCTTGAAGGCAGGCGTAGGCATCACCGGACAAAGCAGGATGTCCCACTCGCGGAAGAAATTGCGCCATTGATGCGCCAGACCCACACGCACGAAATCGGCCTGCATCCAGTCGCGATAGCTCGACACCAGGCTCAAAGCCGAAAGGCTCTGCAGATCGCTGGCTGACGGCAGAATGGCAGCGGCACGCGCCTTGGCCTGATCATATTCCGGCTGCGGCATGGTACTGCCGACAAAGGCCATCAGCTTGCGCAGATAAATGCTGCCGATCAGGCTGAGATCGGGCAAGAGCGGCGAAGTGTGGCCGATCTTGCAGCCCGTCTGCTCCAGCTTGGAGGCCAGAGCGGCAATGGCGTCGCGCACGGCCGCATCGATCGGCAATTGCGGATGGCTGTCAATCACCAGCACGCGGAAATCCTTCAGGGCTGCATGGCGCGGCGCCGGCAGTTGCAGCTTGTAGGCCGTCGCCATGTCGTCATCCGGTCCAGCCAGAACATCCAGCGCCAGCATCAGATCCTCGGCCGAACGCGCCATCGGACCGATGACCGGCAGATCGAAACGCGACGAGACGGAAAATACTGGCGCCCCCGGCGGCGACTGGCCGCGGTCGGGAATGAGATCGAGTGTCGGCTTATGGGCGTAGACGCCGCAGAAATGCGCAGGCACACGCAGCGATCCCGCCAGGTCCGAGCCGAGTTCCAGCGGCACATAACCCGCAGCCAGCGCGGCCGCCGAACCGCCCGAGGAGCCGCCTGGTGTGCGCGCGACATCCCAGGGATTGTTCGTCGTGCCATAGACTGGATTGGTCGATTGCCAGTCGGCCAGCAGCATCGCCACATTCGTCTTGCCAAGAATAACCGCACCGGCCGCCTTCAGCCGTGACACTGCGACCGCATCCTGCTGCACCTTGATATTCTGCGTGCCGGGAATGCCCCAGGTCGTCGGCAGGCCAGCTATATTGAAGGATTCCTTCACCGTCATCGGCAGGCCCAGCAAAGGCCGCATCTCGCCGCGCGCCAGCGCGGCATCGGCCTGGCTGGCGGCCACGCGCGCGCGTTCGAAATCGCGGACCGCCATGGCATTGAGCTTGCCATCCAGCGCCTCGATGCGTGCAATCGCCTGATCGGTCAGTTCCAGGGCGGAGATTTTGCGCGCCCGCAAATCCTGCAGCCATGCCGTGGCCGTGCGGTATTCCATGTTCGAACTCCTCCCCGTCGCCCGACTGTCACGCAGCAGATTGGCTCGCGCTGGCGTCCATAGCATGCTGGCGCTGCCGGCCGCAGCAGCAGCCAAGGTTCCGAAATCGCGCCGGGTGATCGCCATCGCCGTTCCTATTCTAGGTCTTTCTTATTGCGACGCTTCATGCTGACGCTGCTGCCGCATGAAAGATGCGGCAGGCGGCACCGGCTTGATCTGATGCACCGGCTTGACCTGATGCACCGGCTTGACCTGATGCACCGGCTTGACCTGATGCGGTTTGCCTGCGCGCAGCGTATCGGCCCAAGACGTCATGACGCTCAACTCTGTTGTTCCTCCTGCGTTATGACAAATGAGAAAATTTCTTCCTGTCCTGTCCCTCACCTCAACGGCAGACAGATATCCGTCATCAATTTGGTCGGCGGCACTTCACGCGGATTGTTGAGGTATTCTTCAAATACCGGCGCGTCGGCAGCCTCGCGGCCCGACTGCACCAGCCATTCGCCATAGAGCCAGTCGTAAGCCGCCTTCATGTCGGAATATGGCCCCTTGTGACGAAGCACGGCGTAATCGCCGCCGCGCAGTTCCGCGCGCTCCAGCGGCGCAGCGATGGGAAAATCTTGCGGTACGATCACGCCGGCGGCCGAACGCAGCTCCGTCTCCGGCACCGAAGTCGGATCGGAATAGAACAAACCCGTCATGCGCAGATCCGGCCGCAGCAGGCCGCGTGCCGCCAGCGTGCCGAACAGCGTTTCGAACGCCTTGCCGATCTCCATATATGAACCGCGATGCGGGATTACCGCGAGCATAGCAGGGGCAAGCGTTTTGATTTCAACCGCGCGCATGGCGGCATCTCCTTCTTTCATCACGGGCATGGCGGCATAGCGCTTATGGCTGCCGGATTTGCGGTATTCGGTGGGTGGCATGCCATAGGCATCCTTGAAGCTGCGGCTGAAGGCAGCGAGGCTGCCATAACCCGCGCGCGGCCAGATCGCGTCCACCGGCATATCGGTATGGGCAAGATCGGCGGCGGCACGCTGCAGGCGCAGACGCTTCACCGTCTCAATGACGCTTTCGCCATAGACCGATTGCCAGATGCGATGCCAATGCCAGGGCGATAACGCCGCCACATCAGCGAGCGTATTCAGGTCCGGCGCCTCATCCAGATGGGCGTAGATATACTCGATCACCCGGGTAAAGCGGCGGATATAGCCAGCCTGGCTGGCCGTATCGGCCGGCGGCTCAGGCGGCGGGAAGGATTGGTTCATGGGGACCTTCGCTTGCTTTCGACGGCCGGACGCTAGCACCGGGCCATTTGATAAATCTTGCGGAAATGGCAAAGCTTAGCTTCCCCTTACCCCCCGTCCCCGCAGGCCGGCTCCCTTCCCCTCCCGCTCAAGCGGAGAGGGTAAGGAAAAAGCATCCTTCCCTTGCCCACGTAGTGGGAGGAAGCGGGAGAGGGAGGGGCCCATGCGTCAGCAATGGGGGTGGGTGAGGGGCTGTAGCGCCTACTTCTGCACCGTGAACTGAATCCCAAACCACCGGAACCGGCCCGTTTCGCGGGTCGGCACAGTGCAGGAGATGCGGTCGCGCGGCGGCGAAAAGGCGTCGGGCGGCGTGGCCTCAAAGCGGTTGTCGCCAAGCCGGCTGGGCGTGATTGCCCTGCCCTGGCCCGTATAGCAGACCATCTGATGCAACCGCTCGACGTCGTCGGCGACAGTGAAACGCAGCACCGGCGGGTTCGGCGTCTGGCCGAGCCTGATCAGCACATCGGCCGGCTCAATTTCGGTCACTGCCAGCGGCAGGGCATTTACCGCCTGACGCAGCCGCTCAACACTGCCGAATGTCTCGTTCATCGGAAAGCGCGGCAGCCAGAACATGTCATGCTTGGCATGGGCGATGCCGGAATGCTGGCCAAACGCGGCGCTATGTCCGAGCGATTTCACCAGCGCAAGGCTCGGCGCATCCCATTCGCCGAAGGGATAGGCGAAGAGATCCGGCTTCTCGCCCAGTTCGCGCTTGAAGATGCGCAGCGAGGTCTCCAGATCCTCCTTGGCCGCCTCGGGCGACAGCGCCGGCAGGCTGGGATGGCGGTGCGAATGCGCGCCGATGGTCACACCTTCCCGCTTCATCTGCCGGATCTGGTCCCAGGTCAGATAGCCCTTCAGCTTGCTTTCCACCGGCTCGGTGGCGACGAACAGCGTGAACGGCAGCCCGGCCTTCTTCATCCGCGGCCAGCCTTTGGTGAAGGCCGAGAGATAGGCGTCGTCGGCGGTCAGCGCCACCGTACGGTCGGGAAGGTTTTCACCCTTGCGCATCCGGGCCATGATCTCGGGCAGCGGCAGCACGCTGTAGCCGCCCGAGGTCAGCTCCGCGATATGGGCGTCGAACTGCTCCAGCCGGATATTGGTGCTCGGGATACTGTCTTCGCCGAAGCGGTGATACATCAGGATCGCCGCATGGTCGGCCGCCATGGCGGGCGCAGCCCCCGGATTGCTGACGAGACTGCCCAAAAATAGGCCAGTTAACAGGGCGAAAAGGCGGTTTTTCATACCCCTGAGTGTAGCCCGAATGGCAGTCCGGGGGGAGACTTGGCCAGCCAATTCCGTTATAAGCCCCGCCCATGGGTAAAATTGCGCAAAATAAACGTGTTGCACCGGTCTTCTGCGGCATCGACACCGTCGAACTGCCCTTTGCCAGCCGTTGCGCCCGCGCCGCCGCCGCGGCCGGATTCGGGGTCAAGCTCGGCAAGGAGTTCTTCACCTTCCATGGCCCGGCCGAAGTCCGCGCCATCTTGCCGGTCGGCACGCCGCTGTTTCTCGACCTGAAATTTCACGACATTCCCAATACGGTGGCTGGCGCGGTGCGTTCCGCCGCCGCCGCCATGGGGCCGATGATGTTGACCATCCATGCCTCCGGCGGCCCGGCGATGATCCGCGCCGCCGTCGAGGCCGCCAAGGCCAGCAAAGTGCGGCCGATGATCCTGGCCGTCACCGTGCTGACCTCTTTGGACGACGCCGACCTGAAGGCGACCGGCATCGAGGACGACACCAGCACCCAAGTCCTGCGGCTGGCCAGGCTGGCGCAGGATAACGGCGCCGATGGCGTGGTCTGCGCGGCGACCGAGATCGCCATGCTGCGCGAGGCCTGCGGACCCGATTTCAAGCTGGTCGTGCCCGGTATCCGCCCGAAAGGCACAGCCGCCGGCGACCAGAAACGCGTGATGACTCCGGGCGAAGCATTCCGGCTCGGCGCCGATCATCTGGTAATCGGCCGCCCCATCACCGAGGCGCCCGATCCAGAAGCCGCAGCTCTGGCCATCGCGCAGGAACTGGTCGAGGTGGCGTGACATGGGCACCTTCACCAAGATCTGCGGCATCACCGATCATGCGGCGCTTGAAGCGGCGCTGGAGAACGGCGCCGATATGTGCGGCTTCGTCTTCTATCCGCCCTCCCCGCGCAACCTGAGCGCCGAGCAGGCGGAAGATCTTTTGCGCGCGATGCCGACCGGCACCGATCGCGTCGGCGTCTTCGTCGATCCCGAGACCGATTTCCTCGACAAGATTCTCGCCAAAGCGCGGCTCGATCTGCTGCAGCTTCACGGCGACGAATCCCCGGATCGCTGCCGCGCCATCAGCATCTATTTCGGCCTGCCGATCATCAAGGCGATCAAGGTTGCAACGCCCGCCGATCTGAAGCTGGCGGAGGAATACCAGGACGTGGTCGACTGGCTGATGTTCGACGCCCGTCCGCCCAAGGATGCGACGCGGCCGGGCGGCAATGCCGTCAGCTTCGACTGGACCATCATGCAGGGCGCGCAGTTCAGCCGGCCTTGGCTCCTGTCCGGCGGCCTGACGCCTGAGAATTTGAACACGGCCGTGAAGCTGTCCGGCGCCAAGGCGGTGGACGTGTCTTCCGGCGTGGAAAGCGCGCCCGGCAAGAAGGATCCGGCGAAGATCGCCGCGTTCCTGCAGGCGGCGAAGCGCTTGTGACATCCCGCGGTGTGACCAAGGACCTTAAACGATGACGGCGCTCAACTCCTATCGTTCCGGCCCCGATGAACGCGGCCATTTCGGCAAATTCGGCGGCCGCTTCGTGGCCGAGACGCTGATGCCGCTGATCCTCGACCTGGAGAAGCATTACAAGGCAGCGAAGGCCGATCCGTCCTTCAAGGCCGAAATGGATTACCTGCTGAAGGATTATGTCGGCCGTCCCAGCCCGCTCTACTACGCCGAGCCGCTGACCAAACATCTAGGCGGCGCCAAGATCTATCTGAAGCGCGAAGAGCTGAACCATACCGGCGCGCATAAGATCAACAATTGCATCGGCCAGATCCTGCTCGCCAAAAGAATGGGCAAGAAGCGGATCATCGCCGAGACCGGTGCCGGCCAGCATGGCGTCGCCACTGCCACCGTTGCCGCACGCTTCGGCCTGCCCTGCGTGATCTATATGGGTGAAGTCGATATCGAGCGGCAGCAGCCCAACGTCTTCCGCATGCGTCTGCTCGGCGCCGAGGTACGCGCCGTGAAATCCGGCTCGCGCACGCTCAAGGATGCGATGAACGAAGCGCTGCGCGATTGGGTCACCAACGTGCACGACACCTTCTACATCATCGGCACCGTCGCCGGCCCACATCCCTATCCGATGCTGGTGCGCGACTTCCAATGCGTTATCGGCGAGGAAACCCGCGCCCAGATGATCGAGAAGGAAGGCCGCATCCCCGACAGCCTCGTCGCCTGCATCGGCGGCGGCTCGAATGCCATGGGCCTGTTCCATCCCTTCCTCGATGACCGCGACGTGCAGATTTATGCCGTCGAAGCCGCCGGCGAAGGTCTGGATACGACCCGCCATGCAGCGTCGCTGGCCAAGGGCGTACCCGGCGTGCTGCACGGCAACCGCACCTTCCTGCTGCAGGATGCCGACGGGCAAATCCAGGAAGCGCACACGATTTCCGCTGGCCTCGATTATCCCGGCATCGGCCCCGAGCATGCCTGGCTGCACGATATCGGCCGCGTGAACTACGTTTCCGCCACCGACAAGGAAGCGCTGGAAGCGTTCCAGCTGCTGTCGCGGCTGGAGGGCATCATCCCGGCGCTGGAATCCAGCCATGCGCTGGCGCATGTGATCAAGCTGGCGCCGAAACTGCCGAAGGACCACCTGATGGCGGTCTGCCTTTCGGGCCGCGGCGACAAGGACATCTACACTGTGGCAAAGGCATTGGGGGTGCAGCTGTGAGCCGGATCGACAAGCGTTTCGCTGCGTTGCAGGCCGAAGGCCGCGCCGGACTGGTGACCTTCATCACGGCCGGCGATCCCGATCTGCCCACTTGCGCGCGCCTGCTGGCGCAACTGCCGGCAGCCGGCGCCGATGTCATCGAGCTCGGCATGCCGTTTTCCGATCCGATGGCGGACGGCCCGTCGATTCAGGCCGCCGGTCTGCGCGCGCTGGCGAACGGCGCCAGCATGAAGACGACGCTGCAGCTGGTGCGCAACTTCCGCAAGCAGGATAACGACACGCCGATCGTGCTGATGGGCTATTTCAATCCGATCTCGGCCTATGGCGTCGACGCCTTCCTGAGCGATGCCAAGGCGGCCGGCGTCGATGGCCTGATCGTCGTAGACCTGCCGCCCGAGGAAGACGACGAATTGTGCATCCCGGCGATGAAAGCCGGCCTCAACTTCATCCGGCTTGCCACGCCGACCACTGACGAGGCACGTCTGCCTGCGGTGCTGAACAACACCTCTGGCTTCCTCTATTACGTCTCGATCGCTGGCATCACCGGCGCGGCGGCGCCGGACCCGGATGCCGTCGGCAAGGCCGTGGCAAAGATCAAGCAGCACACCAAAATTCCGGTCGCGGTCGGCTTCGGCATCCGCGACGGCGCCCGTGCAGCTGCAATTGCCCGCGTTGCCGATGCGGCCGTCGTCGGCACCGCTTTGGTCGACCGCGTCGCCGAGGCGCTGCAAAAGAATATCGATCCGGCCGAGCATGTGCTGGAGCTGGTGCGCGAGTTGAGCGCCGCCGTCCGCGGCGTCGTCAAGGCCGCGGCCTGAAGTAAGGAGTTTTTGCGATGAACTGGCTCACCCGCACCGTCCTTCCGAAGATCCGCGAATTCACCACCAAGAAGGACACGCCAGACAATCTGTGGACCAAATGCCCGAACTGCGGGCAGATGATCTATGCCAAAGAGCTGGAGGAGAACCAGCGCGTCTGCCCGAAATGCGACCATCACATGCGCATCGGGCCGAAGGAGCGTTTCGCCGCTCTGTTCGACAATGGCGAATACCAGACCATCGAATTGCCCGACGTCGTGCAGGACCCGCTGCATTTCCGTGATTCCAAGAAGTATCCCGACCGCCTGAAGGATGCCCGCGCCAAGACCGGCATGAAGGATGCCTTCGCTGTCGCTCATGGCACGCTGCAGCAGCAGGATGTCGTCATCGCCGTCCAGAACTTCGCCTTCATGGGCGGCTCGATGGGCATGGCAACGGGCGAGGCGCTGATCGCCGCTGCCAATCTGGCGATCACCCAGCGCGCGGCGCTGATCGTGTTCTCGGCTGCCGGCGGCGCACGCATGCAGGAAGGCATCCTCAGCCTGATGCAGATGCCGCGCACTGTAATTGCGGTGCAGCGCCTGCGCGAAGCGCATCTGCCCTTCATTGTCGTGCTGACCGACCCCACCACCGGCGGCGTCACCGCCTCCTATGCCATGCTGGGCGACATCCAGATCGCCGAGCCGGGCGCGCTGATCGGCTTTGCCGGCCCGCGCGTCATCGAGCAGACCATCCGTGAAACGCTGCCGGAAGGCTTCCAGCGCGCCGAATATCTGCTTGAGCATGGCATGCTCGACATGGTCGTGCATCGCCACCAGTTGCGCGAGACCTTGGGCCGCATCGTCAGCCTGCTGCTCGATCCGGCGCCGAAGGCGGATGTCGTTTCCCTGCCGCGGCCGGGCCTGGAGATTCCGCCAACCGGGGAGATTCCGCATGGCGCCCCCGGCCGACGCCGCCGCTGATAGCAGCGCCGCGCTCGATGCGATCCTGCAGCGCCTGATGGCGCTGCATCCCAAGGCGATCGATCTCTCGCTCGACCGCATCCTTGCGCTGCTGGCCAAGCTCGGCGATCCGCATCTGCATCTGCCGCCGGTCTTCCATGTCGCCGGCAGCAAGGGCAAGGGCTCGACCACTGCCTTCCTGCGCGCCTTCGCCGAAGCCGCGGGTTATCGCGTTCATGTCTATACCTCGCCGCATCTGGTGCGCTTCAATGAGCGCATCCGCCTGAACGGCAGCCTGATCGACGATGCCCGGCTGATCGTGCTGCTGGAGCATTGCGAACGCGTCAATGCCGGCAACCCGATCACCTTCTTCGAGATCACGACGGCAGCGGCTTTCCTCGCCTTTGCCGAAACGCCTGCCGATCTGGTACTGCTGGAAACCGGGCTTGGCGGCATTGCGGATACCACCAACGTCGTGCCGCGGCCCCTGCTGACAGCGATCACGCCAATCGGCATCGACCATGTGCAGTTTCTGGGCTCCACGGTAGGCGAGATCGCCATCGCCAAGGCCGGCATCATCAAGCCCAATGTACCCTGCGTGGTCGGGCCGCAGCCCGAGGAAGCAGAGGCCGTGATCGAGGCGAGAGCGGCCGAATGTCATGCACCGCTTTACCGCCATGGCCGCGAATGGCTGGTGCAGGCCAGCGACGACAGCTTGCTATGGGAGGATCGCGCGCATGCCTTCCGCCTGCCGCGCCCGGCTCTTCCGGGCCCGTATCAGATCGGCAATGCCGGCGTCGCCATCGCCTGCGCGCAGCAGCTAGATGGCTTCAGCATCCCCGAAACTGCGCTTGCGACAGGCCTGCGCTGTGTCGAATGGCCAGCGCGCATGCAGCGCCTGACCAAAGGCCCGCTGATCGAGGCGCTGCCCGCCGGCACCGAATTGTGGCTGGATGGCGCGCATAATGCGATGGCAGGCGAGGCTCTGGCCGAAGCCCTGCGGGAACTGTCGCCCAAGCCGACCTGGCTGGTGGCCGGCGTGCTGAACACCAAGGATGCCACCGGTCTGCTGCGCCCGCTGGCGCCGCTAATGCGCCAGGCCTTCTGCATCGCCATTCCCGGCGAAGCCAACAGCCTGCCAGCAGACGACCTGACCAGGGCAGCGCTGGCGGCCGGCCTCGATGCTCAGCCGGCGGCGAGCCTGCTGGCCGCCATGCAGGCTGTGTCAGACAGCATTCGGGCCGATGCAGCTTCCGCCACCCCGGCCCGTGATAATCATGCTCTGGATACTCATACTCGGGTTGTCATCACCGGCTCGCTCTATCTGGCAGGCCGGGTGCTGGCCGAGAATTCCTAGATCGTCGAATTCAGCCACTCGACGATGCGGCTTTTCGGCATCGAGCCGACCTTGGTGGACACCGGCTTGCCGTCCTTGAACAGGATCATGGTCGGGATGCCGCGCACGCCGAATTTCGACGGCGTCATCGGGTTCTCGTCGATATTGACCTTGGCAACTGTCAGCTTGCCGGCCATCTCGCCGGCGATCTCGTCCAGCGCAGGCGCAATCTGACGGCACGGACCACACCACTCGGCCCAGAAGTCGACCAGGACCGGTTGGGAGGACTTCAGCACATCGCTTTCGAAAGAGGCATCGGTAACTTTGGTCGGTGCGGACATGCGGAATTCCTCGTTGAATGAAATGGCCGGATCGAATCCGGCGATGGCAGTAAAGGTAAGAACCGCACTCCACACCGTCAAGCATAGGATAAATATTTGATTTATTGTGTAGATTTGGAAAATTTCGGAAAAATGGGCTGGACTCGGCTCTGCCGGGTTGTTACAAACGGAAATAGCTTGTGAAGGTCTTAACCGGCGCGGAGGGCGCGCCGTCAGGGGGTTTGATGGCCGGGGGGCCAACCCGCAATCTGCTGGCTTTTGGCCGTAAGGTCGCGCTTGCTTCTGCCTTGGCTCTGGCGCTCAGCGCCAGCATGGCGGTGGCATGGGCGCCCGTTGTCCAGGCCCAGCCCCGCGCCACCGGCAACCAGCCGGGCAAAAGCCAATCCGGCAAGAAATCGGCCGCGCCGGTGCCGGGCGCCAAGCCCGCCGCCGCCCCGCGCAAGCAGAAATCCGCCGAGCCGGCGCGCCGCGCCGTGAATGCCGAGAATATCGATTTCAGCATCGACGGCCGCCGGGTACGCATCGACGTCGTGAAAGCAGAAAATGCGTCCGAAGTCGAGAAGACGCCGGCCGTGCTGATCCTGCATGGCGCCCGGGGCTTAGGCGACGGCACACTGTTCTACCCGCAGGCCAAGGCTTTGGCCGAACGCGGCATCTCGGCTTTCGTGGTGCATTATTTCGACGGCATTCCACACAGCCACAAGGCGGCGCCCACCCTGCATGACGAGCGTGAGCGCGTTATTGCCGAGGCCGTCTCTTACGTCTCCCAGCAGGATTACATCGACCCGGACCGGATCGGCGTGTTCGGCCTGTCGCTGGGCGGCTTCCATGCGCTCAGCCTGGGCAGCCGCGATCCACGCATCCAGGCCGTGGTGAATGTCGTCGGCGCGATGCCGGCGGAGGTGCAGCGCCGCGGCGTGCATCACATGCCGCCAACGCTGGTGCTGCATGGAGACAAGGACGCCACCGTGCCGGTGCGCCGTGCCTATGAGCTGGCCAGTCTGCTGGATCGGATCGGCGCCGAGCATGAGGTGATGATCTACAAGGGCCAAGGGCACACCTTCCGCGGCGATGCGCGGGAAGACAGCATTACCCGCACGGTCGACTTCTTCGAGAAGTATCTCGGCACCGACCGCGGCCTCCTGGACAAGGAACTGGAGCTTGATATCGCGCTGGCGCCGGTGGTGGCCGAAAGCGAAAGCCTGCCGATCCGCGAACTCACCATTGCGGATGAAATGCTCTGGGCGCGGGGCGAACGTCAGGCTGCCCCGAGTAACTGACCTAGCAAAAAACAGATTAAAAGATGGGGGCCGCCGATCGTCTCGGCGGCCTTTCCATTTCAGGATTGAAACAGGCTTGAAGGTCGGCCTTAGGCGGCCGTGGCTTCGTCACGTTCGCTGGCTCCGCCTTCGGCTGGCGTTTCCAACGCAGCCTCAAGCTCCATCTCCAGGCTCGGCTGCTCGCCATCGCCGGAGGCTTGCGCCTGCGCCTGCTGCGGCTGCTGTTGCTGGGGCTGCTGGTTGTTGTTGCCGCCGCCGCCATTGGCAGCGCGCTGAATCGGAGCGATACCCTGTGCCAGCATGATCCGGTAGTAATGCTCGGCATGCTGGAGGTAATTCTCCGCTGCAATCCGGTCCCCGGCGGAATTGGCATCGCGGGCCAACTGGCAATACCGCTCGAAAATGGTGTTGGCGGTGCCGCGAATCTTCACATCGGGGCCGTTGGAATCGAAATTCCGATGGGCCCCATTCATACCACCGTTACCGTGTGGCCGACGGCCCTGGGGGCGGCCGCCACGTTGACGATTCTTGTTCACAGGTTCATCTCGCTTTTTTCAGCAAATAGCGCATTCAGGCGGATTGCGCACACGCATCGCAGCGCATAACTCGCGCGCGAAGCGGACGGCCTCTTGAGATCGGTTCCTTGCCGATCCGACACATCACACGATGTGAAGAGGCGATGACGCCGCCTGCCTTATGCACCCCCCGGTCACTGCTCTTGGGCGTGATTCCTTGGGGCCGCGTCATCCCACAGCCCCAAGATAAGCGCCGCCGGGGCGGCTGCCAACCCTTTTTTGTCAGGAATCTAGACCACTTTGCGCGCCGTCACCGTACGTCCGATCCCGGCCAAGTCGGGCTTGACCGCGATTTCCACCAGACCTGCTGCCTGCAGCAGGCCGCTGACTGCGACATCTTGTCCCTGTCCCACTTCCAGCGCGACGATCGCGCCGGGATTGGCCAGACGAACGATATCGGGGATCAGTCGGCGATAGGCATCCAAGCCATCGGCGCCGCCATCCAGAGCCAGCCTCGGCTCGTGCAATGCCACTTCCGGCGCAAGTTTGGCGATAGCCGCCGCCTCGATATATGGCGGATTGCTGAGCAGAATGTCAAAAGACTCATGCAGGCCACTGCCCCAGTCGCCTTCCTGAAACTGTGCGCGATGCACCAGCCCTAAACGCTGCGCATTCTTCTGCGCCACCGCCAAAGCAGCAGCCGAACGGTCGATACCCAGTCCCGTCGCCTCCGGCAATTCATGCAGCAGGGCCAGCAGCAGACAGCCCGACCCGGTGCCGAAATCCACAAGCCGCAAGCGGGCCGAACGATCCGCAATCTGCGCAAGTATGGCTTCGATCAGCGTTTCGCTATCCGGCCTGGGATCGAGCACATCGGAATTGACACAGAATTCCAGGCTCCAGAATTCGCGCCGTCCCAGGATATGCGATACCGGCTCACGCTGAAGGCGGCGAGCCAGCATCTGCGCAAAACTCGCCTGGACTTCAGGCGCAATCTCGCGATCCAGCTCGATGCGGATTCTGTTGGCATCCAGGCCTGCGGCTTCTGCCAGCAGCAGCACGGCATCCTGGCGCGGCCCGTCGATGCCCGCCGCCTTCAATTGCGCGGTCGCCTCGGTCAGGACCTCACCGATTGTTGCCATTTATGCGTTGAGCTCGGCGAGCCGGCTGGCCTGATCCTCGTTGATCAGCGCCTCGATGATCTCGTCCAGTGCCTCGCCCGTCATCACCTGCTCGATCTTATAGAGCGTCAGGTTGATGCGATGATCGGTGACACGGCCCTGCGGAAAGTTGTAGGTGCGGATGCGCTCCGACCGGTCGCCCGAGCCGACCTGCCCCTTGCGCTGCGCGGCGCGGGCGCTTTCCGTCTTCTCGCGCTCGGCCTCATAAAGCTTGGCACGCAGGATCTTCATCGCCTTGGCTTTGTTCTTGTGCTGCGAGCGCTCGGTCTGCTGCGCCACCACGATACCGGTCGGAATATGTGTGATGCGCACGGCGGAATCGGTGGTGTTCACATGCTGGCCGCCGGCGCCGGACGAACGATAGACATCAATGCGCAGATCGCTTTCATTGATCTCGATATCGACATCCTCGGCTTCCGGCAGCACGGCGACGGTTGCCGCCGAGGTGTGAATGCGACCCGAGGCCTCGGTTTCCGGCACGCGCTGCACGCGATGGACGCCGGATTCGAATTTCAGCCGTGCGAACACGCCGCGACCCGAGATCGTCGCTACCGCTTCGCGAAAGCCGCCCAGTTCGGTCTCGGCGATATTCTCCACCTCGAAACGCCAACCATGCTGTGCGGCATAGCCGCGATACATCTCGAACAGATCGCGCGCAAACAGCGCCGCCTCGTCGCCGCCGGTGCCGGCGCGCACTTCCAGAATGGCGTTCTTCTCGTCGGCTGCGTCTTTGGGCAGCAGCAGGATCTTCACCCGCTTTTCAAGTTCCGGCAGCGCCGCCTGCGCTTCCTTCCATTCGGCTTCAGCCAGCTCGCGCATCTCCGGATCGGCGGAGGGATCGTCGCGCATCGCCACCAATTCGGCGACATCCTGACGCATCTTTCGCCAGTCGCGGATGGCCTGCACCAGCGGCTCGATCTCGGCATATTCCTTCGACAGCTTGACGAAGGTGTCGGCATCCTGGCCGCCGGCGGCCATCTGCGCCTGCAGCATCTCGTAACGCTCGATCACCTTGTCGAGCTTGGCTTCCGGCAGGCCGGAATTTTCCATGATCAAGCCTGCAGACGCTTCAATTGTCCAACCAGCATGTCACGCGGCACTTCAGTCTGCGCGCCGCTGGCAAGATCGCGCAGCACGACGACATTCTTCGCCATCTCATCGCCGCCGATCACCACCGCGGCAAAGCAACCGAGCTTGTCGGCGCGCTTGAAGCGTTTGCCGGCATTGCCCTTATAGGCCAGCTCGACCGGAATATCGTTGCGGCGCAGTTCGGTGGCGATCTTCAACGCTTCAGCTTCCGCTTCGGCGCCGATCGGAACCACAGCGATCACCCGCGGCGGCACCGGCAGCGGATTGCTCAGCAACACCAGACGCTCGATGCCGCCGGCCCAGCCGATGCCGGGGGTCGGCGGTCCGCCAAGCTGCTCGATCAGGCCATCGTATCGCCCGCCGGCGAGAACGGTGCCCTGCGCCCCCAGCATCGTGGTGGTGAATTCGAACGCCGTATGCGTGTAGTAATCCAGGCCGCGCACCAGACGCGGGCTGACAGTGAATTCCACGCCGGCATTGCCAAGGCCGTCCTTTACGGCGTTGAAGAAATCGCGCGCCGTGGGGGTGAGGAATTCCTCAATCAGCGGTGCATTGGCAACCAGCTTCTTGTCGCCCTCATCCTTGGAATCGAGGATGCGCAGGGGGTTCTTCTCCAGGCGGCGGCGGCTGTCTTCCGACAGCTTGTCGACATGAGCGCTGAAGTAATCGACCAGAGCCTTTCGGTATCCGACGCGGCTTTCCGGATCGCCCAGCGTGTTCAGCTCCAGCACGCATTTGTCGAGAATGCCCAAACGGCGCAGGATTTCGGCAGCCACCGAAATCACCTCCACATCGGCCTCTGGCTCGGCGGCGCCGATCACCTCGACGTCGATCTGGTGGAACTGGCGCTGGCGGCCTTTCTGCGGCCGCTCGAAGCGAAACATCGGGCCCCAGCCGAAGGCCTTGAACGGCACATGCTGCTGCAGGCCGTTGGAGATGAAGGCGCGGCAAATACCGGCGGTGTATTCCGGCCGCAGCGTCAGCTCCTCGCCGCCCTTGTCGGTAAAGGAATACATCTCCTTGGACACAACATCCGACGTCTCGCCCATCGAGCGGGCAAAGACATCGGTGAATTCGATGATCGGCGTCGCCATCTCGCGATAGCCGAACAGCATCGCGGCGTGCCGCGCGGTATCCACCACATGGCGGAAGCGGGCATATTCGTCGGGCAGAATGTCGTGCGTGCCGCGCACGGGCTGCAACTGGGCCACGGCGTGTCTCCGATGGGTTGGTAAGTGGCTAAGAGGCGGCGTCGGCCGCCTGATCAGAATCTTGGGCTGCTGCCTTAGCGGCCTCGATGGCCTTTGCCTTGGCTTCGACCAGCTTGACCAGATGCTCGACGATATCCTCGTTCTGCAACCGGTGCGCCGGCTGGCCGGCGAGATAGACCTGATGCGTGTTCTTGCCGCCGCCGGTGAAGCCGATATCGGTTTCGCGCGCCTCACCCGGGCCGTTCACCACGCAGCCGATCACGCTCAAGGTCATCGGCGTAGTGATATGGCTCAAACGCTTCTCCAGCACTTCAACTGTCTTGATGACGTCGAAATTCTGCCGCGCGCAGGACGGACAGGAAATCACGTTGACACCGCGATGCCGCAGGTTGAGCGACTTCAGAAGATCGAAGCCGACCTTGACCTCTTCCTCCGGCGGCGCCGACAGCGACACCCGCAAGGTATCGCCGATGCCCGACCACAACAGCATGCCAAGGCCGACCGACGACTTCACCGTGCCCGCGCGCGGGCCGCCCGCTTCAGTCACCCCGATATGCAGCGGATAGTCGCAAGCCTCCGCCAGTCCCTGATAAGCGGCAACGGCGAGAAACACGTCGGACGCTTTGACGCTGATCTTGAATTCGCGGAAGTCGTGGTCTTCCAGGATGCGCGCATGATCCAGCGCGCTTTCCACCATCGCTTCCGGGCAGGGCTCGCCGTATTTCTCCAGCAGATGCTTCTCCAGCGAACCGGCATTGACGCCGATGCGCATCGAGCAGCCGTGGTCCTTGGCGGCCTTCACCACTTCGCGTACGCGCTCAGCGCTGCCAATATTGCCGGGATTGATACGCAGGCAGGCTGCGCCCGCCTCGGCTGCCTCAATGGCGCGCTTGTAGTGAAAATGGATGTCGGCGACGATCGGCACGCGAGCTTCGCGCACGATCTGCTTCAGCGCCCTAGTCGAATCCTCGTCGGGGCAGGAGACGCGCACGATATCGGCACCGGCCTCCTCACAACGGCGAATCTGCTCCACCGTCGCCTTCACGTCGGGCGTCGGCGTATTCGTCATCGTCTGCACGGTGATCGGCGAATCGCCGCCCACCGGTACGGAACCGACGAAGATTTTCCGCGATTTGCGGCGCTGGATATCGCGATAGGGTCGAATGCTCATGGGCTCAGTCCGCGAGGCCCCGTCGGCCTGCGCGGCGCGCGTAACATGGCCTCTTTGTCCTGCCGTGGCAAGTGCAGTGGCCGTCCGCCCTTGCTTTAGCCCAGCCTCAGCCCTGCTGTTCAGTCATGGCGGTTTTCAGCCGCTCCGGGTCCAGCACGATGCCGCGCTTGACCTCGCCGCTCGCCCCCAAAGCCGGCAGGGCCTGGCCGTCCACCACGATCCGCACGCCGCCGGCATTGCCGGTCAGCAGCGTCAGCCCCTCGCGGTTCGGCACCAGATAGCGTTCGCCGGTATTCAGCAGCCGGGTGAAGATCTGCTCGTTATTGGGGCCGCGGACCTGAATCCAGGATGGCGCCGTGGCCTCGACGCGGATACGCGCCTCGCTTTCCGATACACCATAGCTGGCCGGGGCACTGCTGGCCGGGTCGGTAGCCGATGCAGCAGCCTCCGTGGCCGGGGGGTCGCTCACCGCCGCCGTCTCAGTCGACGCAGTGGCCTCAGCCTCTGGCGCCGGGGCCGCGTCGGTTGCAGATGCGGTTTCCGTCTGCGGCTGCTCCGATGATTCTGCCGGCGGCGCGGCGGGCGCCGGCGATGGCGCCACAACGGCCGATGCAGCCGGCAGCGACGGAGCATCGGTGGCGGCAGCCGGCGGCGGCGCCACGGAAGCCTGCGGCACGGCGGCAACCGGCGGTTCAGGCGACGGCGCAACGGCAGGCGCAGTCAACGGCGCGGCAGGCGCAGGCTGCGGCAGCGTCGCCGGCGCGATCGGCTGCGAGGCGGGGATCAGATCGGCCAAATGAGCCGGCACCGCCTGGATCAGCTCATGGCCGAAACGCAGCGCCTCCTGATGCCGGTACCACAACGTATAGACGATGCCGGCCAGCACCAGCGCACCCATTACCAGCCACAGCCGCGGCGTGCGCTCTTCCGGCCGCGGCATCGGGAAATTCAGCACCGGGCGGTGCGGCGCGTCGCTGGCTTCGGCCTGATAGGTCTTCAGCACCTGCTCGGGGTCGAGGCCAAGAAACTCCGCATACTGACGGAGGAAACCGCTGATATAGACGGCGCCGGGCAATTCGGAGAAACGGCCTTCTTCAATGGCCTCGAGATAAGGCCGGCGGATACGCAGACGCGACGAGACATCGGTCAAGGCAAGACCGCGCCGTTCACGCACCACCTTCAGGCTATGACCAACCCCCTCGTAGCGCTCTTCAGGAGCCGCGCCTGCAGCAGTTAGCTGGTTCGCAGACTGCGTTGTCATGATCTTCCACCCACCCCTCATTGGCATGTCTGCCATGCTGGCCCATCTTAAGGGAAAGATGAGGCGGGGTCAGCCTTTTCAAACAATTACACCGTTTTCGCGAGCGAATTCTTCAAGCGGCGCGCGCAGGCTTCGCTCGGATGACTGGTAAAGCGTAGACATGAATTCATGCAGCCGTTGAACGTCTAGGCTGCGCAGCATTTCCTTCACCGGGCCCACGGCATTGGCGGGCATGGAAAGCCGCCGGAAACCAAGCCCGATCAGCGCCATTGCTTCCAGCGGGCGGCTGCCCATTTCGCCGCACAAGGTGATCGGCTTGCCAGCCGCATCGCATTGCTGCACCACCCAATGCAGGAAGTTCAGCATGGCCGGGCTGAGCGGATCGTAACGGTCCGCCAGCTTCGGATTGCCGCGGTCGGACGCGAACAGGAACTGCATCAGGTCGTTCGAGCCGACCGAGATGAAATCCACCAGCGGCAGCAACGCATGCAGCTGCCAGGCCAGCGCCGGCACTTCCAGCATGGTGCCCACCGACACCTTGATCGGCACCGGCTTCTTCAAGGCAACCAGACGCTGGATCTCCTTGTCCAGCAGACGGCGCGCGCGGCGGAACTCGTCCACCTCGGCGATCATCGGGAACATGACATGCAGGCTGCGGCCCGCCGCCGCTTCCAGCAGCGCGCGGAGCTGCACCTTGAGCAGGGCCGGACGATCCAGCGCCAGACGGATCGCGCGCCAGCCCATCGCCGGATTCTCTTCCGGATGCTTCACCAGATAAGGGAGCACCTTGTCGCCGCCGATATCCAGCGTACGGAACACCACCGGTCGGTCGCCGGCATGCTCAATCACGCGGCGGTAGATTGCGGTCTGCGCCTCCGCCTTCGGCAGGGTCGGCCGCACCATGAATTGCAGCTCGGTGCGATAAAGCCCGATGCCTTCGGCATTGGTCTCGTCCAGATGATTGAGATCGATCAGCAGGCCGGCATTGATCAGCAGCGAGATCGGCACGCCGTCCTTGGTCACCGCCGGATCGTCACGCTGGGCGGCGTATTTCGCCAGCCGCGCCTTGCGCAGGCTCAGAGCCTGCTGGAAGGCGGTGACGACATCGGGCGCCGGACGCACGAAGACCTGCGCATGATCGCCGTCCACCACGACCGGATCGCCCGGCTCGACGCGGTCGATCACGCCTTCGACGCCGCCGATCACCGGGATCGACAGCGCGCGCGCGACAATGGCGACATGGCTGACGCTGGAGCCTTCCTCCAGGATCACGCCCTGCAGCTTGCGCCTATCGTAATCGAGCAATTCCGCCGGCCCCATCGTGCGCGCCAGTAGGATCGCATTGTCGGGCAGGTTTTCGGCCGCCGAATGCGCCGGCTTGCCCGCCAGATGCAGCAGCAGCCGGTTGGCGAGATCGTCCAGGTCCGCCAGCCGCTCGCGCAGATAGGGATCGGTGATCGCCTGCATGCGGTGGCGCGTATCGCCCTGCACACGCAGCACGGCTGCCTCCGCTGTCAGGCCGGATTCCACCGCCTGGTGCAGCTTGGCCAGCCAGCCGGTGTCATGCGCGAACATCTTGTAGGTTTCGAGCACCTCGCGGCTCTCGCCGACGATGTCGCTATCGGGCGCCTCCAGCATGCGGTTGACCTGATCGCGCATCGAGGTCACCGCCGCATCAAGGCGCTCCTTCTCATAAGGAATGTCGTCGGCAATCGTCTTTTCGACATGCACGCGTGGCTCGTGCAGCACGGCGACGCCAATCGCCAGACCTTCCGCCAGCATGCGGCCATCGGCGCGGAACGGCGCCGTGGAGGCGCGCGAGGACACCGCCAGATCCTCGCCGCCGCTGAGTTGGCCCGAGGCGACCATCTCCGCCAGCACCATGGCGATGGTCTCCAGCGCCTCGACCTCCTCGTCGGCATATTGGCGGCGGGTCTGGTTCTGCACCACCAGTACGCCGATCACGCGATTGTCGCGCAGGATCGGCACGCCCAGCAGCGAGTGATAGATTTCTTCGCCTGTCTCCGGGCGGTAGGCGAATTGCGGATGGTTCTGCGCATCTGCCAGCGCCAGCGGCCGTGCATGGGCGGCGATGTCGCCCACAAGACCCTCGCCCACTTTCAGCCGCGTCTTGTGCACGGCATCGGGGTTCAGACCTTCGGTGGCGTAGAGTTCGAGCTCGTCGCGGCGCAGCAGATAGACGGAGCAGACTTCCGCCACCATGTTGGCGGCGATGTTGCGCACCACCCGGCCCAGCCGTTCATCGACGGTGCCGGCCTCCGCCATCACTTCGCGAAGGCGGCGCAACAGGCCGCGCGGTCCGGGCGGCGGTGCCCGGCCCGGCGTCACGGCCTATCTCCGCTAACTATCGGAGCGGCTGATCTGGCGCGCCCTCCGTGCATCGGCCCCCCGCGATCATTCGGCGTCGAGTCCGAAGGCGGTATGCAGGGCACGCACCGCGAGTTCGGTGTAGTCCGCGCTGATCAACACGCTCACCTTGATCTCCGACGTGGTGATGGCGAGGATGTTGATGCCCTTCTCGGCCAGCGCCTTGAACATGGTATGCGCCACGCCCGCATGGCTGCGCATGCCCACGCCGACGACCGAGACTTTGACGACGTTCTTGTCGGGGACCAGCTTGGCCCAGCCCAGGCTCTTTTCCTGCTGCTCGAGGATCTTCACGGCGCGGTCGAGATCGCCGCGGCCCATGGTGAAGGTCAGGTCGGTCTTCTTGCCGTCCTCGGAGATGTTCTGGACGATCATGTCGACGTTGATGCCGGCGTCCGACAGCGGACCGAAGATGCTGGCGGCGATGCCGGGACGGTCGGCCACGCCGATCAGGGTGACCTTGGCCTCGTCGGCCGAATAAGTGACGCCGGAAACGATCTGCTTTTCCACGATCTCATCCTCATCGACAACGAGCGTGCCGGGCGTATCGGCGAAGCTCGACAATACTTGCGTCCGCACGCGATGGTTCATCGCCATCTCGACCGAGCGGGTCTGCAGCACCTTGGCACCCAGCGAGGCGAGTTCCAGCATCTCCTCGTAGGTGATCTTATCCAGCTTGCGGGCTTTTTTCACGATGCGCGGATCGGCCGTGTATACGCCGTCCACGTCGGTGTAGATGTCGCAGCGGTCCGCCTTCAGGGCAGCCGCCAGCGCCACCGCCGAGGTGTCCGAGCCGCCGCGGCCCAGGGTCGCGATGCGGTCGCCAGGCGCGATGCCCTGGAAGCCCGCCACCACCGGCACCACGCCGGCTTCCATGTCCTTGAGCATGGCGTCGCCTTCGATGGTCTCGATGCGGGCCTTGCCATGCATGTCATTGGTGCGGATCGGCACCTGCCAGCCCTGCCAGGAGCGCGCTTTGACGCCCACAGCCTGCAGCGCGATCGAGACAAGACCGGTCGTCACCTGCTCGCCCGAGGCGACCACGGTATCGTACTCGCGCTGGTCGTGCATCGGGTCGATCTGCTTGCAAAGGTCCACCAGGCGGTTGGTTTCGCCCGACATCGCCGAGACGACGACGGCAACCTGGTTGCCGGCCTCGACCTCGCGCTTCACCTTTGCCGCGACATTCTTGATCCGCTCGACCGAACCGACCGACGTGCCGCCGAATTTCATCACCAAGCGCGCCATGTCGCTCGATCCTATTTTACTATCCGTTGTCGTAAGCTGACCGGCCGGAACTTGCCGGTAGAAGGCGGGTACTTAATACTCTTTGCGCCGTCCGGAAGGCAAGCCGACCGGTCGGGAAAATACCCCTTTTCCAGCTTCCGCCAGGGCATTGTTGGACACCATGACGCAAACCGCCGCCAGTATCGATCCGGCTGAAATCGCCCGCTTTTCCGCCATGGCGGCGGAATGGTGGAATCCGGTGGGCAAGTTCCGCCCCCTCCATAAGTTTAATCCGGTGCGACTCGGTTTCATCCGCGACTGCATCGCCGGCCATTTCGGCCGCGATTCGGCGGCGCCAGCCCCGCTTTCCGGCCTGCGACTGCTCGATATCGGCTGCGGCGGCGGCCTGGTGGCCGAGCCGGTGGCCCGCCTGGGAGCCTCGGTGGTCGGCGTCGACGCCTCCGAACAGAATATCGGGGTCGCCAGCACCCATGCGCGGGATGCCGGGGTGGCGGTGGACTACCGCTGCACCAGCGCCGAGGCCCTGGCGGCCGCCGGCGAGCAGTTCGACGTCGTGCTGACCCTGGAAGTGGTCGAGCATGTCGCCGACCTGGAAGGCTTCCTCGCTGCCTGTGGCCAGATGGTCAAGCCGGGCGGCCTGCTGATTGCGGCCACGCTGAACCGCACGATTAAGTCCTACGCACTTGGCATCGTGGCGGCGGAATACATCCTGCGCTGGCTGCCGCGCGGAACCCATGACTGGAAGAAATTCGTCAGACCGCATGAGCTTGCCGCGGGCCTGCGCCATGCGGGCCTGACCGTGCGCGACATCGCGGGCATCAGCTACGACCCGCTGGCCGACCGCTGGAGCCTCAGCCGCGACACCGATGTGAATTACATGATGGTGGCGATGAAGGCTTAACCGCCAGCAGCAAATGAAACAGCGGCAGTCAGGAATCGCCAGATAGCTTCCGCAAATCCCTGACTGCCGCCGCCCTCTCGAAGGCTGCTCTGGCCGTCTGATCAGATCCCCTGGCCGCCGGAGACCTCGATCCGCTGCGCGTTGATCCAGCGGCTATCCTCCAACAGGAGATTGGCGATCACCGGCCCGACATCGTCTGGCAGGCCAACACGGCCAAGCGCCGTCATGCCCGCGATGGCCTTGTTGAAGTCAGCGTTGTCGCGCACGGCACCGCCGCCGAAATCGGTCTCGATCGCGCCCGGTGCTACGGTATTCACCGCGATGCCGCGCGATCCCAGCTCCTTGGCCATGTAGACCGACAGCGTCTCGACGGCGGCCTTCGCCGACGCATAGGCGGCGTAGCCGGGGAAGGCCATCCGCGTCAGACCCGAGGAAATATTCACGATGCGGCCGCCATTGACGATCAGCGGCAGCAGTGTCTGGGTCAGAAAATAAACGCCCTTGAAATGGACATTCACCAATCCGTCGAACTGCGCTTCGGTGGTTTCGCCGATCCGGGCCGTATCGCCATGGCCAGCATTATTGACGAGATGATCGAACGTGTCGCGCGACCACGTCTCGTGCAGCGCTGTGCGCAACTGCTCGGCGAATGGCGCGAAGGCGGATACGTTGCCGCTGTCGAGCCGGAAAGCCAGCGTCTTGCGCCCCATTTTCTCGATCTCGGCGACGACAGCTTTCGCCTCATCGGCGCGGCTTTGATAGGTGATGATCACATCGCCGCCGCGGCGGGCGATGCTGAGAGCAGTATTGCGGCCCAAGCCGCGGCTGGCGCCGGTAATGAGGGTGATCTTGGTCATGGTCGGTCTCCTGGGTGGCTGATAACGTTTCTGACGACCGCAATATCGGCCTCAAAACCGGGGCTTTGTTGCCCGAAGCTGGAGGTTTTTTGCCTGATCCTCCGAAACCGTGTGCATGCCCTGTCACGCCCCTATAGGCTTACGTCATGACCACGCTCCTGAACGCCGCACGCCGTTACGCCGAAGCTCATGCCGATGCGCATGGCCTGGTGCGGATGCCGATCCCCGGTCTGATGCTGGTGTACGCCACCGCCCCCAGCGATATCGTGCACACGGTATCACGGCCGATGGCTTGCCTGCTCCTGCAGGGCAGCAAGCGTGTGACGATGGGTTTGCAGGAGTATTCTTTCAGCGCGGGAGATTCATTGCTGATCACCGCGGATGTGCCGATCATGAGTCAGATCACGCGCGCCAGCACCGCTGCGCCGTATCTGTCGTTCGTCCTGGAACTCGATCTTGCGATCATCGCGGAACTGGCGGCGGAGGTAAGGGCCATGCTGGTCAGCGACGATGCGCCGGTACGCATCGATCCGACCGATGCCGAAGTGGCTGATGCCGCGCTGCGCCTTCTGCGATTGCTGGATCGCCCGGCATCGCTGCCCGTGCTCAAAAACCAGCTTTTGCGCGAGATGCATTACTGGCTGATGGCTGGACGCCATGGTTCTGCCATCAGGCGGCTTGGCTGGCCCGACAGCCCTGTGCAGCGCATCGCGCGCGCGGTTGCGATTCTGCGCCACGATTACGCTCGCAGGATCCCGGTCGAGGAACTCGCCGATGCGGCGGGTATGAGCCCGTCCTCCTTCCATCAGCATTTCCGCGCGGTGACGTCGCTGTCGCCGCTGCAGTTCCAGAAGCACCTGCGGCTGATCGAGGCGCGGCGACTGATGCTGACCGAAGACATGAGCGCCAGCAACGCCGCTTATGCCGTGGGCTATGAAAGCGTGTCGCAGTTCACGCGCGAATATAGCCGCCTCTTCGGCTTGCCGCCGGTGCGCGATGCGAAGGCGGCGAAGGGCAAGATTCAGGCGGCGTAGAAACCCTCACCCTCCCGCAAGCCGAAGGGGTCCATCACGTCAGCTATGGAAGGGTGAGGTTTTTATGATGAAGACTGAGAAGCTTTACGCATCCCCGCGCGGCAGCCAGGGGATAATGGCGACATCGACGCCCTCTTCGACCAGTTCCCTGGCCTCGTCGGGGCTGGCTTCGCCATAGATGCTGCGCGGATCGGTTTCGCCGTAATGGATGCGCCGCGCTTCCTCGGCAAACCGGTCGCCGACGTAATCGGCGTTCTTTTCGACATGGTCGCGCAGCTCGGCCAGCAGCCTGCGGGCCGCAGCCGCGCGCTTGACCTCCTCGGCGGCCTGATCGGCCTTGGAGCGTCCGATGCGGGGCGCCATCGGCGCCTTGGTCACCTTGCGGGAACCGCAAACCGGGCAAACCACCTTTCCGCCTGCCGCCTGCTTGTCGTAGGTGGCGCTGTCATAAAACCACGCTTCGAAGACATGGTCCTTGCGGCATTTCAATTCGTACTTGATCATGCGCGGCGACGATTCGGTTTTGCTCAAACCCCAGTAGAGTAAGAATTTCTCTTATACTAAGAATTTCTCTTATACATGGTGCTGTTAGGCAGGTGCAACAAGGGGCAGACAGTGGCGGGGAACCGGTATGGAACACCATCCCGGCTCTAGCCCCGCGCCCTCGCCATGGGTTTCGCGGTTCGCTCCGCTGGTGCCGGCGGGCGGGCCCGTCCTGGACCTTGCCTGCGGTGGGGGGCGCCACGGCCGGCTGTTCCTGGCCCGCCAGCACCCGGTCACCTTCCTGGACCGCGACCTTTCCGGCCTTGCCGATTTAGCCAGCCAACCCGATGCCACCCTCGTCCAGGCTGACCTGGAAGATGGCAGCCCCTGGCCCCTGCCCGGCCGGCGTTTCGCCGCCGTGGTGGTTACCAACTATCTGTGGCGGCCGCTGCTTCCTGCCCTGATCGGCGCGGTCGCGCCCGGCGGATTGCTGCTCTACGAAACCTTCATGCGCGGCAACGAGCGCTTCGGAAAGCCCGGCAATCCGGATTTCCTGCTGGCGCCGGACGAACTCTTCGAACGCTGCAAGGACGCCTTCGACATCCGCGCCTTCGAGCAGGGCGAGGACAACACCCCCAGCCCCGCCATGCGGCAACGTATTTGCGCGATCAAACGATGAGCGAGATAGAGACCGAACGTCTGGTGCTGCGCCGCTTCGCCGGAGGGGATTGGGAAAACCTAGCCCGGCTCTATGCCGACGATACCGTCATGCGCCATATGCTGCCCGGCCGCGGCCTGGAGCGCAAAGCCGCCGCCGAGCGGGCCAAAAGTAACATTCACAATTTCAACGACCACTGGGATCGCCGCGGCTACGGCGTCTGGGCAGTGACTGACCGGGCCACCGGCCGCCTGCTGGGGCAATGCGGCCTGCGCTGGATTCCGGAAGCGGAACAGACCGAATTGCTGTATTTGTTGACCAAGACAGTCTGGGGCCGGGGCCTCGCCACCGAGGCCGGACGGGCAGCGCTCGATTTCGCCTTCGGCTCCGCCGGATTGAACGCATTGATCGCGCTGACTGCGCCTGAGAACAAAGCGTCGCAGCGCGTGCTTGGCAAGCTCGGCTTCGATTACACCGGCGAAGGCCCGCTATGGGAGCGCATCGTCTGCTGGTTCACCCTGCCGCGCGAGCAATGGCGGCCCGCCGCCGGCTGATGCTTTAGGCCTCTCCCGACCTGCTTCGTTTTTTCTGGGCGGAGTACGCGGGCAGCGCTAATTTCTTTCCTGCTTCATCTCCGTTCTCATCCGTTCACGAGTATGTCCATGACCGTCGATATCGAGCAACGTCTGCGCCATGCAGAACAGGTGATCCGCGAAGCGGGCAAACTGGCGCGCGGCTTTTTCGACAATCGCGGCGATCTTGTCGTCAAGCTGAAAGGTGTGCAGGATTTCGTCAGCCAGGCCGATGCGGAAACGGAGGATCTGATCACCTCGCGGCTGCTGGCGTCATTTCCGCATGACGGCATCCTCGGCGAGGAACGCGGCCGGCGCGGCGGCGAAACAGACGCGCTCTGGGTGATCGATCCGATCGACGGCACGGCGAATTTCGTGCGCGGCCTGCCTTACTGGTGCACCGCCATTGCACTGGTGGTTGGCGGTACGCTGGAGCTTGGCCTGATCTATGACGTGACGGGTGACCGGCTCTACACCGCCCGGCGCGGCTATGGCGCTTTCTGCAACGGCAAGCCGATTTCAGTCAGCGGCACGGCACAGTTGAACCGCGCCTGCATCGGCCTGGGGCTGGGCCATGGCGAAGCCGGCGCGCCGCATGCGGCATTGATCGAGCATCTGCTTGATGCGCATTGCCAGTATCGCCGCCTAGGCAGCGGATTGCTGCTGCTGGCGCTGGTTGCCGATGGATCGCTGGACGGCTTTTACGAAGCGCGCATGAAGCCGTGGGATGCCTTGGCCGGATTGCTGCTGATCCGCGAGGCTGGCGGTGTGACCAACGATTACGAAGGGCTGGACGGCTTCATGCGGGCCGAGCCGGTGCTGGGGCTCACGCCCGCGCTATGGGCGCCCTTCTCGGCCGCCACCGGCGTCACGCTGCCGATGTTCACGCCCGCCAGCGCGGTCGCCTATCCGGCGCGGGCCGGCAAGGTATAATTCGGATCGTGCCGCCAGGCCGGAATCTGCGCCCGCGCCTTGGCCACTTCATCCAGATCGATTTCGGCGGTGACGACGCCGACGCCCTCGCCGGCATCGGCCAGCACCTTGCCCCAGGGATCGACCACCAGCGAATGGCCGTAGGTCTGTCGGTTGCCCGGATGATCGCCCCACATCGCCGGCGCGATGACGAAGGCGCCGGTCTCGATGGCCCGCGCGCGCAGCAGCACATGCCAATGCGCCTGCCCCGTCGTGCGCGTGAATGCCGCCGGGATCGAGATGATCTCAGCGCCCGCCTGCGCCAGGCCGCGATAGAGGCCCGGGAAACGCAGGTCGTAACAGATCGACATGCCCAGCCTGGCAAACGGCATGTCTGTGACCACACCTTCGCTGCCCGGCGCGATGGAATTGGACTCGCGATAGGTTTCGCCGCTCGGCAGATCAACATCGAAAAGATGGATCTTGTCGTAGCGCGCAGCGATGCCGCCATCGGGCGCCACGAGATATGAGCGGTTGAAGTTGCGGTTGGCGCCTTCCGGCTTGATGCCCAGCGACCCGACCAGCAGCCAACAGCTCAGTTCCTTGGCGACATCGCGATAGGCCTGCAGCGCGGGATGGCGCTCTTCCGGCTGGCCGGCGGCGACGCTGGCTGCCGCATTCGCGCCCATGAAGCCGGAATTCTCCGGCGTGGCGATGAATTCCGCGCCGTCGGCTTTCGCCTTGCGCACGAGCGCTGAAACATGGCCGATATTGGCCGCCATGTCGTCCCAGACATTCGGCTGAACCAGTCCGATCTTGACCCGCCGCGCCATCGTGCTCAAGCCGCCAGCATCTGATCGAGCTTGCCCTCTCGATCCAGCGCATAAAGATCGTCGCAGCCGCCCACATGCTGGCCGTTAATCCATATCTGCGGCACTGTCCGGCGGCCACCGGCCTTCTGGGTCATCTCTTCGCGCTTGGCCGCGTCGTAGGAGACATCGATCTCGGTATAGGTCTGGCCCTTCTTTTCCAGCAGCGCCTTGGCACGCGCGCAATACGGACACATGAAAGTCGTATAAATCACGATGTCGGTCATAAATCGCCTTTATGGGTTGGGAGGCCCCTCGCCCCATTATATTGGGCGCTAATCGAGCCGAACAACCCGCGCCGGGGTCAACACGTCCACCGCGGAGGCCCCGGCCTGCAATAAATCCGGGTGCCGGCATTGGCGGTGCCGCCGGTGGTCAGCACGTCATCGACCAGCAGGATGCGCCGGCCGGCAACCTCCGCCTCCCGGCCCAGCTAACCCGCAGCGCGCCGGCCAGAAATCCGCCGCCGCTCGACGCGCACCGAACACCCCAGGCTTTGCGTCGGCCGCCGCCGTTCCAGAAACTTAAGCATTGCCGGTTTTCCCGTCAGCCGCCCCAGCGCCTGCGCCAGCATGACGGCCTGGTTGAACCGCCGCCACCACAGCCGCCAGCGATGCAGCGGCACCGGCACAATCATGCCGCAATCCTTCAGCAGCTCCGCCCCTGCCACCCGCAGCATCGCCGCCAGTCCCGGCATCAGATCGGTGCGGTCGCCACGCTCGAAGTGCAGCACCGGTTGGCAGCCATTGCCGCCGTAAGTGAAAGCCGAACACGCACGGCTGAAGCGCAGCGGCTGGCGCAGGCAGGCGCCGCAGACCAGACCCGCCGGCACCGGACCATGTAAGGCGCGCCGCAACTTAGGCAGTAAGGCTCGGAGATGCACTCGGCATAAAGCCAGCCGGGATCGTCGGTCTCTGCATGACAGAGTATGTATTGCGGCAGCGAGGCGACGAAGCCGCGCCAGTTAAGCCGCGCCGCGCGCAGGAGCAATCCCAGGGATGCTCCGGTTTCCGACATGTCTTCACTGCAACGCAGGAAAAGAACTAAGCGACGAATGACGCAACGGCAGCATGCAGCAGGCGATGGGAACGCATGACGGGCCGCCTGCGCGCCGCTATGGTGGCTGAAAACGATGACGGAGGAAACGGCAGTATGAGCGGCAAGACCGTACGGATCGGCGGCGCATCGGCCTTCTGGGGCGATTCCATGGTGGCGGCGCCGCAGCTTCTGCACTTGGGCGAAGTCGACTACCTGATCTTCGACTATCTGGCCGAGATCACCATGTCGATCATGGCCCGCATGCGGGCGAAAGATCCGTCCCAGGGCTATGCCACCGATTTCGTCGCGGTGACGATGAAACGCCTGCTGCCCGAGATTGCGCAACGCAAGGTGAAGATCGTCGCCAATGCCGGCGGTGTAAACCCCGCCTCCTGCGCGGTGGCGATCCGCGAGCTGATCGCGCAGGCCAATCTCGATCTGAAAGTCGGCGTCGTGCTGGGTGATGACCTCATCCCTGAGATCGACCGGCTGAAGCCGCAATTGCAGCCGATGAATGCCAATGAGACGGCGCCAGAGCGTTTCATGTCGGCCAATGCTTACCTTGGTGCAGCGCCGATTGCCGCCGCCTTGAAGGCCGGAGCCGATATCGTGATCACCGGCCGCTGCGTCGACAGCGCGCTCTGCCTCGGCCCGCTGATCCATGAATTCGGCTGGGACATGCGGGACTTCGACCGCCTCGCGGCTGGCAGCCTTGCCGGCCACATCATCGAATGTGGCGCGCAGGCGAGCGGCGGCCTGTTCACCGATTGGCGCGACGTGCCTGACTGGGACAATATCGGCTACCCCATCGCCGAGATTTCCGAAGACGGCAGCTTCATCGTCACCAAGCCAAAGAATACCGGCGGCCTGGTCAGCTTCGGCACTGTCGCCGAGCAGCTCGTCTACGAGATCGGCGATCCTGCCTGCTATCGTCTGCCGGATGTCACTTGCGACTTCACGGCCGTGAAGATCGAAGAGATCGGCGAGCATCGCGTGCGCGTCGCCGGCGCCAAAGGCCGGCCGCCCTCGGATCGTTACAAGGTTTCGGCCACCTATCTCGACGGCTATCGCGCGGTGGCGCATCTGACCATCGGCGGCATCGAGGCGCGCGGAAAAGCCGAGCGCACGGCGGAAGCGATCCTGAAACGCACCCGGCGGCTGTTCACCATGCTCAATCTCGGCGATTACCGCGCCACTTCAATTGAAGTGCTTGGCGCCGAATCGATGTATGGTCCGCATGCCACAGAAGGTGCGTGCGCCAGCCGTGAAGTCGTGTTGAAACTCTCTGTCAGCCATGCCGAGAAGGCCGCGCTGGACATCTTCGCGCGCGAAATCGCGCCTGCCGGCACGTCGTTTTCGCCGGGCACCACCGGCTTCTTCGGCGGCCGCCCGACGCCGCAGCCCATCGTGCGGCTCTTCTCCTGCTTCATCGACAAGACGGCGCTGAAGCTCGCGCTCGATCTCGACGGCAAGCCGCAGCCGCTCGATATCCCGCTCATCGCAGGCGACACGACTGGCGCGCCGGCCGGCAAGCCCGATTTGACGCCGCTTGCCGATGGTCCGCGCCAGACCGTGCCGCTGATCCGCCTGGCCTATGCGCGCTCGGGCGACAAGGGCGATGACAGCAATATCGGCGTGATTGCGCGCAAGCCCGAGTACCTGCCGGCGATCCGCGCTGCACTGACCGAAGAGGCCGTCCGAAACTACTTCGCCCATCTGATCGAGGGCCCGGTCGAACGCTTCGAATGGCCGGGCATCCATGGCCTGAATTTCCTGCTGCATCAGGCCCTTTGCGGCGGCGGCATCGCCTCCTTGCGCAACGATCCGCAGGGCAAGGCCTATGCGCAGATGTTGCTGGATTTCCCGGTTCCGGTGCCGGTTTCCTGGAGTCTTTGACCGAATTCTTCAATCGCTGCGCAAAAGCCGGATAGCGGGGTGGCCGTCCTGGTCCTATCTTTCAGACCATGACACAGACCCTGGCCAAGACCATCACCAAGCCGACCGTCGCAAAGCCGGCCATTGCAAAGCCTCTGTCCGGCGCCCGCCGCCCGACCGATGCCGAATTCGCCGCCATCCGCGCCAATGACAGCGCGGCCGACGGCCAGTTCCTCTATGCGGTCAGCAGCACAAAGATCTTTTGCCGGCCCTCCTGTGTCAGCCGCGTTCCAAAACGTGACAATATTCGCATCTTCTCGTCCGCCGATGAGGCAATCGCCGCCGGCTTCCGGCCCTGCAAGCGCTGCAGGCCCGACAAGGCACCCGCAGCCGATGCGCGGCTGGAACGCGCGCGCCTGCTGATCGACCAGCGCGTTGCCGCCGGTGAACCTGTGCCGACGCTGGCTCAGCTCGCCCGCGTGGTGCATATGGGCGCGACCCATTTGCAGCGCCGCTTTGCCGCTGCCTATGGCCTGAGCCCGCGCGCCTATGCCGAGGCACAGCGTGTCGCGGCGCTGAAACGCGGTCTGCGCACCGGCAACGGCGTGGCCGATGCGATCTACGGCGCCGGCTTCGGGGCCGCCAGCCGCGTCTATGAAAAGGCCGACCGCTGGCTTGGCATGACGCCTGCCGACTACCGGCGCGGCGGCGAGGGTTTGACCCTGACAGTGGCCATCCGACGCACGCCGCTGGGCCTGACGCTGGTCGCCGAAAGCCCGCGCGGTATCGCCGCCCTTCTGTTTGGCGAGAGCAAAGCCGCTTTGCTCGATGAGCTGCGCAGCGAATTCCCCGCCGCACAATTGAAGCTGGACGACAAAGCGGGCGAACAGGCTTTCACAGCACTGGAAGCCATGCTTGAAGGCCGGCCGCTGCCGCGCGGCCTGCGGCTGGATCTGCGCGGCACGCCCTTCCAGATCCGTGTCTGGACGGCACTGCAGGCGATCCCGCCGGGCGAGACCCGTACCTATCTGGAAATCGCCCAGGCCCTGGGCATGCCGAAAGCGGCCCGCGCCGTGGGCTCGGCCTGCGCCAACAACATCATCGGCGTGCTGGTGCCCTGTCACCGCGCACTGCGCAGCGATGGCGGGCTGGGCGGCTATCGCTGGGGCCTGCCGCGCAAGCAAAAGCTGCTCTCAGGCGAAGGCGCCACTCTGGAGCCGGCCGCCGAATAGGCGCGGTGGCGCCAGGCCATTTCGTGTTCCCCGCACCGATTCTTCTTTGCGTGCCATACCATCGTCTTATTATGGCCGGAGAATTGATTTGCCTCACTGCAACCATGTTGCAGTAACGGCATGCTAGCCTTTCGTTTAAGCCGGTTGCAGTTTTGTAGAACCGTTCTAGAGTAAATATCGACGTCAAAAACTGGAAAAGAAAACCAAAAGGAGTTGTCCCATGTCTGTCGCCATCGACATCGGCATTGCGGAAAAGGATCGCAAGAAAATTGTTGAAGGTTTGTCCCGCCTTCTGGCCGACACCTACACGCTGTATTTGAAGACGCATAACTATCACTGGAACGTCGAAGGCCCGATGTTCCAGACGCTGCATACGATGTTCGAGACGCAGTACACCGAACTCGCGCTGGCGGTGGACCTGATTGCGGAGCGCATCCGCGCGCTCGGCCATTATGCGCCGGGTTCCTACGCGCAATATGCCAAGCTCTCCTCGATCAAGGAGGAGAACGGCGTGCCGACCGCGCAGGAGATGATCAAGAATCTGGTGAAAGGTAACGAAGCCGTGACCAAGACGGCGCGCCAAATCTTCCCGGTCGTCGAGAAGGCTGCTGACGAGCCGACCGCCGATCTGCTGACGCAGCGCATGCAGATCCATGAAAAGACCGCGTGGATGCTGCGCAGCCTGCTGGAGAAGAAGTGATCTGAGCGGCTTACGCCTCACCAAGGCTTGATTGGCGCCCAGCCGCTGGCCCGCTAGGGTCATGGCTGGGCGCTTTTCTTTTTGCGCCAGTTCGTTGTCGCCCGGTTGTCGTCATGTGGAGGCGGTTATGCTGATCAAGCGCAAGAAGGGTTGGGAATTGCCGGAATCGATGGCAACGCCCGAGGCTGTGTTCTTCAACCGCCGCAAGCTGCTGCTTGGCATCGGCGCAGCAGGCCTCGCGCTCGGCGCCGCGCGTTTCGCACGAGCCGAGGTGGCTCCTGAGCTCTATCCCGCCAAGCGCAATCCGTCCTTCACGCTCGACCGCGACATCACTGCCGAGAAGGTCGCCACCACCTACAATAATTTCTATGAATTCGGCCCGCATAAGCAGATCGCCAATGCGGCGCAGAAGCTGACGATCCAGCCCTGGCAGGTGAAGATCGACGGCATGGTGGCCAAGGAGATCACCATCGACGCCGAAGACCTGATCCGCAAGATGCCGGTCGAAGAGCGGCTTTATCGCCATCGCTGCGTCGAGGCCTGGTCGATGGCGGTACCCTGGACCGGATTTCCGCTCAAGGCGCTGCTCGCTTTCGCCGAGCCGCAATCCGGCGCCAAATATGTGCGCATGGAAACCTTCCAGCGCCCCGCCGAGGCGGGCGGCCAGCGGCAATTCTGGTATCCCTGGCCCTATACCGAAGGCCTGACGATGGAAGAAGCCAGCAACGACCTCGCCTTCATCGCCATCGGTGTCTATGGCAAACCGCTGCCCAAGCAGATGGGTGCGCCGCTGCGGCTCGCCGTGCCGTGGAAATACGGCTTCAAATCCGTGAAGTCGATCGTGCGCTTCACCTTCACCGATCAGCGGCCGAAAACCTTCTGGGAAGCGCTTGGCCCCACCGAATACGGCTTCTGGGCCAACGTCAATCCCGAGGTGCCGCATCCGCGCTGGAGCCAGGCGACCGAGGAAGTGATCGGCACCGGCAAGCGCGTGCCGACCCTGCTTTACAACGGCTACGGCGAATTCGTCGCCGATCTCTACAAGGACAAGAGCGGCGAGAAGCTGTTCATGTAAGCCTCCTCACCCTCTCGTCGCTACGCGCCCGAGGGATGCCAGGCCGCTCCTTTTGCGCTATCCCCTCGTCATGGCATTCGACCTCATCATCTTCGACATGGACGGCACGCTGGTGGACAGCGAGCCGGTGGCGAACCGCGTCTTCTTCGAAAAGCTGGTCGCGCTGGGGCTCGATCCCTACTTCGATGAAGCGACCATCGCGCGCGACCTCACAGGCTTGAGCCTGCCGAGCTGCTTCGAGCATGTGCGCACCCATTACGGCCTGACCCTGCCGGAGGATTTCGAGGCAATCCTGCAGGCTGAGACCTACCGCCGTCTGCGTGCCGAGCTGAACCCGGTTCCCGGCGTGCCGGAGATGCTGCGGCAGGTGCCGCAGCCGAAATGCGTCGCTTCGTCGTCGGAGCTGGAAAAGATCGAACTCAGCCTCGCGCTCTGTGGCCTGGCCGGCTATTTCGGCCCCCATTGCTTCAGCGCGCGGCAGGTCGCCCGCGGCAAACCGCATCCCGATCTCTTCCTGCATGCGGCCAAAGAAATGGGCTATGCGCCACAGGTCTGTGCGGTGGTGGAAGACAGCCTGCCGGGCGTGACCGCCGGCCTGCGCGCCGGCATGACGGTGTTTGCCTATCGCCCGGATCCGCAGGATCATCAGGGAGCCACCTTCCGTGATCTGGGCTGCCGCGTCTTTTCCGACATGGCCGAACTGCCCGCCCTGCTGAACGGCGGCGTCTGAATCCGGTTTTCAGGATAAAAAAAAGGCCGGCCTGGAAAACCAGGCCGGCAAGTCTTAACAGGGAGGCTCCGCGCGAGACGCGCGGATGGCCGAAACAGCGGGGGAGCTATCCCGGCCAAAGTTTCTGGCCGGAGCCAAAAACCTAGAAGATGCTGCGACGCAACATCTGACGGGCAAAGATTTACCCGTTACCGTCGTCAATGAGTATCCATCGAATTGTCAAGCCAGCTATGCGATGTCCGCATAACTACTCAGTGACAAAAATTACCAAGAGTTGAAAGGGCTTAGTTCGCTCCCGTTACGGCAGGAGGCGAGGGAAAATACAACCTTACGACGGTGCCTTTGCCCACTTCGCTGTCGATTTCCAGACGGCCGCCATGCAGTTCTATCAAGGCTTTTACGAGCGGCAATCCAAGACCCGTGCCGCGCATCTGCGACACCAGGGCAGAGTCGATCCGCCCGAACGGCTCCAGGGCCTTCTCGACATCTTCCGGCCCCATGCCGACGCCGGTATCGGCCACCTCGACCACCGCGCTGCCATCGGACTGCGGGCGCAGGCGGAGGGCGGCCTGGCCGCCCGAGGGCGTGTATTTCACCGCATTCGACAGCAGGTTCACCAGCATCTGCTTGGCCAGCCGCTCGTCAGCATAAAGCGCCGCACCTTCCGGGGCCGGTTCGGCCTGCAGCACGATCATGCGGTCGGCCGCCATCGGCCGCAGCAGCGTCAGGCAATCGCTGGCGAGCCGGCTCCACGGTACATGGTCGCAGACCAGCTTCATCTTGCCGGCCTCGACCTTCGACAGGTCGAGGATGTCGTCGATCACCGACAGCAGATGGCGGCCGGCGGCGAGGATGTCCTCCGCATAGCGGTCATATTGCGGCACGCCCGAAGGTCCGAGCAGATGCATCGCCATAATCTCGGAAAAACCGATGATGGCGTTCAGCGGTGTACGCAGTTCATGACTCATATGGGCGAGGAATTGCGACTTCGCCCGGTTGGCGTATTCCGCATCCTGATGCGCCTTGATCGCCGTCTTGCGCGCCGCCTCCAGGGTCTCGGAGCGCGCCGCCAGCATTTCCGCCTGGGCTGCGAGGTTTTCGTTCGCCTCGCGCAGTTCGCGCTCGCGCGCCTTCAATTCGCTAATATCAGTAATCAGCGAGGCGGTGCCGCCTGAAGCGAGGCGGAAGTCGCGGATCTGCAGCCAGCGCCGGCTGCCGGTATCGAGGAAAATATGCGGCTCGCCGCTGGCCGCCTTGAAGGTGCGCACACGCTCGGCGTACCAGCCCTGGTAATCGGTACGCACCCCGGCTTGCCCTGGCCGCGGGCGGTTGGCCATCGACCGGCGGCAGATCTCGTCATGCGACATGCCGATGATCTGCGATAGCGGCACGCCGGCGATATCGGCATAGGCCTTGTTGCAGATGATCAGCCGGTCCTGGTCATCGAACAGGCCGACGCCATCGGGCGCAACCGCGAGCGCGTCGCTGAGCCGCTGCTCAGCTTCGCGCAGCCGCTCTTCCGAGGCGTGCTTGGCAGTGACGTCGTTGACCACCACCAGGGCTGCGTCTTCGCCGGCATATTGCATCGGCACGGCGGCGATGGTGGCCCAGATCGTCTTGCCTTGTGCCGTGGCGATCTGAAGCTCTTCGTCCGATTGCGTGCTCTGCTGGCCGAAGATGCGCTGATGATGCAGCGGATCGAGCACGTAGCGCGGCGAAGCGGCGACAAGCTGGCCTTCGATGCCGAACAGCTCGGCGGCCGGCCGGTTGCTGTACAGGAAGGCGCCGTCTTCGCGGCGCGCCACCACGATCGGGAACGGCGCGGTGTCGAGGATGAGACGCAGGCGGCGCTGCGTCTCCTCGGCATGCTCGCTGGTCCGCGCGCGGTCCTGCAGCATGTTGCGCAGCCGCAGGACCAGCGCGGTGCTGCGGCGGAAATAGTGGTTCAGGCGATAGGCAAACGACAGCAGCAGGCCCGCCAGGATGACGGCGGCGGCGGCGAACAGCTTGCTGTCGGGCATCGGGCTGAGCAGCAGCACCACGATGGCGGGCACGGTCGCCGTCAGGATGACTGCTGCCGAGAGCACGAGCTGCACCGAGATCGTCAGCGCCACCGAGGTGGTCATGCCGACCACCACCATCAGTGCCAAGAGCGGCGCAGGCTCGCGCGGCAGCGTGACCAGGATGACCATCATGGCACCGAACAGTGTGCCGTTCAGCACATAGATCGCCGCCAGCCGCAGCCACCAGTCCTTCGGTCGGCGCAAGCGGTTCCGGTCGGCGCGGAAGGTGCGATGCGTGAAATATTGCAGCAGGACCACGATCAGCGTCGCCGCGACATAGCCGAAACGCCACAGATCGGGCAGCGCTCCATCGAGCAGCAGTGCCGCGACAGCCGCGGCGAAGACTTGCCCCACCATGTCGTATGGCTGCCGGATCCTGACCAGTAACTCGTTTCGGCGGGCGAGTATGTCGGGCAGCGGCGGCCGGGGCATCATCTCAATACTGCCAGTCCGCCACCTTGCGCAGAAGGAAATCGCGGAATACGGCAAGCCGCTTGGTGTTGCGCAATTCTTCCGGATAGACCAGGAACGTATCGAAGCCCGGCCCATCGACATTAGGCAGCACACGCACGATGCGCGGATTGCCCTCCGCCATGTAGTCGGGAAGCGAGGCAATGCCCAATCCGCTTGCGACCGCCTGCATCACGCCATAGACGTTGTTGATCGACAATGTCGGCTCGCGCGGCGCGACCGGATCGCCTGCCTTCAGCAGCCAGTTGATGTTGCTGAAATAAGCCGGCGCCTCTTCGCCATAGACAATCAGCTTGTGGTGATCGAGATCCTCCAGCGTCTGCGGCGCGCCATGGCGGGTGACGTAATCCACCGAAGCGTAGACGTGGTTATGCACCGTCAGCAGCTTGCGGTAGATCAGATCGGCCTGGGTCGGCTTCCACATGCGGATCGCCACATCGGCCTCGCGCATGGACAGGTCCAACTCGCGGTCGTCCACCACCATCTCGATGCGGATATCGGGATAAAGGTCCATGAATTCGCGCAAGCGCGGCGCCAGCCAGATGGTGCCGAACGCCACCGTCGTGGTGACGCACAGATCGCCCGAAGGCTTGTCCTTGGCATCGGCGATCATCGCTTCCGTTACCGCCAGCCGCGCGAAGATCTCGCGCGCGGTGCGGTAGAGCAGCTCGCCCTGTTCGGTCAGGATCAGGCCGCGCGCATGGCGATGGAATAGCGTCGCGTTGAGCTGCGCTTCCAGCGCGCCGATCTGGCGGCTGACCGCCGACTGGCTCAAGCCCAGTGCCTCGCCGGCATGGGTCAGGCTGCCGGCTTCGGCAACGGCATGAAAAATGCGCAGCTTGTCCCAGTCGAGCGCCGACATTCACTCCCCCCTGCCCCGCTAACGACGCGTCAATCGGCCGCTTCGGCTGATGGCTCTGCGTGATGCGCCAGGAATTTCTCAGCCTCCAGCGCGGCCATGCAGCCGGTACCGGCTGCCGTCACCGCCTGGCGGTAAATCTTGTCCTGCACGTCGCCGGCGGCGAAGACGCCTGGAATCGACGTCTGCGTTGTGCCGGGCTTGGTGACCAGATAGCCGTCGCTGTCCAGCGGCAGCTGGCCCTTGAACAGCTCGGTATTCGGCGAATGGCCGATGGCAATGAACACGCCGTCGGTCGGCACCACCTGTGTCGCCCCGGTCTTCACATTCTTCAGCCGTACGCCGGTGACGCCCTTCGGCTCCTCGTCGCCGAGGATTTCGTCGACCACGCTGTCCCAGATCACCTTGATCTTCGGATTGGCGAACAGGCGCTGCTGCAGAATCTTCTCGGCGCGGAAGCTGTCGCGGCGATGCACGACGGTCACTTCGCTGGCATGGTTGGTCAGATACAGCGCCTCTTCCACCGCCGTATTGCCGCCGCCGACCACGACCACTTTCTTGCCGCGGAAGAAAAAGCCGTCGCAGGTGGCGCAGGCGGAAACACCGAAGCCCTGGAAAGCCTGCTCGCTCGGCAGGCCCAGCCAGCGCGCCTGGGCGCCGGTGGCGATGATCAGCGTGTCGCCGATATAGGTGTCGCCGGTATCGCCCTTGGCCACGAAGGGCCGCTTCGAGAGATCGACCGAGACGATGTAGTCGTTGATGATCTCGGTGCCGACATGGGCGGCCTGGGCCTCCATCTGCTGCATCAGCCAGGGGCCCTGGATCACCTCGGCAAAGCCCGGATAATTCTCGACGTCGGTGGTGATGGTGAGCTGGCCTCCCGGCTGCAGGCCATGCACCAGAATCGGTTTCAGCGATGCGCGCGCCGCATAGATCGCCGCCGTGCAGCCGGCCGGACCGGAGCCGAGAATGAGGACTTTGGTACGGTACGTGGCGGCCATGGTGGAGACTCCGACGCGCGCGTTGCACAAAATTGATTGTTCTCAATTATGACAGCGCTTTGTGGCGGTGCAACAGCTGCGCCGGGAAGCATGTTTCACGGCAGGCTTTGCGCCGCAGCATGCCAATCGTCTAGACTCAATTCTCAGTTCGCGAATGCTCGTTGCGACTCGCTGGCACCGGTCTCTGCCCTCCGGCGCATACATCACTCTAATGATGGCCGAGCAAGGAGCCTAACCGGTCCCCGGTATCTCACTCTTGCCCGCTGACGGTGTCCGCCGTTACGCCGCCTATGGCTGTAGCCCATAACGGTGTGCGGCCTCGGTATCTGGCCAAGCCAGGGCGACCACCACTTTAGGGCGTAAAAAATGTAATACATCTCCGATTTTCCAGCGTGGGCCGCTGGGAACCTTGCAAATGCGTGAAATAAAATAAGCCATGGGTTGGCCCCCCTTAAAGTTTATAATATTATTGCGCCCAGACAGCTTTCGAGAAAATTTCCATGCAGCGTGTAAAACTCGACCTCATCGACCGCAAGATCCTGTCCGACCTGCAGGCCGATGGGCGGATGACCAATGTGGATCTCGCCCAGCGGGTCGGCATCTCTGCGCCGCCCTGCCTGCGCCGGGTGCGCGCCCTGGAGGAAGCCGGCTATATCCGCGGCTACCATGCTGATCTCAACCCACAGTTGCTGGGCTATGGCGTCACCGTCTTCGCCCTGGTCGGCCTCAACAGTCAGGCCGAGCATGACCTGGTGGCCTTCGAGCAGACCGTCGCCAATTGGGACCAGGTGCGCGAATGCTACATGCTGGCGGGCGAGAATGATTTCATCCTAAAGATCGTCGCCCGCGACTGGGACGCCTATCAGACCTTCCTGACCAAGGAACTGACGGCGCTGCCCAACGTCGCGCATGTGAAAACCGCGCTGACCATCCGCTGCTCGAAGAACGCCCCTGGCGTGCCAGTCGACATGCCGGCCGAGGAACAGGCTGCGGATTAAATCGGCTACGGAATAATACTGATGCTTAAGTTGCGCCGCTGACCACCCGCTGGTCCTCGATGCGGACCACCTTGATCACGGCAGGCAGCGCGGCGAGCGCCAGGACAAGGTCGGACGCGGCAATGCCGGCGACCACACGCCAGTTGGAAGCCGCCTGCTCGGCCTCCAGCAGCCAGGCCAGCGAAGCGAAATAGGCCGCGACGCCAATGGAAGCGCTGCAATAGCCGAGCGTCAGTCCGACCAGCATGTAGGACAACACAGCCGCCGGCGCCGTAACGGCATAGCAGATCACCGCGGTCAGGCTGAAGCCCGCGACCAGCGCGATCTCGAACCACCAGCCCTCCAGGAAGCCGCCGCTTTCCAGCCCGAAGATGGCTGCCGTCACGACAAGCGCCGTGATCAGCGCGATGATGACCTGGTTGCGGGTGCTCATGGCGGACATCCTCTGCATGCCCCTCCTGAATAGCGCAGAACAGGACTTGAAGATATTGACCTGGATCAGCCTGTAACCGGAATTAAACCCTTTGCGCTGGATTTGATCTGGGTCATCCCCAGGGCTGCCACAACGGACTAGTGTGGTTAACAGCGCATAACAGTCGGTAACAGCAGGGAACATCATCACCATGCAGAGCAACACCAAGGGCTTCAGCCGGATTCTGGTCGCTTCCGACCTGACTGCGAATACCGACCGCGCCTTTGACCGCGCCGTCTTGCTGGCTGAGACGAGCGGCGCTTCGCTTTGCGTCCTGCATGCCGTGGATGCCGACATCCTGCCCGAGCGGTATATCAACCTTAATCTGCGCGAGGCGCAGGCAAGCCTGGAACGCGAACTGCGTGATGCCGAACTGCCTGCGCATATCCAGACCACACTGAAAGTCGTGCCGGGCAAGGCGCCCGAGGCAATCCTTCAGGAAGCCGGTGCCATGTCGGCCGATCTCATCGTCATGGGCGTTTCGACCGATCTGTCGCTGACCGGCCTGCTGCGCGGCACCACGATCGACAAGGTGGTGCGTCGCGCGCCTTGCCCCGCTCTGGTCGTCAAGGTCCGCCCGCGCCGGCCCTATCGGCATGTTGCCATCGCGGTCGATCTTGGCGCGCCCTCGCGTCAAGCGCTCGATCTTGCGCTCGGCAAATTCCCCGGTGCGAAATTCTGCGTGCTGCATGTCGACGAAACCGGCGATGCGGCCAAGGCGGAGGAGCGGCGAAACCTGATTGCCGACATGGTCACTGCCCGCTGCGCCACCGCGGGCTGCGGCGTGCCCGGCAAGCCGGGCGGCCCGGAGCTTGTTTTTGGCAGCGGCCGCGCCACCGCCGTCCTGCAGGAACAGATCGACCGCCTCGACCCCGACCTTGTGGTGATCGGCACCCATGGCAAGGATGGCGTGGGCAATGTCTTACTCGGCAGTGTGGCCGAAGCCATGCTGGACCTGCTGCGCTGCGACGTCATGGCACTGCGCGGCTAGTCGCGCGGCGAGCCATAGTCCATCGCCGGAACCTTCCCGCAGGGACGGGGTTCCGGCTGCATGCGCGATCTTTCATCAGGCTTTGTCTGGCCCGGCTTTCTGCTCGGCTTCGCCTTGAGCGGATTCTTCGACGGCATTCTGCTGCACCAGATCCTGCAATGGCATCATCTGCTGCTCGGCCTGGAGGGCGAGGCCTTCCGCGACCTGCGTCTGCAGCTCATGGCCGACGGCCTCTTTCATGCGCTGATGTATGTGGTGGCCGTATTCGGCCTGTGGCTGTTATGGCGTGAGCGCGCAAGCCTTGCCGCACCGCGCGGCGGACGGCTGCTGCTAGCACATGGCGCCATCGGCTTCGGCCTTTGGCACATCCTCGATGGCGTGCTGTCGCATTGGATCATCGGGCTGCATCGCATCAAGATGGATTCGCCCAATCCGCTGCTCTGGGATCTCATCTGGTTCACGCTCTTCGGCCTGATGCCGCTGGCGATGGGATTGTGGCTGCGCCGCGGCGGCACATATTCCGGCGGCTCGCTGCGAAGCGCCACCGCTGCATCGGTGTTGCTGAGCCTGTTGATCGTCACGGCAGGCGCCTATGCAGCGCTCCCGC